>MRWG01000008.1_pt1 | contig 522629 bp, 470 predicted proteins | sample 1013341 | NCBI WGS metagenome assembly MRWG01 (sample SAMN06117577, study PRJNA244670) | biofilm metagenome | biome: Water; feature: Cathode Biofilm; material: Biofilm; isolation source: microbial consortium enriched at the cathode of a solar microbial fuel cell | place: USA: District of Columbia...
TGCAGTACGCAGTCGGCAGTAAATCAATAACTTAGTCCAAAGTCTGGTGTCTTGGTTCTTTTGTCTTGCCTCTTTGTTCTTGAACTTGAGCTTGAGTTTATTTAGCCAAATCGGCAAGTTCTTTGCCCACCAAACTTCCCAGGGCAACCCCCATTCCGCCAAGACGGACACCGCAATAAATAGAATTGGAAATTGGTTTGACTATGGGCGATTTTTGGCCGCCGACACCCATAATACCGCTCCATCTTCGGTCTATTTCAACCTTTTGATGGGGTAAAATTACTTCGGCCAGCAATTTTTCAAGGGAATTTTGAATGACCTCTGTCTCCCCAAATTCCATGGTTTCCTCGGTTTTAAGGTCAAGGTTACGACCTCCACCAAACAAAATACGGTCATCAATATTCCTGAAATAATAGTACCCCTCATCAAAATGAAAAGTCCCTTTTATGTTCAGGTTTTTGATGGGTTGGGTGACCAACACCTGGGCCCTGGCAGGCTTCACGGTTTCCGACCTCAACAATGTTGAGGCAAACCCATTCGTGGCAACAAACACTTTTTTGGATTCAAACTCAAAATCTTCGGTGACAATTAAGGCTTTTTCACCTTCATCTTGAATATTCTTGACTTCTATGCCGTTTAAAATGGGGATTTGGGCATCATGGCATTTTTGGAGCAAAGCTTTCATCATCTTGCCCGTGTCCAACTGCCCTTCAAATTTATGTGTGATGTATTGCCCTTGAATCTTCCCAAAACCAAAAATATTTTTGGTTTTTTTGAATGGTGCATCGCCAAAAACAGGATGTAATACTTCGTTTAGGACATCTATCTGGTTCATACAGCTCTCAAACAATTCAGGGCGGTCTTTTAAAAACAGCTCATGACCTCCGTGTTGTTCAAAACCGATGGCTTTATCTCCCAAAAGCTTTCGCAACAATTGGATTCCTTTATATCTTTTTTGAACCAATTGGACCACTTCCTCCTCAGAATGGGAATTAAGGTCGGAAACGAGTTCAGAAATACTTCCAAAACAGGCAAATCCAGCATTTTTGGTACTAGCTCCTTGGGGAAGACTTCCTTTTTCCAAGACCAAAATCTTGCTTGTGGGATACTTTTCCTTTAACCGAAGGGCACAATTGAGCCCCACCAAGCCACTTCCAATCACGGTAAAGTCCACTTGGGACAGCCAGGTCTTATATTCCCAATAGCTTAGCTCCATAGCGCCAGATTGTCCAAATGTCAGTTCGCCTGCCTTTGTCGGCAGACAGGCGCAGTCGAGAACTAAATGGGACACGAGCCGTCAAAAAAGGCTTCGACTGCGCTCAGCCTGACACTTGTAGTTAATCTTGATATTTAGGATCCATTTTAAACCCTTCCATGAATTTGGTGGTGTAATTTCCAGCCAAATAATCGGGGTGATCCATTAATTGTCTGTGGAACGGAATGGTGGTTTTCACGCCCTCTATCACAAACTCGTCCAAAGCCCTTCGCATTTTGTTGATGGCCTCTTCCCTGGTTTGGGCCGTGGTGATCAACTTGGCGATCATGGAGTCATAGTTCGGCGGAATCATGTATCCACTATACACATGCGTGTCCAAGCGAATCCCATGGCCTCCCGGCGTGTGCAGCGTGGTGATTTTTCCCGGTGAAGGTCTAAAATCGTTATACGGATCTTCCGCATTGATTCGGCATTCAATGGAGTGCAACTTTGGATAGTAATTTTTTCCTGAAATAGGCACACCACCAGCTACCAAAATCTGCTCCCGAATCAAATCATAGTCCACAACCTGTTCGGTAATGGGGTGCTCCACCTGAATACGGGTGTTCATCTCCATGAAGTAGAAGTTTCGGTGTTTGTCCACCAAAAACTCCACAGTTCCTGCTCCTTCATACTTAATATATTCCGCAGCTTTTACCGCTGCCTTGCCCATCTCTTCCCGAAGGGAATCCGTCATAAACGGAGATGGAGTCTCTTCTGTCAATTTTTGGTGTCTACGCTGTATGGAGCAGTCTCTTTCCGATAAGTGGCACGCTTTTCCATATTGATCCCCAACCACTTGTATTTCAATATGTCTTGGCTCTTCAATGAGCTTTTCCATGTACATTCCACCATTCCCAAATGCAGCGGTGGCCTCTTTGACAGCGCTTTCAAAGTTCTTTTCCATTTCGTCTTCGGACCAAATGGCGCGCATGCCTTTTCCACCACCTCCGGCTGTGGCCTTGATCATAACGGGATAACCCATTTTTTTGGCATCCTTCTTGGCGTGGGCAACATCTTTCAACAAACCATCGGAACCGGGAACAGTGGGAACTCCTGCTTTTTTCATGGTTTCCTTGGCAGTTGCCTTGTCGCCCATCTTTTCTATCTGCTCGCCCGAAGCTCCTATGAATTTAATGTCGTGCTCCGCACAAATCTTGGAGAATTTGGCATTTTCTGAAAGAAATCCATATCCTGGGTGAATGGCATCAGCATTGGTAATCTCTGCCGCAGCAATAATGTTGGGTATCTTTAAATAGGATTCGTGGCTTGGTGGAGGGCCAATACAAACAGCCTCATCCGCAAAACGCACATGAAGGCTTTCCTCATCGGCCTTGGAGTATACGGCCACGGTTTTTATGCCCATTTCCTTGCAGGTGCGGATAATACGAAGCGCAATCTCACCCCTATTTGCAATTAATATCTTTTTAAACATAGAATTCAATTTTAAATTCTGGGTTCTAAACTTTAAATGGTTTTAAACAACTAGCAATTAGTCACCTAAAATTTAGCATTTAAAATTATCTATGATGGGTCTACCAAAAACAAAGGTTGGTCAAATTCAACTGGAGAAGAATCTTCAACCAAAACCTTCACTATTTTTCCAGAAACTTCAGATTCAATGTCGTTGAACAGCTTCATGGCTTCGATCACACAGAGAACATCGCCTTGGCTAACGGTTGTGCCTACCTCAACAAATGGTGGTTTGTCCGGTGAAGGTTTTCTGTAGAATGTTCCAATAATAGGTGATTTTATAGTGATGTACTTAGAGTCATCCGATTTTGATCCAGAGTCTGCCTTGTTCGTTTCGGGTGCTTGGGCGGCAGGTGCTTGGGCCGCTGGAGGAGCAGACTGGGCCTGGGGAACAGGTATTTGCTGTACAATGGTTGTTTCTGGCGAGCTTGAACTGCTGCTGACCGTTCGAATCGTGATCTTGAGGTCTTCCATCTCCAATTTCACCTCGCTGGCGCCCGATTTGGCGACAAACTTGATCAAACTTTGAATTTCCTTAATGTCCATGGAATATGATTTTGTTGGTTCTGTGCTATTTTGAATTATAGGCCCATTTTAAGTAAATGGATCCCCATGTAAACCCTCCGCCAAAGGCGGCAAAAATTAAATTGTCCCCTTTCTTCAATTGTTTTTCATAATCAAACAACAATAAGGGCAATGTGGCGGATGTTGTGTTTCCGTACCGATCTATATTGATCATCACCTTTTCGGGTTCCACGCCCATTCGGTTGGCGGTTGCATCAATAATACGTTTGTTGGCCTGGTGTGGTACCAACCAGTGTACATCTTCATGGCTAAGGTTGTTCCGTTCCATGATCAGTGCGGAGACATCGGCCATATTGGAAACGGCAAATTTAAAAACTGACTTACCGTCCTGATATACATAATGTTGTTTGTTCTTCACGGTTTCTTCGGAAGCAGGTAGAATGGAACCTCCAGCATCAATCTTTAAAAACTGTCGTCCTACCCCATCGGATCGCAAATACTCGTCCTGTAATCCCAAACCTTCTTCATTGGGCTCAAAAAGTACCGCTCCGGCACCATCACCAAAAATGATGCAGGTGGTACGATCGGTATAATCAATGATCGATGACATTTTATCGGCTCCGATCACCAAGACTTTCTTATATCTTCCAGATTCAATATAGCTAGCCGCGGTTGACATTCCATACAAGAAACTGGAACATGCCGCTTGTAGGTCATAGGCAAAAGCGTTTACCGCTCCAATTTCTGAGGCTACATATGCCGCAGTTGATGCAACCGGAAGATCGGGAGTGGCCGTAGCCACCAGCACAAAGTCAATTTCAGATGGGTCAACACCACTTTTCTGTATCAAATCTTCGGCAGCTTTTATGGCCAAATACGACGTTCCGGCGTTCTCCTTTTTTAAGATTCTCCGCTCTTTGATTCCCGTTCTGGTGGTAATCCATTCATCGTTGGTGTCTACCATGGTTTCCAGCACTTTGTTGGACAGAACGAAATCTGGAACATATCCTCCCACAGCTGTGATTGCCGCTGTTGTTTTCTTCATTTTAGCGTCTCTTTTATTGTCAAAAACATTGAAATTTGACCCAAAAGCGGTGAAAATTAGTCATTTTATATGACTTTTTGGTCAAAAGCAGTTCGTTTTTAAATTATAACATCTGCCCATAAAAAAACTCCCGTTGTTGCTTAACGGGAGTTGGTTTATTATGAGAAGGTTGCGGTTAGGCCGCAGTTTCTTCTTCGGTATTGTCAATTAATACTTGGCCTCTGTAATACAATTTACCCTCATGCCAATGTGCCCTGTGGTACAGGTGCATTTCTCCAGTTGCCGAATCCTTGGCAATGGTAGGGGCCACAGCTTTGTAGTGGGTTCTTCTTTTGTCCCTTCTGGTCTTTGATGTTTTTCTTTTAGGATGTGCCATTATAAACCTATTTGTCCGTTAGTAACTTTTTTAAATCGTCCCATCTGGGATCTGTCTTTTCTGATTCTCTTTTGTTCTCTTTTGGCTGTAATTCTTCCAGCTTTTCCAAGATATCCGACTTTAACGTTCCATCTACCACACCTGGGTGTACCCGCTTTTGCGGAACGGCCAGCACCAACATCTCATAGATATACTGTGCAATGTTGAACTGGTGCTCTCCATGGGGAATGATCAAGATTTCATCGTCCTCGTCATTATATTCATCCCCAAATTTTACTACAAGATGCAAATCTGAACCAATGGGTTGATCAAAGGGTTCCCCCGTTAGATCACAGTCCACATTTACCGTTCCCTTTGCCTTGATTTCCAGTTCCATCATATTGTTCATTTTTTCCAATATGGCGGTGACAAGAAGGTCAGCTCCGTTAAACTCTTGGTATTCAAAAGATTCAAAGAACGAATTGTCAATCTTGTACACAAATTCATGTTTTCCCAACTTCAATCCTGAAAAAGGGATAAAAAACTCCTTCAGCTTCATCGTTTCTACACTTAGGGTTTGTGTACCAGCCCGTAAAGGCGGGTGCAAAGATACTACTTATTTGCAAAACTGCAATTCCAAAGCTAACAAATATCAAATCCAAGAACAACTTTTTAGCTGGCTCTCTTTGTCTTTTGCTTTTGCAATGGATTTTGAGTCAGTTCCATATACTCTGAACGGTTCCTAAAGACTTTAATTGCCATGAAAACAGCTTCTTTAAAGGAGCTCTCATCGGCCTGTCCCTTTCCGGCAATTTCGTAGGCCGTTCCATGGTCCGGTGAGGTACGGATTCGCTCCAACCCAGCGGTATAATTGACCCCTTTTCCAAAGGAAAGGGTTTTGAACGGAATAAGTCCTTGATCGTGGTAGGCCGCCAAAATCGCATCAAAATTGGTGTGGGTATTGGATCCAAAGAAACTATCCGCAGAATAGGGTCCATAGACCAACGTTCCCTTGTTGAACAGTTCCTGTATCACGGGTCTTAGGATCTTGTCGTCCTCTTCACCTATAGTTCCATGGTCCCCGCTGTGCGGATTGATGCCGAGCAAAGCTATTTTGGGCCTGCGGATGCCAAAGTCCATTTTGAGCGACTTTTCCATGATGGCCACTTTGTTGCGAATCAATTTAGGGGTAATGGCTTGTGCCACATCCTTTACGGCGATGTGGTCGGTCAACAATCCTACCCGAAGCGTATCGGCCACCATGAACATCAGGCTTTCCCCTTTGAGTTCTTGCGCCAAAAAGTCCGTGTGGCCCGGAAATTTGAAATCGTCGGCCTGTACGTTGTTTTTATTGATGGGTGCCGTTACCAGCACATCAATCTTCCCTTCCTTCAAGGCATCAACGGCAGCCCTGAGCGATTTAATGGCATATTTTCCACCTTCTTCCGTAGCTTTTCCATATTCGATGTTCGGAACTTCCTTCCACACGTTTACAATATTGATCTTGCCATCCAAAGCTTGGGCGGCATCCCTCACCCCATTAAAGGTAATATCGATTCCCAAATCCGATTTTTGCTGGGAGATGGTCTTGTTCGATGCAAAAATGACAGGGGTACAGAAGTCCAACATTCTGGCATCTTCAAAAGTCTTTAGGGCCACTTCACACCCAATGCCGTTAAGGTCCCCAATGGAAATCCCGAGCTTTATTTTTTGCGTTTCTTTCATAGAATCAATACTGATATAGCTACTTTTGCACTACAAAGCTAGTCAATTAATAACATTCATGTTCACAGGTATTATAGAGACTTTGGGGAAAGTTGAAAAGCTCGAAAAAGAAGATGGAAATCTACACATTACCGTTTCATCCAGCATCACCCAGGAATTGAAAATAGATCAAAGCGTTTCCCACAACGGGGTATGCCTTACGGTGGTGGCCATTCAAGATGACTCGTACACTGTGACCGCCATTGAAGAGACCTTGGACAAGAGCAGTTTGGGCACTTTAAAAGTGGGAGACATTGTAAATTTGGAACGCGCCATGCTTTTGGGTGCGCGATTGGATGGGCATATTGTGCAGGGCCATGTAGACCAGACTGCGGTTTGCGCGTCCATTGACCAAAAAGATGGAAGTTGGTTCTTCACCTTTCAATACGACCCTAAGCTAAACAACATTACCATTGAAAAGGGCTCCATAACCGTGGATGGGGTAAGTCTTACCGTGGTGGATTCCAAAAAAGACAGCTTTAGCGTGGCCATTATTCCCTATACGTATGAACACACCCGATTCCATACCTATAAAGAGGGCACCGTAGTGAACCTGGAATTTGATGTAGTGGGCAAGTACGTAGCCCGACTTATGGATTTACGAAGCTGATATCGGCATTCCGGTTCTTCAACCCAAGATATCTTTTTGGGTTACTTTTGCAATCAACCAATACCATTGAATGGACCTTTCGCCACTCTCCCAAATTTCTATTGCCTCATGGGTCATGGCTGCTACAGCCGTATTTCTTATGGGGGTGTCCAAAGCAGGTTTGAAGGGCATGTCCATTTTCAACGTAACCCTTATGGCTTTGGCCTTTGGCTCAAGAGCTTCAACGGGTTTGATTGTTCCCCTATTGATCGTTGGTGACATCTTTGCGGTTATTTATTACAACAGGCATACCCAATGGAAGTACATTTTACGGTTTCTCCCTTGGATGATTCTGGGCATTTTTGTTGGGGTCCTTATTGGTAAGGATCTTCCTGAGCAAGAGTTCAAATGGGGGATGGTCACGGTTATTTTTATCAGTTTGGGGCTATTGTACTGGTGGGACCGACGAAAAACGGAACACGTCCCCACCCATTGGCTTTTTGCAGGATCCATGGGAATCATGGCCGGGATTTGCACCATGATCGGAAATTTGGCCGGAGCCTTTACCAATATTTTCTTTTTGGGGATGCGATTACCCAAGAATGAGTTCGTGGGCACAGCCGCTTGGCTCTTTTTTATTACCAATACGTTTAAACTTCCCTTTCACATCTTTGTTTGGAAAACAGTCACTGAGGAAACCCTCTTAATCAACCTTCGGTTGCTTCCTGCCATTTTGGTGGGGCTTTTTCTAGGCGTGGTCATCGTAAAGAAAATCAATGAGAAAAACTACAAGCGCTTTATTTTAATTGTAACTGCCATTGGGGCCATCGCCATTCTTTTTAAATAAAGGAATAAAACTGTTTTCCAATGTTTTTCGTCATAGGATTTCTATAATTTATTCTGAATCTTTACCCACTTAGTCAATTCATCAAAGAAAATAAGCCTTATGAAAACCTTGGGAATGATTGGTGGAACTTCATGGCATTCCACCGTTGAATACTATAGACTTATCAATCAAATAGCTGCCAAAAAAATTGGGGAACATGCCAATCCTCCCATGATCATCCATAGCATTAATATTGAATTGATGCGTGAACAAAACAAGGAAAAAATAAATGCGACGTATTTAGAGACTTCCCTGAAACTTCAAGAGGCAGGGGCTTTGGCCATAGTAATTTGTGCCAATACCCCTCATATGGTCTATGACTATGTACAGCCAAAAATTGATATTCCCATTCTGCATATTGCTGATGCCACGGGAAAAGAGGCCCAAAAATTGGGGCTCAAAACGCTGGGGCTTTTGGGGAACCGCCCCACCATGACCGGTGATTTTATCCCCAAAGTACTCAACGCAAATTACCATATCGAAACCATCATTCCACAAGCTGATGACATCCCCCAAGCACATCACTATGTGTCTGCCGAGTTGACTCAGGGAATCTTCTCGGATGCTGCCAAGGAGTTTTTCCTGGAGCAAATACGTCTGCTTGAAGCCAAAGGTGCTGAAGGTATAATTTTAGGGTGCACGGAATTGCCATTGCTTATAAAACAGGCTGAGGTTGAGCTGCCCATCTTAGCCACTACGGATCTTCATGCGCAAATGGCCGTTGATTTTATTTTTCAAGAGTAGCACACAAAAAACCCATCGATTTGATGGGTTTCTTTCTATATTAATTTATGTGTTGGTTGTTTTAATCAGCCGCTCCCTCATAAATCGCATTAAAGATCAATTTATAGGTTCCGCGGGGCTGTGCGCGAAATTGGGACCTAAATGCAAACAGGATTACAGATCCTTTTCCATATTTTACCTTGACCAGTGCCGGCTTTTTGGCGATATACTTGTTTTCTCCCATGGCCCAGCCGCTCATCAAGAGGTTCTTCTCGGCATAGGTGGCAATGACCTCAACATCAGGTTTAGGCGCATCTTTAATGTCTTCTACTCCCCCTTCTCCTTTTTTGCTCTGTTTGTTGATGGTAAAAGCCCTGCTCTTATTAAAGGATACCGCTACGGTGTCCTTCATTCCAAAGGCCAACGGGTTTGTAGTATCCATTCCTGTCTTGATCAAGGATCCCGGGATGAAGAAATCCTTACTATCCACCCCCTCAACTGCGTCTTTCAACGGAAGCCCAAACTGCTCAATGACAAAATCGCTGGCGGCGTCAAAGGCCAACAATGTGCCTCCATTCTTCACGTAGTTGCTCAGGGCGAGGGAACCTTCCAAGCCAATACCTCCGGTAAACTTCTCGGGCATTTCCAAAGGTGTGTGGCCATGCAAAATTGATTTTGCTTCTTGGGATGGCAATATGATAGCATCATACTTGGACAAATCCACGGCTTTAATGTCCGCATCGTGCAGCGTATCGGTGTCAAAAGCATACTCATCCATGACAAAGCGGGTCCACCCTTCATCCATATTGGCCACCCATGACTTGTAAAGTCCAACTTTGGGCAAATGAATTTTGGTCAACTGAACCTCAGGTTTGGCCATCAATCCGGTAAACTCCAAGCCATACTCATCGGCGAGGGATTCCATCAAAGTTTTGTCCCCGGAAACCACAAAAGATCCCGCTGGAAAAGAAAACTTCCCAGCTTTGAACTCCGTCATGGCCTTGTAAGCAGTGCCCCCGGCTTTTAAGATTTTATTTGTGGCTGCAACGGAAGCATTTGTATTTACGCTCAACGCATATCCAAATGAGCCATTACGGTTAAGGCTTCCCTCGTAGTACTCCACCAATCCAGCAACCTTCTCAGTGGAGGCATCAAAGGGCTCTGTTATTTTAGCAACGTCCACGCCCATTTGCATGGGTAACGTCCAGCCTGCCAAATCATAAGGCGTATCCGGTGGGCCGCCAGGGTATTGAAAGCGGGTGGGGTAGTTCTGTTTTTCCATCAAATCCAACAAATAGGGTCTGAAAGCCTGTCCACCGAAGATGACATAGGAACCCTTTTCATATTTCGTGTCGCCAATAGTGAAGTCCTTGGTGGCTTTTTCAACCTCAATACCTCCTCGCCGCAAAACATTCACCAAATTGACGGCTTCAAAGGAATCCCACTGCTCCTTTCCGATCACATAGGCAAAAGGCCCTTCCGTCTTGGCTTTTTCAATGGCAGATGCTCCCATTTTATAGATATTGTAGAGGTAGTTGCTCTTTCGGTCCGCAGCCAAATCCAACACGGCCCAAGTAGCGGTGAGCATATAATCCACGGCATCCCTAAAATGGGATTCGCCTCCTTTCCACGGGTCTGGGTACATAATATCCGTTCCATCCGTAGGCGTGCCGCCGGCAACGGTTTTTGGGAGTTTTTCCGGGTCATAGAATCGTGGTGTTGGGGAAGTGTGTCCTGTTTCAGTTAGGATACCGATCATATTATGATAATATGGTACGGTTCTGCCCCCTCCGTTCCAAAACATGGTATAAAAATTATCGGCAATGGCTCCCGGCATGTTTTCCAAGGAAAAGCGTTTGGACATGGCCGAACCTACTTCACTGACGCCTGCCGTTACGGCGGGATGTATCTTTGGATTTACGGGGTCCGCATACGGCGGAATGGAAATCTTGGTCCACGAAGGCGACGATTGGTGGTGGTTGTACACAATCTGCGGATACCATTCGTTGTACAATACTTTGGTGACATTATAGGTTTCTGGCATGGTGTTCATAAACCAGTCCCGGTTATTGTCGTGCCCCATATAATAATGGTAGAGAATGGGAGGTCTTGACGTTTCATAAGGTGTATCCCGGTTTTTTCGGTACCAATCCACCACAATATCCAATCCATCAGGGTTCATTACGGGCATTAATAGCGTGATGACATTTTCCCTCACTTTCTGCATTTCGGGAGTTTCCGAAGTTGCCAAGGTGTAGGCCAATTCAGAGGTCATTTGACCGTGCGCCAACTCGGTGGAGTGCATTCCACCATCTATCCACACAATGGCCTTCCCTTCTTGGGACAGTTTTGCCGCTTCATCATCATTGACTTGGGCCCGGGCCAGTTTGGTGCTGATGTCTTTCCACTTATCCAGCTGCGCGAGATTTTCTTCGGTGGAGATAAACAGCAGATACATTTTACGGCCTAGGACGGTTTCACCAATTTCAATTTTTTTGACCCTTTTTGAAGCATTGTCCAGTTTGGTAAGGTAATCCTCAATTTGGGTATAATCTGCCAATTGGTAGTCGTCCCCAACTCGAAAGCCATAAACATCCTGGGGGGATGGAACACTTTGCGCAATGGTGAACGAGACGAAGGCCAAAGTCATCACTGCGGAAAGCAGCAACGCTTTGTGGGTTGCACTTTTTGGAATCATTTTTTGGGTTGTTAGTTTGAATTTCGTTGGAAATTACGGAATCCTGAGGAGGAACGTAAATCTCAAGGCAGTGAATTGCCTTACCAAGGCTTCTTTTCGCGGGTAAGCCCACTATTTTCCAGTGATGTGTAGCATCAGCAAAACCCTTGGTCAATGATCTATGAATTTTTATGCCGATTGAATTCATAAAATGTTTGCAGATGGGTGCTCCCACGGGCCACGATACTGCCTTTTTAATAATGCCGTGGCCTCGGGGTCATCCACAATGATTCTCTTTTGGGGATTGTAGATCAATGGTCGTTCCAAATCCATGGAAAGATTGGCCATGATACAGCTTGCGGTGGAAATATGGCCTTGCTCCACATCGGCCACCGGCAGTGTGTCTTGTTCAATGGCGGCCAACAAATCCAACATGTGGGCCCTCGTTGCCGGAGCCGTATGGAGTTCAATGTCTTTTTCTTTTAAATCCTCTGGATATTTCTCGCGTTCATACACCACATCTTTTTTGATGGTTTCACCGCCGTCATTTGGAATAAACTCGTACTTGTGTACACTTCCTTTAAGGGTTCCCTTTTCTCCGTAAATAAAAAAGGCCCATGGATATTCGGGATCCGGAGGGGTGCCCCAACTGCGGTGCTGCCAAATGCAATTCAGCTCTTCAAACTCAAATATGGCGGTCTGGGTATCCGAAATATTGGCCATGGAATCTTTTTGCACATAAATACCTCCGGTGGAGCTTACTTTTTTGGGCCATCCCAGCCCCAACATCCAACGTACCGTGTCCAACATATGAACGCACATATCACCGACTATACCGTTTCCATATTCCATAAAAGCACGCCAGTTTCGGTGTGGCAGACCAACAAAAGGTCGCAAAGCAGCGGGACCGGACCAAAGATCGTAATCAAAATAATCGGGAACCTCCTGAACGGGGGGATTGGCATTCCAACGCATGTGGTAATAGCAACACATGTCCACATGGGATATTTTACCTAACAATCCGGCATCAATGATGTTTTTCTTGCCTTCAACCAAGTGCGGTGTACTTCTTCGCTGGGTTCCCACTTGGACCTTCTTTCCCAACTTTCGTGCGGTTGCCAAAATTGCCTCACCCTCCAAAACATCAAGACTTATCGGTTTTTGCAAGTACAAATGTGCCCCGGATTCCATAGCCTCAATGGCCTGAAGTGCGTGCCAATGGTCTGGTGAGCCGATAAGTACAATGTCCAAATCCTTTTCGGCCAACATTTTGCGGTAATCTTTGTATAAACGCGGTTTTCTGCCCGATTTCTGTCTTTGTGAAACCAGTGTTGCGGTTTCCTCCAGATAGTTGCGGTCCACATCGCACAGCGAAACCACTTCCACATTGGCCACTTGAATCAGTTTGAACAAATCGCTTTTACCATACCATCCACAACCAATGAGTCCAACATTCCATTTTTTGGGGGCATACACCAAGTCCAACCCGTAGGCGCCAAATGATGATAGGGCCAAGGCGGCGGTGGAGCCCTTTAAAAAGTTTCTTCGGTTGATGTAAAACGACTTGGATTCACTATTCCTCATGGTGGGTTTTTGACCTTCAATTTAAGATTAATCTTTTAATTGTTCGTCTGGGTTGGCTCCCATCATTTTTTGAGAAACAAGAAAGGGTTAAAGTTTATAGCGAAAAAAATTGACGCGATATTTGACCCCATTGCATTAAAAAAACCCTTCCAAATCTGTGCCTTGAAAGGGTTTTAAGTGGTCCCACCTGGGCTCGAACCAGGGACCCCCTGATTATGAGTCAGGTGCTCTAACCAGCTGAGCTATAGGACCCGCAATTTTTGCGGATGCAATATTAGTGTTTATTTTGCTTCATCGCAAGGTTTTAACGCCGCTACCCCGCTTTTATTTCCTGGCAGAGCTCCACCAAAACCCCATTGGTGCCCTTGGGATGCAAGAATGCCACCAGTTTGTTATCCGCTCCTTTTTTGGGGATTTCGTTTAAAACAACAAAGCCTTCTTCCTTCAACCGGGCCATTTCTGAAACGATGTCTTCCACCGCAAAGGCAATATGGTGGATACCCTCCCCTTTCTTTTCCAAAAACTTGGCGATGGGGCTATCCGGACTTGTGGCCTCCAACAGTTCCACTTTATTGGGCCCCGATTTAAAAAACGAGGTCTTTACCCCCTCGGAAGTGACCTCTTCGGTTTTATAGTGTGGCACACCCAAAAGTTTGGCGAACAAAATGTTCGATGCTTCCAAATCTTTTACGGCAATGCCAATGTGTTCAATCTTGTCCATGAAATTTGTTAATTACTTTCAATAACGGCCCCATCCTCTCTATATAAATCCACTTCCCCATCCAAAAGCACGGCGAGCACGGTCATGTTTTCATCCAGAACATGCTCCGGGACTTTAATGTACTTTATTCCAGGGTATTCACTCCAATATACCTTCCCCATTACCTGATGTTGCAGTTTGGCACCTTGGCCCACCACCCAGATTCGATTGATGTTGTTCTTGAGACCACGCATCACGACTTCGCCCTTAGGGTTTCCTTTTACAAAAAGATATAGCGTCCTTCTGTCTTTCGAGAGCGTGGATGGTCCATAAAAATGTTCTTTCGGGATTCCAGCCATTGTTCCGTATAGGGCTTCTTTGTGTTTGTGGACCCATCTTCCCAACCCTTTCATAAGTGCTACTTGCGCTTCGGGAATGCTCCCATCCGCTTTGGGTCCAATGTCCAGCAAAAGGTTGCCCCCATTACCGATCACATCAGCAAAAATACCGATGATCTGGTCCGTGGTTTTATAGTTAAGGTCTGTTTTTTGATATCCCCACGAGTCGTTCATCGTCATGCAAAGCTCCCAATAAGGATTATCGGGACGGGTAATGGGCATGCCCTGCTCCGGTGTTTCATAGTCCCCGTGTCCCTTTAGTCTGGAATTGAGAATGGTGTTGGGATTTTTGGCCAACAACATTTTCCTCACCTTTGGTGCTTCCCATTCTTCGGCGCTGTGTTCCCAATCCCCATCAAACCAATAGAGGTCTGGATTGTAACGATCTGAAAGTTCCTTCAATTGACCTTGGTAATAGGTCAAAAATTTGTTCCATCTATTGGGTTCTTCCTCAATTTTGTACCTGATGGAGTCCCTTGTAAAATGGGTGTAATCTGCATAAGACCAATCGGGAAGCGAATAATAGATGCCCACTTTTAGTTCTTTGTCCCGAAGCTTTTCCACAAAAGGAGTAAGCACATCTTTTTTGGACGAAGCATGTTCCGCCGCGTTCAATGTCCCAAAACGGGTGTCCCAAAGCGCAAACCCGTCATGGTGCTTGGCAGTGATCACTGAATATTGGGCCCCGCTCTCCACAATAAGCTCCGCCCAAAGGGCGGGGTCGTATTTTTTGGCCGTGAACCCCTTGGTCTGTTTTAGATAATCCTTATGGGAAATGTACCCATTGAAAAACGACCAAGATTCATCAATGCCATCCACCGAATATAGTCCCCAATGGATGAAAATGCCCAACTTGGCATCCTTGAACCATTGCATTTTCTGCTGATGGGCCAAAACCGTGTCCTGCGTTTGCGAACATGCTGGCCAAAAAGCCAAAACCACCAAGGCGGCAAAGCATCTTTTCATTTGTTCAGATTTTTTCCATTATCGAGGAGGTTTGATGCGTTGTCGGAATCAAACATGTCCCGTACCAAAATACATATTCTTGGATAAAATAGTTGATGTCGTTATGGTTAAATATCTTTTCCTTCCCATTATGCGAGCTGTTATCGAAAAAAACGGATAATCCAAGAATAGTCCATCTTCAAACGTCCAATCTAGGGAATAGTCAGTATTTCGCTTATTTTTGCAGTATGGAGGAAACACAACGGCAGAAGAAAATAGCGGGAATCATTCAAAAAGACTTGGCGGACATCTTGCAAAGAGCTGCTACGGATGGCGGACTCAAGGGAACTTTGATTTCCGTAACCAAGGTATCCGTGACCACGGATTTATCCATTGCCAAAGTGTACGTGAGCATTTTCCCCAATAAAAATGCCAAAGAGTTGCTGGATGGCATCAAAGACAATCAGGTGGCCATACGGTATGATTTGGCCCAACGCACCAAGCATCAATTGCGACGCGTGCCCGAGCTTACTTTTTATCTTGATGATTCCCTGGAATACATCGATAAGATTGAAAAATCACTCAAAGGCGAAGAAAATCCCATTGAAAATAGGGACTTGCTTGATAAACGAAAGAAATCCTGATTTTGAACTTTCCGCTGTATATCGCTAAACGTTATCTGCGCTCAAAGAGCAACCAAAATGCGGTAAACATCATTAATTTCATCACTTTTTTGGTGATTGTCATCGGGTCTGCTGCACTTTTTATTGTGCTTTCGGCCTTTGCGGGATTAAAAACTTTTAGCCTCTCTTTTTCCAACACCTTTGATCCCGACCTAAAAGCTCAACCTACTACCGGAAAATACTTTTCCATCGCAACTGATGAAGAAACTGCTCTAAAAAATGTTGAAGGGCTGGCCAATTACTCGAAAGAACTTGAGGAAAGAGCCTATCTCACCTTCAAGGAAAAAAGTTGTATCGCCTACATTAAAGGCATAGATGGAAATTATAGAGCGGTAACCGGGGTGGACAGCACCCTCTATTTTGGAAATTGGGGCGATATGGAATACAATGGCGTTATGGGCATTGGCATTTATAACCAGCTGGGTGTCCCCATTGACAATTATAGAAATCCCATGACGGTTTTGGTGCCCAAGCCCGGAAAAGGAGCCTTTTCACAGCAGGGGCTTAATCCCCCCAAACCCTATAACCAACTTTCGTTGGTGCTGAGTGGGGTGTATGCCGTTGAGGAAAATCTGGACAAAAAATATGTTTTTGCACAACTCCCGTTAGTCCAAGAATTGTTGGAGCGGGACAGCACGGAAATTTCTGGTATCAATTTTAAATTGAATGAAGGGGCGTCCATTGATGATGTGAAGAGTTCCATCAATACGATTTTAGGTGATAAAGTCTTGGTCCTGACCCGCCAAGAACAAAATAGTACGCTGCACCGCATGTTGAAAACCGAGAATTTGGCCACTTATCTCATTTTTACCTTGGTGTTGATCATCGCACTTTTTAATGTGGTCGGGGCCATTATCATGATGATTTTGGACAAGCAGCAGAACTCAAAAACGCTCTTCAGTTTGGGAACCACCCTTAAAGAACTGCGGCGGATTTACTTCATCCAAGGGCTTTTGGTCACTTCTTTGGGTGGACTCATTGGGGTTTTGATAGGTTCCTTGTTGATTGCTTCGCAATTGTTCTTTGGATGGTTGAAAATCACGCCCTCTCTGGCCTATCCTGTGGAATATGATATTATGAATGTGCTTTTGGTCTTGGCCACGATTGTGGTCCTGGGCTTTATCTCATCAAAAATTGCGAGTAGCCGAATTACCAAAAAGTTGATCATGGATTAGGCGAACTGGTAATCGCCAAACTTTTCCTGCACCTCATCAAAAGCGGCAAAAACATCGGCTGCATCATCACTGGTCACCATTTTCATTCGATATTCCTTGAAGTGGGGAATGCCCTTAAAATAGTTGGTGTAATGTCTTCGGGTTTCAAAAACCCCTAATTTTTCACCCTTCCAATCAATCGCCATTTGTAAATGTCGGCGTGCAGCATCCACACGTTCTTCCATGGTGGGCGGGTCCAAATGTTGACCGGTTTTGAAGTAGTGCTTCACCTCCTTGAAAAACCATGGGTTGCCAATGCTGGCCCTACCTATCATGGCACCATCCAGGCCATATTCGTCCCGCATTTTTACAGCGGCTTCGGGCGTGTCCACATCTCCGTTGCCAAAAACAGGGATATGCATTCTGGGATTGTTCTTTACTTCGGCAATGGGAGCCCAGTCGGCTTCGCCCTTGTACATCTGCACCCGGGTACGCCCATGGATGGATATGGCCTCAATCCCAACGTCCTGCAATCGCTCTGCGACCTCAACAATTTTAATGGAGTTGGAATCCCATCCCAATCGGGTCTTTACGGTGACGGGCAGGTTGGTCCGCTTTACCATTTCGGCGGTCAGTTTTACCATTAAGGGAATATCCCGCAAAATCCCAGCTCCGGCATTTTTGCAGACCACTTTTTTAACGGGACAACCAAAATTGATATCGATGATATCCGGATTGGATTGTTCTACAATGTCCACCGCCTGCAACATGGAATCCAGCTCCGCACCAAAGATTTGGATGCCCACAGGACGTTCCTTTTCATAAATGTCCAGTTTGATGACACTTTTGGCGGCATCCCTGATCAATCCTTCGGAAGAAATGAACTCCGTATACACCACATCGGCACCCTGCTCCTTGCACAAAGCACGAAAAGGAGGGTCGCTCACATCTTCCATTGGAGCAAGCAACAATGGAAAATCAGGAAGTTCTATGTTTCGAATTTTTGGCAAATCTTATTTTTTGGATTGCAAAAGTACAAAATACCCGATAATCAAGGCATTACTCTTGAGCTTCAAGTCGGTCCCGTTCCTTTTTATCGATGCCTCTTTGATTGTCCTGTAACCTAAAGTTTCCAAAATTATAGGTAAATCCTACCCGGATAAACTGGGTTTCGGGCCGTCTTCTATAAAAATTATCCTGATTCAAGTAGTTAGAGGTATAGGTAGGAATCCATTTTTCCAAAAGATTCTCCGCGGCAACGGAAATTACAGCCCTATTGTTGAACAGTGACTTTCGTAATCCCAAGGTGAGGTTCAACTGCTCATCAGAAATGTATGAGCCAAACAAAAAATTGGAAATATAGGTCATGGTGACCTCCCCGGTCAAGCTACCGTCTTTGGAGAGCGTCAAATAATTGGCCAAATAGCCATAGACCCCATCCACCTCGTTGGTGTATTCCACATTTCCACTTTCAACGGCCAAAAAGGTTTCCTCTTCATGAAAAAGTGAGGTGTAGGCATATAGAAACCAAGATGGAAGGATGGTCTTGCTCAGCGTAAAGTCCAATCCGTAGGATGTGCTTTCCAATACATTCTGCTTGAGCTCCACCAAGGTTTGGTTGTCATTGTCCTGAAAGACCAAATAGGCGATATTGGCTCCGTTATCCCGATAGTAGACATCGAAAAAATATTCGCTGTTCAGGGTATAGTTAAGGTTAAAGTTGTTGCTGAAACTTGGTGTCAATCTTGGATTGCCCTCCTCGTAATCGTTCTCATTGAAGAAAAACCGAAATGGGTTGAGGTCGTTGTACTTGGGCCGATCCACATTTCTACCATAATCAAAGGAAAAGCTATGCTTGTCCGAAGGTGAGTACAACAGGTAGAGGGAAGGAAAAGGTTCAAAAAAATCTTGGGTATTGGTCTCGTTCAGGGTCAAGGACACCCCTTCTGCCTCAGTAAGTTCTCCCCGCAATCCCAATTTCATGGACCATTTTTCCCAGTTTTTTACAAAGCTGAAATAGGCTGCATACACGTCCTCATCATAGGTGAAGTCATCGGATAGTGATGAATCCACAGTATTGCTACTGCCATTAAAGTTGAAAAAATCCACATTACTTTCCGAAGCGATGGAGGAAATCTTGGCCCCCGTTTCTATGGACGCGTTGCCCACGGGTGCGGAAAAATCTACTTGCCCGGTGAAAATCTGGATGTCTTGCTGCGAATCGGAATCAAAACCAAAATCCCTTAAAAAACTACCGTTGGAATCAAAATAATCCGATGCCAAATTTTGGAAGGACTGCCCATTGTAATACGTATAATGGCCGTTAAAGCTCAATCGTGCCCCCGGTTTTTTCAATTTGTGCACATAACTTAAGTCAACCGCCAAGTTGGTGTTGTCCATAGTGGTGTTGTTCAAGGTGGTAAAGGTGGAGTCCAACTCATATTGGGCATTTCGCATCTCGTTACTTAAGCGGGTTTGTTGCTCCTGATTGGGGTTGAACAATAAGCTTGAGGTGAGATTTATGCTGTTGTTATCATCCAAGTCGTAGTCCATGATAAAGCTTCCGGTATGGGACTGGGTGCTTTTGATTTGGTTGTATCTCGTATCCCAACGCGAAAAAACCGAATTGGTACCATCCATAAAATTGATTCCCTTTTCCGTTTTTCTAATCTCTTTTTGGGGGTTGAAGGTATAATTGGCAAAAAGGTTGAGCTTGTCCGTTTTATAATAATGACTGGTTCCCAAATTAAATTTTGGAAACACCGCTTGGGTGTACGTTCCGTTGACGCTCCCCTTATAGCCAGGGATAATGTTCTTGCTCGTGATGATATTAAGGATGGGCCCGCCTTCGGCATCATACTGGGCGGGCGGATTGATCATAACCTCAACCGATTTGATATTGACCCCGGAAAGCCCCTGCAACAAATCCTGAACTTCTTGGCCCGACAATTGTACCGCTCTACCGTTAAGATAAACCCTTGCACTTTCCCCCCTGACCAACAATCGGTCATCATTTACAATGACGCCCGGCGTACTTCTTAGGATATCCCAAGTTGTGCCTTGCGAAACTATGGTGTTTTCAACCGAAAAGACCAGTCTGTCTGGTAACCGTTGTAGTTTTGGTCGCTGTGCGGTAACGACTACTTCGTCCAATTCATTGGTCTCCAGTGGTATGATCAATGCCCCAAGGGAAACATCCTGGGCAATATCCAATGCACGTGGCTCAGAGCCCCGCCCTACGTAGCTCGCCTGTAAAAGATACAGATCTGGGTCAACCTCGGTAAGGGCAAAAAAACCGTTGTCATCTGCGGACGTGCCTTTTACAAAAGTGGTATCGGCCGCCTGCAAAAGCAAGATGTTGGCGAAAGGAATAGTCTGGTTTTGTTCATCCACAACCTTTCCCGTAATCTTATAGGTCTGACCACTGGCGTGGTTGACCATAACAAACACCAATAAAACAATATAGGTGAGGTTTTTCATTTAAGTTGGGGTTGAACATCAAATCTAAGAAAATATTTTAGAGCGGTGCGAAGCCTGTTTTCTTATTTGCAAAAAACCATTCTCAGGTATTTAAAACAACTATATTTGCAGTTGCTTAGTAGCCCATTTTTGTTGAGCAATTGTTGATATGGAGAAGATTAGGAATTTTTGCATTATTGCGCATATAGACCACGGGAAGAGTACGTTGGCAGATCGCTTATTGGATTTTACCGGCTCTGTCACCGAACGTGAAAAACAAGATCAGTTGTTGGACAACATGGACTTGGAGCGCGAACGGGGCATTACCATTAAAAGTCATGCCATACAAATGGATTATGTTCATGAGGGAGAAGCCTATGTTCTTAACTTGATCGACACTCCCGGGCATGTGGATTTTTCCTATGAAGTGTCCCGCTCCATTGCTGCTTGTGAAGGCGCACTTTTGGTTGTTGACGCCGCTCAGAGCATTCAAGCACAAACCATTTCCAACCTTTATTTGGCCTTGGAGAACGACTTGGAAATCATTCCCGTTCTCAACAAGGTGGATTTGCCCAGTGCCAATCCGGAAGAGGTTACGGATGATATCGTGGACCTTTTGGGCTGCAAACCTGAAGATGTCATTCCCGCCAGTGCCAAAACAGGAATTGGAATCCAAGAAATCCTTACCGCCATTATAGATCGTATTCCTCCTCCAAAAGGAAACCCAAACGAACCATTGCAGGCATTGGTTTTTGACTCGGTCTACAATCCGTTCAGGGGCGTGGAGACCTATTTTAGGGTCATTAATGGAGAAATTACAAAAGGACAGAAAATAAAGTTTGTGGCCACCGGGAAGTCCTATTATGCCGATGAGATCGGCACTTTGAAACTCAAACAGCTCCCTAAAAACAAAATATCGGCAGGAGATGTGGGCTATTTGATCACCGGTATCAAAGATGCCCGCGAAGTTAAGGTGGGGGATACCATAACCGATGCCGTAAACCCAACAAAAAACCCAATTGGAGGGTTTGAAGATGTAAAACCTATGGTTTTTGCCGGAATCTATCCTGTGGACACCGAGGATTTTGAAGAACTGCGTTCTTCCATGGAAAAATTGCAGCTTAATGATGCTTCCCTGGTCTTTACTCCCGAAAGCAGTGCCGCCTTGGGCTTTGGTTTCAGATGTGGCTTTTTGGGCATGCTCCACATGGAAATTATCCAGGAACGCTTGGAGCGCGAGTTTGATATGACCGTGATCACCACGGTGCCCAACGTAAGCTACCATGCTTTCACCACCAAGGACACGGAAACGCCAGTGATTGTCAACAACCCATCCGATTTACCCGACCCGTCTACTTTGGACCGCGTTGAGGAGCCTTACATCAAGGCCACTATCATCACCAAATCCGATTTTGTGGGAAATGTGATGTCGCTTTGTATTGAAAAAAGGGGACAGATTGTCAACCAGACCTATTTGACCACGGAGCGGGTGGAACTTATTTTCGATATGCCCTTGGCTGAAATCGTTTTTGATTTTTACGACCGATTGAAAACCATTTCAAAAGGATACGCCTCTTTTGATTATTCCCCAATAGGAATGCGAGTCTCCAAACTGGTCCGAGTGGATATTCTCTTGAACGCCCAGCCCGTTGATGCCTTATCCGCATTGGTCCATTTTGATAATGCGCACAACATAGGTAAGCGCATGTGCGAAAAATTGAAGGAACTCATCCCCAGACAACAGTTTGATATTCCCATCCAAGCCGCCATTGGTTCCAAGATCATTTCGCGGGAAACCATCAAGGCTTTGCGAAAGGATGTAACGGCCAAGTGTTATGGTGGGGATATTTCGCGTAAGAGAAAATTGCTGGAAAAGCAGAAAAAAGGGAAAAAGCGTATGCGCCAAGTGGGCAATGTGGAGATTCCGCAGCAAGCTTTTATGGCTGTTTTAAAATTGAATGATTAGGGGAACTTTTTTGCCAAAAAGATTGTTCTAGGGCAAACATATTTATCAAAATTAGGGCTAAAGTGGGAGATCGGAGTCACAAAACCCTTGTACGGCCTGTTTTAAAGTGAGATTCCCCAGGGCTTCTTCATCAATTGTTATTATGTTTCCGCCTTCTTTGTACTCGTAGGTGCCATTTCCCTTGTCACACAGTTCAAAGGTATTGCCCAAACTTGAGGTACAGGATTCACATTTCTTGGTTGGGCCATCATCTTTGGAACAGGCCGTCATTAATGCGGCAGCAACAACTGCCATAAGCACAAGTTTTTTCATCTAAATGGTTTTTATTTGGAATAAAACATCAAAATACTTGTACTCCAGCGTTTATTTGTTCTTCAATTGATGGATGCCCTATATTAATTGACGTATTAGGAGTATACCGTAGTTTAAAGATTTGTAATTCTTCTTGATTATCTAAAAGGGAAAAAAGTAAGGGATTACAAAAGTGGCGGCAATCCAAATAATGATATTAAGCGGTGTCCCTACCTTTAAAAAGTCATTGAACTTGTAATTTCCCGGTGCATAGACCATGGTGTTGGTGGGATAGCTTACGGGCGTCATGAACGTAAGGGAGCAGGCGAACATCACCGCCACCAAAAAAGGCCGTTCACTGACCTCCATGGCCGCGGCAAGACTGATTACTATCGGGGTCATAAGGGCCGCTGTAGCCTTGCTGGAGAGCACATTGGTACTCAAAAAAGTGACCAAATACAAAATGCTCAGGGTAATTTGGGCATCGTAGCTTCCCAAGGTCTGCTCTATAAAAAGGGCTATTCTTTCGGCCCCTCCGGTTTTTTCAAGGGCCGTTCCCATGGAAAGCACACCTGCCATCATAAAAATGACCTTCCATTCCACTGCTTCGTAGGCTTCCTTTGGTTTTAAGGTGGAGGTGGCCACCAACAACAAAGCGCCAACCATACTGCTGATCAAAATGGAGGTAAGGTTTAGCGAAGCCGCAAGCACTACCCCCACTGCAATAACAAGGGCAGGAATGGCTTTTTTTAAATTGACTTTCCCGTGCTTGTGCTCGGAAAGGGCCACCACCAAGTTCTGGGCAACCAACGCATCCACATCGGCCTCGGTGCCCAAAATCAGTAACATGTCTCCTTCGGTCAACTTTACATCGGCGAGCTTTTCATACAAAATCTCCCCACGTTGCCTTATGGCCAAGACCGAGCCATTGTATTGCCTCCTAAAATTAAGGGAGCGAAGGGAGCCCTCCGTCAATTTGGAGCCAAAGGGAATAATGACCTCATAAATGTGTTTCTCAAGTTCAGCTTCGTCCAACTGTTTGTCTCCAGTGATTTTATATCCTTTCAGGCTTCGGATGCCGTTGAGTGCTTTCGGGGGAATCATAACTTTCATTACGTCCCCTTCCAATATAAATGTTTCAGGGCCTATGTTTTGCTTGATGGATCCTTCCCTCAATATGGTCAAGACCTGCACATTGTGATCATTGACCAATTTGGACATGCGCAACGGCTTTTTGCTGTCTGGACAATTGTTTTCCACCAGTAATTCGGTAATGTACTTTTCAGCCTCTTTGGTAAGTGCGTTCTGCTCCTTTTCTGCCTTGGGCAACAGAAGGGGCGCCACAAAAAAGATGTAGGCAAAACCAATTACGGCCAAGCAAAGTGCCGCCAAACTGAATTCGAACATCCCAAAGCCCTTCAGTCCATATTCTTCGGTGTAACTGCTCACGAGAATATTGGTGGACGTGCCGATCAAGGTACAGGTGCCCCCAAAAAGTGCCGAAAACGATATGGGGATCAATAGCATCCCCGGAGATATTTTGGTTTCCCTACAAACGGTTAGCGCAATGGGCAAAAGTAGCGCCACTACAGCGGAATCGTTCACAAAAGCGGAAAACATGCCCGCAATGAGGCAAAACGTGATCAGGGCAATGCTGTAATGCATTTTGGCCAGTTTTATGATCCTATGGCTAAGACCATCCAAAATTCCTGAGTTGAACACCCCGGCACTTACCACGAACATGCACCCAAGTGTTAAGGTGGCCGGGTGGTTAAAGCCCGAAAAACCTTCTTTAGGACTAAGGACACCCGCCACTATGAACAGGGCCATAATGATTATGGATGTGGTATCTATGGAAAAATAGTCCTTTACAAAAAGGACAATCCCTATGCCGATGATGACGATGGTAATGATCAAATCGGTGTGCATAGCGTCCTTAATTTACTATTCTTCCCCGATAGAAAATGGTGCATTGTTTGTGATGTAAAAACCTTTTTATTCCCATATAAAAGCTTGGTTAAGCTATTTCGGGTGTCTTCCCTTCTTTGGCCACTTCCAGTTCTTTGCCCAGATACACCAACTTGTACCCTTCTTTTATTTCTTTGAACTCCAAGCTAAAGGATGGTATAATCTGCAATTCTCCTGTTGGTGTCTTTAGAAAAATAGGTACAATATCACGGTCGGCCTTTGTTATCTCGATGAGGCCTTCATAATGTTCTTTGTCCTTTAGTTCAATTTCATGGACGGTGGGGTTCTTTCTAGCTGCCTCGATCAATGTTATATAATCATCCGTATGGGAAAAGAGGCCTTCCTTCGGGTTGCTTTCAGGATTGTTCATCTCTTCTGAATTTACCAGCCTGAACGATCCATTTTCCCCAAACTGATCCTTAAAAGAATCAATTGCATATTGATTAATGTCCGAGTTCCCCGTAAGGGCCATCAGGTAGCCCACATCACTCAACTCAATGTAATCCGAGAGATTATCGGAATAGATATTGGAAACAATGGCCTCCAAACCTTGTTTTTGGGCCTTTTCCACATTGGTCCTGTTGTTGTCCACCAAGACCACATGCCTTTTGTTCTTTTGCAGGTAGGCTCCTATCAACCTGGAGGGTAAAGATGCCCCGATGATGATGATACCTTCCGATTTCTTTAAAAAGACCCCCACCATTTTTGCGAACAGCCTTGCCGTTGTGGCGTTTAGCAATACCGTTCCCAAAACAATCATGAACACCAATGGGGTAATGTACTCCGCTCCAGGCTCTCCCTTTGCAATCAACTTGGAACCGAACAAGGATGCGATACCGGCCGCAACAATACCTCTTGGTCCCACCCATCCGATAAAAAGCTTTTCGTTGAATTTCATGTTGGACCCATGAGCACTCAGAAAAACACCCAGTGGTCTAATGATGAAAACAACCGCGGCAAAAAGCACTACTGTGTTCCAGTTGTATATCAATTCCAGATCACCGATATTGATATTTGCAGCCAACAGTATGAAGAGAATGGATATCAGCAACACGCTCAACGACTCCTTAAAATAGAGCAACTCCTTTAGGTTGGGCAGGTTCATGTTCCCAAGCACCATTCCCATGACCACCACGGCCAAAAGACCTGATTCGTGCGCAAAAATGTCCGATTCTACATACACAAGTAATACAGTGGACAACGAGACTACGTTTAAGAGGTAATGAGGTATAAAATTCTTCTTTATGGCAAACCCTAGTGCATGGGCAAAAGTGAACCCGAAGGTAAATCCGAACAACAAAATTTTTGCAAATTCCACTAGTGCCGTTTGGGTAAAGGCATGTCCTTCGCCAACGCTGATAAACTCGAACACCAAAACCGCCACCAATGCGCCAATGGGGTCTATGAGGATGCCCTCCCACTTCAGTACCGTGGACACATCTTTTTTTAAGGGTATGTTTCTTAAAATTGGGGTTATTACCGTAGGTCCCGTAACAATGATCAATCCGGAAAAAAGGAAGGATATCTGCCATGAAAGCCCAAAAATATAATGGGCCGCCACACCGGCACCAAAAAAAGTAACTACTGTCCCAACGGTAATCAATTTGGTGATTACCGGGCCTACATTGGATATTTCGGCCCGTTTTAGGGTTAGCCCCCCTTCAAACAGGATGACGCTAATGGCCAAGGACACAAAATAGTAAAGCCCCTCTCCGGGAAACAACCCTTTCTCTCCGTTCCAAACGGGTTCAATGAGCTTTGATCCATCTTCGGTGTACAAAGTAGCTATGGGACCCACCAACAGACCTATCAATATTAATGGTAAAATGGCCGGCAATTTAAACCGCCAGGCCACCCATTGTGCAATGATGCCAAGAATAATGATTCCCGCAAGTTCCAGCATGGTTCAAGTTTTGTGGAAATTTACAGTTTTTCTTTTAGATTCTACCCAATCCAAAAAGATGGGTTTTTATTTATGGAATGTCCCATGGGCACGATCTTAAGTTTCCTTTGTGCGATTTTGTTAAAATACGGCCAATAAATTCTTATTTTTTAGCCATTTGCATTGTGCTTTTCTTATTTTGCATGCCATTTGCTTTCAAAATGACGATTTATCCTGTAGAGACTGGTAATTTTAAGTTGGATGGTGGGGCCATGTTCGGTGTGGTTCCAAAATCCATATGGAACAGGACCAATCCGGCCGATGCCAATAATATGATCGATTTGGGCGCCCGTTGTCTTCTGATTGAGGATGGGAACCGGCTTATTTTGATTGACAACGGTCTGGGCAACAAACAATCCGAAAAATTCTTTAGTTACTATTATCTGTGGGGAGATCATTCGTTGGATGGCTCTTTGGAAAAATTAGGGTTTCACCGGGATGACATTACCGATGTTTTTTTGACCCACCTCCATTTTGACCATTGTGGCGGAAGCATTCAATGGAACAAGGACCGAACAGGCTACGAGCCTGCTTTTAAAAATGCCAAATTTTGGACAAATCAGGATCATTGGGAATGGGCCACCAAGCCAAATCCAAGGGAAAAGGCCTCTTTTTTAAAGGAAAACCTCTTGCCAATGCAAGAAAGCGGGCAACTTCATTTTGTACAGCAAAGCAAAGATTCCTTTGTGGATAGTTCCGAAGTGGGTTTTGGAATTCATTTTGTGAACGGACATACAGACAAGCAGATGCTCCCCCATATTGCCTACAAGGGCAAAATCTTGGTTTTTGTGGCCGATCTTATCCCAACGGTTGGGCACATTCCATTGCCTTATGTGATGGGATACGACACCCGCCCTTTACTGACCATGGAAGAAAAAGCAGCATTCCTCAATAATGCGGCGAATAACGATTGGCTGCTGTTCTTTGAACATGACGCCCATAACCAACTCTGCTCCCTAAAGCATACCGAAAAAGGCGTGCGACTGGACGAAACATTCTCTTTTAACGAAATATTCAACACGCAATAAAGTTTTACATTCTATACATTTATTTTATGAATCGCACATATAGCAAACTATCATTCCTGTCTCTTTCCGCTGCACTGCTCCTGATGGGCTGTGGGGCCACTTCTTTGGTTTCCACCCCCGTTGAAAATATTGATGCTGTCCCCCTTAAGATCACAGACCTTACCGAAACCGAGAAAAAGAATTGGGGACATACCGACCTTATTACGGATACCATCCCGGGTATGAGTGTGGATAAAGCCTACAAGGAAATCATCAAAAACAAAAAAGGAAAGACCGTTATTGTGGCCGTGGTCGATTCTGGAATTGATTTGGAACACGAGGATTTGGATGGTGTGCTCTGGACCAATAAAGACGAAATCCCAAACAATGGCAAGGATGATGACGGTAATGGTTATGTGGATGACATTCACGGCTATAATTTTTTGGGCGATTCCTACAACGAGCAATTGGAATATGTACGAATGCTTCGCTTGAACATTGGTGATGCATCAGAAAGGGCCCAAGCAAGATTGTTGTTGGACAAGGAATACCCAGAGGCACTTCAAAACAAACAGCAGTATGAGCAAATTTTCCAAGTGGTAAAAGGTGCCGATGCTGCCGTTAAAGATGAGCTGGGTAAAGAAACCTATACCAAGGAAGATCTAAAATCCATTGAGCCCAAAACACCGATTATGGAGCAAAGTGTAGCCGTTCTAACGCAGATGTTCACCTACGGTGATGACATTCCCAGTGTGCTGGATGAGCTTAAAGAAGGCATTACCTATTTCGCGGATCAGGTCAACTACAACCTCAACAAAGATTTTAATGGTAGAACACCGGTTGGCGATGACCCTTATGACATCACCGATGTTCCCTACGGGAACGGGAACCCTAAAAACCAAGTTGAATCTGAAAGTCACGGTACCCATGTGGCCGGGATTATTGCCGCGGAACGAAATAATGGAATAGGAATGAACGGTGTGGCCCAAAATGTGGAAATTATGAGCGTCCGTGCCGTGCCCAATGGCGATGAATATGACAAGGATATCGCTTTGGGGATTCGTTATGCCGTTGATAATGGGGCTAAAGTCATTAATTGCAGCTTTGGAAAGGCCTTTTCCCCCGAAGCCGAATGGGTCTATGATGCCATTCGGTATGCTGCTTCCAAGGACGTATTGATCGTACATGCCGCTGGAAACGATGGCAATGATCTGGACAATCCAGAAAACCCCAACTACCCCAACGACCATAAATTTGGCCAAACAGAGATTGTGGACAACCTCATTACCGTGGGAGCCCTTACCAGTAGCTATGGCTCTGATATGGTGGCCACTTTTTCCAACTATGGAAAACAAAATGTAGATGTTTTTGCGCCTGGGGACGACATCTATTCAACGCTTCCCAACAACACCTATGATTTTCAGGGAGGCACCTCCATGGCCGCTCCGGCTGTTGCTGGCGTCTCGGCCTTGATCAGGTCATATTATCCAGATTTGTCCGCTGCTCAGGTGAAAAATATAGTTATGCAGTCCGGTCTGTTTTCAAAAGCCTCCGTAATTGTGTCTGGCGATGAAACCAAACCCACAACATTCGATAAAATCTCAAAATCAGGAAAAATGGTCAACGCCTTCAACGCCTTGCTTTTGGCGGACAATATCTCAAAAGGCAGAATGACCTTGAACAGCAATTCAAAATAAAATATGAAGCGTTTACTAGTATTCTTTTTTACAACAGTATCGGGGATTTCCCTCCTCTTCGCACAGAACAATTCATATTGGCAACAGCATGTGGATTATACCATGGATGTTGCTATGGATGTGAAAACCTATCAGTACACAGGAACACAAAAGCTGGTCTATACCAACAATTCGCCTGATGTTTTGGACCGTGTTTTTTACCATCTGTACTACAATGCCTTTCAACCGGGGAGCGAAATGGATATTCGGTTGCAGAACATCAAAGATCCCGATAACCGGATGATGGAAAACGGTGTGAGTAGAATTTCAACCCTTTCTGAAAGTGAAATGGGTTATCTGCACGTAGAAAGTCTTACGCAAGATGGACAAGCCGTATCATTTACCGAAGAAGGCACCATCCTTGTGGTTGATTTGGCCAAACCCATTCCCTCTGGTGGAAAAACAACCTTGGAAATGACCTTTAAAGGCCAAGTTCCATTACAGATTCGCCGCTCGGGAAGAAATAGCAGTGAGGGTGTGGCCCTTTCCATGAGCCAATGGTACCCCAAACTTTCCGAATATGATTTTGAAGGTTGGCATCCCAACCCGTACATCGCACGTGAGTTTCATGGCGTTTGGGGCAATTTTGATGTAAAACTCACTCTGGATAAAGACTATACCGTTGGAGGAACCGGATACCTTCAAAATCCACAAGAGATTGGGCATGGGTACGAAACCCCGGGCACTCAGGTGAAAACCAAGGGCAAGACCCTTACTTGGCATTTTGTAGCCCCAAATGTGCATGATTTTATGTGGGCCGCCGACCCAGAGTACATTCATGATGCTTTGGAAATGGAAGATGGGCCAACGCTCCATTTTTACTATAAGAACAACCCGGAAATCATTGAAAACTGGAAAAACCTACAACCAAAAACAGAAGCTGCCATGCGGTTTTTCAGCAAAAACATAGGAAAATACCCCTATGAGCAATATTCCGTGGTGCAAGGAGGTGATGGCGGTATGGAATATGCCATGAGCACCTTGGTCACGGGCAACCGGGAGTTCAGTAGTTTGGTGGGGGTCATGGTACACGAAATGGCGCACTCCTGGTTTCAGCATGTTCTAGCCACCAACGAATCAAAACACGAATGGATGGATGAGGGCTTCACCACCTTTATCAGCAGTCTCTGCATGAACGAAATTATGGGGCAGAACAAACAGAACCCGTTTGAAGGTTCCTACAAAGGGTACTACGCTTTGGTGAACTCTGGTTTGGAAAAGCCCCAGACCACCCATGCGGACCGCTATGCCACAAACTTTGCCTATGGCATATCTGCCTATAGCAAGGGGGCCATATTTTTGTCGCAATTGGGGTATGTCATCGGTCAGGATAAGTTGATGGAAACCGTCAGAAAATATTATGAGGATTTCAAATTCAAGCATCCCGTTCCCAATGATGTCATCCGAACCGCAGAAAAGGTTTCCGGAATGCAGTTGGATTGGTATCTGACGGATTGGACCAAGACCACCAACACCATAGACTATGGCATTCAAAATGTTGCTGCTGAGGGTGAAAAGACCAAAGTAACCTTGGAACGTATTGGTGAAATGCCCATGCCTTTGGATATATTGGTAGTGGGGGCTGACGGGACTCAAAACACCTATTATATTCCATTGCGAATGATGTTTGGAGAAAAAAACAATCCATATACAAATTTGGAACGAACGGTGTTGGACGATTGGGCTTGGGCATATCCCACCTATGAATTCACCATAGACATGCCTTTGGACAATGTAACGGCCATTGTAATAGACCCCTCCCAGCTCATGGCCGATGTGGATGGGGAGAACAACATATATCAATCCAACCCATAAGTTTTAATTTTGGCCCTAAGCGGCTATAATTTTTGTTTTCGTGGACACCTTAAATCGCTTTACGTTCCCAAAAAAAGAGAAGCTCAAAAGTAAAATACTATTTGAGTCGCTTTTTAATGAAGGAAAAAGCGTTTCCCGGTTTCCCTTGAAGTTGATCTATCTCAATACACCTTTTGATGATGGTGCCAAAATCAAGGTGGGCGTGGTGGCTCCAAAGAAAAAATTTAAAAATGCCGTTGACCGTAATCGCATAAAGCGACTTTTGCGTGAAGCCTATCGTCACAACAAGTCCCTTATATTTAACAACATAGAAGGTAACTTTGCGTTCTTGTTTTTATACCTTGGGAATAAGATGCCTGGTTATGCTGACATAGAAGTTGCCATGAAGCAACTTATGGAAGACTTCTTAAAAAAAGAATCCCATGAAAAAATTGATTAAAAAACAGATTTTCGTTCCCATTTTGGCGGTTGCCGTTTTGATCGGGGCAAGTAGTTTTAGTTTTAAAAGCGATTTTTTTGAAATTGCAAAGCAAATTGAAATTTTCACCACACTCTTCAAGGAGCTGAACATGAACTATGTGGATGAGACCAACCCCGCAGAGCTCATGGATTCGGCCATTAAGAGCATGTTGGACGAATTGGATCCCTACACCCGCTTTTTGAACGAGCAGGATGTGGAGGCCTATAAAATCAACAATGCCGGCGAATACTCCGGAATTGGGGCCTTGGTGCGTTCGTATGAGAGCAAATTGCTCATTGTGGAGCCCTATGAAGGGTATGCCGCGGATAAGGCCGGATTGAAAGCTGGGGACGAAATCATTAAAATTGGCGATACCCAGGTTTCTGATTTTGATAACGATGCCGGCGAACTGTTGAAGGGCGCCAACAACACTTCGGTAAACGTAACCTTTGTACGACAGGGAGAAACCAAGACCGCAACCATCACCCGTGAAGGTGTGGAGGTGGACGCCGTCCCCTTTTATGACATGATCGATGAAAAAACCGGATACATTGTGCTTTCCCGTTTTAACCGAAAAGCATCTGGACAGACCAAGTCGGCCATGCAGGACCTAAAAGGCCAGGGTGCCGAAAAACTGGTCTTGGATCTACGTGGAAATCCAGGCGGACTTCTATCCGAGGCCATAAATGTGACCAATTTGTTCGTTCCCAAGGGCGAGCTGATCGTTACCACAAAATCCAAGGTCAAAAAGTTCAACCAAGAATACAGGACCAAAAACCAACCCGAAGATTTGGATATCCCGCTCGTGGTCCTGGTCGATGGAAAAAGCGCCTCTGCCAGTGAAATTGTCTCCGGAGGGTTGCAGGATTTGGACCGTGCCGTGATCATGGGGGCCCGGAGCTTTGGAAAAGGGCTGGTACAACGTCCTCTAAAACTTACGTATGGAACACAATTGAAAGTGACCATTTCGCGCTATTATACCCCTTCTGGACGATGCATCCAATCATTGGATTATTGGAACCGCGATGAAGAGGGCAATGCCGTTCGCAATACAGATTTCCACGAATTCACCACCAAAAATGGCCGTAAGGTCTGGGATGGCGGTGGCGTAATGCCCGATTTGGTCATCAATTCCCTAAAGACCAACTCCCTTATCAATTCCTTGCAGGAGAACAATGTTCTTTTCAATTTCGCCACAGATTTCTATTACAGCCACGGTTTTGAAAGCATTGATGATTTTGTTTTTTCCGATGCGGACTACGATGCTTTTAAAAGCTATGCGAAAGAACAAAACTTCACCTTTCAAACCAAAACAGAGGAGTTGTTGGAGCAATCCATCAACACGGACGATGCACTTTTGGGCCCCGCGGTACAAGAAAAATATAAGGATTTGTTATTGGCCGTAAATCGAGGGAAAATCACCGCATTGGATACCTTTAAAGACGAAATAAAGAAAGGATTGGAAGATGAGATCATTACCCGTTACTTTTATCGAGACGGACTTTACAAATATTATCTCAATCACGATGACGCCATTTTGGCCGCAACGGAATTGTTGGACAACAAAACCAAGTACGACAGCATTCTTCATTAATTCTTTTGTTTTTTAATGGTTGGTGCGCAACCCGGCTAATTTGTTTGGGCGATCCATCAATCCATATCCTGTCATTGTCAGATCTTGTTGGTGTTCACTCCGCCCAAATCCTACCTTGGTACTAAAGATTGCTCCTAAATAACTTTAGTCCGAGACCCATGACCTACACAATTATCGCTCTGACCATCGTCTGTCTTGTCCTGCTCTTTTGGCTGTACAAGTTGATGCGCTACTGCTTTTTTCGCCCCCTTGCGTTGTGGAAGTCTCAAAAAAGCAGCTCTGTTCCCGCCAAGAATGCCACAATACTTTCGGTAAATACACTCCAAAATGGAAAGTTCCCCCTTTTGGAGCTTGACCTTCTTTTTGAAAACTTTTCAGGATATCCGGTTCAGGACAAAATTAGGTTGATGGACAAAAAGCCTCATTTAAAACGGTTTAGAAAGGATGATACCATGCGTATCTTGTTGGATTCCGGTAAAAAACCCGGCAATCCCATTTTTCCTGAGACAGGTGAATATCGGATTTCAATGATGCAAATCCTCTTTTATAGTTTTTTGACCATCGCCTACGTTGCTGGCTGCTACCTTCTTATGGGCGAGGCCATTTCAAGAATACGTGCATCCCCTGCACATTATGAGGCTATTTTTTTCAACTCCACTGAAGAGGGGAGCGTAACCTTTATTGTTGCTGTCTTGATACTGGTTTTTCTTTATTTTCTTTTAAAGCGGTTGGGGTTGTTGACCTCCAAAAAGGCCAAATCCCAAAATTGGGATCTATTGTATTATGGTTTGGGCACATCTGCCGCGGTTAAACAATATGAGAACACCGGTACCCTTGTCAATAATAATCCTGTAGTGAAATTTACCTATACGTATCCAGACCAAAGAGGCCAGATCATTGAGGGAAGTGACAAAAAGGTTCTTGGCAAGTTGGAAATAGCTGGCCTACCGGATATGCACGAGCTGGAAATCATGTACATGCCCAATAGTCCCCATATTTCCCGTTTGGCCGAAAATTTACAAAAACAGGGGTTTTCTACCTATGTGAGCCGTATGCTTCTCTTCTATTTGTTCATTTTTTCTGTAATCCTTTTGGGTTCTTTCTACCAAGATATATTCTAATCGCCCTCTTGGTAATACCCGGAAATACGATATAACGTGTCTGATTGGAAGCGGAACTCCATATTTCCATAAATATCCGTGAGACTAAAAATATTTGCTGTTGCGGTTTTTTTGGGATCAAATTTCATGGCCTCGATGAAATCCGTTTTTTTCATCCCAATCTTAATGCCGTCCATGACCGATAATTTTGGTGTAGTAATTTTGGTCTCATAGCCTCCAAAGTCATAAAAACTGATTTCTGTGTCCTGATATGTAACGGTGGTATACGTATATGCTCCATGTTCATCATCAACATACTCCTCTTTGATTTCAACTTCTTCACCCAAAAGGGACTTGATGGCCTCTATTTCCAAAGGAAAATCAAAAGGATCATAAAGCCATCCTTTATCTTCAATGCTGTATTCCAAATCGGGTTGCTCCTCTGTGCCAGTATTTGTTTCAGTAATGGTTTTTGGCTCTTCAATGTTATTTGAAATGGTTTTGGCCTTGTGCACAACCGTATCATTCGAGGTCGTTTTCTCCTGATTTTGGGAGTTTTTCTTCGGCATGCAACTCATAAAAAGAATGAACAGGACTAAAGTATATCGTACCATAGTAGCAAAGTGTTATATTTTCCCCAACTTAGGGCCAATACCGTAACAAACTGTTTATAAATTGATCAAACCCCTGTTTGGGTTTATGAAAGGCCTTTTTTTATGAACTGAAAACCGCCCTACATCAATTTATGTGTTGATACTTCTTCTATTTTGGTATCTTTCCTAAAGTTCTATCAGCCACATGCCAAAAATTGATCGCGAAGACATACAGATACTCTGCAACCACAGCAATTGGTCCGATGCGGGTGTGCGGAAAACCTTGGAAGAGCACATTTACAATGGCCTTTCTTCTTGGCGACGATTTTTACAGCTCCTGTTATTGGCTTTGGGTGTCTCCTTTACCACTGCGGGAATCATCTTTTTCTTTGCCTATAACTGGGCAGACCTGCACAAGTTTGCAAAGCTTGGATTGATTGAGTCCCTCATTGTCATTTTGATTCTGGCGGCGGTTTTCACCAAGGCAAAACCTTTGGTCAAAAAAATGCTGGTTCTGGCTGCGTCCATTTTGGTTGGGGTCTTGTATGCTGTTTTTGGACAGGTGTATCAAACCGGGGCCAATGCGTATGATTTTTTCCTGGGCTGGACGCTATGTGTTTTTGTTTGGGTCCTGTTTTCCAACTTTGCTCCCCTTTGGACGCTTTTTGTAGTCCTGGTAAACACCACGCTTTTTCTTTATGCGGAACAAGTGGCCCATGAATGGTCCGAAATGTTTTTGTATACATTGCTCTTTTCCATAAATGGGCTTTTTCTTGTGTCCTTTCTCTGGTTGCCCCGTATTCTTAAATTGGCCCCTTTTCCGTCTTGGTTTGTGCAACTTATCGCTTTGGCGACCGTTGCGTGTGCAACCATTGGTGTTTCGGGTGGAATTTTTGAAGAAATGGAACCTTCATTTTTAATACTGCTCTTCTTAACGGCATTATGTTATGGGGTGGGTATCTGGTATGGGCTAAAAACCAAGAGCCTGTTTTATCTTTCCGTTGTTCCTTTTAGTGTGATCATTATGCTTAGTGCAGCTTTGTTGGACATTTCGGATGAAGCGAGCATGCTTTTTGCCATCGGAGTTTTTATTGTGACCAGCATTACCTTGTTGATTAAAATCTTATTGAACTATCAAAAGAAATGGGCAAGTTAGAGGATATACAGCAGCATATAAAAAACATCAAATCCCTTGAGGGCTCTTCTTTTCAGTGTGATGAACCTGCTATTTTGGAAGAATATCAAAAAAGGGGTGGGGAAAAATCCAATTTTATCATTAAAGCACTCTCCATTTTTGGCGGCATCTTGGCTTCCCTTGCTTTTTTGGGCTTTCTCTTGATTTTGGGCTTATATGAGTCCGAGGCGGCAATATTGTTGGTGGGGATTGGTTTAATCATCATATCCGTTTTTCTCACAAAAAAATATGATGCGCTCATCATGGATACCATAGGTATTTCGCTCTATATGCTTGGTCTGGTGCTTTTCATTTTTGGGCTCTTCACTTTTGACATCAACGAGGATGTCGTTACACTCTTGGTCATGGCCGTGGCACTTTGCAGCTTGTTTATTGTTCAAAATCCAATTTTGTCCTTCTTTGCGCTATTGATCATTAGCGGTGGGTTTTTGACCTTGATCGTTTCCAATGATGTGTACAGCTTGGTTCATCTGTATATCAACCTACATGCTTTTGCCCTCACTTATGTGTTCTTGAACGAATCAAGCATCCTCACCTCCGATTTGAAATTGGTGAAATTGTACGACCCCCTCCGTATAGCCTTGGTGTTTTCTTTGTTATTTGGTCTTGTGGCCACCATCAAACAAGAGTTCTTTTTCTTGTCTAAAAACCATTTCTGGATATCCTCATTGGTCATTATCCTGATCTTGATGTATGTGGTCCACTCACTTCTAAAAACATTTGAGGTCTCAACTTTGAAAACCAAAATTGGGGTATATCTTTTTAGTGCCCTTACCCTATTGCCCACATTGTTTGCGCCAGCCATTTCGGGAGCGCTCCTTATTGTTTTATTGAGCTTCAAGGTCAATTACAAAACGGGCTTGTCCATAGGTATCATTTCGTTGGTGTATTTTGTGATTCAATATTATTACGATCTTAATTTTACCTTGTTGACCAAGTCCATAATCCTGTTTTCTTCAGGATTGGTATTTCTGCTCTTTTATATTTTCCTCACCAAAAAGCTAAACTCCAATGAAAAAGTATAGCGCGCTCATCATTTTGGTCAATCTGGTCCTGTTTTTGGGATTTTTTAATTATGCCATTGTGCAAAAAGAAGACATTATAGAAGATGGACAGCTGATTCTTTTGGAACTTGCCCCTGTAGATCCCCGATCTTTAATGCAAGGGGATTATATGCGGTTGAACTATGCCATTTCAGATGAAGTGATCATCGATCAGATTCCTAAACGGGGGTATTGTGTGGTCACTTTGGATTCTGAAGGCGTGGCCCAACACAATCGCTATCAAAAAAATAATGCTCCCAAAAACGAAAACGAGTATCTTATTGAATACAACATCGGTGAATGGAGCGCGGTTAAGATCGGTGCAGCATCTTTTTTCTTTCAGGAGGGCGAAGGCGAAAAATATGCTGACGCCAAATATGGTGGCATTAAAGTGGATGAAAATGGGAACAGTGTTTTGGTGGGCCTTTATGATTCCAATCGAAAAAAGATAGAATAAATCCTATTTTTGGGGCATGCAAAAACTTAAGGTCTGTGAACTTTTTGCCGGTGTGGGCGGTTTTCGTTTGGGCTTGGAAAAAACAGGGCGCTACGCAGTAGTGTGGAGCAACCAATGGGAACCTTCTACCAAAATGCAACACGCTTCCTTGGTATATGAGGCCCGTTTTGGACCCCAAAATCACTCCAACAGCAATATTGAAGAGGTAGCAACAGCCGAAATTCCCGACCACGATATGTTGGTGGGCGGTTTTCCCTGCCAGGATTACTCCGTGGCCACTACCCTAAAAAACTCCAAGGGCCTTATTGGAAAAAAGGGGGTGCTTTGGTGGTCCATTCACCGTATTCTTTCCGAAAAGAAAAATAAACCCAACTATCTCTTTTTGGAAAATGTGGATCGCCTTTTAAAATCGCCTTCCGCCCAACGGGGCCGTGATTTTGCCATAATGCTCCGAAGCTTGAATGATTTGGGGTATGCTGTGGAATGGCGTGTGATTAATGCGGCCGAGTATGGAATGCCGCAGCGCCGAAGGCGCGTTTTTTTTCTGGCGTATCACATATCCACAGAGCTGTTCAAATCCCTAAAAAATTCCAATCCTAAGGATTGGCTGTTGAAGGATGGGGTCATTTCTACAGCTTTTCCGGTGGAAAAAACTGCCCAAAATCCAGTTTCATTTGATTTGGAGCAAAATTTAGTCTCCCTTTCAAATCATTTTAATGCAGAAAAGGGACTTTCTCCGTTTTTAAACTCGGGAATCTGTGTGGATGGGTCTGTTTTCACCTTAAAAACCACACCTTCCTACGATGGACATCGTACCCTACTTTCTGATGTCTTGGAAAACGGTTCCGCAGACGCAAGTCTCTATATTGACGAAACCGACCTGCCCAAATGGGAATATTTAAAAGGTGCAAAAAAAGAAGTTCGCAAGACCAAAGCGGGTTTTGAATACAACTATAGCGAGGGAAGCATGGTGTTTCCCGATGCGCTTGATCAACCTTCCAGAACCATTATAACCGGAGAGGGCGGCAAATCCCCTTCCCGGTTTAAGCACGTGGTCCAAACCAAAAAAGGACTGCGAAGACTTTCTCCTGTTGAATTGGAACGGTTGAATATGTTTCCGGACAATCATACCTTATTGGAGGGTATTCCTGATGCCAAACGGGCATTTTTTATGGGAAACGCCTTGGTGGTGGGTGTTGTGGAACAGATAGGTTCCGCGCTGTTCCAGAAAATATCCGAAGTTGAAAAGCAAGTTCAAAGCTGACCTATCCAAAGAACAACGTTTAACCCCATTATTGGATTCGTATTATAAAAAACATTTAAAACAGTATCGTTTTGAACGAATCGGTGACTTGGAACAACAGTTTCAAGGGATAGATTTAATCCTTACGGATAAGAAAACGGGCAACACCTATTTGGTGGATGAGAAAGCCCAATTGGATTATATCAATGAAAGTCTGCCCACGTTTGCTTTTGAGCTTTTCTACGAAAAAAACCATGCCCAAAAACAGGGTTGGCTGTTCGATGCTTCCAAAAAGACCCATTTTTATGCCTTGGTGACCAGTATTTTTTCTGATGAGGAAGACTGCTTTACGGCTTGCAACATCACCTTTGTAAATCGGAAAAAACTGATCGGGCATTTGGCCGATTTGGGCTTAACACAGGAACGGTTGGAAAAAATTATCGGTGCAAATAAGAATCTTCACGGTAAATTGGGGTTGGCGAAACTAAATCCATGGCACGAGGGTTATCTTTTCTTTTCCACCCAAAACAAAGCGGAAAAACCTATAAATCTTGTATTAAAATTGGAGTATTTAATTGCTGTCGGGGTGGCAAAGCGGTTGGTTTAATATATGCCATTCCCGACTGGGCAGGAATCTATTATATAAAACACCCCTAAGGTCCCACTTCGACTTCGCTCAGTGCAGGTTCTCAAGGGGACAATTAAATTAATTCCTCTTTCAAAATTTGAGAAAATTGGATCCCTTTTCCGAAGTTATTTCTACTGTTACCCTTCGACTACGCTCAGGGTGACAGGCATTCAAAGGGCTTTACTTATACAGCATTCTAACATGGGGAATACCATCTTCCAAATATTCCTCTCCAATGGCCTCAAATCCCAAATCTGTGTAGAACTTTAAAAGATATTTCTGTGCTGAAATTTCAAGGGTCGTTTTTGGAAAGCGTTGCTCAAGCGCTGCCATGGAAACTTGCATAATCTGTTTACCATACCCATATTTCCGTTGTTCCTGGGACACCACTACCCTTCCAATGCTCGCATTTTTAAAATAATCACCCGGTTTGAACATTCGGGTGTAGGCGACCAGCTTCCCATTTTTTAATCCCAAAACATGGAGCGCTTTTTGGTCTTTGTTGTCGATATCCTGATAAACACAATCCTGTTCCACCACAAAGACTTCGCTGCGCAATCGCAGTATTTGATATAGCTCATCCGTGGAAAGTTCATCAAAGGTTTTAACAACAGCTTCCATCAATCTTGAACAATTACATGTTTGGAATCACATTTGTCAAACTCCGGTTGAATGTTCACATGGTTGATGCCGTGTTTGTGGTAAACGTTTTCTTCTATCTTTTCCAAAATAGCATCGAATTCGGATAATTTGATGTCTTCTTTAAAATCGATATGGGCCTCCATGTGCACCTCGTTTTCATTGAGTTGCCAAATATGTACATGGTGAACATTTTTTACAGGTTCTATGGTGCAGATGGTTTCTACAATGTCTTGTATTACTATGGATTTTGGGGTGAAGAGCATCAATACTTTGGTGGATTCCTTCAATAAATCGTATCCCATATAAATCAAGTAAATGCCAATCAACATGGTCAATATGGCATCCACCCAATAGATTTGGAAGAATTTCATGAGAATACCACCAATCAAAACGGCCACAGAAGCCATCATATCGGTCAACAAATGCAGGTATGCCGATTTCATGTTCATATTGCTTTCAGAATCTTTCTTCAGCAACAACACACTGAAACCATTGGCCAAAATACCCAATAAAGAAAGCCATATTACCAAACCCGATTCTATTTCTTGTGGATCGAACAGGCGTTCCACGGCTTCTTTCATCAAAAAAATGGCAACCACCACCAGGGTGGCGGCATTTACAAAAGCCGCCATAATCTCGGCTCTTTTGTACCCAAACGTTTTATGGCTGGACGCTTTTTTCTTTCCAAAAATGGTCGCTGCGTAGCTAATTACCAAGGAAAGTACATCACTGAAATTATGGAGCGCATCGGACAAAAGGGCCAAACTTCCGGAAATAAATCCTCCAATGACCTGGGAAACGGTAATGGCAATGTTCAAAAAGATGGAAATAAGAAGATTTCTTCCTTTTAAATCATTGTGTGCATGTGAATGACCATGATGGTGGTGGTGATGGCCCATGTACTTGGTTTAACTGCAGGGTATTTTTTCTATTCTCCTTTCATGTCTCCCCCCTTGAAATTCGGTGTTCAAAAAAGTCTCTACCATATCCAACGCCTGGGGTAGTGCGATAAATCGTGCTGGAAGGCTTAAAATATTAGCATTATTGTGTTCCCTGGCCAGCTCGGTTATCTCTTTGTTCCAACAAAGGGCGCCGCGTACTTTTTGGTGTTTATTGATGGTCATGGAGGCACCATTTCCGCTTCCGCAGACAACTATGCCCATATCCACTTTTCCTTCTTCCACATCCTTGGCCACAGGATGCACAAAGTCTGGATAATCCACACTGTCGGTACCATCGGTACCATAATTTATAACTTCTATTCCTTTCGATTTTAAAAGCCCAATAATGGCTAGCTTGTAGTCGGTTCCGGCATGATCGTTCCCTATGGCAATTTTCATGGTTCTGGTATTAATTTGATGGATTACAAAAATACGATTCTTTTTAATTGCCCTTGTTGATAAAAATCAACTATTCCTTTTTTGGGATTGTAATACAGCGTATTACCATTCTACCTATTTTGTTGATTGTTTTAAGAAAACTAAGCGTAATTATATTTTGTTTTTTCAAAGAATAAAACCATTACACTATTTTCTTAAGGTTTAACTTATAATTCTTTAAAAATTAATCAACCCATTGGGAACATAAAATTGGAGTAGTTAACATTAAATCAATACTAAGTTTTCAATAAATTCATGTTGAAAACGGTTATCAATATCCGTTCATAAAAATTGTAATAGACTGATTTTGATATTTATTTACTTCTGATAAATTGTGAACAAAAAAGTTCAACTGTTCAAAGCAAGAAATCAAAGTAAAAATTATTGCACATTTCAACAATCCATCATCATCATCATTTATTTTAAAATTTATAAAAAAGAAAAAATGTTATTATAATGATTGTTGATAAAATAGACTTGACCTTTGCATTACCTTACCTTTGTTGGTAGGTCAAGAATTTTAATTTGTATTTTTCAAAAAAATAAGGACGTAAATGTCAAAGAAGAAGAAGAAGAAGAGGAACAGAAGTCAACGGAAGAATGAGATTACCAAGGGCATTTTTACAGTTCTTGAAAAAGAGCCTTCCCAAAGCTTTAACTACAAGCAAATAGCTTCACAATTAGGGATTACCGATACGCAGGACAGAAACGATTTGATCAAACGTCTGGGGCAACTGAAAGCCACTAATAGAATTATTGAGGAGGATCGTGGAAAATATAAGAAAAAACCAAGCTTGCATACGTATTTCACGGGAAGGGTGGACATGACCACCAGTGGCAATGCATATGTGGTCATTGAGGATAGGGAGGACGATGTCTTTGTTCCTTTCAATAGGATCAATAAAGCATTTCATGGTGATATTGTTGAGGTTTTTCTGAAACCCAAACGTAACGGGAAACGCCCGGAAGGCGAAGTTTCAAAAGTATTGGAACGCAGAAAATCCACTTTTGTGGGCATTGTGGACAAACAAAAGACATTTGCTTTTGTTAGACCAACCGACCCCAAAATGTATACCGATATTTTCATCCCATTGGAAAAATTGAAGAAGGCCAATGATGGTGATAAGGTTTTGGTACAACTCGGCGAATGGCCAGACGATACCGATTCACCTTATGGTGAAGTGATAGAAGTTCTTGGAAAACCAGGAGAGCATGATACCGAAATACATTCCATTTTGGCGGAATACGGTTTGCCGTATACATTTCCACATGAGGTGGAACAGTTTGCCCAAACCTTGGATACGTCCATCAAGGAATCCGAGATTGCCAAGCGAAGGGATATGCGGGACGTGCTCACCTTCACCATAGATCCAAAAGATGCCAAGGATTTTGATGATGCGCTTTCCTTTCAACAGTTGGAGAATGGCAATTATGAAATAGGGATTCATATTGCAGATGTGTCCCACTATGTTTTACCCGATACCATTTTGGAAGATGAGGCCTTTGATCGGGCCACATCGGTGTATTTGGTAGATCGTGTGGTGCCCATGCTTCCGGAAGTATTGTCCAACAACGCCTGTTCCTTGAGGCCCAATGAGGAAAAATATACGTTTTCCGCCATTTTTGAGATGGATGACAAGGCCAAATTGGTCAACCAGTGGTTTGGTAGAACAGCCATCAATTCCAATGAACGTTTTGCGTATGAAGAGGCACAGCACATTATAGAGACCAAAAAAGCGGAAATCCCAAAGGAGATTTCAATCAGGGGAGAAGCTTACACCGTCTCAGATGACGTAAAGGATGCGATTCTTAAATTCGATGAACTGGCCAAGATTATGCGGAAGGCCAGGATGGATGCCGGAGCCATTTCTTTTGATAAGATTGAGGTACGCTTCAACCTGAATGAAAAGAACGAACCGGAAAGTGTGTATTTCAAGGAAACAAAGGAAGCCAATAAATTGATTGAGGAGTTCATGCTGCTGGCCAACCGAAAAGTGGCGGAATTTATTGGAAAGAAGAAGAAAACCTTTGTCTACCGGGTACATGATGAGCCCGATGAGGATAAATTACTGGCCTTGAACGGGGTTATTTCCCGTTTTGGACATAGCATCAACCTAAAGGACAGAAAGAGCATCAACAGTTCTCTAAACCAGTTGCTGGAGGATGTAAAAGGAAAGAAAGAACAGAATTTGGTGGATACTTTGGCCATACGTAGTATGAGCAAGGCCATTTATACCACGGATAATATAGGGCATTATGGTCTGGGATTTGAATATTATACGCATTTTACCTCGCCCATTCGTAGATACCCAGATGTTATGGTCCATCGGTTATTGCAGCACTATTTGGATGGAGGAAAACCACCCAAAGAGGCCATTTATGAGGAAAAGTGCAAGCATTCCTCGGATATGGAGTTATTGGCGGCCAATGCAGAACGGGATTCGGTGAAATATATGCAGATAAAGTTCATGGAAGACCATAAGGACCAAGAGTTTTTGGGCGTGATATCCGGAGTCACGGAATGGGGCATTTATGTGGAAATCATTGAAAATAAATGTGAAGGCATGGTTCGCATAAGAGATATTAAGGACGATTACTATGTTTTTGATGAACGCCAATATGCCATTGTTGGTGAGCGAAGGAAAAAGGTATATCAATTGGGAGATGAAGTTTATGTAATGGTCAAGGATTCCGATTTGGTAAAAAGGCATTTGGACTTTTCGTTGATCGGTAAGAAGGAATGATACTATTTTTGAATAAAATTTGTTATTCTATTGAGAACCAAATTTTTATAGTATGAAAACCTACACAATTGTTTTGTTGAGCCTTTCTTTTCAAGTATTGATTGCCCAAGGGGAGGTAACACAAAATCTTCAGGGTTTTACGGAGGTAAAGGCTTTTGATGGGCTTTCTGTACGCCTAATCAAATCAAAAGAGAACAAGGCGGTCATCAGTGGGGAAAACACGGATAAAGTGGCCATTGTCAATAATGATGGCGTTTTAAAAATAAGAATGGAAATTGATAAATTGTTCAGTGGTTATAGAACGTATGTTGATTTGTATCATACCGAGACGCTTAAAGTTATCGATGTAAATGAGGATGCACGTATTTCTTCAGATGAAACTTATGTGCAGGACGTCTTGGAACTCAAAGCGCAAGAAGGTGCTGAATTGGAAGTGAATTGCCAAGTAGACCAGCTTTTGATCAAGGCAGTTTCGGGAGGAGAAATCTTTGCTGCTGGGTTTTCAAACAATCAAGATGTCATTATCAATACCGGAGGTGCCTACAACGGAAGAACATTTAAAACAAAGTTTACTACCATTTCGGTAAACGCAGGGGGCAACGCAGAAATTTATGCAACGGATTATGTAAAAGCCAATGTGAAGGCAGGTGGTGAGGTTCTGGTCTATGGTGACCCAAAGAAAATGGATGAAAGTACCGTGTTCGGAGGAAAAATTAAAAGAATGGAATAGGGAACATGATCGATGATATACAGGCAGCCATACCGTTAGGATTCTTGTTGAGTTTTATGATTGGCCCTGTCTTTTTTGTACTGTTGGAAACCAGTGCAACAAAAGGATTCAGGGCAGGGGTGAGTTTGGATATTGGGGTCATTATTGCAGACATTCTTTTTTTGCTCATTGCCTATTTCAGTAGTTTTCAATTGTTGGAAAACCTGAGCAACCAACCTGGACTTTTTGTTTTTGGAGGTATGATCCTCTTGGTGTACGGCATTGTGCTCTTCGTGAAAAAAGACGGAAAAAAGGCACGATTAAAAGCCAAGAAAGGGAACTATCTAGCCCTTATGGTAAAAGGTTTTTTATTGAACTTCATCAACATAGGTGTTTTGGCATTTTGGTTGGGACTTCTTATTGTGGTTGGGCCAAGTTTGGATAACGACCCCGACCGGATGCTGGTATTTTTCTCTACAGTGTTGGTTGTCTACTTCACTACAGATTTGGTCAAGATTGTACTGGCCAAGCAATTAAAAAGGTATTTGACCAAGGAACGGATCGTTCTGATAAAAAAAGGGCTTGGAATTGTGCTGATCATCTGTGGGATTGTTTTGATTATCAAGGGATTTTTGCCTAAGGATGAGTTCAACATCCAGAAAGAAATCGAACGGATAGAACACATCAACGAATAAAAAAACCCAACAAAATTTGTTGGGTTTGCAGAGGCATCGAGCGGATTCGAACCGCTGTACAAGCTTTTGCAGAGCTGTGCCTAGCCACTCGGCCACGATGCCGTTCAGGAGTGCAAATGTACTACTTTTTTTAGGTTACCCAAACCATTATTTGGGCCTTTCAACGGCCAAAACAACGGTTACACTTTCCACATCACCGCCAATTGGGGGATTAATTTTTGAAACTTCAACAATAACTTTTGAAACTTCTTTTATTTCCAAAAAAATACGATCAATGATACGTTTGGCAACGTGTTCCAAAAGGTTGGAACGGATGGCCATTTCCTCTTTTACGATGTTGTTCAAATGAACATAATCTACGGTTTCACTGAGCTTATCGGATGCTGCAGGTAAAGAGAGATCAGCAGAAATTTCCAAATCTACCCTATAATCGCTCCCAATGAGCATTTCCTCCTTTAAGCACCCGTGATTGGAATGTATCCTGATGTTGTTTACCCTAATCTTTCCCACTCTTTCGGTTTAAACAGGGCAAAAATAGGGTAAAACCTGCTAAATCAATACATACATCTACAGTTGCTTATCCCTTGGAAGAGATCCATTCCAACGGTAACCACATGGGTTCCCGTGCTATATCCCAAAATTTCGTTGGTAATCACTTGGTAGGAATAGCCAAAATAGAAGTTGCTTTTCTTGAATCCGGCTATGGGAGCTATGTACAAAGGTTTACCCAACTGGTCGTTCAAGAAACGGTAAGTAAGGCCCACGTAGTAATAGTCCTCAAAATCGTGAAAACGGAACTTGGCGTTCAAATCCGTAACGGAACGATTATCACTTTCAAACCATTGAAAGAAAACGGATGGTTCCAATTCCAGCTTGCTGTTTTTGTTCTTGGAAATGCTATATCCTGTGTAGACATAATAATTTCTCAAGGTATTTGGCTCAAAAACAGGGTTGAACTGTTCCAGGTTTTTGTTCAGGATGTTGGAGGCATTTAAACTGAAATAGAATTTGTTGTACCGATACAGTACCCCCAAATCAAAATTGTGGTTGGTGGTGGCTTTATCATCTGTGGGTAGCTGTCCGTTGTTTTCCCTAAAGTTTTCTACATCTATCCGAAACTGGTTAAAGTTGTAGGATATACCAAAGGACATAAAGATGTCGTCATATCTATCCAAGGTCAAGTGGTGGGCAAAGGAAACCCGGGCCCCCCTTTGTTTGGTTTCGCCATTACTATCGTTGTACAAAAGCATTCCCAACCCAGAACGGTTTCCAATCCTGGCATCGGCGGCCAAGGTTTGGGTGTCTGGAGCATCCTCTATTCCCACCCATTGCGTTAACCCATTTAAACGAACCTTTATGTGGTCTCCAATACCCGCATAGGTAGGGGACATGATAAAGGGGTTGTCAGCAATATATTGGGAAAGCTGGGGAATCGTCAACTCCTGTCCTTTGACCATAAAGGCCAAAAGAAACAAAAGGACGGAGAAATATGCTTTTTTAAACATTTGTGGTTCAGTAGGTTAAGTTTTATTGTCGATATAGGGTAAAGTGGCCTACAAACTCGCGATCATCATTTTCGCCATTCAGACGTATGATATACCAGTAATCTCCTGTGGGCAATGGTTTACCATCGTATTCTCCACTCCAGCCGGCGGTATCCCGAGTCATCTTTTCCACTACTCTACCATAACGATCATAAATGGTAATTAGTACATCGGGGAAGCCTTCTAAATTGTCTGGAATCCACATATCATTGAGACCATCTCCATCTGGTGTAAAGAAGTTTGGCATTTCAATATCAATGAACTCCATGAATATCTCAGCGCTCATCTCACATCCATTCTGGTCAATCACGGTAACGGTATACGTATCCGTCCTATTGATATAGAAGGTGTTATCGGTTCCGTTGTCCACATCACCAAAGTAGAAGGTATAGTCCTCTACTCCACCAGTAGCAATGGCCGTAATTTGGTTGATGTTGTTGTTTTCCAACACCAAGGTCAATGGCTCAAAGCCCTCTATAGTGAAATCATAGGTGGTCATACAGCCATTGGCATGTGCAATGGTGATATAGTGATTACCTGGAGCTATATTGGTAAAGTCTGAAGACAATTGCATATCTGCAGGGTCGGTTGAATCCAAAGCATACAACACATCTGCTTCAACCGTTGGATCTTCAAAGACAATATCCAGAGAATTGTCAGGAATATTTCCGGTACACTCGTACATTGGGGTTACGGTGGCATTCAAGTTTACGCCCGGTTCTATTTCCACAAAAACATTGGTCTCACATCCTTGGGCATCCCGTACAAAGACCACATGGGTTCCTGCGGCAAGATTTTGGAATACCGTTTGATTGGGCACAAAATCCGCATCCGCATTGGAGTTCAGGGCAGTCTCATAAGGAGCTGTACCTCCTGCAATCTGTAGTTCAAATGAACCATCGGCACTATTGAAGCACACTTCATGCATAATGTTGATGGCCTCTGCCTCTACAGGTTCAGGTTGTACAATTTCAAACTGGAAGGTCATGAAACAACCATTCCTGTCCTGAGCGATCACATCGTAAACTCCAGGAGCCAAATCGGTGAAGGTGTTTTCGGTATCAAACTGATCAAGGTTTGGTGAAATGGCGTAGAAAATCTCACCGGTTCCTCCAGAAACTTCCACTGTGATGGTACCGTCATCCATTCCTGCACAGGTAACATTGGTAAAGCTTTGATTGTCTACCTGCAATGGCGCTGGATCTACAATGATGACCTCAGGAGAGACCTCAACACAGTCTTGACTGGTAACACGCACAAAGTAGCTACCCGCAGGAAGACCGTTGAAGGTTCCGTTGCTTTGTGGACCGGTCACCAAGTTGGACAGGGCCGCATCACCAAATAGCTCATATTGATAATTACCTAGTCCGCCAGTGGCTTGGGCCCTAATGGTGGCCGTTGATTCACCCATACAGTTAATAAAGGCCGCAGAATCATCTATGTTGATGGTCAATGGCGGTATCATATCCACACTCACTTGGTTGGAGATTTGCGCCTCACATCCAAATGCATCACGCACATAATATTGATATACCCCGGCACCTACATTGAAGGTGTGGGTGTCGCCACCGCTCATGGCCGAGTAGGAAATACCATCTGTACTGTACTCATACGGAGCAGTTCCTCCTGTGGCGGTCAATTGTATTTGAGCTTGATCGTTACAGGTCATGGCACTCAACTGCACCAATGAAGCAGTAACATCTGTAGGTTCGGTAATGGTCACCTGTGGTGTTTCCACATCGCAATTCCAACCATCTGTAACGGTGATGCTGTAAATTCCAGCACCCAAATTGTTGAACGTATCTGAAGATTGCTCTCCAGTGGTAAACACAATGGTTGTGCCTGTTGGGTCATAGGTATTTAACTGATATTCATATACACCTTCACCACCTATAACATTTATGGCCGAAACCGAAGCATTGGTATCACCGTAGCAAGTCAACATAGTGGTTGATGCTGAAATATCAGCGGTTATTGGATCAGGTTGAATCAAAGTAATGGGCTCGTTGATGACACATCCATTGGCATCGGTGATTTGGACATCAAAATCACCTGCGGACAATCCACTGAACAGATAGCTGTACACATTGTTTCTGGTATACACTTGCGTAGTGGTTGTGTTGGTCACAACAATATCATACGGAGCGTATCCTCCCGTAGGAGCCACCAACAGTTCCCCTTGGTCATTGGCACAGGTAACATTGGCCACCTCTTGTGGGGTCACTTCCAGTTCCGCACTTGGCGAAATGATGGTTATGGTATTGGAATCCTCAACACACTCTGGATAGCCAGTTTCAGAGACACGTACAAAGTAATTGCCACCCACCAAGGCAGGGTCAGTAATGGACAATGGGTTTGTGGCAGTGTTGGCACTTCCTGTAATACCTGTAGTGGCACCGTTGGAGTTGAACACCTCAAAATCGTAGGTTCCAGTATATCCAGTTACATCGATTTCAAGGGTGCCAGCGCCACCAAAACATACGGCAGGCGCAGTAGCGGTTGCCACTACGTCGATTAGATTGTAAGGAGCAATGGTATACGGTGCTGTGGTTACATAACAACCCGTTGCATCATCGGTAACCCTAAAGGTATATGTGCCTGGGGCAATCAACTCAAAAGTAGCGGTTGTATTGGACAACACCACTGGAGCTGATCCGTAAGGATTTCCAATTGGCAGCAGTTCAAATGTGTAACTATTGGACACATCACCATTATCGGAAACGGTCAACAATACTTCTTCTGGGTTGACACAGCTTATGCCGACATTCTGGGTTACATCAACGGTAAAGGTGTTGATGGTAGGTATCGCAACAGAGGTCGTTGTAGTACATCCATTGGCATCCCTTACATAGACCGTAACATTCTGGTCAACTCCAGTATCTACCACAGGGAATGTGTTTGAGGTCTGGAAGTTGATGTTGTTCAAACTATACACATAATCCGCTGTTCCGCCAGTAGGCGTAACGGTAATGGTTGAGGTATTCACTGAATTGTTCGGATTACACACAAAATCTGTAGCCGAAGCAGTAGCGGATAATGCTGTCGGTTCGGTAACCGTAGCGTCAAAGAAATCCTCACAAGCTCTTGAAGAAATTACACGGACGCGGTAATCTCCAGCAGGAAGGTTGTCAAATATAGCACTGCTTTGTGCAAAGCGGTATGGGGTAACCAAATCGGACATTTCATAAAGCTCATAGGTATATACAGGATCTACCACGGAGGCAGGATCTAATACCACGGTCAAACTACCATCGGAACCACCAAAACAGTTCACAGGGTCTTCAAGCACACTGTCGATTACAGGTTCAACCTTATCGTCCAATTCTTGGGTAACGGTAACGGTACAAGGAACCCCAGTATCGTTATCGGTTACGGTGAAGGTGTACATACCGGGCTGAATAAGTCCAGTAAAGACCCCTGTTGCATTTGTTATTGTTGTAGTAGCATCAGGGAAAAGCACCTCATAGGTCAGGTTGGATGAGCCTCCACTAACATTCACGGTGATTCTTCCCCCTGGGTCTACAGTACAGTCAATAGGTTTTACCACGGTTGTTGTGGCTGTCATGGCATCCAAGAGCACAACAGGGCCAACCGTTGTGGTACAGGTCCATTGATCGGCAATCAACACTTGATATGAACCGGCGCCCAATCCAGAGAAAACAGGGTTGGTCTGGGGCGAACCTACGTTAGATCCATTTCGGATAAGCTGATAGGTATAGTTGCTTCCTTGTCCACCTGCAGTACCCACAACTTCAATTTCACCCTCAAGATTGGTACAGTTATCCTGATTGATCTGAAGTGTCGCAGTGATGGGCAATGGATTAGTCAACGTTTCATCGGGCAATTGCAAAGCACAACCGTTTTGGTCAATGACCCAGATTTCATACGTGCCGGCCACAAGATTTTCAAACCTTGGATTGGACACATAGTTAGCAGGGTTGTTGGGGTCTGGGTTTGGTGTTGTGCCCACATAGTAAGCATAACCACCCCATCCGCCTTGTACATTGACCACCTCAATGATTCCGTCATCCATTGGGCCGCAAGTAATATCGGTGACTTCAACAGCTGCGGAAAGAGCTGAAGAGGGACCTGCTATGGTAAAGGCTTCCACATTGGTACATTCTGGGAAAGCATCTTGGGAAATTTCCACTAAATAGCTTCCAGCGGGTAAAGCAATGGGAGCAGTTGGTCCGGTAGTTCCTGAAGAGCCACTGGTAACAACCGTATCGTCCGCAGTATTTACAGGTGTGCCATTGGTATTGTAAATGGTCCAATTAAAGCCACCCGCATAAACAGCGTCCAAAAGTTCAAAGGTAACCTGACCACTTGCGGTACCATAACACACCACATCGTTGACCACAACAGTATCTATGGTGAAGGTATTCGGGTTGTCAATGGTTTCGGAGGTTGAAACAATACAGCCCGTATCGATATGACGTACCAAGAAATTATGGGTTCCCGCATCGAGACCACCAAAGATATTGGAGGCCTGCCAAGAGGTGCCATTGTCAATGCTGTATTCAAACCGCGATGGATCACCTGCGGTTGATGTTACGGTGATGGTTATTTCACCGTCCATGCCAGGACTACAGCTCAATGGGTTGGTAATGGCAGCGGTGGCGCCGGTTATCTCGTCAAATGGGGCAACGGTTGCTGAGGTGGAGCCCAAACAGCCGTTTTCATCATATACATTGATGATATAATTGCCTCCTGTCGTATTGGTTTCTATATAGGAGTTGTTGGATCCAGACTGAACCACAACATCATCTCCTGTAGCAGGAGTACCTTGATCATTGATAAACTCGTAGATAACATAAGTGCCACTTCCACCAGTAATGGACCCTGAATCCACAGTGATGGTGGCATTGTTCATATTGTTGCCTGCAACACAGCCAAACTCCACTACATCAACAACTGGAACGACAATGGGGTTGGGTTCGCCAATAACAATGCCGTTGATTTCCGCAGGACAGTTATTGGATCCCACGGCACGGACATCATAAGTTCCGGCAGGAAGGTTTTCAAAGGTATTACCGTTCAATACAGCTCCTGCAGGCATGGGAACAAGCGTGTAAGTCAATGGATTGATACCGTTGTCCACTTCATGGAGGGTAATGCTTCCATCACTTCCACCATGGCAGCTCACATCCACATGGGTTTCGGTAAATGTTGGTAGCGGAGCGTCCGGAACATCTATGGTAATGGTCTTGGGGCAGTTTGGTGGGGCGGTGCCCATATCAAACACCACGACGTCATAGCTGCCCGCAGCTGCTGCACCCGTCCATGTAAAAGGATTGGAAGACAGAACTGCTCGCACTTGATCGTTTGCACCAGGACCGTCAATCATGTATTCGTAATTGCCAGAACCGGAAATGACCTCTATTTCAATCTCTGCATTGGCAGCAGCACCGGGCTCACAGTCAAGGGCCACGGTTTGAATGGCCGTGAATTCCAATGGCGCCGATATGTTGATGGTATCGGTATCTGTACAGCCATTGCTGTCGATAATGGAAACATTGTATGATCCAGGGGCAACGTTGTTAAACACACCGCCGTTGTCCAAATAGGTGGTGCCACCATCCAAAGAGTAGAATATCTGGGCTGCGGTACTAGTAGCGGTTATGGTCACCGTTATGGGCGAATCACAGTTCTCCACCACAATGCTGTCTATGGTCGGATTGGGCGTTAAATCCAAGTTTACGGGACCTAGATCCACACTACAACCATATTGGTCTTCCATGAGTACATTGTAACTTCCAGCTGGGGAATTGGCAGGAATTTCGATAGGGTTGTCAGAAGTGGAAGTAATGGTTGTGAAGCCGGAAGGACCAGTAACCGTATAGGTGTATATTCCACCGCCACCAAGAGGATTTTGGATTTGAATGAGCCCAGGGGCATCACAACTGATATCTTGGAGAACAACCGGAGTGCCCGACAAAGGATCCAATTCTTCCAGAAGCTCGTTTTCTGAAGCACTTACACAGCTATCAACACCTCCACCGTCTACTTCAACCACTTCAATATAATAGTTCCCGGGAGCTAGGCCATTAACAGTAACATCTTGGGGAGAAGAGAAAGGAACGATACCGCCACTATCTGTTACAAATGTGGAAGTACCAGAACTCATATCATATAACGTCCACCTAAATTGGGATTCAAAAGGGGCTTCGTTGTCGGTAATGGTATAGGTAATGCTACCATTATTTGCGCCATCACAACTTGGGGTAACGCTAGAGGCAATTTCCAAGGGAGCGGTAATCAAATCATTGACGTTCACATTACTTTGACGCACACATCCTGCGGCATCCCTTACATAGAACACATACGTTCTACCAGGGACCAATCCAGTAAACACATATGGCGTGAACTCGTCCTGGGCCGGAGTTGTCCATGGAACTGCCGGGGTTATGGGATCAAAATTGGCAGGATCATCAGAATAGGTGTAATTATAATCGGGTGTTCCTTCGGAACCTTGAACGGTTACCTGCAATTCGTTACAGTTTACAACAATGGCAGATATCGAGATATCCAAATCATCCAAAGGATATGGAATGATGAAAGGCGGTAGGTCTGTTTGACAGATGGTGTTTCCTGACCCGTCCACGGTTCTCATGGAAGGATAAACGGTCTGTCCAGAGGTATAGCCTGTAAATTGATCAGAAGTTCCTGGAGTTGAATTGTCGCCAATCCATGTAACTCCACCGTTGTCACTAAATTCAATAGTTCCTAAAGTGGTTGGATACCCAGAGAATCCAAAACCAAAATCATTTGGGTCACCTGTACAGGAAGAAGGCGTGATTCCCGTAACAACCCCAGTCAGTTCATCAGGGTTGTTGATGGTCTGGGTATCTGTTATGACACAACCCGATGCATCAGTCACATTGATGGTGTAATCTCCGGGCATCAAATTGTAATAGGTTCTGCTTGTGGCCAACACATTGGTGTCGGTTTGGTTGGATGCACCTCCATTGTCCAAATCAATAATTTCAATGGTATAAGGGGCGACTCCAGAGGTAATATCCACCAAAATGGAGCCTGTTCCATCATGACATTCGGGATCTGTAGGTGTGGCCGTCATGGTCAATGGAGTGGCAGGGGCCACAGTCACGGTTTCCATATATTCACAAAATGGATTGGTGGCCGAGTTGTCCCTAACATACACATCGTAAGTGCCATCGTTACCTGTGGTAACGGTAAATACATTTGAAGCGGAGAACAGACCAGTTGGATCGCCTCCTGTCAACACAAAAGCATATTCCAAGGGAGGAGTTCCCCCAGAAGCGGTCACGGTAATGCTTCCATCGGCACAGGTTGATATATCAACAACATCCACTGATGCAACCAAAGCGTCCACTATGGTAACCGTTTCCAGCACCCCGGTACAGCCATACCCATCCCTAACATTAATGGTATAGGTTCCCGCTGTAAGGTTGCCAAAAGTATGTGTGGTGCCCGTTGCCGGGGTTGGGGTGATCCAAGGACCGCCATTCAAACTGAACTGATAGTCTCCGTTGCCGTCGGTCACATCCACGAGGATGCTGCCGTCGTTATTTCCGCTATAACATGCGGTGGGTGTAACGTCAAAGGCTATATCGGCAGGGGGCACTACGGTAATTACGCTGGTAACGTCCTCGCACAGATTGGTGTCCCTTGCCCTCACCACGTAGTCGCCATCGGTAAGTCCCGTGAACACATTGGAGGATTGGTAAGCGGTGATTACGCCTCCGACACTATCTTCCAATTGGTATTCATATGTAGGGGTTCCCCCAGTTGCGGTTGCCGTAATGACCGCTCCACCATTGGTACAGGTAAGTTCTGTTGTCACGGAAGCGGTTACATCCACTGCATCGGGCTGTGTAAGGTCTTGGTTCAGTTCAACGAAACAGGATGGGTCTCTAAGATCAACAATTCTGATGGTGTGATTGCCAGCCGATAAACCGGGTACGGTTACAGTACCACTGAATTGTGCCGCAGAAACCGCACCTCCATCCACTTGATAGGTAAAACCAGTGGCAGGGTCAAAGTTTTCAGCTTCAAAGGTGATGGTACCATCCGCAACACCATTACAACTGATATCCGTATGTGTTGTGATGGCAGCATCAAAGGCATGACCATCCTCTACGTTAATGTCAAAGCTCAATGAACCAGAACAAACTTCTGGGGTCTGGAACGCTTGGATGTCATCAATGGCGATGTCGTTTCCATTGATTACCGCTGAGTTGGTTCTAATAACAATATCCAGATTGTTGTTTGCGCCAGGATTCAAATTGACAGAATAGTTTTGCCAATCGTTGGCACCGTTGTTTTTCGGAATACTACCTGTGGTTGTGCTGGCGACTATGGTTCCGCCACCATCCACCAATTGGATTTCAATGGAGGGGTCTCCTCCGCCAGTTCCATTTCGAAGTAGGTTGAAGGCCCATAAGGAGACAGTAATATCTCTATTTGGAACCACTTCAACAGCGGTTTTTTGGTACACGATTCCGCCCACTCCGGCTACACCGCCCACATTGATGGCCAAAAACCTTCCATTGGCCAAAGCTGTGTGGTCATTGGGACTTAACCATGACCCGTAAGGGTTTACAATGGTCTGGGTCACCGAATATTCCCCATCCTGAATGTGGGTGTCGATGCCCCAACCACAGGAGTTTACAGAACCGTTTTGGGGTTCATAGCAATATGCGGGGTCAATCTCGGAAATACTGGTATTGGGCCCAGTTCCAAAGTTTTCGGACAACAAGATGCTCGGTGATGGAGCTATATTGCTGGTATAGTTTACTGTGATGGCATGGCTTCCCACAGGCACATTGTTGAACGTGTTGGAAGTGTCCGGGGTGTTTGGGTTCCCGTCAATTTCATAGGTATAATCAAAGTCAGGGCTGTCGGGGGTGATGGTAACGATTCCCTCGCCATCACATTCATAATCAATGGTCGGGATTGCGTTGGGAGGTGTTGGTTCTGGCTCTATGGTAACGGACATCGGATAGGTACACAGATTGGCATCCCTGATGTAAAGGGCATGCGTGCCCGGGAACAAAAACCCAATGGAGCTTGCACCGTAGGTGGTTCCCCCATCAAAACTGTACTCATAAGGGGCTGTTCCCCCAATGGCATTGGTGATCCTGACCTCGGCACCCATGCCTGGGTTACATTCCGCAAGCGCCGTAACCGCAGCAGAAGCGGAAAGGGTGAGTGGCTCCGTGATGGTATAGATTTGTGTTACTTCACAGTTGTTGGCATCCCTGACCCGGATGTTGTAGCTTCCGGCAGGACGGTTCACAAAAGTGTTCGATGTTTGATAAGTAGCACCATTGTCTATACTGTATCGGTATGGTGCTTCACCACCAGACGCATTTATGGTAATTTCTGCTTGTGATTCACCACTACAAAGGATATCGGTATTGGAAACGGATATTGCCAACGGGTCATCCTGTACAATTGTGATATCATAAGAGGCTTCACAATAATCTGTTCCACCAGCATTATCCCTTACATAAACATCGTAATCACCGGCAGCAGTAACAGTTACTGGATTGGTGGTTGAAAAATCGCCATCGGCAGGTATTGCACCATCGGCAACCACGGCATAAACATAGTTTCCGTCCCCACCAGCGGCAGAGATGGTAATGTCTGTATCGGTGGCACAAGCTGTGATATTTGGGGCTGAGGCCACAACACTAAGTTCTGGATCAACGGTTATGGAAGCTGAATCCACACAAGTGTTCCCATCCCTAACTTGGATGGTATATGAGCCTGGGCCTAGTCCAGCAAATACATTACTTGCCACAAATGGACCACCATTTAAACTGTATTCATAGTTGCCATCCCCACCGGAAGCAACATTTGCGGTTAGGGTAAGCCCTACTGCATCGTCATAACAAATATCGTTGGGCACAATGGCCAACACAGGGGGCACCGCCTCAATGATGTCAAATGTGTCGGTAAAGACACAACCATTGGCATCTGTTACGGTATACGTATAGGTTCCTCCAACCGTTAGGCCACTAAACAATCCATTGGATTGTGGACCAAAAGTTGCAGGCCCAGCTGTAATTTCATAGGTATAACTTCCCCATCCACCCGAAGCGGTTATGGTCACAGACCCGTCTGAAGGACAGGTAGGTTGCGTAACCGATGCGGAAGCTGTTAAAGCCGAAGGGGGAGCATTTATAGTAACATTAGCCGTATCGGTACAGTTGGTAAAGTTATCGGTAACTGTTATGGTATAGGTTCCCTCGGCCAATCCGGTTAAGGAAATTGTGCCATTGGTCTGAGCACTTCCGGAGAAGGTAGCAGGTCCGGTTACAGCGTAATCGTAATCGGTATTGAAGTTGCTTATGGTATAAAGCAATTCACCATCGGTATCTCCAAAGCAGGTAATATTACTTACGAGTTGTCCTACAACGGCGATTTCCGTAACAGGATCTATGGTGAAGGATTCATCATAGGTACACCCCTTATCATCAGTCACCCTGAAGATGTAGGTATCCGGAGCCAATCCATCAAAATCTGCGGTACCTCCTGAAGTTGAGGTAGCGGCAATTGCAGATGGAGCAATAATTTCAAAAACAAAGGGCGTGTTTCCTCCGACAACCGAAACGGTCACATCCGAAGTGAATGTGGGACAGCTTGGATTGGAAGCCGTAAAGGTTAAATCCGTTGGAGGATCTAATGGGTCAAGTGTGATGGGGTTTGTATCGAATGTACATAGATTGGCGTCCCTAACCGTGATGGTGTATGTGCCGCTGGTCAAGCCTGAAAATGTTTCAGCTCCCGGGCCGCTTACAAAGTTTACGCCATCAATACTGTATTCATATGGTGCGGTGCCACCAGTTACGTTTTGAGCTTCAATGATACCGTCTTGCAAACAGGTATAATCCTGAATCAATGCAGCCGAGCCCGAAATGGCAGTAGCCGGTGCTGAAATGGAATGGTATTCAAAGTAATCACAGGAGGCACTTCCTTTTCTTTGGTTCACAACAATGGCATAATCGCCATTGGTCAACCCAGGAAAATAGCCTGAGGCATTTGTGGCCAATGCATTTGCAAGGTCATAATTTTCATCATCGAAACCAGTGGCATCAAACAAATAGTAGGTAAGTTGGTAGCCATTGTCATCAACAAGATCAAAAACTATAGATCCTGATGCTTCACCATTACAGAGAACATCATTTACAGATGTAGCGTTGAACTCGGCCTCGGGCCTCAACTCTATGGAAACAGTGTTTGATATGGAATGGCAATTGTTTCGGTCTACCACCACAAAGGTATAATCCCCGGGAATCAAAATATCGAATATTTGACTGGTTTGATAGGCGGAAGCTGGAATATCGTTTACAGAGGGATATGAGATCTGGGTAATTCCATCATTGTCCACAAAGGACCAAATGGCATAGGTATGAGGTGTTTTTCCTCCTGTTGATTCCATCAAAATATTACCTTCCCTACAGGTAATGTGTTGTGAAATCCTTGCCTCCAACTCAAGGTCGGTAGTATCTTCAATGGTAACCTGTTCGGTATAATCACACCCATCATCCGTAGTAACCGTTACATCATACACCCCTGCGTTGAGGTTTTCAAAGGTGTAATTGTTATCTGAAGAGGGACCATAGGTGTCCACCACAGTTCCTCCAAGGGAAACTTCGTAGTAGTATTGGGGCTCCACATTTAATATAGAAATGGCAATTTCTCCCAATCCATTACAGTCTACCTCTTTGGGAACAACATCTACCTGAAAATCTCTTCTAAGAATTCCAATGTTGTCCAAGACAAATACACATCCATCGGTAACACCTTGTTGTCTCATTTCAACGGTATAGGCACCGTTATTGGTAATGTTAAAACTTGGACTTGTTTGGTATGGAAACAACACATTTCCAGAGGATTGGTCTATAAGTCGGTACTCATAACTGGCAGGCATATTAGTCACGGTAATGTTTCCATCCGTGTCACAAATAATATCCTCTGATGTGTACTGGGGATCAAGGGGGTTTTTATAGATATTGAAGTAGAATCTACTGAAACATCCATTTTGATAATTGATTATCAACCGATATTGCCCAGCATCTGAGGCCAAAAAGTCGTTACCGGTGTCCACGGTGTTCCAGGTACATCCATTATTGGTATTGGCACAGTCTTGGGTTGCAGCAGCACAGCTTGCCTCGTCCAATTGTTCCCAAACAATACTGGTGGCGTCCGGAATGTTTACTTGGATCAATTCGGTGTCGTTGAGACCACATAAGAAAATCTCTGGAAGTTCACTTCCATCATTGGGACAGACAACGATTTCACCGTCTATGGTGTTGGACGTATCGTTGATCAATGCGGTTATGGGGTTGGATTGTACACTTCCAAAGAGTTCAACCTCAATAATCTCCATAAAATCCTTACAGGGGTCGGCCACCTGTTTATCCACTAGGTAGGCTCCCACTTCGGTAACCAAAATGGTGCTTGGATCATTATCGGCATCTGCATCGGTAATAACCGTATCAGTGCCCAAATCTATCTGATTGTTGCCGTTTTCATCAAGGTACCAGGTGTAACTGTCAAAGTTGTCACCAGCATCCAAAAGCACATTATCTCCACAAAGCTGAACGGTCCTGCTAAAATTACAGGCACTTAAATCGTCCAACAAGAAGTTGGTTGCACCGGGTGTTCCAAAACCACAGCCGTCAAAATCGTAAACACTGGGGTCATCGGTGATTTGTGCAGGATTAATTTCACCGGTATACGTTGAATATGCCAAGTTCTGGATGATATCGGTACAGGCATCAATGAAGTCAAAGCAGTTTTCAGCCACTTGCACACGCATACGAATTGCAGCTGCGGGGTCTCCTTCTTCTATAATGGAATCCGGTATGGTAAATACAATGGTACGCGTTGCGGGGTCGAACGTATAGGTAACCCCTGTTGGCACATCAATACTTGATTCATCAAGGGTTACGTTGATGGGAAGCACATCTCTAATCGTATAGTTTTGGGCACTATCGTTACCTACATTTTGAAAGGTAAGCACATAGTCCAAATACTGTCCCAAATGCACCCCTTGACCGGTAATGTCGTTACCTCCAATATCCTCAACGGTTTTGGCCAAATTTATTTGTGGCTCAATGATCTCTACATCCAAAGAGGTAAAAAAGATGTCGTACTTATCTTGGGTGGATGTAGCTCTCAAGGTAGCCCCGGTCTCATCGTTGGGGATTACCGATTGACTTGGGTTTGGTATGGTAAACAAATCCACATCCCACCCCAATGTATTGATACTGTTTGGGTTACGATTTGTTACGATACTCCCTTCATCAGTAATGTTACTGTTAAAAAAGTTATTTGTTGGGTTGGCGGTGTTGGACAATGTTGTAAATGATGCGTTGCTGTCAGCTCTTATGGCCAGTTGATCACCACTTATTCTGTTGTCTCCCTCCAAAGCGGCAACACCAAGTTTGGCATTTACCGGAAATGGGGCGGGGAGCGTTGTGAACCCACTAAAGGGAATGTCTACCGACTCCCCTGATTTTATACCTGCATATCCGTCAAAGGTGGTTATGTATTTTCCCGGAAGTGTGGGGTTTTCATATACTACCACCAAAGACCAACCTCCCGATACACCGCCTGTTACGCTATCGCCAGAACTTGCCCGGACGTTGCCCACAAAATATTCCCCATCGGGATTTCCCAATGCGGATACTATGGAGGTTACATCTTTATAACAGGCATACGGGGCATAGCTTCCAAAATCGGAATCGCCTTCACCATCAAATAGGATTTCATCTGCCGTAAGATCGATATATGAGCTCCCTGGAACTTGGAATTTAACTTGATTGAAATCACTACTTCTGTTGCTGTCCCTATAGACGGCAGACCAATAAAGTCCTGCATAACGGATTCGGGAACAATCAGAATCTGGTATGGACAAGGTTGCGCTACTTGAACTGAAAGTGGAAGGGTCGCCATCAATATCGATGTATTGCATGTTCAACCTATCATTATATTCAGAGCTACTGCCCGTTAGGTTATATGGGTCTTCAGGGTCATCTCCTCCCTCGTCCCGGTTCACAATATTATTGGCAATAAAGGTTAAATCTCCTTTGAGTCTGTTTTCGTAACGTACATCAAAGTCGTTCTTTACCTGAGAGGTACCCGCCCAAGAGATGAGCGCCACCCCAAGGAACAGCAATATTTTATGTAAATGGTTGGACATGGTTAGCTGTTGGTGTTTGGTTTTATTCGCATGATCCACATTTCGTCATCATACGAGGCATTTAGTTTGGAGTAGTATGAGGTTAGGGCATTGCTCCAGGTTTCGTGCCTTTTCAAGTACACGTACCTATGATTATCTTCAGGGTTGATGAAGTAACTGGCATTCAGCCCCTTGGCATTTAGTTCTTTTACAAAGCGGTTGGCGCTTGATGAGCTTTCAAAAACATTGGCAATGATATAATAGCCAGAGCCAATACCACCAATTTTGTAGTTACTGTAGGTGACTTTGGGTCTTCCGGATTTGTTTTTTGTCACATTTTTACGGAGTACATTATCATCGTACTTTGAGCTGTTTGTGTTGGCCGTGTTGGTATTGGTAAAACCACCAAAACCTTGGTTTCCATCATTGACGTTCATTACCCAAGCATCACCTTGATAGGCTCCGTTTAGGTTGGAATGATAGGCATTCAAGGCCTCTTTTTTCTCCTTGTAGCCATTCAAATACACATAATTGAGGCCATTTTTTGGGTTGATGAAGTACCCGGCATCAATACCTTCTGATTGCAATTTTTCCACAAAGGCCGTTGCATTGTCTTCATTCCTGAAAACGTTGGCAATTAAATAGTGACCGCTTGTAACATTTGGAATGTTATGCGATTTAAAATGGGTTTTTGAAGCCCTTTTTGCCCGTACTGTTTTGTCCTTTTTAACACCCGAAGTGCTGGCCATTCTGCTCTTGGCACCATCGTCATTCAAGCGAATGACCTTTTTGGCCGCAGTGGTATTGGAAAGGCCGTGATTGGACAACGGTTGTCTTTTCTGTGTAGTGACCAAATCCGCACTGTCCATATTGGCGAAATAGATTTCTTTGGCCTTTTCTTCCAATTGTGGATTTTCTCCACGGGTTTCTCGGCGGACCATCTTCATAACGGTTTCGAACCTTCGTTCCAAATCTTGTCTGCGCGTGGTTTCAATGGAATCCTGGCGCATAAGAAGCTCATCCAAAATGGCATCGTTTTCGGCCAATTTTTCTTGGAGCTGTGCAATCTCTAGGTCTTTTTCTGTGATGTTGAGGCTATCCTGTGGAACGTTTTCATTTTCCACGAGTTCTTCCCCTTCATTTTCAAGCATTACACGGTCTTCGGTAAGGTTGGGGGTAAAGGAATAGGCCAATGAGATTTCATGGCTTACGCCAAAGTTTTCAAAATTGTTGGTCAATCCTTTTTCAACGGTATATCCTAAGGAAAGGTTTTTGTTCAAATTGAACCCTAAACCAGCTGATGCTCCGTAGAAGTCATCATACCCTGCTTGTAACCAGCCCAGTTTGGGCAAATCCAAAATGAGGTTTCCACCCAAGACCAGATTCTCATCACCTACTTTTCTAACACGAGCCAGGGGCATTAATCGAGCCTGCTCCATAATGCCCGCCCCACTTTCAAACTGATGGGTATATTGTAGGTGTCCAGAATAGGTTTTATCAGCAAAATCAGTTACCGATTCGCTGGTTTTTAGATTATAATCAAATAGGTTTTCAGCGAAACCACCGATGTCAAAATTCCCAAATGATAAGTTGAATCCAGGTTGAAAGCTGACCAAGGAACTGCTTTCCAAGGTGTTCAAGAAAGGATCGTCCTCAACGGCATTGGCCCTGTTTTGGTTGAAGGCACTCTGGTAATAGGAGAAATTGGCTCCGAAGGTAAAAGCACTTTTTTCGCCCAAGCGCACGCCATAGGCATAGTTAGCATGTACACCAAAGTTGTTGAAAAGCCCTTCTCTGTTGGTAAACAAACTTAAACCAACACCACTTCTATCACTTACCCTACCACTATAACTCAAGAAATATACCTGATTGTTGTCATCAAAAGAAACCGATTGGTTTCTATGGAACAAATTGATATAGGACTTATCCTCACGAACCGTTGAAAAGGTTGGGTTCAATAAAAATCTATTGAACTTCAACAAGTTCTGTGAAGGAATGTTATAGGGTACAAAGGGATCCTCTTCCTGTCCGTGAACCATCGCGGAGAAAAAAAGTAGCAAGAAGGATGTAAGTAATAGTATCGGTTTTTTGGTGTGCATCGCTATTTAATAACAGTTATGGTGCCTTGTTTCAGGCTGTTACCTCCCCGTGTGATCTTGTAATAGAAAATCATACTGGGTTTATTGAACGCCATTGTTGATTGTGGCCAGTTGTTTTCGTAAGCTGTTTGACTAAATATTTGCTCTCCTCTTTCATTAAAGATGGTCACAAGTACATTCTGGTCTCTGGAATAGGTGTTGGGCAATACCCATAGGTCGTTTATGCCATCTCCATTGGCGGTGATCACATTGGGAATCGCAAACATATCACGGAAAGTGACCGTAATAAGCTTACTCACCGTACAATTGCCAAAGTTGGCCACTAACAAATACTCGCCCTCCTGTTGGAAGCCATAGGAGTCTTGTGTGCCAATAAGGTTGTTGTTGGCATCAAACCATTCGTAGGAATCAGCACCACTGGCCGTGATGGTTTCCGTTTCACCTTCAATAATGACAAGGTCTTTGGGCTTGTCCAATGCAAGTAAGGAGTCATCGAATGCCCGTATGGTTACCTCATTGGAGACAATGGGGCAATCATTGGTTCGTATAATTAGTTGATAAGCACCAACTTCATTTACGGTGTAGCTTTCAGATGAAGTATCCACGACCTGACCATCCTTTTTCCATTCAAAGGTTTGATCGGACAAATCTTGGGAGCTGGTCAAGGTTATGGCTTCGCCACCTTCACAAAGCACCGTTCCGTTGGCACTGATGTTCAAGCTTTGATTTGCGGATAATGTTACATTTAACGTATTGGAAGTAGCATTGAACCCATCCAAGGTTCCGTCTAATTTGTAAGCGCCATTTTTTTCATGGTTGGATACCGTGATGGTCTTGGATGTTTCACCACTAATGCTGGCGCCATCAAGTTTCCATTGATAGGCAAATGCTGATTCCAATTCGGAAGTAACATCGGTCTTGGCACCATTGTCGCTAACCGCATTGACAGCAGCAAGGCTTATGGTGGCATCGGTGTTTTCGCAATCGGAGTAAGCTCCAATGAACTCTATCTCCAATTCAAAAGAATCAGGGGAAACTATGGTTGTTATTTCAGAATTTTTAGGTCCAGAAGAACAGCTACCGCCATTTTCGGTCACTTCAGCATAATATTCACCCACTTCATTAATAACCAATGAGCTACTTGTAGCATTTGTAATGGGGGTACCATCTTTATACCACTGATAGGTTGGTGAACTTGCCGTTGTACTAACGGATAGTGTTTTGGTCTGGGACGGTAACAGAACAATGTTTTCCTCGTTCTGTCTGGATACTTCAAAGGAACCAGCACTTCTAAGAACGACCGCTGATGAACGTTCTGTACAGGCTGAAGCACCTCCTATTTGCACTTCGTAATCGCCTTCAAAGCCATCTACACTAGTATTTATGGCTAGGGTGGATGCCTCCAAAGTCGGCCCACTAATTATGTTTCCGTCTTTATACCATGTATAGGTAAGGCCCATACCGCTGATGTTGGCCTCAAGCGTATGGGGTGCGCCAGGACATAGTTCAATGTCGCTATCACCATTGATGGCAATGCCCATGCTGCTACCATTATTGATTTCAATGGTATTGGAGAGGGTATTGGCAGAACCGGAACAAACCGAACCGTAGTCCAATTCCACATAATACATCCCTGGGGTTGAAACGGTTATGCTTTCTGTTTTTTGCGCCAATAGGGTTCCACTTCTATACCAGTTGTACAGATATGTGTCCGCATTGGGAATATTGTGGGGCTTCAGGGTGACCGAGCCACCATCGCAAATTTGGATTACACCTCCCGCAGGGATGCTCCCGCTGCCATTTTCACTGATAAGCAAGGGCAGATTGTAGTCAATATAGAACATGGAATACGCATCAGAAGCCGGACTTGTTTTGGCCGGACTTGTGCTTCTAACCCTGAACTTGTAGCCTTCGCCCCGGATATCATCGGGAAGGGCAAATTCAAACTCAAAGTCAAAAACGGTGTTTTTGTCCGCTACTCGGGCCAATTCCCTTGGAGAACCAAAGTTTCCATAGGAATCAGAGAGCTCTAGGATGAACTCGTTGTTGGAGTCTACCAAGGGAGGACTCCACGTAAAGTTCACAAAGTATTCGTTGAAACTACCTGAGGCACATGCTGCGGTCCAGGCCGAATTACCGGCTAAGTTGGGGTTGTCCGCGGCTGTAGGTTTGTTGAGCACTTGGGCCACCAAGGAAGAGGTGCCCATTAGCAGCATTGCTATAGCAAGAACTAGAATGCCATACGTTGAACTACTTTTTTTCATCAGCGTTAGTTTTAAGAGGTTGTGGGCAATGTTTGCCCGTTAGTTTGTGCCCCTTAATTTCGTTAGTTCGTTGTAGCGCTGTTCTTGCGCCACTTTTTCATATAGCATTCCAATAACAAATATGATTTTTATTTCGTCGAAAGGAAAGATATTGTTGTAGGTGGCACCAAAAGTGTTGTGAAATGGCTTTCTTTGTATACACCAAGTGGCGAATAATAGCTATGAACACTGGTTTTTACTACATTTGCGCTTCAAATTTTGGATATGGCGGAAGAAGCTAAATCATTGAACTTTATAGAACACATCATCGAGGATGACCTGCGAAGTGGATACAAAAGGGATGAGCTGCGTTTTCGGTTTCCACCCGAACCCAATGGATATCTTCACATTGGTCATGCAAGCTCTATTTGTTTGAACTTTGGGTTGGGATTGCGGTATAATGCACCGGTAAACCTTCGTTTTGATGATACAAATCCCGCAAAAGAAGAGAAAGAGTATGTAGAAGCCATCAAAGAGGATGTGTCTTGGCTTGGTTATGAGTGGGATAGGGAGTGTTATGCATCGGATTACTTTCAGCAGTTGTATGATTGGGCCGTTGAGTTGATCCAACAAGGGAAGGCGTATGTAGATAGCCAAACTTCAGAGCAAATCGCGAATCAAAAAGGCACCCCAACTGAACCTGGTACAGAAAGCCCCCATAGAAATCGCTCGGTTGAGGAGAATTTACGATTGTTTGAAGGGATGAAAAATGGCGAATTCAAGGAAGGGGCCCATGTGCTTCGGGCGAAGATCAATATGGCTTCTCCCAATATGTTGATGCGTGACCCCGTTATGTACAGAATCCTGCACAAAGCGCACCATCGCACAAATACCGATTGGTGTATTTATCCCATGTACGATTGGACGCATGGCGAAAGTGATTATATAGAACAAGTCTCCCATTCCCTGTGTACATTGGAGTTTTTACCACATAGAGAGTTATATGATTGGTTTTTGGACCAACTGGTATCAAAAGACAAGTTGCGTCCAAAGCAGCGCGAGTTTGCCCGAAGAAACCTGAGTCATACCGTAGTGAGCAAGCGAAAATTGCTTCAATTGGTGCAAAACAAGGTGGTAGAAGGCTGGGATGATCCCCGTATGCCCACCATTTCAGGCTTGCGAAGAAGAGGGTATACCCCGGAATCCATCAAGAATTTTGCCGATACCATTGGAATTGCCAAACGGGAAAATGTGGTTGATGTTTCTTTATTGGAGTTCCATGTGCGGGAGCATCTGAACAAAATTGCCCCACGGGTCATGGCGGTTCTGAATCCGTTAAAGTTGGTCATCACCAATTACGAGGAGGGCAAGGAAGAATGGTTGGAAGCTGAAAATAATCCAGAGGACGAAGCAGCTGGCAATCGTAAAGTACCATTTTCCAGAGAGCTCTATATTGAGCAGGAGGATTTTAGGGAAGAGGCGAACCGCAAATTCTTTCGGTTAAAATTGGGCGGTGAAGTTCGCTTGAAGAACGGATACATCATCAAGGCCGAAAGTTGTACCAAGGATGCAGAGGGCAATGTTACTGAAGTCCAATGCACCTATGATCCAAAAAGTAAAAGTGGTTCAGGCACCGAGGAAAGTCTTCGGAAAGTGAAAGGCACCTTGCACTGGGTTTCCATTCCACATGCCATAACCGCCGAAGTTCGTTTGTATGACCGTCTTTTTAATGATCCCACCCCAGATGGACATAAGGACAAGGATTTCATGGATTTCATTAATCCGGATTCTTTGGAAAAGGTTACAGGGTATTTGGAACCGAGCTTAAAAGATGCCAACATCGGAGATCAAGTACAGTTTCAACGATTGGGATATTTTAATGTTGACAAAAACGCAACGTCCGATCACCTCATCTTCAATCGCACGGTTACCTTGAGGGACACTTGGGCCAAATTGGAGCAAAAAGATTAGCATAGATTTTTCTTATTTTATAACCTGCATACCATTTGGTTTGATTATTAAAAACGGCTTGTTTTAAGGCGTTTTGTTGAAGGTTTAAAAATTGTCAATCCAATTCTAAGTGTAGGTGTTCGATCATTAAGGAGAATGTACCTAAATGAAAATTCTAAAAATCAAGGTTGATAAATCAATTTTTTAAAGAATAGAACTTTGTTGGAATAGAAAGAGGTCTAAAAAGTCAATTTTCGTCAACCTGAACTTGTTTCAGGTTCTCATAATGATTTGTTTATCATTATGGTGAGATTCTGAAATAAATTCAGAATGACGTTTTTCAATATTTTTTAGACCTCTTTCTATGTAGTGTCACATCGAGCCTGCTTTTGTCGGCAGACTCGAATTGAATTGACATTGATTATTCTTCTTTCTTTTTGTTATGTTGCTTCATGGCCTCTCCAATTTGATTGCTTGCCGTGAAAGAAGCCACCATATTGTTCAGCATGTCACTTCCTGCTTGTGGTGAGTTGGGCAACAGGATCAAGTTGGTATTGGTTTCCTCACCAATAGCTTGGAGGGTATCGTAGTGCTGGGTCACCACAATCAAAGCAGATGCTTCCTGTGAGTTGATGCCCACCTTGTTCAGCACTTCAACGGATTCTTCCAAACCGCGGGCAATTTCACGACGCTGATCGGCAATACCCTGGCCTTGTAATCTCTTGCTTTCTGCTTCTGCCTTTGCCTTTTCCACAATAAGGATTCGGGCTGCATCCCCTTCAAACTGTGCGGCAATTTTTTCACGCTCCGATGCATTGATACGGTTCATGGCCGCTTTTACCTGGGCATCGGGGTCAATATCGGTCACCAAGGTTTTGATGATGTCGTAGCCATAATCCAACATGGCATCTTGCAATTCGGTTTTTACGGCAATGGCGATATCGTCTTTCTTTACAAAAACATCATCCAGCTTCATCTTGGGAACTTCGGCACGGACCACATCAAACACATAGGAAGTAATCTGGTCATGGGGATATTCCAGTTTGTAAAAGGCTTCGTAGACCTTTTCTTTAATGACCACATATTGCACGGAAACTTTTAGCTTCACAAATACATCGTCCAAGGTTTTGGTTTCCACAATGACATCCAATTGTTGAATTTTTAAACTGAGTTTACCTGCAATACGGTCCACAATTGGAATTTTCATCTGCAGCCCGGAGTTACGTATACTTTGAAATCTACCAAACCGTTCCACAAGAACAGCGGTCTGTTGCTTTACAATGAAGAAGAACTTAAAAAGAATGATAAGCCCTATAAAAAGAATCGGGATGAATAAATAATTGCCCATGGCCTTTAGATTTTTATGTTAGAAAGGGAAATTACGAAACTCCCCAACATATAAGTAGGCAACCGTCAAGTTTTGTTACACATTCGTCAATTGGGAAGGCTGGAAATGGCTTTTTGAATACGCAGAATACTTTCCTTTTTTCCGATGAGCTCCAAAATATCAAATAAATGAGGCCCTTTCATGTCACCTACAATGACCAAGCGAAAGGGAGGCATCACTTTTCCGAAGGAAAGTTCTTTTTTCCCGATCCAATCTTTAACGATGGTTTCAATGTTTGAAGAAGTAAAATCGTCAATGTTTTCCAAAAGAGACATCACCTCATTCATGATTTGTGGCGTATCTTCTTTCCATTGTTTTTTTACGGCCTTTTCGTTATAGGAAGTCGGACTTTCAAAAAAGTAATCGCCCAGCTCCCAAAAGTCGGCAACAAAACTTGCGCGTTCCTTGATCAGGGAAACGACTTTGGTAACGTATTTTTTATCGTTCCTAGTCTCGACTCCGCGCGACGCGACACTAGGATTTTTCATAAACAATTCTGCGAGCTCTTCATCGCTCTTACGTTGCAGCCATTGTTGATTATACCAATTGTTCTTTTCTGGGTCAAAACGCGCACCCGATTTGTGTACCCGGTCTAAACTGAAGGTTTTGACCAATTCTTCCAGAGAAAAGATTTCTTGTTCGGTTCCGGGGTTCCATCCCAAAAGGGCCAAGAAGTTCACCACGGCTTCTGGAAAAAATCCAGCTTCCCGGTATCCTTCGGATTCGTTCCACGACAATGGAAAAACTGGGAAACCTCCCTTTTCACCATCCCGTTTGCTCAATTTTCCTTTCCCCACAGGTTTCATGATCAATGGTAAATGGGCAAATTGTGGGGCATCCCATCCAAATGCGTTGTAAAGGAGTTGGTGCAAAGCCAAGGAAGGCAACCATTCCTCGCCCCGGATCACATGTGTAATTTCCATCAAGTGGTCGTCCACAATATTGGCCAGGTGGTAGGTGGGCATACCATCACTTTTGAACAAAACCTTGTCATCCAAAATGTTGGTGTCTATTTTGATTTCGCCCCGGATAATATCGTTCAACAACAGTTCTTCATCTTGCGGGGATTTAAAACGAATCACAAAATCCTCACCAGCATCTAATTTGGCCTGCACCTCTTCTGGGGAAAGGGACAGCGAGTTGGAAAGTTTTAATCGGTTATGCCAATTGTAGATAAAGGTTTTTCCCTTTGCTTCATGGTCTTTTCGGTGGAAATCCAATCGTTCTGCCGTATCAAAAGCATAATAGGCCATTCCCTTTTCAATGAGTTCCAAGGCGTAATTCTTGTATAGACTTTTGCGCTCACTTTGTCGGTATGGACCAAACTTGCCTTCTTTTCCGGGACCTTCATCAAAAGGGATTCCGCACCAGTTCAAGGCATCAATAATATACTCTTCGGCCCCTTCAACATATCGGTTTTGGTCGGTATCCTCAATACGAAGTATAAAATCGCCATTGTGCTTTTTGGCGAACAGATAGTTGAAGAGAGCGGTTCTTAGACCGCCAATATGCAAAGGCCCGGTTGGGCTGGGGGCAAATCGTACCCGAACTGTATTACTCATAGTTGATGCGCTTGGTTGGCAAAGATACATCCCCTGCCATGATTTGAAAAGGGAATAAGGCTCTGCTTTTGGTTTTTGGGAACGGCTTGATACAGTAAGGTTTAACAAAAATTTTCAGATGAATTCCCCAGTAACGGGTATCTTGGTGGTAAAAATCATTGATTTTGGGCAGTTATCAAGACATTTTGGCCAAGTTGGAACGCTTCACCAAGAAGTATTACACCAAGCAATTGATTAAGGGAATTTTACTTTTTCTTACCCTTGGAGTTTTGTTTTGGATGGCGGTCATGTCCTTGGAGTACTGGTTTTGGTTCAACAACGGATGGCGATTGACCTTGTTTTTGCTGTTTATCGCCGTGGAACTTTTTTTGCTGTACACATTCATTGTGGTTCCCCTTGCGTATTTGTTTCGGCTGCGGAAGGGAATCAATAATCGGCAAGCTTCGTTGCTTATCGGGAAACATTTTCCAGACGTAGATGACAAGCTACTCAATTTATTGGAACTGTCGGAGAATCAAAAAAAATCAGACCTCTTATTGGCCAGCATTGAGCAACGGGCGCAAAGTCTTGGCCTCGTTCCCTTTACAGAGGCAATAGATTTTAAGGACAGTTACAAGTACGCCAAATATGTGCTGATCCCTTTGGGCTTGTTGGGATTTATTTGGATTTCGGGCAACATAGCTTCTTTTTTTAACTCCCACCAAAGAGTTGTCAATTACGATTTGGCCTATGAGCGACCCGCGCCGTTCACCTTTCGGGTTTTGAATGATAAACTTGAAGTCCTGGACAATGAACCACTTACCATTACCGTAGCCATAGAGGGCAACATGAAACCTGAAAGTGTTCATATGGTGATTAATGGTGGAGAGGAGATTCTGTTGAAACAGCAAGGAGATGTTTATGCCTACACTTTTGAAGCCCCCGTTGTTGAAAGTTCATTTCATCTTACAGCCAATGGGTGGAATTCAAGGACATATTTCATTAGGAGTTATAGCACACCTGCTTTGGTTGATTTTCAAATGGAATTGGATTATCCAAGTTATCTCAATCGACCATCTGAAGTGGTTACTGGAACTGGAAATGCGACGGTGCCAGAAGGGACAAGAATTCGTTGGAATATTGAAGGAACAAGTGTGGACACGATCAAAATGACGGCTGCCGATACCAGTTTTGTGTTTCACAAAAATGGGAATCAATTCTTGTACGCCAAAAGACTACGAAATGATTTTGCCTATGAGTTGAGTACCTCCAACGGCCATGTTTCGGATTTTGAGCGATTGACTTATGGAATTGATGTGATCAAAGATGCCATGCCCACAGTTAAAGTTAATCAGGTTTTGGATTCCCTAAATCCAAATCAATCTTTTTACACGGGCCAATCTGCGGATGATTATGGAATCAACGAAATTAGATTGGTGTGCTATCCTTCAGACGATATGGAAAACGTTCAAAGAATTCCATTGGAAACCCCATATGCCAATGTATACCAGTTCTATTACACCTTTCCTTCGGGACTTCAATTGGAAGAAGGCAAGAATTATAAATTGTATTTCGAAATCGTTGATAATGATGGAGTTAGAGGGGGTAAGGTTACCAAAAGTGAGACGTTCCACGCAACGCTTTATGATGATAATCAACTGAAAAACAAAGAGTTAGAGTTTCAGAATGCTACTTTGTCCAAAATGAACAGGTCTTTGGAGGACTACAAGGACCAAAAGGATGCTTTATCCAAGATCAATGACCTTCAAAAGGAGGAAAGGGCGTTGACCTTTGAGGATAAAAGTCAGATCAAGGATTTTTTGCAAAAGCAAGAGCAGCAAGAACAGCTGATGGAGAAGTTCAGTAAGGACTTAAAGGAAAGCCTGAACAAAGATGAAAATGACAGTGAGTTCAAAAAGATGTTACAAGAGCGTTTGGAGCGACAAGAATTGGAGGCCCAAAAGAATGAAAAGCTATTGCAGGAGTTGAATGAACTCTCCGAAAAAATCAAGAAGGAAGAGTTACAGCAGAAGTTGGAAGAACTGGGCAAGAACCAAAGCAAAAATGCTAGAAACCTAGAGCAGCTTTTGGAGTTGACCAAGCGCTATTATGTCTCGGAAAAAATGTCCCAATTGTCCAAGGATTTGGAAGAGCTTTCTAAAGCACAATACAAGCTTTACCAAGAGGATACTAATACAAACAACAAGGAAGAGCAAGAGAAACTTAATCAAGAGTTCGACGAGCTAAGCAAGGAGTTGGATGAGCTACGAGAGGACAATAATGCGCTTCAAAAGCCAAAGGATTTGAATGTTTCCCCAAAGGAACAAGAGGATGTGAAAAAAGACCAAAAGGAAGCATTGGATAAACTTCAGGATAAACCTAATAATGGAAATACTCCACAGCAGAATGCTTCAAAGCAACAGAAATCTGCAGCCCAAAAAATGCAGGAAATGAGTGAAGCCCTTCAACAAGGCGCTATGGGTGGAGGAGGTTCCCAAGAGACCGAAGATGCAGAAATGCTCAGACAGATTTTGGATAATTTGGTCACCTTTTCCTTCAAACAAGAAAACCTCTTTGATAAGATTGAAAGTGCTGATGTTGACATTTCCCAATTCTCGAAAACCGTTCGAGATCAGAATGAACTACGACGATTATTTGAGCATGTTGATGATAGTTTGTTTGCACTTTCGTTGCGCAGGGTTGAACTTTCAGAATTCGTTAATGAGCAGATCACGGAGGTATATTACAACATCGACAAGTCTTTGGAAAGCATTTCTGAGAATCAAATCTATCAAGGGGCATCGTATCAACAGTATGTCATTAACGCCACCAATGCACTTGCTGATTTCCTAGCAAACATTTTGGACAATATGCAGCAGAATATGAAAGCCGGACAGGGCAGTGGACAGGGCTCAGATTTTCAATTGCCCGATATCATCAAAGGGCAGCAAAGCATTCAGGAGAAAATGCAAGGGTCTGGTGATAAGGGCAAGCCATCTGAGCAGAGTGGAGAACAACAAGGGGAGAGCGGCGCAAAAGGGCAACAGCAAGGGGATCAACAGGGACAACAAAAAGGAAATCAAGGCGAAGGAAATAATGGTCAACAGCGGCAAGGATCAGATGCCAATCAAGGAACTGGTGAGGATGAAATGGGCCTGAATGAGGTGTATGAAATCTATAAAGAGCAACAGTTTTTAAGACAGCAATTGGAAGAACAGTTACAGGACATGATCAATAAACAAGATGGTGATCTTGCAAAGAAATTGCTTAAGCAAATGGAGGATTTTGAAAATGATTTATTGGAGAACGGTATTACAGAAAGAACCAAAAGTAAAGTCAATGCCATTCAACATGAGTTAATGAAGCTGGAGAATGCCACTTTAGAGCAAGGCGAAAAGAAGGAAAGGGAAAGCAACACCAACAAGAATGTTTTTAAAAACCCGGTTACCACCCGTCCGGAGCTTCTTAAAGATTACCAGAACGACATTGAAATATTAAATAGACAAGCACTACCTTTGCGGCAAAATTACGAGCAGAAGGTAAAGGTGTATTTTAAAAATGATTGAATTTCATTTTAAGTCAGATTTAGTATTAAGCGACATAACCAATTACTCCGATTGGATTAGTAGAATTCTAAAGTCAGAGGGATTTCAGATAGGGCAATTGGATTATGTTTTTTGTTCTGATGAATTTCTTTTGACGCTCAACAAGGAGTATTTAAACCACGACACCTTTACGGACATTATCACGTTTGATTATTCAAGCGGAAAAACCATTTCAGGAGATATATTTATTTCGTCGGAAAGGGTAATTGAGAATGCAGAAACGTATGGCGTTCCTTTTGAAAATGAACTTTTAAGGGTAATGGGCCACGGCGTTTTGCACTTGATGGGGTATGGTGACAAGACAGATTCCGAGAAGCAGTTGATGCGAATAAAAGAAGAAGAAAAGATTAAAATGTTCCACGTGGAACCATAGTGATGTTTGAAAAGAAATATGATGTTATTGTAGTTGGAGGAGGTCATGCCGGAGCTGAGGCAACTGCCGCAGCGGCCAACATGGGCTCCAAAACATTGTTGGTCACAATGAACCTTCAGACCATTGGACAAATGTCCTGCAATCCCGCAATGGGTGGAATTGCAAAGGGACAGATTGTACGGGAGATAGATGCCCTTGGCGGATATAGTGGTATCATTACCGACAAATCTGCCATTCAATTTAAGATGTTGAACAAATCCAAAGGCCCTGCGATGTGGAGTCCTCGCGCCCAGAATGACCGTATGCGATTTGCAGAAGAATGGCGCTTGGCGTTGGAGAATACCCCCAATGCGGATTTCTACCAAGAGATGGTTTCCGGATTATTGGTTGAAGGCGACAAAGTTGTTGGTGTTAGGACATCGCTTGGAATTGATATTAAATCCAAGGCCGTAGTGCTGACCAATGGCACCTTTTTAAATGGACTTATCCATATTGGTGAAAAGCAATTTGGAGGTGGAAGAGCAGGGGAAAAAGCCGCCACGGGAATCACCGAGCAGTTGGTTGATTTTGGTTTTGATAGCGGTAGAATGAAGACCGGAACACCACCAAGAGTAGATGGCAGATCGTTGGATTACTCAGTAATGATTCCACAACCAGGAGATGAAAAGCCAGAAAAATTTTCTTATTTGGACACACAGGTTTTGACAACACAGCGTGATTGCCACATGACGCACACCAGTGCTTTGGTCCACGATTTGTTGCGTGAAGGGTTTGATCGTTCGCCCATGTTCAACGGAAGAATACAAAGTATTGGACCACGATATTGTCCATCCATTGAGGATAAAATAAACAGGTTTGCGGATAAGGATTCCCATCAAATTTTTGTAGAGCCAGAGGGATGGAAAACCGTTGAAGTTTATGTAAATGGTTTCTCCACCTCCTTGCCTGAAGATGTGCAATATCGAGCCCTGAAATCTGTCAAAGGATTTGAAAAAGTTAAGTTTTTTAGACCTGGATATGCCATTGAGTATGATTATTTTCCACCCACCCAGTTAAAGCACACACTCGAAACCAAATTGGTGAACAACCTCTACTTTGCTGGACAAATTAATGGAACAACTGGGTATGAAGAAGCAGCTTCACAAGGATTGATGGCAGGCATCAATGCACATCTAAAAATCAATGAAGAGGAACCTTTTGTGCTCAGAAGGGATGAGGCCTATATAGGGGTTTTGATTGATGATTTGATTACAAAAGGCACAGAAGAGCCCTACCGAATGTTTACCTCTCGGGCGGAATATAGAACATTGCTCCGCCAAGACAATGCCGATTTTAGACTTACGCCAAAAGGCTATGCCATAGGTTTGGCCAAGGAAGAACGTATGCGCAAAATGGAAAGGAAACAGGAAAAGGCCCAAAGGTTTATCAAGTTCTTCAAAAAAACCAGCTTTAGCCCAGAAGAGATTAATCCCATTTTGGAGTCTTTGGATTCGGCAACAGTTCGCCAATCCGATAAACTTTTTAAGGTCTTCTCCCGACCAAAGGTCACCATGGACCACATGCTGAAATTGAGTTCAGTTTCGGAGTATGTGGAGCAGCATGACCTAAATTCTGAAGTAATGGAACAGGCAGAAATTGAGGTAAAGTATTCTGGTTATATTGAAAAGGAAAAGAACAATGCTGACAAATTGCAACGATTGGAGAATGTTAGGATCCCAGATAATTTTGATTACTCCAAATTAAAATCACTTTCCTTCGAAGCGCGTGAAAAATTGGAGTCTATTAGGCCTGTTACCATTTCACAAGCGTCAAGAATAAGCGGAGTTTCTCCGGCCGATATAAGTGTTCTTTTGGTCTATTTGGGCAGATAAATTATGTTTTGTTCCACGTGGAACAAGAATAAAGGTTTTCTTTTTTGAATTTTTTCTACTTATTCCAAACCGAAATAGGGACAATGAGAAGGGTTGTTTCAAAGGACATAGTTTTACCCTATCTTCGGAACTTGAAAAACGAATATCTGGCCACGCATAATTACAATGAAACTGTTTTTAAAAACTAAGGACTTTTCCGTTTCAGGGGAATCTTTCGAACTTCATCAAGATACCGACTTGGATATGTTGGTTACCCAACCCCAACCCGAAAATCTTGCTCCTTATTATGAAAGCGAGAACTACATTTCACATACCGACGCCCAAAAAACATTTACGGACAAATTATATCAGGCCGTAAAACAAAAAAACCTCTCAAATAAAACACAAATAATTGAAAACCAAGTAGATAAACCTGATTCTCTACTTGATATCGGTGCTGGAACCGGGGATTTTTTGGCAACGGCCCAAAAGGCAGGATTTACTGTGGCAGGAGTTGAGCCCAATAGCAAGGCAAGACAGCTCGCTGCCCAAAAAGGAGTGCACTTGGAGCCAGCATTGAGCAATTTGAAGGGACGACAATTTCAAGTGATTACACTTTGGCACGTTTTGGAACACCTTCCCAATCTGGATGAACAGATTAGCACAATAAGTTCTTTATTGAAAGATAACGGCACCTTGATCATTGCCGTTCCCAATTTCAAATCCTTTGATGCAAAACATTACGGAACGTATTGGGCAGGGTATGATGTGCCCAGGCACCTGTGGCATTTTTCCAAAACAGCCATAACCAAACTTTTTGATAGACAGGGAATGGAAGTTATTTCAATCCGCCCCATGTGGTTTGATGCGTTTTATGTTTCCATGCTTTCCGAAAAATACAAAGGGAACAAACTCTATTTGATCAGCGCTTTTTTTGTGGGATTATGGTCCAATGTAAAAGCGTGCTTCACCAAAGAGCATTCTTCCCTCATCTATATCCTTAAAAGGAAAAAATAAGCCGTTTCAGCATTGCTGTTTAATGAAAAGGCTGGGGTATGGAGAAAGACCCTTTCCCAAAAAGAAACACGCAGGGAACGCCATTTCTGAAGGCCACAAAAATAGATGTCATCAATTCTAAATCCACAAACCCATAAATTTTAACTATACTACTGATTTTGTGTTTTTTGCGTTTCTCAAAAAGATAATGCTTGCATTCCAAAAGCTTTCCTATTTTTGCGCATCAATAAAAAGACAAACATGAAAAAAATTATGGTACTCGCTGTTGCCCTGATCGCAATGGCATGTCAGCAGAATAAGATTGGATATGTGGACAGTGTAAAGTTGCTGGACGGCTATCAGGAGAAAATTGATGTAGAGGCCCGGTTCAAGACCAAGGCTGATGCCATGACCAAAAAGAGGGACAGTATATCACAAGCCTTTCAAATGGAGTTGCAGGCCTTCCAGACCAAGGCAGAAAGAATGTCACAACAGAATGCCCAGGAAGAATACGGACAACTGCAACAACGCGGACAATTTATTGGGCAACAGCTGCAACAAGAGGAGCAACAATTGCAACAAACCAGCCAGACGGAGATGGACTCCTTGGTAAAAAAAGTGAAGAAAGAAATCCAAGCATATGGCAAGTCCAATGGCTACACCTATATTTTGGGCGGAGGTGATGGTGGAGCGGTGCTTTACGGGGACGAAGCCAAAGACCTCACGGATGTCATTCTAAAGATTTTGAACGACAAGTACGAGAAGTAAAATCGAATCTATTTTTATTTCCCAAATATCGCGGAGAAATACACCCATAGCAGAAAAAACAATTGCAAGGGAACCCTAAACCAAAGGTAAGATATCCCTGGGCCATCTAGTTCTCCGGTTTGATAATTGATGTGTTCCATAGCTGCTTTAATGTTTGCAGGCAGCACAAGAATAAAAAACACAATCAATATCCAAGCTGAGGCAAATTTATATTGAGGAAAAACCAAGCCAACTCCCAACGCAATTTCCACTAGACCTGTAATTAATACAAGTTCTTTCTTCTTCGGAAGAAAATCAGGCAACATAGCGCTCATTCCTTCTGTAAAAGTAAAATGCCCAATAGCAGTAAAGACCAGCATACAAGCCATGGCAATCCGAGCGGCAAAACTATAATCAACCTGACCAGCCACTAATTTCAATATTAGAGCGCTAATTATAAAAACAACAACTAAGACAAATAAGGGCTTCATTATTTTGTTTTAAGACAAAGTTCTTCAATTGAACCGCCGTAAACAATGAACCTGGGTTAAGAAATCCGTTTTCTGATACGACTCAGTGCCTGAGGCGTGACACCGATGTAGGAAGCGACATATTTCAATGGAATTTCTCGTATCAACTCGGGACGTTCCGTGAACAATTTTAGATATCGCTCTTCCGCTGTATCCAAAAGCAGGGAGAGCTCTCGTTTGGATTTTTTCAAAAAGAGCTCCTCACTGGCTTTCCTCCCAATACGGTCACCTATTTGTGAAGTTTTGTAGACTTCCTGAAGATCATCATAGGTCAATTGCCATAATACAGTTTCGGTAATGGTTTCCACCACATAATTGGAAGGTGTTCGTGATATAAACGAATCGTAGGCACTAATAAAGGAACCCCTAAATGCAAAGCCAAAGGTAATTTCGCCATCCTCCAGGGGAACATATTGGCGTACAATCCCTTTTGATATAAAGGAAAGATGGTTTTCCGTTTCCCCTTGGGAGAGAAGAACGGATTTCTTTGGAAAGCAATGTTGACTCAATTTGGACGAAAAGACATCCCAATCAGGAGAAGTAATCCCGAAATGTTGCTCGAAATAGTGTTTGATTTCTTCCAAATTTGATTTTAAGGTTAATACATTTAAAATCGATTGGTATGACAATAAAAATCACCTATCAACTTTTCCTGTGCTGTAAAATTCTCACAACGTTTATCCAGAGCGATGAACTCCTTGGAAAATTGATTCCGGAAATTGTCCCTGTCCGTTTTTGAATTCCAAAAGTCAACCGTTATAAACCGCTGTGGATTTGATACATCTTCATGAAGCTCCGTAAAATTATAACCAATCCCTTTTTTGAATAATTGAACCCAATCACCTGTTGGCCCATAAGCCTTTTTGAATTCCTCAAGACACTCTTCTTTAACGAGGTATTCCCAAATATAAACAAACCCTGTAGTGGTCATAACGAGCCGTTTTTAAAATAAAGTTTAGCAATCACTGCATCAAATACAACAAAAATACTGTTGGGATAAAATACACTACTATGGTTTGCGCACCAACATAATCTTTGGCCACCCGTTGCCCCAAAAGGAGCATCAAAAGGGTAAGTGCGCCGAAAAGAGCCCCGTAAAAACCAATGGAACTTTTTCCTTCAACCAGAAATTGCACAATCCCAACTGCAGAAAGCACCCCGGACAATATTTCCATGACCAGTACAATTCCCAGCAGCAAAGGAACATTTCCCTTAAAAATAGTTTTGGAAAAATGGCCATTGAGCCAGCCTAAATTGCCTTTCCAATCCAGCACCTTGTCTATGCCGCTCTGTAAAAAAGTAATGGTCAAAAAAAGGAGCAAAAGGATTTCGGTGGCATTCTGAAGTAAATTTTCCATGCTTGCTATTTTTAGGCGGCCTTAGTATGCAACAACCGCGTAAGTTTTATTGATAGATCCGTAAAGATGATCTTGGAATTGCCATTACGTTCCACGTGAAAAATGGCTTTTTCAAGTTCTTCCACTATATCCAAAATATTGTTTTCGTGCACAAAGGGCGCAAACTTGTTCAGGTCAAAACCCTCCACATGAACTTTGGTATAGACCAATTCATCGGCTTTGTAATTGAGCAAAAGCGCTTGGCGCATCAAGGTGATACAGTAGTTCAGAAACTGCTTTTGTACTTCACGGCCGGTTTTGGCCACTTCATCGCTCCAAAGAATCAATTCTTGGATAGCACCTTTGTTTCCCTTCGCCTTGAACGCACTGCGAACCCACTGCACAAACCAACGCTCAAACACTAAATCCTCAGAATCCTTGTTCATCAGATCCAAGGCCTTATTAAAATTGCCATTGGCCTCTTGGGCCATGGTATGTGCCTCACTTGGACTTACACCTCTGCGGATCAGTTCATCCGTAATGACCTGCTCGGTCAACGGAGGAAAATGCAACACTTGGCATCGGGAACGGATGGTATTGATAATTTGCTCCTCTTCTTCCGCAAGCAGGAGCAAAACCGTTTTTTGTGGCGGTTCCTCAATCAGTTTTAGGAGTTTGTTGGCCGCGGAAAGGTTCATTTTTTCGGCCATCCAAAGGATGAGCACCTTATAACCCCCCTCATACGATTTCAACGACAATTTTTTTACCACGTCCTGAGCTTCGTCCACCCCAATTTGTCCTTGTTTTTTTTCAATGCCGATGTGCCGGTACCAATCAAAAAGATTGCCGTAGGGCTGTTCCTTTACAAAGTGTCGCCACTCTTCCAGATAATGATCGCTCACCGCATGCGATTTTACCTTATCCGAATTGGAAACCGGAAACGCAAAATGCAGATCAGGGTGCGTCAACGAGTTGCATTTGGCATTGCAGACGGTGTTTTCACCCTCATTTTCACCACCAGTGTTGCCACACAACAAGTATTGCGCATAGGCCAAGGCCATGGGCAGGATTCCAGAACCTTCGGCACCCACAAACAATTGGGCATGTGCCACTCTTCCAGAATTGGCAGTGGTCACCAAATGGTTTTTGATATGCTCTAGCCCTAAAACATTTTTGAACAGCATAAGCCAAAGATACATTTTTTAGCTACGCCTACTTTTGATGGAATTTTGAATGTAGACCATGAAATTAATCGTCACCCGGAGTTTGTCTCAGGGTCTCATCCAAAAAAATAATAAGTGGGCTGAAACACCTTGCCTGCCTCTGAACAGGAGTTCAGCATGACTAGAATAGCCTTGATAAAAAACAAAATATAGCAAAAGCACCCTAGGCAAAAGACAGGAAATCTTTACTTTTGGGCTTCTCATAAAGACACACTACATGAAGACGATAGACGATTACAACTTTGAAGGAAAAAAAGCATTGATCCGTGTTGATTTCAACGTGCCGTTGGACGGCGATTTCAATGTAACCGATACCAGTAGGATTGAAGCTGCAAAGCCTACCATTCTAAAAGTTTTGGAAGATGGCGGCTCGGCTGTTTTAATGAGCCACTTGGGAAGGCCAAAGGGAAAAGTAAACCCAGACATGTCGCTTTCGCATATCGTGGAAAAAGTTTCCGAAATCATTGGGGTTGAAGTAAAATTTGCTGAAGACTGTGTGGGTAAAGTGGCCGACGACGCTGTTTCTGCGCTTGAAGAAGGGGAGGTACTTTTGTTGGAAAACCTTCGGTTTCATGCTGAAGAGGAAGCCGGTGATGAGGCCTTTTCCGAAGCCTTGTCCAAACATGGCGATATCTATATAAACGATGCCTTTGGTACGGCCCACCGCGCCCATGCCTCAACCACCATTGTGGCTAAATTTTTCCCTGACAATAAGTGTTTCGGATACCTGCTGGCAAACGAAATTGAGGCCATTGAAAAAGTAATGCAGACTGGGGAAAAACCTGTGACCGCCATTTTGGGCGGAGCGAAGGTTTCCTCCAAAATCACCATTATAGAAAACATTCTGGACAAGGTGGACAATCTCATTATCGGCGGCGGAATGACCTACACTTTTGTAAAGGCCAAAGGGGGTAAGGTAGGCGACTCCATTTGTGAAGACGATAAAATGGAATTGGCCCTCGATATTCTAAAACAAGCCGAAGCCAAAAATGTAAACGTATACCTTCCAGTTGATGTGTTGGCCGCTGACGCCTTTGACAATAAAGCCAACACCCAGTTTGTGGATGTTGATCAAATCCCTGATGGGTGGCAAGGTTTGGATGCAGGGCCAAAAACGCTGGAAATTTTCAAACAAGTAATCTTGGCATCCAAGACCATTCTTTGGAACGGACCCGTGGGTGTTTTTGAAATGGAAAGCTTTGCCAAGGGAACCATCGCTGTTGGAAACTATATTGATGAAGCCACCCAAAAAGGCGCATTTTCACTTGTGGGCGGGGGTGATTCCGTAGCTGCGGTGAAACAATTTGGCTTTGAGGATAAGGTCAGCTACGTTTCCACGGGAGGCGGGGCCATGCTGGAAAGCCTTGAAGGCAGAACCCTACCGGGCATTGCTGCAATATTGGACTAAGTTCCACGTTATGGATTATTGGGAGAGGCACTAAAATTAAGGATGTTTTTGACTTGAAATTTTAATATTTCAGAAAAAAGCACCATTTTAGTTTGCCCCAAAAACCAAACCTTGTCCACATGACCCAAAAATTGAACACAGCGGTCTGCGCAGCGCTTCTTTTTGCAGTTTCCACGGGAACTGCCCAAGAGATTGATTCCATTCAGTTGGCAGTCCAAGATTCCACCTTGTTACAATCGGATGAAGCAGAGGAAATCACGATTACCAAGGTCAATATTGATGGAAGTCCCTTTGTGTTGGAAGTCGATAAAAAAGGGGAGTTTCAGTTACAGGATTTGGAAGAGGCCCATCGGTACGATAGCCTTTGGTTGAAAGAACTTCACAGCAGCGCGCAATTGTTCAGTGATATGCTATTGGAAATTCAGAATGGATCCGAGAACGATTCCATAGTTGTTGTGGACCTGCCAACGGACACATTGAAAGCTAGGTTGGCCCGAATGGATGAGAAGACCCCGTTCAATATCACCTATAATCCTTCCTTGGAAAGTGTCATTAAATCCTTCTTGACCCGAAGAAGGGATTTGATGCAACGGATGATGACGGCAAGCCAATTCTATTTCCCATTGTTTGAACAAGAATTGGACAACCACGACATTCCACTTGAAATAAAATATTTGGCTATTATTGAGTCGGCATTGAACCCAAGGGCGCGATCAAGGGTCGGAGCCAAGGGGCTTTGGCAGTTTATGTACAGCACCGGAAAAATGTACGGATTGGATGTAAGCAGCTATGTGGACGAACGGCATGATCCCATTTTGGCGACAAAAGCAGCCAGTAAGTACCTCTCCAAGCTCTATGAAATTTTTGACGATTGGGATTTGGCCCTGGCCGCGTACAACTCAGGCCCAGGAAATGTAAATAAAGCCATTCGCAGATCTGGTGGGTATGAGAACTATTGGAACATACGTCCATTTCTTCCACGTGAAACAGCAGGCTATCTTCCCGCATTTTTGGCGACGATGTACATTTTTGAATATGCCGAAGAACACGGGCTTGAGTACAAAAAGGCGGACAGACCCTATTTTGAAACGGATACAGTCCATGTAAAAAACCTCATCACCTTTGATCAAATATCCAAGTTGGTGGACATCAGCACGGAAGAATTGGAGATGCTGAACCCGGCATACAAACTGAACGTCATTCCAAAAGTGAAGGGAAAAGACTATGCCCTTCGTTTGCCAAAGGCAAAAATTGGAAAATTCGTGGCCAATGAAGAGCAGATCTATGCCTATGTGAAAAAGGAATTGGATTCTCTGGAAAAGCCATTGCCCCAGATGATTGCAGCCGAAAGCCAAATACGCTACAAAGTAAAAAGTGGGGATTATCTGGGCAAGATTGCGGAGCGCTATGGTGTGGGGGTAAGCCAAATTATACGATGGAACGGATTGCGAAGCAACAACCTGCGTATTGGACAGCGGTTGACCATCTTCCCTAGAAAACCTTACATTCCTGAAAAAACTGTCGCTAAAACGAGCACCTCAAAATCGGCTTCTGGAACGGTGGCCAGCAATTCCAAAATACATACAGTACAGCCCGGGGACTCTCTTTGGACGATTTCCAAAAAATATCCCGGAGTTTCCATTGAAAATTTACGAGAATGGAACGGTCTTAGTAGCAATAACCTAAAACCGGGCACAAAACTTAAATTGTGCGATTGTTCTTCGTAAATTTAACTCGATATGAAAAAAATTGGAACACTATGTAGCATCATTTTGGTGGTGGTGCTATGGTCTTGTAAAGATTCAGGGCCCAAAGAAAGATTTCTTCCACCATCAACAGGGGGCGTTAACTCCTTAATGGTTGTGATGGACACGGAACTATGGCAAAGTGATGTGGGCGATAATATTAGGGAACATTTTGCCGCACAGGTCTTGGGACTCCCTCAACCTGAAGCCATTTTCACCCTTGTACAGGTTCCTCCAAAAGTGTTCAAAGGAACAACAACCTATTCCCGTTCTGTTTTGTATGTTGAGCAAGATTCTTCCTCTTTAGCGCATATAAAAACAGATGCATATTCCAAACCGCAGAAGGTTGCGGTGGTTACTGGACAAACCCATGATGTGCTGAACCGTAACTTGGATTCCTTGGCACCCAAGGCCATTGAGGCGTTTAAACAAATGGAAATTTCTGAAGCCCAAAAACGGTTTGAGCGTTCATTGAGCAAGGACAAGGCTTTTCAGGAGGAGTTTGGCATAAGCATGAAGGTTCCGTCACTGTACAAAGTGGGCAAACGGGACAATAAATTTGTGTGGATGGATATTCAGATTCCAAAAGGGACCATGAACATCATTGCCTATGAGATGCCGGAGAACAGCTTTTCCAACGATTCCACTTTTGTGGAAGATATTGTAAAAATGCGCGATTCCATCGGGAAGAAATATGTTCCGGGCCCCTACGAAAACACGTACATGAAAACCGAAATGGCATTTGCGCCTTATGTGTTTCCCACTGAAATTGGAGGAAAAAAAGCCGTTGAGGTACGAGGAATCTGGGATATACAAGGCTATCCCATGGCGGGTCCATTTTTAACCTACATCATCAACGATGAGGAGCATAACAGAAAGATGGTCTTGGAGGGATTCACCTTTGCGCCATCGGCTGAAAAAAGAGACTACATGTTTGAGCTGGAAGCCATTTTAAGAACGGTTGACTTTAATCCCTCAAAACAAATACAATAAATTAAAACAAAAATACTACATCAAAAAAGCCCGGATATCCGGGCTTTTTTGTTCTTTAAATTCTTATTTGAGGTCGTTAGTCAAATGCGAAGCCAGTAGCTATTCTGTACACAAAGGCATAAAGCACAATGAAAAACATGACAAAGCTGAACCAGGCAAATATTTTAAAGTATTTTTCAATGAGGTAGTGTCCCAAGTTGCGGAATCCCTCAATATAGATTTCTTTAACGAGTAATAATTTTTTCATAAGTCAGTTTTTAAGATTCAAAGACAAGACAAAGATTGGGCTTTGGGCAATGGAGGGAAAAACATTAAGATAAAAGGCACTAAAACGGGGATAAAAGCTTTTTACAGAACCCAGATTTCCACAAGGGCATACTTTTCATCGATATAGTGCACATTGGTGGTTACCGTTCAACGAGCGCAAATATCGATGTACTGTGGCAAGGAAGGGAAAGGACACAAAAAAAGCCCCAAAAGGGGCTCATATTTTTATTGGGATACGATGATAAATTCCGATCGTCGATTTTGTTGGTGTTTATCCGGAGGGCACCGGTGACCGTCCGCACAATCGTTGAGCAGGCGTTCTTCCCCATATCCAATGGCACTGGCGATCCTCGATGGGTCAATGCCCTGCGAAATGATATAATCCCTAGTGGATTTGGCCCGCTCATCCGAAAGGTATTTGTTGTAGGCCTTGCTTCCAATAGCATCGGTATGGGATTCAATCTTAATGACCATATCCTCATACTCATTCAATACGGCCACCAACTTATCCAACTCTTTGGCCGCTTTGGGTTTAATGGCAAATCGGTCAAAATCAAAGAAAATGGCATCGGGCTCCAGATTCACCACCTTTTTCTCTTCGTCAATGATTTCCTTGATGGGTTGTAAGGATTGGTCAGCCGCAATGCTAATGTTATCCTTGGTCTTTATGTTGGCATCGGCTTCAAAATATCCCTTTTTTGAGGTTTTAAGAAGGTATTCCGACGTGGATTCAAGTCCCTCAAAATGATAATTTCCATCAGCATCGGTAGTGGCTTCGGCTAAAAGCAGGTTGTCCCTGTTGTAGAGAATCACCTTGGCACCCTCCAGAGGCTCCCCAGATGTTGCGTCTTTAACGATACCGGAAATGGCATTGTGGTTCACGATGGAGATAAAGGAGTAAATGTCATCGTCTCCCTTGCCCCCTTTTCTGTTGGAAGCAAAGTATCCCTTTTCGCCTGAGCTGTCCACTATATAGGAGAAATCGTCCCTATTGCTATTGATGGGCTCGCCAAGGTTATAGGCCACGCCAAAGACATCGTTGGAATATTCAGCTTTGTACACATCCAGACCACCAAAGCCCATGGCCCTATTGGAGGAGAAATAAAGCGTGTTTTCCGTGATATACGGAAACATTTCCTTGCCGCTAGTGTTGATGCCCCTTCCTAGGTTTTTGGGTTCGGAGAACTCTCCGTTTTCCAATATATCTACTACGTAGATGTCGGTTTCACCGTAACCTCCCGGTTTATCAGAGACAAAGTACATTTTTGTGCCGTCTGGACTTATGGAAGGATGCCCTGTGGAATAATTTTCACTATTAAAGGGAACTTCCACTGCGTTGGTCCATTCGCCATCAATTAGGTTGGATTGGTAAATTTTTAGGTGGTTGATCCCATTTTTTCCCCGCTTTAATCTTTTGCCATAATTGTTTCGGGTAAAGTATATGGTCTGTTGATCTGGGGAAAAGGCAACGGAGGCCTCATGGTATTTTGTGTTGATTTTTTTGGAGAATTTTTTGGTGCCGTATAAATCCCCATTGTCCTCCTTGGCTTTGGCGACGTATAGATCTAAAAAAGGCTGGTTGGTCCACCGATAGCGCCTTGTGGTCAAGAATGATGAATCCTGGGCCGAAGCAAAGACGACTTCGGAATCTTTGTGGAACATGGGTGCAAAATCCGAATACTTGGAGTTAATGGCCAAGTTCTTTATTTCCACTAAAGCGATGCTTTTCCAAGTGGGTGGAGCAACGTTTTCCAATTCATTGAGGGGCTCGTCCCTTTTCTGGCGGAACAACTTGGTGAGTTTGGCAGCCCGGCGGTACCTGCCCGTACCTTTTAGGGCGTGGGTATACTTAAAAAATCGGTCTTCGGTGATTTGATCGGAGTAGGTTTCGTACAGTTCGTGGTACCATTTATAGGATTTTTCCAGATTTCCGCTATAATAATGCGAATCCCCGGCTTTGGCCAAAAGCCCGAACGTATGTTTTTCGTCACTTTTTTCAAGGACAATGTCATAAATACGTGCTGCTTCGGCATACCACATTTGGTCAAAATACTCATCGGCTTTTTTGATGAGCTTATCAGCCATTCCTTTTTTCCGAACAAATTGGGTAAGTTTTCTGTCGCTAAGGCCGTCAAGGTGTTTTACAAAATCGGTCTGGGCAACCGTATTTGTATTGCTTTGGGTAATTGCAGAGCCGTTTTCAGCATTAAACTGCAAAAGGGTAACCTCTTGGGATTGGATCCCAAGGGCTATCAGCATAAAAAAAAGCAAGATCAGTCTTTTCATTGCCACTCCTTCTGCACAAATAATCAACTATGGATTAAATGGAGGCTAAGCAAAGTGAGCTTAACGTCAGTTTCAACCGCTAAAATAAATTAAGGTGAGCAGGTTGATAATTTTTTGTTGTGAAAGAGTAGATTTCTGGCGTGTATGTAGAAAAAATGTGGTTCTTTATCGAAAAGCCCTTTAAGCACAAGGCTTTCAAAAGGTGCTGATACGACTAAAAAGCACAAGAATTTAGGAGTTCGACTCCTTGCCGCCTTCCAATTTTTCTTCTTCTTTAGAGGCATCCTTAAACTCTTTGATACCACTGCCAAGACCTCTCATCAGTTCAGGAATCTTTTTACCTCCAAAGAGTAAAAGTACAATAACTACAATGAGTACAATTTGCCATGGTCCGATCATGCCTAGAAACATATTTTGAGCAATCATAATGTCAAATCCTTTTAATGAAAGGTAAAAGTACTAAAAAGAACTGTAAGTGACGACGGGATTAACGAAATTTAGCAAATAGCAGGGCTTTTTACATTAAACAAGCTATTATGTATTTTAAAAAGCTTAACATCAATATTAAAATCTAAGAGTATCTTTGTTCATTATGGCGAAGGACCGAAAAAAGAGAAAAGAGATAAAGCGCAAGCTGTTACACAAGTATCGCTTGGTCATTCTAAATGAAAGTACGTTTGAGGAGAAGATTTCCTTTAAGCTCAACAGGCTCAATGTTTTTGTCACGGGAACCCTTTTTATCATTGTCCTGATCGGGGTAACAACCTTGATCATTGCATTTACACCATTACGGGAATATATTCCAGGGTATTCATCAACCAAGCTGAAACGGCAGGCCACTGAACTTACATACAAAACGGATTCGTTGGTCACGGTCTTAAATTATACCAACAGGTATTTGGACAATGTTAGACTTGTACTTCGCGGAGACATTGAAAACAATCAAGTAAATCGGGATTCGCTTTTTGATCAGTACAAATTGGATCCTTCAACGGTGGATTTAACCCCGATCAGGGAAGATTTGCTTTTGCGCGAGGAAGTGGAACTGGAGGACAAGTACAATCTTTTTGAGCGGAATATTGAGAACTTGGGCACCCTGCTCTTTTCGCCCATCAATGGAACCTTATCACAAGGCTTTGATTCCAAGACCAAGCATTTTGCCGTGGATTTGGTGGCTCCCAAGGACACTCCGGTAAAATCAATTGCGGATGGAACCGTGCTTTTTGCGGAATGGACTTCGGAAACAGGCTATGTCATCATTGTTGAGCATCAAGAAGGGCTCACCTCTGTGTACAAGCACAATGGTTCTTTGAGCAAAAGCCAAGGCGACTTGGTAAAAGCGGGAGAGGTGATAGCCTCTATCGGAAATACAGGAGAACTTACAACGGGGCCGCACCTGCATTTTGAACTTTGGAGAAAGGGCAAGCCCGTGGACCCCCAGAATTATATTGACTTCAACTAAATGTCGTTAAAATCGTTTGCAGCAAAGATTTTTGCCAAGAGAATAGCCAAAAAAAATCAGAAATGGGTTAAAAACCCAATCCGTGCACAAGAAAAGGTCTTCAAGGAGTTGATTTCTTCAGCCGAACAGACCCAATTTGGCAAGGACCATGATTTTGGAAACATTACCTCCCATACTGATTTTACCCAAAAGGTCCCTGTACGCGATTATGAAGAGTTGAAAGGTTACGTGCAAAAGATTTTTGATGGTCAACAAGATGTGCTTTGGCCCGGAAAGCCCATTTATTTTGCAAAAACATCGGGGACCACATCTGGCGCAAAGTACATCCCGATTACAAAGGCTTCCATAAAACATCAAGTGGAGGCATCCCGAAATGCCATTTTAAACTATATCCATGAAACGGGCAATGCTGATTTTGTTGACGGAAAAATGATTTTTCTACAGGGCAGCCCCATTCTGGAAGAGAAAAACGGCATCAAGTTGGGCCGACTTTCCGGAATATCGGCCCATTACGTGCCCAATTATCTCCAAAAAAATCGATTGCCCAGTTGGGAAACCAATTGCATTGAGGATTGGGAGACCAAAGTGGACAAAATTGTGGAAGAGACCGAAAATGAGAACATGACGGTCATTGCGGGAATCCCCTCTTGGGTGCAGATGTATTTTGAGAAACTCAATGCGAAATCCGGGAAAAAGGTCGGGGAACTTTTCAAGGAATTCCAGTTGTTTATCTACGGAGGGGTCAACTATGAACCCTACCGGGCCAAGTTTGAAAATTTGATTGGGAGGAAAGTGGACAGCATTGAACTCTTCCCGGCCAGCGAAGGATTTTTTGCCTATCAAGATTCACAAAAGGAAAAGGGGATGTTATTGCTTTTGGATTCGGGAATTTTCTATGAGTTCATAAAGGCGGATGAGTTCTTTTCCGAAAACGCAAAACGCCTTACCCTAATCGATGTGGAATTGGATGTGGATTATGCCATGGTTATTTCCACCAATGCGGGACTCTGGGGCTACAACCTAGGGGATACCGTTCGGTTTGTTTCCAAAGAACCCTATAAAATTATAGTTTCCGGTCGGATAAAACACTTTATCTCTGCCTTTGGGGAGCACGTAATTGCCAAGGAAGTGGAAGAGGCCCTAAAACTGGCTGTTGAACAAACAGATGCTCTAGTGAATGAGTTTACCGTGGCACCACAAACCAACCCTGGTGATGGGGAACTGCCTTACCATGAATGGTTCATTGAGTTTGAAAAGCAGCCCTCGGATCCTTCCAAATTTTCCCAGATTATTGACGAGAGCATGCAGAAGCAGAACAGCTATTATTATGACCTTATTGTAGGGAATATTCTTCAACCCCTAAAAATTGTATCGATAAAACCCGGTGGCTTTCAGGATTATATGAAGACAATAGGCAAATTGGGCGGACAAAACAAGGTGCAACGGCTGTCCAATGACCGCAAAGTGGCCGAAGGACTTCAAGCTTTCAAAATTTAGATTGCAAAGAACGATTCAACTTTCGTAGGAATTCATGTATTTTTGACTCACTATATGATGGCAACCGAAGTTAAACAAACCACTAGGGCACAGGAGTCCACCAATGCAATAGAGCGCTTGTACATTACCATGCGCCATTTGCTCAACCGTGGGTTCTATAAACCATCTGGGGTTTCTGGCAATGCCCTGCGAAATGCACTTTTGTTGTTACGGCCCGAGATTTATGGTACAATAGCGGAGGATAAATCAGAATTGAACGGATTGATCTATGTGCTGGAACGATTGCCAGAAGGCATAGAGGAATGTCGGTTTATCAACCTAACATCGGACGAAGGTTTTTCCAAATCGCATTTAAAACCGATTATTCCCCCAAAGCGTAGACGCAATTGTTACCGGATTGATGATGTACAGATGAACATTGAAATTACACGGGGCAGAAGCGACATCTATGATATTTTGACCCACTTGACTTTTTTGTTCATTGAATCAGGTAAGATTTGCAAACGGGTTTTGGTGGAGGATGGCAATGCCACAATCCATGATTGGGATAAGTTGGAGCGGTTTGTTCAGCTAGAGGAAAAAAAGGAAAGTGAAAGGGAAATTGCCCTGATCCATGCAGCCAATATTTTGGGAAGGACATTTGATGAAGTCGTTGAAATTTATAAAAAACTCAAAAAGCCGAAAGACCCAGACCGTTTCTTGAACGTGATTTATTGGTTGGGCAAACTGGCCATTGAAGAGGAAACCACCGGCAATAAACGCACCATTACCTTTAGTCCGCTGTTGCGCGAACGGTTGGGGCATCACATCCACGGAGAGCGGTGGGCCGATATGATCAAAAAGACCCTTGAAGCGCACAACTTGTTGCACAGGCCCATTCATATCATCAGTGCCAACATGCACAGTGTCATGAATTCCCTATTTGCCCGAAAAGCGTTGGCAAATGAATTTCCCAATGCAGATTCCTTGGAAATCTTTGAGACGTTGAGTGCCACTATTGGCAACAACCTCCATAAAAAGGTAAAAACAAAAGCCGAAAAGAATGGGATGATCTTCTTGGATGATGCATCAGGGGCCAATATTGACGTACAGATTTTTGATACCGCCAAACTTGGAAAGGATGCTTGTTGTTATGATTTGCCTGAAGGAATCCAAGACGATGAAAAACCCGTTATATTTGTCATGGACTATGCTTTTGGGGAACAGGCCTATGAAACGATCGATGAACTGTTGAAGCCGTTGGAAGAGGGTGACCAAAAACAATTTTTGAATGTAGATTCCGTATCAATAATGGGCAAAGCGGGTATTTTGGAAGGAGGCAAAGGAGATTTGATGATTCCATCGGCCCATATTTTTGAAGGCACAGCGGATAATTACCCGTTTCATAATGAATTATGTGCCGCAGATTTTGAAGGCCATGGCCTAAAGGTTTTGGAAGGCACCATGGTAACGGTTTTGGGCACCTCATTGCAAAACAAGGACATTTTAAAGTTTTTTTACGAATCCACTTGGAATGTCATAGGATTGGAAATGGAGGGAGTGCATTACCAAAAAGCAATACAGTCCGCGTCCAAGATACGGAAGAGCATCAAAAAAGATGTGAAAGTGAGGTATGCATATTACGCTTCGGACAACCCCTTGGAAACAGGGAGCACATTGGCCTCTGGAGGATTGGGGACAACCGGGGTAAAGCCCACCTATTTGATCACGGACCGAATTTTAAAACAGATATTCAATACATAAATATATGGCAGACCAACCAGTACATCAGAACTCTTCAGATGAAATAGACTTGGGGCAATTATTCCAAATGATCGGAAGGGGATTCCAAAAATTCTTCAATTTTATTGGAAGCATTTTTAAGGGCATCTTCCATATTTTGATGCTGTTTTTGCTCTTTGTGCAAAAAAACATCATCATTCTATCCGTGGCAGTAATTATTGGGGGTGTCGGCGGCTATATTTTGGACACCACCCTTCCTGAAAAGTATATTTCAAAAATGGTGGTGGAGCCAAACTTCAACAGTGTGCAACAACTGTACAACAACATTGCATTTTATAACGATTTGGCAAATGCACAAGATTCGGTTGCCTTGGCAACGGCATTGAACATTACGGAGCACGAGGCCGCCAGCATTAAAGAAATCTTTGCCGATTCGTACTCGGATGAGAACCAAAAAATTAAACTGTTCGATGAGTTTATCAGGGAACTGGATACCACCACGGTAAAAACCATAGATTTTGAGAATTACCTGCAAAACTTCAACTCTTTGGACGCGAGGTTCCACCAAATATCGGTCATCAGTACAAATAATAGGGTGGCCAAGAAGATGCAGCCAGCTATCATCAACTCCATATCGGTCAATGATTATTTTAAATTGCAGAAGAGGATCAATGATGAAAATCTAAGTCTACAGGAAGAAATTTACAAACAACAGCTCGTTGAAATCGATTCGTTGCAAAGCCTCTATAGAACGGTGTTGGTGAAAGAAGCGGACAAGCCCATGCAAGGTACCAGTATAAATATGGCAGAAAGCGGAGATTCGCGAAACAGGGAACTGGCCTTGGTACAAGAGAAAGATGTATTAAAGGAAAAATTGGTCGCATTGAACAAAGAGCGGGCCAATAAATCCACAATTGTCAATATAATAAGTGATTTCCCCACAAGAGGAGTGGAACAAAAAGGAATATGGAACAGCTATAAGTTTAAGCTTCCCATATTGTTACTGGCTTTGGTATTTGGGGTATTGGCCTTACTTCAGCTCAGCAAATACCTGAAGACCTATAATCAAGAATAGGGAAAAAGGATTTTGGATTCCGTTGGCTTTGGTTGATCATAGAAGTGCCCTGGGATTACAACGAAAAAGAATGTGATGGTTAGAATTTTGGTAACCGGTTCCACAGGGCAACTTGGACGTACACTCCAAGAACTGGCACCCAATTTTCCGGAGTTTTCGTTTGATTTTAAACCTTCAAGGGAGCTGGACATCACCAAACCAAAAGAACTGGAGAAATTTTTCCAGAAAGAAAACTATGATTTCTCTATCAATTGCGCTGCGTATACCAATGTGGAGCGTGCGGAAAAACATCCAGAAGAAGCCTTTAAGGTCAATGCAGAAGGGGTAAAGAACTTGGCCGAAGTTTGCAAAACGCATAAAACCACATTGGTTCATATTTCCACAGATTATGTTTTTGATGGGGAAAAGCAAACCCCATATACGGTTGAGGACAAAACCAATCCAATCAACCAATATGGGAAATCCAAACTAAAGGGGGAAGAATATATCCGGCAAATATGGGACAACCACTATATCATCCGCACATCCTGGCTGTACAGCAAAAAGCATGGACATAATTTTTATCGTACAATCTTGAAAAAGGCCTTGGCGGGAGAGCAATTGCATATCACCGATGACCAAACAGGCTGCCCCACAAATACAGAAAGTCTGGCAAAATTTATTTTGAAGGAAGTGTTGACAGGCCGCCTTGCGTTTGGCACGCATCATTTTACAGATGGGAAGCCGATGACCTGGTATGAATTTGCCCAACACATACTGGATGAAAACGGATTGAGCGGAAAAGCCAACCTTGTTTTGGATAGGAAATATCGTACTTTCGCAAAGCGGCCAAAAAATAGCGTTCTTTCTTAGCATTTAAGGGTGGCAACAAAGATTTTATGGAAGCTTCATGGAAAAGAACATTTCCAAAAATATTTTAATCACAGGAGGGGCAGGCTTTATAGGCTCTCATGTAGTACGGCGTTTCGTGAACCAGTACAGAGACTATCACATTTTCAATCTTGATGCTTTGACCTATGCCGGGAATTTGGAAAACCTTAAAGACGTTGAGCAAGCTACCAACTACACATTTATAAAAGGGGATATCGTTGACACCGAATGTATCAATGACCTTTTCTCCAAAAACAAGTTTGATGGCGTGATTCATTTGGCGGCAGAATCCCATGTGGATCGCTCCATTGCCAACCCACTGTCTTTTGTGCGAACCAATGTTTTGGGTACGGTCAACTTGTTGAACGCTTCATTGGAGTTGGCCAAGAACAATCCGAACTTCCTGTTTTATCATATAAGCACCGATGAGGTTTATGGAAGCTTGGGCGAAGCAGGCTTGTTCACAGAAACCACGCCATACGACCCCAACTCCCCCTATTCTGCTTCCAAAGCAAGCTCAGACCATTTTGTGAGGGCGTATGGCGAGACCTATCAATTGCCGTATGTCATTTCCAATTGCTCCAACAATTATGGGCCCAATCAATTTCCTGAAAAATTGATTCCCCTGTTCATCAACAATATCATACAAAATAAGCCGTTGCCCGTATATGGCGATGGAAATTACACCCGTGATTGGCTGTATGTGAAGGATCATGCCCAGGCGATTGACTTGGTGTTTCACCATGGAAAAAAGGGAGAGACTTACAACATTGGCGGCTTTAACGAATGGAAGAACATCGATTTGGCCCACTTGTTATGTCGATTGATGGATAAAAAGCTCAACAAGAAAGAAGGAACCTCGGAAAAACTGATAACCTTTGTAAAAGATCGTCCCGGCCACGATTTAAGGTATGCCATTGATGCTTCCAAAATCAATCAAGAGCTGGGTTGGGAGCCATCGGTAACTTTTGAGGGGGGGCTTGAAAAGACCATAGATTGGTATTTTGATAATCAGGAGTGGTTAGATCATGTTACCTCTGGGGACTATTTGGAATATTATAAAAAACAATACCAAGCATAAAAGGCAATGAAAGGAATCATTTTGGCAGGAGGAACTGGCAGCAGACTGCACCCACTTACCCTATCGGTGAGCAAGCAGTTAATGCCCATTTACGACAAACCAATGATCTACTACCCATTGTCCACCTTAATGTATGCCGGCATTAAGGAGATATTGATTATTTCCACCCCTAAAGACCTTCCGCTTTTTAAAGAACTATTGGGAGATGGCAAAAAATTTGGCTGCTCTTTTTCCTATGCAGCTCAAGAGTCGCCCAACGGATTGGCCGAGGCCTTTATTATTGGCGCTGATTTCATCGGGAAAGATAAAGTGGCCCTTATTCTGGGCGACAATATTTTCTACGGAACAGGCTTGTCCAAACTACTACAAACCAATAGTGACCCTGATGGAGGGATAATTTATGCCTATAGGGTTAACGACCCGCACCGATATGGCGTGGTTGAGTTCAACAATGAGGGGAAAGCCATCAGTATTGAGGAAAAGCCAAAGGAGCCCAAAAGCAATTATGTGGTGCCGGGCATTTATTTTTATGACAATGAAGTTGTATCCATTGCAAAAAACATCAAACCAAGTGCGCGCGGAGAACTGGAAATCACGGATGTGAACAAGGCATATTTAAAAAAAGACAAGCTGAATGTCAGTATTTTGGACAGAGGCATGGCCTGGTTGGACACCGGAACATTCCAAGCCTTGATGCAAGCCTCACAATTTGTGGAGGTGCTGGAAGAGCGGCAAGGGATGATTATTGGTTCCATAGAATTGGCCGCCTATGAAATGGGGTATATTAGCAAAGAAAAATTTAAAGATTTGGCCCAGCCCTTAATGAAGAGTGGCTATGGAAAAAGATTGTTGGGTATATTGAACAAAGAGCTATGATCAAGGCAACAGAAACCAAACTAAAAGGATGCTTTGTTTTGGAGCCAAAGGTGTTTAAGGATGACCGGGGCTATTTTTTTGAAAGTTACAACCATAAGGATTTTTGTAAAGCTATAGGTGGTGAAGTGACTTTTGTCCAAGACAATATTTCCTATTCAAAAAAAGGGGTGCTCAGGGGGTTGCATTTCCAGAAAGGTGAACATGCCCAGGCCAAATTGATTTCGGTGTTACAGGGAAGAATTCAAGATGTTGTGGTAGATTTGCGGCAAGATTCCCCCACTTTTGGTCAGCACATTTCAATGGAATTGAGCGATGAAAGCAAGAAACAGTTGTTCATTCCTAGGGGAATGGCACATGGTTTTTTAACCTTGAGCGAGTCAGCCAAGGTTTTGTACAAATGTGATAATCATTATAATAAGCAAAGTGAGGGGGGTATAAGGTACAATGACCCGACCTTAAATATTGACTGGGGAGTAAATGAAAATGATGTATTGCTCTCAGAAAAAGATAACAGATTACCTAGTTTTAAAGAACTTCTATCCAAACCAATATAAAAAAATAAAACCTCACACTTTTGAATTTAGATCAGAACATTGAAATTGCCATTAAAGCATCCATCCATGCCGGAAAGGCCATCATGGAAATATATGCTTCCCCAGATTTTGAAACCGAGATAAAAGAAGATAATTCACCCTTGACCAAGGCCGACAAGGAATCCAACAAGGTCATTATGTCCTATCTTCAAAAGACCAACATTCCCATTATCAGTGAAGAAAACAAAATGCTGGACTATGCTGAAAGAAAAAATTGGAATGTATGTTGGTTGGTAGACCCTTTGGATGGCACAAAGGAGTTCATTAAAAGAAATGGGGAGTTCACCGTTAATATTGCCTTGATCATAGCAGGAACGCCAATTTTAGGGGTAATTTATGTGCCGGTGACCAAAGAGGTATACTATGCAAATGTTCAAGCTAAAGTAGCCTTTAAAGATGTTTTGAACAACACAGAGGAAACCAACACCCTTTTTTCAGAAGAAAGCCAATTGCGTTTAAGTGGAAATCAGAACAAAGAACTTATTAAAGTGGTTGGCAGTCGATCACATATGAACGAGCAAACGGAAAAATTTATTGAGGATTTGAAACAGAAACACGATCAAGTGGAAATTGTTTCCAAGGGGAGCTCATTAAAATTCTGTCTTGTGGCCGAAGGAAAGGCAGACGTTTACCCAAGAATAGCCCCAACCATGGAATGGGACACAGGGGCAGGCCATGCCATCTGCAAAGCAGTAGGCCTAAAAGTAACCCAATGGGGATCAGACAACGAGCTATCTTATAACAAGGAAAATTTGTTGAACCCCTATTTCTTGGTTCACTAGATGGCGAAAGAGGTATCCTATAAAAGGCATTTGGCGAAGACCATAACCTGGCGGTTGGTGGGCACTTTGGATACCATCCTTTTGTCTTGGGCCATTACCGGAAACCCTTTTACGGGATTAAAGATCGGTTTTGCTGAGGTCATTACCAAGATGACCCTGTATTACTTCCATGAAAGGGTGTGGATAAAAATAGGAATAGGAGACAGTAGACGCAGGCATATTTTAAAAGCTATTACGTGGAGGGTTCTGGGAACATTGGACACCATCGTATTATCTTGGATCATATCAGGAAATCCGTTTACCGGATTGAAAATTGGTTTTGCCGAAGTCATCACCAAAATGATCTTGTATTACTACCACGAAAGAGCGTGGTATAGAATTAATTACGGATTGGATAAAAGAAATCGAGCAAAGAAATGGAAGAGAACATCATAAGGCATGACTATAAAATTGGAGTGAAAGAAAGAAGAAAGGCCAATGGCCATAACTCTTTCTTGATTTTTTTTACCGGATTGTCCGGTTCTGGAAAATCCACCATTGCCAATGGCCTTGAACAAAAGTTGGTTGAAGAAAACATAAAAACCTATACACTTGATGGGGACAATGTTAGAAAGGGGATCAATAAAGACTTGACATTTTCCCCTGAAGACCGATCAGAGAACAACAGAAGAATTGGTGAAGTGGCCCATTTATTTGTGGATGCGGGGCTCGTGGTCCTGGCCGCATTCGTGGCACCCTTTGAAAAGGACCGAAACCAAATCAAAGAGACCGTCGGTGAAGAAAACTATGTGGAGGTTTTTGTCAACACCAGTTTGGAAGAATGTGAGAACAGAGACGTTAAAGGGCTGTACAAAAAAGCAAGAAAAGGTGAAATAAAGGATATGACCGGGATTTCAAGTCCATATGAAGTACCTTTGCGGCCAGATATTGTTCTTACGGAAAAAGAATCTGTTGAAGAAGCAGTGAACAAAATATATGAATTGATTCGACCCAAATTACAATTGTAATGAGTAAGTATTATTTGAACTATTTAGACGAGCTGGAGTCCGAGGCCATTTTTGTGCTGAGGGAAGTTTGGGCTCAATTTCAAAACCCTGTGATCCTGTTTTCGGGGGGTAAAGATTCCATTGTGGTGACCCACTTGGCCCAAAAAGCATTTTATCCCAGTAAAATACCTTTTGCTTTGATGCATGTGGACACTGGGCACAATTTTCCCGAAACCATAAAGTTTAGGGACGACCTTATTGAGAACTTGGGTGTTCGGCTCATTGTTGGATCGGTACAAGAATCCATAGACAAAGGAAGAGTGGCCGAGGAAAAGGGCAAGAACGCTACAAGAAACGCCCTTCAAATAACAACATTGTTGGATGCCATTGAATCCAATAAAGTGGATTGTGCCATTGGTGGCGGTAGAAGAGACGAGGAAAAGGCCCGTGCCAAGGAACGTTTCTTTTCGCACAGGGATGATTTTGGCCAATGGGATCCCAAGAACCAGCGCCCCGAATTGTGGAACCTTTTTAATGGAAAACATTTTGAAGGGGAGCATTTCCGGGTTTTCCCGATCAGTAACTGGACAGAAATGGATGTGTGGAACTATATCAATCGAGAGAATATTCAGATTCCATCCCTATATTTTGCCCACGAACGGGAAGTGGTTTGGAGGAGCAACTCATGGATTCCCAATTCCGAGTTCTTGAAACTTGACGAAGGTGAAGAAGTGGTGACCAAAAAAATACGGTTCAGGACGCTTGGCGACATCACCATAACCGGCGGAATAGAATCAGATGCAGATACCCTTGAAAAAATAGCGCAAGAGGTATCGGCCATGAGACAAACGGAACGAGGAAACCGCAGTGACGACAAACGCTCGGAAACTGCAATGGAAGACAGAAAAAAACAAGGATATTTTTAGGAAAAGATATGTTGGACAACAATCAACTTTTACGATTTACCACAGCAGGAAGTGTGGATGACGGGAAAAGCACCCTCATTGGAAGACTGCTATACGATTCCAAGTCAATTTTTGAAGATCAATTGGAGGCTATTGAAACCACCAGCAAAAAGAAAGGCCACGAAGGTGTGGATTTGGCGCTTTTCACAGACGGTCTTCGCGATGAAAGGGAACAAGGCATCACCATTGATGTGGCCTATCGTTACTTCACAACGCCGAAAAGAAAGTTCATTATTGCAGATACCCCCGGGCACATACAATATACCCGAAACATGGTCACTGGAGCATCAACGGCCAATGCGGCCATTATTTTGGTCGATGCCAGACACGGCGTCATTGAACAGACCAAAAGGCATGCCTTCATCGCATCGTTGCTTCAAATTCCCCATGTAATCGTTTGTATCAACAAAATGGATTTGGTGGACTTTTCAGAAGAGGCCTATAACAAAGTGATATCCCAATTTGAGGAGTTTTCATCCAAACTACTTGTAACAGATGTGCGGTTTATTCCGATAAGCGCTCTGTTGGGAGACAATGTGGTAAACCGATCCGAAAACATGGACTGGTACCAAGGCGCCCCTCTTTTGCACACCTTGGAAACCATGCACATTAGCAGCGACACCAACAAAGTGGATGCCAGATTCCCCGTGCAGACCGTTTTAAGGCCCCAAAGTGATGAATTCAGGGATTATCGTGGTTATGCAGGACGGATGGCAAGTGGTGTGCTGAGAAAAGGTGATGAAGTTACAGTAATGCCTTCTGGCTTTATATCAAAAATCAAGTCCATTGATACGTTTTCAGGTGAAGTTGAAGAAGCATTCGCACCCATGTCCGTGTCCATTACCCTGGAGGATGATATTGATGTCAGCAGAGGGGATATGATCGTTCGCTCGAATAACAAACCGGAGGCACAACAGGACATTGAAGTGATGCTTTGTTGGTTGAACAACAGTCCGGCAAAACCAAGGGCAAAGTATACCATTAAACACACCTCGAACGAGCAGAAGGCGATGATAACGGAGGTATTGTATAAAATAGATATCAACACCTTGAATCGGAGTTCCGATGATACTGAGATGTCCATGAACGACATCTGCAAGGTGCGTATCAGAACCACAAAACCATTGATGATAGACCCTTACCGTGAGAACAGGACCACAGGAAGTATTATTTTGGTTGATGATGCTACCAACGAGACAGTGGCAGCGGGAATGGTGGTTTAACTTTGAAACAGAAAAGGCTAATATATATACTGGGGGCTGGTAGAAGCGGAACCACCATATTGGATATTGTCTTGGGCAATTGTTCAGGGGCAATTAGCCTGGGCGAAATAAACCGCTTTTTCAAAAGAGATGGAATAGCACCCATAAGAAAAGAAGGTAGCAAGGTCGATACACTTTGGAAAGGCATAAAAACCACGTTTGACAAAAAATCGAGCGAGGATTATGCAAAGTTGAATAAGGTTTTCAATAAAAATGAATACCACACCAATTTTGCAAGAATCTATTTGTTTGGTGCGGACGATTTTTATCAAGAAACATTGGTGAAGCAATATCAATCCATTGTTGAGCATACAAATGACAAAAAAGTTCTTATAGAGTCATCTAAATATCCGGCCAGGGCATTAAATATTTCAAGCACTTTAAGTGATGATTTTGATATTGGGTACATTTATCAAAAAAAGACCTATTAACCTTTAGCTGATACTCCCGGCACTATAATTTTGTATTTATCAAACCTAAACGCGGAAGCATTTTCTCTTACAAATCGCACTGCTGATTTCGCATCTTTTAGGGCTTCGAGGGGAGCGGCTTTGTTTTTTGATCCTGGTCTATAATTGATCAGAAAGCCACTCCACTTCTATTTGCAAAATACTTTGTGGGATTAATAAATTGAGACTTTCTACTATTTCTCTAGCTGCCGTCAAAAAAGAAAATACTACTTCCCAAATATATTTTCAGAATATATATCCAACATTTGTAACGCTCCCAAGTCAATTTCTTTAAATGTAGTTCTTTCATATGAAATATTTTTTGAGCAAAAGAATTACATACACCAAACAATCAAGCTAAAAATGATACAACTAGAATTTTTTAAGGGATAAACCAGTTGACACCTAATGTTAAGTGTTTAGGTTTAAATTTTACAAAAAAGACTGGACAAAGGCTAAATGAATTACGTTGGAACACCGTTATTTAATGTTTAATTCAGATTTTTGCATTCATAAAAATGTAATCAATAATGGAAATACTGAGTTTAATAGGTAGAAGCAAAGAACTTTTCTTTAATGATGTTAAAAAGCAAGAAGAAGAATTAGGTCAAATTGTTTCTTCTTCATCTTTTCTAGTAATAGGCGGAGCGGGTTCTATAGGACAGGCAACAGTAAAAGAAATCTTTAAGAGAGGTCCCAAGAAGCTGCATGTTGTTGACATTAGTGAGAACAACTTGGTGGAATTGGTTAGAGATATTAGAAGCTCATATGGATATATAGAAGGAGATTTTAGAACATTTGCCTTGGATATCTCATCAGAAGAGTACGACATGTTTATTGAAAATGACGGAAAGTACGACTATGTTTTAAATTTGTCCGCATTAAAACATGTTAGGAGTGAGAAAGATCCATACACATTAATGAGGATGATCAATGTCAATATTCTCAACACAGAAAAAACCCTAAAGCAAGCCATAACAAAGAAAGCAAAAAAATATTTCTGTGTTTCAACCGATAAGGCAGCAAACCCGGTTAACATGATGGGGGCTTCTAAGAGAATTATGGAAATGTTCTTGATGCGAAGGAGCGAGCAAATCAAAATATCAACTGCAAGGTTTGCCAATGTTGCTTTCTCTGATGGCTCATTGCTTCATGGTTTTGATCAACGTATTAAAAAGCAACAGCCTATTGTTGCTCCGAATGATGTAAAAAGATATTTTGTGACCCCTAAAGAATCTGGTGAGTTATGCTTGATGTCTTGTATATTTGGTGAAAACAGAGATATATTTTTCCCTAAGCTCAGTGAGGAACTTCATTTAATTACGTTTTCCGATATTGCAATTAAATACCTGAAAAGCCTCGGCTACGAGGCATTTATATGCAAGAGTGAGGACGAGGCAAGAGAGCTTGTTGAAAAGCTTCCAGAGAAGGGAAAATGGCCATGTTTGTTCGTGTCAAGTGACACGACTGGTGAAAAAGACTTTGAAGAATTTTTCACCTCAAAAGAAACTTTGGATCTTGCAAGATTTGAGAACTTAGGAATAATTAAGAACGAAGCAGCATATAGAGAGGAAGAACTCAATTTTTTCACCAAACAGATCCAAAAAATAAAAGCACAAAAAAAATGGGGCAAACAGGAAATCGTGGATTTATTTAGGGAGATGATTCCTGATTTTGACCATTTGGAGACCGGAAAATATCTCGATAACAAAATGTAATGGGAAAATATGATGATGTAATAACCCACATTAGGGAGCTGTACAAAGGAAAAGAATTTGTTCCACTCCACGAACCTAGATTTTTGGGAAATGAAAAAAAGTACGTTGATGAGTGTATTGACTCTACCTTTGTTTCAAGCGTAGGTACCTTTGTAGATAATTTTGAAAGACAAATTGCTGAGTTCACCGGGGCAAAATATGCTATTGCAACTGTAAATGGCACAGCAGCTCTTCATATAGCTTTAATGCTGTCCGGAGTCTCAATGGATGATGAGGTCATAACCCAACCACTCACATTTATTGCCACATGCAATGCAATAAGTTATATTGGGGCTCATCCCATTTTTGTGGATGTAGATAAAAATTCCCTCGGCCTTTCTGCTGAAAAGCTCGAGGATTTTTTGCGCAAAAACACAGAGATACGAAAAAAAGAATGCTTTAATAAGCACACCAAAAGGCGGATTAAAGCTGTGGTACCAATGCATACATTTGGGTTTTCTGCAGATATTGAAGCACTAGTAAAAGTATGCGAAAAGTATAACCTACCTTTGGTTGAAGATGCCGCAGAATCGCTTGGCAGTTATTATAAGGACAAACACACTGGGACTTTTGGCCTGTTTGGAGCATTTAGTTTCAATGGAAATAAGATAATAACAACCGGCGGTGGCGGAATGATTGTTACAGATAATGAGGACTTGGCAAAAAAAGCAAAGCACATTACCACTACAGCAAAAGTAAACCACCCTTGGGAATATAATCATGATATGATTGGGTATAATTATAGAATGCCCAATATCAATGCAGCTTTAGGATGCGCACAAATAGAGGCTTTACCAGAATTTTTAATGAGAAAACGACAGCTGGCCATGGATTATAAGTCCTTTTTTGAGGATAAGCCCATGGAGTTTTTACAAGGTTCAAAAGAATCTGTATCGAACCATTGGTTAAATGCTGTTGTTCTTAAGTCATTGGAAGACCGCAATGTGTTCTTGCAAGAGACCAACAACCAAGGAATCATGACCAGACCAATATGGAAATTGATGAGCAGGGTGAAAATGTTTGAAAATGCCCAAAAGGCCAATCTGGATAATGCAGAATGGTTGGAAGATAGGGTGGTAAATATACCAAGCAGCGTTAGATAGGGCTTTATGATATATCATAAACATATATACGGATTTCAACAAAACAGAAACAAGTTGTTGTAAACATATTAGAGGATAATATTGACCATTAAGAATTAGGAGGTCATAGAACAATATAATTGTATTAATGAAAAAGCTTAAAATCGGATATTTTGCTGATGGACCATGGTCACATTTGGCATTTGAGAAAATGATAGAAAGTAATCTATTGGAAATTGCTTTTATTACTCCAAGATTTGACACCAGTGACAACCAGTTAAAAGAATATTCAAAAAAATATGGGATAGATTATTTGCTTACACCAAATGTAAATTCAGATGAGTATATTCAAAAAGTTACGTCCTATGGTTGTGACTTATTTGTTTCGATGAGCTTTAATCAAATATTTAGAAATAGAATAATCACCCTCCCCAAATACACTACAATAAACTGTCATGCGGGCAAATTGCCATTTTATAGAGGGCGAAATATTCTAAATTGGGCCTTAATTAATGATGAAAATGAATTTGGCATTACGGTACATTTTGTTGACCAAGGAATAGATACTGGAGATATTATTTTACAAAAAACCTACCCCATAACTGATAAGGACACATATAAAACATTATTGGAGATAGCCCATAAGGAATGCGCAGAAATTTTGTTCGAAGCAGTAATGAAGTTTCAAAATGGACCAGTAGAGGGTATAAAGCAGGAAACAATTCACCCCATTGGTATGTATTGTGGAATTCGAACTGTAGGAGATGAGTTGATAGATTGGAATCAAACCTCAAGAGAATTGTTCAATTTTGTTAGGGCCATTTGTAGACCAGGCCCTATCGCTAGAACTTTTTTGGATGCAGACGAAATTAAAATCAATAGAGTTGCACTCGTGCCAAATGCGCCAAATTATAAAGGTAAACCAGGGCAGATATTATGTAAGACCCAAGAAGGCACCTTCCTTGTAAAAACAAAGGATTCATTCATTGAGGTATTGGAGTATGAAGGCAAACTTCGGGTTGGCAAAAAATTGAAATCGAATAATTAATGGAAAAAACAATCATAATAGCAGAAGCAGGCGTTAACCATAACGGTGAAATTGAAATCGCAAAAAAATTGATTGATGTAGCCTCAGATGCCGGGGTCGATTATGTAAAGTTCCAGACTTTCAAGGCAACAAGTTTAGCCAGCAAGAATGCAGAAAAAGCAATTTATCAAAAGGAGAACACCAATGATGAATCAGAATCCCAACTCTCCATGCTCAAGAAACTTGAATTGACCGAGAGCATGCACTTTGAACTCATTGATTACTCTAAGAAAAAAGGAACAAATTTTCTGTCCACTGGATTCGACCAGGAGAGCATCGATTTTCTTGATGGTTTGGGGATGGAGTTCTTTAAGATTCCTTCAGGTGAAATAACGAACTTGCCATATCTGAGAAAAATAGGAGGATTGGGCAAACCAATTATAATATCAACCGGAATGGCAGACTTAATGGAAATATCCAATGCACTGAAGGTACTTGAAGATGCTGGCGCAAATAAATCGGATATAACGGTGCTACACTGTAATACAGAATACCCAACACCAATGCAAGATGTCAATCTTATGGCAATGACTACAATAGCCAATGCATTAAAGGTTTCGGTAGGGTATTCGGACCATACATTGGGAATCGAAGTTCCAATTGCCGCCGTTGCTCTTGGAGCCAAAGTCATAGAAAAACATTTTACATTGGATCGGAATATGAAGGGGCCAGACCATAGAGCTTCACTAGAACCTAGCGAACTCAAGGCAATGGTGAAATCCATTCGAAACATAGAACGAGCAATTGGGAATGGGGAAAAGAAACCAAGTCCTAGTGAACTAAAGAATAAAATTGTTGCAAGAAAGAGCATTGTTGCAATGAAAGCCATTAAAAAGGGAGAGGTGTTCACCGACGAAAATCTTACTGTAAAAAGACCAGGCAGTGGTATCTCACCAATGAAATGGGATGAAATTATAGGGACCACAGCAGCCAAGAACTACAATGAGGACGATCTAATATGAAGAGAGTGGCCATTGTAACAGGAACAAGAGCAGAATATGGACTTTTAAGGCCGTTGATTTTTGCGATTAGGGAAGACATAAAGTTTGAGCTTAAACTGCTTGTTACCGGGATGCACCTTATGCCCGAATTTGGGAATACATATAAAGAAATTGAAGCAGATGGTTTAGTTATTGACGTTAAAATAGAGGATGGCCTTGATGGGGATTCCGCTAAATCCATAGCCAAATCTATGGGAAGGGCACTAATACAATATGCGGATGTGTTTGATGAGATGAAGCCAGATATAGTTATTGTTCTAGGGGACCGCACCGAAATTTTGGCTGCTGTGACAGCAGCCATGGTAGCATCGATTCCAATTGCACACATACACGGAGGAGAAACCACAGAAGGGGCATATGATGAGTTTATAAGACATGCAATAACCAAAATGAGTCATTTTCATTTTACCTCAACAGAAAGCTACAAAAAGAGAATAATTCAAATGGGGGAACACCCTTCTCGGGTTTTTAATGTCGGTGCAATTGGCATTGATAGTATAAAAAAGCTGAAACTCCTATCAAAAAAACAAATAGAGGATTATATTGGAGTAAAATTCAATAAAAAGTCAGTAGTTGTTACCTTTCACCCAGTTACTTTGGAAAACTTTACAGCAGAACAGCAATTCAGAGATCTTTTGTTGGCATTGGATGAAATATCGGATTGCACCTTAATCTTTACAAAGGCAAATTCTGACAAGGGAGGAAGAATCATCAATCAAATGATTGATGATTTTGTAAACAAAAATAAGCACAAAGCAGTAGGCTTCGCATCACTGGGTCAACTCCGTTATTTGTCAACCCTTCAGCATGTGGATTTTGTAATCGGTAATTCTTCAAGTGGAGTTTTGGAGGTTCCATATTTTAAGATACCTACCATAAATATCGGTGATCGTCAAAAAGGTAGATTAATGCCTGAAAGTGTAATCAATTGTACACCAACCTACAATGAAATATCCAAGGCTATTGAAATGGCCCAAGACAACGAATTTTTATCAAGAATTACAACACAGGAAAACATATATGGCGATGGAGAGGCAACCTCGAAAATTATGAATACATTGAGAAAAATTGATTTCAGTGTTGTCCAGAAGCAATTTTACGATCTTAAAAACAGTACAATTGAGAGAATATAAAGACCATCTTATCCTATCAGGAAGCAAGATCAAGGAAGCTTTGGTCAGACTGGACGTACTTGCCAGCGACGCCATACTTTTTGTAGTTGGCGCGAATGAAAAATTAATAGGTTCGTTGACGGACGGAGATATTAGACGGGGGTTGATCCGGGGCATTTCAATAGAAGATCCAGTGGATTCAGTAATCCAACCCAACCCTAGATTTGTTAAAAAAGGGGAGCAGAACATTAAGGAAATTATAGAATACCGTGAAAAAAACTTAAAGATACTTCCAGTACTTAATGGTGAGAGCCAAATAGTGAACATAATCAATTTTAGACGCTTAAGGTCTTATTTGCCTATAGATGCCGTTATAATGGCAGGTGGCCGTGGGAGCAGGCTTAGACCACTTACAGATGATATTCCCAAACCTTTGCTAAGGGTTGGGGAAAAACCCATCATTGAACACAATCTTGAGAGGCTGGCCCTGTATGGCATTGATGATTTTTGGATATCCTTGAAATATTTAGGTGAACAGATTCAGGAATATTTTGGAAATGGCAAAGAACGCAACATTAGGATTGACTATGTCTGGGAAGAGAAACCTTTGGGAACCATAGGGGCAGTATCAAAAATTGAAAACTTTGAACACGATTACATTTTGTTGACCAATTCTGATATACTGACCAATTTGGACTACGAACATTTCTTTTTGGATTTTTTGGACAAGGATGCTGACTTATCTGTTGTAACTATACCATATCTTGTGGATATACCCTATGGTGTGCTTGAAACCAGTAATGGTCATGTTATAAATCTCCGCGAAAAACCAACCTACACTTACTACTCAAATGGGGGCATTTACTTAATTAAAAAGTCGGCACTCCAATACTTGCCAAAAGAAAAATTCTATAATGCAACAGATTTAATGGAAACACTTTTACAGCAAAAAAAGAAGGTGATATCTTATCCACTATCAGGGTATTGGCTTGATATTGGAAAGCCCGAGGACTTTAAGAAAGCTCAGATTGACATAAAACAAATTCAATTTTAATGAGCATTTTGATTACTATTTGTGGAAGGGGAGGTTCTAAAGGAATACCGGGAAAGAACATAAGAGAAATTTGTGGGAAACCATTGATTGCATATACCATAAAACACGCAAAAAAAATTATGGAAACATTTGAAAACACAGATATATCTCTATCCACTGATGATTTCAAAATCAAATCAGTAGCCGAAATGTATGGTCTACACACTAAGTATGTTAGACCAGAAACTTTGGCTGGAGACACAGTTGGAAAGATAGATGTTTTAAGGGATGTGCTTTTATATGAAGAAGAATCTCGAAACAAAAAGTATGATTTCCTTCTAGACTTGGACATTACATCACCCTTAAGAACAATTTTTGACATTACTGAGGCCATGGACAAACTGATGGAAAAGAAAGAAGCATATAATATCTTTTCGGTTTCTAGGCCTCATAAAAACCCATATTTTAATGTTGTTGAACAAAGTGATGATGGGTATTGCAGTTTGGTAAAACATAGCAATAGTCTTTCCAGACAAACAGCACCTAAGGTTTATGACATGAATGCATCCTTTTATATATACAGAAGAAGTTTTTTTGATGCAGGTTTTGGCGCTGCTGTTACCAATAAAAGTCTTTTTTATTTAATGGAACATATTTGTTTTGATCTGGACGAGCCTCTTGATTTTGATTTTCTCGAGTATCTAATAACTGAAGGAAAATTAGACATTGAACTATGAAGGTGCTCATAGTAGGATTTGGATCAATTGCCAAAAAGCATGTCTATGTCTTAAGGGAAATTGATCCTAAAGTTGAAATTTTCGCCTTGCGGTCTTCAAAAAAAGCAGGCCATAATCCAGGGATAAGAAATTTATTTGATTGGGACAAATTAAAGGAGCATAAATTCCACTTTATTATTATTGCGAGTCCATCTTCACTGCATTTGGAACATATAATCAAACTGGCAGAACTGGGAAAGCCTATTATGATAGAAAAGCCAATGTTGATTAATAGAGATCAAATATCAACCTTTGAGAATATGGGTAAATTGAATGTTCCGATGTATGTGGCGTGCAATTTTAGGTTTCACCCAGCTATTATTTTTCTTAAAAAACATTTGGAAATGGACAAATCAAAAGTGAATGAGGTGAATGCATATTGTGGATCGTACTTACCTAATTGGAGACCAAGCATGGATTATAGGATGGTTTATAGTTCAAGGGCAGATATGGGAGGTGGGGTGCATATTGATTTGATTCACGAACCCGATTATCTAATTTATTTGTTTGGCATGCCAAACAACTCTAAAATCAACAACAGGAAGGTTTCCAATTTGGAAATATCGAGTATTGATTCTTCAAACATCTTATTTCAATATGAAGGTTTTCAAGCGCAAATTGTACTGAATTATTATAGAAAGGATCCCAAAAGAACTTTAGAGATTGTTAGGGAAAAAGACACACTATTTGTAGATTTTCTACAAAGTAAAGTATATGATATCTGTAATAACAAACTATTGTTCGAAGAACAGAATCCATCCATTTTTTCATCATATAAGGAACAATTATTGTATTTTCTAAATTGCCTTGACAATGGGATTCAACCCATGAATTCTCCTTCTGAGGCTATAGAGGTTTTAAAGTATATTTTATGATATTATCAAACAAAGTAATATTGGTAACAGGAGGCAGTGGGTTAATTGGTAAGGCAATCATGGAGGATATCCAAAGTAAAGGTGGCATAGCATTAAATCTTGATATCGGTGTGGACACTGATTTAAAACTGAACACTATTCATTTTGATATCACTTCGGACGAATCTATCTTACAAACACTTGATATTGTTGTTCATCAATACGGGAGAATAGATGGGTTGGTAAACAATGCATATCCAAGAACGAAAGACTGGAGCGCCCCTTTTGAAAACATCCCAAACGAGTCTTTTAGTAAAAATGTCGATATGCAGTTGAGCAGGATTTTTGCCCTTTCCAAACCAGTACTTAAGATAATGAAAGAACAGGGGCATGGAGCCATTGTCAACATAGCTTCAATATATGGCATTGTTGGAAATGATTTTACTGTTTATGAAAACACAAATTTGTTTCCTCCTGCAGCATACACTGCCATTAAAGGGGGCTTGATAAATTTCAGTCGATATGTTGCATCCTATTTTGGCAAATTCAATGTACGTTCCAATTGTGTTTCCCCTGGCGGAATTTTTGACTATCAAAACGAAAGGTTTGTGGAGCAATATGAACATAAAGTTCCCTTAAAAAGAATGGGAAATCCGGATGATATTGCACCTGCGGTATCTTTTTTACTTTCAGATGGAGCAAAATATATAACAGGTCAGAACCTTGCAGTTGATGGAGGTTGGACGGCCATTTGAAGCAATAATTACTGAACAGACAATATTGTTTGAAAAAATGAGAAAAATGGGATTAATCTTTTTGAGTGTTGTGGGGTGCTGTATGGCACAATCTAAAACAACATCCCCAACCCTTAAACCAATTCTTTTATCCACCGACGGATCCTCCAGAGCAACAGCTTATATAGATTCCAACAAGATTGCAGAGACTGAAAATTTTGTTTTTGTTACGTATTTGGATTTTGAAAATGGGGAGTACCTCATTAAAGTCAAAAGATTTGACAAAGAAGAAGGAAAATGGTCCAAACCAACTGCCATTGACAAGGTTGAAGATAATCATGGGGGCGGATCCATTGTTGTGGATAGTAAAGGATATCTGCACATAGCATATGGTCCACATATTGGCCCATTTTACTATAGAAGTTCCACTGAGAAAGAGCAGATAGATTCATGGGAAGAAAGAATTTCAGTTGGAAGTAACATGACCTACCCCTCCCTTGTAATTTCCAAAGAAGACAAACTATACCTGTTGGGTAGGCATAGCATTAGCAGAGGTCCTTGGGGGCTATACCTCTTTACAAAGGAAAAAGGAAAAGACTGGTCTAATGGCCAGGAACTGGTAAGATCAAATTATATTTTCTGGAAGGATTTTTATACCGCGGACAACCCTAAAAACCTTACTATTAAGAATGGCTATACCAGATGGAATAAATCCATCGCTTTGGCTAATGATGGGACTATCCATATCTCCTTTAAAAACTATGAGATGCTTCCCAGAAATTACAAATTGGAATTTACGGACAAAAGAAACGGGGGGTCTTATTTTGTCAGCCATATTTATTCAAAAGATGATGGAGAGACATGGTACTCTGGAAACAAGAATATTCCAACTCCGGCTTATCCAAAGGATTTGGAGATTATTTCTGGAGGTTTGGACATTAAAAGGGTCAAGGCAAACCATGGGATCAGTAACATCGTCTTAAAGAATGGAATAGACCCGTATTTTGTGTTTTCAAAGGAAGAAATGTTCAATTCTGGACTTTTTCTGGCCTATATGGCAAGCGGCCAATGGCATACTACTCAGATAACAAAAGATGCCGATTTAAACGCTGTTTACTATTGCCCCGCCTCTATTACTTTTAACGATAAAGGGGAACTATGGGTTGCGGCCACAAGCATTGAAAAAGAGAAATACAACCGAAATGAGTTGTGGGGAACAGAGCAGAAACACTCTTTTGTCACCGTTTTCAAAATATCCCAGGACCACAATATAGACACTGTATTGGTTCCAAAAGTGCCCCGCCCAAATTGGCTTCCTTCAATCAGCCATTTTACAGGGCCAAAACCAAAGCTTCTTTTGACGCAGGGGGAAAGCACATCAGACAAAACCAAGGTATATTACCTTGAAATGGAATGAAGTTTATGCTTTAATTAAAAAAAGAGTTTAGGAATTGTTCGAAGAAATTGAAAATAATGTTGCTGTTGAAAAGATTGGCCATAAAGGGGTTTCAATTTGGCCTATCATAAAGAGTTACGGAATTGAATTCGTAGATGAGATGAAAGTCGTTAAAACGGCAAATCTCTCTAATATAAGGATATTGTTGAAAAGCCTTGCGGCAGACCTTATATCCTTATCTAAACTCAAGAAATCACCTTATTGGGTATTTACCAATTCTGAAAGAAGGTATTACATTAATGATTTGTCCTTTGATAGGGTTACCACCGGATTGATAAAATATATAGATAACTATGTGCTTTTTGAAAACCCAATTCCTAAAGGGAGGACAAAACAAAACAAATTGCATCAAGGAGAACATTTGGTAGGGATGTCCTGGATTTTTTTACTTCAGTTCCTTACCATTAAGTTAACAAGACCCCCAAAAATTGAAAATCTGCATCTGTTGGAAGAATATCTGGGTGAAGATATGTCAATGATCAAAAAGGTTTATCACAGAATTTATGCGGGAAGTTTCATATATGGAGCCTTAATGCGAATGCTTAAACCCAAGGCAATTTTCGTAGTTTGCTACTATTCTCAATTTGAGCTGATAAGCGCGGCAAAAAAATACAATATTCCAGTAATAGAGCTTCAACACGGCTTGATCACAGAAGGACATAGAGCTTATTTTTTTAAGGCAAAACAGTCTAAAAAGTTAATGCCCGATTTTTTTCTGAGTTATGGTAAATATTTCAGCAATATTGTTTCGCAAGGCCATTTAGTGGGGCCAAACCATGTTTTGGATTATGGATATTCCTTTTTGGAAGAAGTAGGTAAACATCTAACCATCTCACCAAAATTGAGTGGTTTAAAGGAACAATATGGGACCTTGGTCTGTGTTACGGGGCAGTTGGAGACAACGGATACCGAGCTGTTAAGAATGATCAAGAAGGTGAGCAATGAGATTCCCAACATATGCTTTTTGTTTAAGCCTCGCCTTTTAAACTCATTCTCCCATATAGATCGACCTATAAATTTATTGATTGCGGAAGACATTAACACATATGAACTTTTAAAGTTTTGTGATGTGCATATTACTGTTTATTCAACTTGTGCCTTGGAAAGCTTAGCTTTGGGAACTCCCAATGTGTCAATAGATATCAAAGGATACTATTCAAAATATATGGAGCATCTTTTAGGAGATAACCCTTATAATTATGAAGTGAGGACTTTTGAGGATTTGAGGAAAACACTACAAAATTTACAGGAAAAGACCTTTGAAAAGGAAATAATCCAAAAATCTATAGGTCACATATTTTCACCTATGGTACCACCCAAAACGTTCCATGGTTTTTTTCAAAAAATAATGAAAGAGATATCTCAGCAATAAAAAAAGGCTTTTCAATTTGCTAAATCCAAGTACTTTATTGTAAAAATTAAAATTATATTTTAACAAACCAATTTTTTTTGCAGACAATGAATTTTTGTGTTTTCTGTAATAGGTTAGGGGTTCGGTTAGGCAATATGCGGTTTTAGATTTTTTTATGATGTTGATAAAAAGGCTCCAGTCCTGTCTCTTTCTTATATTTTGCATATATATTTTTCCAAGGACTCCGGCATTATACATAACTGTTGAAGTTAATATATAATTGTTCTTAAGTAAATCTTGTTGGGTGACTTTATTCATGCACTTTATTTGGATCTCATTACCTTCTGACAAGCGCATATAATCCGTATAGGTAAACAAATAGTTATTGTCAACCATAAATTTGAGTTGTTTTTCCAGTTTTTCAGGAACCCAAAAATCATCATTGTCCAAAAACGCTATAAATTCACCGTTTGCTGCTTTAATCCCGGTATTTCGGGTAACAGCGGCTCCCATGTTTTTCTCAAGTTCAATTGGTCTCAGTATCCTTGAATCCTTAAACTCTTCAATCAGCATTATACTGCTGTCAGTGGATTTATCATCAACAATAACAAGCTGCCAATGAGTGTAAGTTTGATTTATGACTGAAGTGATACTTTTTTCTAAAAAATCTACGCCGTTATAGTTTGGCATTATAATGGAAACTAAAGGACGGTACTCATTTTTCATTTGAATAGGATTTTTTTTGTGCAAAAAAGAAAGAGAAAAAAAGGACAAAGAGCACAATGCCCCTATGCCTGATCAGGACAGACTCCATTAACAATACAAGGGCAAAAAAAGTCCAAAAAAAGGCAACCCAGTTTAAATTAAGAAAATATGTGGTCTTGATAATAAGAATAACAATGAAAACCGTAAGTAGAACTCCCAGCACACCCCAATCAATAAAATTGTTGATGTATTGATTATGTGCATTGTAAGTTATGGTTTTTAAATTGAAATCATCTTTGAATGTTGTACTGTATTTATGTTGTATTTCAGTACTCGCCAACCCTGAACCTGTAATCCCATAACGCCAAGAGTCCGTGAACATGGAGTATCCAACAATATAGATTTTGATTCTATTATTGACTGAATAACTGCGCTTTAATAGCAAATCCCTGTTTTCATACCATTCAAATACCTGCGAATATCTGTTAAAAACTAATGTGTCCCTATAAAAATACACTATAGAAGTTGATAAACTTAAGACCGTCAAAAACGCGACCAAATATTTAATAAACTTTCTGTTACGGAAAGAGGTGAATACCAAAAACGACAATGCAGCTAAAAGAACAGCAATTATTACAGCCCTAGACCCAAGCAGAACAATGTGTAGTAATAGGTAAGAGACAAAAACCAAGCGTAGTCCGTTGCTTTTTATGAGTTTATATTGTTGTAGTAGGACAATTGACAGCAATGAGTATATTCCCAAATATATATGATTAAAATAACCTAGGGTGTACCTTGTATAAAGAAAACGATAATAAAGCCTTCCTTCACTTTCAACATATAAAGACCTTGATGCCATCATGTCATTGATTGCCAACATATCTAAAAAAAGTAAGAAGAGGATGTTTGCAAAAACAAAAGTTTTTAATGTGTAGCCTTGATTGCCTTTAAAAGAATGGAAGTAATAAAGAAAAAGTGGAGACAAACAGAATGGAAGTAATCTGAGAACATAATTTGAATTTGAACTTGGATTTATTATAAGCCCAAATACTGCCAAAAAAAAGTAAATCAATAAAGGGGTACAGAACAACAACCCCCTTTTAATATTTTTTTTTCTATCCTTAAAAAGAATATAGAAAGCCATAACAATTGAAAAGGCAACAATAAATAAGGAGTTAAAGTTTTCTTTTAAAAAGAGGGAAGCCATGACTCCACACCCTAAAAATAAAAGCAAGTTCTGTATATTAAGCTGTTTGAACATTCTTTAAGCGTAAAAGAGGTATTATTAAAAGAAAAAATAGATTAAATATTGCCAACCCCATTCTGAGGACACTTGTAGTGGAAAATTCGGCCATTCCTGTTAAGAAAAAGAAAATAAATAGGTTCCACCATATATAGAGGTAACGCTTTTTCATATTATCTGTTCCTTTGATTATTGGAAATAATAGAATCAAATAAAACAGATAAGAAATAATGGTTAAGTAAAAGCCATACCGTACATGCAAATCTCCCAAAAACATGGTTGGTGCAGCCCCTCGGTCATTTGTGCCCGGGTATATGGCCTGAAATGTCTCTCTTTTTATCAGTTGATATTCATGCACGTTTCCAACATACAAATCCCTTCGGTCCATTGAAATTCTTGTAATAAATGCTGATCCTTGAGTGACAAAAAACCTCCTTGGCGGGGATTCAAGTAAATAATAGAAAGTTTCTTTATTGAACTCTTTGCCCTTAGTAAGGGTATAGATGCTCAACAATCCAATTAAAGCTATAAAAGAAATTAATAACCGTTTAAAATTAAACTTATATCCAGAGAATAACAAAGCGAAAATAATAAAGAAAGTCACTAACCCTTTATGTCCGCCCGATATAAGTATAAAAACTACAAGAAGGAGCAGCAAAAACTTTGAAAAATTGGATTTTAGATATTGTATGAAAAAAAAATATCCAGACGGGACAAATACCATGAAAAAGGAAGAAAAAGTATAGAATAATTTAACAGAGTCCGATTGATCTAATCTGTCTGGAAGGCTGCCGGTCAGGATGAAATTAACCAATGGAAGATGATTAAAATAAAAGATTAGGTATGCTAAAACCAGAACAAACCAAAAAATGAAATAAACAAAGGTTAAATTATCATTTCGATTGTGATATGACTCAAAGTATTTGTTAAAAACAGACTTCTTTTTATGGGCTAATAGATAAAGGAAGATTAGGTTAATACAAAAAACAATTACACCATATTTTTCGAAAAAAATCACATCTTCCCACTCAAAAGTATGTGCATATGTTGTGAAACCTAACTCATAATATATTGCTGGGCCAATGAAAATTATTGAAATAAAGAAAAAGTGAATAAAAAAGGAACTTTTGTATAAAGACCGTTTCTTTATGTAATAAAGATTTAACAAATATATGGACAGCAAGAGATATATCATACCTACTATTAGAAGAAGGATTCAGAGGCAACCAAAGACTTATAGTGTGATTCATTTCTATGTGAAAAAACCCTCGCAGGATGTCCGCCAGCTATACTTAACCTTTCAATATCACCTACAACAACACTACCCGCTTGTATAATAGCACCATCTCCTATAGTTACCCCTCCAAGAATTGTTACATCCATTCCCAACCACACATTATCCCCAATAAATACATCTTTAACTATATAAGTTTCATCATAAGGCAATTTGTTACCTTCATAGTTATGTACATCAGTTATAATCTTGCAATTTTTACCAGAATGGAAATTACTTCCAAAAAACACTTTTCCTTTACCATAAACACGCAGGCCATTAAAATGAATATTTTTACCAAAGACTACATTTTTCGTTAGAATTGTGGGACCATTAACTTTTATTCCTGCTTTGAAATTTCTACATGAAATTTTGGCAAAAAAAGTAAAAAACACAGAAAAGAGTCTCTTTAATGATTTACGAAGCAAATTCATTTTTTTTTAGGGTTGACAATTGTTTTTCCAGCAGTAGGTATAGCAACAGATATGAAATCAAAGTCGACAAAGCGGCGCCTAAAATTCCCAAAAACCTAATACAAATGTAATTTAATATAAGATTAATTAGTGCCGTAATCATAGATAACTTGGCCACAAGCAGCGTCTTTTCTCTATAAAACAACTGATTTACCTTAAAGCGATATAAACCATTGAATATATATGCGACCAATAGAGAGACATAAACAGAACGGTCAACTAAATAATCTGCACCTACATAATAGGTATAAATTAAAGGCATAAACAAAAACAGAAAAAGCCCAAACAACAATAGCCCACCGATATAGTATCTGAATGTTTTTTCCACAATTAAATTAAAGTTGTTCATGTGTGTATCCATCATGTTTTTCATATAATATGGTGCCCAGGCCATGTTAAAGGAATTAATCACTAAACTCATCACCATGCACAACTGATAGGCTACAGCATATTTGCCAAGCATTGAAGTTCCTTCAAATACATTAATAAAAAACCGATCTGCATAATTTAAAATACTAGCAAAAAAAGTATGGAATATTAATGGGTAAGAATATTGGAAAACTCTTGTTACAATACTTTTGTCATACTCAAACCTAATACCAGAAGTGCGAGTTAAAATAACCACTACAACAATTGAACTTATTACCGCAGATGACAAAATTGCACATATTCTCGCCCAATAGTCTTTAAAATAATATATCAGCACAACAGTCAGGATTATTTCAAGAAAAGACTTTAGCAAGCGTATAAAGGCAAATTGCTTGAGATTTTCTTGGTTTCTGTTAAGCAACAAAAACCCCTCAATTAAAAGATTGATGAAAACATAGAAAACAATAGAAAGAACCAGTAATCGTTTTTCATCTGTTATAGTTACTAGATTGGTTGCATAAAGGACAAAAAGGGTTAATAAGAATGCTAAGCACCCAAGGCTAAACACACATGTAAATAATACAGATATGTATTTTTCTTTATCCTTAAAAACAAAATATAATTTGCTAATTGATTGAATTAGGGACAAACCAATGATTGGCATTAAAAAAATCGTAGAAGAATTAAAAAGATCTAGTAGGCCAATGTCATAGGAAGATAAATTATGGGTCAATATTGGTAGGACAATAAAAGGGGTAAGGGAATTGAATAGGTTAATGATGGTGTAGCCGCTAAAATTGAGCAGCAATGATTTATTCTGAATTTTCATCTTCTTTTTGTTTGCCTAAACTCTTAGTGGCATATAGCGTGTAAAAATAGGGACATTTGACAGCTATTTTGTTTCTTTGCCAAGAATATCGTTAGTGGCAACCCATAATTATATATGTCTGCAAATCAAAGAAAATTTTTTGGAATAAGAAGAACACTTGAATATGTGTTGGATTTGTTGACCATTAACCTATTGGCTTATTCGTTGCCCGTATATTTCCACAACCCAATTTTTTTCTACCCTTATATATCATTGGTTTGGATTATTATATCCCAGAGGTGTAGGTTTTATGAGGTTTATAGGTATACGAAGGTAACCTATATCTTAGGGCTTGTTTTTAGACAATTTGTTTACATGTTTCTTGCGCTCTACGCCTATTTAGGGTTTTTTAAGCAGCCTAATGTAAGTAGATTGTATTTGGGGATATTTTTTCTTTTAATGGTGATTGTCATTACAACACTTAAGATTTCAAAGTATTTTTTCCTTAGGCACTATAGGAAAACGGGCAAGAGTGATTTACGGAATGTGGTCGTTATTGGCAAAAATCAAAAAATAAACCAGTTGGTTGAAGTATTTAATAATGAGAAAAGTTACGGGTATCGGGTTTTTAGGCAATTTTCAACCTTGAAAGGAGAGTTTGTCTTAGAGGAGTGTCTAAACTATGTGGTTGAAAATAAAATTGATGAAATCTATTGTTCGATTGAAGGGTTGAAGGATAGTCAGATATTTAAACTAATAGATTTTGCGGACAAAAATTTCAAAACAGTAAAATTTGTTCCAGATAACAAACAAATTTTTTCTAAGAAATTGAATTTTGAATACTATGATTACGTACCAGTTGTATCATTAAAGGAAATACCTTTGAAAATAAGAACCAATTATATTCTTAAGAGGACTTTTGACGTTGTTTTTTCTACACTAGTGATTGTTTTTCTTTTGTCTTGGTTTACCCCCTTAATGGCCATTATTATAAGGTTGGAGTCCAAGGGGCCAATATTTTTTAGGCAATATCGAAAAGGAAATGATTTTAACTTGTTTGCATGCTATAAGTTTAGGTCAATGGCCATGAACAAACAAAGCGACCAACAACAAGCGACAAAAAATGACATGAGGATTACAAAAGTTGGAAGGTTTATCAGGAAGACCAGTATAGATGAACTACCGCAATTCTACAACGTCTTGATGGGAAATATGTCTGTTGTGGGGCCAAGGCCTTTGTTGTTAAAACACACCAATGATTACATGAACAAAGTAAGTAGGTTTATGCTAAGGCACCATGTTAAACCAGGGATAACAGGCTTGGCACAAGTAAAAGGGTATAGGGGTGAAATAGAAAAGGATTTGGATATGAAGAATAGGGTTCGGTTCGATATTTTTTATGTTGAAAACTGGTCTTTTTTTTTAGATTTTAAAATAATAGTTCAAACTGTTATAAACGTAATTAAAGGAGAGGAAAAAGCGTATTGAGTCGAGAATTTGATGTCAGTTGACCAGAAAAGTTTTTGGTCTGGATCTATATGGCCTATGTTTGCTTTGCTTGAAGAAAACAATTTATATAAAGAATAAATGAAAAGAATCCTTATCACCGGGGCAGCAGGTTTTTTGGGCTCCCATCTTTGTGACAGGTTTATTGCCGAAGGCTTTGATGTCATTGCAATGGACAACCTTATCACCGGAGACCTTAAAAACATAGAGCACTTGTTCCCATTGGAGCGATTTACATTCTATAATCACGATGTGACCAATTTTGTCCATGTTCCGGGAGAACTGGATTACATTCTTCATTTTGCTTCACCGGCAAGTCCTATCGACTATCTTAAAATCCCAATACAAACCCTTAAGGTAGGTGCTTTGGGAACCCATAACTTGCTTGGTCTTGCCAAAGAGAAGAAGGCACGCTTTATGATAGCCTCCACCTCTGAAATTTATGGTGATCCTTTGGTACACCCTCAAACAGAGGAGTACTATGGCAATGTAAACACTATAGGACCAAGAGGGGTGTATGACGAGGCCAAACGTTTTCAGGAGTCCATAACCATGGCGTATCACCGTTTCCACGGTTTGGATACACGGATTGTGCGGATATTCAATACCTATGGTCCGCGAATGAGACTGAATGATGGCCGTGTGATCCCTGCTTTTATGGGACAAGCACTTCGTGGAGAAGACTTGACTGTTTTCGGGGATGGTTCACAGACCCGATCGTTCTGCTTTGTGGATGATGAAATAGAAGGCATCTACCGTTTGTTGATGAGTGATTATACTTTACCGGTAAACATTGGAAACCCCAATGAGATTTCCATTAAGGATTTTGCCGAAGAAATCATTAAACTTACCGGCACCGACCAGAAAATCATATACAAGCCATTGCCTAAAGATGACCCAATGCAACGTCAACCCGACATCACCAAAGCAAGGGAAATTTTAGGTTGGGAACCCAAAGTGGGACGTGAAGAGGGAATGCGAAAAACATTCGAGTTTTTCAAAGGGTTAACTAAGGAAGAACTTAAAAAAACCGAACACAGGGATTTTACGACCCATAACAAAAAGTAATTCATTTGCAATTTCGAAGAAGCGCAGTAATTGAGAAATCTATTGTATGTTTTTCAGATACCTGCCCGTTCCTGTCTCGCTTGCAAGTGTGTCAACTAGAAAGCACCAGATCATTTGTAAATAACCCTCAAATTAAATTTGAATTGAGTTATTTTTGCCAAAATTCAGATTCATGAACATTTTGGTCCTGGGTTCTGGTGGACGAGAACATGCCATTGCCCTTAAAGTCTCACAAAGCCCTAAGACAAAACAACTGTTTGTAGCACCTGGCAATGCCGGAACTTCCACAATCGCCACCAATGTTGAGGTGGGCGTCAATGATTTTCCAGCCATCAAACAATTGGTGCTCAAGGAGAATGTCGATTTGGTGGTTGTTGGACCAGAAGACCCTTTGGTGAATGGCGTTCATGATTTTTTCCTGAATGATGCAGAGCTCAAGAACATTCCAGTAATTGGCCCACAAAAAGCCGCCGCCGCTTTGGAAGGTAGTAAGGAGTTTGCCAAGGAGTTCATGATGCGCCACCATATTCCCACAGCAGCGTATGAAAGTTTTACAGCTGAAACTTTGGAAAAAGGGTATGCTTTTTTGGAAACGCTCAATCCACCGTATGTCCTCAAAGCAGATGGACTGGCAGCTGGAAAAGGCGTGCTGATCCTTCAAGATTTACAAGAAGCCAAGGATGAGTTGAAATCCATGCTGGTCGATTCCAAATTCGGAAACGCAAGTGCCACAGTGGTCATTGAAGAGTTTTTGGATGGCATCGAATTGAGCTGTTTTGTGCTTACGGATGGATCTAACTATAAAATCCTTCCCACCGCAAAAGACTACAAACGTATCGGTGAGGGAGACACTGGGCTCAATACAGGGGGCATGGGAGCCATTTCTCCCGTTCCGTTTGCCGATTCCGCATTTCTGGAGAAGATAGAGCGGCAAATTGTGAAACCTACGGTAGACGGCCTTAAAAAGGATAAGCTGCCCTATGTTGGTTTTATTTTTATCGGGTTGATAAAAGTTGGTGATGAACCCAAGGTAATCGAGTACAACGTGCGGATGGGCGACCCAGAGACCGAAGTGGTCATGCCAAGACTGAAAAGTGATTTGGTAGAAGTGCTTGTGGCGATGGCGAATGGTACTTTGGATCAAATCGACCTTGACATCGATGAAAGGACAGCGACAACCGTTATGGCGGTTTCAGGAGGCTACCCAGAAGCCTATGAAAAGGGAAAAGAGATAACCGGAGCCGAAAACATTGAAGATTCCCTAGTGTTCCATGCAGGAACAAAACTTTCCAATGGAAAAGTGGTCACCAATGGAGGGCGTGTCATAGCCGTTACGTCCTTTGGTAAAGACTTTAAGGAAGCCCTACAAAAATCCTATCAAAATATGGAAAAGCTCCATTTTGACGGGATGTACTACAGAAAAGATCTTGGTTTTGATCTATAGGTAAGAGTGGGAGCTAATGCTCTTGTCCTCTTCGCCGTTGTCGTTGAAAATTTTCAACTGCTTCATCCAGTATACTGCGGCCACCAAACCTATGACAAAGAAAATCCAATTCAGGGTGTTGGAAGCCCACCAACTCTCCATAAAGCGGAAAAAATCGTAGGGGGCAAAAAGGTAGTTTACAAATAAGTCTTCTATACCGTAAAAAAACTTGCTCATCTTGGCTATATTTACTTTGCAAAAGTAGCAAAAGATAGGATGATTTCAAGCTTTTTCGGAAAAACAAAACCCATAAATTACATTGTCCTTGGCATTTTTTTGTTCCTTTTCCATTCCATCAACGTCTTTTTTGGTTTTGGAGAGCAAGATGTAGATCAGATTATACCATTTGAATTACTGGCTTTTGCGGTTTTACTGTTGGCCCTATTTATCATCAACCAAATTGTACGGACAGAGAAGGTAACGGACTTCAACTCCTACGCCATGCTGTTTTTTGTGCTGTTGTTGGTGGCCTTCTCCGAAACCTTGTTCAACAAAAATGTCATTTTCACCAACTTTTTTCTGTTGTTGGCCTTTTGGCGATTGTTGTCCGTTAAATCCATCCGATTTGTAAAACACAAGATTTTTGATGCTTCCCTTTTGATCGGTATTGCCAGTCTCTTTTATGATTGGTCGCTTGTTTATTTACTGCTTGTCTTTGCGGTCATCAACGTGTATGACAGAAAGAACTATAAGAACTGGCTCGTCCCTTTCGTGGGCATTGCCACGGTCTTTATTATTGCATTCGCCACACTTAGGCTAACGGGGTCAACGGAATTTTTTGGCAATCACTATATATTTTCAACAGGATTTCGCACAATGGAAACCCTGGGCCAGGTCATCAACATAAAGGCAATGATCTTTATACTGCTCATATTGTTGATCATGGCTGGTGTTTTTGTGAGGGTCCGGAATATGGGGGGAGGCAAGTTGGTATTACTGCGAATTGTACTTTTTATTTTTATCCTTGGAGTGGCCCTAGCACTTTTCACCCCGGCAGGTTCTTCCCCGCTTCTGTTTACCTTTTTCCCGGCAGCGGTTTTTATGGCCAATTATCTGGAGGGGATTAAAAAGAACAAGTTGCAGGAATTGTTTTTGGGCCTTTGTATAGCAGTTCCGCTCCTGCTTTTTATCATAGAGGTCAATCAATAAGCCATAAAGCAATATCTTTGCCCAAAATGTATAGCGATGTTCAGCGAATTTGCCTTCAACATATTTCAAAAAAGTATAGACACCTACCACATCAAGGATGATGTGTACCAAGAATTTGTGAATCCCTATCCGAAGGAAAAAGTGGAACATTTGCTCTACAGAAAAAATTGGATCGATACCGTTCAGTGGCATTATGAAGACATTATCCGTGACCCGGACATTGAGCCCGTGGCCGCACTGGACCTGAAACGAAAGATTGATGCCAGCAACCAGGACCGTACCGATTTGGTGGAATATATCGATAGCTATTTCTTGAACAAATACAAGTCCGTAGAGGTTAAGGACAATGCCACCATCAATACAGAAAGCCCAGCTTGGGCCATTGACCGACTTTCCATTTTGGCCCTGAAGATCTATCACATGCAGGAAGAGGTCAACCGTACCGATGCTTCACCAGAGCACATCAAAAAATGCAGTGAGAAGTTGGCCGTGCTTTTGGAGCAGAAAAAGGACCTGTCCATGGCCATAGATCAGTTGCTAGCCGATATTGAAGCCGGAAACAAGTACATGAAAGTCTACAAACAGATGAAAATGTACAACGACGACGAATTAAACCCGGTACTCCGTGAACAAAAAGGGTAAACCCACCCATATCCTTATCATTCGGTTCTCCGCCATGGGCGATGTGGCCATGACCGTTCCTGTGATTGGCACATTGATCAAAAAGTATCCCGATGTACAGCTGACCGTACTCACCAAGAAACACTTTATCCCCATTTTTCATGGACTGGACAGGGTAACCGTGGTTGAGGCCGATGTAAAAAAAAGGCATAAAGGCCTTATGGGGCTTTGGCGGTTGTACCAAGAGTTGAAACCACTGCAATTTGATGCGGTAGCCGACCTCCACAATGTGTTGCGCAGCCGGGTGCTGAAGAAGTATTTTGCACTGGATAGGATTCCCTTTGTGCAAATTGATAAAGGACGAAGGGAGAAAAAGGCACTTACCCGTTCCAAGAACAAAAAGTTTCAACAGCTCAAGACCACCCACCAGCGTTATGCTGATGTTTTTGGGGAACTCGGTTTTCCGATTGATTTATCCCATACCAAACCCCTAGAACGAGTTGAACTTTCGGAAAAAGTGCTGGACTTGGTGCAGCAGGATACCAAAAAATGGGTAGGCATTGCTCCTTTTGCTGCCCACGAAGGTAAAATGTATCCGTTGGAATCCATGGAAGCGGTGATCAAGACCCTGAACGATACCGATAAGTATAAAATATTGCTTTTTGGCGGCGGGGATAAGGAAGTGGAAGCGTTGGAGCGTCTTTCGAATACCTATGAAAATGCTTTGTGCATGGCCGGAAAGCTAAATCTGGCCGAAGAACTGCAATTGATTTCCAACTTGGATGTGATGCTGTCCATGGACAGTGGCAATGCCCACTTGGCAGCCAATTACGGAATTCCGGTGGTAACGTTGTGGGGCGTTACCCATCCGTTTGCTGGGTTTTATCCGTTCCATCAACCTTCAGAAAATGCATTGCTGGCCAATCGGGAGGAGTATCCGCTGATACCCACATCAATCTATGGAAACAAGCTGCCCCCGGGATATGAATCAGCCATGAAGAGCATTCAACCCCAACACATCTTGGAGAAACTCACTGAAGTTTTAGACGGCTAGGCTGTTTGAGTTGCCGAAATCGACTTAAAGTATTGCTTTAATTGTTGGATGTATTGGTATTTTAACTGGCGGTTACTACTGTCCGTCATTAAAGAGCGCATTCCCAAATACGAAGCGATGATATAGGTGGCCGTTCCCTCACAATCCACATGGCGGGCAATATGGCCATCCAATTTCCCTCTTTTCAATACAGCGACCAGGTTGACCTCCCAAACACTGATAATGTTTTTAAGGTAGCCGCAGATTTCTTCGTTGCGCTTATTGAATTCGGTCAAGAAATCGTTGAGCATAAAACCGTAGGCCATTTCATTCTTCTTGCCGGGCTCCAAGGCGTTTTCCAAGCTTTCGATGATTACGGGCAGGGGATTCTCATCCGTGTCCAGTGGCTCAATCAAAAGTGCGTAGACTTTTTGCACAATAAGGTTCTGCACAATATTGATAAAGTAGTCTTCCTTGGATTTAAAGTGATGGTAAAAGGCACCTTTGGATAGGGACAGTTCGGTGAGGATATCATCCAAACTGGTGTTGTAATAGCCTTTTTCACTGAAGATTTCGAGGCCTTTCCCGCACAAGCGGTGCATGGTCTCCCTTCGTTTGAGGGTCATTTCCATAAGATTTGGGTTTAGACTGTTGGGTCTGTAACAAAGATTGATCGGAAAAGGGCCAAACCAAAGAATTCAAGATGTACTTCCCTATAAAATCGGTAAAGTGTTTAAAAATCGGTGAACCGCCAAAATCACAAAATCCAAACCGACTCGTGGGTCGGTCAAACGATAGGATGGACTCGTCAAAAGGAGAGGGCAGGGCGTAAATTGTGGATGGATTTTTAAGCTAAAAATCGTTAACTTCACTCCTGTCTGCCGACAGGCAGGTACCTGTGCTGAACGCAGTTGAAGTATTAAAAACGAATCATATCTTTAAACGTTAGCGGTCATATAGACCAAAAAAATCTGAAATAAATGAAAAAATATCTCTCCAAAATAATTTTCCTGCAAGTCCTCTTCACATATATGATTTCTTGTTCCGATGAACAAAGCGAAAATCAAGACATACCGCTCACTGCAGAATTCGAAACTTTTGACAACATATGTTCCGAAGGAAACGATGGAAGAATCTCTATTTCGGTAATAGGCGGAGAACCTCCATACAGTTATTCATGGTCTAATGGTGAAATAACAGAAGACATATCGCAACTTAAAGCAGGTAGTTATTCGGTAACCATCTTGGATTCAGCAGGTGAAACTGAAGTATTGGGAGAAATACAAATATTCGATATTAATGATGAAATATCTATTGAGGAAAACATTACACATATTGATGAAAACGAAAATGCAGCGACCATTAATATTTCCATATCTGGAGGATCACCTCCTTATTCCTATCTGTGGTCAAATGGTTCAACGTCCAAAGATCTTAGTGATATTTTGGAAGATGGGATTTACGAAATAATGGTAACAGACGACAATGGATGCAAAAAAAGTAAAAGCATGCGAGTTTATAAAACCATTCTAGATATTGATGGTAATACTTATCGAGTTGCGACTTTTGGTTCCCAGACTTGGATGGTCGATAATTTAAAGGTAACCAGATTCAATGATGGAACAATGATACCTCTCGTCACTATCGAAAATGAATGGGTGAATGCTGGAGACACGGCCCCGTTCACTGAAGCTTATACTTGGTATGAGTACAATTATGAAACTTATGGTGCATTTTATGGTGCATTATATAATTTCTACACTGTTAATAAAAACAACTTGTGCCCCTCGGGTTGGCGAATACCGAATACATCAGATTGGTTCAACTTAATAGATTTCGCTGGAGATAGTCAATCCCAAGCTGAGAATCTTCTAGAAGAAAGCTTTGGTTTTCTTCCTGTTAAAGGAGGGTATTTGTTAAACTATGATGGTAGTGCCACCTTTTCAAATATTAATAATAGAGGATATTGGTGGTCAAGCGAAAGTTATTCAGGCGGTGAAGCTTGGTCAATGCACATTCCTGGGGTAAGTGACGGATTGGTTTGGATAAATGGCAAAGGAGATGGCTTGTGTGTTCGATGTATTAAAGAGTGAAAATGTTAAAATACAACCGCTAACGATGGCTATAAATAATTGCTTGTTCTGGTCTACTTCTGAAAATCCTAGCGGATTTTCAGTTTGGTGTTTACTTGCAAAGTTAAGTGCTAACCCGCGCAACTACTCATAGCCGAGACCGACAAGTGAAATCACTCAAACCTAATCTAAAAAATCAAGCCACCGTCCCCTTGGCAACCACTTCTTGCCCATGTACCCGGATCATTAAGCCAAAAAACGTTAACTTAACTCCTGTTTGCCGATAGGCAGGTAAATAGTTTAACGACCTGTTCTTCAAGAATGGAGAACCCGAAATAAAAACAGATGAACCTCAAGATCAATTCGCTGCAACTAATTGTCTTGGTACTTATAGCTTTTCAAACAAAAGCCCAAGATTTAGTACCACCAACCTCAAAAATATACCCCGGACCCAACGGAAAACTTGTCTACGTAAAAGATGATAAGGGAAATCAAATTCCAGATTTTTCCAATGCCGGGTATAAAGGCGGAGGAGAGGCACTCCCCTATGTGCCCGTAAAGGAAACAGTGTGGCCCGTACTTGGGGATAATTCCGGCAGCATCCAGGCTGCCATAGACAGGGTGTCGGCCCTGCCTTTGGATGAAAATGGATTCAGAGGCGCTGTACTCTTAAAAATGGGATTTTATCAGATGGATAAAGAAATTTACATCCGAAAATCCGGTGTAGTCTTAAGAGGCGAAGGCCAAAGTGATATTGGCACCATTCTTTACGGCAAGATTCCTACACCACCAGAAGGTAATGGCAGAAGATTTTGGAGACCTGCTCTTATCAAGATAGAGGGAGAAGAAGGCATCAGCTTGATTGAAGATTCAAAAACGACCCTAACGGACGATTATGTGGCTGTAGGGGCCACTACGTTCCAGGTGAAATCAGCTAAAGGTTTCAAAGTTGGCGACCAAGTATCCATCAAAAGAATTGGGAATGAAGAATGGATTGAAGAAATTGGACTGGATAGCGCAACTGTTGGCAGAAATCGGTGGAAACCCTTTGACATCACCTTCGACCGCATCATTAAAAACATCAGTGGAAATACCATTACGGTTGATGCCCCTATTTTCACCGCAATTGAAAGTCAATGGGGTGGTGGTGAAGTAACCAAATACACGGACAACAGAATAGAAAATGTAGGGGTGGAAAACCTAAGAGGAATATCGGAATACGATCCTTCTGTGCGCCAAACTGCTTATGGGAACATGGACCGTGATGACCTTGGTGAAGAGCACCGATACCATGGAGAGGAGTATTTTTCGGATGAGAAACATTATTCAAACTTCATCAATCTCACCAATGCAAAAAATGCCTGGGTGCGAAATATGACCGCTTTACATTTTGCCAACAGTGTGGTTCAGGCCAATGCCGGCACCAAATGGATCACCGTTCAGGATTGTACGTCTCTGGAGCCCGTTTCCCAACGATGGGGAGGCAGAAGATTTACTTTCCAAATGAACGGTCAATTTTGCCTGGTACAACGATGTGTTTCCCAAAAAGGGCGTCACTCCTTTGTGCTTCAGGGGTCGGAAGCAAGTGGAAATGTGTATTTGGAATGCACCGCCATAAATCCGTATTCTTCAAGTGAGCCACACAACCGCTGGGTAAATGGAGTTTTATACGATAATGTAAAAGCTCCGCTCACGGCCCGGTTTTGGGATTATATTATTGGCTGGGCCGGAGCCAATATTGTTTTCTGGAACTGTGAGGGCGACTACCTCATTCAAAGTCCGCCGACTGCTGAAAACTACTCATTCGGTCATATTGGGGTAAATGCAGTGGTCTATAATGCAGCACTACAAGATGTAACCAAGCCCAATGGCTTTGTGGAATCTACCGATAAGCACGTTACGCCAAAGAGTCTTTACCTGACCCAACTCAAAGAAAGACTTGGGGAACAAGCGGTATTGAATACCATGAAGACCGGTTATTGATTTGAATTACTCCTAGTAAAAAAAACCTCCAAGATTTTCTTGGAGGTTTTTTTATTTCGTTTTGTAAAACTGCTTATCTCATCTCCACTCGGAGAAGCTTATCGGTAGCGGTTATGTAAAGCGTTTTTTCGTCAGGAGAAAGCGCCACATTTGCAGCTGTAAGTCCATTGACTTTTATCTTACCGATCAATTTCCCTTTTTTGGTAAAAATCCACACGCCACCAGGACCTGTAGCAAACACATTTTCTTTCTTGTCGATTTTTAACCCATCGCAGCCACCGGGAGCTTTTATATCCCCTGGAGACGCAAATACTTTTCCATTTGATACACTTCCGTCAGAAGCAATATCATACGAATACCATCCTCTTTTTGGTCCCGCGGTATTTGAAACCAATAAGGTTTTTCCATCAGGGAATATGGAGATTCCATTTGGAGTTGACAATGAATCGATCAACACGGTAAGCTCACCAGATTTACTCAATTTGTAAACTCCCTGAAATTCCAATTCCTTCTTTGGGTCACTTGGACCATTCTCAAAACCGTAGGCCGGATCTGTGAAATACAAATCACCAGCTTCGGTAAGGAAAAGGTCATTGGGGCTGTTCAATCCTTTGCCTTCATACGCTCCAATTACCGTGGTGAATTTGGCTTCAGGGGCATCCAAGGGTGCATCAAGCTCAGCTATTCTTCGATCGCCATGCTGACAAATCCATAAGTTGCCCTTGTGGTTTAAGATCATGCCATTTGGTCCCATAAAACCCCCTCTTGGAGCTGGGTCTGTATAGCCTCCCGGTTTTACAAAAACAGAGGCTCCATCCTTCTCGGTCCATTGGTAGATGGTATTTGCCGGTACGTCAGAAAACAAAAGCATTTTTTTGTCCGCTACCCAGAGCGGTCCTTCCGTAAACTGAAATCCATCAGCGATGACCTCGATTTCGGCGTCCTTTTTTACAATTTTCGCCAGTTCATCGGAAACTACTTCGATTTCGCCCACTTCTTGAGCGAATCCATGGTAGCCGATGCTTAAGGAAAGAATTCCTGCAATCAAAAAATTTCTATTCATGGTTTTGAGATTGTTCTTATAGATAGTTAATATATCCTGTTTTATTTGTTTCGATTTTGTAAACTTGGCTATAGCTTACCATGTAGAGCGTTTTCATATCTTCTCCACCAAAGCAAAGGCTTACGGGGAAAGAAGGCAGGTTGATCATCCCAACGAAAGTGCCCTCCGAGTTAAAAATCTGTACGCCGTAGTACGTGGCCACATAAAGGTTTCCATCGGTATCAATGGCCATTCCATCTGCGCTGGTGGATTTCCCTTTTCTGTCCAGAACATTTCCGGTAAGGAACACCTCTGCAAATTGCCTTCCGTTGCTTATGGTTCCATCATCATTTACATCATATGCCCAGATAAAATTATCCTTTTCACTATCCACGGGATACCAAGACTCATTGTCATAGCAGTTGTTGATATACAGGGTTTTGCCATCAGGTGATAGGACTATCCCGTTTGGCATGGCAAATTCATTGGGTTCTACGATCCGTGTGATTTCACCTTCTGGAGACACATAGTAAACCGCTCGACCGGGTTGGAATTTTTCAGCCTCCATGGTAAACTGTGGATCTGTAAAATAAATCCCACCCTTGGCATCCGTGATGATATCATTTGGACCATCAATAGGTTTTCCGTCATAAGAATCCACCACAGTTCGAACAATTCTTCCATCCGTGGTCATTTCCAGCACTCTGTGGCCGATCATATCACAAACCAAAAGATTGCCATTTTTATAAGGGTAAAGCCCATTGGTTTGGATCCCCTCCTTGATATTTCTGTAGGTACCATCTGGATCCATTTCCACAGTGGAGCTCTTACTGGGGTCTGCATTCCAGGCAGCATCAAAGAACATATTGGATAGATAAATCTTTCCATCCATCCATTTGGGTCCTTCTGTGAAATACAGTGGCGGCTCCGTTTCACTGCCATCAGCGATCAATTCAGGTTCAGCCCCTTCCGGAATAATTTCCCGGTAGGCTTCGAGGGCCGCCTTTTCTTTATCCAAATAATCCTGACGAGCAGGCCAGAATATATCCAAAGCATCGGTACCCAATTCACCAATCTCTGCGCCGTGCACCATGTTGCCAGGGATACGAACAACACTATTGGGCGTCATTTTTTGTTTGGTGTCCAATAAGATTTCCTCACACTCCCCTCTAAGGGCAAACATCATTTGTTCCTGAGGATGGATGTGATGAGGGAACGCAGATCCGGGACCCATGGAAATAAAGCTCAATTGTGTATTTCTGCCTGAAACAAGTCTTGAGTAAGCCCCGTCAGCCAGTTGCGTCAACTGAAAATCATAAAGATCATAGACTGTATTAGGTTCTACGTTTGGAGGCATGGTGGTGGCTACATCCGAAATGGTTTCAGGAAGATTTGATATTCCAGCCTTTTCAAGATAGTCCAGTCGTAGCGGTGAATACACTTCCAATAACTGCGCTCCGGATTCACCGGCGGTTACTCCACTTTCCGTTCCTTTTTCCAGATAAACAAAGTCAATTCTGGGAGTGGCGCTATGCACGCCATCCGGCGCTTCCCTTTCTCTTGAAATAAGTGTGACAGGATTTCCATCTATCATCTGCTCAATGGATCCTTCCATAACAAAGACAAAGCGATCAGCAGGGAGTTCTTCGGCTGGTATTTCAGCATTGGGAGAAAGCTCCAACACACTTACCATATTTCCCGTTCCCCAAAACATTGATGCCGTGATTCCCGGATACAACTCCAAGGTGGTCAACGTCTCCAGATCGGTTACCTCACCTGCTTCCAGATTTGATTCAATTTTATGTTCGGGTAAGTCCGATAGTTCGCGAACCGTAAGATCATGTTCGGCAATCAATGCGTCGTTTTTTTCCTTCCATTTAGGTCCAGATGGGGAGCATCCTACCAGTACGATGGTAAGTGCAGCAATACAACTGCTATAAATAAAGTGTTTGGTCAATTTCCAATTCATGGGTGCTTGGTTTTTATACATTGATATCATTTTGTTAGGTCATAAAACAACAGAGGCGATACGTAAGGCTATGAAAAACCCCCGCCATTCCCAAAAATACACGAAATAATCAATGATGTAGAATATATTGTGTGATTATAACACCTCAATCGTTCAAACCCTAAAAACAAACAGGCTTATGGGTCGGTCAAACGATAGGGTGGATGCGTTGAAAGGGATGACGTAACCATCAATTGGCCCCGGAAATCTATAGCTAAAAATGCTAATTTCATTCCTGTCTGCCGACAGTTAGGTACTTGTGCTGAACCAGCCCAACCCACAGACGGGCCTGTTTCGGTTTCGGTCGATTTAATTCATTTAAAATTGAATCATACCTTAGAACGTTGCCCTCCATTAAGAAAAAGTAAAAATGACAGCAAAAGAGAGTATAGAAAATCTTTACGAAACATTCAAAAAGTATAAATTGAATGGAAAGATTGCAAAATGTCCCTGCGGCTGTATTTCGGATGAAGACGAGAAAAAAATATATTCAAAACCCCTCAGAGACTTAGAAGCTGATGATATTGGATTTTACAATGCAAAGGCAATGACAACATGGGGAAATGTAGAAAATTACAAACACTTTCTTCCCAGAATCATTGAAATTTATAAAGAAGGAAAAGGAAAAGGATGGATAGATTTAGATACGATTCACAACAAACTGGAACATGCAAATTGGAAAGAATGGGAGGAAGAAGAGCAAAAACAGATAAATAAATTTGTTGAAATTGATTGGAAAGAATTAGTCAATAAATCTGAAAACAAAATTTGGATTGGAGATTTTGAATCATATCTAAATTACTTCAATTTTGAAGAACTATTCAAAATGTGGGAATTTCCAGAGAATAAAATTGCCTTAAAAAATTTCGTTGAATTCTTCTATATGAATGGAAACGAAATTTTGTATTCTGATAAAATAATCAAGTCCAATGACAAAGACAGACGAAGTAAATTATTGAATCTTCTCGAAAGAGATAATTTGACAATAGGATTGGAAGAAGAATTCTTTGATCATGAAATGGATGATAAAGAATATGCAGATAAGGTTTCAACAGTTTTACAAATGATTGAAAATGGGTTGTAAAAAAAAACGAAAGGCAACATTGTGTAAATGCTCATTTTTGGTAAGGGCCCAGAAAGCCAGTTTAGATGAGACCGATAAATGAAAAACACTTCCTAGAAACCCAAGCCACCATCCTGGGCAACTACTTCCCACACTTCCCGTACACCCATAACAATGTTGTGAAATCATAATTTCACGATGATCCTGTCCCTTCCATATATGTTTAAAAATGAGTGGTTTACAATATAATTTGTTACAAACAAAACAATTGTGTTGAATATACACTTTATTCAAATTTTCATAACGCATAATTGCTATATTTAGTATTCCGCAATTTTTTAAGTTAAAAATTGTCAAACTCTCTATCAACAACCTCAATTTATGAAACAATGAAAACAAGAGCTTTTAGTACCCTGGGGATAGTTTTGCTATTCTTGGTATTTGCATGTTCCAAGGATAGCTTGGAATCTTCAGAAGAATTACAGCCAGAGCTGTTGACGGCCAAGCACAAAAAAAAGGACTTGGATTGGAGCGTAGAGGCCGAAATCTATGACCCCTATTCCTTGATTTCGCCAAGTGCCCATGATGAATTGACCCCTATCCAAAATGGTTTTGGGTTTACGGAAGGTCCGGCAGTGGACAAACACGGCAATGTCTTTTTTACAGACCAACCCAACGACAGAATTTATAAGTGGTCCGCTAGAAGCGGTCACGTATCACTGTTCTTGGAAGGAACAGGACGTGCCAATGGTATGGCTTTTGACAAGGATGGAAACTTAATTGCCTGTGCCGACCTTCACGGGGAACTGTGGAAAATTTTTCCAGACGGAACCCATGAAGTCCTTATCGACAACTACAACGGCAAACTCCTGAATGGGCCAAACGATGTATGGATCAATCCTATAACGGGGGGCATGTATATCACCGATCCTATTTTTCCACGGGACTATTGGGAAGAGGGTGATCCAAGAATACAGCCTTGGGAGCCTACCCATTCCGAGCAGGCCGAAACGGGCAAAGGGGGCCATGTGTATTATCTGGCGCCCGGTGCTTCAGAATTGGTCAGGGTAACCACAATGGCCGAATGGAACGATGATTCCTGGCCAAATGGTGTGGTCGGTAGTCCTGATGGCACCAAACTCTATGTCAACCAATGGCATTATGATGGTACTGGGGGCGTCTTTGTTTTTGATATTAACCCAGACGGAAGTTTGTCCAACTTGCAGGATTTTGTCCCGGGATTGAACTTCTGTGATGGCATGTCCATGGACGATGAAGGAAATGTCTACGTAAGCAGCGGAGGCATTAAGGTATACGCCCCGGATGGTGAAAATATTATGAACATTGATATGCCCGATGGCGCGACCAACAATGTTTTTGCCGGACAGAACAATAAAGAGTTGTTCATTACCTCCGTACCCTTTGTATCCTCCATTAAAATGAATGTAAAAGGGGTAGAAAAATTTTCTGGCCGAAGTGGACATGGTAATGGCGGTCACCACCACCATGGAAACCATAGGCGAGGGCGAGGCGGAAGAGGCCGCTAGCAGACAGCAAACTAAACTAGCTTACTGCAATATCCCGAAATCTTGAAATAGTTTCGGGATATTTTTTTGGCTGACCTTAGCCAAATTTCTAGGCCATATTGACCATCCTACGACGTATTGTGAAAAGTTAAGCCACCATCCCTTGGCAACTACTTCCGGCCCCTGCTGCGCAACCGCAACAGTGTTGTGAAATAACGATCTCCCGGCCATTCAATAATCCCATTATTATATAAAGTTTTCGACGTGCAAAATTCCAAAGAAACCAACCGACTAATAGGTCGATTAATCAGCTAAAATCTTGTGTTCAAATATAACAAAGGGCAAGGCAGAGATTTCTACATCAGCATGGGTTGTAACAAAATGAAATGTTCTCGCTCTTTATGAAGTTGAATATAACCAAAACCTTAATATTTAAATTATGATGGTACGATTAGCTAAAACCTTGATTGTTCTTTTTCTGTTGTCCCTAGTTTTTCATAAAGCCAATGCCCAAGTAGAGAAGAATACGGCACTATTTAATAAAATAAGAGCATTGGACAGCATTATTTTTGAGAGGGGATTTAACGCTTGTGCAATTTCTGAAATTGAGCCTTTTATTGCCGATGATCTTGAGTTTTATCATGATGAAGCTGGAATTACCCAGGGCAAAGAGGCTTTCCTATCAACAATAAGACAAAATATTTGTTCAAATACCAAGAGCAAGCCAATAAGAAAATTAGGCAAAGATGATTTTAAAGTATATCCGCTTTTTGAAGATGGTGTTTTGTATGGCGCAGTGCAGAATGGAGAGCATGAGTTTTATAGTAAAGAAGATGGAAAAGAACCCTACTTGACAAGTACCGCGCTATATTCTCATTTATGGATAAAGAAGGACAACATATGGAAACTTAAAAGAGTTTTGAGTTTTGATCACCAACCTCCTAAACAGCAAAATACTCCTAAGGAAATATGTGTTCCCACTTCTGTTTTGAAGACTTATGTGGGGGAGTATAAGAGCAAGAATACTCAGGCGCACATATCAACAATGGAAAATACACTGATTATGAAATCAGGTACTATGGAAATCACCATCTATCCAGCATCTGAAATATTGTTTTATGCCAAACAGGCTCCCTTAACTTTTGAATTTGAAAATATTGAGGGTTCAAAAATTAAGATGGCGGTTCTCGAAAATGGAAAAAAAGTAGATATTTTGACCAAAGTACAATGACTATGCCACCGTCCCCTGACAACTGCTCCCTGCCCCAGCTGTACACCCATAACAGTGTTGTGAAATCACAATCTCCCGATCATTCAACAAGTCTTCGTTGTAGTCTTTAATGTGTTTTACCTTACTGGCGACCTTTAGGTCGAGCATCTGGTTAAAATCGCAATCGTACAACCAACCATCCCAACTCACCGAAATGGTATTGGTGCACATCACGTTTTCCACCGCAGCGGGATTATAGGCCTCGACCAAGGCGTACATATAATCCTCATAATTGTCCGAAGCGATCAAATAATCCAAAAAGCGGGAAATGGGCAGGTTGGTAATCGCAAACAGATTATGGAACTCAATATCAAAATCTTCCTTCAACGCTTTTTTAAAATCGCGTTCCATGGCCGCTTGGTCGCCCGGCAAAAATGCCCCGGAGGGATTATAGACCAAATCCAACCGCAGGTTGCTGTCCGGCATGCCATAACCCACAGCGTTAAGTTCTTGCAAGGCTTGTATGGATTTATCAAAGACCCCATCCCCACGTTGCTTGTCCGTTTTGCCCCGAGTGTAATGCGGCATGGACGAGATTACGTGCACATTGTGCTTTTTAAAGAACTCCGGGAGGTCATGGTATTTTTTATTGGCCCGGATAATCGTCAAATTGGAACGCACAATAAAATCCTGGATACCCGCTTTGGAGGCTTCTTCCACAAACCAACGGAAATCAGGATTCATTTCGGGTGCACCTCCAGTGAGGTCCAAGGTGTGCGCTCCCGTATTTCGGATGACCTCCAAACACTGCTCCATGGTCTCGCGGGTCATGATTTCCTTTCGGTCGGGACCAGCATCCACATGGCAGTGCTCACAAACCTGATTGCACATATACCCCACATTGATCTGCAGGATCTCCAAGGTTTTGGGCTTAAGTGGAAAGTGACCAATCTGGGCAATCTTGTCTTTGAAGAAAGGAAGTTCGCCATCCGCAAAAAGGCCACCATTGAGGATGTCCAATTGTTTGGTGGTATTGGCGAGTTCATTTTCCCGTGCCTTCAACGACTTTTTGGCCGCTTTTTTAATATCTGATAATATACTTTGTCCCATTTTTAGTTTCTAAAATTGTACACTGGCTTTCTAACATCGCAAAAGCGAAGCGGTCTCATGTCTAAAAAAGTAGCGTTCCAGCCTACATGGAGAGTTTGTTGTACTTGTTCATCATCTGTACGCCATGCACCAAGGTAGCACCACTTTCAATGGCGGCACCGGCGTGTACCGCTTCCATCATTTCCTCTTTGGTGATGCCACGTTGCAATCCATCTTTGGTATAGGCATCAATGCAGTAGGGGCATTTCACTACGTGGGCCACCGCAAGCGCGATCAATGATTTCTCTCTTGCACTTAGTGCACCTTCTTCGAAAACCTTACCATAATAATCAAAAAATTTGTTGCCCAGTTCTTCACTCCATTCGGTGATGGAACCAAATTTTCTCAGGTCAGCTGGGTCATAATATGAGTTTGCCATGTTTTGTTTTTTAGCGGTTTATCGACATGTACCTATATGGCATTCGCATGTCGGAATTAAATAATTAAGGGGGCCAAGTTCAAAGACTCGGCATTGATAAATCAGGCAAACGAGAAGGGAGACCCTTTATTAAAAGGAATGTGTAGAAAAATATTTTTATCGGCGATAAGGCCAATTTCCTGAAATCGGATGGTTTGCCGCAACAGTTTTGAAAAAAGTACCAGCCATGCATCAACTATAGTTGAGACGTGATTGGAAAGACGTTTTATATCGGTGGTGGAATCAATATCGATTAATCGGTCCAATGAAAAAACCGTACAGCCGGCGGATTCAAAATACTGTTCCGTTGCTTTGAACAACGAGCTTACTTGCCACGGAAGTGCTTTAAAAGAACACTCGTGAAAGTTGGATTGGTGCAGCCCCAACAAATAAAAACCACCGTCCACAGCAGGGCCAAGAACGGTCTTGCCAAGCCGTAACTGCTGGTGTGCTTCCAGCAGATGTCGGGTCTTCAGTTGCGGGCTATCGTTCCCAATGGCGATGATGTTGGCAAAACCCTTATCATAAACCGATTGAAGGGCATTGGAGAAACGTTCCCCAAACGTCTGCCCGTGTTGTTCCTTTTCCGTAAAATGAAAATAAGGCAGTCCAGTTGCCTTTACAATGGAAAAAATATGTGCATTGAGGGCATCAAAAAGGGAAGTGTCCGCACCAATTTTTTTGATATGGCTATCCTTCGTCGCAGAATTTGCGAAGATTAAAATAGCGGTATCTTGAAATGGTTTTTCGCGCAAGCTATTCGATGTTTATCCTAAACATACAACAATTATTACTACTTGTTTTGGTCGGATCACATCAATTTGAATTACAGTTTTAGGGAGAGCCACCTCAACTTTAACATTCCGACCCACCAGTCTGTTTTGAAAATGAGCGGGTTAGTAACTACCGATGTACCCTAAAAATAGTTCGACAAAAAACGTTAAACTACAAGCAAACAAAAATTTACCGACCGCTCAGTCGGTGAAACAGCGCCTTATAAAATGAATGTGAGTTATAAAGATGATGATTTTTTAACCGAAATCATGGGCTTTGGCAATGTCACCCACACGGTAATACCATAACTTAGCGTTTTGTTGATTTGATAATTAAAATGTTTGAAGATAAATCCATTGGTTTGGTTCTCTCCGGCGGCGGTGTTCGGGGGATGGCCCATATTGGGTTGATCAAGGCCATGCGCGAACACGGACTGGAGGCACAAATGGTTTCGGGATCCAGCGTAGGGGCATTGGTCGGGGCCCTGTATGCCAATGGGAATTCTGTGGAGAGCATGCTGGACTTTTTCAGAAAGACGCCCCTGTTCCAATACAGCTTTTTTGCCATCAACAAACCGGGATTTATAGATACGGAACGCTATTTCAGCATTTTTAAGGGCTATTTTCCCAATGACTCTTTTGAAAGTTTGGGCAAGCCCTTGTATGTGGTGGCCACGGATTTGTTGAGTGGTGCGGAAAAGGCCTTCCACAGGGGCGAATTGATTTTACCGCTGTTGGCTTCTGCTGCACTCACCCCTGTTTTTAGCCCAGTGGAGATTAAAGGTGTCCTTTATGCCGATGGGGGGATCATGAACAACTTTCCAAAAGAATATTTGGAGGATAAAGTGGACTTTCTCATTGGAAGCAATGTTTCCATAGCGGCCGAAGTACAAAAAACCGATCTACGAAACTCCCTTCAATTGGCCGGAAGGGTCACCAATTTGATGATCTATGCTTCCAACAAAGGAAAGCTGGAGCAATGCCACCTGCATATAGAACCCAAAGAACTGGACAAAATTGGTGTTTTGGACAAAAAGGGCATAGAAAACGCCTTTTCCATTGGTTATGAACATGCCAGCAGGGCCATTGAAAAACTATTGGCCTCCAAAGACTAGACGTCGTCGTAGTCTATCTTTAATGTTGGGGTCAATGGGTGGGCCTGACAGGTTAAGATAAATCCTTCGGCCACTTCACCATCGGTCAGGATTTGGTTTTTGGCCATCTCAGCCTTTCCTTCTATAATTCGTGCAATGCAGGTACTGCAAACCCCACCTTGACAGGAATAGGGGGCGTCAATGTTTTCTTTCAGGACAGCGTCCAGTACCACTTGTTTCCGATCCATCACAAGCGAAAAGGTTTCATCATCCAAAATCACCTCAACCTTGGTTTTTCCTTCAAGGTTTTCGGCCAATTCATCTTCCTCATCGGAGCTGGTGAACAGTTCAAAATGAATTTTATCCCCAGAAACACCATTATCTTTAAGCGTATCCGATACGGCATGGATCATTTCTTCGGGTCCACAGAGATAAAAAGCATCAAAAGGAGTCTCCTTAAACTTGTTTTTCACCACAAAATTGACGGTAGAGCGCTCAATCCGCCCAAAAAGGGCATCGTCCTCATGTGCTTTACTGTAGACATATTGGACAAAAAACCGTTCGGAATATTGTTCCTTAAGTGCCTGTATTTTCTGAAAATACATGGTTTCTTCCGGGTTCTGGTTCCCAAAAACCAGCACAAAAGTGTTTTCGGGATGGCTTTCCAAAACTGCTTCGGCAATGCTCATGATGGGGGTTATGCCGCTACCGGCAGCAAAGGCTGCAACGCTTTTTTCCCCAGAACTTGGTTCAAACACAAAACGTCCTTCTGGGCGCATCACCTCCAGAGCATCACCGGCCCTTAGATTCTCATTGGCAAACACGGAAAATGTACCATCTGGCATTTTCTTGATGCCAACGGTCAATTTTCCGGAGGAAGGAGCCGAAGAAATGGAATAGGCCCTGCGGAGTTCCTTTCCGTTCAATGGGTATTTTATGGTAATGTACTGGCCCGCTTTAAAGGTATAGGTGTCCTTAAGTTCCTGCGGAACCTCAAAGGTAAGTGCCACCGCGTTCGGGGTTAATCGATCTACTGCAGAGATTTTTAACGCATGGGAATCGCTCATGAAAACAATTTTGCTGCAAAACTAAGGATTACCCTTATTTTTTTGCCCCATTTTTTCAAAAAGGATGCGTATTGTAACAAATCACCTACTTTGCATACTAACAAAAAAACAACCAACCATGTTCAAACGTTTCATTGGACTTCAATGGAAATCTTTTTTTAGGGCGGCATCATTCAAAACAGAGATTTGGATAAAGATCTTAATGGGGATCGGGGCCCTTTATTTTATCCTGGTCTTTCTTGGGCTGGGTTTTGGCTCCTATTTTATGATCAAGGAAGCGGGTTGGGGAGATCCCCTACGGATCGTGAACCAGTATATGGTCTATTATTTGGCATTTGACCTTGTTCTACGATATATGCTCCAAAAGATGCCGGTGACCAATATTAAGCCACTGTTGTATTTGCCCATCAACAAAAGTAAAGTGGTGAACTATTCCCTTGGTAAAACGGTGGTTTCCTTTTTCAATATCATGCATGCGTTTTTCTTTGTGCCTTTTAGCGTTGTTTTGCTCATGGAAGGCTACTCCATTGTTTCTGTTGTGGGTTGGCACCTGGGGTTTATGGCCCTTATTTTTGTGAATAACTTCATCAATGTAATGGTCAACAACAAGGACAGCATCTTTTATGTTTTTGGGGGACTGTTTTTGTTGGCCGGAATTTCCCAATATTATCAGTGGTTTGATATCACCCTTTACACCCAACCCATTTTTGATTTGTTCTTTGACTTGCCGTGGACGGCGATTGTTCCCTGGCTCGTGCTGATTGGCTTATATGTTTTGTCCTTTTCCTATTTCAAAAAACACATGTATCTGGATGGGGGTCTGGCCACCAAACAATCCGAAGCCAAAACAGAAAATCTGGATTGGTTGAACCGTTTTGGGAATCTGGGCACCTTTTTAAAGAACGACATCAAACTCATCAAACGAAACAAACGGTCCCGAACCTCGGTCATCGCCGGCTTCTTTTTTATTTTTTATGGATTGCTCTTTTTTACCGGTGCCATTGAGGCCTATGAAAGTCCCTTTTGGAACATTTTTGCCGGAATCTTTGTCACGGGCGGTTTCCTCTTCAGCTTTGGGCAGTACGTGCCAAGTTGGGACAGCAGTTATTATCCGCTGATGATGAGTCAGAACATTCAATATAAGGAGTATCTCACCTCAAAATGGTATTTGGTCATCATCGCCACCATCATTTCCACTGTTTTGGCGTCTTTTTATATATACTTTGGATGGGAGGCCTATGCCGCTGTATTGGTAGGTGCTATATATAATATAGGAATCAACAGCTATTTGGTGCTTTGGGGTGGGGCATATGTAAAGACACCCATAGACCTTACCTCCAACAAAAAGGCCTTCGGAGACAAACAGGCATTCAATGCAAAGACCTTGCTGCTGACCTTGCCCAAAGTTGTTTTGCCCATTATCATCTATGCCATAGGCCACCTTTTGATCAATCCCTTGGCCGGATATCTCTTTGTTGCCATAGCTGGAATGTTGGGCTTTGTGTTCAAGAACAAGGCCTTTAAAATGATAGAGGGCATCTATAAAAAAGAGAAGTACAAAACCTTACTGGCCTACAAACAGAAATAAAAATCAGTTACAAAATACAGCACATGATCACAGCTCAAAACCTGACAAAAACCTACAGTTCACAAACTGTGTTGAATATTGATCATTTGGAAATTCCAAAAGGCCAAAGTTTTGGTCTTGTGGGAAACAATGGTGCAGGAAAAACCACCCTGTTCAGTTTGTTGTTGGATTTGACCCAACCTTCCACAGGGTACATTATCAACAACGAAGTGCAGGTGGACCAAAGTGAAGCGTGGAAACCCTTTACTTCTGCATTCATTGATGAGACTTTCCTGATCGGCTACCTTACTCCAGAGGAGTATTTCTATTTTATCGGGGAACTTCGGGGCAGAAACAAGGCCGATGTGGATGCCTTGTTGTCCAACTATGACGATTTTTTCCACGGTGAGATTTTGGGCCAAAAGAAATATCTGCGGGACCTTTCCAAAGGAAATCAAAAAAAGGTGGGCATTGTGGCCAGCTTTATTGGCAATCCGGAAGTGGTGATCTTGGACGAGCCTTTTGCCAATTTGGACCCTACAACCCAAATACGGTTAAAGGCCATCATCAAAGATTTGGCAGCCAAGGAAGGAGTGACGGTGCTGGTCTCCAGTCACGATTTGATCCATGTCACCGAAGTCTGTGAACGTATTGTGGTGCTCAACAAAGGAGAAATTGTAAAAGACATTAAAACCTCAACCCAGACCTTAAAGGAATTGGAAGCTTTTTTTGGGGGATAAAAAAGAGGCTCTCTTAAAAATTATGAAACTGCGTCATTCTGAATTCCTGCCTGCCGGCAGGCAAGGCATTTCAGAATCTCATCATACTTATAAACAAAGCACTATGTGAACCTGAATCCTGCCCGTCCGGCAGGCGGGCAAGCTCAGGTTGACGAAATCCTACATTTTAAACAGCCTTATGAATTTGAATACGCTTGGAGATTGCGTTAGCACATGGCCGAGGTATCATAATGAAACGATACTTTTTTGATCTTTCCATCCTGCACTTGGTACAGGGCAACTTCCTCCATGTTCATTCGGTTGCCATCCTTAAAGGTAACATCGCTGGTCATGGCCACGGCAAAATGATTGCCCGCCACAACGGGATCGCCAACCGTGCCATCATGGGTTTCCTGGATGCCCTCCATCCATTGCTCAAAGCATTGTAGGATGTTGTCCAATCCCTCCGTCACCTCATTGGGCATATTGGGCATTTCTAAACTCACTGCGTCTTGGGCATAAAGGCCATACGCTTCTTGGTATTTGCCTTCCCTGCAAAAGGCAACCAATTTGTCTGCAACTTCTTGTGTGGTCATGTTGTTTCTGTTTTTATGATTAATGAATAAACTTCTTATCAATTAAATGAACTTTTAAAATCCATATTAGGCTAAGCTACAAAAGCATAAAACCTAAGGCCAAGGGCAAATACGACACTTTAAAGGGTTGTTTCTGCCACGGATATCTACTACATTTATCACTCGTAAATTCATGGCTATGAAACACGTAAGTATTTTGGTGCCCAAGGGCAATGCTATTTTGAGCAGTGTAGTGGGGCCGTACAAGATTTTATCCGCAGCCAATCGGTTTTTGCAGAAGGCCGGTGTTAGAAATGACAATTTTTTTGACATTCATTTAGTGGGATTGGATGGCGACCAATCACTCTACAATGGACTGTTCAGCATCCATTGCGATAAGACCATTGATGAGGTAAACAAGACGGACCTTATCCTGATTCCGGCCTTACGCACGGATAAATTAATGGAAGACCTCAAACAGAACGAACCCTTTGTGGATTGGATCATGAACCAGCGAAACAGGAACAATGCCGATGTGGCCAGCATGTGCCTGGGGGCTTTTGTCTTGGCCCGCACGGGTTTGGTGGATAGGAAGCAGTGCTCGACACATTGGGCGGCCATGGAGCTGTTTAAAAGGATGTACCCCCAAGTGAATCTGGTTTCCAACAAAATTGTTACTGAAGAGGATGGCATTTACACCAGTGGTGGGGCCTATTCTTTTTTGAACCTTATGATCCACCTGATTGAAAAATTCTGTGGTCGCGAAGCCGCCATTTATATCTCCAAATATTTTGAAATTGAAATTGATCGGGAAGACCAGAACCAATTTGTCATTTTTCAAGGCCAGAAAGAGCACGATGATACCGCCATCAAAGCGGCTCAAAATTATATTGAGGACAATGTAAACGATAAAATATCAGTGGAAGAACTGGCCCAAAAATTTGCGATCAGCAATAGAAACTTTGTCAGGCGGTTTAAAAAAGCCACCCAGAACACCCCATTGGAGTACATTCAACGGGTAAAGATAGAAGCGGCCAAACGCAGTTTGGAAACCACCCAACAAAACGTGAACGAGATCATGTACCAAGTGGGCTACGCCGACCAAAAAGCGTTCCGAACCGTGTTCAAAAAATATGTGGGGTTATCTCCGGTGGCCTACAAAACAAAATACAACCGGGCCCAACTAAAATATGACCGGCCCATGGCCTAGTGACCGGGCATAGGTACTTCAACCGAGTGGGCAAATAAAAAATCTTGTATTTTATCGATGAGCCTTATAATAATCTGTGTTTTTTTCAGTTAAGGTTACACACGATTATCGATAATTTTGAAGCTTCAACATACACTTATCATCGCCATGGTTCTGGGAGGGCTGCTCTTCAATTCCTGCTCTACCCAAAAGGACAAGTTCATCAACCGAAATTGGCATGCCCTCAACACCAAGTACAACACCCTGTACAATGGCAATATCGCTTTTGAACAGGGCCGGGAGGAGTTAAATGCCAGTTACAGGGACGATTATTGGGAAATCCTCCCCGTGGAACGCTTGGAAGTGACCGACGAGATAAAGCTCGATTCCGAGGACAACAACCCCAATTTCATCATTGCTGAGGAGAAGGCCACCAAGGCCATCCAAAAGCACAGCATGGATATTAAGGATGAAGAACGAAATCCGCAGACGGACGAAGCTTTCCTCCTTTTGGGCAAGTCGCGCTATTTTGACCAACGCTATATTCCCGCTTTGGAAGCCTTCAATTATATCCTCAGAAAATATGTGGAGAGCGATAAATTGAACGAGGCCACCATTTGGCGTGAAAAGACCAATATGCGGTTGGACAATCCGGAAGTGGCCATTAAAAACCTGAAACGGTTGTTCAAATATGAATCGCTCAAGGATCAGGAGTATGCCGATGCCAATGCGGTTTTGGCCCAGTGCTACATCAACCTGAATGTTCCGGACACGGCCATCCAAAAATTAAAGGTTGCCCAAGCCTACACCAAAAAGAACCCCGAAAAAGGAAGATACTTGTTCATCATTGGGCAGTTGTACAATCAATTGGGGCATAAGGACAGTGCCAATTATGCTTTTGACAAGGTCATCGATTTAAATCGAAAATCGCCTCGGGTATATATGATCAATGCCCACCTCCAAAAAATTCAGAACACGGAAATCACGGATGCCAATGAGGAGGAAATGTTGGAATACCTGACCGATTTGGAAGAGAATCGGGAAAACCGACCTTTTTTGGATAAGATCTATCGCGAAGTGGCCCAGTTCCACCTGGCCAACGAACGGGATAGTTTGGCCTTGGCGTATTACAATAAATCCATCCGCGCCACACAAGGTGAACGGAAACTGAATGCCCTCAACTACCAAAGTCTCGCAGATTACTATTTTGATGAGGATGAATACAAAACGGCAGGGGCTTATTACGACAGCACCTTGACCAACCTGACCGAAAACACCAGAAAGCACAGGGACATTAAAAAGAGGTTGGATAATTTGGAAGATGTCATCAAATACGAGGACATTGTTCAGTATACGGATAGCGTAATCACGGTTTACCAGATGCCCGAGGCGGAGCGAAAAGCTTATTTTGAGGACCACATTGCAGAACTGAAGCGCAAAGCCGAAGAGGAGGAAGCCAAGAAACAGCAACAAGCAGCGGCTGGTTTTGCCGCCTTTGAAAAGACGAAGGGCGGGAAAGATAATAAGGGGAAGTTCTACTTTTATAACATCACCAGTTTAGGGTACGGCAAAAATGACTTTAGGACCCGATGGGGCGAACGCACCCTGGAAGACGATTGGCGTTGGAGCAACAAATCCAGAACATTGGTGTCCGAGGCTGCCGGGGAACAAGTTGCAGGCAACGACCCATCAACAGAAAACCTTACCGAAGACCAAAAATATTCAGTGGATTTCTATCTGAACCAAATTCCTACGGATGTAGCTGTAATTGACAGTCTGTGGACCGAGCGGAATTTCGCCAATTATCAACTGGGGTTGATCTATAAGGAAAAATTCAAGGACAACCTTTTGGCGGCTGCTAAGTTGGAGCGGGTTTTGGCTTCCAATCCAGAGGAACGGTTAATTCTTCCCTCAAAATACAACTTGTACAAAATTTATGAGGAAAGCGGCAGTCCGTTGGCCCAAAACATGAAACAGGATATCATCAACAACCATCCGGACACCCGTTATGCTGAGATATTATTGAACCCACAGGCGGTTCTGGAAGGCAATACCGATAGTCCTGATGCACGCTATGCAGCATTGTTCAAACTATACGAACAGCAAGAATATCTGCGGGTCATTACCATGTCCGAAGAATACATCAATACGTTCACGGGGGATCCCATCGTACCAAAATTTGAAATGTTGAAGGCCAACGCCATTGGCCGCTTGCAGGGGTTTGAACCTTTTAAGGAAGCCTTGAACTATGTGGCCCTGACCTACCCCAACAATCCCGAAGGGAAAAAAGCGGAGCAAATTGTGGATGAACAATTGCCCAAATTGGAAAACAAGGAATTTTCCCCGGAAACGGGTTCATCGGGAACCGCAAATTGGAAAGTGGTCTTTCCGTTTAAAATAAGGGACAATGAAAAGGCATTGGTATTGAAGAAGCGTCTTGAAGAGGCCATAAAAGAATTGAACTACCGAAACATTGTTTCCAAGGACATTTATAATCTGGAAGATCAGTTTGTGGTGGTGCATGGATTCCGGTCCAAAGATTTTGCCCTGGGCTTTGCAGAGCTTATTAAAAACAACAAAGACTACCGCATTAAAGATGAGAATTTTGTAGTTTTATCAGACAATTACAAGATTGTACAGGTCCACAAGAATTTAGAATCATACAAAGAACATATTTTAACCCCAAAACCCTAGAACACAATGTTTTCTGACAACAAAAAACCACGACCTATGAATGAATTTGGCGGACAGCCCAACAGAATTGAAAAGAACACCAAGATAAAAGGTGACATTACTTCCGAAGCTGACTTTAGAATTGATGGCAAGCTTGAAGGGAATGTAAAAACATCAGGAAAAGTGGTCATTGGAAAAGATGGCTACATCAACGGAAAAGTGGAGTGCGTAAATGCTGATATTGAAGGAAAGTTCAATGGTGAGCTCTCTGTAAAGGAGTTGCTTTCGCTCAAGGCCTCTGCCATTATTGAAGGCACCGTAACCGTGGCCAAATTGGCGGTTGAGCCTGGTGCCACGTTCAATGCGGCCTGTACCATGGGCAAAGGTGCAACCACGACCACTTCGTCCACAGCCGCACCAAAATTGGAGTCCACAAAAAGCAATGAGCCAGCAAAAGCCTCCTAAAAAGAAGAACAACTTTAGAAATGCCGCCATCCTAACAGGCATTGGTTTTGAAATGGGGGCCATTATTTATTTGTCCGTCCAAGGCGGAAAATGGTTGGACGCCGAATATCAAAATGAAAAGAATATTTTTACGGTAATTGCCACTTTATTGGGAGTGGCAATTTCTATTTGGCTAGTTTTGCAGCAGTTAAAACGTATTAAATATTGATGTTCAAGCTTAATCTGTTCACCCAGTTCCTTATTCTCCTTTTGGTATTATTGATTCTTGCTTTTGCAGGGCATTTGTTTGTTTTATCCAGCAAGGGTTTCCCACTTTACGGCAACTTGATTGTGCGTTCCTACATAATCAATGGGATTTTGGCCGCTGTCATTTTTGGGTTGCTTTTCCGTTTTAGGGAGCGGTTAAAAAACCAAATCGGATTTTTGTTCATGGCGGGAAGCTTGGTAAAATTTGTCTTTTTCTTCATCTTTTTTTATCCCACTTATATTAGAAATGGGGACATGTCGGGTCAGGAATTCGCCGCTTTTTTTGTCCCGTATGCCATCGCTCTTTTTCTGGAGACCTTTTTTGCTTCCAGAATGCTCAAAATTTTGGAGGAATCCCCTGAAGATTAGTCGGCTCAAAATCCTCAAAAATAAAAGTTTGAAAGCTTTTTTCTTTTTGGAAGAATGGCTTACATTTGCACCGATTTTGAGAGACCGATATTTTGAGCGAAATGCGAAAGACTTTTTTTACGAGAATACTTCTTGTCGGAACACTATTGTTGGCCCAGTTCACTTTTGCCAAAGAACAGGAACACGAAACTGAAGAACACGGCAAGGACCTAAAGACTGAAATTAAGGAGTACATTTCCCATCACCTTAAGGATTCTCACGACTTTTCCTTATTCTCTTACACTGCGGAAAATGGAGAGCACAAATATGTTGGTTTTCCTTTGCCCGTTATCTTGATCGATGATGGACTACAGGTTTTCTCCTCTTCAAAATTCCATCATGGCGAGACCGTGGCCGAAGTGGACGGCAATCACTACAAGCTGTACCACGGTAAAATTTACAAGACCGATGCCGAGGGCACCATCAATTACGATGAAAAGCACCATCCCACCAATGTAAAACCTTTGGATTTTTCCATCACCAAGAATGTGGTAATGATCATTGTCACAGGAGCATTGATGTTGTGGTTGTTCACCAGCTTGGCCAAATCCTATGCAAAGAACAACGGTGTTCCCACTGGGGTAGGCCGTTTCTTTGAGCCCATTATATTATATGTAAGGGATGACATCGCCAGACCCAACATCGGAGAAAAGCGATACAAAAAATACATGCCCTACTTGTTGACCATCTTCTTCTTTATTTGGTTCTTGAACATGTTTGGCCTTACCCCACTGGGGATCAACGTTACAGGAAACATTGCCATTACTTTTGCATTGGCCTTGATGACCTTTTTATTGACCAACCTTACCGGAACAAAAGATTATTGGATGCACCAATTCAATCCACTTGGTGATTCCATGCCTTGGTACGCCAAGATACCTTTATACATTATCTTGGTGCCCATTGAAATATTGGGATTGTTCATCAAACCGTTTTCCCTGTTGATTCGTTTGTATGCGAACATGCAGGCAGGTCACATTGTATTGATGAGCTTGATCGGATTGATGTTCATTTTTAAAAGCTGGTTGGGAAGTCCATTGTCCTTCGGACTGGCCTTTGCCATTTCATTGATAGAAGTATTGGTAGCATTGCTACAAGCCTATATTTTCACCATGTTGAGTGCGTTGTACTTCGGATTTGCCTCCGAGGACCATCATGCAGAAGGTCATGAAGATGACCCAGAGTTGGTGCATTTATAACAGTTGTCATTCCCGCGGAGGCGGGAATCCAGTAAGTTGAATTTTAATTTTTAAACTAGATAGATATGGAAATTCCAGTAATGGTAGGTGCAGGTTTGGTTGTTATCGGTGCAGGTATCGGTATCGGTAAGATTGGTGGTTCCGCAATGGAGGCCATCGCTCGTCAGCCTGAGGCTTACGGAAAAATCCAAACAGCGATGTTGATTGCAGCAGCGTTGATTGAAGGTATTGGTTTTGCTGCTCTTTTTGCAGTGTAATCAAAAAAACCCAGAGCAAAAGTTGTAACGGTTGGTTGCAACTTTTGCTTGATTAATAGTTTAAAAAAGTACAAGAATAAAGCATAGATATGGAAAAGTTATTGGAAGAGTTTTCGTTGGGACTGTTTTTTTGGCAAACCGTGTTGTTCGGATTGTTGCTGTTCCTATTGTACAAGTTTGCATGGAAACCTATCCTTAAAGCGGTAAATGATCGTGAAGAAGGCATTAAAAATGCTTTGGATGCTGCCGATGCTGCCAAAAAGGAAATGCAAAACGTTACTGCCGATAGCGAAAAATTGCTGAAAGAGGCCAGAGCGGAGCGCGATGCGTTGTTGAAGGAAGCCAGGGAAATCAAAGAAGGCATTGTTTCCGAAGCCAAGGAACAGGCCAAGGTTGAAGGGGATAAAATGATCAAGCAGGCCCAGGCCACCATCGAAAGTGAAAAGAAAGCCGCCGTTGCAGAGATAAAAGCACAAGTGGCCAACCTTTCTTTGGAAATCGCGGAAAAAGTCATCAAAGAAGAATTGTCCGACAAGAAGAAACAACAGAAGTTGGTGGATGATATGTTGGGCGACATCAAATTGAACTAAAACAAAAGGTATTGGTTTGCTAAGGCGTGGTTGTCGCATAGTTTCAACATTAGCCTTTCACCATTAACCCAATAACCTAAAGAATATGAACCAAAACAGGGCAGCCATACGCTACGCAAAAGCAACCTTGGATTTCGCTATCGAAAAGAAAGCGGCAGAAGCCGTGGAAAACGATATGCGGAATATTTCAGCGACGATTTCTGAAAGTGACGAGTTGGAAAAACTTTTGGAGAGCCCCATTGTAAATAATGTGGTAAAGAAAAATGCATTGCTTGAAATTTTCAAGGACTCCTCTGAGATCACCAAGGGACTTATCGGTACATTGATAAGCAACAAACGTATAGCCATGTTGCAGGAAGTGGCCTTTAAGTACATCATCCTTCATGAGAAATTGAAAGGAGAGGATGTGGCTTATGTGACCACGGCAATTCCCTTGACCGCGGATTTAGAAAAGAAAATATTGGCCGAGGTGAAAAAGATCACCGGAAACAAGGTCACCATAGAAAACAGGATCGACGAAAGCATCATTGGAGGCTTTGTATTGCGCGTGGGCGATTTACAGTATGATGCCAGCATCGCAAACAAATTGAACAATTTAAAAAGAGAATTTACAAATAGTCTATAAATAAAGAGAATCAATGCGTCTGACGTCTTGGTTCTTATTTCTTATATCTAAACTATGGCAGGAGTAAAAGCCGCTGAGGTATCAGCAATTTTGAAAAAACAGTTATCAGGTTTTGAGGCCACCGCTTCCTTGGACGAAGTAGGTACCGTATTGCAAGTAGGGGATGGTATTGCCCGTGTGTACGGACTTTCCAATGCCCAATACGGCGAGTTGGTGGAGTTTGATGGTGGAATGGAAGGTATCGTTCTAAACCTTGAAGAAGATAACGTTGGTGTGGTTTTGTTGGGTCCAACCAAAGAAATCGTGGAAGGAGCTACCGTAAAGCGTACACAACGTATCGCATCCATTAAGGTGGGTGAAGGAATTGTTGGTCGTGTGGTGGATACCTTGGGAACTCCCATTGATGGGAAAGGACCTATTGCTGGCGAAACCTACGAGATGCCTTTGGAGCGCAAAGCCCCTGGTGTAATTTTTAGACAACCTGTAAACGAGCCATTGCAGACAGGAATCAAGGCGATTGATGCCATGATTCCAATTGGTCGTGGACAAAGGGAGTTGGTGATCGGGGATAAGCAAACCGGTAAGACCACCGTTTGTATCGACACCATCTTGAACCAAAAAGAATTTTACGATGCCGGTGAGCCCGTATATTGTATTTATGTGGCCGTTGGTCAGAAAGCATCCACAGTTGCGGCTATTGCCAAAACTTTGGAAGATAGAGGGGCATTGGCCTATACCACCATTGTAGCGGCGAATGCATCAGACCCTGCTCCTATGCAGGTGTATGCTCCTTTTGCCGGTGCAGCGATTGGAGAGTACTTCAGAGACACAGGTCGTCCTGCTTTGATCATCTATGATGATTTGTCAAAACAAGCGGTTGCCTATCGTGAAGTATCCTTGTTGTTGAGAAGACCTCCAGGACGTGAAGCCTACCCTGGTGACGTATTCTACTTGCACTCCAGATTGTTGGAGCGTGCGGCTAAAGTCATTGCAGATGATGGTATTGCAAAGAACATGAACGACCTTCCAGAGGTGTTGAAGCCTATGGTAAAAGGTGGAGGTTCATTAACGGCATTGCCAATTATTGAAACACAGGCAGGTGACGTATCGGCCTATATCCCTACCAACGTAATTTCCATTACGGATGGTCAGATATTCTTGGAGCAAGATTTGTTCAACCAAGGGGTGCGTCCTGCGATCAACGTGGGTATCTCTGTATCTCGTGTGGGGGGTTCCGCGCAGATCAAATCCATGAAGAAAGTGGCCGGTACCTTGAAATTGGACCAAGCCCAGTTCCGTGAACTGGAAGCTTTTGCCAAGTTCGGTTCCGATTTGGATGCCGCTACATTGAACGTCATTGAAAAGGGTAGAAGAAACGTTGAAATCTTAAAACAAGGTCAGAACGATCCTTTTACCGTAGAAGATCAGGTGGCCATCATCTTTGCAGGTTCCAAGAACTTGTTGCGTGATGTTCCTGTGGATAAAGTAAAAGAATTTGAAAGGGATTATTTGGAGTTCTTGAATGCCAAGCACAGGGATGTATTGGATGCCCTTAAGGCCGGTAAATTGACTGATGAGGTTACCGACACCCTTACTGCGGTTGCGAAAGACCTTTCAGGGAGATATAGAGCATAATAAGAATTGTCATTCCTGCTAGCACCCTGAGCGTAGTCGAAGGGAAGCAGGAATCCATAACCAAAAAGATTCCGCATCAAGTGCGGAATGACAAATAAGAAAATGGCGAATCTAAAGGAAATACGGAACAGGATATCATCCATCTCTTCAACGATGCAGATTACCAGTGCCATGAAAATGGTATCGGCTGCCAAGTTGAAGAAAGCCCAGGATGCCATTACGGCCATGCGTCCTTATTCGGATAAACTTACCGAACTGTTGCAAAGCCTTAGTGCGAGTTTGGATGGTGATGCGGGCAGTGCATTCACGGACAACCGGCCCGTCAATAAAGTTTTGGTGGTGGCCATCACCTCTAACAGGGGGTTGTGTGGAGCATTCAACACCAACATCATTAAACAGAGCAGAACTTTGGTGGGGCAAACCTACGCAGGAAAGCAGGTGGATTTTGTGACCATTGGAAAGAAAGCCAACGATATCCTCCGCAAAAAGAACACCATCGTTGCAAATCATAGTGATGTCTATGACGATTTGACATTTGAAAACGTTGCTGAAATAGCCGAGTTCTTAATGGCTCAATTTACGGAGGGCAAGTATGACCGAATTGATTTGGTCTACAACAAGTTCAAGAATGCGGCCACCCAAATTGTGATGTCCGAGCAGTTCTTGCCCATTGCTATTTCTGATGAGAAAGCCTCCAGTGTTTCAGATTACATTTTTGAGCCATCCAAGGCGGAGATTGTGGAGCAGTTGATACCAAAATCATTGAAGACCCAATTGTTCAAAGCTATCCGGGATTCCTTTGCCAGTGAGCACGGGGCCCGTATGACGGCGATGCACAAGGCAACCGACAACGCCAAAGACCTTAGGGATCAATTAAAATTGACCTATAATAAGGCAAGACAGGCCGCCATTACCAATGAAATTTTGGAAATTGTTGGTGGGGCCGAGGCGTTGAACGATTAGAGTTGATTCGATAAAAATTATAAAAGCCGCAAACTAAGCGGCTTTTTTTGGCTCCAAACCTTTTATCATATATGGAATAAAGCGTTTTATGTAACTTGTGACCACCTAAAAGAGGTTTTTAAAGAACACGCACCTATTGAACCCATTAAAAAGGCTTTTTAAACAGACTTTTATTTATGGCCTGGCTACGGTAATGCCCCGGGTCATTTCCTTTTTTCTGTTACCACTCTATACCGCTGTTTTTGAAAATGCAGCGGGGTACGGGCAGTATACCAATATCTATGCTTGGATAGCTATTTTCAATGTCTTTTTGGCCTATGGCATGGAGACCGCTTTTTTTAGGTTTTACCATAAAACGGACGACAAGAAAAAGATCATATCCACTTCGCTGATATCCCTTTTGGCCTCTTCCCTCTTGTTTTTGATCATTGCGCTGTCCGTAAAACAGTGGTTGTCCAATGTAACCAACATCAATGCGGATTATATTAAGTTCACCACTTTTATCTTGGTGTTGGATGCTTTGGTCATTGTTCCGTTTGCCTTGTTGAGGGCCCAGGAAAAACCCATGAAATATGCCGTCCTAAAGACCATTAATGTGGCCATAAATTTGGCCTTTAATGTGTTTTTCTTGCTTGTTTTGCCCAAAATGGCGCAAGAAAATCAGTCGGAGTTTTTTAATGCCATCTACAGGGAAAATTGGGAAATCCATTATGTGTTGCTTTCAAATGTGATTGCCAGTGGTATTACGCTTTTGATTTTGTTGCCCACATATATCAAGGTCCCATACCTATTTGATACTGATGTGTGGAAGCAGATGATGAAATATGCAGGTCCCGTAATGTTGGCCGGGGTTGCGTTTACGGTCAATGAAGTGCTGGACAAGATTTTACTGACCGAGATATTGCCAGCGGACATTGCAGAAACCGAAGTGGGAAAATATGGCGCATGCTATAAATTGGCGCTGTTCATGACCCTGTTCGGAACTGCGTTCCGGATGGGGGTGGAACCCTTTTTCTTCAGTCACGCCAAAACGGAGAAACCACAAAGGACCTACGCACAGATCACCAATTATTTTGTGATTCTGGGGAGCATTATCCTTTTGGGCGTTGTGGTCTACATTGATATTTTGGGCAAGCTTCTGATTCGCAATCCTGTTTATTGGGAAGCTCTTGATGTTGTCCCCATTATTTTATTGGGCAGTTTCTGTTTGGGCATATACCATAACCTTTCCGTTTGGTACAAAGTAACGGACCAGACCAAATTTGGGGCCTACATTTCATCTGTTGGCGCATTGATTACCCTGGTCACCAACATAGGGCTCATTCCCAAAATAGGCTATATGGCTTCAGCTTTGGCTACCTTGGCCGCTTATGGTAGTATGATGGTGCTGTCCTATTTCTTCGGAAGAAAATATTACCCGGTACCCTACAACATGCGGAAGATTGGGTTCTATCTTTCCGTTTCAATTCTATTTTCAGCCCTTTCCTTCTACGTTTTTAATAGAAATTTAATAGGGGGCAGCCTACTTCTTTTGTTATTTTTGGGATTGATTTACAAAATGGAAGGAGAAAATCTAAGAACCCTATTTTTAAGACGTGAAGATTAAGATCATCAACAAGTCAAGCCATGTATTGCCCCATTACGAAACCTTGGCTTCCGCAGGAATGGACCTTAGGGCAAACATTGAGTTGCCCATTGTATTAAAACCCTTGGAAAGGGCCATTGTCCCTACAGGAATTTATATGGAACTTCCCTTGGGGTATGAAGCCCAAGTAAGGCCGCGGAGTGGATTGGCGGCAAAAAAAGGAATCTCGGTACTGAATGCCCCTGGCACCATTGATGCAGATTATCGGGGTGAGGTAGGCGTGATTCTGGTGAACCTTTCATCCGAAGAATTTACTATTGAGAATGGAGAACGTATTGCCCAAATGGTCATTGCCAAGCACGAACGTGCCGAATGGGAAGAAGTGGAATCCCTTTCGGAAACGGATAGGGGAGCTGGTGGATTTGGCAGTACGGGAACAAATTAAATTCCTGCGAAGGCAGGAATCTCTTTGAAACAATCATTAGCCATTGGAGTTAGGATGCTCATAGCAAGTTGGATAAACTCAACCAAATAAATGAAGTGTTGGACTGTCCAAATAATGATCAATCGACCTAACGGAGTGCTTTATGTTGATGTTACGGATAATCTGGATGAAAGAGTAAAAGAGCATAAGTTAAAATTATATCCAAGGTCTTTTACCGCTAAATACAATTGTGACAAACTTGTTTATTTTGAAGAGTTTGATGATGGACAGGAGGCAGTAAAACGAGAAAGGCAAATGAAAAAATGGAAAAGGGTTTGGAAGGTCAAATTAATAGAAAATTTTAATCCAAACTGGGTTGATATCAGCCTTAACTGGAAATTGAATTATAATAAATCAAGATAAATCTTGTTGGAGTACTTAGAAAACAAGCAAAGTTTAACCGCAAAAAATAGACACCTGCCTTCGCAGGTGTGTGAAATATGAAAATAATCGTACCCATGGCGGGAAGAGGTTCCCGATTACGACCACACACTTTAACCGTACCAAAACCACTCATTCCCGTTGCTGGAAAACCCATTGTGCACCGTTTGGTGAGCGATATTGCCAAGGTGTTGGGGGAACCCATCGAGGAGGTAGCCTTTATTCTGGGGGACCCTGCTTTTTTTGGTGATGATGTAGTGGATAGTTTGATGCGATTGGCAAAAGAATTGGGCGCAAAAGGTTCAATATACCGGCAAGACCAACCCTTGGGAACAGGCCATGCCATTATGAGTGCCAAGGAATCGTTGAGCGGTCCTGCGGTAATTGCTTATGCGGATACGTTGATCCGTGCCGATTTTGATCTGGACAAATCTGCTGACAGCGTTATTTGGGTGAAGCAGGTTGACCACCCCGAAGCCTATGGTGTGGTAAAATTGAATGATGCCAATGAAATAGTTGAGCTGGTAGAAAAACCAAAGGAGTTCGTCTCGGATTTAGCGGTAATAGGCATCTACTATTTTAAGGATGTCGGGATTCTTAAAAATGAGCTACAACACGTTTTGGACAACGATATAACCCATGGAGGGGAGTATCAAATCAATGATGGGATTAAACGCATGATGGAAAAGGGCATGAAATTTGTTCCTGGTAAAGTGGATGAATGGATGGATTGTGGCAACAAAAATGTGACCGTGGAGACCAACCAACGCATGTTGGATTTTTTGGAAAAAGACGGGGAAAATCTGATTGCTGATTCAGTAAAACAAGAGAATGCCAATATTATTGAGCCCTGTTTTATTGGTGAGAATGTTGTGATCAAAAACAGTACGGTGGGACCTTATGTGTCCGTGGGGGCCAATACGGTTCTGGAGAATACAACCATTAAGAACAGTCTTGTACAAAACAATAGTAAAATATACAATGCAAATTTAGACAATGCCATGATTGGCAATTATGTTGTTTTTAATGGTAATTTTGAAACCATAAGTATTGGGGATTATTCCGTTTTGGAATAAGGCAATATGTCTTTTATTGATATAATGGCGTTAGGGATAGTATGAATGGAAAGTTTCTTTTTTGGATGTGCTTAGTTGTGTCCACGCTGACATGGTATCCCACCTATGCCCAAGAAGAACAGGAAAGCGCGGAAGTATACCTCGAAGAATATACCGATAAGTTTCAAGAGAATTTCTTTGAGGCTCTCAAACAAAAAGGCATCCAAAATTATGACAGGGCCATTGATTTGTTGTTAAAGTGCAAACAATTGGATCCATCCAACAGTGTGGTGGATTATGAATTGGCCAAAGCCTATGCAATGGACAAGCAATATGTGCAGGCCCAAGAATATGCCGTGAAAGCCCTGAATGCAGAACCAACCGATTTTTGGTATTTGGACAACCTTCTCCATGTATTGGAAAAAGAAGGGAGCCCTCTGGAAGCAGTTAAACAGGAGATTCCTTTTGCCAATCAAAAGTTACAGCAAAACCTTGCTTTGGGATATTTCAAAATGAGAAAATACAACGATGCCCTCAAGGTTTTGGAAGGATTGGGCAGTTCTGCATTTGCTGAGGAACTGACCTCAAAAATAAAAGACTCCCTTCAAACTAAAAAGGAGGAAAGAACAGTTTCACCCGTGGTAACAAGTCCAAAAAAGGATGACCCCACGGCGCAATATCGATCACAAATAGAACAGCTGTTATCTGCATCAGATTATGGCCAATTATTGGCCATTTCCAAGGAGGCACAGGATTCCTATCCGTTGCAACCCTATTTTTATTATGCGTATGGAGCAGCATTGAACAACACCTCCAATGCCAATAAGGCCATTGAGGTTTTGGAAAGTGGGTTGGATTACCTTTTGGACGATGATCAATTGGCCAACAAGATGTACAGCGAGCTGTCCAAGGCATATACAAGTATTGGCAATGCATCCAAAGCCAATGAATATTTGAACAAGATAAAACCGGGATTATAATGGTTGGGTTGAAAGACATAGGAGGAGAGAAACGGTTGTGGGTATTGATTTTATCAATGCTGACACTTGGTGCATGCAAAAGTACCAAGACGGTTACCGGAGGGGAAGTGGATTCCCGGATGTCCGCCAAAAACATCATTGACAACCATTATACCAATCAACCCAATTTCAAGACCTTGAGTGGGCGCATCAAAATTGATTACTCCAATGGGGATGAAAGTCAAGGTGTAAATGTCAGTCTTCGGATGGAAAAAGACAAGGTCATTTGGATGAGTGCACCGCTGGGTATGGTCAAGGCACATATTACACCAAATAAAGTATCATTCTATAACAAACTACAGAACGAATATTTTGATGGTGACTTCAGTTATCTGAGCCATGTTTTGGGAACCGAACTCGATTTTGAAAAGGTCCAAAACCTACTTCTTGGCAATGCGGTTCTCGACCTGAGAAAGGAAAGATTCTCCTCTTCCGTCACTCAGGGCAACTATCAATTGAAACCAAAAAAGGCTAAGGACTTGTTCAAAATCTTATTTCAGGTGGAGCCCAAAAACTTTAAGATTGCCGCCCAACAAATTTCACAACCGGATAGTTTACGACAGCTCCTGGCAAAATATACCTATCAGAATGTTTCTGGAAATGTGCTTCCAGAGGAAATTAAGATTTTGGCAGAGGACAAAGGCGAATTAACAACCATTGACCTGAGTTTTCGGAACCTGGAACTGAACAAATCCATGAGTTTTCCTTATAAAGTACCAAAGGGATTTGATAAAATTACATTAAAGTAATATGGCAAATAAAGTTTCATATTGCATTTATTATCTGATTTTTACGATTTTTATTTCCTTTTCTGGACATGCACAGACCAGTGAACAGAAGGCGCTGGAGGCCAAAAGGGAGCGGTTGCAGGAGGAAATCAAGGAAATCAATAGATTGCTCTTTGCCGAACGCAAGGAAAAAGGCACCATTTTGGATCAAATGGAGGCATTGGACAACAAAATCAATGTCCGGCAAGAGCTCATTCGGGTCACAAACCAACAGTCCAATTTGCTCAACAGACAGATCAATGTCAATATCAGAAACATCAGTAAACTCCGGGAAGACCTAAACATATTGAAGGAGGACTATGCCAACCTCATTCAAAAGACCTATCAAAACAAATCCCAGAGCAATAGGTTGATGTTCTTGTTGTCTGCCGAGAACTTCTTTCAAGCCTTTAAACGGTTGCAATACATGCAGCAATATGCCAAGCACAGAAAAAAGCAGGGCGAGGGCATTATCAAAAAAACGGAGGAGTTGGCCAAATTGAACCAGGATTTGGTGGAGCAGCGAAAGCAAAAGGATCAACTTGTAGCCGAAAACACCAAAGCCAAGAATGAACTTTCCAAAGAGGTTGAATCACAGCGGGACTTACTGAGAAGCATACGGCAAAACGAGGCAAAATATACCGCCGCCATTGCCGAAAAGCAAAAAGAGGCCCGCAGGATTGAACGAGAAATTGAGCGGTTGATACGGACGGCCATTGCAAGTTCAAATAAAAGTTCCGGCAAGTCCAGTAGCAGCACCACTTTTTCCCTTACCCCTGAAGCCAAATTGCTGGCAGACAACTTTTCGGCCAATAAAGGGAGACTTATTTGGCCCGTGGAGAAAGGAATAAAAAGTCAGGGCTATGGGATTTATGCCGATAAAATTTATCCCGGGATCAAACATCAGAACAACGGAGTCACAATCGCCACTGACAAGGGCAGCCAAGCCAGGGCCATTTTTGAAGGGGAGGTCATTGCCATTATCTCGGTTCCCGGAGGAAGTAAAGGTGTTACCATAAAACACGGGAATTATATCAGCACCTACTACAATCTATCCACATTGTATGTGAAAAAAGGGGATAAGGTAGCTGCAAAAGAGGTGTTGGGCGACATTTACACCAATCGGTTTGACGGCACTACAAAACTGAAGTTTTATTTGTACCAAGATTCCAATCGTTTAAATCCGGAAGATTGGATATATCAATTATAACACATGAAGAAAATTACCAACCTACAAGGAACTTTTGAATTGCACAACGGGGTCCAGATGCCCTATTTGGGACTGGGCGTCTATCTGTCCGAGGATGGCAGTGAGGTCATCAATGCGGTAAAAGAAGCCCTTAATCATGGGTATCGGCACATCGATACCGCCTCTTTTTACCACAATGAAAATGGTGTGGGCACCGGAATCAAGGAAAGTGATGTGGACCGTAAAGATGTTTTCTTGGTCACCAAGGTTTGGAACACGGAGCAAGGGTACGAGAACACCTTAAAAGCGTTTGATGCAAGCTTGAAACGTTTGGGTACGGATTATCTCGACCTGTATTTGGTTCATTGGCCTAAAGAAGGGCTTTATAAGGAAACTTGGAAAGCCTTGGAGAAACTTTATAAGGAAAAAAGAGTCCGAGCCATCGGCGTGAGCAACTTTTTACAGTACCATTTGGAAGATCTGTTGACCTCTGCGGAAATTGTTCCCATGGTCAACCAAATGGAGTTTCATCCATATTTGGTGCAGCAAGACCTTATCGATTTTTGCACATCAAAAGGCATCCAATATGAGGCTTGGTCTCCCCTTATGCAGGGCAATATCTTTGATTTGGACATCATGAAGGACTTGGCGGCCAAATACAACAAGACCATTGCCCAGATTGTACTGCGGTGGGATCTTCAAAAAGGGGTGATCACCATTCCAAAATCATCCAATAAAAATCGAATTATGGCCAACGCCGACCTTTTCGATTTTGAACTCAGCGAGGAAGATGTACAACTTTTGGATGGCCTGGACCGTGGAAAACGTTTTGGTCCAGATCCGGACAATTTTGATTTCTAATTTCGTTCAAGCAGGGGTTTGATAAAAGGATGGGTTCTACAACTGGAAAATATCCACATCAGTATTCCAAAGGTTCTTTTTTGGCATATCTGACTCTCAAGATATACACAGCAGTTTTCTCAACAAGATAAGATATCCGATAGGAGTGCCTTTCATAAGCCCTGACATTTCCTTTATTGTCCCGCTTCAGCACATCAAGTTTGTAAATTTCGGGGTTGGTGGTCAAAATGTTGACGGAATTATAAATTTCTGTAATGACCCTTATGGTTGTTTCAATGGACTTTGACTCTTCCAACAAATTTAGAAATGCTAGGTTCAAGTCTGTTTCGGCCCGGTGTGTCCAGATTATTTTTTTGCCCATTTTTTGATATGCTCACCCACGTCCTCATGGGTGTATAGCTCCCCTTTCCCTATTTGGGCAATGGACTCGTCCAGTTCCTTATTGTATTGTTCCAGACTGATACGTTCGTCATCGTCAGCATAACTGTCGGCCATGGCCTTAACGAGCCTCAAGAACCTGTGATCGGCCTTCTTAACGTATTCCAGTACACTTTGTCTCAAATCCAAGGTTGCCATACTGTTCTGTGTTTGCTATAGTAAAGGTACAATTTTCATTCTATAGCTTTTATGTTTATTGTACAGAGGCTGATTTCTAAGTAGTAAACAAAGCCTTCAACTCTGTGGCATCGCTAGGTTTCATTTTCCCGGCCAGGACCAAGCTCAATTGTTTGCGCCTAAGGGCAGCGGCATAGCGTTCCTTTTCCAAATCCGTTTCAGGTTCCAGAGGGGGCACTTCCGTGGGCTTTCCGGTATCATCTACCGCCACAAAGGTGTAAATGGCTTCATTGGCCTTGGTACGCTCCCCTGTAAAACGATCCTCGATCCAAACATCAATAAAGATTTCCATGGAGGTTTTGAAGGCTCTAGAAACAGCGGCTTCCACGGTTACCACACTTCCCAAAGGCACGGCACGGTTAAAGGCCACATGGTTCACCGAAGCGGTCACGGTAATCCTTCGGCTATGCCGACGGGCCGCTATGCTGGCTGCCCTGTCCATTCGGGCCAAGAGCTCCCCTCCAAAGAGATTGTTCAAAGGGTTGGTCTCGCTGGGCAAAACCAAATCGGTCATTACCGTTCGTGATTCATTGGGAGTTTTAGCACGCATACCTGTAATTTTGCGCAAAGATATTGAAGTACGGTATCGTTTTAAAGAAAAGAAGGCTTATTTCTCGGAAAGCAACCAAGCATCGCGGGATTCCGTAGCTTTTACCTTTCTGAGGAACACCAAGGCATCCTTGGGATCCTCAAAGCTGTCATAAGCCACTTGATGAAGCCCATATTTGTTCACCCCTAAATAAAAGGCACGATATCCCTTTTCCTTGAGTTGGTTCACCCGTTTTTCAGCATTTTCTTCCATGCGGTAGGCACCGGCAATAACATGGTGTTTGCCCAGTTGTCTTTTGTTGACATTGATGTTGATGGCAGGCAGCTCCAAGGGATCACTTTCAAAGAAAGTGGCTTCCTGGATCAAACGGGAAACTTCATGTTGTGCATCTTGTTGGGCGGCCACCTCTTTTTGTTGAAGGTCGCCATAGGTTCGGTACGAAGTAACGCCCAAAGAAATGGCCAAAAGGAAGATGGCGGCATATTTCAACCAGGGCCTGAATGAGGACTCTTCACGTTTTTCAGGCGTGATGATGAACGGAATCTTTTCTTCCAACTCCTCAACTTCTTCCTTCAACACTTCACGTTGAATGGGTGTTGCTGCGAATGCAGAGAACCCAAATGAGGATGTCAAATAATTGACCCTGTTCTCGGGTTGAAATTGAATACGTTGTTCTCGGTTGAGCCAAAGCTTGCCAATTCCAAAAAGTTCCAGACTTTCACCAAGCTGCAATTTTTTGTTCCACTCCTCGGCCACATTTTCCACTTCGTGGAGCAATTCCTCATAGCCCAGTTTCTTTTCCTTGGCAATATGCGATACCAATAGGCCGTCATTTTTGCTCAATTGGGCATTAAAGGAAATGGACTTGGAAGGCGGAATCAGCGTATTGGTCGCCGTATCGATTTCTGCGGATTTTCCATGCGCCAAGAAAGCCCCAAAACCGGGAACCACGACACAATTGTATTCAAACAGTAATTTTTCTATGTAGGAATCAATACGCATAGCCACAAATATTGTAAAAAAAGCAAGAGCAGAAAATAAGCCGGATAACTTTTTATTAACATTTGAAAATCTGTATTTTGTGGACAACTTTGATGCCCAAATCAAATGACTGAACCTGAAATTATTGCGGCACTTCGCCTGCAGGCCATTCCCAATATTGGCGATATTACGGCCAAAAAATTAATTGCCCATTGTGGTAGTCCAGCAGCTGTTTTTGAGGACAAAATCCAACATCTTTTAAAAATTGATGGGGTTGGCCGATTTACTTTGAACGGTCTTCACGATGCTTCTTATTTGGATGAGGCCGAAGAGGAATATGAATTTATATCCAAAGAAGACATTTCCCTATCCTATTTTTTGGATAAGGATTATCCGGCCTATCTGAAGCATTGCGTGGACGGCCCCATTGTGCTTTTTCAACGGGGAAACATCAACCTGAACCAAAAAAGGATCATTAGCGTGGTGGGCACCCGAAATATTACCAACTATGGCAGTGCATTTTGTGAGAAGTTTATAGAGGAGATTGCCCCACTGAATCCCATTATTGTGAGCGGCTTTGCTTATGGAGTTGATATCACTGTTCAAAAAGCAGCGATGGATCATGGACTCCAGACCATTGCCTGCCTGGCCCATGGATTGAACCAAATCTATCCCAAGGCGCACAAAAAATTTGCTTCCAAGTTGGAACAGAACGGTGGGTTCATTACTGAATTTTGGAGTTCCAGCAACCCAGACCGGGAGAACTTCCTCAAACGAAACCGAATCATTGCGGGTATCAGCGAAGCTACAATTGTGGTTGAGTCAGCTGAAAAAGGAGGGAGTTTGGTCACTGCAGATTTGGCCAATGGATATAATCGGGAGGTGTTTGCCGTACCGGGCAGATGTTCGGACAAGTTCAGTAAGGGGTGCAATGACCTCATCAAACAGCAAAAGTCCCATTTGTTGACCTCAGCTGCGGAATTGGTCTATCTTTTGAACTGGGATTTGGACGAAAATAAGGAGGAATCTCCCGTACAAAAACAGTTGTTCATCGAATTGGATGAAACAGAACAGTCAATCTACTCCTACTTGCAATTGAACGGAAAGCAGTTACTGGACACCGTGGCCTTGGAGTGCAATCTGCCCATTTTTAAAACCTCTTCCACACTTTTGGGCATGGAAATGAAGGGAGTGATCCGGCCACTGCCCGGCAAACTGTTTGAAGCGATTTGATGAAGGTCATTTTGAGCTGTCATCCTGAGCAAAGCGAAGAATCTTTTTGATGATGATGGAATAAGAGGGATTCTTCACCTCCGTTTTACTCCGGTTCAGAATGACAGGGTAGTTTGTCATACTGAACGCAGTGAAGTATCTCCAGTAATAAGTAAATGAATAATAATGGCCAAATACTATGTTTACATTCTGACCAATCGACACAAAACAGTGCTCTACACAGGAATGACAAATAATCTGTCAAGGCGATTAATGGAACATAAGGAGAATATTCAATTGATCAAAAAAAACCTTTGCCGCCAAATACAAATGCAAGCACTTGCTCTATTATGAAAAGTATACCTGGGTGCAAGATGCCATTACTCGTGAAAAGGAAATAAAAGGATGGATTAGGGCCAAAAAGATTGAATTGATACAAACCACTAATCCAAATATGGATTTCTTGGAAGGAGAATTTCTTTTTGAATAAAAATGTCATGCTGAGCGTAGCGAAGCATCTTTTGGATGTCTGCCGGATGCATTACGTGGGATTCTTCACCTTCGGTTCAGAATGACATAAAATATAATTAATACCCCAACTTCTCCCGCACGCGTCCCAAAACACCATTGGCCACTTTCTTGGCCTTTTCCGCACCAAAGGTCAGTGCCTCGTCCACCTCGTTCAGGTGGTTCATGTAGTAATCAAACTTTTCCCGGGGTTCTTCAAATGTTGACAAAATGAGCTCATACAAGGCCTGTTTTGCATGTCCGTAGCCATAATTCCCGGCAAGATAGTTGGCGCTCATTTCTTCAATCTGTTCTTGGTTGGCCAACAGTTTGTAGAGTGCAAATACATTGTCCTTGCTGGGATCTTTGGGTTCTTCCATGGGCGTACTGTCCGTGACGATACCCATGATCTGTTTGCGCAGTTTTTTATCCGGTTGAAAAATATTGATGAGGTTACCGCGACTCTTGCTCATTTTTTCCCCGTCCGTTCCGGGAACGTACATGGTCTGTTCATGGACTTTGGCTTCGGGAATTACAAAGGTTTCTCCCATCTGGTTGTGGAAACGAGAAGCCACATCACGGGTCATTTCCAAATGCTGAAGTTGATCTTTCCCTACGGGAACAATATTGGCATCGTAAAGCAAAATATCCGCGGCCATGAGCATGGGATAGGTGAACAGCCCGGCATTTACATCTTCCAGCCGATCTGCCTTGTCCTTAAAGGAGTGGGCCAAAGTCAACCGTTGATAGGGAAAAAAACAGCTAAGGTACCAGGCCAGTTCGGCCGTTTGGGGTACATCGCTCTGACGGTAAAAAACAGTTTTTTCAATATCAAGGCCAAAGGCAAGCCACGCAGCCGCAATGGCATAGGTATTGCTTCGCAACAGTTCCCCATCTTTGATTTGGGTAAGGGAATGCATATCAGCAATAAAAAGAAACGAATCATTTTTGGGATCTTGGGCCATTTCAATGGCGGGGATGATTGCTCCCAAGATATTTCCCAAGTGGGGCGTTCCAGTACTTTGGATTCCGGTCAGAATTCGGGCCATGCTTTATTTTTGCCCGTAAAAGTAAGCATCCCGCTCATATAAAAAAAGCGGCCTTGGCCGCTTATAATTGGATTTTTCTACAACTCATTTTTTAAAGAGGCCGGCAATAAAAAGAATTACCACGGCACCTATGACCCCTGTTATGAGGTCTCCGAGAACACCGGACGCCACATGGACCCCCAATGTGGAGAACAGCCAATTGCCTATTACACCCCCAACAATTCCCAAAATAATGTTTATAAGGGCTCCAAATCCACCGCCTTTCATAATTTTGCCCGCAAGCCATCCGGCGAGGGCACCAATCAATAAAGCATACAAAATACCCATATCCTAAGTTTTAATGGTTAGTCCTCTAAAGATATTCAAAAATTCTACTTTTGAGGTATGCATGTAGCAATCAAAAATGTGGGGCATTTGTTGTATAGGGTGTGGTTCTATATTTTGGTTACCGTTCCCATTTTTTTGTTTTTCCCCATCTTGTTGCTACTGACCATTTCTGAACAAACCTATCCCCAATTTTTTTGGATGGCAAGGAATTTTTGGGCCAGGCCCATAGTGTACGGTATGGGGTGTTTTCCAAAAATTGAACGGGAACAGCATATGGAAAACGGGAAAAGCTATATGTTGGTCGCCAACCATACCAGCATGTTGGATATTATGCTGATGCTTTTGGTGAGTAGAAATCCTTTCGTGTTTGTGGGCAAAAAGGAGTTGGTGAACATTCCCATTTTTGGATTTTTCTACAAACGGGTCTGTATTATGGTGGACAGGGACAACGTTCGCAGCAGAACAGGGGTGTATCGCCGAGCTCAAAGAAGATTGGATCAAGGGTTGAGCATCTGTATATTCCCGGAAGGTGGGGTGCCCGAAGAGCATGTTGTTTTGGATGAGTTTAAGGATGGGGCCTTTAAAATGGCCATTGCCCATAAGATTCCTGTGGTACCCATTACTTTTTATGACAACAAAAAGCGGTTTTCATTTACTTTTTTTAGCGGAGGACCGGGAAGGATACGGGCCAAAGTGCACCAATTTTTTGAAACAGGAATTCTGGCAGAGGAAGACAAATCAACGCTTCGGGAAGAGGTAAGGGAGGTCATTCTAAAAGAGCTTACAGGTTAAGGTTGGGAAGTTTTATGGAGATAATGCCCTCGTACTGCCCATTGTTGTCCGTTATGGAGACATCATTGGTTATGTGGTAGTCTTTCACAGCATTCAAAAGCCGCACATGATCCTGCCACTTCAAGATTCCTTCCCTATATTCGGGTTGGTTGGCCATATTTGATTTGGTACCTGGACATTGATGTAGCACTTTTAAGGCCACTTCACTTTCCGAAATGGTGAAGGTTACATTGAAAAAGTGGTTTTTTTCAATGTTTGACATGGCCTTCTCTATGATGTTCTCAAAAAGGGTCTGGATTATAAAGGAAGGAATAATGGCATCATTCATCGATTTTGGGCTAGACTCCATATTGATGGCATATTCAAAAGAACCATCGTACCGAAGTTTTTGAAGCTTAAGATAGCCATGCAGCATTTCTATTTCATCAGCCAGCACAACCGTATCATGCTCTATGTGGTTCAGATAAAACCGGATAAGTTTGCTGAATGTTGACAAGTATTCCATGGCCATCCTTTTCTTCTCGGAGGCAACAAAATATTGGATAGCGTTCAGTGCATTGAACACAAAATGTGGGTTCATCTGCGAGTTCAGTGCTCTTAGCTTCAGCCCCAACATTTCTTCCTTTATTTTATAAAGCCTGTCCTGCTCGTCCAAGAGCGCTTTTGTGGCACGCACACTTTTGATCTTAATTGCGCAGATGGATGCTATGGCCGAAAGCATTTTCAGGTGATGGAGGTTAAAAAAATTGATGTCGGGGTGCTCACAATCTATAACACCATAAATAGTGTTTTCATAAGTGATGGGCACACAGATTTCAGAGAGCCGCATCTCATCGTCCTTTATATATCGGGGGTCTATGGAAGTGTCATTAACAATTTCCGCTACGCCTGTCTGGGCCACATGACCGGTTATTCCCTCCCCGATAGAAATTTCAACAGGATTGTACAGCGTTTGGTCCTTAGGGTTTTTGGGGCCATAGGCCGCTTTTTGGATCAGTAGGTTGTTGTCATAGTCAATGAGGTAGATCACACAATCCACAAAATCTAATTTTGAAATACAGTTTTTGGCCAGATCCCACAAGATCTCGGTCTCGTTTTCCTTTCCCAACAATGATTTTGAGAAATATATAAGGATATCTTCAAACTGCTTGTTTTTCAAACTGATATGATTTAGTGCTAAGCTGTAATAAAGTAACAAATTTTTAAAACAACTTGCTTTTATTGGGAACTGATTATCAATTTCTTGGGAAAAACATTCTAAAAAAAGAAAACGCCCCGTCAATAGAACAGGGCGCTAATTTGATTGCCTAAAGGGGCAATCTTCCTAACCAACATTTTAAATCTCTAAAACTTAAAGCTTACACCACTGTATATTCCAATGGAGAAGGGTTGAAATTCACCCGCAGTTTTAGAAAACGTATTCATTTGATATTTAAAAACAGGCTCTACACTAAGCTGTACTTTGGGAGAGAAGTCGTAGTTGAGCCCCATTCCAAAATTGGCACTAAAGTTTACATCGTTTGCATTGGTGGCCTCGCCCACTTCGGTCACTAAACCTTCAGACTCTACCAAAACAGAGTTGTCCACAAGGAACAGGGAGCTCACCCCACCGATGAGGTCAACGCCAAATTTCCTGTCAAGGATAGCATAGTTTAGCTCAACAGGCACTTCTATGTAGCCCAGTTGCTGTACCATTTTTCCATCCAAAACGGGAATTTCATTGGAAGAAAGTTCCAAGAATGCATCGGTTGGGATGTTGTTTGGGAGGCTATTTTTACTTTGGACCACAAGGGTCTCGGATTTTTGACTGTAATTGATATTGTCAAGCTTGTCATTGGATGCAATTCTTGAAGAAGAGGAAAATAGTACATCATTGGTGTCGTATCCATAATTTACACGATGCACCCCAGAACGTATCTTCAACTTTTTGCCAATTTCATAGGCCACGGAAAGACCATAACTTAAATTAAGGTTCCCCGATTTGGAGTTTGAGGCGAAATCCGAATGGATGGGGGAGCCTTTTCCGGAGGCACTTGTATATACTGGAGCTACCGATGGGCCAACCGACCATTTCCCAGAAGAGGTGTTGTCCGCGACCACTTCTTCCGCTTCCTGCTCCTTTATGGCATCAAAAATGGACTTCTTTTCAATTTCATCTTCTCTTTCTTCATTGATGGCTACGGCCTCTTCTTTTTGCTGTTCCTGTCTATCTTCAACGGATTGTTTCTGCAATTCGCTATTCTGGGACAGGTCTTGCGCAATAGCCTTGTCATTGTCAGAAACAGGGTTGGCAAGGTTTTCCTCTTCAACAGTTTTATCAGACATGGCCAAAGCAGCTGCTTCCTTTGTGTTTTGAATAGGGGAAAGGTCATCTTGTGTTTTGGTGCGATTTTTTTCCACCAAGTCAGTTTCAGCCACTTGCTGCCTGGAGGTAAGGCTTTGGTTGGGGTTCATGGGGCCCTGTGCATCCTGATTTTCACCTTCCTCAGTTTTGGAAGAGGTCTCAACCAATCCATCTGCATTATTGTTGATGGAAGAAGGGTCCATTTCTTCTCTGCCTTTTTCTGTTTGATTTTCTTGAATTGAAGGATCTACTACATGGGTTTCGGTATCCGTTACAATGATCTCATTTTGTTGCTGTGCATTTTCAAACGGATTGATGATGTAGAACAACACGGCCAATACCGCGGCCACCCCGCCAAGTCGCCACCAAAGTGGAACCAAGCGTTTTTTCTGTTTCTTCTTGTCCAAGGAAGCCTCAATGGAATCCCAGACCTTATCATCCGGAACTTCCTGAAACCCCTCAAAGGCCTCCTTGAACAATTGCTCTAAGTTCTTTTTCCCCATCGTTAAATTCTTTACGCAATATTTATTTTTTCTTTTTCTATTTTTTCCCTCAGAATCATTTTGGCGCGGGCCAAATTGGACTTTGAGGTTCCCGTGGATGTCCCCAACATCTCACTTATCTCTTTGTGGCTATACCCATCCAATACATAAAGGTTGAAGGTAAGCCTGTACTTGTTCGGTAATTCTTGAATATATCCCAAGAGGGTGGACAGGCTTATATCCGTCCCCTCCGTGTCCACCTCGGTTTCTTCGCCAATGTTTTCAGAAACCACATTGAGGTGTTGTTCTTTTCGGTATTTCTGCAATACAGTATTTACCGTGATCCGTTTGATCCACCCTTCAAAGGAACCTTGAAAACCATATTGGTCTATTTTGCTGAAAATGGTCATAAAACTGTCGTGCAGATTATCCTCTGCCTCAGTTTTATTCTTGGAGTACTTGAGACACATACCGAAAAGAATACCGGAATATCTCCGGTATAGTTCGGCTTGTGCCTGCCGTTCTCCTTTTTTACATTTATGTATCAGCTCTTCAAGATCCAAATGTTGGTCAATTTTGGATTATTGATGTCTAGTTTGTTGTTGATTCGCCTACCACAGGAACGTCGTATTCCAAGTAGACGGCTTCGTCATTTTCATCTTGCCCCGCATAAAACTTAAAATGATACTCGCCAGTGAAAATCACATGGAACTGCATTGTGGCAACAACTTCTTCAGTGGCCTGCGTGCATGCCAAACCCTCATTTGTCAATCTAGACCCGACCACAATCACTTCACGATCGGTCTGTCCGGTTTTAACAACATCGAACCCTTCAAAATATGTGCAACCATCGGGTCTAACATAGGTGACGTCAATATCATAGGTTTCGTTGAGTTCAAAGGACTCGGGCATATCCACCGCCACAACATCCAATGAGGTAAAGTAAAAATTTGGGGTGTCATCATCCAGTTCACATGAACTGAACCATAACCCTGCCACAAGAAAAACTAGGGGCATAAACACGTTTCTTATCATAAAAATCCTTTTTTATCCCTAGATGTGCAGTATAGACAAGGGTTGCGTAGGATTTTCACAAGCAAAAGTTAAACACCCAAAAAGCAGGGCCAACTTATGCTTTAACTGCGGAAATGGCCTCCTTGATCTTGTCTTCCAATTCTTCGGAAAGTTCTGGATTGTCTGCCAAAAGTGCTTTTACGGCGTCTCTTCCCTGCCCCAGTTTGGTATCGCCATAACTGAACCACGAGCCGCTTTTCTTTACAATTTCATAGGCAACACCCAAGTCCAGGATTTCCCCAATTTTAGAGATTCCCTCACCATACATGATGTCAAATTCCGCAGTTCTGAATGGAGGGGCAACTTTGTTCTTCACCACCTTTACACGGGTCTTGTTTCCTTGTACATCCCCATCCGTGTCCTTGATCTGGGTGGACCTTCTGATATCCAATCGAACAGAAGCATAAAATTTAAGTGCATTTCCACCCGTGGTGGTTTCGGGGTTTCCGAACATGACCCCGATTTTTTCACGCAACTGGTTGATGAAGATCACGGTACACTTGGTCTTGCTGATGGTTGAGGTCAATTTTCTGAGGGCCTGCGACATCAAACGGGCATGAAGCCCCATTTTGGAATCGCCCATTTCGCCCTCGATCTCACTTTTTGGTGTAAGGGCGGCAACGGAATCCACAATAACAATATCAATGGCCCCGGAACGAATCAAGTTCTCGGTGATTTCCAAAGCCTGTTCTCCGTGATCGGGCTGTGATATGATGAGGTTATCGATATCGACTCCCAATTTTTTAGCGTAGAAACGGTCAAAAGCATGTTCTGCATCAATAAAGGCAGCAATCCCGCCAGCTTTTTGTGCCTCGGCAATGGCATGAAGCGTCAATGTGGTCTTACCGGATGATTCTGGACCATAAATTTCAATGACCCGCCCACGAGGGTATCCACCCACGCCCAGGGCAATGTCCAATCCCAACGATCCAGAGGGTATCGCCTCAACATCTTCCACCACACTATCCCCCATTTTCATGACGGCACCTTTGCCATAGGTCTTGTCCAGTTTGTCCAGTGTTAGTTTGAGGGCTTTTAATTTTGCTTCTTTTTCGTTGCTCATGGTTCAAATGATTAGGAAGGCTAAATTACCATTTCTTTCCACATACGGCAAAAGCCACGCAACCTTTTTATACGAATTGAATCTAAGGGGTACTAACTCAATATCCATAGAGCTGACTTCAGCTCGAATGCAAGGTAGGGGAGAAAATATAGCTGTGAAAAAGTCTAAGGTGGTTTTAAGGGCTTCTATTTATTAGAGGCCCTTTTTCCATCTACCTACCAAGAATTTTTATCTTTGCACTTGTTTTTACAATAAACCATTCTTTAACCTGTCTGCCGACAGGCAGGCTTAACTTAACTATTGGTATAGCATGCAACTGTACAATACATTAAGTGCAAAGGAAAGGGAAAAGCTTATTGAGGAAGCCGGAAAAGATCGGCTTACCATCTCTTTCTACAAATATGCACACATTGGAAACCCCAAGATTCTAAGAAACCATCTTTTTATCGCTTGGGATAAAATGGAGGTTCTGGGCCGGATTTATGTGGCCCACGAAGGCATCAACGCACAACTTTCAGTGCCCGCCGAGAATTTTACTGACTTTAAGACCCATTTGGACAGCATCTCCTTTTTGGAGAATGTTAGATTGAACATCGCCATTGAGCAGGACAATAAATCCTTTTTAAAACTGAAGGTGAAAGTTCGCAAGAAAATTGTGGCCGATGGATTGAACGACCATACTTTTGATGTGACCAACAAAGGCATCCATGTGGGAGCCGAACAATTCAATGAACTTATCGAAGACCCCAACACCATTTTGGTGGATATGCGAAATCACTACGAAAGTGAAATAGGCCATTTTAAGAATGCCATTACCCCTGATGTGGATACCTTCCGGGATTCCCTCGACATTATTGAGCAGGATTTGGCAGATCACAAAGAGGACAAAAAATTGGTGATGTATTGCACCGGAGGAATCCGCTGTGAAAAAGCCAGTGCCTATTACAAGCACAAAGGATTTAAAAATGTATACCAACTGGAAGGGGGGATCATAGAATACACCCGCCAAGTGCGAGACAAGAAACTAGAGAACAAATTTCTGGGGAAAAACTTTGTTTTTGACCATAGAAGGGGAGAGCGCATCTCAGAAGATGTCATTGCCCACTGTCATCAATGTGGAAAACCTTGCGACACGCATGTCAACTGTGCCAACGAAGCCTGCCATTTGTTGTTTATTCAGTGTGAGGAATGTGCAACCGCAATGGACAATTGTTGTTCTGTGGATTGCAAGGAAATCCATGCGCTGCCCTATGAAGAACAAAAAAAGCTGCGCAAAGGCAAGGGGGCCAGTAACAAGATTTTCAAAAAAGGACGATCCCCTGTATTGAAATACAAGAAGTAGCATTTCAATACCCCCGCAATTTATACTATATTTACATAGTAATTTTTATGAACCCTATTGAGGTTGCTCAAAAAAGATGAGGAGTATTTGAATGTCACATCGAGCGTAGTCGAGATGTACATTGAAATCCAGTTGTTTTAACGAGTTCTCGACTCCGCTCGAACTGACAGCTTGTCTTTTTGGAAGCCTCAATCAAGATATTAAATATGGCGTGTAGCAGTTGTTCAACCGGCAAGGATGGACAACCGCGTGGTTGCAAGAACAATGGGACTTGCGGCACTGATGGTTGTAACAAGCTGACCGTTTTTGATTGGCTTTCCAATATGTCGTTGCCCAACGGTCAAAAACCCTTTGATTGCGTTGAGGTACGTTTCAAGAATAGTAGAAAGGAATTTTACAGGAATGTGGACAATCTCCCCTTGTCCATTGGCGATGTTGTGGCCACCCAGGCAAAATCCGGTCACGATGTGGGCATGGTGACCCTTACCGGTGAATTGGTTCGGGTGCAGATGAAACGGAAAAAAGAGTCCCCAGATGACAGCACTATCCCAAAAATTTATAGAAAGGCCACCCAGCGCGATATTGATGTTTGGCAAAAGTGCCGGAATAGGGAAGAAGAAATCAAAAAACGTTCTAGAGAAATTGCCATCTCGCTCCGACTTGAAATGAAACTGAGCGATGTTGAGTTTCAGGGCGATGGATCTAAAGCCACATTCTACTACACCGCGGAAGATAGGGTGGACTTTAGGCAATTGATCAAGGATATGGCCAAAGCCTTTGGCATCCGGATTGAAATGCGCCAGATTGGGTACCGCCAAGAGGCCCAACGTTTGGGGGGTATTGGTTCCTGCGGGCGGGAATTGTGCTGTTCAACATGGTTGACCGACTTTAGATCCGTGAGCACTGCATCCGCCAGATACCAACAATTGGCATTGAACCCACAGAAATTGGCAGGGCAGTGCGGTAAGCTCAAATGCTGTCTCAACTATGAACTGGACATGTATTTGGAGGCATTGAAGGATTTTCCGCCACAGGACAGTAAACTTTTGACCAAAAAAGGATTGGCCTTTTGCCAAAAAGCAGATATTTTTAAGGAGACACTTTGGTTTTCATACAGGGATGATCCCGCAACATGGCATGCTTTGCATAAGGAACAAGTGCTCGAAATTTTGGAACTCAACAAGAAAAACGAAAAGATTGACAGTCTGGAAGAATATGCTGAGGATAATGTGAGCGATGAAAAAATGGCCTTTGAAAATGTGGTTGGGCAAGATAGCCTCACCCGATTTGATAGGCCCAAGAACAAGAAAAGAAGAAACAAAAAACGCAGAAAGCCTAAATCCAAAGCATCCTCCAATGCGAAAAAATAGCCTACTTTCTCTCCTAACATTGGCTCTGTTCTGGTCGTGTAATGATCAAATGGTCTTTTCAGAGTATGAACCTTTGAAAGATGGGAAATGGGAAATGGACAATGTGGTTCAGTTTGAGTTTTCCGGGATGGACTCCATCACCCCCTATAATATGTTCATCAACATAAGAAATGATGATACATTTCCGTTTAGTAATCTGTTCTTGATTACAGAACTGGAAGCCCCCAATGGCAATACATTGAAGGATACATTGGAGTACAAAATGGCCGAGCCTACTGGTGAATGGTTGGGGAAAGGACTGGGGAGTGTCAAGGAAAATAAACTTTGGTTTCAGGAAAACGTCGTTTTCCCGGATTCTGGCGTATATAAGGTGAATATTTCCCACGCCATGCGCAAGAATGGCGATGTGGAGGGTATCCATATTTTGGATGGCATTACAGATGTTGGTTTGGAAATAGAAAAAAGTACCCAATAAAAGCAATGGCAAAGAAGGTTCAAAAGAAACAACAAGGATATTTTAAATTTATTAAATGGTTCTGGATACTTTTTGGGTCCGGCGTTCTAGTGGTCATATTCATTTTTCTATTGGCATCATGGGGTGCTTTTGGAGAGATGCCAACCTTTGAACGTTTGGAAAACCCAGAGACCAATCTGGCCACGGAATTTATTTCTTCGGACGGGCAGACCTTGGGGAAACTCTATTTGGATGACAACAGAACCTGGGTAGATTACGATACGTTGCCACAAAACTTGGTGGATGCCTTGGTCGCCACAGAAGATGCAAGATATTACAGCCATTCTGGAATAGATGCAAGAGGGACCTTGCGTGCAATCCTGTTTTTGGGGACAAAAGGAGGGGCCAGTACCATTTCACAACAGCTTTCCCGTCAACTTTTTGTTGGAGTACGTTCCCGAAACCTTATGGAAGCCGTTACCCAAAAGATAAAGGAATGGGTCATTGCCACGCGTTTGGAACGAAACTATACCAAGGAGGAAATCATAGCCATGTACCTCAATATCTATGATTTTGGCTATGCTGCGGACGGTATCCGTTCTGCCTCCAGAATCTATTTTGGTAAAGAACCCTACGAACTCAGAATTGAGGAATCCGCTGTTTTGGTGGGTATGCTCAAGAATTCATCCCTGTATAATCCCATTCGGCGCGAAGAACTGGTTTTCAACCGAAGGAATACCGTTTTAGGTCAAATGGCCAAGTATGACTATATCACCGAAGAGCAAAAAGACTCTTTGCAACAGTTGAAAATGAAAATCAATTTCAACCCAGAATCGCACCGAGAAGGATTGGCCACCTATTTTAGGATGTATCTTCAACGATGGTTGAATAATTGGGTAAAGGAAAACCCAAAACCGGATGGTGAAAATTGGAACATCTATCTGGATGGATTAAAGGTCTACACCACGGTCGATTCGAGAATGCAACGCAATGCAGAGGAAGCCGTGCAAGAGCACATGAAAAATTTGCAGGCCGAGTTTTTTCATCAAAACACACCCAAACGAAACCCTTCCGCCCCATTTTTAGACCTTACCAACGGAGCTATAGATACCATTATGGATCGAGCCATGAGGCGTTCCGCAAGATGGAGGCATCTTAAAAGAGAGGGGTTGTCTGATACAGAAATTGAAGCCACGTTCCAGAAAAAGGAGGAAATGACGGTTTTTGATTGGAACAGCGATTCTTTTGAAAAGGACACCATTATGACCCCAATGGATTCCATCCGCTATTACAAGACTTTTTTAAGAACGGCCATGATGTCCATGGAACCCCAAACAGGTCACGTGAAAGCTTGGGTGGGGGGAATAGATTACAAGCACTTTCAATACGATAATGTTTATCAAGGGGCAAGACAAGCGGGATCCACGTTCAAACCATTTGTATATGCAGCCGCAATTGATCAATTGCGCTACTCGCCCTGTGAATCCTTGCCAGACAACCAATATTGTATAGAACCGGGTAAACACGGTAATATGGAAGCATGGTGCCCCAAAAACTCCGATGGAAAATACTCAGGGAAAAACCTGACCCTCAAAAACGCATTGGCCAATTCGGTCAATACCATCACCGCCCAATTGATAGACAAAGTGGGCCCAGGATCCGTGGTCTCCATAGCCAAAAGCATGGGGCTTAATAAAAATATCCCCGAAGTGCCATCCATTGCATTGGGAACCCATGATTTTAATGTATATGAAATGGTGGGGGCTTATGGCACCTTTGCCAACCAAGGCGTATATGTGAAGCCCGTGATGGTCACCCGGATTGAGGACAAAAATGGAACGGTGCTCTATGAATACACCCCAGAAACCAAGGATGTCTTAAGTAAAGATGTGGCCTATGCCATGGTCAATCTGATGGAAGGGGTGACCCAGTATGGCTCTGGAGGAAGGTTACGACATTCCTTTGCAAAAGACCAAACTGTATACAAAGAAATTATAACGGGCTATCCGTATGAACTCACCAACCCTATCGCCGGAAAAACAGGAACCACACAAAATCAAAGTGATGGCTGGTTCATGGGCATGGTACCCAATTTGGTGACCGGTGTGTGGGTAGGAGGCGAGGAGCGGTCCATTCACTTTTCAAGCCTTACCTATGGACAAGGAGCATCCATGGCCTTGCCCATTTGGGCCTTGTACATGAAAAAGAACTATGCCAATGAGGAATTGGGAGTTTCCAAAGATGCATTTGAGGAACCTGAGGAGATGTCCATCAATGTGGATTGTGCCAAACAAGCCCAAGAGGAGCAGGACGATTTGGATACGGAGGATGATTTGGACGATATCGATTTTTAGTCCATTTTCCCCTTAAAAAAAAGCAGCCCCAAGCATAAAATGTCTTGGGGCTTTTTTATTTAAATCGTAAATTCAAGCAATTGGAAAAAAGACGAAATGATCAATAAAACAGTTTCAGATGTTTCAAAGGCCTTGGAGGGCGTAGCCGATGGAATGACCTTCATGTTGGGCGGATTTGGCCTCTGTGGCATCCCTGAGAATGCCATTGCGGAATTGGTCAGGCTGGGCGTCAAGAACATCACCTGCATTTCCAACAATGCGGGGGTGGACGATTTTGGCCTTGGCCTGTTGTTGCAAAAGCACCAGATAAAAAAGATGATTTCCTCCTATGTGGGAGAGAACGACGAATTTGAACGCCAAATGCTGAGTGGGGAGTTGGAGGTGGAATTGACCCCCCAAGGCACCTTGGCCGAAAAATGTAGGGCCGCCCAAGCCGGCTTCCCCGCCTTCTACACCCCAGCAGGCTATGGAACCGAAGTGGCCGAAGGCAAAGAGACCCGTGAGTTCGATGGTAAAATGTATGTGCTTGAACCAGCTTTTAAGGCCGATTTCTCCTTTGTGAAGGCTTGGAAAGGGGACGAGGCAGGCAATTTGATCTTCAAGGGAACAGCACGCAATTTCAACCCTTGTATGTGTGGCGCCGCAAAGATTACCGTGGCAGAGGTAGAGGAACTCCTTCCGGCCGGAAGCTTGGACCCCAACGAAATCCATATCCCCGGCATATTTGTACAGCGTATTTTTCAAGGGGAAAAGTACGAGAAACGTATCGAACAACGAACCGTACGTGAACGGAATTAGGAAAATTGTCCCCTTGAGGGGACTTCAGGGGTGTTTAAACTAAGGATGATAAAATGTTAGATAAAAACGGAATCGCAAAGCGAATCGCAAAAGAGGTCAAAGATGGATTCTATGTAAACCTTGGAATTGGTATCCCCACTTTGGTCGCCAATTTTGTTCGGGACGATATCAGTGTGGAGTTCCAAAGTGAAAATGGCGTGCTCGGTATGGGGCCTTTCCCTTTTGAAGGGGAGGAAGATGCCGACATCATCAATGCCGGAAAGCAGACCATCACCACCTTGCCGGGAGCTTCTTTTTTTGACTCGGCCCTGAGCTTTGGAATGATTCGGGGGCAGCACGTGGACCTCACCATTTTGGGCGCCATGGAAGTAGCGGAAAATGGAGACATCGCCAATTGGAAAATTCCCGGAAAAATGGTCAAGGGAATGGGAGGGGCCATGGACTTGGTGGCCTCCGCAGAAAATATCATTGTGGCCATGATGCACACCAACAAGGCTGGACAGTCCAAACTTTTAAAAAGATGTACCCTGCCATTGACCGGTGTGGGCTGTGTAAAAAAAATAGTGACCAACCTAGCGGTTTTGGAAGTGACTCAAAAAGGCTTCAAACTGCTTGAAAGAGCACCTGGGGTGACGGTTGAAGAAATTGTAAAGGCCACTGAAGGCAAGCTGATTGTTGATGGAGAAATCCCCGAAATGAAGATTTAGCAAATACCTTCCGTTTTTTTACAACAAAATGAAACCATTACACAACATTAGTTTGAATTTACCATTCATCGAGTATATATTTGGTTATATCGAATTTTTTACCCAAATTAACAACCAATAAAACAATACCATGGCAGCCAAATTAAACCACACTACTATGGACGAAAATGTTCAAGTGTACCGAAACGATTTCTTTACAGGATTTATGCTATTGATCAAGAAGCTTTTTATGCTATAGACCAGTATATTTCCCCCTGAAAAAACTTAGAGCCAGCACTATTGTTAGGCTCTTTTTTTTTGAACTAAATTTGGACAAAAGGATTATGAACTTAAGTTTTAGGCAGTGTACAATTTCTGATCTGGACACTTTGGTAATAATATCCAAAGACACTTTTGCTGCGGCTTTTGAAAAGGACAATGATCCTGCCGACTTCCAAGACTATATTCAAAATGCATTCAGCCCCGAAAAGTTGAACAAAGAACTGGAGAACCCCAACTCCATTTTTTATTTTGTTTTTGATGACGAAACCTTGGTAGGGTATTTTAAGTTGAACACGGGCACAGCCCAGACCGATGTCCATGACAAAAACGCTATGGAACTGGAACGGATTTATGTTGTACAAGCGTATCAGGGCAAAAAAATAGGTGCCCAAATGCTCAGTGAAATCTTAAATCTTGTCAGAAAACTCAAAAAAGCATACGTATGGCTGGGCGTTTGGGAACACAATCCCAAGGCCATTCGTTTTTACCAAAGACATGGCTTCCAAAAATTTGGTGAACACCCATATTACATTGGTGAGGACAAACAGACCGATTGGCTCCTTCGGTTAGACCTTTAAAAAGCCTTCCAAAAACAAAATATCCCCTTCGGAACGCAGTTTGTAGGCAATGGCGTTTTCAAAAGCGGCATGGATCAGCAACGAAATGGCCTGTGCATTGGCCTTGGTAAGGCTGTTTGTTCGGTAGACCACATCCCGAATGGTTGAAAAGCTCACATTGCTCCTGATGGCAATGTTGGCATAATCATTTTTGGAGGCATTTCTCCGTAAAATTTCAGAAAGTCGCTCACTGATTGGTTTGCCGTAATCTTCTTTTGAAAAGATCTCATCACTTTTGATGACCAACCCAAGATTTTTAATAGATCCCATCTCAATAGTTTAGTGGATTACTAATTATTTTATTGGGGTCTGATCCTATTTTCTATATTTGGCTTGTAACCCAATTACAGAAAAGTGGCGGAATCGCTGCGGCTAGTGCATATTGCGTAACAATATTACACAATATACTGAATATATGTATATAATTAAACAGTTAAGGCGTAAAAAAAATATCAGCCAATCTAAATTGGGCAAAGAAATTGGGGTCAGTCTACGTACCATACAGCTTTACGAACGAAAGAACGCCAACATTCCCATTAAGAACCTCACCAAGATTGCCAACTTTTTTGACATGACCATTGCAGAAATGTATCTGCAAGAGGTGAACGATATGGGCGAATCCTATACCAAGCAACAACCCTTTACAAAGCACGGTAGTGTCTTTTATCCATTGGACCATGGTAAATACTTGGTCATGGCACCCTTGGTGCTGGTGGAATGGCACCAAAAATATATTGAGAGCTTGGAAAAACAGAATGGCAGAATACCGTTTCAATCTGCATTTGTGATTGACTTTTTGGCCAAGGAACCCCATCGAATTTTTGAGGTTTCGGGTGATTCCATGAACGATGCCACAATACAAGCCATTCCCAATAAAGCCTATGTGCTGGGCTTGGGTCTAAAAAAGGAAATGTTCACCAAGGATGATGAAACCCTTTGGAGCAAATCCTACATCTTGGTCTGTAAGGACCGAATTATCTGTAAACAACTTACAGGCTATAACAAGGAAAAAAGAGCATTGCACTGCCATAATTTGAACACTTCTCCCGAATTTCAGGATTTTGAATTGCCCTTGGACGATGTGCTTCAGATTTTCAGAATAGTAAAAAAACAACTTTAGCCTTTCAATACTCAAATTGAATTCAAGATGTCGGCGGCCTTGTCCAAAACGTCATTGGTCTTGGCGAAGCAAAACCGCAGAAATTTCTTGTCATATGCTGCTCCGCAAAATACAGAGACCGGAATACTGGCAAGCTTATGTTGCTTGATCAAACGTTCCGCAAAAACGGTATCTTTTTCGTCCGTGATACCGGAATAATCCAATAGTTGAAAATAAGTGCCCTCCGAAGGAACCATTTTGAATCGGGAACCCTTTATCGCATTTAAGAAAGCATCTCGTTTCTCCTGATAAAAACCACTGAGCGTTACATAATGCTGAGGGTCCTTTAAATATTGGGCCAGAGCAATCTGTAGTGCGTGGTTGACCGAAAACACATTAAACTGATGCACTTTTTGAAACTCCAGCATCAAGGATTTTGGGGCAACACAGTACCCCACTTTCCAACCCGTGGCATGAAATGTTTTTCCAAACGAAGAACAGATGAAGCTTCGCACTGCCAAATCCGGATATTTGGCCGCACTCTCATGCAGCTTACCATCAAAAACGATATGTTCATACACTTCATCACTCAATAAAATAATATCCGTGTCCTTTAAAATTTCTTGAAGTTGCAACATATCGCTTCTAGACCAAATGGTACCCGTAGGATTGTGTGGGGTATTGATGATGACCATTTTGGTCTTGCGACTTATGGCCGATTTGAAGGCGGTCCAATTCATTTTAAAATCATTTCCCTCAAGAAGCACCTCGATAGTTTTGCCCCCAAAAAGTGTTATGGCCGGCTCGTAGCAATCAAAGGCGGGCTGTACAACAATGACTTCATCTTTTGGGCGGACCACGGCGGCAATAGCGGTAAAAATTGCCTGTGTGGCCCCGGCCGTAATGGTGATTTCGGATTCAGGATGATAATAGTTGCCATACAGTTGCTCAATTTTCCCAGAAATGGCTTCCCGAAGGGAAAGAACCCCTTGCATGGGCGCATATTGATTATGGCCTTTTTTAAAAGCCTCGTTCACTAAATGTAGAAGCTGAGGGTCAGGGTCAAAATTGGGAAATCCCTGGGATAGATTTATGGCATTATGGGTACGGGCCAGTTGATTAATGGTTGTGAAAATGGTGGTGCCTACATGCGGCAATTTGGATGATGGTTCAATCATTGGCGTGATGTTCGTTTAATACTTTGAGTACTTGTTGCAAGCAACGTTCCAAGTCTTTTTTCACCTCGGTCTCCCAAAACCGAAACACGGTATAGCCCATTTTTTCCAATGCTTCGTTCACCTCCACGTCCCGTTGAATGTTGCGTTCAATCTTTGGAATCCAGAATTCCCGGTTGCTTTTTATTTTGTGTTTTCGTTCCTCCCAATTGTGGCCATGCCAGAACTCCCCATCAATAAAGATGACGGTCTTGTATTTTTTTAGGGCGATATCGGGCTTTCCGATGAGTTTTTTATAATCGATGCGGTAACGATAACCAGCAGCCCACAAGGCTTTTCTAAAGGCCAGCTCTGGTTTGGTGTTCTTGCCTCGAATCTTCCCCATGATCTTGGAACGCTCCGGCGTGGTGTAGAACCCGGATTCTTCATTGAACCGAGGGACTTTGATGCGTTCTTTGGAATACTTTTTGGGCATACGGGAATATACGAAGGATTCAAGAAAAGTAAAAAGTGTAATGTCACCTCGAGCGCAGTCGAGAGGTTGACACGCAGCCCATGAGGTCTCGACTGCGCTCGACCTGACAATTTGCAAAAGAGAGTTTAATCAAAATTAAAACCCAATCTCCTTTTTGGAATTTGGGTTTTGTACACTTTAAATTTTATCAACTATCTATAAAACCGTTAATTCGAGTGGTTTTTCCGATTCGAAATGAGGAAAAATTGCCTGCCTGCGGCTAAGGCAAGGTATCGAGAATAGGTTTTCCAAAGCACGGTTCTCGATACAAAATTCCTATTGGAATTTTATTCGAACTGACACAGTTTAATCTATCCCTTCAAAGTAGCGGATAAATATTCCCGGTTCATACGGGCAATGTTGGTTAAGGAAATACCTTTAGGGCACTCCACTTCACAGGCTCCCGTGTTGGTACAATTACCAAAACCTTCCAAGTCCATTTGGCGTACCATGTTCTGAACACGTTCCACGGCCTCAATTCTACCTTGGGGCAACAAAGCAAATTGGGAAACCTTGGCTGAGGTGAACAGCATGGCACTGGCATTTTTACAAGCGGCCACACAAGCACCACAACCAATGCAGGTAGCAGCATCCATGGCTTCATCTGCATCATGCTTGTTAATGGGAATGGCATTGGCATCCACGGTGTTACCCGAAGTATTTACAGAAATAAAACCACCCGCTTGTTGAATTCGTTCAAACGAGCTTCGGTCCACTATCAAATCTTTGATTACAGGAAATGCTTTTGCACGGAAAGGTTCAATGACTATAGTGTCCCCATCCTTGAATTTTCGCATGTGCAATTGGCAGGTGGTCACCAATCGGTCTGGGCCGTGTGGTTCCCCATTGATTTGCAGGGAACAGGTTCCGCAGATACCTTCCCTACAGTCGTGGTCAAATTCCACGGGCTCTTCCCCTTTGGAAACCAACTCCTCGTTAAGGATGTCCAGCATCTCCAAGAAAGACATATCACCTTCTACACCATCAAGGGTATAATCAACTATTTTTCCGGGTGAGGATGCGTCCTTTTGACGCCATATTTTTAAATATAATTTCATAGCTTCTTATTTGTAGGACCGTGTCTTTAATTCAATATTTTCGTACACCAAATCCTCTTTGTGCAATTTGGCATCTTTGGGCTCTCCGGCATATTCCCAAGCGGCCACATATTTAAAGTTCTTATCATCACGCAAGGCTTCGCCTTCTTCGGTTTGGTATTCTTCACGGAAGTGTCCCCCACAAGATTCGTTTCGGTGCAGGGCATCTTTCGCAAAAAGTTCACCCAACTCCAAGAAATCGGCCACGCGTCCCGCTTTTTCCAATTCTTGGTTTTTAGAATCGATGGTTCCCGGAACTTTTACGTTCTCCCAGAAATCTTTTCGAAGCGCGGAAATCTCTTTGATGGCTTCTTCCAACCCTTTGGCATTTCGGGCCATACCACATTTGTTCCACATGATCTTGCCCAGCTTTTTGTGGTAGTAATCCACGGAGTGGATTCCTGTACCGGACATCAGTTTTTCCATTCGGTCACGAACCTGTTTTTCGGCCTCATCAAAGGCTGCGGAATCGGTTGGGATTTTTCCGGTTCTGATATCATCTGATAAATAATCCCCAATGGTGTAGGGCAGCACAAAATAACCATCTGCAAGACCCTGCATCAAGGCCGAAGCTCCCAATCGGTTGGCCCCGTGGTCGCTGAAATTGGCCTCTCCGGCAGAATAACACCCTGGGATGGTGGTCTGTAAGTTATAGTCCACCCAAAGTCCGCCCATGGTATAGTGTACCGCAGGATAGATCATCATTGGGGTCTTATATGGATTTTGGTCCACAATTTTTTCATACATCTGGAAGAGGTTACCGTATTTTGCTTCGATAACTTCCTCACCCAGTTTTATGATGGTGGCCTCATCCGGGTTTTTAATCCCCGAGGTCAAGGCTTTTTCTTTTCCATAACGTTTGATGGCCGATGCAAAATCCAAATAAACGGCCTCACCGGTCTTGTTTACCCCAAAGCCTGCATCGCAACGCTCCTTGGCAGCTCTTGAAGCCACATCTCGGGGCACAAGGTTACCAAAAGCGGGATAACGTCGCTCCAAATAATAATCGCGATCTTCCTCGGCAATCTGTGTGGGTTTCAACTTTCCTTCACGGATGGCAACGGCATCCTCCATTTTCTTGGGCACCCAGATACGGCCATCGTTTCGGAGGGACTCCGACATCAATGTCAATTTAGATTGATGGTCCCCAGAAACGGGAATACAAGTTGGGTGAATCTGCGTAAAGCATGGGTTGGCGAAGAATGCACCTTTGCGGTGCGCACGCCATGCCGCCATTACATTGCTTCCCATGGCGTTGGTGGACAAGAAGAACACGTTTCCATAACCTCCAGTGGCCAAAACAACGGCATGACCGCTGTGTCGTTCAATTTCACCGGTCACCAGATTACGCGCAATGATTCCTCTGGCCTTGCCATCTACCAAGACCAAATCCATCATTTCATGGCGGGTGAAAGATTGAATTTTCCCCCGGTTGATCTGTCGGTTCATGGCAGCATAGGCACCCAACAACAATTGCTGTCCGGTCTGTCCTTTTGCATAAAAGGTTCGGGAAACCAACACGCCTCCAAAGGAGCGGTTGTCCAACATACCACCATATTCGCGGGCAAAAGGAACCCCCTGTGCCACACATTGGTCAATGATGTTTCCGGATACTTCGGCCAAGCGGTATACGTTGGCTTCACGGGAACGGTAGTCCCCACCTTTAATAGTGTCATAAAAAAGGCGATAGTTACTGTCACCATCCCCTTGATAGTTTTTTGCGGCATTGATGCCCCCTTGCGCAGCAATGGAGTGCGCCCTACGCGGTGAATCTTGGTAGCAGAATGTTTTTACGTTATAACCCAACTCGGCCAAAGTGGCTGCTGCGGCTCCACCTGCCAATCCCGTGCCTACAACAATGATGTCTATGTTCCTTTTGTTGGCAGGGTTAACAAGGTTAATGTCGTTTTTATGTTTGGTCCATTTGTCGGCCAACGGCCCAGATGGAATTTTAGAATCCAATATGCCCATACTTAATGTGTTATTGGGTTAAGGTGGTGATACAGGGCGATGAATGCAAAGCCCAGGGGAATGACCACCGAAAATATTTTAGTGAACGTCTTTACGGCCGGGGTGTATTTGTTGTTCCATCCCATGCTCTGGAATGAGGAAGCAAAGCCGTGCCACAAGTGAAGGCTCAACAATACAAAGGCTAAAACGTAAAGAATGGTTCTCCAGAACGGTTCAAATTTTTCCACGGTTTCATGGTAGTAGCGTGTTGGGTCTTCAGGAGAGACCTCAATGTATTTGTAGGCCATCTCATGCACCCAGAAATCATAAAAGTGGAGCACCAAGAAAGCGAGGATCACCAATCCGGAGTAGATCATGTTTCGGGACACCCATGGTGCGTTGGCACTTCCTTTGAACTTCACGTAATTGATTCCCCGCGCTTTTTTGTTCTGGATTTCTAGGACAAAGCCCATGACAAAATGGATGATCACGCCCGCGATCAAAATAGGCTGGAGGACAAATTGTACCAAGGGATTGTAGCCCATAAAATGGGACCACGAGTTAAAGGTTTCCGGGTCAATGACCGAAGTAATGTTAATGGTAAAATGTTGTGTGAGAAAAACAACCAAAAAAAGACCCGAAAGTGCCATTACCACTTTTCGGGCAATTGAAGATTTTATCAATCCACTCATTAGTGCTGGTTTTAATACAAATTTACGGCACGGTTAAGTTTTTAACAAGCTTTCAACATTGTAAAACCAGTTATTTAGACTGATTTTAAGCAGGGATGAATTTAGAGCAAGGAAATGGTTTTCTTCTCTTGATATGAAGGACTTTGTTGTTTTTAAATTCATGGGGATGAATTTCTATTTTGGGAATTTTGACCGATATTACAGATGATTTTAACCAACCCAATGCCATGGACATTGCCATATTATCCGTTAGCCTTAATGTGCATTCCACAAAAAGGATAGCGCAAGAAGCCGAAAACGCCGGTCACTATGTTGAAATGATAGACCACACTAAATGCTCGGTAAAATTGGGTATGGATAAGCCTCAAATTTATCTGGACACGGAGGATATTACCGATGAGTTTGATGCCATTATTCCCCGCATTGGTACAACCGTCACCAGGCATGGTGCCGCCATCGTAAAGCAGTTTGAGGTGAACAACATCTTCAGTACGGCAAGATCTTTGGGCATCACCCGGGCACGGAACAAGGTCCGGACACTTCAAATTATGGCCAGAAAGGGAATTCCCATTCCCGAAACCGTGTTTTCCATCAACCCACACAATGTAGAGGAACAAATAAAACTTTTGGGAGGGGGGCCGGTCATCATAAAATTGCAGGAAGGCACGCAGGGCAAGGGTGTTATGTTGGCGGAGAGTAAAAAATCAGCAAAATCCGTGATAGACACTTTATACAACATGAATACCAGTATTCTCCTGCAGGAATATATTGAGGAGGCCCATGGAGAAGACCTTAGGATTATTGTGGTGGGAAACAAGGTAGTGGCCAGCATGAAACGGACCAGCGATATTGATGATTTTAGGTCCAATGTGCACCGAGGTGCTGAGACGGAAGCGGTTCAATTGACCCCAAAAGAGAAATTCATAGCTATAAATGCCACCAAATATTTAGGTCTTGGCGTGGCTGGGGTGGATCTTATCCGTTCCAAAAAGGGACCTTTGCTGATAGAGGTCAATGCATCACCGGGGTTGAAGGGAATAGAGGCAGCGACCCAAGTGAATGTAGCCAAACACATCATTCAATTTGTGGAAAAAAATGGACGAAGAAAAAGAAAATAAGACCATAACCATAAATGGAGAGGCCATTGCACCGGGAGAAAATAAACTGCTACAGTTGAACATTGCCCGGCTTCCTACGGGGACCTTGATCGATATTCCCGTGCATGTGTTCAACGGAAAGAAAGCAGGACCCACCGTTTTGGTGCAAGCAGGCTTGCATGGCGATGAGATCAACGGGGTGGAAACACTGCGGCGGATGCTTCAGGAAAACCATTTTGCCATTAAAAAAGGGGGCGTGATCGTGGTTCCGATCCTCAATATTTTTGGCTTTATCCATTTTTCAAGGGATGTCCCGGACGGAAAGGATGTCAACCGAAGCTTCCCGGGCAGAAAAACAGGTTCCTTGGCCAGCCGGATTGCCTATGCCTATACAGAACAAATTTTGCCCCAAGTAGATTTTGGCATCGACCTGCACACGGGTGGAAGCCAACGGCATAACCACCCTCAGGCTAGGTACACCTCAGGGGATTCCAAAAGTGAACTATTGGCCAAAGCCTTCAACGCTCCCTTTTATTTTCCTTCCAAATTGATAACGGGCTCTTTTCGGAAGGCCACCTATAAGATGGGAATCCCCACTATGGTCTATGAGTCGGGCGAGAGTATGCGATTTGATGAAAAGGCCATTACAATAGGAATGCAGGGAATTCAAAATGTGTTTACGTACTTGGGAATGAAGGCAAAAGGAACAAATTTGAAACAAGGGCCTTCCATTCATTTGAAGTCCACCCGTTGGATTCGGGCGCCAAGGGCCGGGATGTTCATTCCACAAATAGAAAATGGGCAATCCGTAAAAAAAGGCGAGGTCTTGGGATTGGTCACGGATACCTTTGCCAGGAAAAACAAAAAAGTTAAGGCACCATTTGATGGGCATATTATCTGCATTAACCATCAAGCTGTGATAAACCAAGGGGATGCATTATTCCACATAGGGCGTTAGTCCAAATTCTTTATCGTTGATCATGGAGATGCTCCATTTAATGGCATTTTCCAGGTCAGAGAATTGCCGAATGTTGTTCTTGAAGAACATTTTTTCCAAGACAATACTGGACAGCCCACCTTTGTTGTAGGCAACCACAGAGTAAAATTCGAGCTTGTGCCTGTTTTTGTAAAATTTCAGCCAATCCGTAGGGACCACAGAATAATTGTTGATCCGGTTGGAGATATAGGCAATGGGTTTGTCCGTTCCAATAATTTCATAGGCAATATTGATGATTTTCTTCGCCATGGACCAATTAAAGACAACGCCTTCCTTGATTTCAGAAATGACCAAGCCATCAAAAAAATAGAACACCCCAAAATCGCACTCCCTGATTTCCCGGATGTTCTTAAAAAAATCAACTTCCTTAACCGTCTTTTTCATAGCAAAAAGCTGTTTGGCACAATACCCTAAAATTAAGGAAACTCTTTATGATAGTAAGAAAACTTTATGAACAGCCCAGACGCATTGATGGATTGGCTATTTCAATTGATGCGCAATTGAGGCAAGCCTTAAAATTTTGGGATTTACGCCAAATTACAAATAGCTCAGCCACCATTTTTCCCTGTGGTTGGTCTTGTAGTTATTGTACCAACTGCAAACGGGATACAGGGCAATGGTCAAAACAATCCAAACGAGATACACCACCCAAAGATCAAAACCATACCCCTGCAGTTGGGGTTGTAGGGTCACCCAAATATCGATGACCATATCCGAAAAATCAAAACCGGTGGACATTGCGGCCACCACCGCAAGGAGGTGGATCACATAAATATGTACAATGTAAAAGAACATGGGCACCCTTCCTATGACTACCAGTTTCTCGGTCCATTGGTTCTGTATATTCTCCACAAAAGCCAAAAAGAGAATGGAAGGCCCCAAGGTAATCAACAGGTAAAGCAAGGACGGGGGATATTTGGTAATGTTAAAATAGGAAGCAATGGTCATACCGAAGGACTCTTGTTCGGTCCAAGTATATGGGTCGCCATAAATATTTATGCTTCTCAGGACAAAAAACAACAAGGTCAATCCCAACCCTAGCTGGAACAGACGCTTTATTCTGAGCTTTGGATCATAGGAGGGTTTGTAGAGCTCTCCAAAATAAAAGCCCAAGGGCATCACAAAGATCCACGGAATCATGGGATAGCCCACAAATACCTGAAAACTGCCCATATTCACAATATTGAACACATGCAAAAAGGTCCAAAAACCGGAAGCAACCGTATCGGTAGGGGCAATGGGGTCCAATAAATTATGACCAAAAACCGCTAGTAAGGCCAGCCCGATCATAAACTTTTTGGGCAGGTGTATAAATCCCGCCAAGAAGATCATGCTTATACCCAAGACCCAGATGACCTGTAGCAGAATGGTGGAATAATCCAATTTAAACATCCAGGCCAACTTTATAATGGTGAGCTCGGCAATTACCAACCAAAGACCTCGCTTCAACAACCAAATGGACAAGGATTTTTTATCCCTGCGCTGTCCCACAAAGAAAGCTGAGGTTCCCGCAAGGAATACAAACACAGGCGCACAAAAATGGGTCACAAAACGGGTCCAAAAAAGTGGTACATTGGTTTGGGCCATATCAGAGGGATCAAAAAAATAGGCATCTGCATGAAAATAGTCGCGGACATGATCTAGAGCCATGATGACCATGACAAGACCCCGGAGCATATCAATGGATTTAATTCGTTTTTTTCGATTGGCTAGCATGATATTTCGTGTTGATGGTTTGGTTTTTTGTTCTTTATTGACAACCTCTTGAAAGCGTGGTTTTTATCAAAGCCAAATTATACAAAAGCCTCTGATGATAAGACCCGAAAATTGCTTTATTTTATGGGCGTTCAAATTTTCCCCTCGGCATAGGTCAATTCTCCATGCTTTTTAGCTGAATACCCAAGGCCTTTGTTGAGAGTTGTACCTCCAACAGCGAGAGCACCAAAGAAATGACCAGGAACACCAAACTGACCCCAAAAATGACATTGGCCCAAATTTGCATTTCCACATAAATAAGGAACATGGTAATGGCCGCCAACAAAAAACTGATGATGGCCGTGGCCTGCATGTTTTTAATGATACCCAATCGTTTCCGAAGCTGTTGAATCTGTTGTTTCAGCGGATGGGCCGAAGTCGAAGTCTCCTCGAACTGTTTGTGCAACTGTCGGATAAGGGCCGCGATGGCCAAATACCGGGCATTATAGGCCAACATGGTAAGCGAAATGGCTGGAAATAAAAGGGCTGGGATACTCAGGTTGAGTTGCATGGAATTTCTTTTAAGAGGTAAGGTATGAATTTGTCTTGGGGAACACAATTACCTACATTTGGCAAACCAAATTATTTATATGAAATATTCTCCCATAGACAGTAATCTGTTTGTAAAAAATCGAAAGAAATTCACGGCGCAAATGAAGCCAAAAAGCATTGCCGTGTTCAACTCCAATGATATTTATCCCATAGGGGCCGATAGCACCCTTCCGTTTGAGCAGAGCCGAGATCTTTTTTATCTCTGTGGTGCCGATCAAGAGGAAACCATCCTTTTGTTGTTTCCGGATGCGATGGATCCAAAACACCGTGAAATCTTGTTTGTTAGGGAGACCAATGACCATATTGCCGTTTGGGAAGGACCCAAACTCACTAAAGAGCAGGCCACTGAGGTATCGGGCATAAAAACCATTTATTGGCTCACCGATTTTGACAAGGTCTTTTTTGACTTGATGACCGAGGCAGACACCATTTACTTCAACACCAATGAACATTACCGCCAAGCCGTGGAGACCCAGACCCGCGAGGATCGCTTCATTGAAAAATGTAAAAAGGACTTTCCGGCACACCAGTGGGCCAAGAGCAACCCCATTTTGCAAGAGATTCGCGGAATCAAAGAGCCAGAGGAGATTGCCATCATGCAAACCGCTTGCGACATCACCGAAAAGGGATTCCGAAGGATTTTGGAACTTATAAAACCAGGGGTGTGGGAGTATGAAATTGAGGCCGAGTTTTTGCACGAATTTGTACGGAATCGCTCCAAAGGATATGCGTACCCGCCCATCATTGCTTCGGGCAACAATGCCAATGTGCTCCACTATCTGGTAAACAACCAACAGGTGAAGGATGGCGATATGATCCTGTTGGATTTGGCAGCCGAATATGCAAATTACTCTGCGGACATGACCCGTACCGTCCCTATCAATGGTAGATTTACGGATAGACAAAAAGAAGTGTACAGTGCTGTGCTTCGGGTAAAGAATGAAGCCACCAAAATGTTGGTGCCGGGGGTTATTTGGGCTGAATTCCACAAGGAAGTGGGCAAGATCATGACTTCTGAGTTGATTGGCTTGGGACTCTTGGACAAGGCCGATGTACAAAACGAGAACCCGGATTGGCCCGCATACAAAAAATATTTTATGCATGGCACCAGTCACCACATTGGGTTGAACACCCACGATTATGGAGCGTTGAAAACACCCATGAAACCGAACATGGTCTTTACCGTGGAACCGGGCATTTACATTCCGGATGAAGGCATGGGGGTGCGTTTGGAAGACGATGTGGTCATCCAAGAAACGGGAGAGCCCTTCAACTTAATGCGCAACATTCCCATAGAGATCGAAGAGATCGAGGAGTTGATGAACGCGTGATGCATCCGCTACGAAAACATATCGAAGAACTGATCAACTTGACCGATGAGGAATTCGATATGGTTTTAAGCCATTTTGAACCCATTAAAAAACGGAAACACCAATACCTTGTTCAGGAAGGTGAACTTGTGGACAAGGAGTTTTGGGTTCTTAAAGGATGTCTTAAAAGTTATTTTGTGGATGATGAAGGAAAGGAGCACATTCTTCAATTTGGAATGGAAAATTGGTGGATCACGGATTATGAATCCTTTGTAAAACAGACCCCTTCAAAAATATCCATAGATTGTATTGAGGACAGCGAACTGCTGTACATCACTTTTGAAAACAGGGAAAAACTCACGGCCCAAATGCACAAGATGGAACGCTTTTGGGCCAAAAAAAGCAAGTATGGCAGAATTGCACTTCAAAATAGAATTCTTTCCCTTTTAAAAAATTCGGCCAAGGAACGTTACGATGTTCTTCTGGAGCAATACCCGCAATTGTTTCAACGGGTGCCCAAAAAACTCATCGCCGCGTATTTGGGGGTGTCACGGGAGACCTTGAGCCGATTGTCCCTTTAAAACCCTTTCATTTTTCATTTTTTGTGACCTACATCACATTAAATCTGTGATATAGCTCCTTTCCATCTTTTTGGGCTAACCGCACCTTTGTATGGTAATTTTAAATACCTATAAAATGCCATATGTAAACATCAAGGTTACCGACGAACAGGTAACCCCAACCCAAAAGCGCAAATTGATCGAAGGCGTCACCCAATTGTTGGTGGACGTGCTCAACAAAAACCCCAAAACTACCCACATTGTCATTGATGAGGTTCCGATGGACAATTGGGGTTATGATGGAAAACAATATTCAGAAACAAAAAAACAAAACGCATGAAAAACAAAACAGTAATCATAACAGGAGCTTCCACCGGATTGGGAAAGGAAACAGCCCGCTATTTTTTGGAACGGGGCAGTAATGTGATCATGAATTCCTCAAATGCGGCAAATTTGGAAATGACATTCCAGTCGTTGGAGTCTCCAACCAATGCCACCTATGTTGTGGGGGATATCAGCAAACGGGAAACCGGGAAAAAACTGGCGGAAGAGGCCCTGGAAAAATTCGGTTCCATTGATGTGTTGATCAACAATGCAGGGATTTTCGCCCCAAAGCCTTTTCTGGATGTGAATGAAGCGGATCTGGAGCTTTTTTGGAAAGTGAACCTTATGGGAACCTACATCACTTCCCAGGAAGTCATCCCCCACATGATAAAGCAAGGGGGAGGTTCCATTATCAACATCGGAACGGTGTTGGTGGATCATGCCATAGATGGATTTCCGGCCACGGCACCCTTAACGAGCAAAGGTGCTATCCACGCGTTGACAAGGCAGCTCGCCGCAGAGTTTGGCAAGCAGAAGATTCGGGTGAATACCATTGCGCCGGGCATCATCAGAAGTCCTTTGCAGGGAAAAATTGGGGTTGAAGATCCCGATAGTCTTGCGGGACTCCATCTATTGAACCGCATCGGAGAAGCCCATGAGATAGCTGAGGCAGCCTACTATTTGGCTTCCGCAGATTTCATAACTGGCGAAACCATAAATGTGGCTGGTGGGCATACCGTGGGCCACGCCATTTAAAATGATGATAGTTATGTTCAAAGAAAACAGGGAGGCCATAGAACAATTGATCGCAGATTACTTTGAAGGGATTTTTAAAGGCGATGTGGACAAATTGGAAAAGTGCTTCCACGAAAACGCATATTTATATGGCGACATCAAAGGAGTGGATTACTTGAAAAGTAAATCGGCCTATATTGATGGGGTCAAGAACAGACAAAGCCCCAAAGCATTGGGAGAAGAATGCAAAATGGGGATTATCGGAATCGATATTTTGGGAAAGGCGGCCATGGCCAAACTGCATGTGCCCTTCTCGGGATATAATTATTATGATTACCTGTCACTGGCCAAGATTGCGGGGGAATGGAAAATAGTCAATAAGGTTTTTACACATGTTGACTAGATTTTGATTTTAGATGTAGTGTTAATTGGAGCGGCTTGGATAACGATCTGGGCCGCTTCAATTTTTTTAAATCGTACCTTTGAGTATGCTGTTTGCCATACTCCAACAACCTGATATCCAAAAAAAGATGGAACAAGCCCCGGACAGTGCCTACGAAATTGGCGTTGTCATTGGAAGCTATTTGCCCTTTGTGGTGTTGGCCGGAATTGCGTATGCCATTTACTACTTCAATAAAAAGAAGCGGGGATCGGAATAAAGAATAGTTGACCTTTATAATATTTCACAAATTGTAACTGAATTGCTGTTGGTTCGTCATAATAGAAACCGATACATTCACCAACCATGCAGAAAATAATTGCCACAGTTTTCCTTTTCAGTGCGCTTATTACCTATTCCCAAAACCCAGTTTCCAAACAAATCCAAGTGCCTTTTGTCTTGACGCCCGAAGGACACATTATCGTTCAGGCCAAAGTAAACGGTGTTGATGGCACCTTTATTTTTGATACAGGGGCAGGCATCAATTTAATGACCCAAAAATTTGCTGATAAAGTCGGGAATCTTGAAGAAACCCATCACTTTTATACCGGACATCGTGCTACCGGAGAAGCACTTCAGGCCAATCTTTGGAATTACAATACATTGCAAATTGGAAGCTTTACAGAACCCGATGGACAAACAGCCGTTTTCAATTTTGATTTCCCATTGGATGGACTCATTTCATTGACGCCTTTTAAAGACCAACCCTTCACCATAGATTTTGGGAATAAGGTTTTAACCCTTGAATCGCCACAATCCTTGCAAAAAGTCCGCTCCGAAGCAGATTTTGAAATGCCACTTGCCATCACCAATGACAGAAATATCAATATAGACATGGCTACACCCGTTCTTTTGAATGACAGCTTAGAATTGCTCGTGGGATTGGATACCGGTGCCGGGTTTGGGGTCTACCGGTTCAGTTCAAGATACATGGAGACCTTGGGCGTGGATTCCTCCCAAGTAAAAAAGGAGTTTCGGTCAAGCCCTTTCAACCCAAATGAAGGCAACACGTATTATTTTACCAAACTTGATAAACTGTCCAATTTGAGCAAAAAGTCTTCAGTCCAAGATTTCATCGCCACCTTTATTGATGGGTTGATCTATGAAGGGATCATGGGATTGGAATGGATTGGTCAAAAAATCACAATTGATCTTCCCAATCAAAAATTGATCGTTAAAAAATAGCAACCTCAATCTGCTCCAATCTTGGTACCTTTAGTACTATGAAAATTTTTATCATTGGTGCCGGGGCTGTGGGCAAGGCACTTGCCGTATCCTTACATCAAGCAGGGAAAGAAGTGGAGTTGATCCGCGGCCATTTGGACGATGGAACCCCGCATATGGAAAACATCGGGGTGGACCTATTGGATGGCCCCACCCTAGAAGCTGAAATCATGGTCAGTACGCTCAATAACCATACTCACTTGGAGGGGCTTGTGGTGTTGACCAGCAAATCATTCGGAAACAAAACCTTATCTGAAAAACTGGAGCCAAAGATTGGGGATTCACCCATTATTCTTTTACAAAATGGGCTGGGTGTGGAACAACCTTTTTTGGAAAAGCATTTTCCGGAAATCTTTCGGTGTGTCCTTTTTATGACCAGCCAGAATAGTGCGCCGAACACCATAAGTTATAAACCTGTGGCCCCGTCGCCCATAGGGGTCATACAGCAAAAGAACACCGCTTTGGAAAACATTGTAGCCACGCTGGACACTCCCAATTTTAGGTTTGTGGCCGAAAAGAACATCCAACGCATCATTTGGAAAAAGGCCATTGCCAATTGCGTGTTCAATTCCATTTGCCCCTTGTTGGAGACTGACAACGGCATATTCCATAGAGATAAGGCTGTGTTCGCCATTGCACAACGGGTTATTGTGGAATGTGCCACTATTGCCAATAAAAAAGGAATTGATTTGGGAACCTCCGAACTGGAAGATCAAGTATTGATGATTAGTCGTATGTCTGATGGACAACTCATTTCCACCCTTCAGGACATCAACAACAAAAGGGAAACGGAGATTGACACCCTGAATTTTGAGATCTATAGAATGGCACAGGCCATGAACCTTTCGCACAAAGTAAAGGAAACCCGGTTGCTGGGTGAATTGGTAAAAGTCAAATCCGAATTGCACCGTTGAAGAACACATAAATGGCTCGCCTATGGGAAAGTTATTCTGGATAAAATTAGTGCACACCTTGATTTGGGCATTTTTTGTGGTTGTGATTTTCTATGTGCTGTTTTCTGGAATCACAGGAAACATCAATACCTACACCTGGGTGGGCATAGCCTTGGTGATCGGGGAAGGATTGGTTCTTTTGATTTTTAAAATGTTCTGCCCACTCACTTTGATGGCCCGGAAATATTCGGATTCCACAAAGGACAATTTTGATATTTTTTTGCCCAATGGGTTGGCCAAAAACAACAAGCTGATTTTCACCTCCATTTTTTTGATTGGTTTTGTGCTCGTTTTAGTGCGAACCTTTTTCGGAGAATAGCTTTTTTGGGTTTTGAAAAAAAATGGAATTAAAGTGTTATTTTTCAAGGTATTATGGAAAACATCAAAATGGACAAATTAATTGAGCTGCTCAAAACCCACATCCAAAATAGGGATGCAGACAAGGCTCTTGGCTTGATCCAAAACCACCCGGAAGTCATCAATCTTGAAGATGAAAACGGAAGCTCCGGTCTCATGCTCCTTGCGTACAGCGGATTCAAGGATGCTTTTGCCGAAGCAGTTTTGTTGAAGACCACATTTTCGTTTCATGAGGCCATTGTTTGCGGCAAGAAGGATATCGTTGCCCAGTTTTTGGGGCAGTCCGAATCTGATTGGGCCAACACCCATTCCAAAGATGGGTTTGCCCCATTGTCCCTGGCTGCTTTTTTTGATCAAACTGATATAGCTCTCCTTTTATTGGATAAGGAGGCCGACCCCAATTTGGCGGCTACCAATCCCACGAAGGTTAATGCTTTGCATTCTGCCGTGGCCAAGGAAAATGTGGAGTTGTGCAAAATCCTTCTGGAAAAGGGCGCGAATGTAAACGCAAGACAAATGCAAAATGTGACCGCTTTGCATTCCGCGGTACATCGTGGCAATCTGGAACTTACCAAATTGCTGGTGGAACACGGAGCCGACCCCAGTTTACAAATGGACAATGGCAATACGGCACTGATCATTGCCAATCGGGAAGGGCATGGGTTGGTGAAAGCCTATTTGTTGGAGCATCAGAACTGATGTCACTTTAGGTAGGGGATTTTTAGGGCAGGAAACGTTAACTTTACTTACCTGTGTTGAACATGATTTAGCATTGGCCGATTTAATTTTTTAAAAACGAATAATATCGTAGAACGTTGCACGTAATTTGAACATACAGAATAGATGGTAGAAAAAACAGACGAATTAGATAATTATTTAGATAGTCATTACATACATCGAAGTAATTGGTTGCGTGCTGCTGTCCTTGGAGCTAATGATGGAATTTTATCAACTGCAAGTATTGCGATTGGGGTATCTGCTGCAAGTGATATGCGAGAACCTGTTATTTTGGCAACATTAGCCGGACTGGTCGCTGGCGCCTTATCAATGGCAGCTGGAGAATATGTTTCAGTAAGCTCACAAACAGATGTTGAAATAGCAGACATCAAACGTGAAAAGCAAGAGCTAAATGAAATGCCTGAAATCGAATTACAAAGACTAGCGGAAATTTATGAAAAAAGAGGTCTCAAAAAAGAAACTGCCTTAACTGTAGCCCAAGAATTAACGGAACACGACGCGCTTGGAGCACATATTAGAGATGAACTAGGAATTAATGAAATTAGTCAAGCTAAACCTATACAAGCTGCATTTGCTTCCGGTGCAGCATTTACAGTTGGGGGATTGCTCCCTTTTTTAGTAACGCTATTTCTTCCTTTAAAGAGTATGGAATATTCTCTTTATGGTTTTGCACTATTTTTTTTAATAGTTTTAGGTGCATTAGCTGCAAGAACAGGGGGCTCAAGTATTGGAAAAGCAATTGTCCGAATTACATTTTGGGGAACAGTAGCAATGGGGCTTACCGCTCTTGTTGGTTATTTATTCAATGTGAATGTTGGATAAAAAGCTATATATGAGCACGATAAGTTAGCCCTCAAATCACTCCACCCACCTCTCCATTACATTCCCTACCACAAAAGCAAACAAAGCTGGCAGCACCCAACCCAATTGGTATTGGGTCAAGGGGAGCCATTCAGGGTAAAGTTCTGAAGTCAATGCAACACCAAGGGTGCCCAAAAAATCAGGGATGCTAAAGATGATAGTTGTAATTACCACCCACTTGAAGACGGTGGTAGAGGTCCACTTTTCGGGGAGTACGTTCAACAGGATCAACACAATCGTTATGGGATAAATAAACATGAGCGCTGGCAGGGCCACCGCAATAATATACCCCACATTAAACTGCCCCATGAGCACGCCCAGCACACATCCGGTCAAGGCGGTAATCCGGTAGGCCAGATTGGAATTGTTGAACCGTCCTCTAATAAAATCCGAAGTACCCGTAACAATCCCCACAGCGGTGGTAAAGCAGGCCAAGCTTACCAAAAGGCTCAAAAATAGGGTGGCGGTGTTGCCCAAGGTTTCGGTGCTGATGCCACTTAAAAGTGCGGTACGGGAAATGTCAGCAGCAAAAACATCACTAAACAAGGCCCCGGTCAGAATAAGTCCGGCGTAGACGAGGAACAACCCCAAACCCGCCCAAAACCCCGCCTTTCGGATAAGGCTTTTTTTGGCCTCGTAGCTGGCGGACTTGTCCTTTATGTTGATGGAAATAATAATGACCGCACCCACCACCACGGCCCCGATAGCATCAAAGGTTTGGTAGCCTTCCAAAATCCCGGCGCTCAAAGGATTTTGAATCGTGGAAGCGGAAAAATCAAAATCCAAAGTACCCATGGCGGTGGCTACAATCAGCAACAGGATGATAAGGATGCCCGGGGTGAGCAGCTTGCCCACCAAATCCAAAACTTTAGATCGATTGATGACAAAAACGAAGACCAGACCAAAGTAAATAAGACTGGTCAGTAATGAAGAAGAATCCCATATAGGTTGAATGGCCATTTCATGGGTTACCGATGCCGTTCTTGGAGAGGGCAGGGCAACGGCAATGCCATAGATCAAAAAGCAATACACCAAACTGAAAGTGGGGGACACTTTCTTGGCGAAATCGAACAAGGTGCCTTGAAGTCGGGCATGGGCCAAAATACCCAGAATGGGAATCAACACTGCGGACAGACAAAAACCTAATGTAACCAACCACCATGAGTTGCCCGATTTGAATCCCAACAGTGGGGGGAGGATGAGGTTGCCGGCACCAAAAAAAAGGGAAAAAAGGGCAAACGCGGTAATTGTTAACGTTTTTTTGTTCATAAGGTGTTGATAATTATCAAGCAATGTAGTATATTTCGAAGGCGCAGTTCAACGAAAATAATTGACTTTTTGACGATTATAGTGTATTTCATCGAAAAAAAGTCTTTAGGGAAATCTGAGCAAAATAAAAAGTTATCAACATTCGTTCAAAAAGAAAACCATTCAACAAAAACCAAACGTATAACAAAAAATTACTATTAATCCACATGGCATTTTTCACGATTCCCCAAATCGCAGGGATGCACCCAAACAAAACCGGCTTATGAAAACTACTACCACCCACCATGGCAACAAAATCTCTTCTTTATTCTGCAACGTATTTGGCCACCACTACGTGGTTTCCAAAAAAGTGACACAGCACATTAAGGAATACAAATGTATTCATTGTCAAAAAGAGGTCACCACTGATGTTAGTGGAAAACTTTCTGCACTGACCCCGCAGATGCAGGAAATCAACAACACTTTGGAAGACATGTACAGAAAACGAAGGACCAAATTGGTACAGCGCGTAGCATAACCAATTTTCCAATAAAAGTTTTTACGGTCTATCCCGAAAACTTAAGTAAGTACCTACTGCTATACAGGTCGCGTGCCCCAAGACCATGAAGTGGATACCCTTGATTTTCGGGATTTTTTGTGCCTATCCGTTAAAGGAATTCCAGCCCTGGGCCGTAAGTGGTATTTTGGTTTCGGCACGGGTGATGAGGTGCGCTCCTTCACTTTTTTCGGTCATGTGGCCGATGACGGTCAAATTGGGATTGCCCTTGATCTTTGGAAAATCAGCCTGGTCTATGGTAAACAACAGTTCATAATCCTCACCACCGCCCAAGGCGATCATGGTGCTGTCCATTTGAAACTCTTCGCAGGTTGAGATAACGGTGGGATCCAACGGAATTTTATCCTCAAAAAGATTGCAGCCCACATCGCTTCGTTTGCAGAGATGCAGAATTTCAGAAGACAGTCCATCACTGATGTCGATCATGGAAGTGGGCTTCACCTCCAGTTTTTTCAAAAGTTCCACGATGTCTTTGCGGGCTTCGGGCTTCAGTTGACGCTCCACGATATAGGAATACGGTTCCAAGTCGGGTTGGTTGTCCGGGTTCACCTTGAAGACTTCTTTTTCACGCTCCAAGACCTGAAGACCCAAATAGGCGCCGCCCAAATCCCCGGTGACCACCAAAAGGTCGTTGGTTTTGGCTCCATTTCGGTAAACAATATCATTCTCTTCAGCTATTCCCAAAGCGGTTACACTAATGATCATCCCCTTGTTGGAAGAGGTGGTGTCGCCCCCGACCAAATCCACTTTGTAAAGCCTGCAAGCGGCTGCCACTCCTTCATAAAATTCCTCCAATGCCTCCAGCGGAAAACGGTTGGAAACTGCAATGGAAACGGTTACCTGGGTGGCCATGGCGTTCATGGCGTATATGTCGGACAGGTTCACCATAACGGATTTGTAGCCCAAGTGCTTTAAAGGCGTGTAGCTGAGGTCAAAATGAACGCCTTCCACCAACATATCGGTGGAAACTATGGTTTTTTTGTCTTTAAAATCCAATACGGCAGCATCATCTCCAATGCCCATTTTTGATGAGGGTTGATGCAGTTCAAAGTTTTGGGTGAGGTGTTCGATCAGACCAAACTCCCCCAATTTTTCCAATGAGGTACGTTGCGGATTTTTGTCTTCTAGCATTTGGCAAAAGTAAACAGGATAATTTTAAATTGTATCTTTAAAAGAAAACAAACCAAAAATTGCTATGCCATGGGTATGAAAGCCGTACTACCGTTTTTGGCCATTTTGTTTTTGGCGGGATGTTCCAGTGATAATGGCAATGGGGATGATACAAACCAAATGGATGATGATGGACCAATTGTTGATGATGGTCCAAACATTGGTGATGGAGAAATTTACCTTGGATTTGCCCCATGCGAAGCTGGAGTGGCCACGGTTTATCCTTGCCAAGGATATGATATGCTCTTTCAGATGCGCCTCAATGCCTTCAACGCAAATGCCGCTAACGATATTTGGGGTTGGACCGATGCTTCCACAGGTAATGAATATGCGCTGATCGGGTTGGACAAGGGCACCGCCTTTGTGGATATCACCGATGCCGAAAACCCAATCTATTTGGGAAAGCTCCCCACAGCCACCGAATCCAGTATTTGGCGAGATATTAAGGTCTATGGCGATTACGCTTTTATTGTGTCCGAAGCCACTGACCATGGCATGCAAGTCTTCGATCTAAAGAAACTTAGGAATGTAGCCAATCCACCTGAACTTTTTACAGCTGATGCCCGCTACATCGGAATCGGGAATGCCCATAATATTGTGATCAATGAAGAAATGGGCTTTGCCTACCCTGTGGGAACAGCCCGGAACGATGCATTTAATGGCGGGGTGCATTTCATTGACATTCAAAATCCGACAAGTCCAAACGGTATAGGGGGATATGGCGCAAATGGTTACACCCATGATGCCCAGGTAATCACCTACAACGGGCCCGATACTGATTACACTGGGCGGGAAATTTTTATCGGTGCCAATGAAACCCAGATTGCCATTGCGGATATTACTGACAAATCCAACCCTACAGAAATTGGAACACTCGGCTACGCAAACCGGGGATATACCCATCAGGGGTGGTTTACCGATGACCACCGCTACTACATTTTGGGGGATGAAACCGATGAGATCAATTTCGGTTTCGATTCCAGAACCTTGGTTTTTGATATGACCGATTTGGATAACCCGGTGCTCCATACAACCTATATTGGCCCAACCGAAGCAACCGACCACAATGGCTACGTAAAAGGAGATGAATTTTTCTTGGCCAATTATACGGCAGGCATGCGGGTTTTGGATATTTCAGGGATTGATTCAGAAACCATAACCGAAATAGGTTTTTTTGACACCCACCCTTCCAACAATACTCCGGGCTTTGATGGGGTATGGAGCGTTTATCCCTATTTTGAAAGTGGAAAGATTATTATCAATGATACCGAGTCAGGCTTCTTTGTGGTTCAAAAATCAAACTAGATGATGAAAAAGGCAGCACTCTATTTAGCGTTGGCCTGTCTGTGCTCATGCTCGAATGATGACTCCCCTATGAATCCAGAGATGGAAACACCGTTTTTAGGTGAAGTGGAGTGGGTCAAAAATTTTGGTGGCTCAGGTGAAGATGCCGGATACGATATAATCCAGACTATGGATGGGGGCTACGCCATTTTGGGATACACCAACAGCATAGACGGGGATTTATCCGGAAAAACCATGGCCGTCAGCGATTATTGGTTGTTGAAATTGGATGCCGATGGAAACATGCAATGGAACAAAACCTATGGTGGCAGCAAGGAAGATTTGGGTCAGTCCGTAATCCAAACCACTGATGGGGGCTATGCGATTGTGGGCTACGCCATGAGTGATGACGGTGACGGAAGCAACAATGAGGGGTTCCACGACAATTGGATTCTACGATTGGACGCCACGGGTACTATTTTGTGGGAACAAAGCTTTGGGTTTTCCGGACACGATCATTCGTATGATGTGGTTCAGACCTCTGATGGTGGATTCTTCTTTGCAGGTTTTTTGGATGTGACCCAATCCAATGGCGAGGGAAATTTCGGCAAAGGGTCAAGCTCGCTTACCAGGCATGGGGTAGGAGAGTTTTGGGGCACCAAACTCGATGCCGATGGCAATTTACAATGGAGAAGATATTTTGGAGGCACCAACAACGATCGTGCCCACGGAGTGGTTCAGGCAGATGATGGAGGCTTTGTGATGACCGGGTTTTCCGAAAGTGATGATTTTGATATTTCCAACACAAAGGGCAGTTATGATTTTTGGGTCATCAAAATAGATGGTGAAGGGACGTTGCTTTGGGAAAAATCATTTGGAGGAACCGGGATAGAAGTTTCATATGATATCGCCAAGACTACAGATGGCGCTTATGCCATAGTGGGACATACCTTTAGCACAGATACTGATATTTCCAAAAACCACGGGAAGTCCGATGTGTGGCTCATCAAAATAGACGATAATGGAAACCTGTTATGGGAAAAAACATACGGAGGTGCTGAATTTGATGATGCCAGAGGCCTTTCCGTCACAGCTGATGGGGGTTTTGTGATTGCCGGAAATTCCAAAAGCACAGATGGCGATGTAACTGAAAATAGAGGTGAGAATGACCTCTGGTTCATTAAAACGGATAGTGAAGGAAATCTGACCCATCAAAAATCCTTCGGGGGCTCAGGATTGGACTTTGGTTTTGATGTTGTCCAAAGCATGGACGGCAGTGTTGTTCTGGTGGGAGTAGTGGCCAGCAACGACTTTTTGGACATTGACGCCAAGGGAATGACCGATTTGGTGGTCATTAAAATGAAATAGCCTTTTCCTTCCATAGATAACCCCTATAAACATATTCGTTATTATAATGTTAGGACCCATGGTAAAACCCTACAGATACAGTATATTTGTAGGCTATTTAGAACAAATCCAGTTAAGATGATTAAAGTTTCAGAAACAGCTAGACAGAGAGTGGTGTCGCTCATGACCGAGGGAGGTTATGATGCCAGCACCGATTTTGTCCGTGTGGGCGTAAAAAGTGGGGGGTGCAGTGGATTGTCCTATGAGTTGAAGTTTGATAAATCCGCAGACGACACCGATAAGGTTTTTGAGGATAATGATGTTCGCATCATCGTTGATAAAAAAAGCTTTTTGTACCTCGTGGGTACCACATTGGAATATTCAGGAGGACTGAACGGAAAAGGTTTTGTCTTCAACAACCCCAATGCACAACGAACTTGTGGTTGCGGGGAGAGTTTTTCATTATAATTTTTGACTTTAAGCCTTTGATTGGCTAACTTAAAAGATATGGCGTATACAGAGGAAGAATTAAAAAAAGAACTGGAAACCAAGGAATATGAGTATGGTTTCTACACAGATATAGAATCGGATACCTTGCCCAAGGGCTTGAACGAGGACATCGTCATTGCCATTTCCAAAAAGAAGGAGGAGCCGGATTGGATGACCCAGTGGCGTTTGGAGGCCTTTCGAGCTTGGCAGGAAATGAAGGAACCGGAATGGGCCAATGTAAAATATAAAAAACCCGATTTTCAAGATATTTCCTATTATTCCGCACCCAACAAAAAGCCCAAGTACAACAGCTTGGATGAAGTTGATCCAGAATTGCTGGACACCTTCAAGAAGTTGGGCATATCTGTGGACGAACAGAAAAAATTGGCCGGGGTGGCCGTGGATATCGTAATGGATTCCGTTTCGGTGGCCACCACCTTCAAAAAAACCTTGGCTGAAAAAGGGATTATTTTCTGTTCCATTTCGGAGGCTATCCAAGAGCATCCCGAGTTGGTAAAGAAATACATCGGTACGGTAGTGCCCAAAAAGGATAATTTTTATGCAGCACTGAACTCAGCGGTCTTTTCCGATGGGTCATTCTGCTACATTCCAAAAGGGGTACGGTGCCCAATGGAACTGTCCACCTATTTCCGAATAAATCAAGCCGGGACTGGTCAATTCGAGCGTACCTTGGTCATTGCCGAAGAAGGCAGCTACGTGAGCTATTTGGAAGGTTGTACCGCGCCCATGCGTGATGAGAACCAATTGCACGCCGCAGTGGTGGAACTGATTGCCTTGGATAATGCCGAGATCAAATATTCAACAGTTCAAAACTGGTTCCCTGGAAATAAAGAGGGCAAGGGCGGTGTCTATAATTTTGTGACCAAGCGTGGACTTTGCGAAAAGAACGCCAAAATATCTTGGACACAGGTGGAAACCGGATCGGCTGTTACGTGGAAGTACCCTTCCTGTATTTTGAAGGGCGACCATTCCATTGGAGAGTTTTATTCCATTGCCGTAACAAACAATTATCAACAAGCTGATACGGGAACCAAGATGATTCACTTGGGAAAAAATACCCGAAGTACCATCATTTCCAAAGGAATTTCAGCAGGACATTCCCAAAACAGTTACCGGGGATTGGTGCAGGTAAACAGTAGGGCGGAGAATGCGCGAAACTTTTCGCAGTGCGACTCCCTGTTGATGGGCAACGAATGTGGTGCCCACACCTTCCCATACATTGAGGTCAAAAATAAAACAGCCCAGATTGAGCATGAGGCCACCACCAGTAAAATTGGTGAGGACCAAATTTTTTACTGCAACCAACGTGGGATTGATACTGAAAAAGCCATCGCTTTGATCGTGAACGGTTTCAGTAAGGAAGTGTTGAACAAGCTCCCCATGGAGTTTGCCGTTGAGGCCCAAAAATTATTGGAAATCAGCTTGGAAGGGTCAGTGGGATAGCTTCGACTTCCTGCCCGGACGGCAGGCGGGCGCCCAACTTGTTGTTCAAGTTTGATTGAGCGTAGCCGAAATCATATAATTCAAATTAAGAATACAACTTTTTGAAAATGTTAAAAATAAAAAATTTACACGCTAGCATAGACGATAAAAAAATCCTGAAGGGAATCAACCTTGAGGTAAATGCCGGAGAGGTACACGCCATCATGGGACCCAACGGTTCCGGAAAAAGTACTTTGGCCTCGGTGATTGCCGGAAAGGAAGAATTCGAGATTAAAAAAGGGAGCATTTCCATGGAAGGTGAGGATTTGGAAGAGCTGGCTCCTGAGGAAAGGGCGCACAAAGGCATCTTTTTGTCCTTTCAATATCCCGTGGAGATTCCCGGGGTATCGGTGACCAACTTTATCAAGACAGCCATCAACGAATCCAGAAAAGCGCGGGGCATGGAGGACATGCCTGCCAATGAGATGTTGAAACTGATTCGTGAGAAATCCCAGATGTTGGACATTGACCGCAAGTTTTTGTCCCGTTCCTTGAACGAAGGCTTCTCTGGAGGAGAGAAAAAAAGAAACGAGATTTTCCAAATGGCCGTGATGGAACCCAAATTGGCCATTTTAGATGAAACCGATTCCGGATTGGACATTGACGCTTTGCGTATTGTGGCCGATGGTGTGAACAAGTTGCGTAGCAAGGACAAGGCTATTATTGTGATCACGCACTATCAGCGTTTGTTGGAATACATCGTTCCAGATTACGTACATGTGCTCCATGATGGTAAAATCGTGAAATCCGGCACCAAGGAATTGGCCCTGGAACTGGAAGAAAAAGGATACGATTGGTTGAAACAGGAAGCTGCGGTTTAGTTCCTATGTCATTCCCGTGAAAATGGGAATCTATTAGGGCTTATATAACCGTGATTAATGAGATTCCTGCCTGCGCAGGAATGACAATGAAAAGAAAACATGGATTTAAAAGATAAATTACTCTCGTCTTTCTTGGCTTTTGAAAACAACATGGATTTGGAACACCCAGTTCATGAAGAGCGTTCGGAGGCCATAAAGAACTTTGAGGAAAAAGGGTTTCCCTCCAAAAAAGAGGAAGCTTGGAAATACACCTCATTGAACAACTTGCAAAAGGTGGACTTCAGTATTTTTCCAAAACAGGAAAATTCTTTGGAGTACAAGGACATCAAGAAGTACTTTTTGCACGAGATAGATACCTACAAGATTGTTTTTGTGGATGGGGTGTACAGCTCCTATCTTTCAGAGACCACCCATGACGGAGTGGATGTCTGTTTGATGAGTTCTGCTTTCAGCAAGCCCATGTTCCGTCCGGTGATCGATGTATATTTCAACAAAGCTGCTTCCAAAGAGGAGTCCTTGACCACATTGAACACCGCTTTTTGCAGGGAAGGGGCCTATATCTACATTCCAAAGAACAAAATGCCCAAAAAGCCCATCCAAATCTTGCATTTGGCCACGGGCAATGAGGCAGCCCTGATGCTACAGCCCCGAAACTTGATCGTTGCCGAGCAAAATGCCGAAGTGCAGATCATTGAACGCCATCAAAGTTTAACGGACAATGAGGTGTTCACCAACTCCGTGACCGAGATCTTTGCGGGCAAGGATGCCATAGTGGACTACTACAAGGTTCAGAATGACAACAACAATGCTTCCTTAGTGGACAACACCTATATTTCCCAAAAAGATAGCAGTGTGGTTCGGGTACATACTTTTTCCTTCGGTGGAAAACTGACCCGTAACAATTTGAATTTCTATCAAGATGGAGAGCGTATAGATTCCATTTTGAAAGGAGTGACCATTTTGGGTGAAAAACAACATGTGGACCACCACACCTTGGTACACCATGCCCAGCCCAATTGCGAGAGCCATCAGGATTATAAGGGAATTTTTGGGGAGCGATCTACAGGAGTCTTCAACGGAAAGATCATCGTGGACAAGATTGCCCAGAAAACAGATGCCTTTCAGCAGAACAACAACATTTTGATCAGTGATAAGGCCACCATCAACTCAAAACCCCAATTGGAGATTTTTGCCGATGATGTAAAATGCTCCCACGGATGTACCATTGGCCAGTTGGACGAGGAAGCTTTGTTCTACCTAAGATCAAGGGGAATTCCCAAAAAAGAGGCCACAGCCCTTTTGATGTATGCCTTCGCCAACAATGTGTTGGCAAGTGTCCGGATACCAGAATTAAAGGCCCGAATCAACAAGATCATTGCCAACAAGCTTGGTGTTCGTGTAGGGTTTGAGCTATAATTCAATCCAAAAGGGATGATTTCGAGCCACATTGTTAAGGTTAGGGCGAGAAATCTCCTTGAACCTTAGTTTTCACTTCGTTAAAATGACAGATAAAAGTACCATAGCAACTACGTTTGATGCCGATGTGATTCGAAAGGATTTTCCAATCCTTAACCGTCAGGTCAATGGACAACCTTTGGTATATCTGGACAATGCGGCTACGTCCCAAACGCCCCAGCAGGTCATTGATACCATTGTGGAGTATTACCAAGGCTACAATGCCAATATCCACCGTGGGGTGCACAGCCTTTCACAGGAAGCTACCGATGCTTATGAAATGGCCCGAAAGAAAATTCAGGAGCATTTCAACATTGCTAAATCACAAGAGGTGATATTTACTTCAGGCACCACCCATGGCATCAATTTGGTGGCCACAGGATTCAGTTCTTTTTTAAAGAAGGGCGATGAGGTTATGGTATCGGCCATGGAGCACCATTCCAATATTGTGCCGTGGCAAATGTTGTGTGAACGTACTGGGGCGACCCTGAAGGTCATTCCTATGAATGTTGAGGGAGAATTGATTATGGAGGAATACCATAATTTGTTATCTGAAAAGACCAAATTGGTCTTTTGCAACCATGTTTCCAATGCCTTGGGAACCATTAACCCTATCGAAGAAATCATTGAGGCCGCCCATAAAGTGGGTGCCGCCGTCTTGATTGACGGTGCGCAGGCCGCGGCCCATATCAAAGCCGACCTACAAGCGCTGGATGTGGACTTTTATGTGGTTTCGGCCCATAAAATGTGTGGTCCAACCGGCGTGGGCATGTTGTACGGCAAAGAGGAATGGCTCAAAAAATTACCGCCCTACCAAGGTGGGGGCGAAATGATCGCTGAGGTCACTTTTGAAAAGACCACCTATGCCGATTTGCCCCATAAGTTTGAAGCAGGAACCCCCAACATCTGCGGTGGAATTGCTTTTGGTGCCGCATTGGATTATATGAACAGCATTGGGTTTGATGCCATCACGCAATATGAAGAGGAATTGGTGCGCTATGCCACAGAGCAGCTTTTGACCATAGATGGGCTAAAGATTTATGGCACTGCAAAGCACAAAACTTCCGTCATTTCTTTCAATATTGAAGGTATTCACCCCTACGATATTGGGAGCATTTTGGACAAGCTGGGAATAGCTGTGCGTACTGGACACCACTGCGCCCAACCCATCATGGATTTTTATAAGATTCCCGGTACGGTAAGGGCCAGCTTCAGTTTTTACAACACCAAGGAGGAAGTGGACAAGTTGGTGGAAGGTGTAAAGCGTGCCAAGAGCATGTTGGAATAGCCTATTCGTTATCTTTGTCTTAAAGACTTGATAAGCATCCGCCCGAGTTGTACTTTTGAATAAATCTAACGCATGACCATACAAGAAATACAGGAAGAGATTATAGACGAGTTTTCCATGTTTGATGACTGGATGCAGCGCTACGAATATATGATTGAACTAGGAAAGTCCCTTCCGTTGATTGAGGAACAGTACAAGACCGATGACAACCTCATTAAAGGTTGCCAGAGCAAGGTTTGGGTGCATGCAGAGTTGGACGGGGACAAATTGGTGTTTACTGCGGATAGTGATGCCATTATCACCAAGGGCATTATAGCCATATTGATAAGAGCTTTCAGCAACCAAAAGCCGCAGGACATCATCGATGCCGATACAGGCTTTATTGATGAAATTGGATTAAAAGAGCATTTGTCGCCAACACGGGCGAATGGATTGGTGAGTATGGTAAAGCAATTGAAACTGTACGCCGTGGCTTACCAAACACAGTTAAATTAGAACAAGATGAGCGAAGAAATTACTATAGATACCCAAGAATTGGGGGAGAAGATTGTAAAGGTCCTCAAGACCATTTATGACCCAGAAATTCCTGTGGACATTTATGAATTGGGATTGATCTACGACGTGTTCGTAAACGAGGACAGCGATGTAAAGATTTTAATGACCTTAACCTCGCCCAATTGCCCTGTTGCGGAAACCTTGCCCGTTGAAGTGGAGGAAAAAGTAAAATCCCTCGATGACCTGAATGATGTTGAGGTGGAAATCACCTTTGACCCCCCGTGGACCCAAGAGTTGATGAGCGAAGAGGCAAAATTGGAGTTGGGACTGCTCTAAAAGAGCAAAAGTTAAAAAGGCAAAGGGTTAAGGTGACTCCAACATACAAACACCCTTCGCCCAAACACCTATTACCATTTACCCATGTCTGAAATCATTAACAGAGTAGCGCAAAGCAAACTGGTCACTTTTGATCTTGAGGAACTCTATCCCCAAGGCGAAAGAAAGGTGCTGGATATCAAAGACTGGTTGTATGAAGGCATCATTTTACGGGAAAAGGAGTTTAGAAACCATGTAGATGCCTACAACTGGTCTGCATACCAAGACACCTGTGTGGCCCTGCAGTGCTCCACCGACGCCATTGTTCCCGGCTGGGCGTTTCTATTAGTGGCTTCCAAATTGGCTCCATTCGCTAAAAAAGTGGTGGTTGGAAGCATGGAAACTTTGGAAACATCACTCTACCAATCTATTCTGGAAAACTTGGACGTTTCTCCATATGCGGACAAACCTGTGATCATTAAAGGCTGCTCCAAAAAACCTGTTCCCGAAAATGCGTATCTCATGGCTTTGGAAAAAATACAGCCTGTTGCCAAAAGTGTGATGTATGGCGAGGCCTGTTCTTCGGTGCCGGTGTACAAAAAGAAATGATTCGCATCAACTATCTGAATAAGAGATTCTTCACTTTTACCTTCCAGCGGCACTCAGAACTACAACTACAAATCAACTAAAGCGAACCGGATTATCTAATTTTAAAGCGTGTAGGTAAACCGGTGACATTTCTTACTTTTGGGGTTCTAAACAGTAAACCTCATACTATGAAAAAACTACTTTTTGCAGCAGGGATGTTCTTTGCCTTTGTTTCAGTACAGGCGCAGACCGCCGAGGAACTCAAAGCGCAGATAGCCCCAAAAAAAGATTCCATCGCGGCCATACAAGGGCGGGTTAATGCCCTGCAATCCCAATTGGATGCCCTTCCGGGTTGGAAAATAGGTGCTTTTGGCACCATAGGTGGAAGTCTCTCCAATTTCAACAACTGGTTTGCCCAAGGCATTCCCAATAACTCCTCAGGAAACATTGGTTTTACCGTAAATGCCTTTGCCAATTTGCAAGAAGAGAAATTCTTTTGGAGAAATGCGGCCAATGTCAACCTTTCTTGGGTAAAGTTGGATGATAAGGACGACCCCACAGATGATGATAGCTTCAGGCAGGCGATGGATGTTTTCAATATTTCATCCCTGTATGGAAGAAAGTTGAGCGAAAAATTTGCCATTTCCGCTTTGACAGAATACAGAACCACCATTTTGAGCAACTTTAACGACCCTGGTTATTTGGATCTGGGTATTGGGGCCACTTGGACACCGATTGCTGATCTGGTGGTGGTGATCCACCCGTTGAACTACAATTTTGTGTTCAGTAAAGAAGATAGCATTTTTGAGTCGTCCATGGGTGCCAAGATTGTGGCTGACTATACCAAGCAGATCGGCGCTGTGAGTTTTAAGAGCAACCTTTCCCTGTTCCAAAGCTATGAAAGTGGTGATTTGAGCAACTGGACCTGGATCAACTCCTTTAGCTATACATTATGGAAAATGATCGGGGTTGGTTTTGATTTTGGTTTGCGCAGCAACAAACAAGAGGCCTTGAACTATATCGTAAACAATGCGCCGACGCCTGACCCGAATGCCACGTTCGACACCATTGACAATGAATTGCAAACCTACTGGACATTGGGGCTGAGCTATAAGTTTTAAATTGTCCTGACACGCATGCCAGTCGAAGACATGGACTACACGAATGGATTCGAATAAAAACGCCCTCAAACTCGAGGGCGTTTTTGTGGGGTGTAATATGATTTTTACCTGTTTTTAAGTCCATGGTCAAAGTAGGTTAAGATCATAAGATCGGAGTGAGACACTAAAGGCTTAAAAACAGTTTGAAAGTAGTTTTTATGTGGTTATCCCTTAAATTTTTGTTGTGAACCGTACAAAATTTGTGGTGGCGAAGCCCATAAAAGCAGTTCATCGAAGATGCGGAACGCTTTGCCCATTAAGTTTAATACTGATCCAAGTGCTCCGGATATAAAAAGTTGTTGTAGGGAAATCGGGTAACATGGATGTCTCGTACCTCATCATAGACACGTTTTCTAAATTCATCCAGATTTTCTTTGTTCAGTGCCGAGATGAATATGGCCCGATCACCAATTTTATTGAACCAAGTTTTTTTCCAGTCCTCAATAGAGAAATGAGCAGTGGTCCGTTCAGTGGTCAAATCATCGTCATCAATGGTTTCGGGCTGGTATTTGTCTATTTTGTTGAAGACCATGATGGTCTTTTTGTCCGAACTCTTGATTTCATCCAAAATTTGGTTCACAGAGTCAATGTGTTCCTCAAAGTTGGGGTGTGAAATATCCACCACATGTAACAACAAATCGGCTTCCCGAACCTCGTCCAAGGTGCTTTTAAAACTTTCCACCAGTTGGGTGGGCAACTTTCGGATAAAACCTACCGTATCGCTCAACAAAAAGGGGAGGTTGCCAATAACCACTTTCCGTACCGTGGTGTCCAAGGTGGCGAAGAGTTTGTTTTCCGCAAACACATCGCTCTTGCTGATAACATTCATTAGGGTGGATTTCCCCACGTTGGTGTATCCGATAAGCGCAACGCGAACCAAGGCGCCACGATTGCCCCGTTGGGTTTCCATTTGGCGATCTATTTTCACCAACTTTTTCTTCAAAAGGGCTATACGGTCACGAACAATACGTCTATCCGTTTCAATTTCGGTTTCACCGGGACCCCGCATTCCAATACCCCCTCGTTGCCGTTCCAAGTGTGTCCAAAGTCCGGTCAATCGCGGTAAAAGATATTCGTACTGGGCCAATTCTACTTGGGTGCGGGCATAACTGGTCTGGGCACGTTGGGCAAAAATATCGAGGATAAGACCGGTACGGTCCAATATCTTGCAGCGCAATATTTTTTCGATGTTGTTCTGTTGGGCCGGGGTCAGTTCGTCATCAAAGATGACAGATCCAATTTCGTGTTCTTTCACATATTGCTGTACCTCTTCCATTTTTCCACTACCAATATAGGTCTTGGGATTGGGCACGTCGACCTTCTGAACGAAACGCTTTTCAACTTCACCCCCAGCGGTATAGGTCAAAAATTCCAACTCGTCCAAATATTCGGTTACCTTGGTCTCATCCTGACTTTGATTGATTACCCCGATAAGCACCGCCTTTTCATACTCAATGGCCTTCTTTTCTAGCATAGAATCAATTAAAGTACAAATCTAAGCAATGTTTTGGAAGCTGATTTTCAACATAAGGGTTTTATGGCTTGTTCATTACAAAAAATAGTATTGTTTCCAGTTTTATACGGATTGTGCTTGGGTTTTGACCCATAGTAGAACACAAGAAAACCATTACATTGAGGCAAATTTTAAATGAAGGAAAATTAGTACACAACAAAAAAGTTAATTTTCACAACAGATTTAGGAAAAGGAGTGTGCATTTCATCGAAAAAACCACTGTTTTTGTCGATAATATCAAGCTTTAGAAATATATTCGTAGTCCAAATCTTACCTAAACTTGACTATGGACTACAGATCTCCTTCAGGGGCTAAGGCAGCAATCTTCTCCATTTTTTTTGCGGTTTTGGGCATTTGTTCTGCGGTTGGTCAATCCATAAACGCAAAAGAGCAAATTCGGGCTAACTATAATCAAGGTAAAATGGCTTCCATTATTTTCCAAATGGAAGAAGAGCATCAGGCCACAGATCAAAAAATAGGACAACTTCTTAAGGCCAAAGGTTGGAACAAAACTGAAAAATCGACCAACGGTTCCCAAGTTGAATTGAAGGACATCGGAACCGACGGCACTCCACTTTTTTATACCACACTGAATGACCCCACCACACAAACGGCAAGGGCACATACGCTCTATGCTGACGGGCTCTTGAATTTAGGCTTGGACGGAAGTGGTATGGAAGTTGGCGTTTGGGATGCCGGAGCAGCATTGCCCACACACCAAGAATTTGATACCCGGGCCACAAATGTGGACAATTCGGATGAAATTAGCCTGCATGCCACTTTGGTAACCGGTAACCTGATCTCATCGGGAATCCAAGCTAGTGCCAAGGGTGTAGCTTTTGGTGCACATGCGCTGACCCATGATTGGACCCGTGATAAAATTGAAGTCGCTGAGGCTGCTGCCAATGGGCTTTTGTTGAGCAATCATTCCTATGGAATTTTATCGGACCGTGTTCCAGATTGGTACTTTGGCGCCTACATTAAAATTGCACAGGATTGGGACAAAATCATGTACAATGCTCCCTATTATTTGATGGTGACCGCAGCAGGGAACAATCAAAAATCCTACGACAATGCTACGCCCAATTTTGGGAAGACCGCAGATGGCTTTGACTTGTTACTGGGATTTACTACCACTAAAAATGGACTTACCATTGCTGGGGCCAATACACAGATTGGTAGCAAAGGTGAGTTGAAAGGGGCCAGCGTTGCCGGGTACAGTAGTTTTGGACCCATGGATGATGGCCGCATAAAACCGGATTTGGCCGGGGATGGTTCCAATATCCTTTCCACCAGTTCTGAAACAAATACAAGCTACCAGACTTCTTCGGGGACTTCCATGGCCGCTCCGGGCGTTACCGGGTCGCTTTTGTTGCTGCAACAATATCATGAGGAACTTTTTGGAACCTATATGAAGGCTGCCATGCTAAAAGGGCTAGCCTTGCACACCGCCGATGATGTGGATGCCAAGGGACCTGATTACAAAGTGGGATGGGGCGTAATGAATGCGAAAGCTGCCGCCGAGGTACTTCAGAACAGAGAGTACACTACAATTTTAAATGAAGAAAGTCTTACCGAAGGGGAAACTTTTTCATTTACGGTTGTTGCCAATGGCTCCGAACCTCTTGTTGCCTCCCTGTCGTGGACGGATCCTGAAGGGGAGTATATCAATAAGGGAGAAATGAACAGCACTACCCCTGCTTTGATGAACGATTTGGATATTAGAATCAATACATCTGGGGAAACGTTTTATCCCTGGAAATTAAATCCTGCAAGAGCAAATGATGCCGCTACTCAGGGTGATAACACGGTAGACCCTTACGAACGTGTTGAAATTGCCAATGCACAAGGGCAATACACGATTACCATTTCGCACAAAGGGAGCTTGACCAATGGGTTTCAGGATTTTTCACTGATTGTTTCCGGTGCACAAGTTTCCCAATGTTCCATTGAAATTCCTTCGGATGTGGAATTGGTTGCTTCAACCGGTGACAGTTCAACCCTTACATGGTCCGAAGCTACGGAAACCCTTTTTGAAGTTCAGTATAAAGCTGTAACGGAAGATGCTTGGAACAGTGAATTGATATGGGAGAACAGTTTTGAACTTTCCAATTTGGAGGAAGGCACAGTGTATGAAGCGCGAATCCGTTCCATCTGCACAGAGAATGCCGTATCCGATTTTTCAGACGTGTTTCAGTTTGAGTTCAATGGAGAGGATACCGAGGCAATTGCGTATCAGCCGTTGAGCTATGCCCAAGAGTTTGAGGTGGCGGTGTACCCCAATCCGGCTGTGAATTATCTTTCTATTAAGGCCCAATTGTCACCAGATGCGCAATACTCCATTGTTACCACTTCAGGGAATGTCATCAAAAAAGGAAAGGTTGAGGAAGCCATCAATGTTTCTTCCCTAGCTTCTGGGTTGTATGTGTTGTTGGTGCAGGACCATGGTGGTGCCAGGAGCACAAAGTTTTATAAAAACTGAATAGAATTCCAATTCCCATTCGTCACCCTGAATTCATTTCAGGGTCTCATAGGGTGGGATGCTGAATCGAGTTCAGCATGACGAGATTCTTCACTTCCTGTCCGGCAGGCGCTTAGAACGACAAATGGATTTCCTTGTCAGTTCGAGCGCAGTCGAGAACCATTTTAAAAAACCAAGAGTCAAGAATCAAGAGCAAGTTCAAACTTTTCTAATCTCATCATCAGCTAAAAGCACTTCATTTCTCAATCGAAGAAAGACCTGGGCCGTGGTCACCACATCCAACTCGCAATAGGAAATGATTCGGTCTATATCCTTTTCTTCATAAAACACATCCTTTACCATACTGCCATCCATATCATCTTTAGGAGATGGAATGCCGAGCACATAAGCCAACAGTTTTAAGGAAGTATAGTGTTTGTAATCGCCAAACTTCCATAATTCCATGGTGTCCAAATGGGGAACTTCCCACGGTTTTTTGCCGAAAAGGTCCAGCTTGTAGGGTAGGTTAATGCCATTGATCACCATTCGGCGGGCAATGTAGGGAAAATCGAACTCCTTGCCATTGTGTGCACACAAAAGGTGTTTGGTCTGGCTGAAATGGTCTTTAAGCAATTGTTTGAATTGTTTCAGGATTTGGATTTCCTCACCATAAAAGGAAGTGACCCTAAAACTTCTTACATCGCCTTTGTGGGTAAAATACCCCACGGAAATACACACGATTTTTCCAAATTCGGCCCAAATCCCCGCACGGTCGTAAAACTCCTCAGGAGTGTGTTCATCTTTACGCTGGTATTGCGTTTTTTGCTCCCATAAGAGCTGGGCGGTTTCACCCAGATTGGAGAAATGTTGCTGTTGGGGTACGGTCTCGATATCCAAAAAAAGGATATGTTCCAGGTTAAGTTTATAAAGCATGGTAGCCAATTAAAAAAGAGTCGTCTGCTTTGCAGGGCTCTCGTGTTCCAATAACCATTTTTTTCTATGCAGTCCACCTGCATATCCTGTGAGGTCTCCGTTGGTTCCGATAACGCGGTGACAGGGAACCACAATCCAAAGTGGATTTTTGCCATTGGCCGAGGCTACTGCACGAATGGCTTTTACATCACCGAGTTGCTTGGAAAGTTCCAAATAAGAAATGGTTTTTCCAAATGGGATTTCAAGAAGGGCGTTCCAAACTTTTTTCTGAAAATCGGTTCCGGAGGGGTTGAGTTTTAGGTCGAATTGCTGACGGGTACCCTCAAAATACTCCCGGAATTGGTATACGGCATCTTCCAGCACTTCAGGAATTATACCAATAGGTTTGTTCATGTCCAAAACAGATACAGAGACAAGCCCATTTTCATCGCCCCTAAACTCTGCCAAACCTATAGGTGTTTGTAAATAAGTAGTTTCCATTATTCTAGCTCATCTTCACCTTCAATGATTCCCAATCGCTTTGCGCGAGCTTCCCAGTTTTTTCTGGCGAGTGTTTGTAGGTTTTCCACATTATCGCTTTCGTCCATAATTTCCAATCCGAGGAGGGTTTCGATGACATCTTCCATAGTAACCAATCCACTTACCGAACCATACTCGTCCACGACCAAAGAAATGTGCTCTCTTTTCTGCACAAATTTTTTAAAAAGGTCATTAATGGACTTACTACGATTTGTTACCAGTATTTCCCTTCTGATCGTAGATAGGTTTTCATTGCCCTTTTTGTTGATGATAGCCTCCAACAACTCATCCTTTAAAAAGAAGCCCGTAATGTTATCCATCCGATCTTTGTACAACGGAATTCTTGAAAAACGCAAGGGTCTGTTTTTTTCAAAAAATTTCTTTATGGTAGTGTCTTCGGATGCAACCTTCATTACAGTTCTCGGGGTCATTACATCACGTGCCAGGATTTCATCAAAATAAAGCAGGTTTTTGATCATTTTGGACTCCGATTCCTTGAACACACCTTCTTCATGGGCAATTTCGGTCATAGCACTAAAATCCTCCCTATTCAACACACTGCCATGTTCAGCTTTTGCCCCCACCAATTTGGTAAAAAGCTGCAACAACCATAACAATCCGGTCCATTTTAGCACAAATACCATTATGTTCAGCGCTTTACTGGTAAAGTTGGCCAATTGCTTCCAGAAAGTGGCCCCTATGGTCTTTGGAATGATTTCTGAGGCGACCAAAATCAATATGGTCATCAGGGTAGAGACAATTCCGACCATAAGATCTTCGGTAAAGGCCACCCCAAAAAAGCTTCGCTCTGTGGAGCCATATATTTCCGCATAGGCCACTTTTGCCTGAACTCCTACCAAAATGGCACCAACGGTATGCGCAATGGTGTTTAGGGTGAGGATGGCAATGAGCGGCTTGTCTACATCCTTTTTAAGCTTTTCCAGGGAGGTTGCATACTCTTTTCCTTCTTGCTTTTTTACATTGATAAAAGTGGGTGTGATGCTCAACAGCACGGCCTCCAAGATGGAGCACAAGAACGAGAAGAAAATGGATATAAGGGCATAAAATATAAGTAGTCCCATAAAATGGTAGAATCTTTAGTACCAAGATAGGGAATAGGAATTAATTTTGAATGCTTAATCCCCCAGCTTTATAGAAAACATCCTGAAGTGCCGTTCGGATATTTAAATCATACAGTTGTCTATGATCCCGAGACGGGTAAACCCGGTTGGATAGAAAAATAAACGTGAGCTTGTTTTCAGGGTCGGCCCAGACAAAGGTTCCCGTAAAACCGGAGTGGCCAAAACTTTTGGGGCTTGCCAAAGGGGAGGGGTATGCTTCTTCCAAAGGAAGTTCTGCGTTATTGAGCAAAGGTTTGTCGAAGCCCAACCCCCGGCGATTTTCATTTTCGGGATATTGTACTTTGGTGAATTCCTTTACCGTTTCAGCTGAAATGAGATCTTGGCCACCCACCTTACCATAATTTTGATAAAGGAGCATCAATTTGGTCAAGTCATCTGCTGTGCCGAATAATCCTGCGTTGCCAGAAACGCCACCTTTGAGCGATGCATTTTCGTCGTGTACCCAACCTTTTACCAAGGATTTTCGGAAAATCGAATCCACTTCGGTGGGCACAATGGCGTTCACGTAGTTATTTTCTTTGGGCAGATATCCAAAGGTATGACAACCCAAAGGACGATAGAAATTTTCATCCAAATAGGTTTGATAGTCGGTTCCTGCGAGTTGCGCTATCAAACTTGGAAAAATAAGAAAGGTAAGCCCGGAATACACGTATTTCTTCTCATCAGTAACTTTAGACCGATTGATGATACGATTCATTTTTCGCTTGAACCGATTGTTGATGTAGAGCCCATCATACACTTGTCCTTGAAATCTTTTATGGGATGAATTCCGAACAAAGCGCCTTTTGACCTTTCCATTTTTTCGAAGCACCTTCTGCAAAAACACAATATAGGGCACCAAACCAGCCTGATGTGCCAAAATCTCCCGAAGCGTAAGGTCTTTCTTGTCTTTTCGGTGTCTCCAAGGCTTCCAATAGTTGCTAAAAGGCTTGTCCAAATCGAGTTTGCCCTCGTCCACCAACTTCATCAGGGCAGGTAAGGGCCCCGTGATTTTAGTAACGGAAGCTAAATCGTAGAGGTCGTTCAAGGCTACAGGTCGCAGACTATCATAGGTATGGAATCCGTAGGCTTTGTGAAAAATTACGGTATCGTTCTTGGCGACCAAGAGTTGGGCGCCCGGGAATGCCAAACTATCGATGCCCATTTGCATTATGGAATCCACTTTTTGTTTGATGAAGGCCTCATCGAATCCTAATTTGGAGGGAAAGGCGTGGATGAGTTCGCGTTGGGCAAACCCAAGAGGCATCACTAAAGTGATGAAGAGCAACGAAGCCGCAAATCTTTTCATTTTGGTCGGGGTTTAGCCCAAAGTTCGGATAAAATCCTTGGCAAAATAACTCTCACTGATATTGATTCAAATTTTTCAGTCAGGAGCAGTAACTACACTAGTTGAAATGGATGCACTACCATGTGGGTCTATTGATATGATCTCAATATCGTAAGAGGATCCAGCTTCAAAGTCTATGGGATTGATGGATGTATCACCATAATCCGTTTCTTGCATAAGAACCAGTTCATTCTTTTTTACGGTAACATCATAAGTCAAAACATCTCCATCTTCATCGTTACCCGCCCAAGAAACCAGCATCTGAGTATTGAAAGTCACGGTTATTTCAGCGGCATATGGGGCGTAATTGCCCAAGGGCGTTCCTGGGCTGGTAAAAGAATAAGTATCGCCTTTGGTTTCACCATCTTCATTTATGGAAGTTAAAAACCAAGAATAGGTTTTGCCCCGATTCAATTGTACTTCGGTTTCAAGGATATTGAAGGTACTTGAAAACACCTCATTAGAACCTTCCAAAATGACAAGATTGTAGTTTTCGGCATTTTGCGCTGCGTTCCATTTAAATGCAACCAAGACTTTGGAATTGTCATTTTCCACCACTGTGTAATCGGCACAGGGTTCACCATTTTCTGGCAAAACCCCAATGGTTTTTTCCGGTGGGGTTAAATTTTCCGGAGGAGAAGGAGGTGGAGTTTCATCCCCCGATGAACTGCAAGAGAGAAACAAGAAGATCATTAGAATGGAGGTGATTGTGAAGAATTTTGCTCTTATCATCTTTTAATGATTTTTAGGGTTCGCTGCTCTCTTTCCATAAAAAGTTTTAAAACATACAGTCCGGACCTCATCGTTGATAAGTCCAAAGTATTTTCTTGCCCATCTAAGCGCTTTTCTTTGATCATTCTTCCTGTAAAATCAAAAAGTTGTGCTTTAGTAGCGGCGTTTGAATAAATGTTAATGGTTGAAGAGGTGATTGTAGGGAAAACTTCAATGGAACCACCGAGATAAAAACTATCTGAAATTATTCCTTGGCAATCGCTCTCACCAAAAATGGATATCGCTATTGGGCCAGATGGAATATGGTCAAGCAAAATTATTTGTTGGCCAGAATCCGCAAAGGAGAAATTCTTCTTCTCATCGTTAATCAAAACCTGGTAATTTCTGCTGCCTGCAACAGTGTATGTAACCGTTGCTGTTTTGGAGTCGAGCATAGCTCTTTTACCAGTGACCGATTCCAGAGAATTAATGGTAGACACATACTTTTGGTCGAATAGAACTTCTGGAATGGAAATGGAAATGGAATAGGAACCCACAGGTAAATTGTTAACCTTAAATGGAGTTCCGGAGGGAACATCCATAAATTGATTGGAATAGCTTTCGCCCTCTAGGGCGATATCAAGCAAATGTCCCTCGGTTTCCATAGTTATTTCAATGGAGCCATCTTCACTGTCGATACAGCTTGGCGTTGTAGCATACACTTTAATGGCCGTATTGGGAATCATTTCGCAGCCATTGGCATTGACCACGGCTCCGGGTTGGGTGTCAAGGCAGGTATCCAAATGATCAAGAACACCGTCCTCGTCATTATCTTCATTGCACAAGGGCACTTTTCCTGAATCGTTAATCGTCCATCCATACGAGTCAATAATAGATTGGCGCGCTTCTTCCGATTCACAATATTGACTGTCACCAGCATCAAAGATGACATTGGTTTGTAAGGAAGGGAGATTAGCCCAAGCCGCTAATGTTTTATCATAATTTTCTAAGGATATTCCAGAGTTTTCAAACATCAAGCTCATATTCTCAACATTGCTAACGTCCCAACTAGAAATATCTCCATCAAAGGCCACCGCTCCTTCAAACATGCCCGCCATACTGGTTACACTTGAGGTATCCCAACTGCCTAAATCTTGATTAAAGGAAGTGTTGTTCAAAAATAAGCTTCCCATATTTAGTACGTTGCTCACATCCCAATTAGTAATGTCAGAAGTGAATGAATTTGCTTCTACGAACATCAGGTTTAGTTCGACTGCATTGGACATGTCCCAGATTCCAATGGGTTGGTCAAAACTTGCTGCGCTATTAAACATTGCCGTGAAATTTTCAATATTTGAGACATCCCAGCTCGAAATATCCTGATTAAAGGAGGTAGCAGCTTGAAACATTCCCGAAAGGTTGGTCACTTTTGGAAAACGCCATTGGCTTATGTCTTGGTTAAAAGAATAGGCAAAGCTAAACATGTAAAATATTCTCTCAGCATTACTAACATCCCAATTACCTATGTGTTGGTTAAATGACTCTGCTTGGAAGAAAAAATAGTCCATATAAACCATGTTTGAAACATCCCACCCACCGATGTTTTGATTGAACAAAGAGCAACCCAAGAACATGGATGATCCATCGATAATGGTTGAGACATCCCAAAGAGCAAAACTTTCGATTCCCAACAAGCTTGAGCAGTTAAGAAACATCCCTTGCGTACTGATCACATTTTCCAAATTTGGTATGTCAGTTGCAACGACATCCAATTCCCGACAACCTGAAAAGGCAGAACTAAAATTCCTCCATTTAATATCTCCCCATTGATTTACCTGGGTAATTTTAAGATTGGAGTCTTGATTTCCTTGAAAGAGAATTGCTGGAAATTCTCCGGAAATTGCCACTTGGTAGGTGCCGGCCACGGCATACGTATGGGTGATATCCCCTGTTACATTCGTATCCGATGTGCCATCGCCCCAATCCACCGTATAATCGTAGGTCTCAAACGGAAAAGTGGGGATTGTAATTTGATTGTCTCCTGATGTTCCGGGATTGTCCGTTTTCCAGGTGGTAATAAATTGGCATTCACTATTTTCACCGGCATCGTTTATGGTCCATCCATAAGAATCAATAATGGATTGGCGTTCTTCTTTAGCATTGCAGTAATAATTATTTGGAGCATCTAATTGGACCCCATTTTGCAAAGAGGGTAATTGGCTCCATCCAATCAATATGGTATTGTAATTTTTATTGGAAAGTCCAGAACCATTGAATAGGTTATTCATTACTTCTACGTTCGCAACATTCCACTGGCTCAAATCTTGGTTAAAGGATGATGCGTTTTCAAACATGCCAAACATGTATCTAACATTTGACACATCCCAATTACCAATCGGGATATTAAAATTAACGGCATCTTTAAACATATTAGTTGTAGAAGAATCTTCAATGGCCCAATTTGAAATGGATTCATTTCCCACTAGTGTAGTGCAGCCCAAAAACATTGCGTTCAAGCTAACTCCCCTTGAAAAATCGGGAATGTCAGTCGCTTTCACGTCTAAGTTTTCACAACCAGCAAATGCGTAAGACATGGATTTCCATCGGTTGGTTCCCCACTGGTCAATAGAAATAATCTTTAAGTCATCTGGATTTTTGAGAGGAACCTCGTAGGACAATTGAGAACCGTTAAAATAAATTCTGGGAAACTTCCCAGTTATTGATACCACATATTCGCCAGGTGCTGCATAGGTGTGCGTTATGTCTTCGGTAACCCCTTCATCAAATGTGCCATCGCCCCAATCTACCCGATAATCATAGATCTCTCTAGGATTTGTAGGGATGGTGATTTGGTTGTCATTGGATGGGCCGGGGTTATCCGTTTTCCAAGTTGTAATAAATGCACGTTCAGCTTCGCAATTGCTTCCATGGTCATTAATTGTCCAAGCAAAATTGGTAATCAAAGAATTTCTCTCTGCTTCTGCTGAACAGTAAACAGCATCATTTGCACCCAACACAACTCCAAATTTCAAGTTAGGAAGTTGTGCCCAAGCGGTTAAAATTGCATCGTAATTTTCTCTGGAAAGATCAGAGTCATCAAAAGCATTTGACAAATCAGTGACATTTGAAATATTCCAAGAACTGAGGTCTTGATCAAAATCTCCTTGACTGAACGCATGCCGCATGCTAATGGCATTTTCAACATTCCAATTTGTAATATCATGATTAAAATAGGTGCTGTTGAATATAAAATCAAAGAACTGCACATTACCGACATCCCAACTAGAAATATCCTGATTGAACGAGCTACTTCCAAAAAGACCTGACATATTTGTCACATTGCCGACATTCCAAGTGCTGATATCCATATTAAAACGGCTACTATAAAACATATAGGACATATCTTCGACCAGGTTAACATCCCAAGAGGAAATATCTTGGTTAAAGGCTGATTTATCAAACATACCAGACATATCTGTGATGGTGCTTACATCCCAAGAATTAAAATTTTCAACACCATTGAAGCTGCCGAACTCTCTGTTCCCAGCAGAATCAATAGAGTAATAACAGTAGTAGAACATTCTTCTAAGACTGGTAACATTTGAAAGGTTGGGAGCGTCATTAGCTGCAACCGATAAGTTAGAGCATCCAGCAAATGCCGATTGCATAGAGCTCCATTGGATATTTCCCCATTGTTTGATATTCAAAAGTTTATCCTTGTCTCCGGTTTCATTGAAAAATATTCTGGGGAAACTTCCCGTAACAGAAATTTGATACGTTCCAGACGAGGCATACGTATGGGTAATATCTCCAGTTACATTGGTGTCCGATGTGCCATCGCCCCAATCCACCGTATAATCGTATGTCTCGCCCGGGTAAGTGGGAATTGTAATTTGATTATCTTCCGATGTTCCCGGATTATCGGTTTTCCAAGTGGTAATGAATTCAGATTGGGCTTGTATGTAAACGCCAACAAGACACAATAGAAAGGCAAGGTAATTTTTAAGCATGTTTAGTAGGTTGTTCAGTAAGTGCAAAAGTTAGACTCCGAGTAAAGATAATTAACCTCAAAAGAAATGAGAATAATATGGATAAAGAGCTAAAAATTAACTTTTAAAGGATTTTCTTTCAAAAATTGCTCAAATCACAAACACTTTTGTAAGAAACCGGAAAAAACCAAGCTACCAAAAGAGCGCATTAAATAGAAACACCGAAGAAACATCATAGCAATTTTACGGCCTCTTTAGCAAAATACGAAGCGATAATATCTGCCCCGGCACGTTTTATAGCCGTCAATTGCTCCAATACCACAGCATCATGGTCTAACCAGCCTTTCTCGGCGGCGGCTTTTACCATGGCATATTCCCCTGAAACTTGATATACGGCAACGGGAACTTCTACTTCATTTTTGATTTCCCGAACAATATCCAAATAGCACAAACCGGGTTTAACCATCACGATGTCGGCACCTTCGTCAATGTCCATTTGGGTTTCTTTGATAGCTTCATACCGATTGGCATAATCCATTTGATAGGTTTTTTTGTCTTTGGGCACATTGGCAATATCAACAGGTGCAGAGTCCAGAGCATCGCGGAAGGGGCCATAAAAGGCGCTTGCATATTTAGCGGAATAGGCCATAATACCCGTATTGGTGAAGCCTTCGTCCTCCAACGCTTCGCGGATGGTTAAAACTCTACCGTCCATCATATCGCTGGGGGCCACAAAGTCGGCTCCTGCCTTGGCGTGGGATACGCTCATTTCTGCCAGAACCTCAGCGGTTTCATCATTCAGGATTTGCCCTTCGGCCACAATACCATCATGTCCGTAGGACGAAAAAGGATCTAACGCGACATCGGTCATCACCAACATTTGTGGGCAGGCGTTTTTCACCGTTTTTATGGCACGTTGCATCAGACCGTTCGGGTTTAGGGCTTCAGTTCCTTTATTATCTTTGAGCTTATCATCAACCTTCACAAAAAGAAGCACGGAACAAAGTCCCATTTTCCAGAGTTCCTTTACTTCTTTTTCAAGATTGTCCAAACTCAACCTAAAATAGTTGGGCATTGAAGCAATCTCTTCTTTCACTCCTTTGCCTTCCACTACAAAAAGAGGCACTAAAAAATCATCTGGGGTCAAGGTGGTTTCCCGAACCAATCTTCTAACGGATTCGGATGCGCGGAGTCTTCTGTTTCGTATGAGTGGATACATAGTTGATAGTTTTAATCTGAAATCAAATATCGATTTCACCAGTTAAATAAAGTGCGGCTTTTCCTGAAATCTTCACTCGCTCACCCAAGTATTCGCAGACCAAATCACCACCTCTTTTGGAAAGCTGTTTGGCGGTCATTTTGGATTTGCCCAAAACGTCTGACCAATAGGGGCTAAGTGAAGTGTGCGCCGAACCTGTAACGGGGTCTTCGGGAATGCCACAAGCGGGAGCAAAAAAGCGGGATACAAAATCCACCTCGTCCCCCGGAGCGGTTACGATAACCCCCCGAACATCCAATTGCGCCAACAGATGGTGGTTGGGTTCAAGGGCTTCAATTTCCTTTTGGGATTGATAGACCATCATGTAATCCGTTTTGCCCTTCAGGGTTTTAATCGGGCTTTGTCCAATGGCATTGTCCAATGCTTCCATATTTTGAATGGCTATCAGATTGTCTGTCGGAAAGTCCATAGTCAACCAGCCATTATCTGCCTTGCTAACAATAAGCTCTCCGCTTCGGGGCGAATAAAACTGAATGGTATCTTTTTTAAGGTCATAAAAATGGAACAATACATAGGCCGTGGCCAAAGTTGCGTGTCCACAGAGGTCGACCTCCACTTCTGGCGTGAACCATCGCAATTCGTACTGGTCATCTTTTTTGACGGCAAAGGCGGTCTCGGCCAAATTGTTCTCTTGGGCAATTTTTTGCATCAATTCTGGGCTCAACCATGAATCCAAAATGCAGACCGCAGCGGGATTTCCGCCAAAAATCTGGCTGGTAAATGCATCTATTTGGTAAATTTTCTGTCTCATAGGCTTGGTTTCAAGGCAAAACTACACATTAAACCCAATCTTTTGGGTTTTGCAGTACTTCTATCAATTGCTCTTCCTCACTTCCTTTTTGGGGATGATGGTCATATCGCCATTGGACGTGGGGCGGTAAGCTCATCAAAATACTTTCGATGCGGCCATTGGTTTTCAGGCCAAAAAGGGTGCCTTTGTCGTGCACTAGATTGAACTCCACATAACGTCCCCGTCTAATTTCTTGCCAATCGCGTTGTTCTTTAGCGTAGGGTAGGTCTTTTCTTTTTTCAACAATAGGAGTGTAGGCCTCCAAAAAACTGTCCCCGACCTCCGTCACAAAATTGTACCAGTCCTCCATGCTTGTTTCTTCGGTTGCTTTGCAATAATCGAAGAACAATCCACCAACTCCACGGGCTTCGTTTCGGTGTGAGTTCCAAAAATAGTTGTCGCATTTCTTTTTGTAGTCCCGATAAAATTCTGGGTTGTGGGCATCGCAGGCTTTTTTGCAAACCGCATGAAAATGGGCTGCATCTTCCTCGAACAAATAGTAGGGGGTGAGGTCCTGTCCGCCACCAAACCATTGGTCCACGATGTTACCCTCCTTGTCGTACATCTCAAAATAGCGCCAGTTGGCATGCACGGTGGGCACCATCGGACTTTTGGGGTGAATCACCAAACTGAGGCCGCAGGCAAAGAAATCCACATCATCCACTCCAAAATAGTTTTGCATACTTTTTGGCAAGGGGCCGTGCACTTTGGAAATGTTTACGCCCCCTTTTTCAAAAACAGCTCCGTTTTCAATGACTCGGGTTGTACCGCCACCGCCTTCTTCGCGTTCCCAAAGGTCTTGCTGAAACGTAGCGATGCCATCCAGTTCTTCCAGTTTTGAAGTGATGCTATCCTGTAGTTTTTGAATGTATGTGTAAAACTTATCCTTCATTTTTCTAAAATATGTACCATTCGGTTTTTATGGTCAGAAAGGGTTGAATTTTCATCAATTTTGGTGGATTCCAAAGTCATTTGCTTTATTAACGCGATGACCTTTTGTTCTGATTTCTCTCTGTTTTGCTCAAAAATGAAACGTCCCACTTCGTTATTGTGCAAATCCATTGCTTCGGGCAATTTATTATTGGGAAATGAAGCCTCGTGCCAATCTGTCACCTTTTTGGCCCAAGCTAATACGACTTCCTCATTTTCTTGCCATTTAAAACACCGTTTTGCAATCAGATAATTCCAAAAAGCGTGTCTAAACGCATTGGCAGGGCCATTTTTATGATGGAGCTTGCCGTAGTTTTTGGTGGAGATGGCTATGCAATCCTTGGTAGCTTTTAGGGTTGGCCAAATAAAATGGGGACGGCTTAGTCCAATACCTAGAACTTTCAGTATATTTTTAAAATCAACCCGTTTTAGTATTGCAAAAAGGTTCACTCCTTGTATTCTTTTACGGTATCAATAAATGCCTTTGCATTCTCTACAGGAATATGTGGCAAAATACCGTGACCCAAGTTTACGATGTACTTGTCCTTGCCAAAATCACGAATCATTTGGGTGACCATTTCCTTGATTTTTTCTGGTGGTGAAAGCAAGCGGGCAGGATCAAAATTACCTTGAAGGGTCACATTTCCTCCGGTTAAATATCTTGCATTTTGAGGGGAACAGGTCCAATCAACTCCAACGGCCGAAGCTCCAGAGTTTGCCATTTCTTTTAAAGCGAACCAGCATCCTTTTCCAAATACGATTACGGGCGCTTCATCCTTTAAGGCATCCACAATCTGCTGCATATATTTCCAAGAAAATTCTTGGTAGTCCTGTGGTGAAAGCATTCCGCCCCAAGAATCAAAAACCTGAACAGCATTTACACCAGCTTTGACCTTTGCTTTAAGGTAGGCGATGGTGGTGTCCGTTATTTTTTGAAGCAATTCATGCGCAGCTTCGGGCTGGGTAAAACAAAATCCCCTGGCTTTGTCAAAACTTTTGCTACCCTGACCTTCCACGCAATAGCAAAGAATGGTCCACGGAGAACCTGCAAACCCAATCAAGGGAACTTCATCATCTAATTTTTCCTTGGTCATGGTTATCGCATCCATCACATAACCCAGCGTGTCCTGAATATCGGGAACAATCACCTTGTCCAAATCGGCTTGGGAGCGGATAGGGTTGGGCAAATAAGGCCCAAAATTGGGCTTCATCTGCACCTCGATGTCCATGGCCTGCGGAATCACCAAAATGTCACTGAACAAAATCGCTGCATCCATGCCGTATCGGCGAATGGGCTGTACTGTGATTTCGGAAGCCAGTTCTGGAGTCTGACAACGGGTAAAGAAATCGTATTTTTTACGGAGTTCCATAAACTCGGGCAAATAGCGTCCTGCCTGTCGCATCATCCACACGGGTGGACGTTCAACGGTTTCACCTTTTAAAGCTTTTAGGAACAAGTTGTTTTTTATCATAAATTTTAATTTGTCATTCCTGTACTTCGTTTAACTCAGTATAAACTCCATCAGGAATCTTTTTAAGGTTTTTTTGGATTCCGCATCGTGCTTCGACTTCCTGCCCGTCCGGCAGGCGGGCGCTCAGCATCCGTGCGGAATGACAGTTCTTTTATCGCCTGTACCAACACATTTTCCACGGTTGGTTTGTTGGCTATAATGATATGGTTTGAGTGCTTTTGGGCTTCTGCTGCTGTGGTTTCCCCAATACAGAACAAGGTACTGTTCCCTAATGAGTTTTCTGAGAGATAGCTTCGGATCCCACTGGGACTAAAGAACAGAATGCCATCAAAATCCCTTTGAAATGCCTTTGGATTTAGATGGGTATGATACACCTCCACCTCTTTATACTGAACGTTATGTTTTGTGAGCACATCGGGAAGTTCATCTCTCCTCTTGTTTCCACAAAGGAATACAAATGTCTCGTTTTGATTTCGTTTTACAATGTTTTTGGCCAATTCTGATGCATATTCGGCCATTGCTACAACTTTTAGCCCATTTTCTACCAAGATAGACTTTGTCTTTTCACCAACACAAAAAGCGTTGAATTTAGTTTTATTTAAGTCTTTTGTTTGATTTAAAAAGGCCTTTACCGCATTTTTGCTCGTGAAAATGTAGTTGACGCAGTCCAAAGGAATTTTTACATTCAGAAATTCAATTTTTAGGGCATCGTACTCCACCAATCCCAAACCGGAATTTAGAAAAAGCTCCTTTTGTGAAGGGGTCAGTATTTTAGTGGAGAGCACTGTTTTCATTTCTGATTTCCTGCATCAATTTATCGCCTCCTTTTTGCAAAACCTCTTCGGCAGAAGTTTTCCCAATGCCTTTGGCATCGGACAATTTCACTTCTTTTTTGATGTCGATTTTCTGTTTTCCATCCAACGAGAAAACAACCCCTTCAAAATGAAGAGTTCCATCATTTAATTGGGCCAAAGCGCCTATTGGAGCGGTACAGCCGCCTTCCAAGGTGCGTAGAAATTCACGCTCAATAGTAGTGCTGATTTCAGTTTCGGGATGGTTGAGTTTGCCCAATGCTTCTTTGGTGAAATCGTCCTCTTCCTTGGCCACGACCAACATAGCTCCTTGGGCTGGTGCTGGAATCATCCAGTCCAATTGAACTGCATCTTTTGGCAAAAGCTTAATACGCTCCAACCCTGCCTGAGCAAAAATGGCACCCTGCCAATCGTTTTCAATGAGTTTTAGGAGCCTGGTGTTGACATTTCCCCTGAGATCAACGACTTTGTGGTTGGGATATTTGTTCAACCATTGAGCTTTTCGCCGCAAGCTACCTGTTGCGATTGTGGCTGGCTGGTCAGTCTCCAAAAAACGGGAACCTTTGTGCACCAAAACATCATGGGTTTCAGCACGCTCCAAAACCGCCACTTGAACAATTCCTTTGGGCAGTTGGGTGGGCACATCTTTCATAGAGTGTACCGCAATGTCAATGTCTCCTTTAAGTAAAGCTACATCCAAAGTTTTGGTAAAGATACCCGTTACCCCGAGCTCATACAAAGGCTTGTCCAATACTTGGTCTCCCAAAGATTTGGTTGGCACCAAAATGGTGTCGTACCCAAGTGCTTCCAGCTTTTGTTGCACGGTGGTTGCTTGCCACAGCGCGAGTTCGCTGTCGCGGGTGCCAATGCGGATGATTTTGCTCATTTGGAGTGAAGTTCTAGCTGAAATACTTTCTGGATCAGTTCCAGACTATCATCCGTGTCCACCTCGTTGCTCTTTAAGTGGTTGGCAAACTGTTTGGTAATTTTTTGAATGATCCGGTCTGAGATGATTTCTGCCTGAAGTTGGTCAAAACCTTCAATTTTTTTGGTCTGAAAATCGATTTCCTCGGTTTTCATCGTGTTCAGTTTGTCCTTGAGTGCATTGATTACTGGAGCAAACTTGCGGGTTTCCAACCATTTCAGGAAATCCTTTTTTACTTTTTCTATGATAGCTTCCGCTTTAGGAACATATTCCTTTCTTTTGGCCAAGTTCTCATCCGTAATCTGTGATAGTTGGTCTAAATGCACCAAAGTTACATTGTCCAATTCCTTCACATCATCGGATACATTTTTGGGGACGGATAAATCCAAGACCAATAATGGTTTTTTGGGATAAATCAACGCTTTGGAAACAGTGGGCAATTGTGCTCCCGTAGCCACGACAAGAATATCGGTTTTGCGGATTTCGGTTTGTAGATCGCCATAATCCTTCACGGTCAATTGAAATTTGCCTGCAATGTCTTCCGCTTTTTCACGAGTTCGGTTAATCAAGGTAATGTGGGAGTTGTTGGAATGCTTCACTAAATTCTCGCAGGTGTTTCTTCCAATTTTTCCTGTTCCGAACAAGAGTATGTTCTTGCTGGAAATGTCGTCCACATTGTCCAAAATATATTTTACCGATGCAAATGCTACCGAAGTAGCTCCCGATGAAAGTTCCGTTTCGTTTTTGATGCGCTTGCTGGCCTGAATCACAGCATTGCACAAGCGCTCTAGGAACGGATTGGCCATTTCTTGTTTTTTGGAGCGATAAAAACCTTGCTTTATTTGACTGATGATTTCGAAATCGCCCAAAATCTGGCTATCGAGACCCGTTCCCACTTTGAACATATGCGAAATGGCATCGTGGTTTTTGTACACGTAGGCCACTTCCTGAAATTCTTCAACAGTTCCATGGGTCTCGTCACAAAGTAACTTGATAAGTTGGTAAGGGTGCTGTGCAAAACCGTAAAGCTCGGTTCGGTTGCAGGTGGAAATGGCCAGTAGGCCATCAATTCCAATTTCCTTTGCCTTGCCCAAAATATGGTCAATGGCAGGAACATCCAGACTGAACTTTCCTCTAACCTCTGCATCCGCCTTCTTGTAACTCAACCCAACGGCATAGAAGGAATTATGTTTTGAAATGTGGTAGTTCCTCATAAAGGATATAAATCGCAGCACAAAAATAGCAGGCTTATTTGTCAAAAAATAACGCTAGCGGAACTATAAATAATCAACAAAACATTTTTCGCCCCAAATTCTACGCAAAATGGCGAAAAACATTATTTTTATTGGTAAATTTGATGTTCATAAATCTAATTTAGAGCGATTCTAAATTGAAAATTGTGTGGAATGAAATCAAACATTGCCGTTGAAAATATCGCCAAAGGTTCCTATGATGAAATTTTGGTGGAAGATGGATTTTATATCCTTAAGATTCAGAACGATACAAAGGATTTTCAAATGATTGAGCGTGATATTGACAGCTCCTTTATCCAGTTTCATTTTTGTTTGAAGGGTAAATCCCTGTTCAACTTCAATGAAGGACATTACCAATTGGAAGTGACCGAGGAAAACTCATTGTTGCTTTATAATACCCGAAAAGATTTACCGCTCAACCTGACGGTTTCTCCAAATTCATGGTTGCTTTCGGTGGTCATGACCATTCGCAAGTTCCATTCCCTGTTTTCCAATGAGGCCGATTACATTCCATTTTTAAGTGGCGAGAACCAAGAAAAAAAATACTATTCCCAAGAAGTGGTGTCACCTGCCATTGCGGTGGTATTGAGTCAGTTGATGAATTATAACCTGCACCCATCCATTAAAAAACTCTACATAAAGGGGAAGGTGTATGAACTCATTTCCCTGTATTTCAACAAAACAGAGGAGGCCGATTTGGAACAGTGTCCTTTTTTGGCCGATGAGGATAATGTGCGCCGTATAAAAATGGCCAAGGAAATCATGATTTCCCGAATGGCCGAGCCGCCAACCTTGGCCGAACTGTCCACTGAAATAGGATTGAGCCTAAAAAAGTTGAAAGAGGGCTTCAAACAAATCTATGGCGATTCGGTCTACGGCTTTTTGTTCGATTACAAAATGGAATATGCCCGCAAAATGCTGGAAACCGGAAAACACAATGTGAACGAGGTTGGGTTAAAAGTGGGATATAGTACGGCCAGTCATTTTATCACTTCTTTTAAAAAGAAATACGGCACCACGCCAAAAAAATATTTAACTTCAAACACATAAATACAACGACAATGAGATTTCTTTTTTCGTCCTTTTTGGCAATATGTTTTGTGGTCACAACTTTTGGACAAGACACACCCAATTCCAAAGAAACCGATAGTATAAAAATGCCGGAACTGGTCATGGTTTTTACCAAAACGGCAGGCTATCGTCACCAAGCCATTGAAAAAGGTGTCCAGACCCTTAGGCAATTGGGCCGACAAAATGGATTTGTGGCATTGCAGACCGAGTCTTCAGAAGATTTTAGTGCTCAAAACCTCAAGAATTACAGATTGGTTGTTTTTCTAAATACCACTTTAGATGTGCTGAATGATAGTCAACAAAAAGCTTTTGAAAATTATATTAAAGAGGGAGGGAGCTATTTGGGTATCCACGCTGCATCGGACACGGAGTACAACTGGCCATGGTATGGTAAGTTGGTAGGCGGATATTTTGTGGACCATCCCAATAACCCCAATGTTCGGAGTGCAAAGGTCAAAGTGGTGGATAAGTCCCACCCTTCAACTTCACATCTTCCCGACGTTTGGTCCCGTAATGACGAATGGTACAACTTCAAGGATTTAAACCCAAATGTAACGGTGCTTATGAATTTGGATGAAAGTAGTTATGAAGGAGGCACCAATGGAGCTAACCACCCTATTGCCTGGTATCACGAGTTTGATGGAGGCAGGTCTTTTTACACAGGAGGGGGCCATACCGAAGAATCGTATGATGAACCCAATTTCAGGCAACACCTCTTGGGAGCCATTGAATGGTGCCTAAAGCGGGAGTAATGTGGGCCGCGCCACAATGATTCCAATATTACTTTTAATATTTTTTAGGTAATCTGCCAAAGGCAATTTGGAGATTTCCACTTGTCCATTTTTACTGGAGGCATGCAATAGATGCAATTTTCCATCAGGTTGATGGATGGCGATACCGGTGTGGGTCACATCCAATCCTTTTATGGAAGTTGCCAAAGCAATGATATCACCATTTTGGATAAGGTGTTCTTTGTTTTCAATTTGATCTTGGGGTAAATAACAGAGTTCTTCTTTGGCCAATTCCTTTTCCACTTGAAGCATGGCCTCAAAATTTTGATCATCCGCTAAAAAAGGGTACAGATTTCGGTGCGTGCCCATAAAATTGATGGTTTTGTTCAGTGGCACACCGCCCAGTTCCGAGGTAATATCCTCTACCAAACCCTTCTTCTGATTATTTCGAACCCACTCCGTAAAATAATGTAAACGAGAAGGATAGCCATTTAAAATGCCATTTCTATACCGAATGGTCTCCAAATTTCCCGTAAACGCATCAAAAGAATGCTGTTCTTCCTTGAGCATGGCACCAAATGCCAGTACATTTTCAACAAAAGTGGTGCAATCCAGGCCACCAAAATTGATCACCAAGGTTTCGGTATTGCCAACTTCAAGGGTTTTTTCCACATAAGGTGTTCCCATAAAAGATGTACCCACCATAACAAGGGTATCCCCTAAATTAGAAGCTTTGATTTGTTGGAGCTCGGTAATTTTGGATTCAAAAAGAGACCGGTCCTTGGGGGAACAAGTGATCTGCTGACCATGGGCCATCACACCAAAAAGCAAAAGTAGAAATGCTATTCTATGATTCATTTTTATTGGTATCAGGTTGTTGCAACAGCACCCGGGTCCTAGCAATACTTTCCGGATAATTTTCCTGGAGGTACATAATCAATTTTTCACGAACATGCACCCTTAGGTCCCAAGCGGTGGAGGAGTCCTTGGCGCTCATCAAGGCCCGTACCTCCACATAATTGGGTTTGGAATCCGTAACCTGTAGTACATTGACCTCCCCATCCCACAAGGCTGTATTTTGTAAAATCCGGGTCAATTCCTCCCGAAGTTTATCAAAAGGGATCGTGTAATCCACATACAAAAAAACGGCCCCCAAAATATCGGCTGAGGTCTTGGTCCAGTTTTGGAAAGGTTTATCTATAAAGTAGAGTGTGGGAACAATCAACCGCCGTTTGTCCCAAATCCGAACGACCACATAGGTGAGGGTAATCTCCTCAATACGGCCCCATTCCCCTTCCACAATGACCACATCATCCAACTTTATGGGCTGGGCAATGGCAATTTGGATGCCTGCCAAGATGGTTCCAATAAATTTTTGGGCCGAAAACCCAATAATGATACCCGCTACCCCGGCAGATGCAAAAATACTGATGCCCACTTCCCGAATTTCTTGAAAGCTCATAAGGGCAAGACCCGTAGCCAGAACAATAACAATGAAAATAACAATACGCTCCAAGATCGTAAATTGGGTATAGATTTTTCGGGCCTTTAAATTATCCGTTTCACCCACATCATAGTTTCTAAGGATGACCTGTTTTACAATCTTTAAAAGAGCAATGATCAGCCAGGTCATGGCAAGTATGAACAACAAGGTGCTGGATTTTCTAAACCAATAACCGGCATCTTCCAGATTCAACACATCGCGCAAGGCATTCATCCTTACGAGAATCGATAGAAAAATCAGTACCAGAGGCACTGCCAACTTCCTGAAAGAACCAGAAGGAAGGAGGTATTTAGGATTCTTGCCCAAACGCTTCAATAAAATTGAAGTCACCCAATACAGAAAGATCAAGCCCAAAAGGGCAAGCCCAAGATATATCAGTGATTCTTTTGAAACGTTCTCGAAAAATGAGTCCATATCAACAAAAATAGGGGAGAAAAGTATACAGTAGCGAATAGCACCCTCGGTTTTTGGATTGAATTTCATTATTTCCCCATAAGAAAGTATTTTGAATCGGAAAATGCAAAGTCGACACCAAGTTGTATTTTTGGAACCTAAAACAAAAAACTGTGCCAAAAGGAGTTTTATTGGTCAATTTGGGCTCGCCCGATAGCCCCACCCCCAAAGACGTAAAGCCGTATTTAGATGAATTTTTAATGGATGAGCGTGTTATAGACGTGAACCCCATTCTCAGGAACATCATTGTACGCGGAATTATTTTGAATACCCGTCCCAAACGTTCTGCGGAAGCCTATTCCAAAATCTGGTGGGATGAAGGTTCTCCACTCATTGTTATCTCAGAACGATTCACTGAAAAAGTGCGTCAACAGAGCAATCTTCCCATTGCCTTGGGAATGCGGTATGGCTCCATGACCATAAAGAATGCCCTTCAAGAATTAAAGGATAAGGGGGTTGATGAGATTCTACTGGTGCCTTTGTATCCCCACTATGCCATGTCTTCCTATGAGACGGTAGTGGTAAAGACCATGGAAGTACAACAAGAACATTTCCCCGAGATGCACTTGACCACCTTGCCCGCTTTTTACAGCAATCCGGATTATGTGAAAGTGCTATCAAAAAGTATTGCTGAAGGATTAAAGGATTTTGAATACGACCATATCTTGTTTTCATATCATGGGATTCCGGAGCGGCACATCAAAAAATCGGATCCAACCAAATTTCATTGCAAAATAGACGGACAATGCTGCAAAACCAACTCAGTGGCGCATCATACATGCTACAAGCATCAGTGTTTGGACACTACGGAACTGGTCAAGGAAGCATTGGGATTGGACGAAACAAAAATAAGTTCATCCTTTCAATCCAGATTGGGCAGCGATCCTTGGCTACAACCTTTCACAGATAAGGAATTTGAACGATTGGCCCAAGACGGCAAAAAACGATTGGCGGTGATCACTCCGGCATTTGTAAGCGATTGTTTGGAGACCTTGGAGGAAATTGCCATGGAAGGCAAACACCAATTTCAGGAAGCCGGGGGAGAAGACTATATCCATATTGCCTGTTTGAACGATAGGGACGATTGGGCCGGTTTAATGGCAACATGGATCAAGGAATGGCAAGAAAAGGGTGTGCTTCCCGAAATCAGGGTTCAGTAGGAAAATCAAAAAACTAAAAAGTAGCAAAGTAAATTTGACAAACGTATTGTAGTTTTGGAGATACCAGACTGCATACAGATTTCACTCTCAAAGCACAAGCATTGGCATGGCCAAAGTAACCTCTGAAGAACTTGGGGTAGAACCCATTGGAAAATTGCTCATCAAACAGGCCTTACCCGCTTCCATTGGTATCTTGGTGATGTCCTTGAACGTCCTGGTGGATTCCATTTTCGTGGGAAATTGGATTGGCTCCATCGCCATTGCCGCCATTAATGTGGTGCTTCCCGTTTCGTTTTTTATTGCTGCCTTGGGAATGGCCATCGGTATTGGGGGGTCCAGTATCATATCAAGGGCACTGGGGGCCAACAATAGGGAAAAGGCCCTTAAGACCTTTGGCAACCAAATAACATTGACCTTGATCGTTACCATTTCTATGGTAGCTTTGGGACTCTACTACGTAGATAGCCTCATCCCAGCCTTTGGAGGAAAGGGGGCCATCTTTGATCCTGCCAAAATTTACTATACCATCATTCTGTACGGAGTGCCGTTTTTGGCCCTTTGTATGATGGGCAACACAGTGATCAGGGCCGAGGGAAAACCAAAATTTGCCATGATCGCCATGATCATACCCTCAGTGGGGAACCTCTTGATGGATTACATTTTCATTTATGTGTTTGATTGGGGGATGCACGGAGCCGCTTGGGCTACCACCATAGGATATTTGCTGTGCTTCGGGTATATTTTGTATTTCTTTCTTTCCAAAAACTCCGAGTTAAAAATAAGCCTGCCCCATTTTGGGCTCGATTTGCCCATCTTGAAGGAAATAGGATCGCTCGGTTTTGTGACCTTGGCCCGACAGGCCGTTACCAGCATCACCTATCTGTTGATGAACAACATCCTCTTCAATTTGGGCGGAGAGGCCATGGTGGCCGTGTATGCCATTATCGGTAGAATGTTGATGTTTGCCCTGTTCCCGGTTTTTGGGGTTACCCAAGGATTCTTGCCCATTGCCGGATTTAATTTTGGGGCCGAAAAATATGATAGGGTCAAGGAATCCATCTATACGGCCATAAAATATGCCGCTTTGGTAGCGACTATTGTGTTTGTGGTTCTGATGGTATTTCCGGGGGAGATAGCTTCACTGTTTTTGAGCAATCGCCCTGAACTTTCCCAAAAAGAACTGGCAACAAACGCTTTTGTGCTGCAACATGCCCCTTTTGCCATGCGGTTGGTCTTTGCTGCCACACCCATTATCGCGTTACAGTTGATAGGGGCCGCTTATTTTCAAGCAGTTGGGAAAGCCATACCAGCTTTGCTGTTAACCTTGACCAGACAAGGTTTCTTTTTTATTCCCTTGATTTTGGTATTGCCCTATTTTATGGAAGAGACAGGTGTGTGGATATCGTTTCCTATTGCGGATGTGCTTTCTACAGTGGTAACTGGAATATATTTGGCCAGGGAAATCAGAACCCAACTCAGCTAAACTTTTTAATGTCAAATACATAAATTAGATAACTCTTGAAAAAAATGCTTTTGCTTAGCCTTTTGGTTGTTTTAGGAATTACCTGCGGAAAAAAACCAGAAGAAAAACTAATGTACACGCTATTTGTGGGAACCTATACTTATGGAGACAGTGAAGGCATCTATTCGCTTCAATTCAATGCTGAAACTGGAAGTTTGGACTCCTTGACATTGGCCGCTAAACTGTCCAATCCTTCCTTCTTGACCATTTCAAAGGACAAGCAAAACCTTTATGCGGTTCAAGAAACTTCAGATTTTGATAGTTTGGGCGGAGGAGTCACCGCCTTTAAGCTTAATGAAGGAATTTTGGAACTACAAAATAGTATGGCTACACAAGGGGCAGGTCCTTGCCATGTATCTCTTTCTGGTGATGGGCATTTGGCAGTTTCCAATCACGGTGGAGGCAACGTGGCCCTTTTCAGTTTAAAAAATGATGGGTCGATTATGGGCACACCCCAAATTATAGACCACAAAATTTTAGATACCACCAAAACGGCCCACGCCCATATGGCACAGTTTAACAAGAATGAGCTTTTTGTGGTCGATTTTGGATTGGACGCCATTAAACGATATGAATTAAAGGAAGGTGAATATGTTCCTTTAGAACAAACTTCGCTGCCACTTTCTGATAATGCAGGCCCACGCCATTTTACGTTCGGACAAAATGGAAAGATGCTATATGTGATCAATGAACAGGAAAACACCATAGTTGTATTTCAAAAAGATAGTAAAGGAAACTTCAACACTATTCAGACTATAAATACCTTGGACTCAGATTTTAAAGACAAGAGCTACTGTGCCGATATTCATTTGTCCCCCGATGGCAAATTTTTATATGGCTCCAACAGAGGGGAGGACACTATTGTAATTTTTACCGTTGACTCTATTTCCGGAAAATTGACGTTGGTGGGAAGGGAACCTGTTCGTGGAGATTGGCCTAGAAATTTCACTTTAGATCCCACAGGAAAGTTTTTGTTGGTGGCTAATGAAAAGACCAACAATATTGTGGTGTTTAAAAGAAATGAAGAAACTGGAACCCTTGCTTATGTAGACGAAATTGAGTTACCAGCACCAGTTTGTTTGAAGTTCCGATATTAGAAGTCTAATTTCTTTTTTGCCAAGCGGTAATTCTCCAATTGGGTTGGATCAATGATGGTAGTGTTCTCTTGGTTAAAATTATCCAACTGGGAGTCTGCTACAAAATACATGTAATTTTTATGGATGGCGAAAGTAGTAGGGATGTCCGAGGGGTGTTCAAATGTTACTATTTTAGTTTCCGATAGAATTTCGGTACCCGCTTCATTCAAGCCAAACTGAAAGACCCCATTATGGGAAGGATCACGTTTTGCATTGACAATGGCAATGAGCTTGTTCCGATAAAACTTCATCCCATCAACACCCTTAAAAGTATTGGGTTGGTTGAGTAACTTTTTGCTGGCAATATCCAAAATCCGGATACCACTGGTGTACGAAGCCAGGTACAGATACCTGTCATCACTGGAAATGGCGATGCCATTGGAGTGTTTCACTGCTTCGTTGGAAAAAAAGACCTCCAGTTCGTCCGTAGTTTTGTTGATGGTGTAAATGTCAGTGCTTTCCGAATCCGTGATATAAATGTTCCCTTTTGAATCTACAGCAAGATCATTCAAGAAGACAAAACTCCCATTGTCTAACGGGTACGATTTGATGAGTTCTCCCGAAATTGTATGCAACAACAGCAAGACGGATTTATTGTTTTCCTTTGACAAACCATTCCCCAAAGCATAAAGCGTATTCCCCTGTATGGTCATCCCAAATCCGGAGAGGTATCCGTGTTCATGACTTGACAGAAAATCCTCGGCATTGCTACCATCTAAATTGCATCGAACAATCTTGGCACTTTTTAAACTGTTCAGGTACACTTTTTGTGAAACCGGGTCCACAGCAATACCCTCAGGGATGAGGTCTTTTTCAAAATGAAGTTCAATAGAGTTTTTGGGCTGCACGCAGGAAGCCAGCAAAACGAACAAAGAAAAAAAGCATCTTTTCATACCAGTTTTATTTACCAAAAAAGAGAACAAAAAGTCCAATCACTGTCAAACCTAAGAGCACCGCAAAGAAAATCTTCCAGAAACTATAGGGCCGCGTACCAGAAATTTGCCCATTTTCCCCGTTGATAAAGAAATTGTATTCCTTGCCTTGGTACCGATAGGCACTTACATAAACGGGCAATAAAATGTGCTTAAAGGTCTCTTCCGAGAGTTGCATATCCATGCTGGTCACTCGTTGTGTATCTCCGCCGATGTCCTGTCGGCACCAGCGCTCCGCAATGTCACGGGCCACTTCCTTGGAATGGAGATGTCCTTCTTTTAAGGCGATGGTATATTTTTCCGTAACAAAACCCGACAAGAAACTACTGTCAAACGGTTGGAGTTTCTGCAAATTCCACTGGGCAATCTTTTGGGGAATCCGTCCCGATTTTTGGTGGGAAGCTTTGATCAAGGTATCATCCACAAAGCCAGAAACCTGTCCAGCGGCCGGATACCATCTTGTTTTTCGAACCCGTTGTGTTACCATTTTGCCATTGGCGTTCCGTACCCTTCGGGTTTCATAATAGTATTCACCACGTTGACCTGTATACGAGGCAGAAAGTTGGGCATCAAAAGTCCAATAGGGCAGGTAGAGCCCTTTTGTAAATTGAGGGTCGAGAGCGGCTTTTTTCAGTTTGTTGGGAGCAAACCAGAGTCGTTTTACCCATTTCTTAAAAATGGCAAACGAAGCTTTTTGGTCAAGCTGAAAAGGGAGTACCGCACCGGGCAGAATCCAATTTTCCTTGTAAGCATCCTCTATGACCAAGGGCATACCGCAATAGACGCAGTGCAGCGATTTATAATTTTCCTCAACATGTTGGTCGGCACCACAATTTTTACAGTGCAGCATGGAGATTTCCTCACTGTGCCGTTGCGCCCCCATTTCCTGGAGGTAGGGATACAGTTCCAACTCCTCAAACCCTTTTTCATCCAGTTTGATGGTTTCCTCATATCCACAATACGCACAACTGATCTTGGTGGTGCCGGGCTTGTATTTAAGTTCGGCACCACAGTTGACACAGGCTTTCTTGAGTTCTGTTTTTTTTATGGTTTCTTCCATGCTATCATTCCCACGAACCTGCCTATCGGTAGATAGGGGCGGGAATCTCATAATTTTGGGTTCTTATTTGTCATACTGAGCGAAGCGAAGTATCTCAATTATTTTTGTAGGTTTCATGAGATTCTTCATCCACCTTTGGCGGATTCAGAATGACAAAATGAAAATTATTGTCCCGGTAGCGGTGGTGGCGTATTGCCGCCCAAGAACGATTTTAGTTCCTCCACTTCCTTCAATGGGGTCCATGCTGCCATACCCTGTTTCCAGACCAAACTGTCCCTGTTGATGGTTCTTCCTGCGAAGAGCGCCTGCAACTGTTCAAACGAAACCGGACCATGTTGCGTGCCATTCATGGCATAAAAATACTGGATTGGCGTGGGCATGGGTGGAGGAGTTTGGGCCGCTGCCGGTTGTCCTTGAACGGCACCACCCATTTGAGGGTTCATCATGCCCCCCATTTGCTGGGCCAAAACAAAGCCCATTCCCATTCCCATTCCGGCCCCAGCTGTTCCACCCTCATTTTTGGCTGCTGCTTCAATGGCTTTGGCGGTCTTGAACTTGGTGAGTTTGTCCAAATCCAATTTGTCAATACGGCTGTACTCAAAGATTTCCTTCTTGAGGTCTTCGGGCATGGAGACATTTTCTATATAGAATTTCTCCAATGAAATGCCCACACTCTGAAACTCGGGCGCCATCACTTCACGGCAGGTGTCCGATAGTTCAGTCGTATTGGCCGCATAGAGCTCAATGGGCAGATTGGCCTGGCCAACCGTATTGGTGAATCGCGTGGCGATCAAACTTTTCAAGTGCTCGTTGATCTCAAAATTGGTGAAGTTGCTATCGGTCCCCACAATGTCGATGATGAACTTTCCAGCATCTGAAATTTTAAAAGCGTAGGTGCCAAAGGCTCTGATTTCCACCAAACCAAAACGGTCATCACTTAAAGTGATGGGACTCTTGGTGCCCCACTTCTCGTCAGTGAACAAATGCGTGTTCACAAAATAGACTTCAGCCTTGAAAGGTGAATTAAAACCGTATTTCCAACCCTTCAATGTGGTTAAAATGGGGAGGTTTTGGGTGGTGAGGTCATAGGTGCCCGGACCGAACACATCGGCCAGTTGCCCTTCATTGATGAACACGGCGGTCTGCCCTTCCCGAACAATCAATTTTGCCCCGTTCTTGATTTCGTTCTGGTAGCGCTCAAACCGATACGCAATGGTGTCATCGGTATAATCCAGCCACTCAATAATGTCAATAAACTCATTGCTGAGTTTTTCCTTGATCTTGCCAAAAATATCCATGGTTATAGTGTTTTATTAGTATTCAATTTAATTATTTCACCTCACAAGAGGTATCCGCAATAATCTTCCATTCTCCATCAAATCTTTTGAGCACCAGCATAAAAATACCATGCATATTGCCCACAGTTCTCGTCAGATCATATTCCCCCATCACCATATAGGCATCATCATTCACTTTGGAAATATCATTGGAAGTCAACTCAAGATGACCAAAATGCTCTTTGGACGGATAACTTTTCTTGTACCGATCCTTGGTGCTTTGCCACCCTTTTACCACTCCGGCACTTCCGTAAAAGGTAAGCTCCTCCGATTTCCAGTAGGTTTCCATAAACGTATCAATGTCGTAATCGTTCCAAGCATCTTGTTGTATGGACAGCACCTCCAAGATGTCTGCCTTGTCTTTGGCCTGATTTGGAGCTTGCGAAAACGAGGCTATGGAGAACAATAAAATCAGGTAACATAACTTTTTCATATCAGTTGGTCTTTGGAGCTTTAAATCTATGAAAAACGAACTTAGCTTCCGTTGGATTAGTATAAAATCGAGGGGTTTTGTTACATTGGCCTTCACCAAACGGATAAAAACGAAATAGCCCAATGAAGTTTCAACTAAAAATTCCCCTTGTTGCTGTTTTAATTCTTATTGTCTCCTGTGGAGAAGTGGCCGAAAAATCAAAATCAGAAGAAGCATCGGAGGTGGCGCCGACCATTCCTGAGAAAATCACGCTTACCTTGGAGCAGGCCAATACCTTGGCCAACCTTCCTTTGGAATGCGTGCAAAAGGAATACCCCAACAAGTTGGGGCACACCTTGGGCGACAAGGAAGATTTAGGAGAACCCCAAGCATTGCATCCCGCTTTTTACGGTTGTTTTGATTGGCATTCCTCGGTGCATGGCAATTGGTCCATGGTGCGATTGCTGAAGGAGTTTCCTGATGTGGAAGAAGCCGAAAGAATGCGTAGCATCCTTTCAGAAAACATCACCCAAGAAAATATTGCTGGAGAAGTGGAATATTTTGAAGGCGAGCACAACAAGAATTACGAGCGTACCTACGGTTGGGGTTGGTTGTTGAAATTGGCCGAGGAACTCCATACTTGGGATGATCCACTTGCGCGCGAATTGAAAACCAATTTAGAACCTTTGACGCAGCTTATTTCCCAAAAATTCATTGAGTATCTACCCAAATTACAATATCCGGTCCGAGTTGGAACGCATACCAATACAGCCTTTGCGTTGGCCTTTGCGTGGGATTATGCCCAGACCATGAACCATACCGCTTTGCTGGAAGCGATAAAACAGCGTGCTTTGGATTTTTATCAAAATGATGCTGGTTGTCCACTGACTTGGGAGCCCAGCGGAGCCGATTTCTTTCCCCTTGTTTTGAGGAAGTGGATTTAATGCGACGGATTTTGGGCAAGGAAGAATTTTTGAAATGGATGGAGCAGTTCATGCCCAGTTTACGAAAGCCCGATTTTGACGTAGCTGTGGCCTTGGTCGGTGACCGAGAGGATGGTCAATTGGTACACTTGGACGGATTGAACTTTAGTAGGGCTTGGGTATTGTTTGGGCTTGCCAATCAATATCCAAAAGAGTATGGGCATTTGGAGCCATTGGCTCACGAACATTTGGCCTATTCTTTCCCAAACCTGATTGGCGACAATTACGAAGGAGGCCATTGGCTGGGCACCTTTGCGATTTATGCTTTGGGGGAGCAATAAGGAAGTTTTTTTTAATCTTTCAAAACACTCACAGTAACCAAAAGCTGACCCACATGCCGTTGGCTATGTTCGGCGGCATGGAAGAGCAGCCCAATTACCGTTGTGGGCAATTTTTTGCGGCCCACATAGCGGTTTTCGGTCAAGCTGGATTCGGGGATGGTTTTAAAATAGTCCAACGCTTCGTTGACTTTGGTTTCAAAATCTGAAATCAATTGTTGTACACTGGGAGCGTCTTGTCCGTTGCCTTCATTTTTTAAAAAATGGAACTGTTCCTCGGTCAGGGATTGTTCCTTGGCATAGGTCAGCAATCGGTCCAGTACGCCGGTCAAATGCCGTAAATGAAATCCCACCGAAGCCCTTCCAAACGGTTTTTCCCAAAGTTTTTCCTCAGGAAAATCAATGAGATAGGTCTTTATTTCACGAACGGACTGTAACAGCGCATGCGCCGAGGGCTGCAAAAGTGGAGGCACGTTTGGAATAGGGCCACTTAACCAATACTCTTGAGGAGATGACATAGAAATATGTTTTTACTTTTAAAAATCTCGATAATCGCCTGATAAAAATTGATTGGCCTTTTCTTCTTTAAAGCGGGCGGTTTTCGCATCCCAATGCAGCGTTTCACCGGGGAAACGCCCCGCAATGGTGCCCAATAGAATGGTTTCCGTCAATCTGGCCGCATAATCAAATGGAGCTGAAGTCTCCGCTTTACCCAAACAAGCGTCCACAAATTGGTGGTAGTGCTTTGGCCCCTCCGTTTCGTAATTGCGAATGGGTTTTCCCAAATTATGCTCTTCGGAAAGCTTGGCAATTTCCTTTGAAATATCCACGTACTTCCCTTTTCTAATTTTCTTGGGCAATTGCATAAAATGGGGTAATAACAAGCGTCCTTTTTCACCCACGAACATGGCCCCTTGTTCTGGCAATTCGTTTTCTGCGGCAACACCAGCATCCAACGAAATTTTATCTTCTACGCTTTGGTCATCCGATTTCTTGTCCTTTTTCGTTTCCATACCCGGCAGCATTAGGTCTTCATGCATATCTGGAGCGCCTTCTCCATCATACCAAACCCATTTCAAGGTTTCGGTGGTATATGGCGTTTGTGGGAATTCATAGGTAACGGTATTCTTTTCGGGATAGCCATAACCGCTTGGAGGACGGCATTCGGTGGTGATGGTATTGGGAACATCCAAAGCCAAAGCATTATAAGGCGTATCAAAGATGTGAACGCCCATATCGCCCAAAGTCCCGCATCCATAATCCACTAACTTTCGCCAATTGGCGGGATGGTAGTACCCTTCTTTATAAGGTCTTTCGGCGGAGGTGCCCAACCATAAGTTCCAATCCAACTGCGTTGGAACAGGGTCTTCGCCTTCGGGTGCTGCTCCATCAAATCCCCAATTTTTGGGGGACCACGCATGAACCGTATGCACTTTCCCAATGATACCGGATTGAATCAATAGTGTAGCTAATTTGTAATCGTAAAACGAGTGCACCTGAATTCCCATTTGGGTCACCAATCCTTTTTCTGCGGCCATTTTTTTCATGGCTCGGGATTCGGACACATAATGGGTCAATGGTTTCTGGCAATAGACGGGCTTGTCCATTTCCATGGCCATCAACGAGGCAGGGGCATGGGTATGGTCGGGGGTGGACACGATAACAGCATCGATTTCATCCCCCATTTCCCCAAGCATAGCCCGATAATCAAAAAACACCCGTGCGCCGGGATGTAATTTATGGGCCGCGGACAAATACACCGCATCCACATCGCAAAGCGCAACCACATCTACCTGTGGATGTGAAGAAATGGCCTTAAGGTCCTCACCTCCCATATTGCCCACACCTATATGGGCTGTTCTTAATCGTTGTTGCGGATCTAAATTTTTCAATAGTGATGGTGCCAGTGCGAGGCCTAGAACGCCAACACTGCTTTTTTTGATAAACTCTCGTTTGTTCATGTGAAGTTGTTAGTCAGTTATAGTTTTTTGATTTTAATATTGCGGAACCAAATGGGGCTGGAGTGGTCCTGAAGGGCAATATAGCCTGTTTTGAATTTTCCGTAATCGGGGGCATTGTCCCATTTTCCCGAATTCTTTTTGGCTTCCCAATCTTCGGACCAGGGCACAAATTCCAATAATTTTTTGCCATTGAGCCAGTGTTCCACCTTTTCAGGGGTAAAAACAATTTTTGTGGAATTCCATTCCCCAACCGGATTCAATTGTTTTTGGGATTCATCCGCTACATGCATGGCATAATCAGCTCCTGTTTTCTGCCAATCTTGAAGCAATTCTGGGTGTTCGGCGCCAAATTGTGAGTTGTACCCCACCAAATCATGGATATTGGCATAGTTTTCATCATCAATGAGTTGGTACTCTGGGGCTACCTCTGGAGGTCCATCGTAACCTTCCTTCACATGGTAAAGAATACCACTGTTGCCACCTTCGGGGATTTTCCATTCCAGATAGAGTTCAAAATTATCGAACTCCTCTGCACCATATAGGATATCTTTCCCACCCGTATAATCTTGTTCCAGGCCCAATTCGGTATCAAAAGTCAGGGTACTGTCCTTAATGGTCCATCCTGGCGGGAGGGAATCCATATTATAGCCCCGCCAACCTTCCAAACTGGTCCCATCAAAGAGATACATCCAGTCTGAAGCAATTTTTTCGGGAGTTTCAACGGTTTGTTCCCCATCTTCTTGTTTAGGGGTGTTTTTGCAGGCAGTAGCAAGAGCAATAACGAGAATTAATAGCTTGAAATAATTTTGCATTGTGTGGCGAAAGATTTTTTCTGAAGGGTTAAAGTACAAAATATTGGACAACCTTTTTTCTTCCATTTTCACTACATTTAAGGCCGACTAATTCAACACTTTTAAAATGAAGACTAGCTTTCTCAAAATCGGTATGCTTGTGCTTACCGCAACACTGTGCATTGCCCCAGTTCAATCCCAACGAAACAAGAAAACACAAACTACTCCTGAATATCCAAAGGAACTCTATTCCAGCTTGGAATATAGGCTTATTGGCCCGTTCCGAGGAGGACGTTCAGCAGCGGTGACCGGAGTACCCGGCGAGCCCAATCTGTTCTATTTTGGAGCCACTGGTGGCGGTGTTTGGAAAACAACCAACGGAGGCCGTACCTGGAGCAATATTTCTGATGGTTATTTTGGTGGAAGCATTGGTGCCGTTGAGGTGGCCCAGAGCGACCCCAATGTCATTTATGTTGGCGGAGGAGAAAAAACGGTTCGTGGCAATGTCTCGTCTGGTTACGGCATTTGGAAAACTGAGGATGGTGGTGCCACTTGGCAAGAGGCCGGCCTTGAAAAGAGCAGACATGTGCCCAGAATACGTGTCCACCCAACCGATTACAACACGGTGTATGCCGCGGTTCTTGGAAATATTTATAAACCTACCAAGGAAAGAGGGGTGTATAAAAGTACCGATGGCGGAAAATCGTGGAAGCAAATTCTTTTTGTGAATGATCAAGCCGGTGCTGTTGACCTTACGTTTGACCCCAACAACCCCAGAATTTTGTACGCATCCACTTGGAGAGTGCAACGAACCCCCTATAGTTTGAGCAGTGGTGGTGACGGTTCCGCGCTTTGGAAAAGTACCGATAGTGGCGAAACCTGGACCGAGATTTCAAAGAATGAAGGATTCCCAAAAGACACCCTGGGCATTATTGGCGTCTCGGTTTCGCCCAAAAACAGTAACAGGGTTTGGGCCATTGTGGAAAATAAAGAAAAGGGCGGATTGTACCGTTCCGAAGATGGAGGGAAAAAATGGACCTTGGTCAATGAAGAACGAAAAATTCGTCAGCGTGCATGGTACTATACCCGGGTTTATGCCGATACCGAGGATGAAGATGTGGTGTATGTCCTTAATGTATCCTATCACAAAAGTACCGATGGCGGGAAAAGTTTTAGCACCTTCAATGCACCGCACGGTGACCACCACGATTTATGGATAGCCCCAGAAAATTCCCAGCGCATGATCATAGGGGATGATGGTGGTGCGCAAATCAGTTACGATGGCGGTGAAACCTGGAGCACGTATTACAATCAGCCTACCGCACAATTTTATCGGGTTACTACGGATAATGCCTTTCCCTATCGAATTTATGTGGCCCAACAAGATAATTCAACCTTGCGGATCAATCACAGAAGTGACGATGGTTCCATTGGAGAAGACGATTGGGAGGAAACCGCTGGAGGCGAATCGGCCCATATTGCGGTAGATCCTACCAATGACGATATTGTGTATGGAGGAAGTTATGGCGGATTGTTGACGCGGGTCAATCATGAAACCAATACGACTAGGGGAGTCAACGTTTGGCCGGACAACCCCATGGGATACGGGGCCGAAGGCATGAAATACCGATTCCAGTGGAATTTCCCCATCATATTCAGCAAGCACGACCCTAAAAAGTTGTATACCTTCTCCAACCATGTGCACATGAGCACCAATGAAGGTCAAAGTTGGGAATTGCTCAGTGGTGATTTAACCCGAAACGACCCTACCAAATTGGTGTCCAGTGGTGGGCCCATCACCCAGGATAATACCAGTGTGGAATATTACTGCACCATTTTTGCCGCCAATGAAAGCCCCTTAAAAGAAGGCTTGCTTTGGGTGGGCAGTGATGATGGCTTGATCCATGTAACCAAAGACGGCGGACAAACATGGGAGAACGTTACCCCGCCCAACATGCCCGAGTGGAACATGATCAATAGTATTGAACCTTCCGCTTTTGATGAAGGCACCTGCTATGTTGCCGCTACGCGGTATAAGCTGGGGGATTTCGCTCCCTATTTGTACAAGACCACCGATTACGGAAAAACGTGGACCAAGATTACCAATGGCATCGAGGATGAACATTTTACCCGTGTGGTGCGTGAAGACCCCAAAAGAAAAGGATTGTTATACGCCGGTACGGAAACGGGGATGTATATTTCTTTCAATGATGGTCAGAGTTGGGAAAAGTTCCAGTTGAACCTGCCCGTTGTTCCCATTACGGATTTGACCATCAAGGATAATAACCTTATAGTCGCCACGCAAGGAAGAAGCCTATGGATTATAGATGATCTTACCGTTTTGCACCAGTTGGATGCTTCTAAAAAATCAGCGGAGGCCATTTTGTATCATCCAAAAGACAGTTATCGAACCAAAGGAACGGCGGCCCAAACACCTTCGCTGACTGAAGGTCAAAACCACCCCAACGGAGTGTTGACCCATTTTTATCTGAAAGACCTTGCTGAAAAGGATAGCATTGTCCTTACCTATACCTCCATGTCGGGTGATACTTTGGCTTCGTATAGCAACAAAGCAAAGGATAAGGAGAAAAAACTCGAAGTGAAAAAAGGAGGCAATACCCACGTTTGGGACACTCGTGGCAAAGGCGCAAAACTATTGGATGGCATGATTTTGTGGTGGGCCAATTTGGATGGTGCCAAAGCGGTTCCCGGTTCGTACAAGGTGCATCTGAATGTGAACGGAAGCAACCAATCCCAAGATTTTAAAATTCTTCCCGACCCAAGAGCTGAGGTTTCTGTTGCGGACATGCAAAAACAGTTTGATTTTATTTCTGATATCAACGAAACGGTGGACAAAGCCCATCAGTCCATTAAAAAGATACGGGACATCAACGCTAAATTGGATGCCTTTGTAAAACAGTATAAGGACAATGCAGCTACCGAAGCTTTGGTGGAAAAAGCGAATAAAATGAAAGAGGAATTCGGCGAGATTGAAAAGGCACTGTACCAAACCAAAAACCAAAGCAATCAGGATCCCTTGAACTTCCCGATTAAATTGACGAACAAATTGGCGCACTTGAACAGTCTGGTGTCCATTGATGATTTTCCACCAACGGGGCAGGACATTGCCGTTAAGAATGAGCTTTCAGGCAAAATCAAGGCTCAATTAACGGCTTTTGATGCCTTGGTGGATGATGAAATCCAAGCGTTCAACGACGAGTTCAACAGCTTGGGATTGGAGTATTTGAGCATAGAAGATTAAGCCTAAAAAGATTTCAACCATGAAAAAAATAATTTTTTTCCTATGCGTACTCTGCGGAACCATGGCGTTTGCCCAAACCGCAAACGAGTATTTTAAACCCATGAAGTTTAGGAACATCGGCCCGTTTAGGGGAGGGCGTTCCGTAACCGCAAGCGGTGTGGTGGGTGACCCCCTTACCTATTATATGGGCACTACCGGAGGTGGACTTTGGAAGACCACCAATGCAGGACAACGGTGGGACAATATCTCCGATGGCTTTTTTGAAATGGGCTCTGTGGGAGCGGTGGCCGTTTCCGCATCCAACCCGAACATTGTGTATTGTGGTATGGGAGAGCATGCCCCTCGCGGGGTAATGACGTCCTATGGTGATGGGGTGTACAAATCCAATGATGCCGGAAAGACCTGGATCAAGCTCGGGCTGGAAAAAACACAGCATATCTCTCGAATCATCATTCACCCAACCAACCCGGACATTGTGTATGTAGCCGCTCAAGGTGCGCTATATGGTCCCAATAAAGAGCGTGGGGTGTATCGTTCCACCGATGGGGGCAAGACATGGAAGAATATTTTATTTGTGGATGAAGGTACGGGTGCCGTGGAACTTTCCATGGATGCTCAAAATCCATTGGTATTGTATGCCGCTATGTGGGAGCACCAACGCAAACCCAACATGGTGATCAGTGGAGGTGAAGGCAGTGGATTGTACAAAAGTTCAAATGGAGGGGATACTTGGACAGAATTGACGGAGGGACTTCCCAAAGAAAAGGGCAAAATGGCCATTGCTGTGAGCCCGGCCAATTCCAATAAGGTATATGCCCTCATTGAAAGTGATTCCAATGCCGATAAAGGAGGTCTTTTTGTTTCTAACGATGCTGGAAAAACGTGGAGCATGATCAGCGGCGACAATCGTTTGGTGCAACGGGCTTGGTACTATATTGAGGTTTTTGCGGACCCCAACGATGAGGATACGGTATACGTTTTGAGTGCTGAAATGTTCCGTTCCGAAGATGGCGGAAAGACCTGGGAGACCATTTCCGTGCCTCACGGTGATACCCACGACCTATGGATCAATCCGAAAGATTCCAAGAATATGGTCATGGCCGATGATGGCGGTGCCACAATCACCTTCGATTACGGAGAGAACTGGACGCTTCAGGACAATATGCCCACCGCGCAGTTTTATCGCATCAATACAGACAACCTTTTTCCCTATAATATTTATGGTGGACAACAGGATAACACCTCTGTGAAAATAGCAAGTCTTTCTGTAGGGCGATGGAGCATTAACCAAGAAGATTGGCATTATTCCGCGGGTGGGGAAAGTGCCTTTTTAGGCTTCGACCCGGATAATCCACGATATGTTATGGGCGGCAGTTATTTGGGGACCATTGAGCTGTTGGATATGGAATCAAAACTATCCACAAACGTAATGGCGGCACCCATTCAATATTTAGGCCGGGATGCACGGGACATGAAATACCTCTACAACTGGAATGCACCTATCATCTGGTCACAGCACGAACCCGGCACTTTTTATCACGGAGCGCAATTGGTACTTCGTACAAGGGACAATGGATTGACGTGGGATGAAATTTCGCCCGATCTTACCCGAGATCAAGATGCGCTTCAAGGGAAAGGCGGCGGGCCGTACACCAATGAAGCGGTGGGCGCGGAAAACTATGGTACCCTTTCTTATATCATTGAATCTCCCCATGAAAAAGGCGTTTTGTACACCGGAAGCGATGATGGTTTGGTCCATGTGACCCGAAATGGAGGGGAGACTTGGGAAAACATCACCCCAAATGGATTGCAGGAATGTTTGGTCAATGCTGTTGAAGTATCACCGCACGATCCTGCCACGGTCTACATTGCCACCACACGCTATAAATTCAATGACCATACCCCGGCATTGTACAAGAGCACCGATTATGGAAAAACCTGGACGAATATTAGTCAAGGTATCCCCTATGGAGCTTTCACCAGAGTAGTTCGGGAAGATCAAGAACGCAAAGGACTTTTGTATGCCGGAACGGAGAAAGGATTGTACATCTCTTGGAATGATGGTAAAAGTTGGGAGTCTTTGCAATTGAATTTGCCAAAGGCGCCCATCACAGACTTGAAGGTGCACAAGGGAGATTTGATTGTGGCCACTTCAGGGCGGTCCTTTTGGATTTTGGACAATATCACCACCTTGGCGCAATACGAATCAAGTTCAAATAAATTGAAGCTGTTTTCACCCGAAGAGGCCATTCATGGTTTTTGGGGAAGTCCGCTCAACAGCAGTTCAAAAGAAGTGGAGGCGACCAATCCGTATGAGGGGGTCAACCCTGCCAATGGCATGACCATCTACTATAATCTGCCGAAGGCCATGGACAGTACGGAAATTACCATGGAAATCTTAAATGAGCAAGGCAAGATGGTGCGCAGCTTTACGTCCAAAAAAGACAAAGATTATGTGCCGCACCACGGAGGAGGAGCACCACCAAAACCGGTTTTGGGAACCGAGAAGGGACTGAACCGTTTTGTCTGGGATTTAAAAACCCCAATCGTTCCCGGGATTCCAGGTGTGTATATTGAGGCGGATTTCACGGGTCACAAAGTCCCTCCGGGAAGTTACACCCTTCGTCTAAAAGTTGAAGGAGAAACGGTTACGGCCCAAGGAACCGTTGTGCCTACCCCAAATACCGATGTGACTGCAGATCAGTTTAACGAACATGATGCTTTTATGACCGAGTTGGAAACCAACTTGACTGACATGCACCAAAAGTTGAACACACTGTTCAAGGTTCAGGGGCAGTTGAAGGAATTGTTGGAGGAGTTAAAAGATGAATCCCTGAAAGAGGAAGGAAAAGCTCTTTTAAGCAAACTAAAGGCATGGGACGAGGATATGGTACAGCGAAAATCGCAGGCGTATGATGATGTGGAGAACTTCCCCAACAAATTTACCGCCGAATATTTGTTCTTGATGAACCATAGCAACAGTGCTTTGCCCAAGATCAATCAGCCGTCAAAGGATAGAAAAAAAGAATTGGATGCCCAATGGGTGGGGTTGCGGCAACGTGCCCTAACTTTGATGAACACCGATATTCCCAATTACAATAAAAAGCTTTGGGAGAAAGGTGTGGGTGCCATCCGTTTGTAGAATTTAAAAACAGAGCATATTGCTGTACGCATATATTAAATCGTTGCACTTGATTTTTGTGGTCACCTGGTTTGCCGGACTGTTCTACATTCCTAGGTTGTTCATTTACCATATTGAGGCAATGCAAAAACCATCACCGGACAGGGAAATACTAAGCACGCAATTAAAACTTATGACCAAACGGTTGTGGTACATCATTACATGGCCCTCGGCAATTTTGTGTACGGTTTTTGCCATTTGGTTGTTGGTTTTGATGCCAGGGTGGCTCCAACAGCCTTGGATGCATGTGAAACTGGGGTTTGTGGTGCTTTTGTTCGTATATCATTTTAAATGCCACCAAATCTTTAAACAATTGCAGCGCGATGAGGTAAAATACACCTCAAAATTTATGCGGATTTGGAACGAAGTAGCCACTTTGATTCTGTTTGCCGTGGTGTTTTTAGTGATTCTCAAGAATGCGTTCAACTGGATTTATGGCGTTATTGGAATGCTTGTTTTGGCCGTACTTTTGATGTTGGGCATACGACTCTACAAGCGGATACGCGACAAAAATCCGAATGCTTAAAAAAGTTCAAGTATCAAGAGCAAGTATCAAGTTCAAAATGGCAAGATTTAAAATTATTTGAACTTGTAGCTTGAACTTGAATTTGCCCTTGCCTTCATTTGGCTTGATAATTGCTTAAATTTATCTCAAATCAGCTAAGATTGCTCAGTAAACTCTCCTTACGATCCCGGATTTTTTTCACCATGATCCTGTTGGTGGTCATTGCATCCGTCCTGATAGCCGGAGTGACCATTTACCAATATAATGAGCAGGCTCGCGATTATCATGAGAACCGCTTGGAGCGAAAAGAGGAACAGGTGATTCAAAGCATTTCCTATACCTTAAGGGAGACTACCTATCCGGTGACGACTGATAATTTGGGCCTCATCTTTAAGGATGAGATTTATAAAATTGCCGATGTTCAAAATGTCAATTTTAATATTTATGACCTCGAAGGAAACCTGATCAAAAGCTCCAGGCCCAGTTTTGAGGCCGATTCCATTTCCAATTGTCTTGATGCAAATGTGCTGAACTTTCTCAGGGATAGCGGAGAGAAGAGATATGTGGAGGAACAACATGCCGCCGGGGATAACTATCAAGCTTCATACACCTACATCAACGACCCAAAGTTCAAGCCTATCGGCATCATGAACCTTCCTTATTTTGAGGACAATTCTTTCAACAACCATGAGCTAAAGGAATTTTTGATGCGGTTGGGGGGTGTGTATTTGGTCATGTTGCTCTCAGCCATTCTGTTGGCCTATTTCATTTCAAAATATATTACCCGCTCATTGCAGACTGTTTCCGATAAGATGAATCGGACCAATCTGACCCTACGAAATGAAAAGATCTATATTAAAAACCCCAGTGAGGAAATTGGCAAACTGGTCGATTCCTATAACCGAATGATTGACGCACTGGAAGAAAGTGCGGTAAAATTAGCGAGAAGCGAACGTGAGCAGGCCTGGCGTGAAATGGCCAAACAGGTGGCCCATGAAATCAAGAATCCGTTGACCCCTTTACGTTTGACCGTTCAAAATTTTGAACGCAAATTCGATCCCGATGACCCTGCCATCCAAACCAAGGTAAAGGAGTTTTCAAAGACCTTGATTCAGCAAATAGATACCATGAGCAACATTGCCACGGCTTTTTCCAGTTTTGCCAACATGCCCGCACAGCAGAACGAGACCCTGAACGTGGTGAAAATTGTTAAACTGGCCTTGGAAATTTTCAATGAGGAGTACATCCATTTTATTGCCGATGAGGAAGAAATCATAGCCAAATTGGACCGCACACAACTCATTCGGGTAATTACAAACTTGGTAAAAAATGCCATACAAGCCGTTCCCGAAGTGGAATCGCCACGGATTTTGGTCACTGTGGCCACCGAGGGGCAGCAAGTAAAAATTTCGGTAGCGGATAATGGAGTCGGTATTTCAGATGAGTTCAAACACCGGGTTTTTGAGCCGAAGTTCACAACAAAGTCCAGTGGCACCGGACTAGGCCTCGGAATGGTAAAAAACATTGTGGAAAACTATGGCGGAACCATTACTTTTACCTCAAAAGAAGGGAAAGGAACTGTATTTACCATAAGATTTCCCATTCAGTAAAAAAAATGTCAGGTCGAACGCCCGCCTGTGAGGTTGGAGCCGAGACCTATTTAAAAAAGCACGTATGGACTACGAAAACATTTACATAGAGGAAGAAAACAATATTGCAACCATCACTATTGATCGGCCCGAGAAAATGAACGCCCTCAATAAAAGGACCATTGAAGAGCTTCATGTGGCCTTTAAGGAATTGGATGAGGATAAGGAAACCAAAGTGATCATTATTACGGGAAGTGGACAAAAGTCCTTTGTGGCCGGGGCGGATATTTCCGAATTCGCACATTTCTCGGTGAAGGAAGGCCGACAATTGTCGGCAATGGGCCAAAAAAATCTATTTAACCTAATAGAAGGCCTTACCACACCTGTCATCGCAGCCATCAATGGTTTTGCCCTGGGTGGAGGGCTGGAACTGGCCATGGCCAGCCATTTTCGGGTGGCAAGCAGCAATGCCAGAATGGGACTACCTGAAGTTTCCTTGGGCGTAATCCCCGGCTATGGTGGAACACAACGGTTGCCCCAACTTGTTGGCAAGGGAAGGGCCATGGAAATGATCATGACCGCAGGGATGATCGATGCCGATAAGGCCTTTGCCTACGGATTGGTGAACCATGTGGTATCCCCTGAAGAATTGTTGCCCCTCTGCGTTAAAATTGCGAGCAGGATATCGAATAATTCCACTGTGGCGATAAAACAGGCAATAAAAGCGGTAAATGCTGGTTTTAAGTATGATGCTGATGGCTATGCTGTGGAAATCGATGCCTTTGGCCATTGTTTTGGCACCGACGATTTCAAGGAAGGAACGTCGGCCTTTTTGGAAAAACGCAAGGCAGACTTCCCCGGTTCATGACCATTGGCTTAACTAAGCCAGACCTGATGAAAAAACAAATACTTCTATGTTGCTTCCTGCTGATTGGGATGCTGACGGGTGCCCAAAAGATGCCCGTTTCCTATGATTTTGGTGAAAAGTTCCATGACCGGCATCGCTATTCAAACCTATTGACCCTGGATGAAGATGGTACGGGGGGGTATATTTTGGTACGGGCCTACTACCAAGGACTTGTATTAAAGCCCAAGGGCTACCTTGTTGAACATTACAACAAGGATTTGGAACTGATGTCCGAATACAATTACAAGCTCAAAGGCTTGGATTTTGTGGACGGTTTCCTCAAAAATGGGCAGCTGAACCTGTTGTTCCTCAATTATAACCATGACAAAGGGGAATATGAATATTGGGTGCATACAAGCCCCATCATTGACTTTAATTTTAGAAGCAAAAAACTGCTTTCCATTGCTTCGGAGGAGGTGAACGATCCTGTTGGGAAGAACTATTACAATCGCAATTTTTCCAATGGATTCACCACTGCAATTCTTTTTAATGAGGATAAAAGGGGATTCATCATCAGTACGCACCATAAAAGGGGGAAAAACAACAAGCACATTATTCACCTGTACGATACGGCCTTGAACAAGAAGTTTGAATACGACTTTTCAGATGAGATAGAGGAGAAAAACTATGCTTTTGAGAATGTGGCCATTTCCCGGGACCTTCAAACGGTCTATATCGTAGGGAAAGCCTATTTTAAAAAGAGACGTTTTCAGGTAGATGAGCGCAAATTTCAATATGAGCTGGTCAAGGTTTCCCAAAATGGAAGCAGAACACAGTCTTTTGTGGATCCAGGAAAGTATCCCGAAGCCCTGTATCCCATTATGTTCGATAACAGACTGGTCTGTGCAGGATTTTATGCCGATAGAAAGGATAATCGGTACAATGGAATCGCTTATTTTGATGTTGACCCAACCACTTTGGAGGTAAACGCTAGAAAATACAACCCCTTTTCCCAGCAATTTATGGAGGATAAATTTGGAAGGGAAGGCGACAAGGACATCAAAAACTTAGTTTTTAAAGGTGTTGAGGTCACTCCAGAGAAAGACATCTTTTTTAACGCTGAGGAATACTTTGTTACCTCCGGACTTGAGGTTACGGGCGCAGGGCAACGTGTTAAGATTGAACGGTACCACTACAACGACATTGTAAGCGTAAAGTTGGATGCCAAGGGTGCAATGGAGTGGGCCCGAAACATTAATAAGACCGAGGTAACGCAGGGCGATGGAGCCTATGCCTCCTATAGTTCCTACTGTAAGGATGGCAAGACCTATTTCTTTATCTGTACCGCTGCCGAAAGACCAGAGTTGATCAACAATGAACGATTGATTTTTAAACAAGGTTTTAGCAGAAACCGTAATGTGTTCCTTATCTCTTTGGATGAAAATGGGAAGATCGACTACGAAAAAATAATAGACTCACAGGAAGCCAGATTGCCTTTAATGGTGTCCAAACCCTTAAAGAACGAACAGGAGGACAACATGCTCTTCTATGCAAAAAGAGGCAGTAAAAAACAGTTGGTCAAGGTGGATTTTAACTAAAGCTTTTCCTAAACGTTAAATATAGTTTTTAAAAACCATAAAAAGGATTATCTCCATAAATTTGGATTAAATCCAATTTTATGGAGTCCAAAGAATTTCTCAAAGGAAGAGGTGCACAGCAAAACACGCCCAACAAGTTTCTGAAGCACGTATATGAAGTGCGTGAGGATTTTTTGGAATTCTGTCGCTTGGAAGGGGAGGAAGCAGACAATAACAAGACGCAGTACATCCCCATTTTCCCAAAAACCATTGTCAACAAGGTAGATAGCCCAGATGTTGGGATGATGTATTCCATGAACCCCTATCAAGGCTGTGAGCATGGCTGTATCTATTGCTATGCCCGCAATGCCCATGAGTATTGGGGCTATAGTGCGGGTCTGGATTTTGAACGGAAAATTTTGATAAAAAAGTCGGCTCCTGAATTGTTGGAAGCCAAGATCAAACACAAAAATTGGAAAGCAGCGACCATTGTGCTTTCAGGGAACACGGATTGCTATCAACCCGCCGAAAAAAAGTTTGAGATTACCCGCAAATGTCTCGAAGTCTTCTTAAAGTACCGTCACCCCGTGGGTATCATTACCAAAAATGCATTGATCCTTCGGGATTTGGACATTTTAAAGGAATTGAATCGACATCAATTGGTGGCCGTTAATATTTCAATCACTTCACTATCCGAAAAAACCAGACGAAAGTTGGAACCCCGGACGGCTTCCCTTCAAAAAAGATTGAAGGCGATTAAAGTGCTTTCAGAGAACAATATTCCCGTAAATGCCATGCTCGCCCCCATGATTCCGGGCATCAACAGCCATGAATTGTTGAAATTGGCAAAAACGGTATCCGAACATGGGGCACTTTCCTTCGGATTTACGGTAGTTCGACTGAATGGAGCCATAGGCCAAATCTTTACCGATTGGATTAAAAAGGCCATGCCAGATCGGGCGGAAAAAGTGCTGCACCTCATTCAAGATTGTCATGGTGGGAGCATCAACGACAGTCGTTTTGGACTTCGGAACAGAGGAGAAGGAAAAATTGCCACCCAAATCCATGATATGGCCAAATTGGCCAGGCAGCTTTATTTTAAGGATAAAACATTTCCAAGACTTAATGTTGAGCTTCATCAGCAATACAAAAATGGGCAGATGCGATTATTTTGAATAAATTTATAAAGCTTGTCCAATACACCCTCCACTCTTCGTCTTAAGGATGAAAACAACGTATAACCGTTCACTTTGGGTGGACATTAAAATGTAAAACCGATGAGTAATTTTTTGTATTTGTTCAGGGGAGGGGATGATTCCTTTGAAAAATTGTCACAAGAAGAAAAGCAGGCCCATATGCAGGTATGGGGCGAATGGATGGGCGGCCTAAAGGAAAAAGGACAACTTTTGGACGGCCTTCCTTTGGAAAAGGATGGAAAAGTGGTCCACAAACGAGGGGAGGTGGTCACCAATGGGCCTTTTATTGAAGGTGCGGAGATGGTGGGAGGCTACCTCATCGTATCGGCAAAAAACATTGATGAGGCCGTTGAAATCTCAAAGGGATGTCCCATTTTTGATTATGAGGGAGCTTTTGTTGAGGTGCGGGAAATCCTTTCTTTGGACCATTGATTTTTTAATCCGATGTCATTTCGAACGAATGTGAGAAATCTAAAACACTTCATTAACGTATTATAGATTTTTCGTTTTACTCGAAATGACATTTTAGGAGTTGGCCCCCAACAATATTACTTATGCCACAAGACCATAACACAACCATTGAACATCTTTTCCGAACGGAATATGGAAAAGTGGTGGCCTTATTGACCCATAAGTTTGGCACATCGTACTTGGAGCAGATTGAAGATGCTACCCAAGATACATTTGTAAAGGCCATGCAGGTTTGGGCCTATCAATCCGTTCCTGATAATCCCACGGGGTGGCTATATCGGGTGGCAAGCAATAGGATGATTGACGTATTGCGAAGCGGCAAGAAACTGGAATATCGAGAGCTTGAAGAATTGCAGCATAATAGTACTGTTTCCCATTCCGCCGATCCTGATTTGGACCAATCGATTTCAGATAGTCAATTGAAAATGATATTTGCCTGTTGTCATCCCTTGCTCTCACAGGAATATCAGATTATACTGAGCCTAAAACTGATTGGTGGGTTCAGCAATAAAGAATTGGCGGAAGCATTGTTAAAAAAGGAAGAAGCCGTTGCCAAATCCTTTACCAGGGCCAAGAAAAAGTTCAGGGAAGAGGTACAGTTCTTGAAAATTCCCGTGCAAATGGGGTTGCAGTCAAGTTTGTTCCAAGTGCTCCGGGTCATCTATCTGATGTTTTCTGAAGGATATGCCGCTACCTCGGGCTCACAGATCATTAAAAGGGACATCTGTTATGAAGCCTTACGTTTGGCCCTTTTGCTTCAGGAAAACAAGTACTGCAAGCACCCCAATCTGAATGCGTTGATTGCCTTGATGTGTTTCCATGCCTCACGATTTGATGCCCGGTTGGACGAAGCAGGGGAATTGGTGACCTTGGAACAGCATGACCGTTCCAAATACAATCAAGAGTTGATTTCCATTGGAGTTCATCATCTGGAAAATGCGGGGACATTGGACCGTACTCCTTCGGAGTATCATTTGGAAGCGGCCCGCTCCTATTACCACAGTAAGGCCAAAAGTTTTGCCCAAACAGATTGGAAAAATATTCTGTACCTGTACGATGTGCACTTGAAACTGTACTATTCGCCCATGGTGGCCCTAAACCGAATCATCCCTTTTGCCAAGGTTTATGGACCAAAAGATGGGCTCGTAGAGCTGGAACTCCTTGGCCAACGGGCCAATTTAGGGAATCAAGGGTTGTACCATGCCATTAGGGCAGAACTTCAATCTGAATTGAATCAACCTGAAAAACAACAATCAGCCTTAAAAAAGGCCATTGCCCTTACCGAAAACGAACTCGTTAAAAAGCACTACAGAAGGAAAATGAACCTTTGATGAGGATTACATTTTCATTTCTTCTTCTTCCCCTACGTGCTTTTTATAGAACTTCCATGCCTCATGCGCCACATCCCGTCCCAATTCCAGACCGGCTATATTATCAGCTTGGATGTGATAGCCACCCAGGACTCTTGATATGCCGGCCATTTCAGCGGTTTTGGTGAAGGTTGGGAATTTTAGGGTAACCGTATCACCCAAATTATCGGGTTCTGTAAGATATCCTGCAACCAATTCCACTTCCGATCCAAACTCATCACTGCCGGTCCAAAGTTTCAGGGCTTCGGCACAACCCCCACTTATGGTACTGTGCCCAGAGGTGTAACTTGGGAAAGGAGGGCATAAAAAGGTGTCTGGTGAGTACGGACGCCATTGGTTGCCGTCCATTTCCATCATTCCTTTTCCAACGCCGCCCCAAGCCTTTATCTTTTGTTGGTCATAATACTCATGGACCAAGGCGTAAGGTCTGGCAAAGTCATAGTACATTTTGCTGTCCCAAGAGGCGATGAACGCATCCATGGCCACTACTTGGTTGTAGAAGAACATTTTTACGTCTTCATCCAAGGTATGGTTATCACGTAGTGAAACTTCTTGGGCAAACTTTAACCAGTGTCCGGCCTGTTGAACGGATTGGGGGCCATCTCGCATGAACTCCACCAAAGCTTTTTGCTCATCGGTGAGGTTGGCTTGCATCTCTATTACTTCTTTTACCTCTTCTTCCAACTGTTTGGACCCTATTTTAGGGGGAGGGCCCGGGCGGAACTGATCACCAGATTTCAATGAAACGGGTTTTACCTTGTCCCAAAACGGGGTTAAACATCCCGGGGCGAACTTTCCACCTTTTCCATCGGAAAAATACTTGGGCTGCCAACGGTTGGGGTCAATGTTCTTGTCAACCGGGTTGATGGGCTCGTATCCGGTATAATCAAAATAAGGAATACCATTGGAACCTTCCTCCTCACCGTATTGGTTGGCACCATCACCCTTTCGGGCTTCAATGACGGCTTTGGCGGCCAAGTTTCCGATTCCCTCGGGAGTGGTTGGATCCAAAGATTCGTTGTTGGGATCAAGGCCCAACTCCACCATAAAGTTGGTAAAAAGTTCCTTATCTGAATAATAATATTCGTTCATGGCCCTGTATGCCGCATAACTGATGGCAATTTCCTTGTTTTCAAGGGTCTGTTCTTCAGAGGGTCGTCTTTCCACGCCATCAAGATAAACAGGTGTTGCTTTTTCATCATATCGGGACCAAGCATCGAAAACTGAAACAAAAATCAAGCCCAGGAACCGTGAGGTTATAGTTGGTCTTGGCTTAAACATTTCAGTATCGTTTGCCGTTGCGGTGATGGCCATTTCGCTCCATTGGTAGGCGATGTTGTCCGCACCCCTGGGCTCCATGGCGGCGTCATTTGATTGTTTCGTTTTTTGCTTGCAGTTTAGTAGCGTTATTACAACAAACAGCAGTAAGGTTGCTCTTTTCATAATTGATTTTAGTTCTAAGGCTGGCGAATATAATGGTTTAATAACCTAAATGCCAGTCATTAATCCAAAAATGATATGTATTAAGTCAGTTCCCAACCCTTACGATATTCACGAGTGACCCAATCGTTTGCTTTATCGTAATTGGTAATTTTCATATTGTCACCATCCCAGAACAGTTTTCTTCTGCCGGGATATTCAAAAGGATCCCAATCCCCCACTTTTTTGCCTTCCTTCAATACTTTGTATTGATATGCTTTAACGGCCAGGTTACCCATGAGCACGGTTTCGGTCAATCGTCCGGCTTTGGCAAAATTGGATGAGGTTGGCGTTCCATTTAAACAGCCATCCACAAAATTGCCAATGTGTCCGCCCATACCTCCGGGAATTCTTGGGTATTTGGGTGCTGGAGCATTGTATAGATCCATCATGTCTGAAGGAAGCAAACGGGCATTTTGTGAATAGGTGTCGCAAACCAGAGTGCCTTTTTCACCATACATTATGGTTCCGCCTCCACCATCGCCAATGGTTTCTCCATCCTTCAGTTCGTCTGGAAGGTCGGGTTTAATCCCACCATCGTACCAATTAAGGGCGATGTCTCCATGCGCTTCATGTTCAAACTTTAAATGTATTTTGGAGGAAGGTGGACAGGAAGGACTATAATCCGCTTCCACAAAATCACCTACCCAAACGGTTGTACAGCTGGCCTCAGCTTCTGTGGGATAGCCCAAATCCAGAACACTGAAAGGGGTTTCCATGATATGGCATCCCATATCGCCCAAAGCGCCAGTGCCAAAATCCCACCATCCCCGCCATTTGAACGGCAAGTAGGCGGCATTATAATCCCGCATTGCTGCCGGACCCAACCAAGTGTCCCAATCCAATTCCTTGGGCACTCTTTGTTTTTTGGAAGGAACAGGGACGCCCTGTGGCCAAACAGGTCTGTTGGTCCAACAATCTATGGTATGCACTTTTCCTATGATTCCAGATTCTACCCATTCCCGTGCAATACGGCTACCATCACTGGAGGCACCTTGGTTTCCCATTTGGGTAACAATGCCGTTTTCCTCCGCTACTTGGGTCATTAAGCGAGCTTCGTAAATGTTATGGGTCAACGGTTTTTCAACATAGGCATGTTTTTTCTCCCGCATAAAGGGCAATGCTATGGAAGCGTGCATATGATCGGGGGTGGCCACCATTATGGCATCAATATCATTTAAGTGGGTATCGAAGACCTTTCTAAAGTCCTTGTATCGTTTTACATCAGGAAATAAGTCAAAAGTGGCTTGGGCACGGCGATCATCTACATCGCAAAATGACACGAATTTAACCTTTCCCGTTTCGTTGAGTCCGCGAATTACGCTTTCTCCTCTTCCTCCTACGCCAAAGGCCCCAACATATAAAGTGTCACTAGGAGGAACATGGGTTTTTCCCAAAACATGGCTTGGAACAATAGAAAAAGCAGCTGAAGCCGCTGCCGCATTTTTAATGAATTTTCTTCTTTGCATGTTGTTTAGTTTGAATAGCCCTTCAAGATACAAAAAACCGTTAGAGGTCAAAACCTATTCCCGTTCCATTCTTTATAAAATTGATCCAAATAAACCAACATAAACTGGTGCCGTTCTTGAGCCAGTTTTTGGCCCGTTGCCGTATTCATTTTTTCCTTTAGCAAAAGAAGTTTTTCATAAAAATGATTGATGGTCGGCGCTTGGGAATTCTTGTATTCCTCCTTGGTCATATTTAGATTGGGGGGAACGTTTGGGTTGTACAGGGGTCTATTTTTGAATCCACCATAATTAAAGGCCCGGGCAATGCCAATGGCACCCATAGCATCCAATCGGTCTGCATCTTGTACCACTTGAAGCTCTTTTGATGAAAATGTTGCCGAGCTTTTATCCAAACTATTTTTAAAGGACATGTGTTGGATGATGTTGACCACATGGTCAATAGTGGTGTTATCCACTTGCTGTGATTTTAGAAAATCACGGGCCATGTTGGGACCCACGTTTTCATCGCCATCATAAAACTTTGGGTCAGCAATATCGTGTAACAAAGCGGCCAGTTCCACCACGAGTGAATTTACTTCCTCATGTTGGGAAATCAGTTTTGTTGTGTTGAAAACCCGTTCAATGTGAAACCAATCGTGCCCCCCTTCAGCATGTTGAAGCGTCTCTTTTACAAAATCGATGGTATTTTGTATCAGATGGTCTTTTTTCATTTTGAAGAAAATATTCCAGATACGATCTGTTTTTCGACCTTGGCAATCAATTCTTCAGCATCACCTACATTTTCAACTGGAGGATGGACCTTGAATTTAAGATGATTGCCCAATCCCATGGGAAATTTTCCATAGCGCAACAACTTCCACGAATTGTTTATGCTGATGGGTACAATCAGTGCTGCCGGCGCATTTTTCATCAGCACCTTTAATCCGGTGGTGCGAAAAGGCTTGGGGACTCCGTTTCGGCTTCGGGTACCTTCCGGAAAGATAACGGCACTGCGTTTGTTGGTTTCGATGTACTTGCCCAGTTTTTGGAGCTCAGCGATGCTTTGTTTGGGATCCTTTCGGTCAATCAAGGCAGAACCGCTGTGCCTTAAATTAAAGGACACACTGGGTATACCTTTGCCCAATTCAATTTTACTGACAAACTTTGGATGATGTTTTCGCATATACCAAATCAAGGGTGGAATATCGTACATGCTCTGGTGATTGGTAACAATGATCAAAGGTCTGTCCGTGGGAATGTTCTGGTTGTTTTCAAACGTATATCGCGTGCCCAGTACATTGGTACATCGCATGATGAACCAGTTAAGGATTGAAACGCTGCGTTTATGTGCATCATATCCTACGGCCTTCAAACAAAACCATTGAATGGGATGAAAAATGACCAAAACCAATCCGAAGCAAATAAAAAAAAGTACGGTCAAAGGATACGAAAGCAACTTTTGCATGCTCACAATGTTGTGGGTTTATTTTGATAAAATCTGGGACTAAAATAACGCATCGTCAACTTTTTTAATGCTGAAAAACAAAAAACCACCCTAAAGGGTGGCTTTATTTTTTTAAATCGAGGAAGGATTAACAGAACTCGTTGTAAGCTTCCATCAGGTTTTCTGCGATAAGTTCCGCAGGTCTTCCTTCAATGTGGTGTCTTTCGATCATATGCACCAATTCACCATCTTTAAAGAGGGCCATGCTAGGTGAAGATGGAGGGAAAGGCACCATATGGTTTCTGGCCGTGTTCACCGCTTCGGTATCCACCCCCGCAAATACGGTCACCAAATGGTCTGGTTTTTTGCTGTTTTGCAGGCTTAGCTTGGCGGCTGGCCTGGCATTGGCCGCGGCACATCCACAAACGGAATTGACCACTACCAAGGTGGTTCCAGCTTGTTTTAGGGCGTTTTCAACGGCTTCGCTTGTATATAGTTCTTCAAACCCGGCGGTGGCCAAGTCTGCTCGCATAGGTTTTACCAATTCTTCAGGATACATAGACTTCTTTTTAATTCGGTTACAAAGATACGGTATTGTCGGGTTTTTACCATGACCCTTAACATTGCTTATGGTTTAGTTTCCTCTGCAAAGCCCTATATTTGGGCTTTAAATTTTTTGGAGGATGATTAAATGGGTGGCCGCCTTTCTCGGCTATTTTTTATTTCGGTTCCCTGGAGCCATTTTGGGGTTTATCGTTGGGAGTCTATTGGATAACCTCGGCGGGTCCAGTGGTGGCCCAAAAACTGTTTTTCAAGACTACACCAGACAACGGGTTTCCCCAGCAGATTTTGAATTGAACCTGCTTTCGCTCTGTTCCATTATCATTAAGGCGGATGGACAGGTGAACCAACGGGAACTGGACTATGTGCGGCAGTATTTTTTGAGCACCTATGGCAAGGAGAAGGCCAATGCCATATTTAGGACCTTTAATGAGGTCATCAAAAAACGGGAAATCTCTACACAACGTATCTGTGATTATATGGTGCAACGCACCCGCTATGAGGTGAGGTTGCAAATGTTGCACTTTTTGTTCGGAATAGCCCAGGCCGATGGGCAAGTGAGCAAGGCCGAGCTCGACAAATTGAGGGAAATAGCAAGGTACTTCCGTGTGGGGCGGCATGATTTTGACAGTATCATGGCCATGTTCATCAAGTCTGCGGATAATTCCTATAAGATTTTGGAGATTGAAAAAAGTGCCACGGACGAAGAGGTGAAGAAAGCGTATCGGAATATGGCCAAAAAATACCACCCCGATCGTGTGGTCACTGAAAATGAGGCCATCAGAAAAGGGGCGGAGGAGAAGTTCAAGGAGGTGCAGAAGGCTTACGAGATTATTCAAAAAGAAAGGGGAATTTCTTAGTTTAGTTGGGAGTTAGGAGTTGGTGGATTGTGCGTTTTTAATTAAAACCATAAACAGCGTCATGCAAGAGTTTTTGTTTTATGTGAAACTGGGGTTGAACCACGTGTTGGATTTTGGCGCGTATGATCATATCCTGTTTTTGTCGGCTTTGGCCGTTCCGTTTACTTTTAAGAATTGGAAACGTGTGGTGGTTTTGGCCACCATATTCACCATTGCCCACTGTACATCATTGGCGTTGTCCGTTTATGAAGTTTTTACAGTGGATGTTGGGCTGATTGAATTCTTGATTCCCGTAACCATTTTGTTGACGGCCCTTTTTAATTTTGTCTATGTTTTTCGGGAAGCTATGCAGGTGGGATTGATTTTGCACATTTTGGCCACCGCTTTCTTCGGTTTGATCCATGGTTTTGGCTTTTCAAACTATTTTAAGATGCTGATGGCGGAAGAGGACGACAAAATCACACCTTTATTGGGCTTCGCTACCGGAATAGAGCTTTCGCAAGTAACCATTATTCTAGTAATTTTGGCCTTAGCTTTTGTGGTGTTGGACCTGTTGAAAGTAAAAAGGCCCATTTTTATTGCAGTGACTTCCATTTTGATCATTTGTATTACAATACCCTTGCTCATTGCAACGTTTCCCATGTAAGGCCTTCGTTAAAATTAATCGAATAAGGTTGTAAGGGTCTTTCAAAGCAGGTATATTTATTTCATTATCGGCTGATTTAATGCTATATGAAGGAGAGTAAACAGTTAAAGTACGACAAAGCATATCTTCGGATGGCCCAGGAATGGGGCAAACTCTCCTATTGTAAAAGAAGGCAAGTAGGTGCCATTATTGTCAAGGATCGGATGATCATATCCGATGGCTACAACGGCACACCCACCGGATTTGAAAATTTTTGCGAGGATGATGAAGGCTACACCAAGTGGTATGTGCTCCATGCCGAGGCCAATGCCATTTTAAAAGTAGCTTCCTCCACACAGTCTTGTGAAGGGGCCACGTTGTACATCACTTTATCCCCGTGCAGGGAATGTAGTAAGCTGGTGCACCAAGCTGGCATAAAACGTGTGGTATATCAGACTGCCTACAAGGACGATTCAGGATTAAAATTCTTGGAAAGGGCAGGAGTAGAGACCGTTCATTTGCCCGTTTTGGAAGAAATGGTCTAAAAAAACCATCGCTATTATGAAGAAAATTAAAGGATATATTTGGCCCACATTGCTGGCTCTTGCTGTAGCTATCGGGATTTTTATAGGAGGCAAGCTTCACTTTAATGATAGTCCAGAAAAACTGTTTTCCACCAATTCCAAAAAGGACAAACTCAACCGACTCATTGATTATATCGACTACGAATATGTGGACGAGATAAACACGGACAGTATTGTGGATGTCACCGTGAACAATATTTTGGGAAAATTGGATCCCCATTCGGTCTATATTCCCAAGAGCGAAATGGAAGAGGTTTCCGAGAGCATGAAAGGGGATTTTGTGGGCATAGGGGTAAGTTTCTACAAATACAAGGATACCATCACCGTCATTCGAACCATAAAGAATGGTCCAAGCTATATCAGTGGCATAAAACCCGGAGACCGGATTCTCGCTGCAAATAATGACACCCTTTTTGGGCGCAGAATTCCCAATGATGACTTGGTGTCAAAACTAAAGGGCAAGGTCGGTACCAAGGTCGACTTGAAAGTTTTCCGAAAGTCCGAAAACAAGATTTTGGACATCACAGTGGTACGCGATCATGTGCCCATCAAAAGCGTGGATGCCTATTACATGCTTACCAAGGATATGGGATATATCAAAATAAATCGTTTTGCGGAATCCACGTTTGATGAATTCAAGGACGCACTGAAGAAGCTCAAAATAAGAGGTGCCGGAAAGTTGGTTTTGGACCTGCGTGACAACCCGGGGGGCTATTTGGGCATCGCTGAAAAATTGGCGGACGAGTTTTTGGAAGATGACAAGCTCATTCTGTTCACCAAGAACAAAAAAGGACGCATCAAAAAAGTTTATGCTACCGGCAAAGGCGATTTTGAGAACAAACCGGTCTACGTTTTGATCAATGAACGCTCCGCTTCGGCCAGCGAGATCATTGCGGGAGCTTTGCAGGACAATGATATTGGCACCATTGTGGGAAGACGTTCCTTCGGAAAAGGATTGGTACAGCGTGAAATGGATTTGGGCGATGGTTCTGCTGTGCGCTTAACGGTTTCCAGATATTACACGCCAACAGGCCGTTCCATTCAAAAATCATACAAAAATGGGAATCGGGATTATTATCAGAAGTTCATGGAGCGCTATGTCAGTGGAGAGCTTATTTCTGCGGATAGCATTAAAGTGGCGGATTCTTTAAAGTTTAAAACCCCAAAAGGAAAAGTGGTCTATGGTGGAGGTGGAATCATACCTGATGTGTTTGTGCCCATTGGCAGCAATGAGGAAGAGGCCATTGAAAGTATGGACGACACCTATCAGTTCTTTTCCCGATTTGTCTTTGAACATTTGGAAGAGGACCGTACCCGATATGCTGACTATGACCGAAATCAATTTTTGGATGAATACCATGTGGATGATATCCTTTTTGACAACTTCATTGAGTTTGTGCTGAACCGTAAGATCAAACTTGATTTTTATGCCCAAGAGGACAAGATAAAGGCATTTATAAAAGCAAACATTGCCGAACAATTGTTTTCGCCCAACCTTTCTGCCCAGATCAAGGGGGAATATGATTCGATGCTCAAAAAAGTAAAGGATATTGATGAAGCGGTGATTGCCCGATCAACCCAAGGAATAATTGGCATGCAGAACTAATCCTTGTTCAGCTTTTTTTGTATTTTTTTTGAGGTCATAAAAATCAGCAAGAGTATTATGGCACATAAGGAAGCCACAATCCCTATCAAAGCTACGGTGCTATCTCCCTGAAAAGGATTTTCAAAATCCACCAAGGTCACATTGTAGGCAATGAGCCCCAAGGCCAAAATAATAAGGATAATGCTGAATGTTTTATTCATGATATGGCTTTATAGATGCTCAAAGAGCTGATTGATGTTGGCTGCAAAAAGCTTTACGGCAATGGCCAAGAGCACTACACCGAATACTTTTCTAATAATGCTGAGGCCTATTTTACCCAAGACCCGCTCAATTTTGGCGCTGGATTTAAGAACCATATATACAAAGATAATGTTTAGGATAATGGCAACAATAATGTTTTCCACATGATATTCCGCCCGAAGGGCCAATAGCGAGGTCATGGTTCCCGCTCCCGCAATAAGTGGAAAAGCAATGGGAACAATGGAAGCACTCTCAGGCTCATCGTCTTTGTAAAGGGTAATGCCCAAGATCATTTCAATGGCCAGGAAAAATATGATAAAGGAACCCGCCACGGCAAAGGAGTTGACATCAATACCGATCAACGAAAGAATTCGTTCCCCAACAAAAAGAAAGGCCACCATAATACAGGCTGCTACAATGGAAGCCTTTTCAGATTGAATATGACCCACTTTGCTCCGCAAGGAGATAATTATGGGAATACTGCCCACAATGTCAATCACGGCGAACAGAATCATGCTGGCGGTAGCAATTTCCTTAAAATTCAAATTCATGACGTTACTTTTTTCGGTCTGCAAATGTACGGCATAAAACGACTTTTGGATGACATATAATGTTTGGAAAACATCAATTTTTTTGTTTTGGGTTACCTTTGCCCAAAAAGAAGGCAAGCACATGTTTCAGATAGGTAAAACCATAGTGTCCGAAGAGATTTTGGAAAACGATTTTGTGTGCAATCTCAATGCGTGCAAAGGGGCTTGTTGTGTTGGTGGGGAATATGGTGCTCCAGTGGAGGATTCCGAAACCGATATTCTGATCAACATCTATGAAAAAGTAAAGCCCTATTTAAGACCGGAAGGCATCAAGGCCATTGAAGAGCAGGGCACTTTTGTGAAGGGAGAGGATGGTGAATGGGAAACACCCTTGGTGAACAACAGTGAGTGTGCCTACGTGATTTTTTCAGGAGAAGGCATTGCCAAGTGCGGTATTGAAGCCGCCTATGAAGATGGAGCAACCAAATGGGCAAAACCTGTTTCTTGCCATTTATACCCAGTGCGTACCCGGGAGTATTCTGAGTTTACGGCGGTTAACTACCATAAATGGGAAATATGTGACCCGGCCTGTAGTTTGGGGAAAGAATTAAAAGTGCCCATTTACAAATTTGTAAAAGAGGCCCTGACCCGGAAATTTGGTAAGAAATGGTACGAGGAACTGGAAGAAGTGGCCATGGGCCATGCTAAATCGTAGGAATGTCCAAGATGACCTTGGTTCCCTTTGGACTGCCATCTGTGTTGAACAGGTCCACAATATCCACATCAAATTTATTCTGGTAGTCTTTTGAAAAATTGGCCAAACGTTCCTTGGTGATACGGATGCCAACCGATTTTCGTTTCAGCACCCTATTTTCTTTGTTGGCCTCGGCGGCTCCCCTGCCCACACCATTGTCCTCAATCTCAATGGAAACGTGGTTCTGGCTCTTCCGTTTTACATTCAAATGAATCATTTTTTTGCCCTCTTTTGGAGAAAGGCCATGCCACAATGAATTTTCAAGAAAGGGCTGCAATGCCAATGAGGGAATTTTGATGTTGGATGGGCAAAGGTCCTCATCCACAGTGATTTTAAAATCAATTTCATTGGAAAACCGAATGTTCTCAATGTTCATGTACAGTTCTATGGTCTCCAATTCTTCCGCTAAGGTAATTTCCCGTTGTGAAGAGGCTTCCAGGATTTTACGGATCAGCTTGGAAAATTTGTTCAAGTAGTGTACCGCATTTTTTTGCTCATTGTTGATGATGTAGAGTTTGATGGAATTCAAGGAGTTGAACAAAAAATGGGGATTCATTTGGCTACGGAGCATGTTCTGCTCCAGGGAAAGCACTCTTTTTTCATTCTTGTTTTGGTACTGCCGGTACAAAATGTAGAGAATGGAGGCCACCAGCCCCACAATCAGGGCACTTACCAAAAGAGTGGTCTGGTTTTTCTTTAACCGTAGGCGCACAATTTCATTTTCTTTGGCCAATACGGAGATTTGGTTGTTCTTTTTCTCGGCTTCGTACCGCACAATAACGTCGTTCATGTACCTTAAGTTGGTGGCACTGGAGATTTCCTTGTCGTATTCACTGGCCTTTTTATATAAGGTGTAGGCTTCTTTGTAGTTGCCCCTTTCGCTTTCAAGGTCGGAGAGTCTTTGATAGGCTTCGAGGACATTACTGGGCATGTTGTGGTTTTGTGCCATTTCCAGCCCTTCTTGGATAAACTTTTGGGCCTTGTCAAATTCTTTCACTTTTGTGTACGCCCAACCTGTATTTATAAAGATGGATGAGGTAATAAAAAAATCACCTATTTCTTTGGATTCTTCATGCAGGGGTTCCAATAAAACAAGTGCGGCATAGGGCATATCTTGTTTTAAATAGACCTGGGCCAAGCTGTTCTTGCAGATGACCCGCCCATAATCTGAATTGATTTCTTCGTTATAGGCCAAAGATTTCCGGTAGTTTTCCAAAGCACCCTCAAGATCCCCCTTTTGTTCCAAACAATCCCCTATGTTCTGGTGGTTGATGGCAAGCCCCAATTTGTTGCCCAGTTCCTCTTCCAGTTTAAGGGCCCTTTTAAACTGCATGATGGCCAGATCGTACTGTTCCAAGGTTTGATATAGGTTTCCGATGCTGTTCAGGGACACATTGATACTTCTCTTGATATGGTGGGAAGGATTTTCAACAGCCTCTGCTATTTCCAGGGCTTTTTGGTTGTAGTCCAATGCCGTTTTTATGGCATCGGTGCGCCTATAGACCACCCCGAGCATGTTCAGACTTAATACTTTAAGCTCTGTATTGTTCGCCTTTTCGGCAAGTTCAAGGGCTTTTTCATGAAGGTCTGCGGCCTTTTTGAATTGCGAAATGTTCCTATACTCCCTTGCAATTTGGTTAAACGCATAGGCTTCTCCCTCCAAATAGTTGTTCTCCCTGGACAAATTGGCAAAATAGCGCAGCAGGGTTGTGTCCTGGTTTTCTTCTTTGAGTTCGGTGTTCAAAGAGAGATAGGTCCTGGGCATCAATTCAACCAGTCGGGCGGCCTTTTCTTTAAAGTCATCTGGAATTTCTTGGGCCGGAGCCATGTAAACTCCAAACCATAAAAGTAGTGGGCATAAGATTGCCTTTCGCAGCGGACCTAGGTTTTTGATGTGTGTGAACTCAATTTTAAGCACAGGTATATTGGGACGTTATAGCATATCCAGAAAATCGGATTTTTTTTGCCTGGAGACTGGGATTTTATGATTGGATTCCAATACGACATATCCGTCGGTCTTTAGGAATTCCTTTATTTTGTTCAGGTTGATGATATAGGAGTTGTGAATCCTGAAAAAGCTATTGTCTGGCAAAAGGGTATTTACTTCCTTTAATTTCTTTGTAAGCAGTATTTTCTGGCCATCGCTCAGGAAAATGGTGCTATAATTTCCGTCAGATTCGGCATAAAGAATATCGTCGCTGTTCAAGAAGACCAATTTGCCATCCGTATTTATCGTAATTTTTTTGCTGTGCGATTCAGCATTGAAATTCAACAATATCTTTTCCAACCGGTTTATGGTCAAATTTTTGGCGTTGAACTTTTTTATTTTGGCAATGGTCAACTCCAGATCATCCGTGTCAATGGGTTTGAGCAAATAATCTATGGCCTCATTCTTTAGGGCCTGGAGGGCATATTGGTTGTACGCCGTTGTGATGACCACGGGGAAGTCCTTGTTCTTTAAATTTTTAATGAATTGGAAACCATCCATGGCGGGCATTTCAATGTCCAAGAACAGACAGTCTGGAGTATTATGCTCCAGATAGCCCAAGGCCTCATGTGCATCGGTGAACGATGCAATGATGTCCACCTCATCGCTCAAGTTGGTCAGCTCCCAACTCAAGCTCTGTAGGGCCTTAATCTCGTCATCTACAATAACCGCTTCTAGCATATAAACAATAATAGGTATATCAAATTTAGGATTATTCTGTTTATGCTTATTAAAATTATGTGTTGTTGGGCATTTAAGGCGTATAACTGGTAAAAAATGTAAAATCAGGTGAAAAAAGACACCTTTTTTGCCCCATGACCCATACTTGTCGGCAAAACAAGATTACAATGGTTAAAATTACGTAAGCCAACTATACATAAAAGTCAACCGTTTATACATACCAACAAGGAAGCAGGGCCTATGTTATCTATCTTGGTGCTGTCAAAAAAAATTGGGGTCTTTACCAATATCGTGTAAAAATGAAAAAGTGTTTCATATTGTTCGTGATTTTAATAATTGCCTTGATTTTTGCGGCTGTTTCGGAAAGTAAGGACATGAAGGTACAGCCAGATTGGGATAGCGTGGCCGCCAAGAGCAGCCATGTGCCCAGATAAACGTTCATACAAATATTACCAATAAATTGTACGGCCAAAGCAACCAATTCTCTTGATTATAGAAACCGCTTGCAAAAATAAATCTTCAGAGGAGCCTTGGTATACTGTTTGGTTTTAGGTTTCGGGGGAACTACCTAGAATTAAATGCACCTATGGCATATCCTGAAGAGGCCGTACTTTTGGTAATAATCACAGATTATAGCACTAACCGCAGTTCATAAGCAGTAAGACCAATTAGTATGTCGCAATATACTTTTTGGTCTTTTTTGTTTGGCTGAAATTGTAACCGAAAAGTTATCAAAGGGCCATATTTTGCCGAGGCCAACGAGGGTAGCCGCCAGATTAGATTTCAACAGCCTGTGTTAAAAACTTTGCGGTTGTTTCGCAAAAACCCCCTTTACAATCTACCAACAATTTTGAATCTTTGTTAGCCCTGTTCACAAGGAAATCTCCTTCCGAATTAAAAATTTTAACAAGCGATTATGTCAGAAGCAATTGAGCCCATATTACAAGAAAACAAAGATAGATTTGTAATTTTTCCCATTCAGCACCACGATCTTTGGGATTGGTACAAAAAACAGGAAGCTTGTTTTTGGACCGCAGAGGAGATTGATCTTCACCAAGACTTGACGGATTGGAACAACAAATTGAGTGATGACGAACGCTATTTCATCAAACACATTTTGGCCTTTTTTGCCGCTTCGGATGGAATTGTAAATGAAAATCTGGCGGAAAACTTTGTAAATGAAGTGCAGTATTCCGAGGCCAAGTTTTTCTACGGCTTCCAGATCATGATGGAAAACATCCATTCCGAAACCTATTCGTTGCTTATTGATACCTATGTGAAAGAGGAAAAAGAAAAAAGTATCCTCTTCAAGGCCATTGAAAACTTTCCCGCCATAAAAAAGAAAGCGGATTGGGCCTTAAAATGGATTGAGTCACCAAGTTTTGCCGAGCGATTGATCGCCTTTGCCGCCGTGGAAGGCATCTTCTTCTCCGGTGCGTTCTGTTCCATCTTTTGGTTGAAGAAAAGAGGCCTCATGCCAGGACTTACCTTTTCCAATGAGTTGATCTCAAGAGATGAGGGAATGCATTGCGACTATGCCGTACATCTGCACAACAACCATTTAAAAAACAAAGTGTCCAAGGAGCGCATCAAGGAAATTATTGTTGACGCCCTGAACATAGAAAGAGAGTTCATTACCGAGTCACTTCCAGTGAGCCTTATCGGTATGAACGCTAAATTAATGACCCAATACTTGGAGTTTGTAACAGACCGATTATTAGTGGAATTGGAATGTGAGAAAGAATATAATTCCACCAATCCATTTGATTTTATGGATATGATCTCGCTCCAAGGAAAGACCAATTTCTTTGAAAAACGCGTGTCCGAATATCAAAAGGCAGGTGTTTTGAACAAAGAGAAAGATTCTGATTCACAAAAGATCAGTTTCGACGCAGATTTTTAAGTGACCAAAAGATTTTGTTGACTTCCGACGACCCCGGAAGTTTTCATGCACTTAACCTTAAATGTTAAATTTTTAACATTCAACAGAAACCAACAATAAAACTAAATATTCGTAGCGCCATGTATGTAGTAAAAAGAGACGGAAGAAAGGAGCCGATCATGTTCGACAAGATCACGGCCCGTGTAAGAAAACTTTGTTATGGACTCAATTCCTTGGTGGATCCCGTTAAGGTGGCCATGCGGGTCATTGAAGGGCTGTATGATGGGGTTACCACTTCAGAATTGGACAATTTGGCCGCTGAGATTGCAGCCACCATGACCACCACCCATCCTGATTATGCGAAGTTGGCGGCACGTATCTCGGTTTCCAACCTGCACAAGAACACCAAAAAATCCTTTTCCGAGGCCATGAAGGACCTCTACGAATATGTAAACCCTCGGACGGGCAAAAAAGCACCTTTGTTATCCGATGAAGTGTACAAGGTAATTTCAGAGAATGCGGAAACGTTGGATTCAACAATCATTTACAACCGTGACTTTGGCTACGATTATTTCGGTTTTAAAACCTTGGAGCGCTCCTATCTTCTTAAACTGAACGGGAAAATTGCCGAGCGTCCCCAGCACATGCTCATGCGGGTGGCGGTTGGCATCCATTTGAATGATTTGGAATCTGCCATAGAGACCTATGAGCTCATGTCCAAAAAGTATTTTACACACGCTACGCCCACACTCTTCAACTCAGGAACGCCAAAACCCCAGATGTCGTCCTGTTTCCTATTGGCAATGAAGGATGACAGCATCGATGGCATCTATGATACATTGAAGCAAACCGCAAAAATATCACAGTCTGCGGGAGGTATCGGTTTGTCCATTCACAACATACGGGCCACTGGTTCCTATATTGCCGGAACCAATGGAACCTCAAACGGAATTGTGCCCATGCTGCGGGTCTTTAACGATACGGCGCGCTATGTGGACCAAGGTGGTGGAAAACGAAAAGGGAGCTTTGCCATTTATGTGGAGCCATGGCATGCCGATATTTTTGACTTTTTGGATTTAAAGAAAAACCACGGAAAGGAAGAAATGCGTGCACGCGATTTGTTCTATGCCATGTGGATTCCGGATTTGTTCATGAAACGGGTAGAAGCAGACGGCGAATGGACCCTCATGTGTCCCAATGAGTGCCCTGGATTGTTCAGCAGCCATAGTGATGAGTTTGAAAAGCTGTACACCCAATATGAAGCTGAAGGCAAGGGGCGAAAAACCATTAAGGCCCGTGATCTCTGGGAGAAAATATTGGAGTCCCAAATAGAAACGGGGACACCCTATATGCTCTACAAAGATGCCGCAAACCGCAAGAGCAATCAAAAGAACTTGGGAACCATACGTTCCTCCAATTTGTGTACCGAAATCCTGGAATATACCTCCCCCGATGAGGTAGCCGTATGTAATTTGGCCTCCATTGCCCTGCCCATGTTCATCAAGAATGGTGAGTTTGACCATAAGGAACTTTTTAGGGTCACCAAGCGGGTCACCAAGAACCTGAACAAGGTGATTGACCGTAACTTTTATCCCGTGGAGGAAGCAAGGAATTCCAATATGCGGCACAGACCCATTGGTCTGGGTGTGCAAGGATTGGCGGACACCTTTATTATGTTGCGCATGCCTTTCACCAGCGATGAGGCCAAAAAATTGAACCAAGATATTTTTGAGACCTTGTATTATGCAGCCGTTTCTGCTTCCATGGAAATGGCAAAGGAAGAAGGCACCTATTCCAGCTACGAAGGGTCTCCCATTTCAAAAGGGGAATTCCAGCACAATCTTTGGGGCATCAAGGACCAAGAGCTTTCCGGACGATGGGATTGGGAAAAGCTCAGAAAGGATGTAAAAAAGCATGGGGTCAGAAACTCCTTGTTGGTCGCGCCCATGCCAACGGCCTCAACATCCCAGATTTTGGGCAACAACGAATGTTTTGAGCCTTATACCTCCAATATCTATACCCGTAGGGTATTGTCTGGAGAGTTCATTGTGGTAAACAAGCACCTTTTGGAAGATTTGGTGCGATTGGGCCTATGGAACGAAAACCTAAAACAAGAGTTGATGCGTGCCAATGGTTCCGTTCAAGATATTGATGTAATTCCACAGGACATCAAGGAGCTGTACAAGACCGTTTGGGAGCTCAGTATGAAGGACATTATTGATATGAGCCGTCAACGGGGCTATTTCATAGATCAAAGCCAATCATTGAACCTCTTCATGGAGAACGCCAACTACTCCAAGCTTACCTCAATGCATTTCTATGCATGGAAAAGTGGTCTAAAAACGGGAATGTACTATCTCAGGACCAAATCTGCGGTGGATGCCATTAAATTCACCTTGGACAATTCCAAAAAGAAAGAAGAGCCGGTTAGCGTGGCGGTAGAGTCTGAGATGACATCAGCTGCAGCCGCAGAAGCCTTAAAGGTAGAAGCTACCGACGTGAACCAGCAAGAAGTGGACATACGACCTATGACACCAGAAGAGATGAAAGAAATGATCGCCCGCGCCAAGGAAGGTCAAGCAGACGATGATTGCTTGATGTGCGGATCATAGTCTGTACTGAACTTTATCAGTATATGTGATAGTGTTTATTGATTAGATACCTCGGAGAACGTTCACCCCACTTAGAACCATCCGAGGTATTTTTGTTTGGATTGTACCATTCAATACCAAAAAAACCTCCTAAAAGGAGGTTTTTTATTTCCATAAAAAGAAAGAGAACAAAAATTACAGTGACCACGCTTTACCGTTGGTCAAAGTAGTTAGGTCGCCACAAGCAATATATTCACCTGGAACAGGGGCATAGGCCAATACTTCCTCACCGATGAACTCTGAAGACTTGTATGCCCAAATGGACAGGTCACGAAGGTCATTGGCAAAAGAAAAACGGGCTATGTCGTCATCAATATCGGCTTGGCCACCGCTGATGATAGCGTCCATATAGCTGTCAATTGCTTCCATATGGATTTCTTCTTGCTCTGGGGTGCGTTTTGCCAAATAGGCCTTTAAAACCGGCTCTATATCGCTTGCTTCCACATCTGCCAGGGACTGTTTACCGGAATCGGACAAAACTTTGTCATAAAACCTGTCCATCTTCAGTTTTACAAAATTCAATTGATCTTCTGGCAAAACCTCGTCCAAATAGGCATCAATAAACACATGAACGTTCATTTCCGTGGCCGAAGGCGTATCGGTCTTTGGCAAAATAATGTCCACGGTCTGTGCAAGGGCATATCCTTGGTCTTTGCTCAAAAAGGAAGGTACCCATTCCGCATACGGAGCCTTATCCTTACAGCTCTGGAGAATTCCCAATAGCGTTGGTGTGGCCACGGCATAACCAAAGGCCAATCCCATATTTTTTAGTGCAGATCTTCTTTCCATTATATATTTCCTTTTTTAAGTTCTTGAGCAGCATGGTGAGCAGCCCTTGCCGTAAAGGCCATATAGGTCAACGAAGGATTCACGCAACTTGCAGATGTCATGAACGCTCCATCGGTTACATAAACATTCTTGCAGGCATGAACCTGGTTGTTTCCATTCAAGACAGAAGTCTTGGGGTTGCGACCCATTCGGGCGGTTCCCATTTCGTGGATTCCAAGGCCCAAAGCGCCAGGTTCATCGTAAGGCTCAACATCCCTAATACCTGCCTTGGTGAGCATTTCAACGGCCTGCTCCTTCATGTCCTCACGCATTTTCCATTCGTTTTCATGAAGCTCGGCATCAAAAGTAATGGTTGGCAATCCCCATTGGTCCAATTTATCGTAATCCAGGGTCATTCGGTTGTCCTCATAAGGAAGTACCTCGCCAAAACCGCCCATACCAAAGGACCATCCCCCTGGTTTAAGGATAGCCTCCTTAAAGTCTTTTCCATACGAAAGCTCGGCCACGGTTTCTTCCCAGTTGTCCCTTCCGGCACCACCTTGATAACCATACCCACGAATAAATTTATCTGAATTGGAGCTGCCGCCCAAGTTTCTAAATCGTGGAACGTATACTCCGTTGGGCTTTCTTCCTTTGTAATATTTATCTTCAAATCCATCAAATTTACCAGCGGCACCCACATTTAAATGGTGGTCCATGATATTTCTTCCCAATTGGTCGGAATCATTGCCCAAGCCATTGGGGAAACGATCAGATCTGGACTGCATTAAAATGGAGGTAGAGGCAATTGCAGAGGCACAAAGGAATATTACTTTAGCTTTGAATTCGAATTCTTCTTTGGTCTCGCGGTCTATTACTTTTACCCCTGTTGCTTTTTGGGTATCTGGATCATAAATTACTTCATGAACAATGGAATCTGGTCGCAATGTCATGTTGCCTGTTCTTTCCGCAGCGGGCAACGTTGAGGAAACACTACTGAAATAGGCTCCAAACGGACATCCTCGGATACAGCGGTTCCTAAACTGGCAACGTACACGTCCGTCACCATCAAACTGCTTATCACTGTTGATGTGGGCCACCCTTCCTGCAGTGATCACCCGTCCATCAAAATGTTCAGCAACTTTTTCCCGGACATGGCTTTCCACGCAGTTGAGCTCCATCATGGGTTCAAAGATTCCATCGGGAAGCTGTGGCAAGCCCAAGGCCTCACCGGAAACCCCGATATAACTTTCAACCTTGTCGTACCAAGGGGCAATATCTTTATAACGCACGGGCCAATCCACGGCAATGCCATCATTTTTGTTGGCTTCAAAATCAAGGTCGCTCCAGCGGTAGCTGTGACGGCCCCACATAATGGAACGGCCACCTACGTGGTACCCCCGCATCCAATCAAATCGTTTCGTTTCATTATAAGGATGGTCAATATCATCCACAAACCAAAAATTGTGCGGAGCTTTTACGGTATAGCCGGTCCTGGCCTGTTTTTCTTGCCTGGCAGCCTTTTCTCTCGGCAATTCACCATTATGGGGGAAATCCCAAGGGTCTAAATTAGCTGTAGGATAGTCTTCACGGTGTTTCACCATGGGACCACGTTCCAAGACGAGGGTCTTAAGGCCATTTTCACATAGCTCCTTTGCAGCCCAACCACCACTAATGCCAGTTCCTACTACAATGGCATCATATGATTCCTGCTCCTCGTTGTAATAAAATTTACTCATTTATTCGGATTGTTTAGTTGCTAAATGTATTAATTATTAAATTAATTTTCTACATTTAATCCCTATGTTTATTGAGAATTCCCTACTATAACGTTGTAGTTTTTGGATTCTATAAGAAAATCGATAGTTTGTGTTTATGAAGAAAAAGAATGTTTTTCAAAGCGGTGTTTTGACCGTTATGGTGATTTTGGTATCAGGATTATATTCCTGCAAACAGAACCAGAAAAAGGAAACCTCTGATATCCAAACATCCGAGGAGGTAATGGCTGAAACAACCGAACCTTCCTATAAAATTTCCTTGGCCCAGTGGTCCATCAACAGAATGATCAGGGAGGATGGGGTAGACCCCTACAAATTTGCCGAAATGGCAAATGAATGGGGCTTTGATGGCCTTGAATACGTAAGCCAGTTATATTATCCCGAATTGGAAAAGGATAATTTTTCCGAAGCCGCCATGAACGCTTTTGTGGAAAAAAGCAAGGACGAGAGTGAAAAATACGGTCTGGAGAATTTACTGATCATGGTGGATGGACAGGGAGATTTGGCGGCCACCGATGAAAAAGAAAGAAAAGAGGCCGTGGAGAACCATTACAAGTGGGTAGATGCGGCGGCGGCATTGGGCTGTCATTCCATCCGTGTAAACCTAAATGGCACCCAAGACCCTGAAGCTTGGAAACCGGCTTCCATTGATGGGCTAACACAATTGGCCACCTATGCCAAGGACAAGAACATCAATGTTATTGTTGAAAACCATGGCGGGCCTTCCTCAAATGCAGGATTGTTGGTAGAGGTGATACAACAAGTGGGCATGGACAATTGTGGCACACTCCCGGATTTTGGTAATTTTTGCATAAAAAGAGAGGCAGGGGATTATTATGAATCCAAATGTCTTGAGGAATATGATCGATACAAAGGAGTCACTGAATTGATGCCCTACGCCAAAGGTGTCAGTGCCAAATCCTATGGTTTTGATGAAGAGGGCAAGGAGACCACCATAGACTTTGCCAGAATGATCAAGATTGTCAAAGATTCGGGTTATACCGGATTTATTGATGTTGAATATGAAGGCAATGAACTGGGCGAGGAAGAAGGTATCCTGGCCACTAAAAAGTTATTGGAACAATTACTCTGACGCACCTCAATAAGCAACGGCCGTATGAAGGGATTTTTACAACAACTCTTCGACTATAATTTTTATTGCAACAAAAAATTGATTGCACAATGTAGTTCCCAAGATAAAATCTCGGAGAACACCATACGCCTGTTCAGTCATATCTTGAACGCCCACCATATTTGGAACCAACGGATTTTGGAATCCCCAATTAAATATAAGGTATGGCAGGAACAGCCCTTTGAAGATTGGGAAGATATCCACTATGAGAACCAAAGGACTTCGTTTGAGATCATCACCAATGCAGATGATCTTTACAAAAGGGTGGAATATGAAAACAGCGAAGGGAGAACCTTTGGCAATGAACTAAAGGATGTCCTTTTTCACATAGTGAACCATTCTACCCACCACAGAGGTCAAATTTCAATGGATTTTAGGGGTTCCGGTATCATTCCAGAACCTTTGGACTATATATTTTATAAAAGGTAACCCCTATATGAGCACAAAAATAAAGTTCCAACTTTCGTTTATGATGTTCTTGGAGTTCTTCATTTGGGGAGGGTGGTTTGTGACATTGGGTACCTTTTTGGGCAACAACTTGGGCGCCACCGGTGGTGAAATAGCCCAAGCATTTTCAACCCAATCCTGGGGAGCGATCATAGCACCTTTTATAATTGGGCTGATTGCGGACAGATACTTTAATGCCGAACGAATTTTGGGGATGCTCCATCTTATTGGGGCCTTGCTAATGTATCAAATGTATCAAACTACAGATTTTGGCTTGTTTTATCCTTATGTTTTAGGATACATGATCCTTTACATGCCTACACTTGCTCTCGTGAACTCCATATCTTTTAATCAGATGACGGATCCCGCCAAGGAGTTTTCTCCCATACGTGTTTTTGGGACCATTGGTTGGATCGTGGCAGGGCTTGTCATCAGTTATCTGTTTTTATGGGATTCTCCCGAAGGCATTCAATCTGGTATGTTGAAGAATACGTTCCTAATGGTGGCATTGGCATCGGCCGTTTTGGGATTGTTCAGCTTTACCCTGCCCAAGACGCCCCCCAGAGCAGATAGAAATGAGAAAGTGAGTATTTCGGAAGTGCTGGGTCTTGATGCCCTGAAGCTGTTAAAGGATAGAAATTTCTTGATTTTCTTTATCTCATCGGTATTAATATGTATCCCTCTGGCATTTTATTACCAAAATGCAAACCCATTTTTATCCGAGATCGGGATGAATAACCCCACTGGGAAGATGACCATCGGGCAAGCCTCCGAGGTACTTTTTATGCTGTTGCTTCCCTACTTCTTCAAAAAATTTGGCTTTAAAATGACCATCATGGCCGGTATGTTGGCCTGGACCTTACGATATTTGTTGTTTGCCTATGGCGATGCGGGTGAAATAGCCTTTATGTTATTGATAGGGATAGCACTCCACGGTATCTGCTATGACTTTTTCTTTGTATCGGGCCAAATATATACCGATTCGAAGGCGGGGCACAAATACAAAAGTGCGGCGCAGGGGCTCATCACTTTGGCCACTTATGGCGTTGGCATGCTGATAGGTTTTTGGGTGGCCGGACAAATTACGGATGCCAACCTAATTGGTGAAAACGAACACAATTGGACCAATATTTGGGGCTTCCCTGCTATTTTTGCTCTCGGTGTAGCCCTTATCTTTATGGTTTTCTTTAAAAATGAAAAAGTATCATATAAACAATAATTAACTGAATAAATTCAACCTAATGGAACAAGTAAACAAGAATAGACTTTTTATTGCATCCTGTGTAGCCTTATTGGTAACAGCAATGACTTTTGCTATAAGGGCACGACTGGAGACCGTTTTTGGACCCGAAGGGGTAGGACTTACCCTGGAACAAATAGGCTATGCTTTTACTCCTGCCTTTTGGGGATTTACCTTAGCTATGCTTTTGGGTGGACCTTTGGTGGATTTTTTGGGAATCAAAAAAATCACATGGATTGCATTCATTACCCATGCTATTGGTATTGTCTGGACTATTTTGGCCAATGACATGACCTCACTTTTCATTGCCACTTTGTTCGTGGGCATTGGCAATGGTTTTGTTGAGGCGGCACTCAACCCTATGATTGCATCAATGTATCCTAAAAGCAAGACCAAAATGTTGAACCGTTTTCACGTGTGGTTTCCTGGCGGTATTGCGATAGGAGGCGTTGTAGGATGGCTGGTCATGGATGTAATGGGTCTTAGCTGGCAAATAATGGTAGGTACGCTGTTTATCCCATTGATTATTTATGCGATAATGTTTTACGGACAAAAATTTCCGGTTACCGAACGTGTGGCCCTTGGGGTTACCAATAACAAAATGCTATCAAGTATTGGTAAGCCCCTCTTCATTTTTATGGTACTTTGTATGATGCTTACGGCCGCATCAGAATTGGGTACCACACAACGTATAGAATCCTTGTTAAAGGAATCAGGTACCATACCACTATTGGTGCTTGTCTTTATCAACGGAATCATGGCCTTGGGTAGGGCTTTCGCAGGTCAGGTCATTCATAAATTGCAACCATCCGGTATGCTTCTCTTTTCAGCAATATTTACATTTATAGGCCTTTGGTTGTTGACCATAACAAGTGGCCCTGCAACATTTTTGGCCGCAGGGGTATTTGCAATAGGGGTCACTTTTTTCTGGCCGACCATGCTCGGTTTTGTTGCAGAATACCTGCCAGAAACCGGTGCTTTGGGATTGTCCATAATGGGAGCAGCCGGAATGCTTTCTGTCTCGATAGTACTACCCATCATGGGGAACCTTATGGATAACGCCAGTGCACATGAAGCTCTTCGTACTATGTCAACCTTACCAGCCATATTGATTGTGGCCTTTATTGGATTGTATATATTTATGCGAGGAAAAAAAGTTCAGACAGAAGAGTAAGTTTCAATAATAGAGTAAAAATTAAGATTTATGCCAAAAAAAATCAGACTTGGAATTCTTGGAGGAGGCGGAGATTCGCTCATTGGAGTGTTGCACAGAGTAGCCTCGTTCATCAATGACAACTATGAAATCGTAGGGGCGGTCTTCAACCCAAATTTTGAGGACAACATGAATTTTGCAAAGGAGATTGATATTCCCACAAACCGTATCTACAAGGATTTTGATACGCTGGTGGAGGAAGAATTAAAACTTCCGGAGGAGGAACGGATTCAGGTGTGCTCCGTGTTAACACCAAACTTCCTGCATTTTCCCATGGCCAAAAAGCTGTTGGAAAACGGGTTCCATGTCATTTGTGAAAAACCAATGACCACAACCTATGAAGAAGCCAAGATTTTACAGGAAACCTTGGCCAAGGCGGGAACTGTTTTTGCGGTCACCCATACCTATACCGGGTATCCCATGGTGCGCCAGATGCGGGAAATGATCAAGGCCGGGGAATTGGGCAAAATCCATAAAGTGGATGCCCGATATTACCAAGGTTGGATCAATCCCATTATCCATGACAAGGAAAAACGCTCGTCTGTATGGCGATTGGATCCCAAAAAGGCGGGTATCAGTTCCTGTATGGGAGATATAGGGGTGCACGCCTTTAATATGATCGAGTTTACCACGGGGCTTCAGGTAAAATCCCTGTTGTGTGATTTCAATTATATGTATGATGACAACCAGATGGATGTGGATGGAACAGTTCTCATACGTATGGGTAAGAACGTAAAAGGAGTAATCAGGGCAAGTCAGGTTGCCACAGGTGAGGAAAACGGACTGGCCATTGCCATTTACGGCGAAAAAGCTGCGTTTAGATGGGAGCAGGAAAAACCCAATTTCCTCTATAGACTGAGCGATACAGAACCGGTACAGATTTATAAACCGGGACACGCCTATAATTCTGAACTTTCCTTGGACGGCACCAAACTGCCTCCCGGACATCCCGAAGGTATCTTTGATGCCATGGCCAATATTTATCTAGGCGTGGCTAGGGCAATCAGGGGAGAAAAATACAACGATGGTGAATTCCCAACCATGTTGGATGGTGTTCGAGGACTAAATTTTATTGAAGGCACCGTAGCTTCGCACAAGCAAGGCAACGTTTGGATGGATTTGGATTAATCCAGACTCTCACTCTATAAAAGTAAAATGGCCGCAATTTGCGGCCATTTTTTTATCGTTTAAAAAGCAGTTCAAATCCTTGGAAGACCACAATCATGCTCTCGCGTGGAATCTTTCCAAATTCGGCAAGTTCCCGGGAAAAATAGGACCAATGGGTCTTTTTCCAATGTTCCAGACTTTTGTCCCCCTCACCTTCCAACCGTGCCTGTTCTTCACGTACCGCAAAAAAAGGCGTCAATTTTACCGAAGTGGTCCGTATGATGCACTTGGCATTACCCTCCCAATCAGTAACAACCGAAAACTCCCCAATTTTGGGCAGTGGCATATTTCGCTGTTGCAACCCCATTAAGGAATGCGAAACCGCTCTTTTGGTTTCTTTGCAAATTAAATCCACACACGTATTGGTATCTTGTTCATTATCATAAAAACGAACGACCTTGGGAGCATCTTTTGAAGCAAACTCCAAATGGGCGTCCAAAAAATCGCCCCATAGATTCCGGGCAGATGCATTTTCCATAAGCAGGTATTTTAAAAACTTTATATTGCTTTAATTGTTGGCGAATTCCTATATTTATGTTTTCTACATGGGGAATAAAAATATCATAGAATTTTTCTAAATATAGAGGATAAATCGCAAAATTTTGCGGATTTGTTGATTCATAAAACCAAGTTAAATGAAAACTATCAAAGGACCGGCTGTATTCTTAGCACAATTTGTGGACAGTCAACCACCGTTCAATTCTTTGGATGGATTATGCAAATGGGCTTCAAGCCTAGGATATAAAGGAATTCAAATACCAACATGGGAATCGTTCCTTATCGATTTGGACAAAGCTGCCGAAAGTCAGGATTACTGTGACGAGCTCAAGGGAAAAATAAACTCCTACGGCCTTGAAATCACAGAATTGTCCACCCACTTACAGGGACAATTGGTGGCAGTACACCCAGCCTATGACATTATGTTCGATAATTTCGCCCCCGAAGCATTGCACGGAAAACCAAAGGAACGCACTAAATGGGCCATTGAAACCGTAAAAAAAGCAGCAACCGCAAGTAGAAGATTGGGAATTACGACCCATGCAACCTTCTCAGGAGCTTTACTTTGGCATACCATGCACCCTTGGCCTCAAAGACCACCGGGATTGGTGGAGATGGGTTTTGAGGAATTGGCCAAAAGATGGATGCCCATCCTAAACCATTTTGATGAAGAGGGTGTGGATGTGTGCTACGAGATTCACCCGGGCGAGGATTTGCATGATGGGGACACTTTTGAGCGCTTTTTGAAAGCCACAGGGAACCACAAACGGGTAAACATCCTGTACGACCCAAGCCACTTTGTGCTGCAACAATTGGATTACATTGAGTACATCGATTTTTACCATGAGTTTATCAAGTCCTTCCACGTGAAGGATTCAGAGTTCAATCCCACAGGAAAAAAAGGCGCCTTTGGCGGCTACAACGATTGGGGAGATAGAGCAGGACGTTACCGTTCTTTAGGTGATGGCCAAATCGACTTTAAGACCATTTTTTCCAAATTGACCCAATACGGATGCGATGTTTGGGCGGTAATGGAATGGGAATGTTGCATCAAGAGTCCAGAGCAGGGAGCCCGTGAAGGTGCCAAGTTCATTCAGGACCATATTATTGAGGCCACGCAAAAGACCTTTGATGATTTTGCAGGGGCAGAAATTGACTCACAAAAACTTAAAAATATCCTTGGGCTATGAGAAAACCGATCCTGTTGGCCGTGCTGGTCATGGCCTTTGCCTGTAAGGAAAAACCCAAGGAAAATGCTTCACAGGAAGCTGGGAAAGAAGAAATGGAAGTTGTGGAAGAAGCTGAATGGACCGTTTTGTTTGATGGCTCATCCTTTGATGGCTGGCATATTTACAATGGTGGAGAAGTAGGTGCGCCTTGGAAGTTGGAAGATGGTGCCATGATCTTTGATCCTTCTTTGGATGAATCTGAAGGTAAACACTTTAATCTTGTCACTGATGCGGAATACACCAACTTTAAACTATCCTTGGAGTGGATGGTGACCGAAGGGGCCAACAGTGGTGTCATGTGGGGCGTTGTGGAAGATGAAAAGTATGGCGAACCGTATATGACCGGTCCAGAAATCCAAGTGTTGGACAATGTTGGCCACCCCGATGGAAAGAACGGAACATCACACCAAGCTGGAGCATTGTACGATATGGTTTCTCCTGCCGAAGATGTTACAAAACCCCTGGGAGAGTGGAATCATTTTGTAATCACCATAAACCATGAGACCAATGAAGGCAGTGTGGTTTTGAATGATACTACAGTGGCTGAGTTCCCGGTAAATGGGGAAGCATGGAACCAGATGGTCTCCAAATCCAAGTTTGCCGACTGGGAAGGTTTTGGTGAATTCAAAACAGGAAAGATCGCATTGCAACACCATGGCGAACCCATAGTGATAGGGTACAGGAATATTAAGATTAAAGAATTATAAGATGCAAAAACTAAGAAGTATTTTGTTGGTTTTGTTGGCGGTAATTTCCACAAATGGTTTTGCCCAATTGGAAAAGGAACCGACCAAACCGGAAGCCACTGAATTTTATGAACCCGTTGTGCCTGTTGTAACACCGGGAAAAGACGGCGCGCCACCCAGCGATGCCATTGTTCTTTTTGATGGTAGCAGCTTGGATAAATGGATCAGTACTGCCGACAGTACTGCCGCCAAATGGACAGTGAACAAGGATGGCAGCATGACGGTAAAGGACAGAACGGGAGATATTCAAACCAAGCAAAACTTTGGAAGCATACAGCTCCATGTTGAATGGAGATCACCAGCTGAAATACAGGGTGAAAATCAAAGTAGGGGTAATAGTGGTGTTTTTCTTTCTGGATTGTACGAGGTACAAGTTTTGGACAACAACAATAACGACACTTATGTGAACGGTCAGGTTGGCTCTATTTACAAACAGCACACTCCATTGGCCATGGCTTCGGTCCCATCAGGGGAGTGGAACACCTATGACATCATCTACCATGCTCCCGAGTTTGAAAAAGGCCAAAAGGTCAAGTCGGGAACGCTCACGGTGATCCATAATGGTGTTTTGATCCAGGATCATGTGGAAATCAAGGGAACAACACCCTATATTGGTTGGCCCAAAAACCCACCACATGGAGATGGACCACTTCGACTCCAGGACCATGGCGATAACAGCAGGGTAAGCTACAGAAACATTTGGGTACGGGAGCTGGACTAATTTTCTGCTTTTTAACCCCACATTGATCAAGGGCAAAGGGCCAAAAGCTATTTTGGTTACCTTTGGCAAAATATATTGTTCTATATGATTCAATCCATGACCGGTTTTGGGAAGCATGTGGCACAGCTTCCATCCAAGAAAATTACTGTAGAACTCAAATCGCTCAATAGTAAGAGTTTGGATATCAATGCCAGAATTCCGCAATCGTATCGAGAAAAGGAATTGGAACTCCGTAAAATGATAGCCGATGTGCTAGTGCGCGGAAAGGTGGATTTGGGACTCTATGTTGAGATCACCGGGGAAGAAACCACAGCTGAAGTCAATAAGGGGGTGGTTAAAAATTACATGGAACAGTTGGCGCAAATAGCCAAAGGAGACGATATAAAACTTCTTGAATTGGCATTGCGCATGCCCGACACTCTTAAAACGGACAAGGACGATATTGACGAAACCGAGTATGAGGCCATAAAAGAGGCTATGAGACAGGCACTTTCCGAAATATCTGCATTCAGGAGCGAAGAAGGCAAGGTGTTGGAACAGGATTTCGTGGAGCGCCTTAAAAAGTTGACAGTGCTACTCGATGAGGTCAATGCCATGGATCCAGAGCGTCTGGCAACCGTGCGTGAGCGATTGGAAAAAGCGGTGGCCGATGTAAAAGTTGAGGTCGATGCCAATCGATTTGAACAGGAGCTGATCTACTACTTGGAGAAGTACGATGTTACCGAAGAAAAGGTGCGTTTGGCCAATCACTTGAACTATTTTGAAGCCACTTTAAAATCGGATGACTCCAATGGGAAAAAGTTGGGTTTCATTGCGCAGGAGATCGGTAGGGAAATCAACACCATCGGCTCCAAGGCCAATTATGCCCCCATGCAGCAATTGGTAGTTCAGATGAAGGACGAATTGGAAAAAATCAAGGAACAAATGCTCAATGTACTATGACAAAAGGTGGTAAACTTATTATTTTTTCGGCGCCCTCGGGTAGTGGAAAAACTACCATAGTCAAGTATTTGCTGGATCAGCCCGAACTCAATCTCGCCTTTTCCATTTCTGCCACATCCCGTCCTCGAAGAGTAAAGGAGAAAAATGGGATAAATTACTACTTCATGTCCATTTCCGAATTCAAAAAACACATTAAAGAAGGCGATTTTCTGGAGTGGGAAGAAGTGTACCGTGACAATTTTTATGGCACCCTTAAAAGTGAAGTGGAACGACTGTGGGCCGAAGGTAAAAATGTGATTTTTGACATTGATGTTTCGGGGGGACTCCGGATAAAAAAGAAATTTCCCGAAGAGACTTTGGCCGTTTTTGTGAAGCCGCCCAGTGTTGATGAACTCAAGATCAGGCTGAAAAAAAGAAGTACCGAAAGCGACGACAAAATAAACATGCGGATAGCAAAAGCATCCGTGGAACTGGCCACTGCGCCCCAGTTTGATAAAATCATCAAGAACTATGATCTGGATGTGGCCCTAAAAGAGGCCCACGCATTGGTGGCAGATTTTGTTGGCGCTAAAATCCCCGACTCAAAAGAAGATTAACACCATGAAAAAGGTAGGGCTCTTCTTTGGAACATTCAACCCTATTCATATTGGCCATTTGGTGATTGCCAATCATTTGGTGGAGTTTTCCGATTTGGATGAGGTATGGTTCGTCATAACGCCGCAAAGCCCTTTCAAGACCAAGCAATCCTTGTTGGATGACCACCACAGATATCAAATGGTGTATGAGGCGGTGCAGGATTATCCCAAACTAAAGCCCAGCAAGATCGAGTTTGATCTACCACAGCCCAATTACACCATAAACACGTTGGTGCATTTGGATGAGAACTATGGGGAAGACCATCAATTTTCACTGATTATGGGAGAGGATAACCTGAAAAGCTTCCACAAGTGGAAAAACTACGATACCATCTTGGAGCATTATTCCATTTATGTATACCCCAGAATTTCGGAAGGGAAAATGGAGCATCAGTTTAAAGGCCATCCAAAAATCACCAAGGTGAATGCGCCGATCATGGAGATTTCATCCACCTTTATCCGTAGGGAGCACAAAAAGGGAAAAAACGTTAGGCCTTTGCTTCCTTGTACGGTTTGGAAGTATATGGATGAGATGAATTTTTACCGATAGCAGGGCTTACTGTTTTGCCTTGACAACCCCAACCATACTATCAGCGGTACCGTAGTACAGGTGCCACATTCCATCAAAAAGAACCAGACCTTCCAAAAACGTTGTGCCATCCTTGTATTGCCCCGATTTTTCAAAAGGGAGTTCGGGTTTAATAAAAGGGTCATTGGTGCGATCAAGCAGTTTCCATGGTTCGTTGGAATCAAACAGGGCCTGCCCGCCCGTGTAGATTCGATTGCCCAGTTCTTTTACCCCGATGTTTTGGGAATTCCCCGCATTGTACAGGACCACAATGCCATTTTCCGTAAGCAAGGGAGGAGGGCCGGCCTCTACCAACCAAGAATCAAAATAACCCGGTCTTGGGCTCAATACAGGGGCTAAATTGCCTTCATAAGTTTCAATGGGTTCCCAATCGGTGAGATTGGTTGAGCTGGCCAACCAAATGTGTGGAACTCCGTAATACATCCAATATTTTCCATTGATTTTGGCAGCAACCAGCTTGCCATTCTTCAACTCTGTGACAATAGCTCCGGATTTTGTTTCTCGATCAAGATACACGCCTTCCTTATGATTTTTCAATGCCGGACCATGTTTTTCCCAATGGATGAGGTCCTTTGATGTGGCCACAGCCAACCGTGGAATCTTTTGGTTCCATTGCGTATAGGTGAGCACATATAGGCCATCTTCTGTTTCTACAATGCGGGGATCTTCGGTTCCTCCGGGCCACTCATTTTGTTTTTGCCCATCAAGATTTGGATGGAAAACGGGTTTTGGGTTTTTGGAAAAGAGGATGCCATCCGTAGAGGTGGCCAAACCGATTCTGGACCGGTGCCCGCCAATTTCTTTTTCTCCCAGCTTTTCTTCGGCCCTGTACAGCACATGAATCTTTCCATCCTTAACAATGGCCGCTGGATTAAAAGTGGCCATGGATTCCCAATGTGCGTCTTTGCCCGTAATAGGGTCTTTGAATATGGATGTCGTATCTTTTTGAAGAATGGGTTGGGCATTCTGGGGCCGTTCAAATGGGCCCATCATCCAAGGTTTTTCCGATTTTTGTGAAAACGTGGAGACCAAGGGAATCAATAGAATCAGTAGAAATGTGAAGTGCCTCATTGTAGCGTCTATTTTTCCAAAATGTCCGTGCCCAAATAGTTGTCGTCCTTGTTTAGATACCATGCCCTTGTTTTGGGCATTTGTATGCCATTGATGCTCTCCAAACCTTCCAAAAGGATATATTCCCCATCATTTTTACTTTCATCATGGTAGAATTGGTACACTTCCATGGCATAGGTCTTTGGGTCAAAATAGAAATACCAGACATCACTGCCCACGCTTTTTTCATAAGTGACCTTCAACACTAAATATTCCTTGCCCTTAAAGGTTTTCTTTTGCACTTTCTCATCCAAAAGGGTGCCAGGGTCCTTTAGTTTCATGGGGAGTCCATAGAGATAGGTATAGTAGTTTTTCATGGTTTCCCCACGATCACAAGTGAGCCTATAGGTCTTTCTATCCTCATCACTGATTTCAGCAGAGCCGTTTAGGGTGGTGGTACAGTTTCCTTTGTCAAAGGCATAGGTATAGGAAACCCCATCTTTTTCTACCAAAAGGTGGAACTGCCGTTCTGGAATATCCAGGGTTATAGTGCTCAATCGGTCACTTGAATTGGGACTTTTCATGAGGACCTTAAAGTCACCGTCAAAAGTCTTCCAATTACCGTTTGGGTCATGAAACGCAATGGTTTTGTCCAAAAGCTGTTCGGCCGAGATGTCTTGGGCCTGCGAAATGGTGCCAAGGCATAGTGCCACGAATAAAATAAAGTAGCGCATAGAAACAAAAGTAAGCAATCTACTTGTCTTCTGGCTTTTCTATACGGGCGGGTTCCACAGTGCTATCATGCTCGGAATAATAGAGGTCCAATAGCTTTATGGTGGCCTGCACCATGTCTCTGCTTTCGGTGAGCAGGGAAAAGTACAATGTCGTGTTCTTTGGACTGGTCTCCTCGGTCCGTGTACGGGCCACCTGTTTTTCCACTTTGTCGGAAATCAAATCAAAATATCTATCCTTCTCACTTAAGATACTGGCAATATTTTCAAAGGATTTTTTACTAAAGGTTTCGGTAGTCTTGGTAAATAGGCCTTCCAAATGTTGATCTAGATCTTTAAGCTCCTTAATTTGATTGTACTTCAACTTTTTATGGTTGTTGCGCACGTGCGTATAGCTAACTTTTGAAATATACTCGAGAGACTGTGTGAAATCTTGGAGAACGCCCAGCAAGGTGATGTAAAAATTACTGGCCCCACCCACACTGGATTCATCCAAGTTTTTGATAAAGTAATACAGGTTGTTTTTAAGGCCATCCACTTCTTTGGATAGTTTTTTAATCCCTTTATTGTTCTTTTTCAGGGCTTCAAGATCGTGTTTGGCCAAACCATTGATGGCACCAGTATAAATCTTGTTACTTCTTTTTACCACGCTGGCAATGTTGGTGGCACTTTCTTCAATGACTCCCTGTATGGAACTGCTCTCAGCTTTTCTTAAGATATCCTCGACCTTGTTCTCTACTTTTTTACGGGAATGGCTCAAATAATTTCTGACCAAAAGTACCCCGGCAAAGAACAAAAGCACCAAAAGTGCAATAAAGCCACCAATATGAAGTAAATAGGCAATGGTGGCAGCTGCCACAAAAGCAGAAATGGCCGTGAAGAACCAACCCCCGATTACATTGAGCACCCCGGCCACGCGGTATACAGCACTTTCAGAGCCCCATGCCCTATCTGCCAACGAACTGCCCATGGCCACCATAAAGGTAACATAGGTGGTGGACAAAGGAAGTTTCATGGAGGTTGCCACAGAGATGAGCACACTGGCCACCATGAGATTTACAGAAGCCCTTACCATATCAAACGCGGGCATATCCTGCACTTTGCCTTTTGGAACATATTGATTGGGTTTGATGAGCCTTGTAGAAACTTTTTCCCTAAAATTTTTGGGTGCCACATTGGAAAGATTGTCAAAAGCCGTCATGGAAAATTTTACAATCTGACGGGACAAAAAGTTAGGTTGAAAACGTTCTTCCCCTTCCCCTTCACGGGCCAGATTAATCTCGGTTTCGGTGACATAACGTGCCTTGGTGGATAGCCACAGGGTAACGATCATTACCAATCCAGAGACCAATAATAGATAGACAGGGGTTTGGACTGCAGCGGCCAATCCGCCCATGGAATATTCAGAAGCTGCGATCCCAGAAGCCTGCCAATCCTGAAAAGATTGCCATGCGGCAATGGGTACACCAATAAAGTTCACCAAATCGTTACCGGCAAAGGCCATGGCCAAAGCAAAGGTTCCCAAAATAATTATGAGCTTATAAATGTTAAGCTTAAAAGTTGAGGTGAGCACCAAAGAAACTATGACCCAAAAAACAAAATTCCCCAACAAGAAAAACTCGGGCTGGGTAGAGGCAAAATCAGTTAGCCCACCATCAAACAAATTGGCACTTTTTAATCCCTTTACCAAGATAAAATGGATAATTGCCGTTATGGCCAGTCCACCAAAAATAGAGCCGATCCATTTGGGTTGCTCATTGAACCGGAAGGAAAGCAAAAGTCTTGAAACAAATTGCACTATAGCGCCAACCGTAAATGCAATGACCACAGAGAGCAAAATACCTAAAATAATTTCGGTGGCTTTGTCTGTGTTGATGTAGCTGCCCAAGGCTTCAAAGCCACCACCTGTGCCAGAGACCTTGATCAATGCCATGGCCACAGCGGCCCCCAAAAGTTCAAAAACGATGGATACCGTGGTTGAAGTGGGCATACCCAGTGTGTTGAAAAAATCCAACAACAGCACATCCGTGATCATTACGGCCATGAAAATGATCATGATTTCCGAAAAAACGAATTCAGAAGGGTTAAAAATACCTTTCCGGGCCACTTCCATCATGCCACTTGATGACATTGCACCCAAGGCAATACCAATACTGGCAACCACCATTATCGTCTTAAAGGAAATAGCTTTTGATCCCAATGCTGAATTTAGGAAATTCACAGCATCATTACTGACACCAACGACCAAATCTGTAATGGCCAAGACTGCCAGGGCAACCATTATTACGAGGTAAATATTATCCATAGTTAATACTTCAGAAAAAATTGTTCAAATATCTTGATAATGACCAATGCCTAAGTTATGTTAAGGTTATCTTTTAAAGGTGCACCTCCATTTGTAAACGCCACATTAACTCATCAACTCCATTGTCTAAAGTTAAGTAACTTAAATCGGTTTGCACCTTTAGTTTGTGTCCTACTATATACTTTGAAAGCCCCAAGGTGTATTGTTTTTCACTTTCCTTTCCTGTTATCTCCTCATTTAGACCAATATCCGTAAACCGGCCGGAAATTTCCCAATTGTTTTTGAAAAGGTATCCGGTTTGTAGGTTCAGCCCATTACCAACCTGCACCACATCTCCCGTTTCAGTACCATCCGAATTTAGGGCAATGGGGCTGTCTGAATCACGATTGGCATACTCTCCCATAAGAGAAAAGCCATTGTACTTCAACATAAAGTCCAAAAAAACAGTGGAGATATCGGTTTGGTAAAACCCAGTATCATTGAACATATATTTGCCCAGATTGCTTCTGGTTTTCACAGCGTCCTTGTTGATATCATAGGTTGCCCCGAGCATTAGTTTTATGGTTTTTTCCCGTTTTAGATCGGCCGCAATGTAATCACCTTTTGAAGTAAACTTGCCAAAGGGCAGCAGCTCCAGTCGGGTGGTATATTGGTGTCCGCCAAGATTACCTTCGGTAACGTTTCTGCCTTCTCCTTGGGAAAAAGCAAATTTTTCCCGCACCAACATCTTTTTGCCCAATGTAAAATGGTGCCTTAACTGAAACCCCATATCCCTATCTATGTTAAACCTACTATTGAGCAAGGAGCGGTCCACTTGCTGTAGATTTGCGGATGAAATAACCCTCTCTATATTCCCAGGAAGCTTTGTTTGGCCAAACCAGATCACGAAATTTTGATAAAAGTTCCATTTAACAACCGCATCCAAAATATATCTGGGCGTGTTTCTGGTGAACTGTGACCCTCCTGAAATATCCCGGTTTGAAAGTCCCAACTCTATTTTATATTGAAGCTTCGGAGAATGGACAAAACCATCGAATTTTAGCCGTGCCCTACGCACCAAAAAGTTTTGTTCCGGGTTTGCAAACCCTTCATCATCCTTGCTCCAGCTAGAAATGGACAAAATTTGCATTCTTGCCCCTACCTTTGCAGACCAAGTGCTGTCCTTGCCCATAAAATTTAATAAACCGTTGCCAAAAGTTGAAGGTTGGAGTTCCTGTGAGTAAGAAAAAGGCGCACATAGAAAAAGAAAGAAAAACCCATAAAGGGCTAACTTTTTAAAAATCATTACGGTACTAGTTTTTGTCGCTGCAAAGAACAGCACCCAATGTTAAGCTAACGTTTCTTTTATGTTATTTTAAGGAAGTATTATCGACAAAAAAGGGCTACCTTTTTAAAGGTAGCCCCTAGGATTTCGAAGAATAGTCGACAAAAACTAATATCCGTAAAGAAATCCTTAATCAAACCCCAAAAGTGGTCGCTGGAGATTTCTTAACCGTAATGTTAAGTTTAAGTAATCATTAAAACTTCTAATATTGTGGAACATAGCAGCGATACGCTTTCTTTCTTTTGAGTTGATAAAGGTTGAACGTATATTGCGCTTCAAATTGACCGCACATGGAATGGGAACAGCTACTTTCCTTAAAACGACAGGGAGACACCCATAAACGACTCCGAAAAGAACAAGAAGAGACCCGTTTGGGTTTTGAGGTGGATTATGACCGTATCATATTTTCCTCAGCCTTTCGGAGCCTTCAGGACAAGACCCAAGTGGTGCCCATGCCCATAAGTGTCGGTTCCAACAAAGATTTTGTGCATACCCGGCTTACCCACAGCTTGGAGGTTTCCGTGGTAGGGCGGAGCCTGGGTCGCTCTGCAGGACAACAAATTTTATTTAAATATCCTTATTTGGCGGAAGTGCATGGCTATCATTTCAACGACTTTGGGGCCATAGTGGCCGCTGCTGCCTTGGCCCATGATATTGGCAACCCCCCTTTTGGGCATAGTGGGGAAAAAGCCATTGGCAATTATTTTAAACAAGGAAACGGAAAAGGCTACGAAGCCTCACTTTCTCCAGAGGAATATCAAGATTTGGTGGATTTTGAGGGGAACGCCAACGGATTCAAATTGTTGACCGAGGCTAGGGAAGGGGTTCCCGGAGGGTTACGGTTGAGCTATGCCACCTTGGGCGCTTTTATGAAGTATCCCAAGGCCTCTTTGCCCAAAAAGCCATCCAAACACATAGCGGACAAAAAGTTTGGTTTTTTTCAATCCGAAAAGGATTTCTTTAAAGAAGTTGTGGAGGAAATTGGTTTGGCTTCCAATCCCGCCAATCCCGAAACAGGGTTTTTTAGACACCCCTTGACCTATTTGGTGGAAGCTGCGGATGATATCTGCTATACGATCATAGATTTTGAGGACGGGATTCATTTGGGGCTTATTCCAGAGGAATATGCTTTGGAGTATCTTATCAATTTGGTGAAGGACAACATCAACACCAAAAAGTACAATGCCATGACCCATTCCAGTGATAGACTGAGCTATTTGCGGGCTTTGGCCATCAACACCCTGATCAGGGACGCTGTTGATGTGTTTGTACAGAACGAAACCGAAATTCTTAAGGGCGATTTTGACTCCGCTTTGCTGGACAAGGGAAAATATCAGGCACAGGTAGAGGATATCATAAAACTGAGCGTTGAAAAAATCTACCAATCCACTGAGGTGGTGGACAAGGAGTTGGCAGGGTATCGGATAATCTCAGATTTGCTGGACACCTACACTACGGCGCTGATCAATGCCAAAGAAGGCAATGCCAGCAATTATGATCGGTTACTGATCAGAAGCCTACCTGAAAACTACAGGAACGCGGATAAATCAACGTATAAAATCTTGTTGGACACCAGCTGTTTTGTGGCCAGCTTGTCGGACAGTGCCGCGGTGCACATCCATAATAAATTGACAGGCCGAAAAATCTAGAAACTGAAGAGCAGTCCAACGCCCAACAATTGTTTAAATTGAATTCTTGGTATTCCGGGATCTATGACTGTACCGTCATCCGCGACCACCTCGTCAAATTTAATGTCATCATCATAGATAAGATGTGTTCCAATGTTGGCGTTGATATGGTCATTGACCTTTAGATTAAAGTTCATTTCCCAATCCACATCTATGTTTCCAAAACTTCGAACATAATCTGTATACAGGCTTAATCTGTGATTCATTAATACATTCCTGACAATTTCTTTTTCCCATGTGTTGGTAATGAGAAAACCAAGTTCCAAGAACAGCTGTTCACCTTCTTCCACACCAAATGCACCCTGATTTGAAAGGACTTCATCCAAAACAAAGGTAGATTTCATGGTGGCGGGCGAAATATATAGGTTGAACTTTTCTTTTGTAGGAATATAGGAGGTACCCATACCCAGAAAAAGGTACCCGGGAGACATGAACCTGGAAATGGGATTGTCCCTATCCGGGTATTTAAAACCATTTGAAAATTGCGTGTTGAAATTTGTCTTTACGGAATAATACCAATTGGTGAGGGTATCTTTTCTAAAACTTATGGTGGATGACAGCCTAATTTGGTCGTCTGTTTTTCTGAGCTTCCTCCCTTCCTGCGCATTCAACCCATACCTAAAGATGGCTTCATTGTTCCAGTTCAAGTATCTGAATTTGTAGTTCCTGCCAAACCGCATACTGGCCAAGGCCGAAACTGAGTTGTCCCCACCTGCGTTCCAATTTACGAAGGAAACCTCGTTGATGTTCATTCCAAACTCATTGATTTTCTCCCAAAATGAGGTTGGCTCAAAACGGCTGTACCACTTGCGAACTGGTTTTATGCGATTTAAAACAGCCCTGGGGTCGGTGAGCTTTGCCCCCCTTGTCACATATTTTAGTTTGACATCTTTAATGCGTATTACCTTGAAAGTATAATCTGTACTGTCGGATTTAAGCTCAAAAACCTTATATGGGGCAACTTGCGCTTTGGCCGACAGGAAAACAGTAAGGAACAGAATTATAAAAAAGTTTAATCGCATTGGTTTAAGGTTGATTTTATATAGGAATGTAGGGCATCAAAATCTATACCAGCAAGCCTGTGGGTCTCCTCCATTGTTCCGTGTTCCACAAAATTATCCGGAATCCCAAAGACTGTAACAGGTTTGTGGATCCGCTCTTCATTTGCATATTCCAACACTGCGGAACCAAATCCACCCATCTTGCAGCCGTCCTCTACAGTTATGATATGATCGTACTTTTTAAAAATAGTGCTTAGGCACTTTTTATCCAAGGGTTTTACAAAGCGCATATCGTAATGGCCTATGGTTTCCGGATGATCTAGAGTGTCCAATACCCGAACAATTTCATTTCCAATATGACCCATGGTGAGGACCGCTATTTTTGATCCTTCCTTTAAACAACGAGCTGTACCTATTTCAATGGGCTCAAAGTTGTTTTTCCAATCCAAAGTCACGCCACGTCCTCTGGGATATCGAATGGCAATGGGGCCCTTTAACCCTATTTGGGCCGTATACATAATGTTTCTGAGCTCCATTTCGTTCATGGGAGCGAAGAGGATAAGGTTGGGGATACATCGCAAATAGGCCATATCAAAAACGCCATGATGGGTTGGGCCATCCTGGCCCACCAATCCAGCACGATCCAAACAAAAAATGACCGGAAGATTTTGAAGTGCCACGTCGTGGATCACTTGGTCATAGGCCCGTTGCAAAAAGGTGGAGTAGATGTTGCAAAAGGGAACAAGCCCCTGTGTGGCCATCCCTGCGGCAAGGGTAACGGCGTGCTGCTCTGCAATGCCCACATCAAATGCCCGATCGGGCATTTTGTCCATCATATATTTTAAGGAACTCCCGGTAGGCATTGCTGGAGTGATGCCCACTATTTTTTTATTTTTTTCGGCAAGCTCCACCAAAGTAATCCCAAAAACATCTTGATATTTGGGTGGTTGTGCCTCTTGGGACTTTTTGAGCCGCTCCCCTGTTACCTTATCAAATCTACCGGGAGCATGGTAGACGACTTGGTCTTCTTCCGCCTTTTTTAGGCCTTTTCCCTTAGTGGTGATGATATGAAGGAGTTTGGGACCTTCAATATTTTTCAATCGCTGCAATTCATGGACCAAAGCTTTTACATCATGTCCATCCACAGGTCCTGAATACTTCAAGTTCAAGCATTCAAAAATATTCTCATCCTTGGCAGTCCCAGCTTTTACATTGGTGAGATACTTTTTTAGGGCGCCCACACTGGGGTCAATTCCGATGGCGTTATCGTTAAGGACAATAAGGGCATTCACATCCGTGACACCAAGATGGTTGAGCCCTTCAAAGGCCATTCCACTCGCAATGGAGGCATCACCCACCACCGCAATATGTTGTTTGGAAAGTTCCCCTTTTAATTTTGAGGCCATGGCCATTCCCAAAATAGCGGAAATGGCGGTTGAGCTGTGCCCGGTGCCAAAATCGTCATACTCACTTTCACTTCGTTTGGGAAAACCACTAATCCCACCCAGTTGTCTGTTGGTGTCAAAGATTTCCTTTCTGCCCGTCAAGATTTTATGGCCATAGGCTTGGTGACCCACGTCCCAAATGAGCTTATCCAGAGGGGTATCAAAAACATAATGCAGGGCTATGGTAAGTTCCACAACCCCCAAACTGGCCCCTAAATGCCCCTCTTTGGTAGATACAATATCAATGATAAACTCCCTAAGCTCTTGGGCAAGTTTGGGCAACTCATCCAAAGCCAGTTTTTTGAGATCTTGAGGGGAACCGATATGTGTTAAAAGCTTTTCCAATGAATAAAAAACAAAAGTACCTATAATCGGCAAAATTATTTTATGTGTAGCTTAGCCATCTCAAAAAATCTTTACAAATAATTGTGGAAAATCCGTTTGATGACACTTATTTTATGAAGAAGGCCCTTCAGGAGGCCGAAATAGCTTTTGAAAATGGAGAAGTGCCCGTTGGGGCGGTCATTGTGGTGAACAACAGAATTATTGGAAGGGCCCATAACCTTACGGAGCGATTGATGGATGTTACGGCACATGCCGAGATGCAGGCCATTACCGCCGCATCCAATTTCTTGGGGGGTAAATATCTGCAAGGGTGTACACTGTATGTCACGCTGGAGCCTTGCCAAATGTGTGCAGGGGCACTGTATTGGAGCCAGATTTCAAGGGTGGTCTATGGCGCTTCGGATTTGGAGCGTGGCTTTAGTGTCATGGGGAGCCACTTACATCCAAAAACAGAGGTTGTTGGAGGGATTTTGGAAAATGAAGCGGCAGAATTGCTGAAACGCTTCTTTATACAACGAAGAAACTTGAACTAAAAAACCCCCGGAAAAACCGAGGGTTGGTAAAAAATCAAAATAAAATATTGTTATCCGATTACCTGCACTTGTGCAGCAACCCTTCCTTTTCTTCCTTCTTCTTCCTCGTATTCTACTTTGTCGCCTTCGTTCAATTCCACTCCGTTCAATGCAGTTACATGAACAAAGATGTCTTTTCCTGTTTCGTCGTTTGTAATGAACCCATAACCTTTGGATCCATTAAAAAATTTTACTGTACCGGTCATTAAAAAAATAATTTGTTAAAATACTAAAGTATACTTTTTTGTGACGCTTTGGATGAATATAGTATTAAATCTTGGAAAATTATTGATTCCCAGTATTTTTGCCCTCCTTATCCCGCATTTTCTTAATATTGTCTTTGTTGAGCATGTAATCTTTCATGTTTTTACGCTTACTTTCCTTGTACAGGAAAAGGGGCATGGCCACCAAAAAAAGCCCCACAGTTCCCAAACCAATATATTTTTGGGCTGAAGCAGCCTGTTCTTCTTCAAGGGAAAAACCATAAACAATCGAGGAAAACGAGAGCAGGGTTATAAGTACAATAATATGTTTTAGCTTGATTTTCATTGGCTGTAATTGATCAATTTTCTGCGATAGGCTGTCAATAATTTCGATTTTGAGATAAATCCTTCATATTTTCCATCTTTAATGACGGGCAGGTTCCAAGCGCCACTATCCTGAAACTTTTTCATCACCTGTTTCATGGTATCCTTGCCATAGAAAATATGTTCGGGAGGAGCGTGCATCAGATTTTTTACATAAACGGTATCATAAAGTTCTGTGTCAAACATGAATTGTCGAATATCATCCAATACGATAATCCCGATGAGTTTTCTTTCATCATCCAAAACAGGAAAAATGTTTCGTTTGGACTTTGAAACGGATTGGTGCAGCATTTCACCCAAGGACATATTTGGGTGAACGGCCTTGAAGTTTTTTTCGATCACATCGTCAATTTGCATGAGTCCCAATACCATTTGATCTTTATTGTGGGAAAGCAATGCGCCAATTTTCGCCAATTCCTTGGTGTAAATGGTATAATCCAAGGCGTTTTTTGTGGTTAGATACGAAATGGAAGCCGTTATCATCAAGGGAACAAAAAGCTCGTAGCCTCCAGTGATTTCAGCAATCAAGAAAATGGCGGTCAAGGGGGCGTGGATTACCCCTGCGATCAAACCCGCCATGCCAATGAGCGTGAAATTACTTTCGGAAACGGAAAAACCAAGCCCCAGATTGTTGATGACCTTGGCCACCACATTGCCCAGTGCACTTCCCATGACCATGGTAGGAATGAATATTCCACCGGCTCCGCCAGCAGCAAAGGTTGTGGTCATGGCTATGGCCTTGAAAATGGTGATTCCGAACAAGAGGGCAATCACTACCCAGATGTTGTTGGTATGCGCATCAAAAGGAGTCTTGCCCAATGCTTTCAAATGGTCGCCTTCCAATAGACTGTTGATAAAACCAAAACCCTCACCGTATAGCGGAGGAATGGCATAGAGCATGATCCCAATGGCAATACCTCCCACCAGGAGCTTGTATTTTGGACTTTTGAACCGCTTGAAAAACGTAAGAATGGCAAAATACATCTTGGTAAAATAGATGGAGGCAAATGCAGTGCCCACACCCAACAAAATATAAAAAGGGGTATCCTTTAACTCAAAGCCTTCAGTTAATGAGAAGCTGAAAAGTACCTCGTTCCCCAAAAAGAAATAGGAGGTAAGCACCCCGGAAATAGAGGCCAGCAACAGGGGCAGCATGGAAAGCATGGTCAAATCCAGCGTAAAGACCTCCACGGCAAAAATGATGGCCGCAATGGGGGATTGAAAAATGGATGAAATGGCCCCCGCCGAAGCACAGGCCACCAAAAGGGATCGTGTTTTGGTATCAATATGAAACAAGCGGCTCAAGTTGGAGCTTATGGCAGAACCGGATTTTACCGCTGGGCCCAACAATCCTACGGAACCCCCGAAGCCAACGGTAAGTGGTGCGGTAATCAAGGGAGTGTAGATGTCCTTGACTCCCAATAGCCCCCCTTTTTTGGAAAGTGAAAAGATGATGGACGATACGGCATGTTGAAGCGGTTTCTTTTGGACAAACTTCACATAGAGAAAAACAAAGGTCAGCCCTATGGTGGGAAGGATAAAGTACAACTGGTTCTCTGAAAATATGATTCCCATTTTTAAGAGGGATTCAATGAAATAGGTGATGTTTTTTAGCGTGACCGCCACCAATCCCGCCAAAAACCCAACGACCAAGCTCATGAGATGGACAAAGGTTTTGTTGGAGATATTTTTATATCGCCATTTCAGAAAACGGGTCAGAAATTTTTTGCTCTTGTTGGGCATGGGGTCAATGATACACTTAAATGTATTAAAAAATCCCGCTTTAGGCGGGATTGACATGCTTTTAAAGATCTAACTTTAGATGAAGCTCCTTTAACTGTTCCTCATCAATGGTTGCAGGGGCATCGATCATTACGTCCCTACCGCTATTGTTCTTGGGGAAGGCAATGAAATCACGAATGGTCTCCTGTCCACCCAAAATGGCCACCAATCGGTCCAAGCCAAAGGCGATTCCACCGTGTGGCGGTGCACCGTATTGGAACGCGTCCATTAAAAACCCGAATTGGGCCTTGGCCTCCTCAGGGGTAAAGCCCAAATGCTTGAACATGGTTGCTTGCACTTGCTTGTCATGAATACGGATGGATCCTCCACCTATCTCGTTTCCGTTGAGCACCAAATCATACGCATTGGCTTTTACGGCACCGGGGTCGGTCTCCAAAAGTTCCAATTGGCCGGGCTTTGGCGAGGTGAACGGGTGGTGCATGGCGTGGTAAGCCCCGGTTTCCTCATCCAATTCCAACAATGGAAAATCCACTACCCAAAGCGGGGCAAATTCATCTGGTTTTCTGAGGCCGAGTCGGGTTGCCAACTCCATACGAAGGGCACTGAGCTGTGCTCGGGTCTCATTGGTTTTACCTGAAAGCATACAGATTAGGTCTCCCGGCTTTGCTCCGGTGACTTTGGCCCATTTTGCCAAATCTTCCTGATCATAGAATTTGTCCACAGAAGATTTAAAGGTGCCATCTCCGTTACATTTTACATAAACCATACCCTTGGCGCCTACTTGTGGGCGTTTTACCCAATCCACCAAAGCATCAATTTCTTTTCGGGTATATTCAGCTGCTCCGGGAACGGCGATGCCCACCACCAACTCGGCAGTGTTGAAGACATTGAAATCTTTGTGTTGTGCTACGGCGTTCAGCTCCCCGAATTGCATTCCAAAGCGGATATCAGGCTTGTCATTCCCATACAATCGCATGGCATCATCAAAAGTCATTCTTGGAAATTCCTCCACTTCCACCCCTTTGATTTCTTTCAACAAATGCTTGGTAAGGCCTTCAAAGGTATTGAGGATGTCTTCTTGCTCCACAAAGGCCATTTCGCAATCTATCTGGGTAAACTCAGGTTGGCGGTCCGCACGAAGATCCTCATCCCTAAAACATTTCACAATCTGAAAATACTTGTCCATGCCACCCACCATCAGCAATTGCTTAAAGGTTTGGGGCGATTGCGGCAGGGCATAAAATTGGCCCTCGTTCATTCGGCTGGGCACCACAAAATCGCGGGCCCCTTCTGGAGTGGATTTAATGAGATATGGTGTTTCCACATCAATAAAACCTTGATCAGAAAGGTATTTACGGACTGCCATAGTCACCTTGGACCTGAAGATGAGGTTGTTTTTTACCGGGTTTCTTCGGATGTCCAGATAGCGATACTTCATGCGGATATCCTCACCGCCGTCAGTTTCATCCTCAATGGTGAAGGGAGGCAGTAGGGATTTGTTCAGGATAGTGAGTTCACTGACCAAAACCTCGATTTCCCCAGTGGGAATATTAGGGTTTTTGGATGTTCGTTCAATGACCTGTCCCTTGGCTTGGATAACGGTTTCTCTTCCAAGCTCCCGGGCTTTTTCCAAGAGCTCCAGAGGGGTGCGTTCCTCATCAAAAACCAATTGGGTGATGCCGTAACGATCCCGAAGATCTACCCATACCACAAAACCTTTGTCCCGTAGCTTATGGACCCAACCACTCAATACAACTTCCGACCCGATATGTGAAGCCCTCAAGGCTCCACAAGTATTGCTTCTGTACATCTTATTAGTTCTGGAGGGCAAATTTAATAGGAATACCGAAATCTAAGGTTACATATAGGGATTTTCTGCTGGGACACCATTATTTTAAGGGATTGCCACAAAACTTTATGACTTTATTGGGTGATGTTTAGGTAACTTTTTCTTAACTTTAAATTTACATTGGGATGGTCATATCCTGAAAAACGGATGTTTTTATCGATTAAATGTATTTAGTGCTATAATCCAAAGCAACATTAAAATTCTGAAATACAATATATTACGATTTTAATGTTAAGTTAATGTAAATTAAACGTTAGATTAATGTTTAATTGATGTAAAATTTAAATACATTTGTATCGTTATTGATTGATAAAGAATGTTTTAAAAACCCATAAACTATGAAGAAAGCAATATTTATTTTGGCAGTGATGTTTTCGGTTTGTATGTATCCGCAAGGTACAGAACCGACTTTGGAAAAAGTGGGGAAAATGGTAAAAGCTACATATTTTCACGAAAACGGTGAAATAGCACAAACAGGCTATTTAATGAAAGGTAAACTACACGGCGAATGGCTGATGTATGATGTAAATGGTAAAAAACTTGCCTCTGGCACGTATGATAATGGAACAAGAGTAGGAAAGTGGTTCTTTTGGGAAGGTGATATTTTGAGAGAAGTGGATTTTACTGACAATCGTATTGTCAATGTAAAAAACTGGAACCAATCTGAAGTTGTTGCCGTTGACAATTAAGGCCTAAACAAGTTTTAAGAAAAAGCCCCGACCATTAATGGTCGGGGCTTTTTTTTGGTTTCTACAACAGCTTGCTTGCTATTCAGTCACTACTTCTGGAGTACTGTTCCTGGCCTTCCAATTCTGGATCCTTATTTTAAGCCTGTAACTAATATTAAATAGTACGGGCACAATGATCAAGGTTAAGAATGTGGCCACGATCAAACCAAAAATAACCGTCCAAGCCAATGGTCCCCAAAAGATAACATTGTCACCACCCATATAAACTTGCGCATCAAAATCGGAGAACAGGCTAACAAAGTTGATGTTCAGTCCTATGGCCAATGGGATCAAGCCCAAAACCGTTGTGATGGCCGTTAAGATTACCGGGCGCAAACGTGCTTTACCTGCTTTGATGATCACATCGGTAACATCTTCCCGGCTCAATAGGTCATCATCAGAAATACCAAGATTTACCTTTTTTCGATCAATTAGGATTTGGGCATAATCCAACAATACCACACCATTATTTACCACAATTCCCGCCAAGGAAATAATTCCCATCATGGTCATCATGATCACAAAGGGCCACCCGGTTATGATCAATCCGCCAAATACCCCTATAAAACTTAGGAATATGGCCATCATAATTATCGCTGGTTTGGAAACGCCCCCAAACTGGAAAATCAAAATAAGCATGATCAATCCCAGACCAGAGAAGAACGCGCCCATTAAAAATGACATTTGTTTGTTCTGTTCCTCTATCTGCCCAGTGTAATCGATTTTAACCCCTTGGGGGAGATCTTTGAACTCCTGCATTTCATTCTGAATTTCGGCAACAATGGCTGCCGCATCGGTAAACCCAGGTTTTAGAGCGGAATAGACCGTGACGACCCGTTTGGTGTCAACGTGTTTAATGGCACTAAACGAAGAGGTATTCTTCTGATTGGCCACAGCCGAAACCGGAATCTCCTTTATCTGACCGTTGGATGGGTCCCTAAAAATGATGTTTTGGTTGAACAAGGCACTGGTATTGTAACGCAAATCTTCATTAAAGCGAACATTAATGTCATAATCTTCACCGTCCTTTTTGTAAATACCGGCCTTATCCCCAAAAATGGACCTACGCAATTGCTGGCCAACTTGGGCCACGGAGACGCCCAGCTCACCCGCTTTGGCCCTATCAACTTCAACCTGCATACCGGGCTTGCTCTTGTTTACATCAATTTTCAACTCTTCAATCCCAGCTATGTTTTTGCTGTTGATGAAATTGCGCATCCGCTCTGCGGTACCTATCAAGGTATCGTAGTTCTGCCCCTCAATTTCTATGTTGATGGGGTATCCTGCTGGTGGACCAACGGCATCCTTTTCAACAGAAATGGTCACCCCGGGGTAAACGCCCGAGAGCGTATCCTGAATCTGTTGACGCAGCTCTTCGGTGTCCAATCCATCCCTGTATTTGAATTCGCGCATGGATAGGGTAATCTTTCCACGATGGGGCATTTCGGCGGCGGAACCTCCCTCGGTGAAGGGGTTTTCTGCTCCCTTACCTACTTGGGATACACTGGATTGCACTAAATAGTTAAAATCTCCCTTGTTGTACTTGCTCCTTCCGGTGACCCCGTAGACCCTTTCCTCAATACTTTTTGTGATGGTATTGGTCTTTTCTATGTCAGTTCCCTGCGGATATTCTATGTACACATAAATTTCATTGGGGGTGTTGTCCGGAAAGAACTCCACTTTTGTACGCTGTGATGCCAATGACATTCCGAAGAAAACAAAGGACAATATCAAGAGGAGACTAGTAAGCCCAAAATACCAATAGACGTTTTTGCCTCTAAGTGCTTTTTTTAATTGGCGTTCATAAAAGTTCTCTAAACGGACCAAACTATTGGTCTGGAAACGTCGCGCCCAAGGCTTCAAGAAATATTTGTATACCCAGAACATGATTCCAATAACAATCATTAAGGTACCCAATCCACGAACGGGACCTCCCACAATATAGATGAAAAGGCCAAAACCACCCAGAATCAAGCTAAGCCGAATCAATTGCTTTCGGGTCAATTCTTTTTCACCAATCTGCATAAACTGCGATACCAGCATGGAGTTCATGAATATGGCCACGAACAATGACGAACCCAACACTACCGATAAGGTAATAGGGAAGAAAATCATAAACTCACCCATGATCCCCGGCCAAGTGCCCAAGGGAACAAAGGCCGCTACAGTGGTTGCTGTGGATATGATAATGGGTATGGCAATTTCCCCAATCCCTTTTTTAGCGGCTTCTTTACGCGACATGCCCTCTTGCTCCATCAGTCGGTATACGTTTTCAACCACAACAACCCCGTTGTCCACCAACATACCGAGCCCCATGATCAATCCGAAGAGAATCATGGTATTCAAGGTATACCCCAATGCCGTAAGGATCATGAAGGACATGAACATGGACATGGGTATGGCAAAACCAACAAATAGGGCATTTCTAAAGCCCAAGAAGAACATCAACACGGTCACCACCAATATGATCCCGAAAATGATGTTGTTTACCAGGTCATCCACTTGGTTCAGGGTTCTACTGGAAGAATCGTTGGCAATGGTGACCGTAAGGTCTTTGGGAAAGTAATTCTCCCTGGCCTCATCCACCAATTCCCGAATCAGGTCGGATGCCTCAATGGTATTTTTACCCGACCTTTTTTTAATGTCCAACATGACCACTGGAGAACCGTGTTCCCTAGCATAGGTGGTCTTGTCTTCCTCAGTGAACGAAACGGTTGCAATATCCCGCAGATAAATAGCCCCGTTCTCTGACTTGACCACGAAGTTTTCCAGTTCTGATGGTTCATCAACTTCGCCCAAAATACGTATGGTCCTTCGTTGGCCACTGGTGATCAAGTTACCGGCGGACATGGTCATGTTTCCATTGGAAATGGCCTGGATAACGTCATCAAAGTTCACTCGGGAAGCCATCATTTTATAGACATCCACCGCTACCTCAACCTCCTTTTCCTGTGCACCACGGATATCTACCTCCTTGATTTGAGGCAAATCTTCAATCTCATCCTCTAAATATTCGGCAAACTCTTTTAGTCTTTCAACAGGATAATCCCCCGTGAGGTTCACGTTCATTATGGGGAAAGATTCCGCCAAGTTCAGATCAAAAACATTGGGCTCTACCTTTGCCCCATTAAAAATGGGCCAATCTTCACCTGCTTTTTCGGTGTCGACCTCGTCCTTTACTTTTTGTTTTGCATTTTCAACTGTGATTTCCTCATCAAACTCCACAACGATCATGGAGTAGTCTTCTTGGGAGGTTGATGTAATTTCCACCACATTGCTGACATTCTTGAGCACATCTTCCAGTGGGTCGGTGATCAACCGCTCCATATCCTCGGCAGTGTTTCCGGGATAGATGGTACTTACGTATATTTTGGTCTCTTCCACTTCGGGAAAATCTTCCCGAGGCATGGAAAAATAGGAAGACAGACCTATGATAAAGAACAACCCGATCATCACATAGATCACAGACGGATTATCTATGGCCCATGATGAAAGGCGAAATTCTTTATTTGCGTTCTTTTTTGCTTTTTCCATTTTGGTCAATTAGTTTTTTGCAGTTGTAGTTGTGTCCAGTACTTTAACGGTTTGCCCATCCCTTACACTACGGGCACCCTCAACGATAACTTGGTTCCCAGCTGAAATGCCTTCAAGAACTTCTAGAAAATCACCTTGGGTCTTACCGGGGGTAATGATTGATTTTTTTGCGATTACCGTTCCATCGTCCTCGGAAATGATGTATACATATTGTTCGCCTTCCGCATTTTCCGAAACAACGCTTTCCGGAATAAGAATGGCATTTTCATTGGTATAATCATTGATTCTTACCTGTGCGGTCAAATTGGGTTTAATATGTCCGTTGGTATTGGGAACAGGTATTTCTGCCACAAAAGAACGATTACTGGGGTTGATAAAATTACTCGTCTGGCGCACTTTGGTCGAAACTGTTTCGCCCAATACCGGAAAGTAAGCATCAACACTTTTACCGGGGGTTACATTGGGCAAATGCGCTTCGGGCACTTCCACATCTATGTACATATCCGATAGGTTCACGATCCTGAAAATTTCGGAACCGGGACCCGGACTTACCACGGTACCCTGATCTTTGATCACATCGTCAATGATTCCTGAAAACGGAGCCCGTATGGTAGATTTGGCCACTTGGCTTTCCAACTGCTTTACGGCACTCTGTTGGGCCTCATAGTTGGTCTTGGCCTGTAAGAACTGGATTTCGGAACCAATGTTTTGCTCCCAAAGTCTTTTTTGGCGTTCAAAAGTGGTCCTACTCAGTTCCGCTTGGGTCCGTAACTGTGCCAGTTGACTGGAAAGCCCGCCGTCATCAATGGAAGCAAGTACCTGCCCTTTGCTCACTTTTTGCCCTTCTTTTACATACACACGGTAAAGGGTACCGGCCATTTCTGGATAAATAAGTACGTTTTGATTTGTCATAACATCACCCTGTAATTCCAAAAAGTGATGAAATTCTTCAGGTTGTACGGTGAGTGTGGAAACCAAGGGCAATTTGGAGTTGTCGTCCAATTCTGCAATGGCTTCATCCAATTGCTTAACCTGTCCTTCCAGAGCCTTCAATTCTTCGGTAAGGGAGTTTCGTTTGGCCCGTATGACCTCCAAGTCTTTGCTCTCCAAAACGCTTTCAACCGTGTTCTTGCCCTCTCCTCCGCAAGAAGACAAAACCGCAGCTGTCAAAAATATATATAGGATGTTTTTCATGATGATATGATGTTTTTCTTTGTTGTTATTGATTTAGTATGGTTTCCAGTTCAGTCTTTTTGTTGATGACATCCACCATGGATTGCAAATATTCTTGTTGGGTGGTGTACAATTGGGTCTGGGCCTGCCGCAACTCAAAACTGGTGGCCAACCCTTCAGAATATTTGATTTGATTTTTATTTTCAATGCGCTCGGCAAGCTCAAGGTTTTCTTTTGAGGTGCCATACTGTTCAACGGCCAGAATGTAATCGCTTTTGGCACTTTCCAATTGAAGCCGAATTTGTTCTTGCGCCTCGGTCAATTGGGTTTTGGCCTTTTCCAGGGCAATTTTGGCCCGTTGTGTACTGGCACTTCGTCCAAATGAGCTAAAAATGGGGATACTCAGGTCCACACCCAATACGGAAGACCCAAACCATTGCTGTCCACTGCTCAAGAAATTAAAGCTATCACTAAAGGAATTTCCCCCGTAGTTGACAAATGCATTGAGGGTGGGCAGGGCTCTACTTTTGGCCAGTTTTAACTCAAAAAAGCGTTGCTCCGTAAGATTGGTGGCCAATTTATAATCCACATTGTTTTCAATATTGAAATCAGTGTCCAACAGGCCCAGATCAATTTGTTTTTGGGTCAGGATATCAAGATCCTCGGTCAAAACCGTGGGAGTTTCCGTGGGGAGTCCCAAAACTAGATTGAGCATCTGCAAAGTGATTTTTTCCAAACGCTTGGCATTCTTCAATTGGTTGTCCACAGAAGAGAGTGTAATCTGCAATTGATCCACGCTTTCCTCATCGCCCAGACCGTTTTCATAGATTCGTCTGGTCTCATAAAGGTTCTTCTCAAGGGTGGCCTTGTTCTTTTCCGAGATCAACACACTTTCTTGGGCCAAAAGTACATTGCCATAGGCTTCCACCACAGCTTTTCTGACATCGAGGTCCGTTTTCTCCTTGTTGTTTTGGCTGTAGTCCAGAAAAGTCTTGGTGGCCTGTACGCCCACAATGTACGATCCGTCAAAAATCTGCTGTTTCAATGTTGCCGAGGCCGAAGCGGATTGGGGCTGGCCAAAGACCACTTCTTGGTATGTTCCCGGCTCCCCGCCAAAAAATTCTGCCGGTATCTGCGATACGGGCTGTTTTAATTGGTTCTGATAACTTATTGCTCCAGAAATTTGGGGGAGCCCGGTTGCAATGGTCTCCCATTTTTGCTTTTGGGCATCCACTAAATCCCTGGAGGCGTTTATGGAGCTATAACTATGCTCTAAAGCATACTGAATGGCTTCATCAAGACTGAAACTTGGAATAGAGTCCTGTGCTGATGAGAACCACGGCAATAGTAATAATAGACTGATTAGGGTTGTTCGCATTTATTCTTGATTTGAATTGATGATTGAGTTCAATATTTTTCTTCCTTTTGGGGTGACGATTCCCCTTAGGTGATATTCCAGATAATAGTCCATGAGTTGTGGCATGGAGAATATCTGCACGGGGAAAAGTTCATTGTCCTTGATACAGCTTACCCCGGAAAAATAGATTCGGGAGATGAATTCCACATTAAGGTTGTCCCGGTAAATTCCCATTTCCATACCCCTGTTTACATTGTCCATGACGCACCCCAACATTACCTCGTACTGTCGCTGCTTTAGGTTGCGGCTCAGTTTGGGATAGTACTTCTGTAATTGGTATTGGGGGGATGATTTCTCGTCCTTTAAATGCAGCATCACAAATTTTTTGATCTCATAGAGTTCCTCAATGGGGTTTTTTTGCTGTGCAATGATCTCATTTATACCTTCAGAAATAACACAGAACAGATTGGTGATGCTTTCCTCCACCAGTTCTGTCTTATTCTGAAAATGGGAATAAATCGTCTTTTTGGAAATCCCCATCTCATTGGCCAAATCGTCCATGGTCACACTCTTAAAACCCAGGTTTAAGAACAGCTCCGTTGCCTTTTGTATAATCTTTTCCCTCATAATGAGCGGCAAAAGTAATTCAGGAAACTTTAAAAACAAAAAAAGTTTCCAAGGTTTTACAATTTTTTAACGGAGGCGTAAACCGTTGTTTTCAATGGGGCCAACCGACGATATAATGACGATAATGGAAATCTTTTTTGGACTGGATCGTAGTTTTGGACCGTAAACTCCAAAAAAAGGATTTGTACTGACGCTTGTAGCGTTCTTGGATGATGTTCTTTTTACTCGGTATCATGATTGTCGTTTTTGATTCGTTCCACGTATGCTTTATAGGCTTCTTCGCCTTCTTCCTTCCAAAATTGCTCGTAGTGTTTCCATTCTTCAAAATCCCTTCGCATGGAGCTACATCGATGTGTCGCTTTAAACTTCTTCTTGTGACTGGATTTGTCCTTATTTTTTCCACCTCCGCCACAAAAGCCAAACAACAACTTGGCTAGGACAAAAATGCCCAGGGCTTGCCAGTAGGTTATGGTAGTGAGGCCAAAGATGTCGGGCATGAGCCAGTTCCATAAACGCATCAGCACATAATTGGCCAATAAAAACAGGGCTACGCCCAAGATGATCATGGCAATGACCTTGACCACCTTTTTTACATAGTGCTCTACTTTTCGCTCCATTTTTTTCTCGAAGTCTTTTGAATGTTCCATAACTACATGCTTTTTAATTCTTTTATATTTTCTAGATTTTGTAATAATAATGACATGGCACGATGCCTTCTTGACATCAAGGTGCCCGTTGGAATACCGGTTTTTGATGCTATTTCTTTATAGGTATAGCCTTCAAAGTCTATGGCGATGATGATGTCTCTATAGGCAGGTTTCAACTCCGTTACGGCATTTTTCAATGCTTTTTCCAGTTCTGGGGAATAGGAATTGTCCGCATCGCCATAAAACAATTCTGCAAAATCCTGCCATTGGCGATCAATATCATCACTGGAGTACTTGTGCTCCTTCCTACCGCGCATAATATCAATGATCCTGTTTCTGATGGCACTGTACACAAACCCCCCAATGTTATTGATGGGTAGAATATCATCGGCCTTGGCGAAAACCCGCAACGCAACGTCCTGTACAATGTCCTCCGCATCACGTTCCGAGGTATCCCGGATCTTGGACTGCACATAAGACCTCAATGAATGGTATTCTTCATTGAAAAATGTGGTCAGGTTATTTCTGTTCTCTGTTTTGGCGGCCATTCAAAAAAGGACTGGTTGCTTTCTTTATCTGTAAAGACGAAGCTTTTCAAATCTATTGCATTTTTAGGGCAATTTTTTTTCAAGATGGGCATTTGCCCTCTAGGATGCTTTTGTTTTTCAGGGATTTATCGGGTTATACTATTTTTTGGTTTTTTGCACGTATTTTTGACGCTATGGCAGATATCGATATCATTGGTCAGTATAGGGAGCAGTTTGTTACATATCTTGAGGCTAAAACCCAATTGGGGGAACCCAAGAACCTCTATGAACCCATTCAATATATATTGGAATTGGGAGGCAAACGGATGCGCCCCATACTCACTTTGATGACAGCACAAGCCTTCGGCGGAAAAATTGCGGATGCCTTGGATGCTGCATTGGCAGTGGAAATGTTCCACAATTTTTCGTTGGTGCATGATGATATTATGGATGATGCACCACTTCGACGCGGAAAAACAACAGTACATGAAAAATGGGATGTGAACACGGGAATCCTTTCTGGGGACGCCATGTTGATTCTGTCCTATCAGTTTTTTGAAAGCTACCCAGCGGAAACATACAAAGAACTCACGAAGCTGTTCAGTAAAACCGCATTGGAAGTATGCGAAGGCCAACAATACGATGTGGATTTTGAGACCCGGGACGATGTTACCATTCCCGAATATCTTAAAATGATAGAGTACAAGACCTCTGTTTTGGTCGCGGCCGCCATGAAGATGGGAGCCATTGTGGCCCAAGCCTCCAAAAAGGATGCTGACGCCATTTACGAGTTTGGACGCAATCTGGGCATTGCCTTTCAGTTGAAAGATGATTATTTGGATGCTTTTGGTGACCCCAAAACCTTTGGGAAGCAAATTGGTGGAGATATTAAGGAGAATAAAAAGACCTATTTGTTCCTAAAATCCTTGGAAAAAGCGTCCAAAGATGATCAAGATGGCTTGTTGCATTTGTATTCCATAAAACCTGAAGATTCCACAGCGAAAGTGGAGGCGGTAAAGACCATTTTTAAGGAAAGCGGGGCAGTGGAGGAAACCAAAAAAGCCATCCAAGATTTTACCCAAAAAGCATTTGATGCTTTGGCTGAAACAAAACTTACCGATAAAAACAAAGCCTTGCTAAAGCAGTTTGGCGAAAGTTTGATGGAGCGAACCGTTTAAAACAGTCGTTTGAACAATGCTCTGATAAACGGCATCGGTTTGGGAGCGGTCACAATTTTTAGCTCTTCCCACAGATTGGTCTCGTTTTCTAGGAATTTCAAAATCAAGGAAGCCTTTCTTCTTTTGAACATGGATTCAAAAATGTCGTGTCCCAAGTGATTGTTCTCGTACAAAATGTCCAGCAAAAGCATATCGTAGAACAGAAACCTGCTTTTTTGATGAAACTTGGACAATGGTTTCCCAGCTTTCAGATGGCGTACCAATTTGGGCACTTGCTGGCTCGTGTTATAAAACGTGTAGCCTGTACTGGGTTTGGCCCATCCACCTGCAACACCGATGTGGAAAATATGGTCGGTGTTGTGTTGATGAAACGGATAACAGGTCATGGGAATACTACCAAACTCGGTTTCTACAATAGTGTATTGGGTATTGTTATATTTTTCTTTGATGTAATTTTTGATAGCCTCTTCGTACTCGGTCTTCTCCAAAAGATGTTCGGAAAATAGGGTGTATTCCACCAAAGCTTCGGTGTCGGAAATTGGCAGCACATACATAAATCGCGTGTTGCCCTTTTGCGGAATAGTAAAATCCATGAAAGTGACTTCATCTGGATTGAAGACTGGTTCCTCTGTTTTAACGAACCAGCCCAAAAAATGCTGTTGCAGAACGGGGAACTCCTTTTGGCCCAAAGGAATTGATGCATCATACAAACTGGAAAACACCTTTTTGCCCGTGTGGGTCTGCGATGGGGTAGTGACCCAAACCTCGTTTTCTTGCTCTTCAATATGGGTCACTTCTTCCTGAACCCAAGTAATGTTTGGATAGGCTTTTACCTTTGGTAAAAAGTGGTTGTAAAAGTCAATACCTCGGAGCATTTTATAGGTGTAGGGCGCAATGGGAGTGGATTTTTGAAGCTGCTGTCCGCCCACATAAATGTTGTCCCAAGTTTTGTGGATCAAATCATCAAATGGACCATTTCCCCGTTCCCAAAAACACCAAGTTCGATCGTTTTTGGACTTGTCGTCCTTGTCAATTACCAAAATGGATTTGGAGGCAAAGAATTTGTCCTTGCCCAAGGCATCGGCCAACAAAAGGCCAGCAGCTCCCGCTCCTATAATGATGTAATCGTAGTTGGGCATGGGTTCAAAGATAGGGAAGGGGGCAGATATTTGTTGATAGCCCTATCAAATTCTTCCTAGTTAAAAAACCGTATACCGCAATCCAAAGAACCCACGGATGCCTTGGTTGGGGCCGTACACGTAGGCGGGGTCAAAAGTAAGGGCGTAGGGATTGTTCGGTGTAGCCACGGCATTGCCAGAACTGTCAAAAGTCACTTCTTTGTCAAATGGGTCGTTGGCTCGGGCAATGATAAAGGGATTGCCCCGGTTCGGCGTCCAATCCAACAGGTTTTTGATACCTCCGTAAACTTCAAAATTATTTAACCCTTTGTAGGTAAACTGGATGTTTTGGATGCTCCACGTAGGCGAATATTCCTGTCTCGGGTCCAGGTCACCCAAAAGCGGCAATCGCATGGGGCCGTATAAATTTCCCGTATAGTCCGCTGTCAATTTTAGCGAGTGAAAGGTGTACGATAAATTCCATGTAGCGGTAATACTTTCGGTTAGAATCTGTTGTTGGGTCACTCCATTTTCAGTGCTGCTCACATCCTGCCAAGTGGCGCCTACCATAATCTTAAAACTGCTCGGGAATGCAACATCCAAATTGGCACTCACCCCTTGCGAAACTGATTTTCCATCCAGATTATCATAAATGATTTGGTTGGGATTGGTCTCGTAATCGGGCAGGATTACGTTGGAAAAACGGGTGTAAAACACAGAAGCGTCTAGACCGATGAAGGTGCCGTTGTCGCTGTAAATTTTCTTCAAATAGTTGAGATTGACGTTCACGGAGCGTTCGGGTTTTAACTCTTCAGCAATAATCACTTCCCGCGAACCTGTGAGGGCCGCATGTTCCTCAGTAAACAAGTTGACTACACGAAACCCCGTTCCTGCATTCACCCGAAAAATATCGTTATCGGAAATTTTCCATTTGTAAGCAGCTCGGGGTGTGAAAATATTGCCGTGTCTTTGGTCATAATCATATCGAAGCCCGCCCAAAAAGGAATGTTTGGGCGCAAAACTGTATTCATCCTGCGCAAAAAGGCTCGGAATCCAAATGTTATCGGCCTCAGTGGTCGCGGGTGTATTGTCGTCATAATAATTGTAACGAATCGCACTTCCGAACAGCAAATCGTGATTGCCCGCGGTTTTGTCCCAAGTCAATTGGGCAAAACCTATTCGCTGGTCGGCCAAATATTCCGTATCGCCATACACCGAGTTCTGGTTGTGGTCGTTATAAGAGAAAGACAAGAGAAACTTTTCGTCCAAAGGCAACTGATACTTTCCCAGCACTTCCCATCTGCGGGTGTAGATGCTTTCGCCATAAATTTCATCGCCACCGCGAAACTCTGGTGTCCATTGCATTTCGCCACCCCAACGGTCCTCATAAAAAAAGCGTCCCGCCAAAGAGAACAAACGGTTATTACTTCGCTCAAAATCCCACTTTTGAAAAATGGATATACGATCTTGTAGCGTCAAATCGGTAAAATTGTCGCCATTATTGTCTACGGGAACGTCATAATTAAAGTAGTTGAGTCCCAAAAGCAGGTTTGTTTTGTCTCCAACCGAAATTTTGCTTCCCACATCCAAATTGTACTCGCCCCAACCCGTGGCAAAGCCATCGGCAAAAAATTCGGGAGCGCTCAATGCATTTTTGGTAATGATATTGATCAAACCACCAACCGCTTCACTTCCGTAAAGTGAAGAAGCAGGACCTTTTACAATTTCAATCTGCTCAATCAATGAATTGGGAATACCCGTAAGGCCATAAACCGTTCCCAAACCACTTACAATGGGCATCCCGTCGATAAGAACCAAAGTGTATGGCCCCTCTAACCCGTTGATGTGAATATCTCCCGTGTTGCACACATTGCAATTGATCTGCGGACGCACCCCGTTGACGTTCTGGAGTGCATCAAAAACGCTCGCCGTAGGGTTCTTTTTTAGAAAAGTAGGGGAATAGACCTCGACGGGTACGGGACTTTCCAATCGGCTAACGGGTTTAAGGGTGCCCGTGACCACGGTTTCATCCAAACTTTGTGCAGAGGGTTCCAGTTGTATGTTGATGGTTTTGGATTCATTGGTGCTTACGCTGATTTTGGTTTGATACGATTGATACCCCAAAGAGGTTACCAACAATACATAGTCGCCTGGCTCAACGTTTGCCAACTCAAATAGACCATCAATATCCGTAGCAGCTCCCATTTCGGTTCCTTTCAACACCACATTTGTCAAGGGTATTGGTTCTCCGTTGTCCGTCACCTTGCCGCTTATCGAAGCTGTTTGTGCAAAACCGAATGTTCCGATCAATCCGATTAAAAATGGTTTAATGAGTCTGCTCATGAATTTAAGTTGATGTAAAATTAAATTTAGACAAAACTAAAAATAGGTTTTGATAAATAAAAATGTATTTTTGAAAAAATATTTTTTTGATGACCCGATCAGAAGAAAACTATTTGAAGACAATCTTCCATTTGGGGGGAGGCGATTCCAAGTCCATAACCACCAATGCCATTGCGGAGCAAATGGAGACAAAGCCGTCTTCCGTAACCGATATGGCCAAGAAATTATCGGAAAAAGGATTGGTGGATTATGTCCGGTACCAAGGTGTTTCGTTGACCGGTGCAGGGGTAAAGACAGCTTTGTCCATCATTAGAAAGCACCGATTATGGGAAGTTTTTTTGGTGGAAAAATTGGATTTTACTTGGGATGAGGTACACGAGGTAGCCGAGCAATTGGAGCACATCAAAAGTGAAAAGTTGATTGACAAAATTGACGAACTCTTGGAATTTCCCAAATATGACCCACACGGCGACCCCATTCCCACCAAGGACGGAAAGTTTCAGGAACGTGATGAAAAATTACTCAGCGAAATGCCCATCAATTCCAAAGGAATATGTGTGGGGGTAAAGGATTCCTCCGTACCCTTTCTTAAATTTTTGGACAAGAACAAAATCGCTTTGGGAAACACGATCAAAGTAATGGACAAAGAAGATTTTGATAATTCCCTGCGTATTCAAATGGAGGGCAAGGAAATGCGCATATCACACCAAATAGCGTCTAACCTTTACGTAAAAAAGAACGATTGATGAAAGAAGTAATACACTATTTTCAGGAAATAGACCCGGTATTGGCAGCGTTGTATGCGACGCTTTTTACATGGGGACTGACTGCTGCCGGGGCAGGCCTTGTATTTTTGTTCAAAAGTCCAAAGAGGGCTTTGATGGATGGAATGTTGGGCTTTACGGGAGGTGTTATGGTCGCTGCGAGTTTTTGGAGTCTTTTGGCACCAGGCATTGAAATGAGTCCCGGTGACGGTTTTGTTAAGGTGATTCCAGCAGCTGTCGGCTTTTTAATGGGTGCTGCCTTTATTTTTGGGCTCGATAAAATTTTACCCCATTTGCACATCAATTTTAAAATGGACGAAGCGGAAGGCGTAAAGACGCCCTGGCACCGCACCACGCTACTGGTCTTGGCCATTACCTTGCACAATATTCCCGAAGGATTGGCGGTAGGTGTCCTATTTGGGGGTGTTGCTTCTGGCTTTGAGGGCGCAACCATTGGTGGTGCTGTAGCTTTGGCCTTGGGTATCGGTTTGCAAAATTTCCCTGAGGGTTTTGCCGTTGCCGTACCAATGCGCAGGCATGGCCTCAGTCGAAGAAAAAGTTGGATGTACGGTCAGGCCTCGGCCTTGGTAGAACCCATTGCAGGGGTATTGGGGGCTTGGGCCGTTCTTACTTTTGAGCCAATACTTCCTTATGCCCTTTCGTTTGCCGCGGGTGCCATGATTTTTGTGGTGGTGGAGGAGGTGATTCCCGAGACCCAACAAGACAAATACACCGATATCGCCACAATGGGCTTTATCGGTGGATTTATAATTATGATGACACTGGATGTAGGACTGGGGTAAATGCTATCCCCCAATCAAATCAAAAACACCCTTGGTCAAGAACTGATCAGTTTCGGTTAGTCCTGTTGAGATGATTTCGGTATGCCCACCATAGGTATTGCCTTGTTTTACGGCAACACGTTCAAAGGTGTATCCCCCCCCTTCTTTATTCACCAATTTAAGTACGTAGGAGGTGCCCTCTGATTCAATTACCGCTTCTTCCGGTAAAGAGAGGGTTTTGATGGTGTCCGTCATAATTTTGGCATCCACGAACATGCCTGGGAGGAAGTTTGCCTCTTCCTCGTGTTCCAAGTGCCCATGTACCTTAATGGATCTTTTGGCATCGTCAATTGAGGTGCCCACCAAATAAACTTCTGCATTAAAGGCTTCTTCGGATGCTTCTGGAATCCTGAACTGGATTTTCTGCCCTTTTTTCACCTTTAGGATATCCTTTTCAAAAACCGTGAGCTCCAAGTGTACATGTTCATTGCTCACAATCTCCAAAATCTCGGTAGCTGGGGAAACATAGCTTCCCTTGGCCACATTCATTTTTGTGATGCTTCCCGAGATAGGGGCATAAATGGCCGCTTGTGATGTAATGTTGCCCTGCTCTACATTACTGGGTGATATGTTCAGCATTTGCAATTGCTCCCGCAAGCCTTGGTAACGGGCCTTGGCTGTTTCATAATTACTCTTGGCCTGAAGAAAGTTCTTTTGCGAGGCGATTTTTTCTTCAAAAAGGGTTTGGTTTCTTTCAAACTCGGCTTTTAAATAATCCAATTGAGTGAAAATCTCTAGATATTCTTGCTGCATCTTTAGGAATTCCTGACTTTCCAGAACCACTAAAAGCTGTCCCTTTTTTACTTGGTCACCGACCAATAATGCGGTTTTTTTTACGAAACCACCCATAAAGGCCGTTACACTAGCCCGGTTTTCGGGCGGTACATCTATCATCCCAGAAGTCTCCACCATTTTGGGGAAGGTTCTTTTTTCCATTGGACCAATAGTGAGGTCATTGGTGTCGAATTGATCTTGTGTGACCACGATTCCTGTTTCTTCTTCTTGCCCTTCGGAAACAGATTCTTTGTTGTTTTTATTGCCACAGCCCATCAATAGAAGGAAAACAGCGGCTATTTGAATTATATTTTTCATTGTTATAATGTTATTGTCAAGTAATTAATGGCGATTACAGTTTGATTGTATTGGTTGAGCACATCCAAATAATTGAGTTGGATGTCGTATGCGTTTTCCAAACTTTGAATGTATTGGAAAAAGTCGATTTCCCCGTTTTGAAAGTTTCCAGAGGCCGCTTTCAAAATCTGATCGGAAAGTTGACCGCCTTCATCTTCGTAATAGGACAGTTCCTTGGCCTGTTGTTCCAATTGTCCCAACAAGGTTTTGTAACGCTGGTTCATCGCAACGGTAATTTCGGTATTCTGCATTTCCGTGATTTTGGTCTGGATCTTGGACGATTTCACCTTGCTACTGTGTCCAAAAAAGAAAAGGGGAATACGAACACCCAGCTGAATACCGTAGAGCGATGTTCCCAAGCCCTTGTTGGTCCCTTGAAAATACTCCAGGTTCAGGTCGGGCAGCAATCTATTTTCCTCCAGACTCTTTTGGGCATTGCTCAGTTCTTGGCGGTTGTCCAAAAAGGAAGTTTCCGTTTCCAACATTCCTTGCGCATTCAACACCCTAAGTTTTTGTGGTTCTTCATCCACAATTTCCAAGGTGTCCTCAATTTGCACCAAGCTCACAATCTGATTATAGGTGGTGAGTAGTTGCTGCTTTATTTTGGAATAGGTGTTCATGATTTGCCGTTGCTTGGCCGTAGCCGTTACCTTTTCCAGATAATTGGTCTCCCCGAGTTCAAAACGTCGGTTGGCTGCGTGCGCAAATTTGCTGTAAATACTATCCAACGTACTATAAAGCTTTGCTTTTTGGTTCAAGGTCTGGTATTGGTAGTACGCAATACTCAGGTTTTGGTACAGTTGCTTCTTTTTTATTTCGAACGATGATTTTTGAAGCTCATAGTTCGATTTTTGAAGCCTATTTTTTGCACCGTACACTGTAGGAAACTCAAACTGCTGCTGTGCCCCAAAAACTTTAAGTGGGGCTCCGTTCAAGGCTAGATTGTTCTCATCATATTGGTAGTAAACATCCGTTTTGTCAAACATAAAAGCGGTTCCTTTGAGGGTTTCCGCCTGATCTACCAGTAAGGATTCTGCTCGGATTCCCTTATTGTTTTCAAGGCAAAGAGCCATTAAATCTTCCAAATCCAATTTGGTTTGGGAAAATCCTGAAACTGAAATCAACAGCAGTATGACGGTCAATGTGTTCTTTTTCATCATTTTACGTTCTTTCCTTCTTTTTCTCATCCCACGGAATTTAATGTTGTGGGTGTACGCATATAAAACAGGCAATACCACCAAAGTGAGTAGGGTTGCCGTTACCAATCCACCGATGACCACTGTGGCCAAAGGTCGCTGTACCTCGGCCCCGGCATTGGTGGAAACCGCCATGGGCAAGAAACCTAGGGCAGCTGCAGAGGCGGTCAACAACACGGCACGGAGCCTATCTTTGGTACCTTGTTTGATCAAATCTTCCATAGAATTGAAATCACTGCCCTTCAGTTCCTTAAAATGTTCAATGAGCACAATGCCGTTCAGTACCGCGATACCAAAAAGAGCTATAAATCCAACTCCAGCGGAAATGCTAAAAGGCATGTCCCTTAACCAAAGTAATAGAACCCCTCCAACGGCAGATAATGGAATGGCCGAGAAAATGAGCAAGGCTTCTTTAACAGAACCAAAAGCAAAATAGAGCATGATAAAGATGAGCAACAAGGCAATGGGTACGGCAACCATCAACCTGGCTTTCGCATTTTGAAGATTTTCAAACTGGCCACCGTAGGTGATGGTGTAGCCAGGTGGTAATGTGATGTTTTCGTTGACCAAGAGTTGCACATCGTCCACCACAGATTGAAGGTCTCGGTTCCTTACGTTGATACCGACAACGATTCTTCTTTTTGTATCGTCACGGGAGATTTTTGCCGCACCTTTTTGGTAGGTGATATCAGCCAGCTCGCTCATGGGAATTTTTCCACCGTTGGGAATATCAACATAAAGGTTTTTTAAGTTGGAAATATCCTGACGGTTTGCAGCATCCAACCGAACGGCCATATCAAACTGTCGTTCGCCCTCAAATACACTACCTACCACTTTTCCTGCGAATCCCATCGAAATCATTTCGTTGAGGTCTGCTATGTTGAGTCCGTGGCGTGCAATTTTGGCCCTGTCAAAGGAAACGTTCATTTGCGGAAGACCTTCCACTTTTTCCACAACAATATCGGATGCTCCCTCCACATTTTGGATGAGATCTTTGATTTCGTTGGCCTTTTTGTTCAAGGTTTCCAAGTTTTCCCCAAAAATCTTGATGGCAATATCGGCCCGGACCCCGGTAATCAATTCATTGAATCGCATTTCAATGGGTTGGGTGAATTCAACCTCCATTCCCGGAATTACGGTGAGGGCTTCTTTGAATTTGTCCGCTAATTCATCCTTGGTTTTGGCCGAAACCCATTCATCTTTAGGTTTTAGAGTGATAATTACATCGCTTTCTTCCATGGACATGGGGTCGGTGGGCACTTCCGCGGCACCGATACGGCTTACTACTTGTTTTACTTCGGGAAACTGATTCAATAAAATTTTCTCGATCTTGGTGGTCGTCTCAACCGTTTTTGCAAGCGATGTACCCGTCTTTAGTATGGGTTGAATCACAAAATCACCTTCATCTAAAGTGGGCACAAATTCGCCTCCCATGGAAGAGAACAGTAAAACAGCTCCCACCAACAATGCGGCCGCTAATGAAAGCACCAATTTTTTACTTTTCATAGCCCATTCGATGACAGGCCCATATTGCTTATTGATCCAGTTGACCAAACGTGTGGAGATGCTTTTTGCAGATTCTTTGGATGGCTTCAGGAACATGGCCGAAGCAACGGGCACATAAGTAAAACACAAAAGAATTGCCCCTAACAAGGCAAAGCTAAACGTTAGGGCCATAGGCTTGAACATTTTGCCCTCTACACCGCTCAGTGAAAGAATAGGGATAAATACAATCAAGATGATAAGCTGCCCAAAGACTGCGGAGTTCATCATTTTCGTGGCACCTTCCAATGTTATGGTATCCTTGATGGCTTGCGTTTCATTTTTCCCCAGATTGGCAAGCTGTACTTTCTTTTGGGTAATTTGGAAAGCAATGTATTCCACAATGATGACCGCACCATCTATAATGATACCGAAATCAATCGCACCAAGGCTCAACAAGTTGGCATCCACACCAAAAAGGTTCATCAAGGTCAGTGCGAACAGCAAACATAGTGGAATTACCGATGCCACTACAAGGCCCGAACGCCAGTTGCCCAAGAGCAAGACCACCACAAAAATGACGATCAAGCAACCCAATATCAAGTTCTCGGTCACGGTAAAAGTGGTTCTGCCAATAAGCTCGCTTCGATCCAGAAAAGGGTTGATGTAAACGCCTTCGGGCAGTGATTTGGAAATGGCTGCAACTCGTTCCTTAACGGCTTCGATTACCCGTTTGGAATCTGCATCCTTCAGCATCATAATTTGCCCCAGGACTTTTTCACCCTCACCGTTTCCGGTTATCGCACCAAAGCGCGGGGCACTACCAAAACCTACTTCGGCAAGGTCCTTAATATATATAGGGATGCCATTTCTGGTGGTTACCACAATGTTTTCAATATCGGAGAGGCTGCTCACCAAACCTTCGCCTCGAATAAAATAGGCTTGGTTCACTTTTTCGATATAGCCACCACCGGTAACACTGTTGTTTTTTTCCAATGCCGTGAAAACCTCCCTGGCGGTAATATTGAAGGCGTTCAATTTTTGGGTTTGAATGGCCACTTCGTATTGTTTGAGATGACCTCCCCAGGTGTTGACCTCCACAACACCGGGAATTCCGGAAAGTTGTCGTTTTACGATCCAATCTTGGATGGTCCTGAGTTCCGTTGCATTGTATTGATCCCTATATCCGGGCTTCACATCCAAAATGTATTGATAGATTTCGCCCAATCCAGTGGTGATCGGCCCCATTTCTGGGCTTCCAAATCCTTCAGGTATTCGGCTTGATGCAGATTTTATCTTTTCTGCGATAAGTTGTCTGGGCAAATATGTCCCCATATCATCCTCAAAGACGATGGTGACCACCGAAAGGCCAAACTTGGACACGGAACGGATTTCCTTAACGCCCGGTAAATTTGCCATTTCAAGCTCAACAGGGTAAGTGACAAACTTCTCCATATCTTGTGTGGACAAGCTTCTTGATGTTGTTATTACCTGAACTTGGTTGTTGGTGACATCGGGAACAGCCCCAATGGGTATTTGTGATAGTGAGTATAACCCAACTAGGGCTATAGCCGCTGTAAAGAGAAGAACAATGAACTTGTTCCTTATACTAAAGTTGATAATTTTTGAAAACATGATTCATAGAAATGATAGCATTATTAATATGGAATAAGGCCTGCTAAAAAGGTGTTCAGCAAAGCTGAAAAACTATGAACTATGCGAATTTAGGCGGCTGGAAAGGGCCATCTCCCCAAATCAGGGAGTAGAATATTTGATAATGAAAATTGCCTTTAGTGGTAACGGGAATCTCAGAGCGTGAATTGATAAAATTATCTGACCCTAGAACAAAAACCAAAGGCTGCGCACATTGGGTTTGATGCTGAAAAGGTAGCTTCTCATGTTCTTTCTGTTCCTCTTGATGTTTTTCGCTGTGTGAAGCCTTGAGTTCCCCGTAATGCTTGGAAACAAAAACCATAAAATTATCACCATATTCCTCGTTGTGGAATTGGTAGTGCTCAACAAGTTGCCCAAGTTCAACCAAATCCTTAAAATGGATGTTGACGCTTTGGAGCAAAATGAGCAATGCGGTACCTATGATAACTATTTTATTCATCCTAGCACTGTAAAATTACGAATAATACGTTGCAGGATAAACACTTGGGGTCAATTTAGAATGAGTCTCATTTTTAAAAACCATGAGGCCCTACTGGGCCTCGATAGTTGAAATTCCGTTATCTTTTAAAACAGTGTTTACTTTGGGCAGGTCTTTTTCAAGTATGTTGTTGAGTTTGGCCATATGACCGTCCAATTCCTCCGTGAACTCATCAAAAACCACATAAGCAGCATCCGTTGGTCTGGCATCACCGGTCTCAATACTGCGTTGCAACGCGTTGAATCTATTGTTCAGCTTTATGGGAAAGTTCAAAGGGTCCTGTCCCGATTGGTTTTTGGTTTGATAGAGATCTTCTTCTATTTCGGTCAGGCTTTCCATAAAATCTTCGGATAGGTTTTTAAACTTTCTGCTGGAAACACCTTTGCCCAAACTATCCAATTGTTTGCGGATACTTCTGATTTTGATTACCGCTTCGTTGGCGGTGGTGGCTTTCTCCGTGATTTTGGAAGCCAATTCAAACTGTTCTTGAAGGTCTTGCGCGGTCACTCCCTTTAAATTTGGGTTCATCGTAATCTTGAAAGGAGCGGTTTCCACCACTTCATCACCTATTTTCATATTGATTTTATAAGTTCCCAATGGTGCTATTGGACCTCTATCGGCCTTGGCGCCCCAGATAATAATGCCGTCAAATGTAGTGGGGCCCGGGTAGCGAAGGTTCCATGCAAAGTTGTTCAACCCTTTTGCCGTGGTGGGTTTGGTGCTGGCATTTCCGCCCCACCAAGAGGACTCGGCCTTTTCTTCATATTTGGGTTTATTTCCTCCAAAAGAATCGATAAGATTGTCATTGGCATCCAAAATTTCAAAGGTAATGGTGTCCACTTGCTCCTGAAGGTGGTACTGGAAAGTGGCATCATAAATGCCCCTGATGGCATCTGTGGGTTTGAATAGTGTTTGTTTTTTGTTCATCAATTCTTCTGAATATTCTCGGAACGGTTGAATATCATCCAAAATCCAAAAACCTCTACCATGGGAGCCCAGCACCACATCGTTGTCCTTGATGACCAGATCCCGGATGGGGGTGTCAGGCAAGTTCAATTGAAGCGATTGCCATTGTTCACCATCGTTTATGGAGAAATAAACCCCATGTTCGGTAGCTAGGAACAATAGCCCTTTCCTTTGGTGGTCTTCCCGAATGGCACGGGCAAAATGCCCGGATGCTATTCCGGTGATGATCTTGGTCCATGTTTTTCCATAATCATGCGTTTTGAAGACATAAGGCTCCCTGTCATCCACTTGGTACCTGTTGGCGGCCACATATAAGGTTCCAGGATTGTGAATGGATTCATCAATAATGCTCACCCTTGAAAACTTTGGCAAAGCTTCAGGAGTAATATCGGTCCAGTTTTTACCACCATCGCGGGTAATGTGGATTTTTCCATCGTCCGATCCTGCCCAGATGGTGTTGATATCATGATTGGATGGTGCCAAAGCAAACACCGTGGCATAGATTTCTGGCCCGTTCATGTCCATGGTGATCACACCTCCTGTTTTGCCCAAGGTTTCCGGGTCGGCATAGGTAAGATCTGGACTGATTTTTTCCCAAGTCTGCCCATCGTTGGTAGTCTTCCAAACGTGCTGCGAACAAGTGTACATTACATTGGGGTCTTTTGGTGCGAACATGATGGGGAAGGTCCATTGCCAACGTTCCGGGAGGGCACTTGCTGGCTCTCCGGAGAAAAACCGTGGATACACCTGAATATCCCTGACCTGTCCATTGCTCCGGTCATATCTTGTGAGCAAAGCTCCTTGGCTTCCCGCATAAAAAATATCTGGGTTGGTAGGGCTTTGGGTGATCCAACCACTTTCACCACCCCCCACGGCATAGTACCATCCGTGGTTGGGTCCGCGAGCTTGCATGAAATCCCATCCATCGCTCGGCATGGCCAAGGTAGAATTGTCCTGTTGCGCTCCCACTACATGATAGGGGACATCGCTGGTGGCCATTACATGATAAAATTGTGAGGTGGGATAGTCCTGCTCGGTCCACGTTTTACCTCCGTTTATACTTACTACACCACCCCCATCGTTGGAACTTATCATCCTATCGGGATTATTGGGGTCGATCCAAAGATCATGATTATCGCTGTGGGGCACTTCAATTTCAGTGTCGAAGGTTTTGCCACCATCCGTAGATTTAAAGAAACCAACGTTCAACCCATAAACCACATCTTTATCCTTTGGGTCGGCATAAATTCTGGAATAGTAAAAGGCGCGTTGCCTCAATTTGCGTTCGTTGTTGGTGAGTTCCCACGTTTTTCCTGCATCATCCGAACGGAAAACACCGCCTTCATTGGCCTCTACAATGGCCCAAACCCGGTTGGAGTCCACAGGGGAAACCGTTACCCCAATTTTACCAATAGGCCCCTTGGGCATCCCCGGGTTTTGGGTAAGGTCGGTCCACGTTTCACCACCGTCGGTGGATTTCCATAATTTACAATCTGGTCCGCCACCCCACATTTTCCAAGCTTTCCTGTACACTTGCCATGTGCTGGCATACAAGATATTGGGATTATTTCGATCTATGATCAAATCAGCAGCACCCGCTTTGTCACTGACATACAATACTTTTTTCCAAGTTTTACCTCCGTCTGTGCTTTTGAACACGCCGCGTTCCTCATTTTCGCCATACGGATGCCCAAGAGCTGCCACATAAACAATATTTTCGTTGGTGGGGTCTACTCGAACCCTTGAAATGGCTTGGGTTTCTTCCAAACCAAGGTGGGTCCAAGTCTTTCCACCATCCGTTGTTTTATAAACCCCATCGCCTTGGGTAATGCTTCCCCGCAATTGGGTTTCGCCCATTCCAATGTAAACCACATCGGGATTGGTTTCAGCAACCGCAACGGCACCCACGGAGGAACTTGATATCTGCCCATCGGTCACACATTCCCAAGTATTTCCACCGTCTATGGTTTTCCATAAACCGCCTCCAGTGGCACCAAAATAGTATTCGTTGGGTCTGGAAGGGCTTCCAGCACACCCCAAGGTTCTACCTCCACGATCGGGGCCGATATTCCGCCATTCAAAACCGCTATAAAAACTGGTGTCAACAGCTATGGTATTTTGGGCATTTTGTATTTGAACAAGAAACATTGAAAGGAGACAAGGGAGAAATACCCGCATCTTCATTGAGGTTGGTTGAGATTTCATCATGGAATTTTGAGTTGAGTCGTTAGTCAAAACCCCAATTTACTCAAACTTTTTGAATTGGATGGGTGCTCCCATCATAGTTCTGGATCGTCATAATTGAGTCCAGGTGGATTAAAGAGTCCCCAACGGTCCAACGTGTAGTTCCAAGGGTCAAAAGTTTGTACCCATTCGGCAAATAAGATTCTGAATTCCTCAATTTCTTTTCGCAACAACTCAAGATACTCGGTATGTTTGAAACCCCACATTTCCAGCCCTGAACAGCCAGTCTGGATTTCGTGGGCGGCTTTTCTGATTAGGGTGGCGTTTTCCATACGGATGGCATAGAGATCACCTCCCTCGGCCCCTGCAATTTTGGGGCAAATGAGCATGGCATCGTTCCGCAGTTGTTCGGCGTGGTGACGCAACAGGCCCAATTCCGTTTCTTCGAGAGACGCATACTCCTCCTCATCATTTACCAAGGAAGCAATTTTATCAGCTAGGTCAAAAATGAGCCACCCTTTTTTGTAAATGGGCATTTTTTCAAATTCCTCGCTGCTTTTGCCGGGTTCATCATTGTCTTCAAACATGGTTTTTTAGTGATTTAACTGTTGTAAAATTAGCCCGTAATCGTGCTGGAGATCTTCATGAAGTGTGGGTATTTTTTTTCGGATGTAGTCCAATTGTCGGCTATACAGATTATGGAGTGCCATATTTTTGCGAATGGAAGGGGTAAAGGCATTCAGTTTTTGGCAGAAATATAGGAGCAGTTCCACTTCCGTTGCCTTATTTCCAGAGTAGCGAATGTACTTTTTGATGGTGCGAAGTATTTTCCGAACACTTTTTTTGATGTAGAAGTAGCTTTTGATGTTGATTTCAGCAAACATTCCATCCACCTCTTCTTTTACGGTTTCAATATAACCTTCCTCATTGTCAGCCTCAAAAAGCAAATAGGTGAGCAGTTCCTTGTTCTCTTTTTTGAATCGGGCCAAGCGCAAGCAGAGTTGCAACACCTCATCTTGGGATTTAAACTGGAGTTCCTTTTTCAATTGGGCAACGGTGGCAGCCTTCATAGATTAACTTCTTAGGTATGATGCTCCGTTCACATCGATGATAGTCCCTGAAGAGTAGGCCGCTCCGTCCGAAGCCAAAAACAAAATGGCATGGGCCACTTCCTCTGGACGGGCCATTCGCTTAAAGGGGGATTCACGGAGGAGATTTTCACGTTCTTCAGGGGTGAGGGTCTTTGCTGCCATTTCGGTTTCTGTAAATCCAGGGGCAACGACCCCAACATAAATATTGTGTGGCGCCAATTTTTTGGCCAAGGATTGACTCATGGAATTCAACGCAGCTTTGCTGGCCCCGTAAGCAGGCTTGGTGGGCTCGCCACGGAAAGCTCCCCGCGAGGAAACATTCACAATATGTCCGCCACCCGATTTTATCATGGCCTGAGCACCCCAATAACAAAGATTGGCCGCAGCAAAGAGGTTGGTTTCAAAGGTCTTTTCCCAAGCGGTGGTCCAATGGTCAAAATCCACCGAATCAATTTCATGAAAAATGGAAATCCCTGCGTTGTTCACTAACACGTCCAATTGGCCATAGGCTTTTACAAAATCTTCAATAAGGGCTTTGGTTTCCTTTTTTTGGGAAATGTCCCGTTTAAAAAGTTGATGGCCTTCCCCGGGCAGCTCCTTCAAAGTGAGTTGGGCCGCTTCATCATTGCTTCTATAATTGAGACCCACTTTGGCCCCTTTTTGGGCAAAGGCGATGGCCGTGGCTTTTCCGATGCCTCGGGAGGCCCCAGTGATGAAAACATTTTTATTGGTAAAATCCATACTATTAAATTGCTTTTCAAAGATAATAGGAAAGTATCGTCTTGAATCCTAAATGGAATTGCATTACTTTTAAAAACTTCAAAAATCAGAACAATGCGTAAACTACTTCTTTTACTTTTCCTTGGAATGATGGCTCAGTTTTCAACCGCACAGGACAAAAACTTTTCCTATCTCGACATTTTTGACCTTCAATATGCATCCGATCCACAAATTTCACCTGATGGGGAGTGGGTGGTTTACCGAAGAATGGGTTTTGATATTATGAACGATGGTTCTGCTGGCAACCTTTGGTTGATCAAGGCTGATGGGAGTCAAAACCAAAAACTTACGGCAAGGGAAGTAAATGAAAGTAATCCCCGGTGGTCCCCAAGCGGAGACCGTATTGCATTCACCAGCAGCACGGATGAAGGTTCGGAAATCTATATGTATTGGGTAGGGACAGGCAAGGTGGCCAAGTTGACGCAACTGCCTTTTAGTCCAAGTTCGTTGACATGGTCCCCAGATGGGACAGAACTGGCTTTTTCCATGAATGTTCCACAGGACCCGCCTGTCATTGCCAAGATTCCGGCCAAGCCGAAAGGGGCAAAATGGGAGGAAGCACCAAGGATTACCGATCGTTTGTATCATGAAGCTGATGGTAGGGGATACATTGCGCCCGGATTCAACCACATTTTTGTTGTTCCGGCCAATGGTGGTGCTCCCCGTCAAGTCACTTCGGGGGATTGGCATCATAGAGGAACGCTGTCTTGGGGTAAGGATGGATCAAAAATTTACTTTTCGGCCAATAGGGTGGAGGATTGGGAATACCGTTTCCGAAATAGTGAGATCTATTCCGTGGAAGTGGAAACCGGAAAAATTGAAGCTTTGACTGACCGCAACGGTCCAGATAGTGACCCGCAGGTATCGCCAGATGGAAAATATATTGCTTATGTAGGGTATGAGGATAAAATACAGGCCCACCAAACAGATAAGCTGCACATCATGAATAGTGATGGTAGCAACCAACGTGTTATTTCCGAAGGTTTGGATCGCTCAGTTTCCGATATTCAATGGAATGCCAAGGGGGATGGATTGTATGTGTACTATGATGACAAAGGAAATGGCAAAGTGGGACTGATTTCCCTGGATGGAAAGACCACTAAGCTTGTAGATAATGTGGGGGGCACCACCTTGGGAAGACCCTATTCAGGAGGATCCTACAGTGTTTCAAACGATGGGACAATTGCCTTCACACAAACCCGACCTGAATACCCTGCTGATTTGGCCATCCTAAAACCACGATCCAAAAACCCAAATAGGATTACCAGTTTGAACAATGCGCTGCTCAATTATAGGGATTTGGGGAAAGTGGAGGAAATTTGGTACAAGTCTTCAGTGGATGGCCGAGATATTCAAGGGTGGGTGGTGTATCCGCCAAATTATGATGAGAATAAAAAATATCCCTTTATGGTGGAGAATCACGGCGGGCCCATAGCCAATTACGGCGACCGATTTTCCATTGAAATGCAGTTGTATGCCTCGGCTGGCTATATTGTATTCTATCCAAATCCAAGAGGGAGTACCAGTTATAGCGAGGAGTTTGCCAATTTGCTGTACAACAACTATCCCGGAGAGGATTACAACGATGTCATGGACGGAGTGGACTTTTGTATTCAAAAAGGTATTGCCCATGAAGACCAATTGTTCGTGACCGGAGGTAGTGCCGGAGGGATTATGTCGGCCTGGATCATTGGGAAGAATAATCGTTTTGAGGCAGCTGTGGTGGCCAAACCCGTTATGAACTGGATCAGTAAAACCTTGACGGCCGACAACTATTTTTATTATGCTGAAAACAGATACCCGGGCCAGCCATGGGAAAATTTTGAAGGCTATTGGAAATTTTCACCCCTTTCGCTCGTTGGTAATGTACAGACCCCGACGATGGTGATGGTGGGCATGAACGATTTGCGCACCCCGCCCAGTGAGGCCAAACAACTGTACCATGCGCTTAAACTTCGGAAAATTGAGACCGTTTTGGTTGAAATTCCGGGAGCGGGCCATGGCATTGCCAACAAACCGAGCAATTTAATGACCAAAGTGGCCCATACCATTGCCTGGTTCGATAAGTTTAGAACAGATAAAGAAAATGAATAGGAAAAAAAGACATTGGCTGTGGAACGTACTCATTGTTCTTACACTGATAGTCTGTTTGCTTGCCTTTGTGGCCCACTACAAAAATTGGTACAAAGTTGAAGAAGGGGAATTCAAGATTTTCTCAGGGATTTACCGTCAAAATATTCCAATTACGGAAATAGATAGTGTCCTATTCGTGGAGAAACTGCCCGAAATGGAGCGCTCGTCCGGATTTTCATGGTTGGCCAAGGAAAAGGGCGTTTTCAAGGACTCCATTCATCAGACCAAGGTCTATGTTTTTGTGGATGATCTACGGCAACAGAAAATTAAACTGGTGCACCACGATACCCTTAAAATGTACTTTAATGCGCAAGATAGCGTGGAGACCCAAAAAATATATGCTATTTTGCAATCCAAAATGATGGACAGCCTCAAAAACCGTTAATTGAAATTTTCATCACTAATAGTAACCTAGCTATGAAAATGATTTTTATTGGGATTTTGTGGTTCCCCATGTCGCTTTTGGCTCAAAACACAATTTCGGTCCATGTAAAAAATGTGGATTCCGCCCAAGGCGATGTTAATGTGGCCTTGTATGATTCGGATGAAACCTTTTTATCTTTTGATGGGGTTCTTAAGACTAGCAGTGCCCCGGCCCATAAAGGAATTGTGACTTTACAAATAGTGGATTTGCCCATTGGGGAATATGCTCTGGCCGTATTCCACGATGAAAACGGAAATGGCAAGTTGGACACCAATTGGTTGGGCATCCCCAAGGAAAAAGTAGCTTTTTCCCGAGCTAAAATGAAAATGTTTGGGCCACCCAAATTCAAGGAATGTACTTTTCGGGTGACCTCGGACCATGAGATCAGTATTGATCTATAAATCTTAAAAGTTGTCAATTCGATTTTTTTCACAAGTAAAAAAAACTTGAACTGACATTACTTTTTTACTTTCACATTGGATTAAAAAGCAATAGAACTATGGAAACCATTTTTTTGACGCAGCTTATGGGAGCCGTTTACGGTCTGTTGGCTGTACTATTTGGTGCTTTTGGCGCACATGCCCTAAAAAAGAAATTGACCCCTGAACTGCTCCATAGTTTTGAGACCGGGGTCAAATATCAAATGTACCATGCCATTGTGCTGTTGGTACTGGGCTTTAACCTCAGTTTTGACCGACCCCTGGATTCGGCCATCGCCAATTGCTTCATTTTTGGAACACTTTTGTTCTCTTTCAGCATTTATGCTTTGTGTTGGAGTGCTGCCAAAGGTGAAAAGATGCGATTCTTGGGACCAGTTACTCCAATTGGTGGACTGCTTTTAGTGATTGGATGGGCTTTGTTGCTCTATTCTTTTATTGGGTCGTTGCTTTGATAAAAAAAAGGTTTATGGATGGGAAGGGAAAGACATAAAATAGAATAAGCATCAGCTGCAACCACAATTATCCTCTCCGCAGGATTTGGAACCCTTCTTTTTTCCGTGGATCAAGGATTTGGGCAAGAGAAACTTCCAGACCAAATAGCCCACGGCCACTGCCAAAGTAATGTAGACCAAAATGTGCTGTACAGATTCCATTAACTTATGATTTGATAGGCCGCTAAAGCTACAAGATACGCAAATACACTCATAAATGCCAGTTGCAACAGGGGCCATTTCCAAGAGTTGGTCTCCCGTTTTACAATGGCCAAAGTGCTCATACATTGCATCGCGAAGGCATAAAACAGCATCAACGAAATCCCCGAAGCCATATTGAACAGGGGTTTGCCCGATGCATCCAATTCTGCAGCCATTCTATTTTTTATGGTCTCCTCTTCATCGCTTCCCACACTGTAGATGGTGGCCAAGGTTCCCACAAACACCTCTCGGGCCGCAAAGGAGGTCAAGACTGCAATGCCAATTTTCCAATCGTAGCCCAAGGGTCTTACCAAAGGTTCAAATGCTTTTCCGGCCTGACCAATATAAGAGTGTTCCAACTTATAACTGGCAATCTCCTGGGCCTTTGCCCTTTCCGTTAAGTCGTTCGTTATGGCCTGAATGGAATCTTGTACTTGCTCGGAGTCAATGTTCTCGTTTTCTGATTCCACATCTTGCACATAGGAATTGACATGGTTCTGAATGTAATTTTTACTGTAGGTGGACAGCCCTTGTTCCTCAATTCGTTCCGTAACAATGCGCTCCGCATTCCTGAAGTCTTCCGAATACCCATTGGATCCCAAAAACCAAAGGACAATGGAAATGGCCAAAATGATTTTCCCTGCACCCAACACAAAGCTTTTGGTTTTTTCCAATACGGTGTAGGCCACATTTTTTACCAAGGGTAATCGGTAGGTGGGCATCTCCACCATAAAAAGGGACCGACTTTTTATTTTCAAGATCTTGTTCAGGGCCATTGCAGATACCAGAGCCATGCCAAAGCCAATCAGGTATAGAAGCATTAAGGTCAATGCTTGATAGCTAAGTCCCAACAAAGAGCCTTCGGGAATCACAAGGGCGATCAAAATAAGATACACGGGCAATCGGGCCGAACAAGTGGTAAATGGCGTAACCAAAATAGTGATGAGCCGTTCCTTCCAATTTTCTATGGTACGTGTGGCCATGATGGCGGGGATCGCACAAGCATTCCCCGAAATGAGGGGAACCACACTTTTTCCGCTCAATCCAAATGGGCGCATTAATCGGTCCATTAAAAAGACCACCCGGCTCATGTACCCGGATTCTTCCAATAGCGATATGAACAGGAACAAAAAGGCGATTTGTGGAATAAAAATGACAATGCCACCGATACCGGCAAGGATTCCTTCGGCCAACAGATCCGTGAAAACTCCGGGGGGCAAGGTATTTTTGATCCACTCACTGGCATTGGCAAACTGCGCATCAATAAAATCCATCGGATAGGAGCTCCATTCAAAAATAGCCTGAAAAATCAGCAATAGAATGGCAAAGAAAATCACATAACCAAATATCTTATGGGTAAGGATTTTGTCTATGGAAGCACGCAGCCCTTTGGCGGCCATTATGTCGACCTTGTAGGTTTCCTTGAGGGTATTGTTGATGAACTGATAGCGCAACACCGTCTCCTTGTGCTGTAGTTTTTTGAGCTCTTCCTTGGATTTAGTGGAAAAGGAAGTGGCATCCTCAATTTGCTTTTTCTCTATGGGCATGAAGTTGACATCTTGGGTGATGACCAACCATAATTTGTAGAGATCTTCCTTTGGAAAGGTTTTTTGCAACCGATCAAAATACTCAGGAGCGATCCTTGTTGTATTTACATTGGGAGCGGTGGACAAGCTTTTGTAGTCGGCAATGAGCTCTTTGATACGATCTATGCCCATACCTTTCCTGGTGCTGACCAGGGCAATTTTGGTGTCGAGTTTTTTCTCCATGGCCTCAACGTCTATGGAGATACCTTTTCGCGACATCCGATCGGACATGTTGATGACCAAAATGGTGGGAATGCGTAGGTCTTTGATCTGTGTAAAGAGCAAAAGGTTTCTCTTTAGATTTTCCACATCACTGATAACGATGGCCACATCAGGATAATCCTTGTCATTTTTATTGAGGAGGAGTTCCACCACCACACTCTCATCCAAAGAGGTGGTGTTGAGGCTGTACGTTCCGGGAAGATCAAGAATATGGGCCTTTACCCCTCTGGGCAGTTTGCAGATGCCTTCCTTTTTTTCAACCGTGATGCCGGGATAGTTGCCCACCTTTTGTTTGAGGCCGGTAAGTTGGTTGAAAACTGAGGTTTTTCCGGTATTGGGATTACCGACCAGGGCAACGTTAATGTTTTTACTCATAGGCCAGAGGTGTCTTCAACAATGTCCAGCTCAATAAGTTGTGCCAAAGATCGTCTAATGGCAATGTGACTTCCGCTTAAATTGATGTAAATGGGGTCTTTCAGTGGGGCAACTTGAACCAGTTCAACACTGTTGCCCGGCAAGCAGCCCAGTTCCAACAGTTTTATGGGAAGAACGTGCTCCGAAAAATCCTTTATAATTCCCTTTTGTCCGTATATCAAATCCGCTACCGTTGCCACTAAACTTATTTAGATTGAATTTAATTAAGGGCAAAAATAAGTAAAAAAGACAAAACAGAATCCTAAAATGGAAAGAAAGGTTAGGTCTATTCCGCATAACTGTCCTTAAGGATTTTAAGGTCTTGGAGCAGTTTATTGATTTCCTCGGGATTGGTGCCGTCGTAAAAGCCCCTGATTCTTCGCTCTTTATCCACTAGGATGAAGTTTTCGGTATGGATCATGTCGTAGGGACCACCATCGCCATCGGTTTTTACGGCCAAATACGATTTTCGGGCCATTTCATAGATCTGTTTTTTATCACCCGTCACCAAGTTCCATTTGCTGTCCACCACACCTTTTTCCAACGCATACTTTTTTAGTTGCGGTACGGAATCGATCACCGGGGTAACGGAATGGGAAAGCAACAATACTTCATCATCATCTAGAATGGTCTCCTGAATGTCGGCCATATTCTTGGTCATGATGGGACATATACTGGGGCAGGTGGTAAAGAAGAAATCGGCCACGTAAATTTTGTCCTTGTAATCGTCTTGGGTGATGGTCTTGCCGTTTTGGTTGATAAATTTAAAATCCGCAATGCGGTGATATTTCTTTTTATAGTGGAGTGTGCTGTCCACCAAAGTGGGATCCACCATGGAAGGTTGGTACACCGGAAGCATCTTTTTGGGTTGTAGGGCATTGTAGAACAAATAGATGATCACGGCCGAAAGGCACAGCAAGACAATTCCAAAAAGCCTGTATTTTGCAAAAAAGGATTTCACATTACAAAATTACGCTCGCTGACAGGATTCATCAAGAGAAAAGCCAAGTTTTGTTGCCAAAACTTTCTTAAAACCTACTACCCTTTGTTTTGTGGTTTTTTTATCACTTTGTAAAAGTTTACTTTTGTGCGTTTTAACAAATGACTGCTGATGAGTCCCATACTGATACAGACCATACAATTCTTTTTAAGCCTTTCCTTGCTCATTGTTCTTCATGAGCTGGGGCATTTTATTCCAGCAAAGATCTTTAAGACAAGGGTGGAGAAATTCTATCTGTTCTTTGATGTGAAATTTTCCCTTTTCAAAAAGAAAATAGGGGAGACCGTTTATGGAATTGGGTGGCTGCCTCTGGGAGGCTATGTGAAGATTTCCGGAATGATCGATGAGAGCATGGACAAGGAGCAGATGCAACAAGATCCAAAACCATGGGAGTTCCGTAGCAAACCAACATGGCAACGATTGATTATAATGTTGGGGGGTGTTACCGTGAACTTTATCTTGGCCGTGATTATTTATATAGGAATGGCCTATGCCTACGGAGATCAATATATTCCCATGGATAGTTTGCGTGATGGTGTTTGGGTGACCGAAAAGCAAATCGGGGATGAGTTGGGAATTCAAACAGGAGACAAGATCTTGGCCGTGGATGGAAATGAGATTGAATCTTTTGACAATGTTTTTGTGGAACTCATCAATGGAAACAGCATCACCATTGAACGTGATGGTCAGAGCATTGAAAAGGAAATCCCAATCGACTTCATTGCAACCTTGCTCGAGGATGAGGACAAAATACGCTTCTTGAGCTTTAGGGTGCCCTTTGTGGTGAACAAAGTTCCCAAAAACTCCCATAACAAAACAGCAGGATTTCAACGCAAGGATGAGTTTCTCAGCATAAATGGTTCAGAAGCCATTTACCGAGATCAAGTGATGGATTTATTGGAAGAAAATAAGGGGAATGACATTGACGTTGTGGTTCAGCGTGAAGATGGATCCCGTGCCAATGTGGTTGCCCAGGTAAATGAAGAAGGAATGTTGGGATTGGAAGTAGGTGGGTATACCATGCAGGACCTTCAGGAAGACGGCTTTTTTGAGATCAAGACCCAAAAATACTCCTTTATGGAGGCCATTCCTGCAGGAATAGATAAAGGTGTTACCACCTTGTCCAGCTATGTAAAGCAGCTCAAGAAGATTTTTAATCCGCAGACAGGGGCATATAAGGGAGTAGGGGGATTTGCCGCCATCGGAAGTATGTTTCCAGGCACATGGAACTGGGCCGCATTTTGGTCCACAACCGCATTGATCTCCATTATCTTGGCGTTTATGAACATTTTGCCCATTCCAGCTTTGGATGGGGGACATGTAATGTTCTTGCTGTACGAAATGATCACGGGCCGCAAACCCAGCGATAAGTTTTTGGAGTATGCCCAGATGATTGGGTTCTTTTTATTGATAGCACTGTTGCTCTTTGCCAATGGCAACGATTTGTATAAATGGCTTTTTAAATAGAAAACCGAATTTTTTGCTTGTAGTGTTTTAAAGAAACACATATATTTGCACCCGCTTAGGATAAAAATTCCTCTTTACCTGCCTGCCGGCAGGCAGGGCTCAGAACTGAGCCATTTTCTTGACCGGCAACCAGTGTAAAGAAAAAGCGGAATTAAAATAGAGTTTAGAATAAGCGTAACATTCCTCCTTAGCTCAGTTGGTTAGAGCATCTGACTGTTAATCAGAGGGTCCTTGGTTCGAGCCCAAGAGGGGGAGCAGAACAAAAAGCCACACGAAAGTGTGGCTTTTTTTGTTTGGGGGTGGGCGAGAAGTTTATCCTGAGCACCCGCCTGCCGGGCGGGCGGGTAGTCGAAGGGAGCCCAAGAGGGGAACGGATAAAGCCTGGTAGGTATTGTACTTACTGTGTTTTTTAATTTCCACACTCTTTTTTATCCAACATCAATAAAAGTAACTTGTTTTTTGGGCTACCAATCACCTTCATTTTTTTGGATTTTAAAGAGTTGACAAATATTGGCATCAATAACACCTTCGTCTCTTTTCAAAAAAGCCTTTTTGTATTCCCCCTTACTATTAAGTGCATACCGTTCTAATTGTGTTCTAGCACCAACGCCATCCCCTAATGCTTGAATTTCTGTGTTACTTATAAATGTTAGGTTCTTTACCGTAACCCTATAACGTTCTTCTTTAAATTCAATAAGTACAAATCCGGTAATATCATCAGTATACATATAAAGGCTTCCACCAGAATTGGAGAGTTTTCTGTTTAATAAGAATTGGTTAATATTTGCTGTTATTTGTCTTTCAGTCTTTTTAATGTCTGAAAAGTTGCCACTTCTCATCATGTAAGAATACACCTCATCAATGTTTTTGTTATTAACAAATATTTTTTGCCATATTATATTTCCATTTTCAAGGGTCATGTTTTGGCTGAAAACAGATATTGATATTAAAAGGAGTAGAGAGGTAAAAAAGTTTTTCACGGCTTGATAATTATATTGGTTTTGTAGAAAACCTGTCCTAAAGATGGGGGTGTCTACAGGGCAAGTTTATCTTATTTAAATACAATTCAATTCTGTACCACTTCCGAAGGAATTCTTAGATCAAACAGGTGTTGGTTCACCCCTTTCATGCCCAGCTTGAACACCTTCACCTCCTTGCTCTGCAATTTACTGCCGTAATTTCTATAAATGGTAGCTTTGATGTAGGTAGGGGTAACTTGCTTATTGCCATGGTAGGTGGCATTGATTTTCCAAGTGCCCAACAGCTCATTGTCCAAAAGGAAATCGGCCATGGCATAGCCCAGTTCCTTTTCGGAGCGGATTCTGTCCGGCATGTTCTCCATGGTGTGCTTCCATTCAAAATATTGGTTCTCGGGGTTCACGAACTGTAGGTTGAACTCTGCCTCGGAGTCGTTCCAATCAAACACCAACCGGGTGCTGCGTTCATCGAAGTCCTTTTTACGTTTCTTGATCTTCAATGACCCGTTATCGAGGTCGAACAGGTTGTCCACCTCCCGTTGCATGATCGCGGCAAGCTCCAGACTGTCTTTGGGCAAAAGACCTTTATCCAAAAGATAGGAATGTCTGGCGTAGAGCGAAGCGGCGGATTCCGGCTTGTCCAGATTCCGGTAACTGTTGGCCATATCGATGAAACTTTGGGCATATTCTGGCCGCAGTTTGTACACCTTTTTATAGAGGGAATGGGCCTTTTCCTGCTGGCCTTGTGCTTCCAACACATAGGCCATGGCCTTTAATAGTACGGGATTGTTGTCTGTTAAATCAACGTAGTTGTCATAGATGGCATCCGCAAAGGCTTTGTCTTTTTCATTCTCGTAGAAATACCGGTACGAATCCAGATAAAAGAAGGCATGGTTGGCATATTTGGCCTGATTTTTTTCAAATACGGCCCGGGCAGCTTCCGTGGACTCACTTTCCTTGAGTTCCTTTACATAACTGGGCAGGGACGCCCCCCCACCATCGGCATCCACCACATCTTCGGTGAGATAGTTGTTTCTCAACTTTGCGTGGTCATAGGGTTTTCCATCGGCTTCTTTTGGTGTAACGGTGCCTGTCTTGGTATTGATAACGACAACGCCCCTTACGCCAAAACCATAACGTGTCAACCCAGCAATTGATGAAATAAATGCTATTCTTCGAATATTGCCAAATATCGTACTACAAGCTATTCTGTCCAATATCACCCCATCCACATCAAAAACAACACCTCCGCCATATCTCATTGAAACTTCAAGTTCATCAGTATACGGGTTACATTTAGCAGAAATTCCAGCAAACCTTCCCGTCAGTAAAAAGTCCAATTGTGGTGCCGAACCTACCTCTTCTTCTCCCAAGATGCGAAGCGAGTAATTGGCAGTCTCCTTATTCAAATACCCATAGGCAGATTTGATTATGTTTGGGTTGGAATCGTATTCCAACTCCAGTTCTTTTTGGCCTTTCAGCACTTTTTTGGAAACCGTGACCTCTTCCAGTTCCTCCACTTTCATTTTCATTTGTATGTTGAGGATTTTGGTGACGTCCTCTACGATAACCGAAAGGGTGTCCATCCCCATATAGGTGAACCTGAGTTCCTCTTTGGGCGATGCCATGATCTTATACATGCCTTCTGCGTTGGAAGTGGTGCGATCCCCAGTGGAAAGATTGGAGACATGAACGCTCTGCAAAGGATTTCCCCCATTGGTGATTTTTCCGTGGATGGTCTTTTGACCGTGGGAAAATGTGACGAAGAGTAGAAAAATACTCGTAAATGTGATTGATTTCAAAATCGTTGGATTTTTAGTTTACAAAAGAACTTTTACGGAGGGGGAGACTTTTCCGACGAAGCGTGTAATAGACTCCATCTTCCAACAAGATAGTATTTTTTGCCTAGTTTTTTCCTATTTAGGGAAATATTAGCTCAATTTTAAATATTCAAGACCTTTTAAACAGGAAACGTTGATTGTTAAAAATCAAAAAAGTCTTTGATGCTGACTCCCAGGGCCTGGGCCATTAGGTTTAAATTTATTAGGGAAGTATTTATTTCTCCGCGCTCTATTCTTCCAACTTGATTTTTGGACATTTTGGAATCCGTTTCCAAAGCCGATTGAGATAGCCCGGCTTTTTCCCTTAAATCCCTTATACGCAATCCAAACTTCTTCAAGAAATCTACTTCTTCTTGGGTGTATTTTCTTCGCATGACCACAATTTGCATCATGGATGGAAGATTATTAACCACATATATGTGTTAATTTAATAAATTTGAGTTATATTGCTCCTTGCAAATCCTGCATAACCCTTAACTAAATTGTGCTTGTTATGGCCAATATGCATGTTTTGGGGGAGATTAAACGGTTTTTGGACCAAAAGTCTTCTGGAATTCTTGAAATCACCTTTGCCCATCTGGAAATTCTAACCTACCACAACCAGAAATTGTTGAACAAGACCTTAAGGCAGAACAGTAGAATCCGCATTTATGAACACAGGTCCATGGCATTGGCCCAGATGGAGGTCATGGATCATCTTGTCTTCCATTTTTCCTTGTGGTTTCCCACACCCGCTTAAACCAGCCATTACCAGAGTAAGTCGCTGTTCCTGCCCAGACCCTTGTCCCATGGAATTCTTGAGATGGAAGCAGAGATCCTTCAATTGGAATTTACCATCGATACTCCCAATAAAAATGCAAGGGTTAATGTAAAACATAGGTATACCTGTGCATTGCCTTAGAAGTTTTGGTTAAAATTTTAGAGTTTAAACAAATAACAGAATCACGGTCAACAAGAAACCGGCTCCGGCAAAATACAGCCCATTTTTATAGATGGGGGCCTTGGGACGGAACATAAAAAAGGCCGATACCGCAAAGAACAAAAGCGCAACTCCAAAGAAAATGCCAAGCCAGAACAAAGGATGGCCGGAGTGCATTTTGTGCAATTTGTTCATATTGTCCAAAATCTTGGGCAGACGTTTTTCGGTGTAAGTGGCTTCCCCGGTTTTCATGTTATAGGTTCCTCCATTAAAATACATGAGGTCCCCTTCGGTTTTATCAACCTTAAATCCCCGCTTGCGCAAAGCTGCACCCAAGGCCTCTTCCTGAAGGTTGGGTTCCAAGGCGGCCTGCATCTGCACTTCGCTTTTCATGTAATCGGTGTTCCTAAATGTGAGCACAATGCCGCTTATGGCATAAACGGCCATAATACCGGCCAAAAAGAATCCCAGGTAACGGTGGATTTCCCGGAACATATTTTCTGATTTTCTTCCCATGATTTTACTGCTTTGAGGTCAAAAATAGTTTCATTAAAAGAAGAAGGACCAAAACCTTTTGGAGCGATTTGGCCCTTTCTTTCCGTTATTTTTTATGTTCTGTTTTTATTGTTGTGCCATTTCAAGGTTGATGGTAATGGCCACTTCATCACCCAAAGTAGGGGTTTCGCCACCCACGCCAAACTCCAATCTGTTGACTGTACCGGTAATTTTAAGACCGGCCTTTAATTTTTGGCTTCGCTGATCGGTTATGATGCCGTTCACCTTTCCATCCAATGTAACAGGCTTGGTGGTTCCGTGCATGGTAAGATCACCTGTAAGCTTAAAGGTCTTGTCCCCGGTTTTCTCATAGCCAGTGCTTTTAAAGGTGATGGCAGGATGTTTTTCGGCGGCAAAAAAATCATCGCTTCTCAAGTGGTCGTCCCTTCTGGAATTATCGGTGTCTATGCTGGTTGTTTTAATGTCAACGGTGAATTCGGCATCTTCAAAGGTGTCGGTTGCGGTTGCGGTGATGTCAAACTCTCCAAAATGACCTTCAACTTCAGAAATCATTAAATGGGTAATCCCAAAGCCTACTTTGGAGTGGGCTGGGTCAGATTTCCATGTGGACTGTGCGGAGACCGCCAAACCGAGCAATAATGCCAAAGTCAATGTTATTCTTTTCATAATGTGTTTAAATTTAAGTGTTAGTGATTGTTTAATTCGTTTCAAGTGTTAAAGTAAATATTTAATTAAAACCTTCATCTTCGTATGAAAGAAGAGCATCAATTTGGTAAAATTGGGCTGAACTTTAAACAATTTTCTGTGAACGACTTAGGTTGTCCCCTAATCAACTGGTTTGGAGAAAACTATGCTGAAAATGTTGTTCATGGGCTTAACTTTGTTGTTGGCGAAACAGTTTTCTTTCAGATAGTTTTTATGCATAGTTTTGAATCTTGATTTAATTGGAACGAATTGATTTCTAGAAAAGAACTTCTTTTTCAAATTGTACTTCACATTATTGTGCTGTTGTTTTTCTCTTTTGACAAAAACAGGGAGGCCATTAATGTGGACAGGGCCATATTTCTTTTGTATTACAGTATTGCCACAGTCATTGTGACCTACTTTTTAATGCCAAAATACCTTTACAAAAAGAAATATTGGCAATTCTTTGTTGCCTTCTTTTTGGTGGTCACAGCAGTAATTATGTTGGAGGAACTGTTACTTGAACCCCTCATGTTCCCCAATACAAGGCGGGCCGATTCTTTTCCCGGTGTATATGTAGCCCTCTTGGGTGTTTTGCCCGTAATGACCATTCTTTCGGGATGTAAGTTTGGTTGGGATGCCCTGCAGAAACAAGCCGAGATCGATGAGCTCCAAACCACCATTCAAGAAAGTGAACTGCAGTTTTTGCGCTCGCAGATCAATCCACATTTTTTGTTCAATAATTTGAACAACTTGTATTCGTATGCGCTCCAGAATTCGCCCAAGACCCCAGAGATCATTTTGGAGATGAGTGGCGTGCTTCGGTACATGCTGTATGAATCAAAAGAACAATTTGTTCCCTTAAAAAAAGAAATAGAACAGTTGGGGAACTTTATCCGCTTGTATAAACTTCAGATTGAGAACAGGGGCCATGTAAATTTTGAAACGGTAAATATAAAGCCCGGTTATAAAATTGCCCCCCTTATCTTGATTGTGTTCATTGAGAATGCTTTTAAGCATAGCCAGTCTGGGCAATCCTCCAACATTGAAATAGATATTTCCGTAAAAATGACCGACTCTGTCTTGGAATTTCACTGTAAGAACAATTTTGAGGCGGTCCCCAGTTTGGATACCATTGCCAAAGGGATAGGACTTCAGAACGTACAAAAAAGGTTACAGCTCTTATACCCCCATAAACACCAATTGGATATAAGTGAAGAGAATAAAAGTTATATTGTATACCTGAGGCTTGAACTCGAAAAAGCATAAAGGAATATGAGATGCATTATTGTTGAGGACCAACCACCAGCCCAACGTATTCTTCAAAAATTCATTGAGGACATCAACCACCTTGAATTAGTGGGTGTTTTTTCTGATGGGCTCCAGGCCATGGAGTTTTTAAACTCAGAAGCTGTGGACTTGATGTTCCTGGACATCCATTTGCCCAAAATAAATGGTATCGAGTTTTTAAAAAGTATACCGGAGGCCCCCGATGTAATCCTCACCACTGCATTTTCTGAATATGCCTTGGAAGGGTACAATCTTAATGTGGTGGATTATTTGTTGAAACCGTTCTCTTTTCAACGCTTTTTACAGGCTGTGAACAAGGCCAGCATGAAACAGGAACAGGCCGAAGCCAATTCAACGAACCAAGTCAATGAGATCTATGTTAAGTCCAGCCATGAGCATATCAAGGTCTCCGTCAATGATATTCTGGCCATCTCTTCGGATTCTGACTACACAGAAATCCGCACAGACAAAAGAAAAGTACTTTCCAATGAACCTTTGCGCCATTGGGTGGATATTTTGGGACCGCCCCAATTTTTCCAAGTGCACAAATCGCATATCGTGAACACCAAAAAAATAGACCGTATTTCTGGAAACCTGGTATATCTTGTTGATGGCTCAAAAATACCACTTGGACGAGCTTACAAAGATCATTTTCTGAAAAGTGTTTTGGGGTAATGGTAACTTATGTCTTTATGATGAAGCCGCTCCATTATGCAATCGATTGTTTTAACTTTTGACTATCTTTCAAAAAAATAGTGATAATCAGCTAACTGCACATAAATTTTAACGAATGAAAACAAAATCAAACAGTACGGGTACAACCTATTTTACACTGACACTCCTTTTTTTGGCAGCCACAGTTTTTATGGGTTATTCCCAAGAGGAGCCTTCTGAAAAAGGCCTTAAGGATTATTATAAGGACCATTTTCCCGTGGGAGTGGCGGTATCGCCCAGGGCCCTTCAGGGTGAAAGTGCGGAACTGATCTTGAAACATTTCAACAGCATGACCCCTGAGAACGTTATGAAAATGGGGCCCATTCATCCCGAAGAAGATCGATACAATTGGGAGTATGCAGATCAAGTGGCAGACTTTGCGGTGAAGCATAATATGAAATTACGCGGCCATGCATTGTGTTGGCACAACCAAGCTGGTGATTGGATATTCAAAGATGAAAATGGCGGACAGGTGAGCAAGGAGGTACTGCTACAACGCCTCAAAGACCATATTACCACTGTGGTAAAGCGGTATAAAGGCAAGATTTATGCATGGGATGTGGTCAATGAGGCCATTTCGGATAAAGAAGATGAGTTTTTAAGGGATTCTGAGTGGTACCAAATATGTGGTGAGGACTTTGTTATCAAAGCATTTGAATACGCCCACGAAGCAGACCCTGACCTAAAACTGTATTATAATGACTATAGTGCCGTGCACCCCATAAAGAGGGACAAGATCTATAAGCTGGTGAAAATGGTGCAAGATGCTGGAGTGCCTGTCCATGGAATTGGGATTCAGGGGCATTTTTCCATTTATGAGCCTTCTGAGCAAGAATTGCGGGATGCTATAGAAAAGTACGCCTCTTTGGGGGTTGAGGTCCAGATAACCGAACTGGACGTTTCGGTGTATGAAAAAGAGCATAGCAGGAGAGACCCGCTGCCCAAGGATGAGGACGATGCCTTTAAACCAGAACAAGAACAAAAGCAGATTGAACAATACGAGATGCTGTTCAGGGTTTTTAGGGACTTTGGCGATACGCTTACCGGGGTGACTTTTTGGAATATCTCGGACCGCTATTCGTGGCTGGATAATTTTCCCGTCCGTGGAAGAAAAAACTATCCCCTTTTGTTTGATGGGAAACTTCAGCCCAAAAAGGCCTATTACAAAGTAATAGATTTTGAAAAATGAGAAGCTAATTCATAGAATACTAAAAAAGCCCAGCTTGTCTCTGGGCTTTTTTATTGATATATGGTTTGTTCTTTCTTCCTGGCCAGTACTAGCCTGTAAAGTAAGACAGAATCGCTATCACAATGACAACCAGCAATACGGAAAGTACAACATCTATGGTGCTGTAACTTCCTTTGGTATCTATACGGTCTTCAGGAGACAGTGTGCCGAAGGACAGTCCCTTGATCAACGCATAATTTGGTGGCGCAGTGGCCAAGGTCACCGCAATACACAATGCTACGGAAAATAGGAACATAAAAATGGCCATGTGTGCAAAATTCACCGTGGCAAAAGCAAACATGAAACCAGATACAGCTTCACCAGATGCAATTTGTGGTTGATAATAGATTTCTGACCCCAAACGCAGTATCAGCAACACCAAACCAGCCATAAGCGTGGTAATGGCCGCTTTTGAGTTGACCCTTTTCCATATAATCCCCAAAAGGAACACGGTGGTCACCGGAGGGGCAATATAGGATTGAACGTTCTGAAGGTATTGGTACATGACACCGCCTCCAATTTTATCCATAATGGGAATCCAAATGATACCCAATACCACAATCATTCCGGTAGCTACCTTACCAATGGTCAATAATTGGCGCTCCGTTTTTTCTGGGCGCAGCTTTTTATAGATATCGATGGTGAAAATAGTGGAACATGAATTGAACACCGATGCCAATGAACTCATCAAAGCGGCCATAAGACCACCGGCTACCAAACCTTTCAATCCAACTGGGAGAAGGGTCTTTACCAACATTGGAAAAGCCCTATCCGCACGTTCCACAGCAAAAACTTCTGGGTTTTGTATGGTCAATGCAAAAGCAATGATACCGGGAATCAAGAAAATTAAAATGGGCATCAATTTAAGATAGGCTCCAAAAATGGCTCCCCGTCTACCAATTTTAATGTTGTTGGCTGCAAGGGTTCGCTGCACAATATATTGATCGGTACACCAATACCAAATCCCCACAATGGTTCCCCCGAACAATAAACCTGTCCATGGAAAATCCGGGTCACTCATGGGACGCCACATGTTAAAATGATCTGGACTCACGGAGGTCACGGTTTCATGGAGTTGTCCCCATCCACCTACTTCTTTAAGACCCAGATAAGTAATGATCAATGAACCTAAAATGAGGATGATGGTCTGTAGGGTCTCGGTGTAGATCACAGCCTTCATCCCTCCAATAATGGTATAAATTCCAGTAAAGATCACTACGCCAATGGCTCCGTACCAAAACGGAATGCCCAATAGTTCAGAAACTACAATACCTCCGGCGTAAATGGTCACCGAAACCTTGGTCAAAACATAAGCGACCAATGAGAAAATAGAAAGAAACCAACGAGAGCGACTATCGAATCGTTTTTCGAGAAACTCGGGCATGGTGAATGCTCCACTTCGAATATAGAACGGCAGGAATAACCAACCGAGCAATAATACGATCCATGCATGAAGTTCGTAATGGGCCATGGGCGTACCCGATTCAAATCCCGTACCGGCAAGCCCCACCACGTGCTCCGAACCAATGTTCGAGGCAAAAATAGAGGCTCCGATTACGAACCATCCCACGTTTCGGCCAGCTAAAAAGTAGTCCTCGGTATCTTTGTTCTTTTGGGAAACCACCCACACGGCCACACCGATCAGGGCCAAAAAATAGATGCCCAGGACAATCCAGTCCGGCCTTTCTAAAACTGATTCCATAATTGTTAGTTAGTTTGCTTAGTTATTGTTGTTTAGATGTACTGATTGATAATGTTCTCAAACAGTTCCTGCTTACCACTGTGCTTTTTAATGTCTTGGTTTGCCGATGCATGACCATGAAGGTCTTCCAAAGTCAGCTTGCCATTTTCAAACGCTTTTCCGGTACCAGAATCGAATGAACTATATCGCTCTTTACGCATACTAATATAATTGGAATTTTCCAATATGTCATTTGCGGCCAATAAACCTCTTGCAAATGCATCCATTCCTCCAATATGGGCATGGAAGATATCCTCAAGGTCTGTAGAGTTTCTTCGGATTTTGGCATCAAAGTTAACTCCACCACCTTGCAAACCTCCAGCTTGAAGAATGACGAGCATGGCTTGGGCAAGTTCGTACACATCAACAGGAAATTGATCGGTGTCCCATCCGTTTTGGTAATCCCCACGGTTGGCATCAATGCTTCCCAACAAGTTGTTGTCCGCGGCTACCTGGAGCTCATGCTCAAAAGTGTGTTGCGCCAAGGTAGCGTGGTTCACCTCAATGTTCAATTTAAAATCATCCAAAAGGTCATATTTGCTCAAAAAGCCCAAAACAGTGGCCGAATCAAAGTCGTACTGGTGTTTTGTGGGCTCCATAGGCTTGGGCTCAATAAAGAAGGTTCCCTTGAAACCTTGTTTGCGGGCATAGTCCTTGGCCATGTGAAGGAATCGGGCCATGTGGTCCTGTTCGCGACCCATGTCGGTATTCAAAAGGGACATGTAGCCTTCACGGCCTCCCCAGAAAACATAATTTTCACCGCCCAATTTAATGGTGGCATCCAGTGCGTTTTTCACTTGTGCCCCGGCAAAGGCGACCACATCAAAATCTGGATTGGTCGCAGCACCGTTCATATATCTTGGGTTGCTGAAGCAGTTGGCGGTACCCCAAAGGAGTTTTACTCCAGATGCCGCCATTTTCTCTTGGGCATAATCGGTAATGATTTGCAATCTTTTTTCTGATTCTGCCAAAGTGTTGCCCTCGTCAATCAAGTCAAAATCATGAAAACAATAGTAAGGCGCACCAATTTTGGTGATGAACTCAAAAGCGGCATCCATTTTGTCCTTGGCCTGTTGAATGGGGTCAGTGCTGGTGAGCCATGGAAAATCCTGTGTCGGTGCCCCAAATGGGTCGCCCCCCACTCCTGTGAACGTATGCCAATAGGCAATGGCGAATTTAAAATGTTCCTTCATGGTCTTTCCACCGACCACTTTGTTCTCATCGTAATATTTAAATGCTAAGGGATTGTCCGATTTCTTTCCCTCAAAAGAGATTTTCCCTATACCTTTAAAATACTCTTTGTCTCCTTTCGTAATCATAGTTTTAGTTATTCAATTGTCAATATATTCCTCTAGTTGTTTTTTCCATTTATCGTAAGCTTCGCGGTACTTTTCCGCTGGGTCATCTGGCTGATAGCTCAACTGAACGGCATCGGTTGCCGTGGCCTCTCCAATGCTTTTAAAATCTCCAAAAGCAAAAGCCGCTGCCCTTGCAGCACCAACAGCCCCTGTGGTCTCTACGATATCGATACGGCTATTGGTCAGCGTAGCGATGGTCCTGGAGAAGATTCCCGCCCTGAACAAGTTATCATTTCCAGCTTTAATGGAGGCAATATCAACCCCGTCATTTTTTAGGATTTCCATACCGTACACAAAAGAAAAGGCGATGCCCTCCAATGCAGCCCTAAAAATATGGGGTGCTTTGTGCACATTGAAGTTGAGGTTCAACATCCTAGATCCTTTGTTGCTGTTGTTCAACATGCGTTCCGCACCGTTACCAAAAGGCAAGATATAAAGTTCCTCTGAACCAATGGGCACCGTTTCGGCCTGTTCGTTCATACTATTGTAGGAAAGCGCATTGGTCAACTCGTTCCGAACCCAGCTATATTGAATTCCTGTGCCATTGATGCACAGCAATTTGCCGATCCTGATGTTTTCTTGGTCATGGTTTACATGGGCAAAGCTATTGATCCGTGTATGCTCTTGGGTATTCTTTTGGCCCGAGATGGCATAGACCACACCAGAAGTGCCTCCGGTAGCGGCTATTTCCCCGGGTTCCATAACATTCAGTGCCAAAGCATTGTTGGGTTGGTCCCCGGCACGGTACATGATCGGAATTCCCTCAGGCAATCCAGATTCCAGCGCACCTTGTTTGCTGACCACCCCTTGTTCAGAAAAAGAAGGCCGTATCTCGGGGATGAGGGAAGGGTTAATTCCGGCATCTTCCAAAAGCCATGATGCGACATCATTTTCCTTAAAGTCCCACATAATTCCTTCGGAAAGTCCTGAAGGAGATGTTACACATGATCCAGAAAGTTTCAGGGCGATGTAGTCGCCAGGCAACATAAACTTGTGGATTTTTTTATAAGTGTCCGGCTCATTGTCTTTGACCCATTTTAATTTGGAGAGCGTAAAATTCCCGGGGGAATTCAACAAACGCTCCACACATTTTTCTGTGCCGGATGCTTGGAACAACTGCTCGCCTATGTCAACGGCACGGCTATCGCACCATATGATGGAAGGCCGTAACGGTTGAAGATTTTTGTCAACGGTGACCAATCCGTGCATTTGGTATGATATTCCAATACCTTTGATATCGTTCTTGGAAATAGTATTCTTGGAAATCAACTCGTGGGTGGCCGCACATAAATGTTTCCACCACAGCTCGGGATCCTGTTCTCCCCAGCCCAGGTTGATTGATATAATGGGCATTTCTTTTTTTGGATATTGGGCAATGTCCAATACGCTGCCATCAGCTGTATTTATAAGGGCTGCTTTAATAGATGAGCTGCCAATATCGAAACCTATCCAGTGCATAAATCAATATTGAATAATTTTTTGATACAATTTTTCAAATATAGGTATCGAAATCGATTGCATAAATTTATTTCTCCAATTATTTTGATGTAAAATGTCGTTTTTTAACAAATCTTTTTTTTCTGTTAGTAATAGTGGAGAGCGAACTAAAGGAAAAAAATTATTCTAAAAGGAAACTAAAAGTTAAATTAGTACCTTGAAATTCAAGTCTTTTTTGTTCTTTGACTTGAATAACCTAAGCGATTTTGACAGATGAAGATTAAAAAGGAGGTTACCATTTATGATCTCGCCAAAGAATTGAACTACTCTCCCTCGACTATTTCAAGAGCTTTGAACAACCACAAGAGTATCAGTAAGAAAACCATAAAGTTGATCAAGGAGGCAGCTGTGGAAATGGGATATCGGCCCAATAATTTGGCTGCGGGCCTCAGAAACAATAGAAGCAACACCATTGGCATACTTATTTCCCACATAAGCAGGCCTTTTCAAGCGTCCCTGATCAGTGGGATAGAGGAAACGGCCAGAAAAGCAGGCTATAATGTCTTGATCAGTCAATCCAATGATAAATATGAAAATGAGATCAGCAATACCAATGCCTTATATGATAGTAGGATTACGGGTCTGATCGTATCCTTGTCCATGGAAACCGTGGATATGGGACACTTCCAAAAATTCATAGACAAGGGCATACCCATTGTTTTTGTGGACAGGGTCCCGGATAATTTCAATTCTTATAAGGTTGTAATTGACAATTACACAGCGGGGTATTCGGCAACCAAGCATTTAATAGAGCAAGGATGCACTAGAATAGCACATTTTGCCGGGGCGCAGCATAGGAATATTTATGAAGAGCGGAAAAAGGGATATTTGGATGCCCTTCGGGAATATGGACTGCCCATAGAGGAAGACCTTATCATCCATTTTAAGACATTGAGTTTTGAGGAAGGGAACAAGGCCACCAAAAAACTTCTAAAAATGCCCAACCCGCCAGACGGTATATTTTCTTCAAATGATACCGCTGCGGTGAGTGCCATTATGTGTGCAAAGAAAATGGGAGTAAGTGTTCCCCAAGATCTTGCCGTGATAGGGTTCAATGATGACCCAATAGCTTCAATTGTGCAGCCCTCACTTTCCACCGTATCACACCCGGCCAATAAAATGGGCACTATCTCTGCAAGACGCATTCTAGACCACTCTGTTCAAAATTATGACAACGACCTGTCTGAAATAACGGTTTTGGGAACGGAAATCATAGTGAGGGAGTCCTCCTTAAAAAAGACACCTGTACTAGAACCCAAACAATCGCGGTAGCCAGAGACTCAATTCTGGGAAAACACTCACCAATACCAGGCCAAGGATCATAGCCAAAAATAAGGGCAGAAGGGGGCGTATCACCTTTTGAATACTAGTTTTGGCCACACCAACCCCTATAAAAAGTACTGACCCAACAGGAGGTGTACATAGACCAATGCAAAGATTCAACACCATGATGATTCCAAAATGCACGGGATCAATGCCCAATGCCGTGGTAACGGGTAAAAAGATAGGTGTAAAGATGAGTACGGCCGGGGTCATATCCATAAAAATGCCCACAATGAGCAAAATAATATTGATGATAATGAGCACCATGATTTTGTTATCGCTCAAGCCCAACAACGCCTCGGTAACCACCTGGGGGATGTTTTCGTAGGAGAGCACCCACGACATCGCCATGGACATGGCAATCAACAACATCACAATGGCTATGGTTGATGATGATTCCACCAAAATAGACCGAATATTTTTAAAAGAAACCTCTTTGTACAGGGCAGCCAACACCAAGCAATAGATAACGGCCACAGAAGACGCCTCGGTAGCCGTAAAAATTCCGGCAACTATGCCTCCTATCACAACTACCAATAAAAATAGACTTGGTAGAGCTTTCACAAATGTGCTGAACACTTTTCTAAGGGAACTCCTGTCTGCGGTGGGGTATCCTTTTCGTTTGGCCCAGATGTAGGCCACTACCATCAATAAAAGACCTGTAAGGATGCCGGGCAGATAGCCAGCCAAGAACAAAGCACCTATGCTCACCCCTCCACTCGCCACGGAGTAGATGATAAACACATTACTTGGCGGAATAACCAATCCTGTTGTGGCGGAAGTAACATTCACGGCCACCCCAAAACCCTTGTCATAGCCAGATTCTTCCATTTTGTCAGACATAAAACCACCGATTGCAGCTGCAGCTGCACCAGCTGACCCGGCAATGGCACCAAACAGCATGGCGGCAACAATGTTCACATGGGCCAATCCGCCGGGAAGAGACCCCACCAGAGCTTTGGCAAAATCAATCAACCGTTCGGCGATACCCCCTTTGTTCATGATATGTCCCGCTAGAATAAAGAACGGGATGGCAAGGATTGAAAAACTGTCCAAACCGGTTACAACACGCTGTGCAATGGTGGTAAGTGCCGGAAAGGTATCCACACTCACCAACAGGGTCAGCAAGGATGAGATTCCCAAGCTCCATGCCACTGGAACCCTAATGGAAATCAATACAAGAAAGCTCAGTATCAGAATGCTAATTTCCATTTTTCAAGTTTTTGATGATGACCACAAGGTCCAAAAGTTTATAATAGCAGATAAAGAGACCTGATATGGGCATAACTATATATACAAAGCCAATGGGCAGTTTCAGTGCCGGGGATGTTTGCCCCAGCTCAAAAGAGATATAGACATAGCGGAGCCCTCCAATTAAAAAGACTGTGATTGCAAACAGGAGCACAACAGAGGTAATAACAATGTCCAGGATTTTTTGGTTGCGTTCGTTTAAGTATTGTGGCAATAGATCAATGGCAATGTGCAATTTTTTGCCCGATGCATAGGCAGCACCCAGAATACTCAACCAAATCAGGAGATATCGCGCCAATTCATCGGTCCAAGAACTCTGGCTGTCCAGAATATAGCGTGTAATGACCCCCCAGAACACATCCAAGACCATGATGCCCAATAAAATGGAGAGAGTCCATTCCAAAAAAAGGTCTATGCGACTTTTCATCATTTTACGCTCTTAATTTGTTTTGTGAGTTCATATAAGTGCTCATCTTTTTCTTTTAGTGCTTCAAACATGGATTCGGATTTTTCTTCAAAAAGGGATTTATCGGGGTAAGAAACCTCCACTCCCGCTTTTTTTACTTCATCCAAAGCCTCTTGTTCCGCTTTTTTCCAAAGTTTATGCTGAAATTCGGTAGCTTCTGTAGCGGCTTCTGTTATCCATTTTTTCTCTGATTCGTTCAATTTATCCCAAATAATGGTGCTGACCACCAGTATGTCCGGGACAGAGGTATGCTCATCCATGGATAAGTACTTGCAGACTTCATAGTGTTTTGAGGTATAAAAACTGGGCAAGTTGTTCTCTGCGCCATCCACAACCCCTTGTTGGAGGGAAGTGTACAGTTCTCCCCATGAGATCGGGGTAGGGGAGCCTCCAAATTGTTTGACCATTTCTATGGCAGTAGGGCTTTGCATGACCCGAATCTTTAACCCTTCCAAGTCTTCAGGTGCATCAATGGGTGTGTTTTTGGTGTAAAATGAACGATTTCCGGCATCGAAATAGGTCAATCCCTTCAACCAATATTTTTCGGAGCCCGAAAGAAGCTTCTTTCCAATGGGGCCATCATATACCTTGAACCGGTGTTCATCATCACGAAACAAATATGGATAACCCAGCACCCTAAGGTCAGGTGAGAAGTTTTCCATCACCGCCCCAGAAACCTTGGTCATCCCCAGACTGCCTATTTGAAGGAGCTCCAAGCATTGCTGTTCCGAACCTAGCTGGCCACTCGGATAAATCGCCAGTTTTAATTTTCCTTCCGATTTTTTGGCCACTAGATCGGCCATATAGACCATAGCCTCATGAACAGGGTGCGTAACGCCAAGACCATGGGCCAATTTTATGGTGTTTGCCGCTCTTTTATCGGGTTGACAGGAAAGCAGCAGCAGGAAAGAAAAAATGATAACTATCCGGAAGTTCATAGAGCTTTTTTTTTTGAAAAAAACTCTTTAGCAACCAACTTTGATTTCATGCCTATCATAAATAAAAGTATAATTAATGGCTTATTTTTTTAAGGTAAGGTTTTCCACAAAACTTGGGAACTGAAAAAATTCCTTGGCATTGTTATAGGTAATGTCCTGCACAATTTTTCCTATCCATTTCATGTCGTTGGGTATTAGCCCGGCTTTAATGTCATTGCCCAAAATGTTGCAGAGTACCCTTCTGTAATACTCATGTCTAGGAAAGGATAAAAAGCTTCGGCTATCCGTGAGCATCCCCACGGAACAACTCAATAGTCCCATATTGGAAACAACATCCAGCTGGTCTTTTATGCCATCTTTTTGGTCCAGAAACCACCAAGCGGCCCCAAATTGGACCTTACTTTTTATATTGTCTCCAGTAAAATTCCCGGCCATGGTGGCAAATACTTCATTGTCCGCTGGGTTTGAATTATAGAGGATGGTCTTAGGGAGACTGCCACTGTTGTTCAATCGATTTAAAAATCGGGCCAATTGTTCTGCCTGTGGATAATCGCCAATACTGTCAACCCCGGCATTGATGCCAATTTTTGTCAGAATGGCCTTGTTGGTATCCCTAATGGGCCCCAGATGAAGCTGCATCACCCAGTTTTTTTCAGCATACAATTGCCCCAACAGATGAAGAATGGCAGATTTGTACTGTCTGATTTCTTTTTGCGAAATTGATTTTTCTTCAAACCTTTTGGAAAGGATTTGGTTGATTTCCTTTTCCGTATAGTCAAAACCATAGGCGTGAACGAGCCCGTGATCTGAGAGGCGGCACCCTTTTTCATGAAAATAGTCAACCCTTTTTTTAGCGGCCTCGCGCAATGATTCAAAATCTGTAACGGTAATGCCGGTCATTTTTGAAAGGGTGGACAAATAATCCGCAAAATCTACCTTTTCAATATCGATCAGTCCATCTGGCCGAAATGTGGGAAGCATCGTCAGTGGACAATCAGACCCTGCCATTGTCGTGTGATGGGAGAGATCGTCCAACGGGTCATCGGTAGTGCATACCACCTCAACATTCATTCTATTGACCAGACTACGTGACGAGAAGGTGGGTTTTTTCAATTCAGAATTGCATTGCTCGTATATTTCTCCAGCCGTTTCGGGAGTTAAAGGCGCATCTATCCCAAAGTACCGACTTAGCTCCAGGTGGGTCCAATGGTACAAAGGATTTCGCAGCGTGTAGGGTACGGTTTGTGCCCATTTGTGGAACTTTTCTTCATCGGTGGCCTTCCCCGTAATAAACTTTTCGGGGATGCCCAAGGCACGCATGGCCCTCCATTTATAGTGATCGCCCTCTATCCAAAGCTGGGTAATGTTTTCAAACTTTTTGTCCTCGGCAAGTTCATTGGGTGGGAGATGGGAATGATAGTCAATTATAGGCTGGTTTTTTGCATAATCATGATAAAGCGTTCTGGCATAATCTGTTTCCAACAAAAAGTCCTCATGGATAAATTTCTGCATGCTATGTTTTCTCTTTTTTATAAGTTAATCAATGGTCCCAGTGCTCTTTTTTGTGGTCCCCAGTCCAAAAGTCTCTGGAAAAACTGAGGCAGTATCTTGTTCCACCAGTTGCAAGGAGGAAACCAATGGTGCCCAATTTTGGTAGCGGTAGCGTTGTGCCTTGTGGGGTCTATCTTTTCTTCCAGGGAAAGTCTTGAAGTCAAATCGGTTGTATGCTTGAATATTGATTTGAAAAACTTCATGGTTTGATTTTGATACGTATGGTTTTTATAAAATTGCTTTAAATTTCGTAAAAATATCGATTTTTGCAATCGATTGCGTTAAACATTTTGTTAATCTATGAATTTTTTACTTATTTTACTCGGTGCAATTGATTGATTTACCAATTAATCGATTTTTTTTTGTCAAATCCTAAACTATGAAACACTCCACAAAGTTGAAAATAACATATTTTTTTGGCATTTTCCTGTTTGTTTCCGTTACATCCTTTTCAATGTCAAACGGATACGAACTCTGGCTAAATTACAACAAGATTACCGATGAGGACGTATTAAAAGAATATCGCTCCAATATTCAAGCAGTTTCTTTGGTAGGAACCAGTGGCACCCATCTGGCCATAAAAAAAGAATTGCAGATGGGGCTTGAAGGATTGTTGGACACCAAAGTGGTTTTTGAAAACTATAATAATGGAACAGGCAACCAATTGATAGTTTCAACATACGATGACCTGCCCCAAGATTTTAGGAACATTGTTAAAGTAGAGGGCCTTACCAAAGAAGGGTATATCATCAAAACCGTGCAAATGGATGGCAAATCCTATGTTGTGGTGTCTTCAAAAGAAGATGTTGGTCTCCTTTATGGGAGCTTCCATTTTCTAAGATTGTTGAAGATGCACACTTCTCTAGCGAACATCGATATTACGGAAATACCCAAAGTGGATATTAGGGTGTTGAACCATTGGGACAATATGGATCGGACCGTTGAACGCGGTTACGCCGGGTTTTCCATATGGAATTGGCACACCTTGCCCGGTTACATTGACCAAAGGTATATAGATTATGCCCGCGCAAATGCTTCGGTGGGCATCAACGGAACAGTCCTGACCAATGTGAATGCCAATGCACTGATATTGACACCGCACTATCTGGAAAAGGTAAAAGCCTTGGCCGAAGTTTTTCGGCCGTATGGCATAAAAGTTTATTTAACGGCACGTTTCTCAGCACCGATTGAGATTGGAGGATTGGAGACCGCCGACCCCCTTGATCCAGATGTGATCCAGTGGTGGAAAGATAAAACCAAGGAAATTTACACCGTGATTCCAGATTTTGGCGGGTTTTTGGTAAAGGCCAATTCCGAAGGGCAGCCTGGGCCACAGAACTACGGCAGGAGCCATTTGGATGGGGCAAACCTTCTTGCCGATGCCTTGGAGCCCCATGGAGGATTGGTCATCTGGCGTGCTTTTGTCTATTCGGAGCATGACCCTACGGATAGGGCAAAACAGGCTTATTCTGAATTCATTCCAGAAGACGGTAAATTTAAGGACAATGTGTTGCTACAGGTTAAAAATGGAGCCATTGACTTTCAGCCCAGAGAGCCTTTTCATCCCATGTTCGGGGCCATGCCCAATACCCCTCTGATGATGGAATTTCAGATTACTAAGGAGTACTTGGGGTTTGCCACCCATTTGGCATTCTTGCCCAAACTCTATGAAGAAGTGTTGAAGTCGGATACCTATAGAAAGGGAAAGGGGTCATTGGTGGCCAAGGTGATAGATGGTTCTTTGGACAATAAAAAGCTTTCCGGTATGGCCGGAGTATCCAATGTGGGTACAGACATCAATTGGACGGGACATCCTTTTGGCCAGGCAGATTGGTATGGGTTTGGACGATTGGCCTGGGATCCTTACATGGATTCCGAAGCTATTGCCGATGAATGGCTCCGTGTCACCTTTACCAATGATGAAAAGTTTGTGGATCCCGTTAAAAAGATGATGATAGAATCCAGGGAGGCCGTTGTCAATTACATGAACCCGCTTGGATTGCACCATATTTTTGATACGGGGCACCATTACGGTCCCGGACCATGGGTGGGCAATCTTTCAAGGCCAGAATGGAATCCGGTGTATTACCACAAAGCAGACAGCGAGGGGGTAGGATTCGATAGAACAAAAACAGGCAGTGATGCACTGTCGCAATATGCCCCGGAAGTGGAAGAAATGTTCACACATCTGGAAACCTGCCCTGAAGAATACTTGTTGTGGTTTCATCATTTGCCATGGGACTATACCTTAAAAAATGGAAGGACCCTTTGGGATGGTTTGGGGTTGAAATATCAAGAAGGCGTAGATCAGGTTCGTGATATGATCAAGACCTGGAAGGCCATGGAACCCCACGTTGATGATTTGCGTCATCATCAGGTTTCCATGCTATTGGAGATACAGCTAAAAGAGGCCATATGGTGGAAAGATGCTTGCATGCTTTACTTCCAGACCTTCTCAAACATGGATTTTCCTAAGGAAATGGAGGCCCCAGAACACACATTGGAATATTATAAATCATTGAAATTTCCATACGCACCGGGTATCCGGCCAAGATGGAATTAATCTTATAAACACATTAATGGACAAAAAAGTAGCCATAGTAACCGGAGGTAATTCGGGATTGGGTTTGGCAACCGCAAAGAAGTTTTGCGATAACGGAATAAAAACTTACATCATTGGCAGGACAAAGGACCGGACAGAAGAAGCTTGTAAACAACTAGGAGAAAATGCCGTCCCGGTGATTTTTGATTTGACCCACCTTGAAGGCATTCCCGGAATGGTCGAGGATATTTTTAAAAAAGAAGGGCATATTGATGTTTTGGTGAACAATGCCGGAATCAATCTAAAGAAAGAATTTATCGAAGTAACCGATGCCGAATTCGAGCAAATCATCAAAACCAATGTGTTCAGTGTATTTGCCATTAGCCGGGAAGTGGTCAAAAAAATGAAGGAGACCGGAGGGGGTAGCATTGTGAACATCAGTTCCATGGCGGCCCAGTACGGTATGCCCAAAGTGATCGCCTATTCAGCCAGTAAAACGGCCATTGAGGGGATGACCCGCGCCATGGCGGTGGATTTGGCCCAATATAACATTAGGACCAACTGTATTGCGCCTGGTTTCATAAAAACCAAAATGACGGCCAAGGCACTCGACTCCGACCCACCCCGTAAAGAAAAAGTGTTCTCAAGAACCCCAATGGGGAAAATGGGAATGCCAGAGGATATAGCCGATGCAGTTTATTTCCTCGCTTCGGATGAGGCCAAATTTGTTACAGGAACCGTTCTCCCAGTTGACGGTGGAAATAGTATAGGATTTTGAGCATGAATGCCAACGATATGATGAAAATGCAACAGACCATGCGGTGGTATGGTCCCCATGATGCCATTACATTGGCTGATATTCGGCAGTGTGGGGTCACCGGAATTGTTACGGCCCTACATCAAATACCCGTTGGTGAAGTTTGGGAAGTCGAGGATATCAAAGAAAGGCAACAAATCATTCGTGATGAGGGATTGGAGTGGACTGTGATTGAAAGCCTGCCCGTTCATGAAGACATCAAACGAAAGGGAGGCGATTATCAAAAATATATCGCTAACTATAAAAAGAGTTTGGAGAACATCGCCCAATGTGGTCTAAAGGTGGTTGCATACAATTTTATGCCCATTTTGGATTGGGTGCGAACAGACCATGCCTATCAGAACATTGATGGGACCAAGGCACTTTTGTTTGATGAAAGGGCCTTTATCTATTTTGATGTGTTCCTGTTGCAAAGGCCAGGGGCAGAATCGGACTATTCAAAAGAAAAATTGGATGAGGCTAGGGCTTACGGGAACACCTTGGGTGAAGTAGACCGACAAAAATTGTACAAAAATGTGCTTTTGGGCCTCCCCGGCAGTGATGAAAGTTTCACCAAGGAAAAAGTGTTGGAATTGTTGGGAGACTACAAAGGAATCAATGATGATGACCTGAGAAAGAACCTGATTCATTTTTTATCGGAAGTGGCTCCAGTGGCTGAGAAATTGGGGATTCAATTGGCCATCCATCCAGATGACCCACCATTTTCGGTATTGGGCTTGCCCCGGGTCGTATCCACCGAAGATGACCTTGATTCCATTTTTAAGGCAGTGCCCACCAACGCCAATGGGCTTTGTTATTGTACAGGGTCGTTGGGCGCAAATCCGAACAACAACCTTCTTCGGATCATTGAACAACATGGAGACCGTATCCATTTTTTGCATTTAAGAAATGTAAAGCGGGAGGAGGGCAAACGGTTTAGGGAGTCCGAACACCTCAATGGGGACAATCCCATGGAAGCCATTGTGGAACAGCTTTTATTGTTGATGCAGAGGAACAAAAAAAATCTTCCCATGCGACCCGATCATGGCTTTTTGCATTCTTTTGAGCGGGAAGAAAAATATCCCGGGTATTCCTTGATCGGCAGGTTGAAAGGTTTGGCCGAGATCAGGGGATTGGAGCAAGGAATCGCCTATAAACTAAACAAATAATGAAGATTGTAAAGGGTTCAATCATATTGATTTTTGGGCTGCTCACTGGTTGCAGTTCTGGAAGCGATGATGGTGGTGGCCCTAGTGATAACCCTGATTCTGGTGCCACGGATGATGATGTGCCCGCAGAAGATCCATTTTTGTACGATGCCACCGACAATTTGAAGGATGTTGCAAGCTTTCCCGTTGGAAACATTGTTTCGGCAAGTAAACTGGCATCCACATCGGGGGACAACACAACTTTCAAACAGATTTTGAACCAGGAATACAATAGCATAACGGCTGAAAACGACATGAAAATGGCCAATATCTTCACTGGTGCCGACACCTATGATTTTAGTGATGGCGATGCCATTGTGGCCTATGCCAAGGAAAATGGGTTGAAGGTACATGGCCATGCATTGATTTGGCATCAATCCATACCTGGTTGGTTGAACAGTTTTGCAGGCACTGATGATGAATTTGAAGCCCAAATAGAGGGATATGTAAAAGCAACGGTGGCCCATTTTGCTGAAGCAAAAGATGATGGAGGAAATCCAATAGTGGCCTCTTGGGATGTGGTCAACGAATATTTTGACGGGTCTTCAATACGAAGCACACTTTTTACCCAACGCATGGGCAACGATTACCACAAGAAGGTTTTTCAATGGGCCAGGGAGGCCGACCCAGATGTGAGACTGTTCTATAATGATTACAATATTGCAGGTGAAGTGGGTAAAAGAAATGCCATCATCAGTATGGTAAACGATTTTGAGGCCAATACTATTCCCATTGATGGTATTGGTATGCAAATGCACCTGAACCATGACTGGCCTTCTTCGGATTTGCCCATTTCCATCCAAGATATAGCCAATACAGGTCTGCTGGTACATATATCGGAGTTGGATGTAAAGGTCAATTATAATGATGATATCACATCGTTTACAGAAGAAAGGGCCATTGCCCAGGAATTCCAATACCAAAGAGCAGGGTACTATTATACCACTATTGTGCCACCGGCACAGCAATTTGGATTGACCTTATGGGGTTTTAGAGATCAGGACAGTTGGCTGTATGATGGTGGCTCGGATTGGCCCTTACTGTATGATAATGATTTTAATACGAAGATTTCCCACAGGGGATTGGTGGCAGGCCTAAACGGGGAAGATCCAGAATAAAACAAATAACTATGCAAAAATCAAAAGACCATGATGGAGTTTTTATACATTTTCATCATGGTTTTTTGTTTTTGAAACCAAAAAGAACCGTATGAAAATTAGTAAGCAGTCATTGCTCTTGGCATGTTTCATGATTTCTGTTTTGGGGAATGCCCAAATTAAACTTCCCAGACTCATAAGTGATGGTGTGGTATTGCAGCGAGACGACAAAATCAAGATTTGGGGATGGGCATCACCCAATGAAAAAGTGGAGATGTCCCTCAAGGGAAAAACGTATAAAACCACTGCCGACCAAAGTGGAAATTGGTCCATTCAATTGGCTCCACAAAAAGCCGGGGGTCCCTACAGCATAACGTTCAAAGGAAAGAATGAGGTTGCGGTAAAGGATGTTCTTTTTGGGGATGTTTGGCTCGGTGCCGGGCAGTCCAACATGGTCACGCCCATAGAGCGGGTCAAGGAAAAATACCCAGATGAGGTGGCCAACGCCAACTATCCGGAAATTCGGAATTTCTTTATCCCAACCCTAAAAAGTGTAACCGGACCGGAGAAAGATTTGCCTTCCGGGGAATGGAAACCAGCTGTGACCGGAGATATTATGCAAATGGGGGCGGTCACCTATTTTTTTGCCAAAGACCTCTATGAAAAGTATCATGTTCCCATCGGAATCATCAATGCAAGTGTAGGGGGTACGCCCATCGAGTCTTGGATCAGCGAAGATGGTTTTAAGGAATTTCCCAAGGATTTGGCAACCATCCAAAAGAACAAGGACGAAGACTATACCAGTCAATTCACCACAAGGCCAGCATCTGCGGATGTTCAACCCGAAGTCAAGGACAAGGGTCTGACAGCTTCTACCAAATGGTATGAAAATGCATATCAACCCAAAGGGTGGAACAATTATTACATCCCCGGATTCTGGGAAGATCAAGGCTTGAGAAACTTGAACGGGGTGGTTTGGTTCCGAAGGGAATTGGAAATTCCTGATGCTTTGGTAGGGGCCGAAGCCAAGCTTTTTATGGGCCGGATTGTGGATGCCGATGAGGTATATGTCAATGGCACCAAAATAGGGAACATTACCTATCAATACCCGCCACGGAGATATACGGTGCCCAAAGGTGTACTGAAGAAGGGCAAAAACTTGATTGTGGTGCGGGTCACCAATTCTGGGGGCAAAGGAGGCTTTGTTCCTGATAAAAATTATGAACTCACGGCAAATGGTATCAGTGTTGATCTAAAGGGTGAATGGCAGTACAAGGTTGGAGAGGTCTTTAAACCTATTCAAAGAGGTAGAAGAGGGGGATTCAACCAATTTTGGGAACAAAACCAACCCACAGCACTGTATAATGCCATGGTGGCTCCATTGACCAATATGTCGGTTAAAGGAATGTTGTGGTACCAAGGCGAATCCAATACGGGAAACCCAAAACCATACGAGGATTATTTAAAAGCGTTGGTCAAGGATTGGAGGGATCAATTCAATGCACCCAACGCCCCTTTTTTATGGGTGCAATTGGCCAATTTTCAAGATGTGGATTACCTCCCTACGGAGAGCAACTGGGCAGAACTCCGTTTTTCCCAGTTTAAGGCACTTTCGGTACCCAATACGGCCATGGCCGTTGCCATAGATTTGGGGGAATGGAATGATATCCATCCGCTGAACAAGGAAGATGTGGGCAAACGCTTGGCTCTGGGGGCCTTAAAATTGGCGTATGGGGAAGATGTGGTGCATTCCGGACCCATTTTCAAATCATCAAAAATTCAGGGGAGTAAAATAATGTTGCATTTTGATTCCGTGGGCAGCGGATTGGTTTCCATTGATGAGGAACCGTTGCATCGATTTGAAATTGCCGGGGAAGACCAAGAATTTGTGTGGGCCAATGCCCAAATAGTGGGAAACACGGTTGTGGTGGAAAGCGATGAGGTGCCCAATCCCGCTTATGTGCGCTATGCCTGGGCTGATAATCCAAGGGGAGCCAATCTCTACAATAACGAAGGATTGCCCGCATCACCCTTTCAAAATTTTGATGAGGAAGAACTGAACAAATTGCCTTGGCAAGGTAAAAAAGCTGCTGTTATCCTAACGTATGATGATGCCTTGAACGTGCATTTGGACAATGTGGTCCCATTGTTGGATTCACTGAACTTGAAGGGAACCTTCTATGTGTCCACCTATTCCGAAGCCTTCCGAAATCGCTTAAGGGATTGGAAGAGCATTACCTGGAATGGCCACGAATTGGCCAACCATACCATTTTTCACCCCTGTATTGGGAAGGAAAGCAGACCGTGGGTAAATGAAAATTACGATATGGCCACCTACACCGTTGAACGAATGGTGGATGAAATCAAAATCAACAATACCCTTTTGGAAGCTTTGGACGGCAAAAAAGAAAGAACCTTTGCGTATACCTGTGGAGATTTCACTGTAAACGGGGATGACTTTTTCATTGATGAACTCAAAGATGAACTACTGGCGGCCCGTGCAGTACGCTCTGAAATGCACACCATTGATGAGGTGGATATTTACAGTATGGACAGCTATGCCATTGTGGATGCCAGTGGTGAGGAAATGATTGAAATGGTGAAAAAGGCTGTTGAGACCAATTCGCTGCTTATCTTTCTTTTTCACGGTGTAGGAGGGGAGCATTCCATGAACGTATCCTTAAAAGCCCACAAAGAATTATTGGAATACCTAAAACAACATGATGGTGAAGTGTGGACCGCACCGCTCATTGATGTTGTAAAAAATATAAAAACATATCAATCCCAGACAAAAGCAAAATAACATGAAAGCATCCTATCACATTCTATTGATTTGTGTGTTAACCAGTTTTTATGGGAACGCCCAATTTTTTCTGACTCAAGAAGAGCGGGACAGCATCAATCGATATGGGAGAATAAACCATGAGAATATGATGGCGCAATTGGGCATCACAGCTTTAAGGCCGGGGCCAAGTGGAGACCCCACAGCGCCCAATGCAGCAAATTATGATGAATCCATCGCCAATCCTTGCCCAGAATTACCAGAGGTGTTGGTGACCAATACGGGGAAGAAAGTAAAGGATGCAGATGATTGGTGGAATGTGCGCCGCCCAGAAATTGTGGAGGATTTTGAACGAGAGGTGTATGGTCGACTTCCAGAGAACATTCCAGACGTTACATGGACGGTAAAAGTGGAGGACAAGGAGTTTGTCCGTAGGACACCCGTCATTGCAAAACAACTTGTAGGGCATGTGGACAATGGTTCCTATCCTTCCATCAATGTGGATATAAACGCCATGTTGGTGGTCCCCGCCAATGTAGAGGGGCCGGTTCCTGTGTTGATCATGTTCGGGCGGCCCTCGTTTCCTGCACCGGCACAACCCTCTCAGGAGGATATGGAAACCATCAATACATCCTTTAAAGATATGATGATAAAACATGATCCCAAACTAAAGGCCATCTTTGACAAATATCCAGCCTATAGCCCAATTACAAGATTGCCTGGACCGAATTTTTGGGAACCCTTGCCTGAAGGCGACCTTCCGTCAACCGAGCAATTGTTGAATGCGGGTTGGGGCTATGTCACTTTGGACCCCTCCAGCATACAAGCCGATAATTCTGCAGGTCTTACCAGTGGCATCATTGGTTTGGTGAACAAAGGGCAGCACCGTAAACCAGATGATTGGGGGGCGTTACGAGCATGGGCTTGGGGAGCCGCACGCACCTTGGATTATTTGGAGACTGACCCTTTGGTGGATGCCACCAAAGTAGGAATCGAAGGCGTATCCCGATATGGGAAGGCCGCCTTGGTCACCCTTGCCTTTGAAAAAAGGTTTGCCGTTGGCTTGATAGGTTCTTCCGGGAAAGGAGGAGCTACGCTCCATAGGAGGGTGTTTGGCGAAGCCGTTGAAAGCCTTACCGGGTCAGGGGAAAGTCATTGGATGGCCGGAAACTATTTGAAATATGGGGCCGCCAAAGCTGGTTTTGGCAGTAAAACAGGATGTGATCTTCCGGTGGATTCCCATCAATTGATCGCGCTTTGTGCACCAAGGCCCACTTTTATCAGTTATGGCATTCCCGAGCAAGGAGACGCACTTTGGCTGGATCAAAAAGGAAGTTATATGGCGACCATCGCTGCTGGGGGAGTGTTTAAACTATTGGGGGCGAAGGATCTTGGCGTTTCCAATGACTATTTAAAGGAAGAAATGCCACCACATAACACAAGCATGATGGATGGAGAGTTGGCATGGCGCCAACATGATGGCGGACATACGGATTGGCCCAACATGAAATATTTTATCCCCTGGGCCAACAAGTTTTTGGACTATCAAAAAGCACCGGCTGAATAACAGGGATGCGCTGGTTGGCACCCTTGTTCTTTGTCATCTAGGGTATTTGGTCGCAGTAGAAGGAAATCATCAACTTATGGCCAAAAAAATGCCGCATAAGGCTACAATTCTATTAAGGTATGCTCTCTTTTATTAAAAATAGATTTTTACAAACACCATTTTTAATGGCATTTTTGTTTTTGAGTTGCCTAGACTCAAACAAGAAAAATGATTCAGGCACAGTAGGTGAGACCAATTCCTTTCCCGAAGAAAATAACAGTTCCACACAGGAGATGATCGATGACATCCAGCAAAGAATTGCAGCGATCAATGTAGAAAGTGTCCCCTATATTTTTAATAACAGAAAAGTGGCCCTTTTAGAGCAAAAGCTGGTAACAGCACAGGGAAATGAACAATTAAACCTACTGTTCACCTATAGTCTGGAATTGCTAAACGCGGGTAAAACGGATGAATCCATTGTAGTCTTGACCCAAGTATTGCAGGTTGTTGAAAGTCAAAATGTACAGTCAAAGGAAGAGTTGGTCTTTTTTATAAAAAAACAGCTGGCCATTGCGTATATGCGAAAAGCCGAACAGGACAATTGCATTGCAAACCATACCAATGAATCGTGTATCATTCCCATAAGCCCAAAAGCCCAACATGTTATTAGGGAAGGGGCACAGCAATCCATAGCTTTACTTAAGGAATTACTTGTTTTGAACCCAGATGATCTGGAATGTCAATATGTATTGAACATTGCAAATATGACTTTGGGCCAGTACCCCCAAGAGGTGCCCGGTAAATTTAGGATTCCTGAGTCGCACTTTTCCAATTCGGCAAGTTTTCCCCATTTTTCTGACATTGCCATGGATTTGGGGGTGGATGTCAACCAGTTGTCCGGTGGAACCTGTGTGGATGATTTTAATGGCGATGGCTATTTAGACATCATAGCATCTTCCTGGGGCCTAAATGACCAAATCAAGTATTTCGAGAATGATAAAAAAGGCGGTTTCACAGATAAAACCGAAGATGCCGGATTGGAAGGGGTCACCGGTGGACTGAATTTAAGGCATGCCGACTATGACAATGACGGCCATATGGATTTTGTGATTCTACGGGGTGCTTGGTTGTCCGTTTTCGGAAGTATCCCCAATTCCTTGATGCGAAACAACGGGGATGGCACCTTTACCGATGTCACCAAAGCCTCAGGATTGTATTCCCTAAACCCAACTCAAACTGCGGTTTGGACGGATGTTAATCTGGATGGATGGCTCGATTTGTTCATTGCCAATGAATGGTCCGAAGCAAAGCAAAGCTATTGTGAGTTGTTTTTAAACAATGGGGATGGCACATTCAAAAACGTGGCTAAAGAGGCTGGAATAACTGTTCCGGGTTTTTTTAAAGGGGTGGCAAGCGGTGATGTTAACAATGACCTATACCCCGATCTGTATTTATCTGATTATGATGGCTTGAACACTTTGTACATCAACACCACCAAGGAAACCGGGAAACCTTCTTTTACAATTGCAGATAAAAGTGCTGGGGTTGCCGAACCGAAATTGAGCTTCCCCACTTGGTTTTTTGATTATAACAATGATGGTTTTGAGGATATTTTTGTTTCGGGCTACTCTTCTTCGGAGGTACTGCCATCGGAGATGCTGCTCCGAAATTTGAAGGCCAACACTTCTGAATACAGGCCCCTTTTATATCAAAATAATGGAGATAACACCTTTACGGAAGTATCCTTAAAAGCCAATTTAACAGAACCTGTTGCCACAATGGGCTGTAATTTTGGCGACTTGGACAATGATGGCTTTTTGGACTTTTATTTGGCAACGGGCGACCCTGATTTTTTCTCCATCGTACCCAACAAAATGTACCGAAATGTGAACGGTAAAAATTTTGAAGATGTTACCTACAGTGGTGGTTTTGGGCACATTCAAAAAGGACATGCCATCGGTTTTGGGGACATGGACATGGATGGGGACCAAGATATTTACGCCGTGATGGGCGGCGCTGTGGAAGGTGATGTTTTCCGAAACTTACTTTTTGAAAACCCCATGGGCAATGAAAATAATTGGATCAATATGGTTTTGGAAGGAAAACGGAGCAACCGTTCTGCCATTGGGGCCAAAATCATCATAACCATTGAAGAGGGTCAAAAAGAACGAAAAATATACAATACCGTCGATTCAGGGGCGAGTTTTGGGGGCAACAGCCTCATGGCCGAAATTGGGTTGGGAAAAGCTGATATTATAAAAGAAATAGAAATTAAATGGCCCCATCATACCAAACCGGTTTCCATTTTTGAAAAGGTTGAGGTGAATCAAACCATTAAAATCGTTGAGGGAGGAGAAATTCAGCAGCTAGACCTTCCCAAATTTTCATTTAAAAATGAAATGTCGGGCCATCAACATCATTCGCCCTAGTTAATTTTAAAAATGGTCAGTGGTCTATCATTATTTGCTATCAACAAATAAGGTTCGTTTTTAATGGTTACCAGCTTCATTGCCTTAGCGTTTAGATCGTTATAAAAATTTACGTCTTTGTAGGGCTTAAAACCACCTTTGGAATCGCCCAACACTACATAACCAATGTTTGAATCGTAGCGCACGGTTTCCACTTCAGCTTCATGTATGGCACCCGCACCAATGACATCCATGTTTCCATCTTGGTTGACATCCGTAAACACAAAAGACAGTGTAGGGCCCAACTGGGCATAGTTTGGCAGCTGTTTTATTTCAAAAGTTCCACTTCCTTTGTTTTCCAAATACGCCGACTTGAACTCAACGACCTGCTTGTGATATGAATTCTCCAGCACGTTTTTCCCATAAATATCCTCCAAAGTGGAATTGGCAAATTCTTTGTACGACTTGATCTTTTCGCTTACAAAAGGGTTTTGTTGTGTGGAACATTCCTTGCCCCTCACCGGCACCAGATTACCTTGGTAATTCTTGCTGAGGAACATATCATAATTGCCATCATCACCCAGATTGGTGCCATATACATGGAGTGGTTTTTCGGGAGACGGATGAAACTTATTGTTCCCGCCTAAATTCCCAACAAAATAATCGAGGTCACCATCTTGGTCAAAGTCAATTTCAGCGATGGTGTTCCACCAACCACTGGTTTGCTCAAGACCTTTTGGGTCGGTTTGGGTAAAAATGCCATCAGCATTATTAAGAACGGTTAAGGGCATCCACTTCCCGACGACCATCAAATCCCTATCCCCATCTTGGTCGTAATCAGATAATAGAAAATCAGAGATAATTCCCAGATTTTTGAAATCTGGAGCAACCGATTCCGTAGCAACAACAAATTGAGTGCCCGTATTTTCCAAAACATAGGATGTGGAAGGCAATGGATATTTACCGGGCACCGTAGTGCCGCCCACAAACAAATCCATATCCCCATCGGCATCAAAGTCAAAGGATTGAACAGCCTTGGTATTGGATATGAACCTTGGCAGTTTATTGGAACGTGTAAAATTTCCATTCCCATCGTTGATGTACAATCTATCTTGCAGCAAAGGGTCACGTTCATCCAACTCATAGCTGCCGCTGGCCACATACAGATCTAAATCGTCGTCATTGTCGGCATCAAAAAAGTGCGCGCCTACATCCTCATACATCTTATCATTTTCAAAAATGGATTGGTTCAGCTGATCAAATGCACCGCTTGAATTCTGGAGATACACTTGGGCGGGTTGGTTCAATGCCCCTCCCAAAAACAAATCGTCCAAACCATCATTGTTGATGTCGGCAATAGCAAAAGCCGGGCCTTTTTCGGATTGTTTTTGAGGTAAAAGTACTTGACGGGAAAAATCATTGAATTCATTCTCTTCGTGTCTGTAGCGAATGCCCAAATCTTCTGGATGTATCCTCTTGAAGTTATTTGAAAAAGCATATTCGGATTCAGTTGTTTTGGGTTTGGATTCGGTTTGGTTGAAGGTGAGTATTTGATTTGCAGCAACGTTTTCATCCACAGACATGCGCCCATCACCCCAAACAACTTCTATTCTTTTGATATTGGTTTCCTCCCCAATACCAAAATTCAGAGTGGGCGAAACTGAAGATTGGTACCCTCTGGATAAGAACAGCTCCTGATATTGCGTGGTCTTATCGGTGTAAATGGTAACCTTGGCCCCAATGGCGTTGACGTTGCGCTCATTTCCCATCAATTTAACAGATAGAAAGTTGTTGGTTGCATTGTTTTGGTAAATGCTGGCCTCATCATCAAGATTGTTCATGACCAAATCCAAATCCCCATCATTATCCAAATCGGCGTAGGCTGCGCCATTGGAATTTACGGTTTGATCAAACCCCCAAGTTGATGTTGCCTTGGAGAATGCCAATTCCCCATCATTTTTAAACGCATAATTTTTGAGCTTTTCGGATGGCATTCTATTCAAAATCTGCTGAATGGACATGTTTTTGACAGCCTCTTGTTCCGTGTCCAGGAAATTTCCAAAATCCTGGTTTGCAATCTCGCGTTTAATGCCGTTGGTAATAAAAATATCCTTAAGGCCATCGCAGTCAAAATCGGCAATAAGGGGCCCCCAACTCCAATCTGTTTTTGATACGCCTGCCAATTGGGCAATATCACTAAAATACCCGTTTCCATTGTTCAAGTTGAGCATATTGGACATGTAGGGATAATGATAACCAGCCCCAACGATCCACCAAAACCCACTGGTGTTCATGCTGGGCATGTTCTGTTTGCCTCTACTATGGTCTTCTGCGGACATGTCCAAGACCATCAAATCGGGCAATAGGTCATTGTTGATATCAGCAATGTCAGACCCCATGCTACTGTAGGAAATATGTTTTAACCGCTGATCTATTTGATTGGAAAATGTACCGTTTTTGTTGTTGATGTAGAGTTTGTCCGGGGTGATGAAATCGTTGGCCACAAAAACATCCAACCAACCATCATTGTTATAATCACCAATAGCGGCACTTAAACTGAATTCCTTGTTCATGAGTCCACTGTTGATGGTCACATCGGTAAACTTGTTTCCATCATTCCTATATAAATGATCGGAGGTTTGCGGATAAAACTCCTTGTCGTTCAGAATGACCTCAAGATCGATGGAATTGCGGAAATCGACCCGATGGTTGATGAGGTACATGTCCAGATCACCATCTTTATCATAATCAAAAAAATAGGATTGGGTAGAAAACCCATCGTCATCCAGCCCCCATTTTTTGGCCTCTTCCTTAAAAGTTCCATCTTTTTGATTGACATAAAGTTTATTGTTACGAAGTGCATTGTTGTTCAACGAGGCAGATTTGCATACATAAATGTCCATCCATCCATCATTGTTGATATCGATCATGGTTGCTCCGGTACTCCATCCTTCGGCATCTGCAACATTGGCTTTTTCCGTAATGTCCTCAAATTTAAAGTCTCCCTTGTTTATATATAATTTATTGGATTGTTGGTTGGAGGTAAAATAGAGGTCATCAAATCCATCGTTATTGACATCTCCAACAGCCACCCCACCGCCATTATAGGTGTAGTAATAGTTCAGGACATTGAAGTCGGCCGTTTCCGTTATTTCATTTTTAAAATGAACGTTGGTCTGCTCACTACGTAGTAGTGTGAAAAGAGTATCGCCTGTGGGTTCTTTCTTTTTGACTTCATTTACGGGATTGCAGGAAAACATTATGACGACACATAAAAGCATCGCTAAGATTCTAAGCGTATTCTTCATTTTTAGTAGCGGTTGGAATAGCATTTAATATACTGATTTTGTCTGTAAAAAAAGCATAATATTCCTTTTATGCAACCGATTGCAAAATAATCGTGGTAAAACGTATTTTTTAGTTACTTTGTCACATCATTTGTGCATAATCAATGTAAAATCAAGAGCTTCATAGAATAAAATCCACCCATTTTGAAGAAAAAGACGATTTTTAAAATTATTGCTGTTGGTCTTCCCCTATTTCTCATTTTACTGCTGGAGTTGATACTCAGATTATTTGGATATGGGGACAATTACCATCTGTTCAATAAAGTCATAGGTGAAAATGGGGTTGAGTATCTTGTTGTAAACTCCAATCTGTCCAAAAAATACTTTAAGGACACTGATTTTAAGGCAGATAATCAATCTGATTTGTTTCTGCGGCATAAAACCGACAGTACTTTTCGGGTGTTTGTCCAAGGAGCCTCAACCGTGGTGGGCTATCCATTTTACAGAGGGGCTTCCTTTCCAAGACTCTTGAAGCACCGACTCTCCCGAACTTTTCCCGAGATGAACATAGAAGTGGTCAATACTGGAATCACGGCGGTCAATTCGTATACCTTATGGGATGTAACTGACAAGATCATTGATCAAAAACCGGATTTGGTGATTATTTATGCCGGGCACAACGAGTATTATGGGGCTTTAGGAGTGGGGTCTTCAGCATCTGTTGGTAGTCACCCTGCATTGGTCAGGAGCTATCTGAAGCTCAAGAACCTTCGTTTTTTTCAGTTGCTCGAGAATGGGATTATGGGCTTGATGAAATCAGACCCTACAAACAAAAAGTCAGTTGCTGAAACGACCTTGATGGAGGTCATGGCCAAAGAGCAGGAAATCCCCTTAAATTCAGAGGCCTTTAACGCTGGAGTATCCCAATTTGAGGGTAATTTGAAACGAATTTTGGATAAATACAAACGTCAGGGAATACCGGTAATCCTTTCCACTTTGGTGTCCAATGAAAAGGATGTCAAACCTTTTATCAGTGATGATTTGGACAAAGTAAACTATGTTGAATCAATAGAAAAAAACAAACCAGAGGTCCGAGAATTGGCCCAAAAAAATGCAGATGGAGCCTACACTTTAGGGCACTATTATCTGGAAAAAGAGCCAGATTCCGCCAAAAAGTATCTACACCTTGCCAAAGAGCTGGACTTGTTGCGGTTTAGGGCTCCAGAGCAAATCAATGATGTCATCACTGAACTGGCCCAAGATCACAATCTACCTTTGGTAGACATGAAGAACATATTTGAGTCCAAGGTGCCTAATGGGATTCTAGGCGATGAATTGGTGGCCGAGCATGTGCATCCCAATGTGGAAGGTTATTTTGTAATGGCAGATGCGTTTTACGAGAAAATAAAAGACTTAAAGCTCTTGGAAGATTGGGATAATTACATTTCCTATGAGGAGGCTTTTGATGATATTCCAATGACCCAAATCGATTCAATAAAAGGGAAATTGGTTGTGGACATACTTAAAAAGTCGTGGCCCTATGATTTGGGCATGTCTGGAAAGAAGCCGGATTCCCATACCTATGTGACCCAAAATCCAACTTACGAGGAAGAAAAGGCGATCAGTCTGTACACCCATCAAGAACCATGGCAATATGTTATGACCCAAGCCTACAACAAATACAAAGAAGACGGGGACTATAAAAACGCACTTAAAGTGGCGCAGACCTTAATATTTGAGTTCCCGGAACAATATAAAGTGTATGAAATGGCTGGGGAAATGTGTCGTAAACTACAGGACGAAGCCTATGCCGATTACTATTTTGCGAAAAGCAGGTACCTGAAGAACATGAAGGCTTCACCGGAGTAAACCTAGTTTGGGAATTTACCAAGGGTTATCGATATCCTTGCTAGAGTAATGATGGTTGCGATGATGAAAATAGGTATTTCCGGTATTTTTACGCCGAATGTGATTACTTCCGAACAAACGCTGCAATAGAGCCAAGGGAATCAAGATGAAATGGAAGATGATGAACATCAGCACAAAATTCATCACCAGACCCAGATAGTGTGAAAATGCAAGCCATACCTTGGCAATCTCCATTGAAATTCTTTTTGAAACGATACCAATGACCAAAAAAGCGATGGCAACATACTCCAGCCATTCCACATTCAGCCATAGGGAAATTATGAGCGATGCCAGCGCCAAAACAAGAATGGTTTCAAAAGCTTTTTCCCGAGTCATCAAAATAAGGTATAAATAAAAGGGGCCAGAGCCGAACTACTGGTCAGAAAAATAAGGACACCAAATAGCACAAATATGATGATCAGTGGCACCAACCACCACTTTTTGCGCTCCTTTAGAAATAGAAAGAATTCTTTTAAAAACTCCATTTACTTTTCAATTAGATAATTTTCCAAAACCAGAATATCCATACCTGAACCCATGAAACATTGGTAGGCATCTTCTGGAGTATTTACAATCGGCTGATCTTTCACATTAAAGCTTGTGTTGATGAGCACTCCGGTCCCTGTCAAATTTTTAAAGGTCTGTAGTAAACTCCAAAAGGTAGGGTTCACCTCCTTCTTAACCACCTGTACTCGGGCCGAATAGTCTATGTGGGTTATGGCGGGCAATTCAGATTTTGATGCCTTGCGCTTTTCTTCCAGACTAAGTTCGTCAAAATTTTTGGGTAAGGGTTTTCTTAGGGATTCCTTTACCGGATTTGTAAACAGCATATATGCTGAATGTTTACCAGGCTCAAAATAGGTATCATAATCTTCCTCACGGACTGCTGGAGCAAAGGGTCTAAAACTTTCCCTAAACTTGATTTTTAGGTTGAGCTTGGATTGCATTTCAGGGTCCGAGGGATCTGCCAAGATACTCCGATTGCCCAACGCCCTTGGCCCAAATTCCGTTCGGCCCCGGAACCATCCCACTACTTTTTTATGGGCTAAATGATTCGCTACCGTATCCAATAGCTCCTCCATGGATTCATAATAGTGATAGGTGGATTTATGCTTTCGCAACGTCCTCTCAATTTCTTGATGGGAGGCAGAAGGACCCAGATAAGGATTGAAAGGTTTCTCAAGTCCCATGAAGGTCGCCTGCTTTAAGTAAGCCGCGGCCAAGGCTGCTCCAATGGCCCCTCCTGCATCGCCCGCAGCGGGTTGCACATAGATATCTTTGAAAATAGTCTCTTTGAATAAAACCGAGTTCGCCACACAATTAAGGGCAACCCCACCGGCCAAGCACAAATATTCTGCTTGGGTTTCCTTTTTAATGTGAAGGGCCAGCTTAAGGACGATTTCTTCCAAAACCTTTTGTGCAGCGAAGGCCAAGTCGGCATGTATTTGTGTTAAGGGTTCATCGGTTCTTTTTTTGAACCCGAAAAGTATCTCCCATTTTTTTGGGTTTACCATTCGTAGGCCAACGGGATATTCAAAATAGTCTTTATTTAGTTTGATGGAACCATCCGCTTTGATGTCCACCAATTTTTCTTTGATGATGCCCATGAAACGCTGTACTGTTTCCGATTTATGATTACTATACGGTGCAAGCCCCATCATTTTGTATTCGCCAGAGTTTACCTTAAATCCCAAAAAATACGTGAAAGAAGAATAGAAAAGTCCGAGTGAGTCTGGAAAATGGAGTTCTCCGAACACTTCAATCCCTTCTTTGCCTGAAGCCAACCCATATGAGGTCGTGGTCCACTCACCAACCCCATCAATGGTTAAAAATGCACTTTTAGCGAAAGGAGAGGTGTAAAAAGCACTGGCTGCATGGGACAAGTGGTGCTCAGGAAATACAATGCGAATTTTTTGGGCATGTGGCCCCCCGATTTTTTTCAGTTGTTTTCGGATTACCTGTTTTGTAAACAGTTTTTCCTTTAACCAAATGGGCATGGCCATGGCAAATGATCTAAAGCCCTTTGGCGCAAATGCGTAATACGTTTCTAAAAGCCGTTCAAACTTTAGGAAGGGCTTGTCATAGAATGCTACGTAATCGAGGTCTTCGAGAGCATATCCAGATTCTGTAAGACAATATCTTATGGCTTCTTCTGGAAAGGAGGCGTCATTTTTTATTCTTGAAAACCGTTCTTCTTGGGCGGCATACACTACTTTCCCATCCACAATTAAAGCGGCGGCGGAGTCGTGATAGTATGCTGAAATGCCCAGTATCTTCATTTAACTAAAGGTATTCAATTCAATAAGAAAGATTTCATATGTTCACTGAATTCTGTCTGTATTGATGGTTGCGCACTACCCTTGGTAATCAAAAGAGGCTGTCTATCATGACAGCCTCTTTCTTACGCAACTTAACTAACTCAAACTAACTATGCGAAGATTATCTAATGGATTATCCTTAATAACCTGGGTTTTGATATGCGGCTTTTTCAGCTTCTGACATATCCAAATCATTGATTTGGCTTTGAGGAATTGGCCTTAAGTAATGATGGTCCTGTATGGTTCTGGTAAATGTTTGAGGAGAATGGTCTGTTGCGTCATTGCCGGCAATGGAATAGGAGGCGGCAATTTCAGCCCATTTCTGGGTTCTTACCAAATCGAACCATCTCAAACCTTCACCAAAATATTCCCGTGACCGTTCTGCCAAAATATAATCAATGTCAATGGTCATAGGGGTGGCAGCCATCATAGCCGCGCTATTGTCCTCAATGCGCTCTTCTTGTTCGCCGTTGTCAAAACGCCACTTACCGGCACGTGCGCGAAGCACATTGACCAATTCCCTGGCACTCATTGCTCCAGATGCTCCTTTTACGGCAGCCTCAGCAGCAACTAGATAAAACTCTGAAAATTTGGCAACAGGGAACGGACGGGACAATGCCCCATTGGGGGAACCCAAGCCGCCCATATTATCGGTTCTATAGGTCCCGAGCTTCCATAAGCCAGGGTAAAACCTACGGTTTATTTCATTGAGGTTGATGACATAATCCGATCTTCCAGGGATTTCTCCACCCCCAATATTGCCACCGTTTACGCTATAATCCACATTGGGGTCATATTCATCCAAGAATGAAATAACAGCATCACCGGGGAAAATTTCAAGACCATTGGCCCCTGTTAAGGAAGGTGTATCATCCCCTGCGACGTCCCAATTTCCTCTATAACTACTGACAAAAGTACCATCATAACGGGAATCCAGATCTTTTTCAGCAAAGGTTTCTTCAAATACGTTTATAGAAGGAGCCATACGGGTCCAAGGTCTTCCTAAGCTCTGGTCTGCTTCCCGCTGTACCGCAGCAACACCATCCACACTTATGGTAGTATAGTTGGACGTAACCATCCAAACAGAGGTGTTGGCACTGCCACCTGTACCACTCCATCCTAAATCTGCTCCATTGTAGATGGGGCTTTCTTCGGTGCGATCGGCATATAGCATCATTTCACTGTTTCGGTCGTTGGACCCTAAGTGAACATCATAGAAGTACTCCTGTAAAGCGTATGGACCTGGATTATTGATTCCAGCTAAAGCAATGTTATACGCCTGTTGGAAATACCATTGCGAATCACGTCCATCTGGATCCGTTCTTGGTGTATCTGGGTAGGTAGGGATGTTGTTGGGATTTTCCAACCACCATCCATAGGTCAGATATGCCTTTGCCAAAAATAATCTGGCCACATTTTTGGTGACTGTTCCTGTCAATCGGGGATTTTCAGGCAAATCATTGACAGCTTCCACTAGGTCTGGGAATATACCTTTGGTATATACTTCGGGAACAGTGTTCCGAACAGAGGTCCTAACCACGGATGTATTAAAAGCCAATTCCCCTGAACCCAAATCCAATGGTACACCCCCATAGGTCTGTACCAATAAGAAGTAATAAAAGGAACGGAAGAACCTTGCTTCGGCTACCACGGAAGGGTTTATGCCAACAGCGGCTGCATTTTCAATAATTCCACTAGCGGTATTGATGGAAGGGTATACTGTGTTCCAAATAACGCTCGTGGTATAGGTGTCTGCAATAATATCACCACCTACACCGGATAGATCCGCATCCAGAAAGTTGTTATCGGCACTTTGCCCATAGGTATACTCATCTGTTCCTGTTTCAAGCGAATTATAATGATACGGCTGACCGTATAAGTATCTTAATCTCTCATACAAAGAGGTAATACCTCCTTGAACCCCCAATTCAGTCTGGAAAAAATCTGGCGTAAAAGAACTTCTAGGGGTTTCTTCCAAGACAAAATCTTCTGTACACGAACCCAAAAGCAGAGTCCCTACAAATAGTAAAGAGGTTATATTTTTAAATTTTAAATTTTTCATAATAATTTTTTATTAGAATGTTACGTTTAATCCTATCAAATAATTACGAGTGGTAGGCCTGTTCGTTCCAATAGTCGGAATTCCATCTGAGATCTGGGTAGTATTTACGGCTACGTTTTGACGGTTTCCATTATTGTCGACTCCAGAGTTGGTCTCATGATCCATTCCAGATTCTTTTGTGAAATCCGAGAATAGTACAAATGGGTTTTGCACCGTTCCATACAAACGAAGGTTTTGAATTCCTAAGTTCTTCAAGAAATCCTGCTCAAAGTTGTACCCCAATGTAATGGTCCTGACTTTAAGGAAAGAGCCATCAAAATAACCCAAGGTGCTTGCATATTTTTGGTTGTCACCACTTTGCACACCTCCGGGGGCAGGGTACTTGGCGTCCGTGTTGGTGGGTGTCCAATAATCAACACGCACGTTGTTCCTTCTTCCTGTAAGCAAGTTTAGGTATCCGTTGGAACTGTACAATGTACTGACCACAATACCTCCTTTTTGGAAGGTTCCTACAGTACTAAGGTCAAAATTCTTGTATCTAAAATTCATATTAAATCCACCTTGAAAATCAGGGGTTGGATCTTGTACAATCCTATCCTCGGAATTAATGGCCCTAACAGGAGATCCATCAGGGTTATATTCCCCGGTGTACTGCACTTTTATCATTCCTTCATTACCACCTGGTTCCAATATGTCCAAATATTGGTAATCTGGATCTGACTCATTCCAAAGACCTAATCTTTTATGGTCAAAAATAACATTGATCGGAGAGCCAACGAACCAAAGTTGCCCTACATTTTCATCTTCACCAGTGGCCAAGGATGTAATCTCATTTCTGTTTGCGTACACGTTAATGCCTGCATCCCAAGTGAAATCGGGAGTATCTATGATGGTTCCATTAAGTGCTATTTCCACACCCCTATTTTCCGTAGCACCAATATTGCTGGTCACATTTGCAACACCTGAAGTTGCTGGCAGCCCTAAATCATAAAGGATATCCTTGGTCTTTGTAATATAGTACTCCACGGTACCAGACAATCGATTGTTAAACAATCCAAAATCCAAACCGTAGTTCCATGTTTCAGAGAACTCCCATCCTAAACTGGCATTAGGTATTTTGTCCACATAGTAACCTGTGGCAAACGTATTCCCAAAATTATAGTTGATGTCCTCCAAACGTCCTTGGGTAGAATATGGTGCTATGGCTTGGTTTGAGGTTTCTCCGTAACCTGCTCGAAACTTCAATAAGTTAACCCAATCCACATTGTCCATAAAGGCTTCATTGCCAACATTCCAACCTAAGGATACCGCAGGATAGGTCACCCATTTATACCCAGGGGCCAATCTTGATGATCCATCGGAACGTAGGGTGGCTGTAAACAGGTAGCGGTTGTCATATTGGTACATGACCCTACCCATATAGGATAACAGTCCTGTAGACTCATAATTGGTGCCATATCGGGTGATGTTTTCCGCCAAAGATGCATCCAAGTTGTAAAATAGGAAGTCTTCATTGGGGATGTCTTGGACGGCAAGTCCAACATTGTCAAATTCAGTTTTTTGTGAAGAGAAAAGCCCCACAAAGTTTACCTGATGCTTGTCCGCAAAGGTTCTGTCAAACAGTATTTGATTTTCAATGACATAATCCCGTGTTAAAGAAGCGTCATAGCTTGCATTAGATCTACTTTGGGGATTGTAGTTGAAAACACCCACCCCGGTAAAGTTGCCATCTCTACTTGTACGTAGGTTCAAACCTATGTTAAGGCGGTATTTCAATCCCTCAACACCTGGGATTTTAACCTCTCCAAAGATATTATTGTAGGTACCAAAATCCAATTGATCGTTATACCGTCCTTTTCCGGTCTGGCTTACCTCTCTTCGGGTAGGAATCCAAACATCATCAGCTTCGGTCTGAAGACGGACAGGAATTATAAAATCCCCATTTTCGTCATACGGGCTTAATAGCGGCGAGGCATCTATATTGGCACCGACAATACTACTGGTTTTGTTAAAGTTCATAACCGAGTTTACACCAAAACGAAAAGCGCCGACTTCCTGGTCAACGTTTATTCTTAAGGAGTATCTCTGGAACGAATCGCTTGGCAGCACGGAGGTTTCCTTAAAGTACCCCATACCTATATTATATGAGCCATTTTCGGTACCACCCGTAATGCTAACGTCATGGCTGGTCTGGAGACCTGAGCCATATATCAAATCTTGCCAATCGGTATCATTTTCAAGGCTTTCATCACCTCCCAAACCATAAATTGGAGTTCCGCCGTTGTTGGCAGCCACGTCTGCACGTAACTGGGTAAGTTCTGCAGCGTTCATCATTGGGAATTTGCTGAAAATTTCCTTGGTGGCATAATACGAGTTGTAAGTAACTCTTGCTTTTTGGTTTTTTGTACCGGTCTTAGTGGTTATGAGAATAACCCCGTTTGCACCCCTAGAACCATAAATGGCCGTAGCAGATGCATCCTTTAAGATGTCCAAGCTTTCAATATCATTGGTATTGATGTCACTTAGACCTCCAGAAAATGGAATCCCGTTAAGAACAATCAACGGGTCATTGTTTCCTGTCAGCGAACGCACACCACGAATACGAATTTGCGGTGAGGCTCCTGGGCTGGTGTCGGTAGTTGATATCTGCACACCGGGTGCCCTACCTTGAAGGGCTTGTGTGAAGTTGGCGGATTGAACTTCGTTCAATTCCTCCCCTTTAATGGACACCACAGAACCTGTAACAGATTCCTTCCTTTGGGTACCGTAACCAATTACCACAACCTCGGACAATTGTTGGGTGTCTTCGGCCATTTGAACGTTCACGGTAGATCTTCCATTAATCGCAATCGTTTGAGTAACGAATCCAAGATAACGAAACTCAAGGGTGGCGTTGGAAGCCGCCTCAATTACGTAGTTCCCGTCAAAGTCGGTTGTTGTTCCGTTTGTTGTGTTCTGTACAACTACACTTACCCCGGGAATAGGTGCGCCAGAATTATCGGTCACAGTACCAGTCACCGTAATAGTGTTCTGCGCGAAAGCAGTAGTACAAAAAACAAATAACAAAAAGCTTGTTAGGTACAAATGCAAAGGTGATGACCATTTGCTATTTGTAAAAACAAATAATGAATTTTTAGTCATGTTACTAAGTTTTGATTTTGTTCAGTTAATTAATTCTATTATGACAAAAAAGAGTGCATAATATTTAGGATGTGATAAATATACATAATATATTTACTCACGCAATCGGTTGCGTTAATTTTTTTGTATTTTTATGTTAAAATTATTTTATTTGATTTGTATTTCACCATAAAAAATTGATAATCAGTAAAATAGTATTTCGGACAGTTGTAAGCAAACGATTGTTTTTATTGAAGAATGCTTATTTTTAACCAATTGACCTTTCCTTATATCATATGAAAAACACATTTTTTACTCGAAAAAACCATCTAATAGGAGGTGTTCTGCCTTATTTTTTGTCATCTGTATTTGTTTTGGGAACTTTTAGCTGTAAACGCCAAAAACAATCTTCCGTTGAAGACCATAACGGAATCGATAGCGTAGCTGATACCATTGGAACCGCTCCCGATACAGTTTATACTTTGACATCTGAATTGTATACCGCAGATCCATCGGCACATGTTTTTGATGGAAAACTGTATGTTTATCCCTCCCATGATTTTGAATCCGGAGTTCCCCAAGACGGGATTGGAAGTCATTTTAATATGGAAGACTACCATGTTTTTTCCATGGATAGTGTAGGGGGTGAGGTCACCGATCATGGACTGGCCCTCCATATTAAGGATGTGTCTTGGGCAGGAAGACAAATGTGGGCCCCTGATGCTGCCAAAAAAGGCGATGAATACTTCCTGTACTTTCCCGTAAAGGACAAAGAGGATGTTTTTCGCATAGGAGTGGCCAAAAGTGAGAACCCCGAAGGACCTTTTGAGCCATTGGACCATCCCATTGAAGGGAGCTATAGTATGGATCCCTCCGTTTTTGAGGATACCGATGGCAAATACTATATGTACTTTGGAGGTATTATGGGCGGACAGCTCCAAAAATGGAACAATAACGAATATCTCGGAGAAGATACCTATCCAGCGGATGATGCACCGGCACTTTCTCCAAAAGTTGCGTTAATGGCAGATGACATGGTCAGCTTTGCCGAAGAACCAAAAGATGCGGTCATTCTGGATGAAAATGGAGAGCCAGTAACCACAGGAGATCATGATCGTAGGTTTTTTGAAGCGGCCTGGGTGCATCGCTACAACGGAAAATACTATTTGTCTTATTCAACAGGTGATACACATTATATTGCCTATGCCATTGGTGACAATCCTTACGGACCTTTTACCTATCAAGGGGTTATCCTTGATCCTGTTCTGGGGTGGACCAACCATCACTCCATTGTGGAATATGATGGAAAATGGTGGTTGTTCTTTCATGATAGCTCAATGTCCGGTGGAAAAACGCACCTGCGAAGCGTAAAAATGACCGAGCTCACCCATAACCCAGACGGAACCATTAAACGTATCAACGCGTATGTGGAACCCAATCAATAGGAACAAAACATATACCATCTCAAGTTTATGCCCTCAATTGAGGGCATATTTTTTTGCTAACAATTATTTAAACTAAAACAGATAGGTAAATTCTTATAAATTTGAGTAATTTGAAATATTAATTTATTATTTGTAAACATTACGGTTCTTTAAGCGCCATGTTCAAAAAGCAGTCCAGTTTCGTTTTTGTTCTCCATGCCTCCCTTGCTGCTTTTGGCACCTACTTTTGCATGTACGCTTTTCGGAAACCGTTTACTGTTGCCACTTTTGAAGGGCTTAGCTACATAGGTGTCGATTACAAAATCTTGCTCATCATCGCCCAAGTTTTAGGGTATGCGCTTTCAAAATTTATTGGAATCAAAGTCATTTCTGAATTGAAACCCAACCGCAGGTTGCTTTTTTTGATTTCCCTGATCCTTTTTGCCGAGGTGGCCCTCCTTTTCTTTGCCTGGGTCCCCGCCCCGTACAATATTGCTTTCATGTTCTTAAATGGAATTCCCTTGGGCATGATCTGGGGGATTGTTTTCTCCTATATAGAGGGAAGGCGGTTCACAGACATATTGGGCGTTGCCCTTTGTGCCAGTTTTATTGTATCCAGTGGCGTGGTCAAATCCTTGGGGCTGTATGTAATGAATTTTTGGGGCGTAAGTGAGTTTTGGATGCCGTCGGTCACGGGAGCTTTGTTTGTGGTACCATTGTTATTGTCCTCATTCTTATTGCAAAAGGTGCCTCCACCAACAACTTCAGATAAAGAATTGCGTACAGAACGTGTGCCCATGACCAGCTCCGATAGAAAACAACTCATCAAAAAATTCTTTTTCCCGTTGCTGTTGGTGGTGATTTTCTACACCTTCCTTACCGCTTTTCGGGATTTTCGGGACAATTTTGCCCGCGAACTTTGGGACAGTGTTGGCTACCAAGGCGATATTTCGGTGTTCTCCACTTCAGAAATCATTATAGCCATCAGCGTATTGTTGATTATTGGTTCCATCTTCTACATCAAGGATAATCTAAGGGCACTTTTAACCTACCACTTATTATTGATATTGGGAACCTTGGTCTTGGGGCTGTCGACCCTCATGTTCCAAATAGGGGTTTTGGATTCCTTCCTTTGGATGGTCTGCACAGGATTTGGATTGTACATCTGTTACGTTCCCTTCAACTGTCTTTTCTTCGACAGGTTCATTGCCGCTTTCAAAATAAAGGGAAATTCCGGCTTCCTGATCTACATCGCAGACGCCTTTGGGTATGTGGGAAGTGTGCTGGTACTGCTCTATAAAAACTTTGGCCAGGCCAACCTTTCCTGGCTCAACTTTTTCGTTTATGGAACTTATGCTGTGGCATTGATAGGAATTACCGTCTCCCTTGTCTTGTTCTTTCATTTTTGGGCAAGGCACAAATCTGAAAAACATAATGAGCAGCTCACTTATGGACAATAAATACGATGCCATCATAGTAGGTGGGGGTATTTTAGGGACTTTCCATGCCTTTCATGCCCTGGAACTTGGGTTAAAGGTGTGTTTGGTTGAAAAAGATGCCTATCCCCAAGGGGCCACGACCCAAAATTTTGGACAGGTGGTGCCCTCCGGGATGAATTCAAAATGGCAGAAATTCGGAAGGAGAAGTCTACGGATTTACAAAGACATCCAATCAAAGTTTGACATCAGTATTCGCCAAAATGGAACCGTCTACCTGGCTTCCGATGAGGAAGAAGAGCGATTGTTGGTAGAGCTCAGGGCCATCAACAATAATAATGGGTATAGTTCCAAAATGCTCACAAAAAACGAATGCTTAGATCGTTATCCGGGTCTACGGAGAGCTTATGTAAAGGCAGGACTCTTTTTTCCGGATGAGGTTACGGTTGAGCCTCGGACCATGATCCATCGGCTTCTAGACTATTTGGTCAAGGAAAGAGGGCTTGAAATGAAGACCAACTTTCCCGTCATTGCCTGCGAAAGAAAAGCCATTGGGGTTGAGGTGTTGAGTGCCAGAGGAGAACTGCTTGAAGCAAGCAAAGTGATTATCTGCAACGGAAGCGATTTTAAGACACTGTACCCCGAATTGTTTGCCCAGAGTGATCTTGAAGTATCCAAATTACAGATGATGCAGACCAAAACCCAAGAAAACTATGCCTTAAAGGGATCTATTCTTACCGGTTGGTCCATCCGAAGATATGAAGCCTTCCATGAATGCCCTTCCTTTGCTGAAATCAAAAAAAATGAACCCCAAGATAGCTTGCAAAAGCAATGGGGTGTCCATATTTTGTTCAAACAAGCCATGGATGGGTCGGTTATTTTGGGCGATTCGCATCAATATGCAGATGCCGATAAAGTGGAGGACCTGGGCTATGATTTGGATATGGATATTGATAATTTTATGCTGGAGGAGGCCAAAAAAATCATACAACTGCCCACCTACCAAATCCAACGCAGATGGTACGGAATGTACTCGCAATGCAAATCCAGCGACCTTTATAAAAAGACCATCGATGAGGACATCCATATCATAACAGGTATTGGCGGCAAGGGCATGACGGGCAGTGCAGGGTTTTCAAAAAAGAACATTGCTACAATTTTTAATACATAAAAACAGATGAAGGACATTAAACTTGCAGTTTTTGATATGGCAGGTACCACGGTAAATGAAGATAATGTGGTGTACAAAACGGTGCGGGAGGCATTGGCCAAGGCAGGAGTTGAAGTTTCATTGGATACCGTTCTAGAATTTGGAGCTGGCAAGGAAAAATATAAGGCCATTGCCGATATTTTGGATGAGACCAAAGCAAATTGGGATTTTAAAGTGGATGCCAAAGCGGTGCATACCGATTTTAAGGAAATGCTCAAAGAAGCGTATGCCAATTTGGAGGTGACTTCGTATGATGGCGTGGAAGAACTTTTTAGAGTCATGAAATCGCACGGAGTGAGGGTGGTGCTCAACACGGGCTATGATGCCAAAACCGCTCAGACCCTTTTGGATAAATTGGGATGGAAAGTGGGCCAGCACATTGATGGTTTGGTCACCGCCGACGATGTTGAAATTGGGAGGCCTTCATCAGAAATGATCGATAAGGCCATGGCACTGTTCAATATTACTGACCCCGAACAAGTCTTAAAGGCTGGAGACTCACAGATAGATATTGAAGAGGGCAAAAATGCAAACTGCGGAATTACCGTAGGTGTTTTGACGGGCGCACAGACCCGGGAACAATTGGAAAAGGCCAATCCAACCCTTATCTTGAGCACCTTGGATGCCTTGGAAGGAATCCTTTTTTCGTGATCAGATAAAAAAGTAGACCACCAACATTTTTGAAGGCACTTTTCCCTTGTTGATGGGGACATGGGGAATTCTACCATCAAAAAAAATGGAATCACCCTCTTTTAGGAGCACCTCTTGGTCACCAATTTCGTAATAGCATTCACCGGTAAGAATGTATTTAAACTCAAAAGCGTCGGTAACTACCTTATCCCGTTTGGAATTGGGGAGCACCTCCAATAACACGCTTTCAAACCCTACGGAGTTCAACTGTTTGCCAAAAATGTAATTATAGGTAAAACCAATGGCCTCGTCCTCCTTTTCAATAATGGTCTGGTCATCTTTACGTGATACCAAAAAATTATATCCGTTCACTTTGGGCATTCCATCAAAAAAATCCGTCATCTCGGTTTCCAAGGCCCCAACTATTTTCAGGAAAACAGGCAGGGAAGGAATGGTTCTTCCGTTTTCAATACGGGAAATCAATCCTGCGGTGACCCCGGCTTGTATGGCAACATCGCTAATGGTCTTTTTATTGTTCTTTCTAATATCCTTGATTCGCTTGCCGATACCTATTAAATAGTCTTCCATGCTTTTTCGTTGGTTCTTACTTTTTAGTATTTATAACCTTCTTCAATTTTCATGAATTCGGAGAGAGTCCTTAACCAGTTGTTAAACAACAATATAGTAAGGGTTTAATATTATGCAAGATAACACAAAAATTGAATATTTGTAAATAATGTTTACGTAACATTCCCCCGATTCTTTTAACCATTCCATATCATTTTTTTAATCTGTACAAAGGCATGCCTTAACGCTTGTGTTGGATATTTGTTGATAAATAATTAACCAAATTTTACAAATACTCAACAAATGAAAAAATCAATCGTAGCGTTTTTACTTGCCTTTACCGTAAGTATTATTAGCTATTCACAGACCACATTTTCGGGAACGGTTGTGGATGAAAACAGCGTACCGTTGCCCGGGGCATCGGTTGTTGTAAAAGGTAGCACCACAGGGGTGGCTGCAGATTTTGACGGAAACTTTGAAATTGGACTTCCCCAGGGAAGTGCGATTTTGGTGGTTTCGTACATTGGGTACATTTCCCAAGAGTTTGACACAGCTGGACAGACCACCGCTACCATTATGTTGCAACCCGACTCGCAACAATTGGATGAAGTAGTGGTAACCGCTTTGAACATTTCCAGGGACGAAAAAACCCTCGGCTATGCTGTTGAAAAAGTTGGCGGCGATGAAGTGTCGCAATCCACCAGCACAAACTTTGTGAGCACCCTGTCCGGTAGAGCTGCGGGAGTACAGGTTGTGACCAACGGTACCGGTCCGGGTCAATCCTCATCCGTAGTGATCAGGGGATACAGTTCCATGCAAGGGGACAACCAACCCTTGTTTGTGGTTGATGGTGTTCCGATCAACAACTCTACAGATACCCGAACCAACACCTTAGGGGGTGCCAGTAACATGAACTTGGATTATGGAAACGGTGCAGCCGAGGTAAACCCGGATGATATTGAATCTGTATCGGTATTGAAAGGTGCCAACGCGACAGCATTATACGGTTCACGTGCCGCCAACGGAGCGGTGATCATCACCACCAAATCTGGTAGATCCAGAAAAGGGATGGGCATTTTGGTCAACTCAAAAATGACCTTTGAAAGCATGCTGAAAGGACCAGAGTACCAAAGAGTATACGGACAAGGAAAAAACTTTGACTTTCAGTTTGTGGATGGGTACGGAAACGGAACCTTTGATGGGGTGGACGAATCTTGGGGGCCATTAATGGACGGAACGCTTAGAGCCCAGCACGACTCTCCAACCGCCAATGGCTTGCGTGGAGGTGATGTACATGGATTGGATTTTATTTTGGGATCCTCCGGGGTTGATCTATCCCGAAGAGGAGCCATCACTCCAACACCTTTTGTAGATCCAGGCGATCCAGTGGAGAATTTTGTTCAGACGGGTAGAACCCTCACCAATAATATTTCTTTTTTTGGAGGAAACGAAAAAGGGAACTATCGGGTGAGCTACACCAACCTGGACAACGAAGGCATACTTCCCAACACAGACATCAGAAGAAACACTATTTCCCTTTCCGGAACCTATGACCTTACAGATAGGCTTACGGTCAACTCCAAAATCAATTATATCAGGACAGATTCGGATAACCGCCACGTTAATGGGTATGGAACAGAGTCTGTCATGTACCTCTTTATTTGGTGGGGACAACAAGTGGATGTAAAGGGACTCAGGGATTACTGGCAAGATGGCCTAGAAGGGTTCCAGCAGTTCAACTACAACTATAACTATCACGACAACCCCTACTTTACCATGTATGAGAACACCAATGGGCTGGCGAAGGATAGGGTCATAGGCAACCTTTCAGCAACCTACAAATTGTCGGATAACTTCAAATTCATGGTCAGGGGAGGTCGGGATTTCTTCTCGGAATACCGCTTCATCAAGAGGGCCTATTCCACACAACGCTTTCCCAATGGTCAGTACCGAGAGGACAAAATCAATTTCCAAGAGACCAATTTGGATTTCTTGCTGAGCTACGATCAGCAAATAGGAGACGACTTTAGCGTCAATGCCAATTTTGGAGGAAACAGAATGGTGCAAAAAAACCATTTCAATGCATTGATGACCAATAAGTTGTTGTTGCCTGGAATCTATTCCTTCAATAACGCGGATGGACCTTTGGTGCAGCGATTGAGCAGACCGGAAAAACAAATCAATTCCTTATATGGGTTTGCCCAATTGGGTTGGAAGGATCAGGTGTTTTTGGATTTGACCGCACGTAACGATTGGTCTTCCACATTGCCCAAAGAGAACAACTCCTATTTCTACCCTTCGGCTTCCTTGAGCATGTTGCTAACGGATATGTTCAATATTGACAGCAATGTGTTTTCCTTTGCCAAACTACGCGCAGGATGGGCACAGGTAGGTAACGACACCAACCCGTACGGATTGAACAACTTCTTTGCGTTGGGAACTCCGGTGGGTAGCAATCCAACGGCATCGCCTTCCAACAATTTGGCCAATGCCGACCTAAAACCTGAAATCCAGACATCCTACGAAATTGGAACGGATTTGAGGTTGTTCAACAACAAAATAGGAATCGACTTTACCTACTATAACACCATCTCCAAAAACCAGATTCTGGATATTGATTTGGCCACAACCTCTGGGAAGACTTCCAGGACCATCAATGCAGGTAAGATCAAAAACTATGGAGTGGAATTGATGTTGGATGCCACACCGTTCAGCACCGATAACTTTACGTGGAACACCATGTTCAATTTCGGCCTTAACAGGAACGAGATTTTGGAATTGGCCAATGGAGTGGACAGATACTCCTACGGAGGCAATGGCATTACGTTGATCGCTGAAAAAGGAGGTTCCTTGGGCGATATGTGGGGAACCGGTTTGATGACCGTACAAGATGAAAGTGATCCCAATTATGGAGAGGTGGTCTTTAATGAAGGCTTGGTACAACAGGATAATACCCTTAGAAAATTGGGAAACTTCAATCCAGATTTCACCTTGGGATGGAACAACACCATTACCTACAAAAACTTCTCGTTGAACTTCCTTTTTGATTGGAGACAAGGTGGAGAACTCTTGTCCAGAACCCGTTTGATTGCCGCAACTTCGGGTAACGTTGTGGAAACGCTTTGGGGTCGCTCCCCTGAATTTGGAGGTCCGCACCCGGGCATCAGTGATTCTGGATTGGATTATGGTGGTGCCTATTCTGATGGTGTAATCGGAGATGGAGTAAAACAATTGGCCGATGGCAGCTATGCCCCCAATGATGTTATAGTTCCTGCCAATGCCTACCATAATAACCGCTATAGAAGGGACAATGAGACGGAGGGGATGTACGATGCGACCTTCATTAAACTTCGCGAAGCAAAACTCAGCTATTCCCTGCCCAACAAAGTAGTTGAAAGAATGGGAATACAAGACTTTACCTTCTCCCTGATAGGAACCAACCTTTGGTTGTGGGCCAAGGATTTTAACCATGGCGACCCAGAACTGTTGTCCTTTGGAGGAGGCTCCTATGTCCCCGGAGTTGAAAATGCAACCGTACCAACCACAAGAAGCATAGGAATGGCAGTTAGCCTAAGACTGTAATCCAAAGTTGATAAAACGAACGTGATAACAAATAGAAAAATGAAAAAACAAATCATAATCATTGGAATCATAATCATGGGAGCGATAAGCTCGTGTGACAAATTTGATGTTTCAAATGAGAACCCGGATGTAGCTTTGGCCATCGATAAAAATCCAGAGTTGTTATTGACCAATTTCCAAAGAAACTCCATCAGAAACCTTGTGGGAGGCTCTTGGAGTGAAGGAAACCTGATGGGGCAGTACGGAGCCCGTATCGTTTTTACCTCTTTTGACCTGTTTGATTGGGGAGATCAAGGTGGAACGTGGAGCACCCTCTATCTGGCGATCAGGGATGCCAAGGAATTGGAAAAAATTGCCGTTGAGAATGAACTGCCCAGTTATGAGGCCATTTCGGTGATCATGCAGACTTGGATGTTCAGCATATTGACAGATATGTACGGGGACATTCCGTACAGCGAAGTGAACCAAGCAGTTGATGAAGAACCCAACTATACCCCTGTTTATGACACCCAACAAGCCATTTATGCCAATATGTTGGTAGAATTGGAACGCGCCAACACCATTCTTTCAGGTTCTAATCTTGGTTTGGTAAAAGGAGACTTAGTGTTTGATGGAGATTTGGCGATGTGGCGAAAATTTGCCAACTCATTGCGCCTCCGTTTGGCACTTAGATTGAGTGAGGTGGATGCGTCCACTTCCCAATCCGTAATTGCCGGGATATTCAATAACCCAAGCAGCAATCCGGTAATGGAATCCAATGAGGATAACGCCGTGTTACAGTTTTTGGCGGCTAACCCAGATGCGCATCCCGTAACGGAAGAATCCGTATATCGGGTGGGGTCTTACAACGAATACAGAATTTCCGAGCACTTTGTGCAGTTGCTGCAAAGTTTCAACGACCCACGGTTGGACTTTTTTGCGGATCCAACGGCAAATTCTGTGGAAAATGGAACCCCAGAGATTCAGGGGATGCAAAACGGAATTGTGGACGGTCCTGCCTATGAATACAAAGGAGGGGACGCCTTTTTGTCCAAATTCAATATTGATTATTTCTATTTCCAGCCCAACAGCAACCAAGCACGTTTAATGCAATATGCCGAAGTGGCCTTCATTTTTGCCGAAGCTGCCCAAAGGGGATGGATCACAGCCAGTGCCCAAGAATATTATGAAATGGGCATCCAAGCCAATTTTGAATATTGGGATGTTGAACTGCCTGCGGATTATTTGGCCAGGGCCGAAGTGGCTTATGATGATACATTGGAGACCATCATGAAGCAAAAATATGTGGCGTTGTTCTATACCGATTACCAAGGGTTTATTGAATTCAAAAGAACTGGGTTCCCGAATACCATAGCGCCCGGACCGGATGCTTTTTACAATGAATACCCAAGTAGATTTGAGTATCCCAGTGAAGAGGAATCCTTGAACAGTGCCAACTATAAGGAAGCAGTACAACGAATAGGTGGAGATCAGATTACCACTAAAGTTTGGTGGGAAAACTAACGCAATGTCATTTCAAAGCAAAGCAATAAAAAGTATAGCCATGACCACGGGAATTTTGTTCCTGTGGTCTTGCGCTTCAAAGGAAGAAGGAGCGATCAAGGGCATTGAACATGTCGTGATAATCGGTGTTGACGGCATGAGTCCCAATGGGATTCAAAATGCAAACACCCCAATGTTGGACTCCATGATCCAAAATGGTGCGGCTACCATGCATGCACGTTCCGTGTTGCCTTCAAGCTCAAGTCCAAATTGGGCCAGTATGATCATGGGTGCCGATACCGAACAACATGGGATTACGTCCAATGGCTGGGAAAAGCATGACCATGAACTACCTCCGGTTGTAGCGACCAAGAACGGAACCTTTCCAACGATTTTCACCCTTTTCCATGAGCAACAGCCCGAAGCCCATGTGGGCGCCATTTACGATTGGGATGGATTTGGCCGCCTGTTTGAAAAGGAGGATGTGGATTTTGATATTGATGGGGACCATGAGGACAATACTACCCAAGAAGCGGTAAATTATATCAAAGAGCATACCCCAGAATTCACGTTTGTCCATTTGGACCATGTGGATCATGCAGGCCACAGTATGGCCCATGGAAGCCCTGAATACTACAAATCCGTTGAAAAGGCGGATTCCTTGATTGCTGAAATCATCAATGCCACCAAAGCAGCTGGAATTTTCGAAAAGACAATGTTCATTGTCTCTGCGGATCATGGTGGATTAGGGTTTGGACATGGCGGTGAGAGTCTGGCCGAGATGGAAATTCCTTTCATTTTGTACGGGGCGGGCATCAAAAAAGGCTATGGGATTGAGGAAACCGTTTATCAGTTTGACAATGCCCCAACGGTGGCCTATGCTCTGGGACTCAAAACCCCACAAGCTTGGACAGGAAGACCTGTGAAGGGAGCCTTTGTCGGCAATGAAAAACCCATTTTGACCTACAAGCGAAAAGAGCAGATAACCTCGCCCAAAATTCTTCCAGATGCTGACTATTACGAGCCAGCTGGGGGAATTTTCAAGGCGGATTCTGTGGCCGTGGTCATTCAAAATCCCAACGGAACAGGTGAAATTCGGTATGTGCTGGGGAGTGAAGTGCCCACTCTGGAAAATAGCACGGCCTATCAAGACACCTTCTATCTCAAAGAAACTTCGGTGTTGAAGGCCGGTATTTTTCAGGAAGGCATATTGGCCAGTACCATTGCCGAAGCTAATTTTAGGATAGTTCCCAAAACCAAGGAAGACCCAGTTAAATTTCAGGTGTTTTATGGGGAAAAAATGGAAAAACTCCCAGATTTTTCAACCCTAAAGCCCATAAAGGAAGGGTTTGTCACCGAATTCTCCCATAAACAGGCCATGACTGAAGACATTCAACAAGACCAGGTTGCTTTGGTACTGGAAAGTTACCTTGAAATCCCTGAAAATGGAACATATGGGTTCTTCACCAATAGTGATGATGGAAGCAAATTGTATGTGGACCGGGAATTGGTGGTGGACAATGATGGCGACCATGGTGTTTTGGAGCGTGGTGCTGCCATTGATTTAAACAAAGGCCGCCACTTGGTTCGAGTTGAGTTTTTTAATGGCGGTGGAGGCTATCATTTGGATGTAAAATACCAAAGTGCAAACATTCCCAAACAGATAATACCGGCAGATTTGCTCTACCGAGAAAAATTATAACCCCATGTTCTTCAACCTCAAAAAAAGTAGTTTGTTGGCCCTTGCCCTGACCTTGATCGGAATAGGTGGGCATGGGCAACAACTTCCCATCTGGAAACCCGGTTTTTTGGACATTCACCATATCAACACTGGGAGGGGCGATGCGGCTTTTATGGTTTTTCCAGACGGCACAACCTTGTTGGTGGATGCCGGCGATATGTCCGAAACACATCCCAGAACAACTTCCAGCAGGAATGCGAAGTTGGTTCCGAACAGGTCAAAAACTGCTCCAGAATGGATTGTGGACTACATCGATCAGTTCATTCCAAAAAATCAAAAGCGACAGTTGGATTATGCCCTCATCACGCATTACCACGATGATCATTTTGGTGAAATGGATTCGTTGCGGAAAATAGCTTCAGGAGGATACCAACTTACTGGAATTATGGAAGTGGGAACTCTCATTCCCATCAAAAAAATGATTGATCGTGGGTCTGATTTCCCCATCAATTTGAAGGATGCCAAAGTGCAATCCGAGGAGCGTTTTTCCAAAGACGCATACGGAATGATTGCCACATTGAAGGAATATTGGAAGTTTATCGACTTTCAATCCAAAAAAATAGGGTTGGAAAATGAGGCTTTAAAAGTGGGGCATACAGACCAAATTGTACTAAAAAACAAACCTGACGACTACCCTGAATTTTCAGTCCAGAATTTATTTTCCAATGGGGTCATTTGGACGGGTGAGGGCAATACTACCTATTCCCTTTTTCAAAATGGGGCATACCCGGGCGAGAACCCTTTGAGTAATGGCATCCGCATAGACTTTGGCAAGTTCAACTACTACACCGGAGGTGATATCTCTGGAATCGATGGGTTGGGTCAGACGGATAGCAACGCTTTGGAATCCCATGTAGCACCTATAATCGGTGCTGTGGATGTGGCCACACTCAACCACCATGGCAACCGCGATTCCCAAAATCCGTATTATGTCCGTACCATCCGGCCCCGGGTTTGGATCCAGCAAAACTGGACAGCGGACCATCCGGGAGAAGAAGTGCTGCGAAGGATCACTTCAAAGCAATTGTACCCTGGGGAACGGGATATTTTTTCAACCATAATGTTACAAGGAACAAAGGATGTTATCGGGGGCAGGCTGGATCAATACAAGAGTCAGGAAGGGCATATTGTGATCAGGGTTTATGATGGGGGAAACACCTACGATATTTATGTGTTGAATGACAAATCCGAAGAACGGGAAATACAAGCAAAGCATGGACCATACAGATCAAGATAAGCAGAAGGTTGAATATGTTGTTGAAGGGGATATCAACCTTACCTTGGCCAGAGGGAAATGGATAGAAAACGTTGGAGAGCGTACCAAAGAACTACTGGAAAGGGATGCCCAATATTTTATGCACCAATCCATGTCCACACCATGTCTGGATGTATTAAAAAACTGCGAAGGGTCTTATATTGAAAGCATTTCGGGAAAAAAATATCTCGACTTCCACGGAAATAACGTGCATCAGATTGGATTTTCACATCCAAAATTGGTGGGCAGGCTAACAGAGCAACTTCAGCAAGGTCTTACTTTTTCCACAAGAAGATACACCAATGAGGTAGCCATTCAATTTGCCGAAAAAATTACTTCACTCACTCCAAAAGGGCTCAGCCGGGTTTTGCTTACCCCAAATGGCAGTTCCGCTATCGGGATAGCGCTGAAATTGGGCCGTGCCGTGACCGGAAAGCACAAAGTGGTCTCATTTTGGGATTCTTTTCATGGTGCTTCGCTGGATGCCATCAGCGTGGGAGGCGAATCTGTTTTTAAGGAACATATGGGGCCTTTGATGCCCGGTGTGGAACGTATTCCGCCGCCAATCACCTATCGAGGTATTTTTGAGGGCAATGAGGACAAAGCCTTGGAATATCTGGAATATGTGCTGTCCAAGGACAACCAGATTGGAGCTTTTTTGGCGGAGACTATCCGAAATACGGATGTACAGATTCCTTCTGCAACCTTTTGGAAAGGAGCACGGGAATTGTGCACCAAGCATGGTGTATTATTGATTTTGGATGAAATCCCGATCGCTTTGGGAAGAACCGGAAAAATGTTCGCTTTTGAACACTTTGGCATTGAGCCCGACATCCTTTGCTTGGGCAAGGGCCTGGGAGGAGGCATCATTCCTCAAGCGGCCATTGTTGCCCGTGAGGAATACAACACTTTCGGACATATATCCTTGGGCCATTACACCCATGAAAAAAGTCCGTTGGGAGCCATGGCCGGACTGACTGTTTTGGAAATCATCGAAGAAGAAAATTTGCTGGATAAAGTTAAGGCAGATGAAGCCTACATGAAGGCAGCACTCTACAAATTACATAGAAAATATTCCTTGATTGGGCATGTTCGTGGCATTGGTCTTTTATGGGGGATTGAACTGGTCACAAATAGGACGACCAAGGAAAAGGCAGTTGCCGAAGCAGAGGAGATTATGTACGAATGTTTAAAACAAGGATTGAGTTTTAAAGTATCAAAAGGCAATGTGCTGCAATTGTCACCACCACTGACCATTACCCGGGAAGAGTTGGACAAGGCACTTGAAATATTGAACGAAGCATTTTTAAAAACAAACACTATAGCCTAATGAAAAATTTAAAAAAAGTATTGCCCTTATTTTGTTTACTGGTGATGATGATTTCAGGATGGAGTCAGGAGAAAAGCGAAACCAAAGTAATATTGATAACCCTTGATGGGTTCCGCTGGCAGGAACTGTTCACCGGGGCCGATTCCCTTTTGGTGGCGAACAAGGAATATGTGCATGATGCCACCATGCTCAAAAATGCCTTTTGGAAAGATGCTCCAAAAGAAAGAAGAGAGGCATTGATGCCTTTTATCTGGAACCAAGCGGCAAAAATGGGTCAGTTGCATGGGAACAGAACGTTGGGCAGCAAAGTAAATTTGACCAATTCCATGTGGTTTTCCTATCCCGGGTACAATGAGATCTTAACGGGCGCTGCCGATGATGTGCGAATCCGAAGCAATGCCAAAAACCCAAATCCCAATACCACCATTTTAGAGCTGTACAGCAATACTTCAGAAGGAAAAGGAAAGGCAGCAGCCTTTGGCAGTTGGGATGTTTTCCCATACATCATAAACGAGGAGCGGTCCGGTGTTCCGGTAAATGCCGGATTTGAAGCTGCCACGGAAAACCTTAATGAACGGGAAAAATTCCTCAACCAATTGCAGGAACAGATTCCCAGTCCATGGGGCAGTGTTCGGTTGGATGCCTTTACCCATCATTATGCATTGGAACATATGAAAAAGAATCACCCTAAACTGGTGTATATCTCTTATGGTGAGACCGATGATTTTGCCCATGATGGCGATTACCAAGCATATTTGAAATCGGCCCACAATACCGATGCTTTGATCAAAGAAGTATGGGAGTTCACCCAGCAGGACGAGTTTTATAAAGACCAGACGATCTTTATGTTAACCACAGATCACGGTAGGGGAACACAACCGTTGGAAACCTGGAAGAGTCATGGTAGCGACATAAAGGGAGCTGGTCAGGTGTGGTTCATCACCTTCGGAAAGGATATTGAACCCATGGGAGAAGTCACTCAAGAAGAACAATTGCATTCCAACCAAATAGCCCCAACAATTTTAAAATATATGGGAATTCCCATTCCAAACGAGATGAACGGGGCACCTATGAAGTTGTAAGAAAATAGATAGATTTCATATCAGGTTAATTAGTTTAAGTCAGTTTGCCCAAAACCCACACCCTTTAGTGTGGGTTTTGTTCTCTAAGTGGGATTTTATCATTATTGATACACTAAAGTTGTTCGTTCCAAAATATGTACCTTAGAAGGGTATTTTTACAGTATGAAAGAAGAACTTTTAGAAACATTCAGCACCTATTTTGAACAGCCTCTCATTGATGAGATAAATGAAGTGGGGAAATTGGTTGAAGTATCTGCGGGAGAGGTTATCATGGATATTGGAAATTATATTAGGAGCATTCCATTGCTGATTTCGGGAGCGATTAAAGTTCTGCGAGAAGATGAAGATGGGGATGAATTGCTTCTCTACTATTTGGAACAGGGCGAAACCTGTTCGGTGACCATGGCCTGTTGTATGGGTCAAACCCAAAGTGAAATCCGAGCCATTGCGGAGACAGATGCCGTGATGGTGATGGTGCCAGTTCAAAAGATGGAGGAATGGATGGGCAAGTACAAAGGCTGGCGAAACTATGTTTTTGAAAGCTACCACAACCGCTTGAATGAACTCTTGCAGACTGTGGACAGTATTGCGTTTAAAAATTTGGACCAACGTTTGGTGGAATACCTTAAAAAGAAGGTTGAGGTCACCAACGATAACAAAATACGCAATACACACCAAGAAATTGCCTATGATCTGCACACCTCACGGGTTGTGATTTCCAGATTGTTGAAGAAGTTGGAGAAAATGAAAAAAGTGGCACTCCACAGAAGCTATATCCAAGTTTTGGATTTGTAGGTATGTGTCCTAGGTTACCCAAAATCATTTTTTCGTACAGTATTTTTGCTTAAAGTTCATCACATGCTCAAACGGTTTTTTCCTTTTTTATCTTGGATGACCACCTACAATCGCTCTCATTTATATGGAGATTTAATTGCAGGGGCAACCGTGGGAATCATGTTGGTGCCCCAGGGAATGGCCTATGCCATGATTGCGGGAATGCCTCCCATTTATGGACTGTATGCTTCATTGGTGCCTCCGTTGGTATATGCTCTGATGGGAACATCCAGGCAATTGGGCGTGGGGCCTGTGGCCATGGATTCGTTGTTGGTGGCCGCAGGGGTTGGCGCATTACAACTGGTAAACACCGAGGAATATATTTCCACTGTACTTTTTTTGACCCTGCTCATAGGAGGAATACAGCTTCTTTTGGGTATTTTGAGAATGGGCTTTTTTGTCAATTTTTTGTCCAAACCGGTCATTAGCGGATTTACCTCTGCCGCCGCCATTTTGATAGGATTGGGTCAATTAAAACATATTTTAGGAACCGATTTTGCACAATCCAGTAAGATCCATGAATTGGTGGGCAATATTATTGGAAGTTTGGGCAATGTAGATCTATTGACCCTGGGGCTTGGTGCTGTGTCCATATTTTTGATGTTTCTACTGAAAAGCATCAACAAAAAGTTGCCCACTCCCTTATTGATCGTGGTGCTCGGTATCTTGGCAGTAGTAATTTTTAATTTGGAAACAAAGGGGATCCATATTGTAGGGGAAATTCCAAAAGGCCTGCCGCATTTTGAGCCTCCGAAATTTCAGTGGGACAAGTTGGGGCAGCTTATGCCCATTGCCATAACAGTGGCACTTTTTGGGTTTATGGAGTCCGTTTCCATAGCAAAGACAGTTGAGGAAAAACATCCGGAATACGAACTGGATGCTGACCAAGAGCTACGAGCATTGGGCCTTTCCAATATTTTGGGCTCCTTCTTTCAGTCTTTTTCAGTGTCCGGCAGTTTTTCAAGGACCGCAATCAATGATCAGGCAGGGGCAAAAACAGGGATGTCACTTATCTTCAGCACACTTATTATAGCGGGCGTACTGCTCTTCCTCACCCCCTTGTTTTACAAATTGCCCGCCGTGGTCTTGGGTGCCATCATCATAGTTTCGGTGGTTGGCCTTATAGATATAAAATATCCTTTGGTATTGTGGAAGAACAGAAAGGACGAGTTTGTGCTGTTGGTTGCCACTTTTTTGATGACCCTTTCCATTGGTTTGATGGAGGGAATCCTATTGGGAGTACTGCTCTCCCTAATGTTGCTCGTCTATAGGATATCCAAGCCGCACATGGCCGTTTTGGGAAAGATCAAGGGGACCCGCTATTTTAAGAACATTGACCGTTTCTCGGGAGATGTGGAAGTGGATGCCGATAAATTGGTCATACGGTTCGATGCCCAACTCTATTTTGGCAACAAAGACTATTTTAAAAAACAACTCTATCGACAGATCGAGAAAAAAGGCCCTGTCCTCAAGTTCATCATCCTAAATGCGGAGCCCATAAATTATATAGACAGCAGTGCCGCGACCATGTTGGAACGGATCATACTAGACCTGCGGAAAAAGGGCATCCATTTTTTTATTGCAGCTGCTATAGGCCCCACAAGGGATATTCTGTACAGTAGTGGAATTGTTGATATTCTTGGGGAGGAAAACCTGTTCGCACAGACGTTTGATGCCGTGGACTTTTGTTCTGAACAAAAGGAGCGAAGCCTCATGCAAAAAAAGGTGTCGTTACAGTCCAAGACAAAGAGTTTGTAACTTTAGTCACTGAAGTTTAAGGCACGCAAGATTATTTTTGATAAAAACCATTATCACATGAAGATTGAACAGATATACACAGGATGCTTGGCCCAAGGGGCCTATTACATAGAAAGTGAAGGCGAAGCAGCCATCATTGATCCATTGCGGGAAGTAAAACCCTACATAAAAAGAGCTGAAAAAAATGGGGCTACCATCAAATATATTTTTGAAACCCATTTTCATGCAGACTTTGTGAGCGGGCATTTGACCTTGTCCAAGGAAACGGGCGCTCCCATTGTTTATGGCCCTACCGCCCAACCCTCTTTTGAAGCCATTATCGCAAAGGATGGGCAAGAGTTCAAGTTGGGAAAAGTCACCATAAAAGTATTGCACACCCCCGGGCACACCATGGAAAGTTCCACCTACCTCTTAAAGGACGAAAACGGTAAGGACCATGCCATTTTTAGCGGGGACACCTTGTTTCTGGGAGACGTTGGGAGACCAGATCTCGCCCAAAAGGCTGCCCACATGACCCAAGAGGAATTGGCAGGGACATTATTTGACAGCCTTCGGAACAAAATTATGCCCTTGGCGGATGACGTAATCGTTTATCCGGCACACGGAGCAGGATCGGCATGCGGAAAAAACATGATGAAGGAAACCGTGGACACCTTGGGCAACCAGAAAAAGATGAACTACGCCCTACGGGCAGACATGACCCGGGAAGAATTCATCAAAGAAGTGACAGAAGGACTCCTTCCACCTCCACAATATTTCCCCTTAAATGTTAAGATGAACAAGGAAGGCTATGAAGATATCGATGAGATATTGGAACGGGGAACCCAAGCCTTGGGCCCTGAAGCCTTTGAAGTGGCCGCCAATGAAACGGGAGCCGTGGTGTTGGATGTGCGCCATCAAGATGATTTTGCCAAGGGCCATATCCCTAGATCTATTTTTATAGGATTGGATGGAAGTTTTGCCCCATGGGTAGGTGCCTTGATCGCTGATGTAAAACAGCCCATTCTTTTGGTTACCCCTGTGGGAAAGGAAGAAGAAACCGTAACCCGTCTTTCCAGGGTTGGTTTTGACGCCACCCTGGGCTATTTGGAAGGTGGAATCGAAGCATGGAAAAAAGCGGGCAAGGAAGTGGATACCGTAAAAAGTGTCCATGCCAAGGAATTGAAACAGCTCATGGAGCAAAAAGTGCCTGTGTTTGATGTCAGGAAAGAATCGGAATACAATGCTGAACATGCAGAGGATGCCATTTTAACCCCATTGGATTACCTGAATGATCATATGGCTGAATTTCCAGATAAGGAAACCTTTTACATTCATTGTGCAGGAGGGTACAGGAGTATGATCGCCGCCTCCATCTTAAAAAGTAGGGGCATCCACAATCTGGTGGATGTGGATGAAGGCTTTGCCGCCATGAAAGAAGCTGGCATTCCCATGACCGATTATGTGTGTCCAACAACCTTGAAATAATCAAATCATGCAAAAAATAATACGATTGGCCCTCATGAGCTTTGCTCTTCTAGGAATATTTTCATGTCAATCACAGCAAAAACCGTTCATCAAAAAAATAGACAAGGCAACGGTCAAGGCCAAAGTGATTGGGGAAGATGTGCAATTGGTGGATGTAAGGACGCCCATGGAATACAATCAGGGGCATATTGACGATGCGGTCAATTTTAACATCAATGATGAAGGTTTCCTCAACCAAATTGAAACATTGGATAAGAACAAACCTGTTTACCTGTATTGCAAAATGGGAGGGAGGAGCAATCGTGCTGCCGAACTTCTAAAAAGCAAGGGATTTACACAGATTTTTGATTACACAGGGGGCTATACGGATTGGAGCTCCAAGGACTAGGTTACATTCCAAAGTATTTTTTCTTATGTAACCCGCGTTACTGAACAGCCAAAGTATCCTGTTTACTTTAGTGGCATTAAAACTACAAGTAAAATGTCGATATTAAGTTTTTTGTTCAAGGAACAAAACCTTCCAGATACCATAAAGATCTTGGACAGGGAGGAGTATAAAAAAGCCATTTCCAATGGTAAAGTACAGTTGGTGGATGTGCGCACCCGGGCCGAGTTTGTGTCGGGCCACATTAAAGGAGCAAGCAACATTGATTTTTTCCAAGGATCTGCTTTTGAGTCCGCTTTTTTAAAAATGAAGAAAGACAAGCCCATTTATCTCTATTGCCAATCCGGAAATAGAAGTCAAAAAGCAGCCAGAAAATTGGTGGAAATGGGATTTGCTGAGGTGTACGACCTTCGTGGCGGGTACAGAACATGGAGCTATTGATCCTGTAAATCAAAAAGAAAAAAACCACTTTCCAACAAAGTATTGGAAATGGAAGGTATACAAAGTGTGATTGTGGAAAAGGAAAGCGCATCGGTTAGCTTTGAACAACAAGGCGACGATGGCGCTTCCTTTGTTAAACAGACCCTGTGTCAAATGGGTTATCCTATAGTTGATGACGAAAACGGAATGCTTCTAAAAGCAAAATCTTTTGTAAGTTGTACCAACGGAAAAATGCGGCAACAATGAAATACGTTACCATTTCTTTACTAGCTATTCTATTTCTTACTTCTTGCAAACAGCGCCCGAAGGAATCTGAAGCTACGCAATCCGCAAAACCCGATTACACAAAAATAGGAATGAGGTATGCCCAAGAAACCCAAAAGGTATTGGGCAAAAACCTAAAAGCTACCATTCAGGATAAAGGCGTTGCAGAGGCGGTTGTTTTTTGTAATGAGCGCGCTTATCCGTTGACCGACAGTATGGCGACCCATTACCAAGCAAAAATTAAGCGGGTATCGGACAAGACCCGAAATCCCATGAACAAGGCCAACGCCACGGAAATGGAACATATCAACACGTTTAAAAAGCAAATTGCTTTAGGAGATTCCATTGCACCTATTGTGCAGGAAAAAGATGGACAGGTGCATTTTTACTATCCCATTGTCACAAATGCCTTATGTTTGAACTGCCACGGGACCCCAAACCAAAATATCACACCTAAAGTAGTGGAGCACTTATCCGGGTTATACCCAGAAGATCAGGCAACAGGATACGGTATTGATGAGGTTCGCGGTATTTGGAGCATTGTGTTTGATGCTTCGGAAAACCCTGAATAAATTTGAAGGCCTATTTTTCTGGTTTTTTGAAACCGTAGACCAACTGTCCCCAAAATCCCTTCGGAAGTTTTTCATCCCCAGGAAAGCCCAGCTCAATTTTACCGCCACTTTCTGGAACATAGTTGGTGTGGAAAATATAATCCCAAAGACTGAGACTTATCCCATAATTCATTCCATACCGATGTCCTTCTGGTAGATTGTATGCATGATGGTACAGATGCATCACCGGATTGTTCAAGACATACTTTAAAGGGCCCCATGTCAGTTTTAGGTTCGCATGGTTAAAATGCCCAATGGCAATGGCTGCAAAATGGACAATATAGGCTTGTTCGGGTTCAAATCCACCCAAAATCATAACGCCCAAGGTCTTTAAGGGTTTGTATAGAATGTTTTCCATCCAATGGAACCTTAAATGTGCGGCAAACCCCATTTCCTTTACACTGTGGTGGACTTTATGAAACTCCCAAAAGGCAGGAACCCTGTGCAGGAGTACATGGGTGAACCACTGTACAAAATCGAGAATAATGAAGAAAACCAACAGTTGTACCCATTGGGGCCAGAGGGTCACATCCACTATGGACAAACTTTGGGAGGTGATGCCCAAATCTGCCAAAAGCACTTCCAGCACTTTGTAAACACCACTTATAATGATGGCAAAAATGAAGAAGTTGAAGAACATATAAAAGGCATCCAGCCAAAAGTCCTTTCTGAAAATGGACTGCTCCTTTCGCCACGGAAAGAGAATTTCCAAGCTCCAAACCAAGAGCGAAATGCCGATCAGTCCCCAAAAATAATTGGTGTACCAAGGCACATCAAACACAATGGATTTCCATGTCCACCGCACCATGCCCAAAAAACCGTTTACAAATGCATCAACATATTCCATTGTGATTATTTTAGTTCATACCATTCAACATGCTCCAAGTTTTGCCGCCGACCTTTTGCAGTAGGGGCATAATTTTTGGACAAATAGGTTAAAATCAATTCTTCATTGGCACCCAAATCCCAAAGATTTTGGGTTTCCTGCATCCATGTTATGGTGGCTTTCCATCCTTCCCGGCTCATCCGGTTCTGGGTGACCAACTTAGCGGAATGGCAACTGGTACAATTTTGGATGGTGGCCTCCATACCCTCATCATCAATAAATCCGGTAGCGACATGAATGCCGTTTTCCACTTTGTCGTAATTTTCGTTGGAATCTTCCACTGGAACTTCCTCAATATTGGGTTTTGGTTTTCGGTTCGCCCAATAGTACAATCCCCCAAAAAGTACCAAAATCAAGATTAAAAAGGAAAGAAGGAATTTGGAAAACGCACTGACCTGTTTTTGAAATTTGTCCTTCATGCTAAACTATTTTGATTGCTATCCGGTGGCAGGCATTATTGAGGTAGCCTTTGGGGTTCCATCCGGGCAATACCATGGGTTGACTTTTTCCATTGGAGTCGGTAGCCCTGGCCCAAACCTCATAATATCCTTTTTGAGGGAAAGATACGGTTGCCTTAAAATGTTGCCAAGCCAAACGATTTGCTGGCTTTTCTAGGGTGCAATTGTGCCACGTACTACCAAAATCGATGGAATATTCCATTTTTGAAACTTCCAGTTCCCCGGCCCAGGCATGTCCGTTAATGTGCAATACTTGCCCCTCTTTGACCAATGCCCCGCTTTTTGGGTAGGTAATCAAGGATTTCACGGGCATGGATTCAATGATGCACATGTTGGAATCTTCAACTTCACTGCCCGGTGCCACCGTTTCGCAGGGCACACGATACGAAGTGCCACCCATTTTTTCGCCATCATGCACCTTGTTCCGTACACTGATCTGATTGATCCATTTTCCAGAGGTGGAAGCGGGCCATCCCCCACAGACCAATCGCAATGGATAGCCATGGGCCAATGGGATATCCTCTCCGTTCATGGAAAAGGCGAGCAAGGTTTCATCCTGTAGGGCCTTGTCCATGGGAACTCCTCTGGAAATCGGTTCCTTATTCGGGTCACCGCTTAAGTGCGTATCGGCGGCATGGTAGCCAATATAGACTGCATCGGATTTGATTCCTGCATCCTCAAGAACATCACGAAGTCGCACCCCGGTCCATTCTGCGCAAGAAACCGCACCCACGGTCCATTGGTTTCCCTTTGCAGGCGGATTGAACTCACTACGTCCATTTCCGCCACATTCCAAGGTCAATCGATAGGTATGATGCGGGAATTTGCTTTTGAGGTCGGCCAGGGAATAGGTTTTTTTGTTTTTGACGGATTCGCCATCCAAAGTCAATGTCCATGTTGAAACATCAATATTTTCAGGGATTTTCCCATTATTGCGAATGAACATGTATTTATTTGGGGTGATTTTGTCGTTCAGCAAATGGGCTTGGGCCTCCATATTCCAAGGTTTGTTGTTGAGAACAACCATTTCCCTGTCTTTGTTGAATAGTTTAAAGGGATCGGGATCTTGTAGACCCAAAGGTTGATATCCTCTCGGCATTTGATGGCCATAAACAATTTCCACGCCCAAGATACTGGCCATGGCCGCTAAGGATACCCCATAAGTAAATTGCCTTCTGTCCATAAAATTCAAGATTAAAAGTATCGTAAAAATAAGTAAAGCTATGTAACTCAAGTTACCAAAAGGTTCATGGGCTTATTGTAGCTTTAAGGGTGAAATTAGAGAATTGACAAAAATTGGTATTGGTCTGTGTTATCTGCATTGTGTTGATCACCATACCCGTTCCATTGATAGAAAAGATAAACGTATAATTATGAAAAAAAACATGGGCGGCATGGACCGCGTAGTACGATTGCTTATTGCTCTAGCAGTGATTGCCCTGTATTATTTTGGGGTGATCTCTGGAACCTTGGCCACAATAGCATTGATATTGGCGGCCATATTCGCAATAACAAGTTTAGTTAGTTTTTGTCCTTTGTACACCCTATTTGGGATTAATACATGCAAGGTCAAGAATTAGGTTTTTTAGTTGGTTGATGTTTGAAGCCGCTCCCAAAGAGCGGCTTTTTTTGTTTTTTAAATGTGAAGAGTCAAGTGTGGGGTCGTGAAAATTAGAGGGCTAGTTGTCTTTTTTATGAGAATTATCATATTCTGGCTATTCCACAGCCACTAAATTTGACGCAAACTTAAAACCAATACATTGTGAAATCGTTAGTAAATGTTCCATTGGTATCATGGGAGAATGGCATCTGGATGATAGGTGTGTTCGCTCTTGTGGTCATTGTTCTTGTCATTGCGGTTTTGGCTCTGATGAACAGTGGAAAAAAATAAGATTTTTCCAAATCTGTTTTTGTCATCACAACAAACAAAAGCTTGTTTGTTGATGAGACAGTTAGATTAGACTTCCACCCCCTTTTTTGTAATGTGACCCAGGTCACTTTATATCTGAAAACCTAAAGGTAACTTTGGGTAAAATGATATAAAATGGCCAAAATAGTCGTCCTTGGAGCTGGTATAGCTGGTCATGTGGCTGCATCCCATCTCAGAAGAAAGCTCTCCAAAGAGCATGAAGTAGTGGTGGTGTCACCCAACAGTAACTACCAATGGATCCCCTCCAATATCTGGGTGGGAATCGGGAGAATGAAACCGAAGGACATCCTGTTCCCATTGGCTCCTTTGTATGCCAAAAAGCACATCGATTACAAACAGGCCAAGGCCGTCAGTTTTCATCCCGAAGGAGACCAAGAAGAGGTAAAACCCTACGTACTTGCAGAATATGTTGCCGGAGATGAAAAAGAAACCCAAGAAAAGGTGACCTACGATTACCTGATCAATGCCACTGGCCCAAAACTCAACTTCGAGGCCACCGAAGGGCTATCGCCCGGAAAAAACAAAGCCCATTCCGTCTGTACCTACACCCATGCCGATGAAGCATGGACCGCGCTGAATGACCTTATCCAACAAATGAAACAGGGAAAAAGGGCCAAAATATTGATCGGGACCGGGCATGCGAAATCAACCTGTCAGGGTGCCGCTTTCGAATACATCCTGAACGTGGAACAAGAATTGCGTCGGTACAAAGTAAGAGATATGGCCGAGGTCACTTGGATTTCCAACGAATACCATCTCGGGGATTTTGGCATGGACGGTATGTTGTTGAGTTATGGCAGCAATATTATGAAATCCAGTGAAATGGTGGAAATGGTTTTCGAAGACCGTGGCATTTCATGGATTTTGGGAGCCGGCGTCCATAAAGTGGAAGATGGGGTGGCCCATTATGAAAATCTTGAAGGGGAACAAAAACAGGCATCTTTTGATTTTGCCATGTTGATTCCTTCCTTTTCAAGTCATGGTTTTAAGGCTTACAACAAAACGGGGGACGATATCACGGACAAACTCTTTAGGGGATTCATGATCGTGGACGCAGACTACACACCCAAACCTTATGAAGAGTGGAGCGTTCAGGATTGGCCCGAAACCTATCAAAACCCTTCCTATCCCAACATTTTTGCACCCGGAATCGCCTTTGCACCGCCGCACAGTATTTCCAAACCCAGAAAGAGCAAAAACGGCACCGATATTTCACCCGCCCCTCCAAGAACGGGAATGCCATCGGGTATCACCGCAAAATTGGTGGCCGACAACATCATCGAAATGATCAAACATTCAGACAATGAGTTGCACCATAAAGGATCCATGGGGAATATGGGAGCTGCATGCATAGCATCGGCAGGGTTCGGGATGACGAAGGGTAGCGGCATCAGCATTACTACCTATCCCATTGTGCCCGATTTTAAGAAATATCCAGATACGCACGGCAGAAAATTGGGTAAAACCTTTGGTACCATTGGCCTTGCTGGACATTGGCTGAAGTTGGCCCTTCACCACGCATTCCTTTACAAAGCAAAAATGAAACCCTTTTGGTGGTTAATCCCAGAATAGACAGTTATGACACGAAGAATATCCAAATACAAACGATTTATGATGATGAACCCCATCATCCAGTTCTTTAAGTTCATCTATTTGAGCATTAAAGTTTTGATTGTGGTGGCTGGAGGGCACGGGGGAACCCGGAACGCATAAACCCCGTTCTCCTTATTGAACTTGCCTCAATATGACCCATTTCTTTGGTTACAGGGGCATGTTGAGGTTCATTTTTTTAGGGAAACAGGACATTTTTCTCGGTAACCAAGGTTACTGTGCAGGCGAATTGCCAAATTTAATTTTGCTTCAAATTATTTAAATACATGAAACGAATAATTACATTGACAATACTCATTTGGATCCAGGGACAACTATTTGCCCAAGACCCTGTCAAGATTTCTATGGAAGAAGTATTGACAAAGGTGCAAGAGTCCAATGCCAGCATCAAGGTGTCCGAACAGGAGGCCAAAATGGCAAAATACGATTATAGGTTCTCCAATTCCATCTTTTTGCCACAGATTGCTGTGTCGCATACAGGAATGGCGACTACAAATCCTTTGATGGCTTTCGGTTCCAAACTCAACCAAGAGATTTTGACCCAGGCAGATTTTAACCCTGCCTTGTTGAACGATCCCGATCAGATCGAGAACTACGCCACCGTAGTTTCGGTGGAACAACCCTTGATCAACTTGGATGGGTTTTATCAGCGCAAAGCCGCCAAGACCACGATGGAGGCCAAAGAGCTTCAGGCCATGCGCACCCGCGATTATCTGGATTTTGAAGCCCAAAAGGCCTATGGGCAATTACAATTGGCACATAGAGCCGTAAGTGTATTTCAGAAAGCTTACGATGCAGCAAATGCAAACTTGAACATGGCACAGAACAGCTTCGACCAAGGCTTGCTTCAAAAAGCAGATTTGTTGGAAGTGAAGGTACGGGTCACCGAGGTCTCCGATCAATTGAAGACAGCCAAAAGCAATGTGAAAAATGCATCGGACTATTTGGCCTTTTTAATGAACGAACAAGGAGATGTGGTCTATGAACCCTCCGAAGAATTGGTGCCTGATAATTTGGGCGAATCAGTGGACGTTTCACTGGAAAACAGGGCCGATGTAAAAGCCATGGATTTGGTATCCGAAGCCTACAAGGCCAACATGAAGGCCGACAACATGACCTTTTTACCAAGGCTGAATGCCTTTGCCAGCTACGAAATGTACGACGACCAAATTTTTCAGGCCGATGCCAAAGGATACATTATTGGGGCAAGTTTGAGCTGGGATGTTTTTAAAGGATCCCAACGCTTTGCCAAAGCAGGAAAGAGCAAAACAAATTATGAAAAAGCGAAACAGGAATACGAGCAGTACGTCGCCAAAAGTACTATGGAGCTACAACGCACCAAGCGGATGGTCGAGGATGCCGCGAGCAGGCTCCAGACCTCAAAATTGGCTATGGAGCAATCCGAAGAATCATTGAGGATCCGTACCAACAGATTCAAGGAAGGTTTAGAAAAAACAACGGATCTATTGATGGCGGAAGCCAACTATGCCGAAAAACAATTGGTCTATTATCAAACCATTTTTGAATACAATCAAGCACAATCCTTATTAACATTTTTAACCAAAGAATAATTGCAACATGAAAAACACTACGATATATAAAAGCTTCACTTTAATTCTTGCATTGGGATTGACCCTTGCAGGGTGTGGGAGTGATAAAAAACAAGCCGCAACGACCTCAGAGGCGGTAAAGGTAACCGTTGCCGATGTGGACACTGGCGATAGTTCCACCATTTTGGCCGGAAGTGGTCAAATACAAGCGGTGAACAGTGCCACCTTGAGTACCCGAATGATGGGTCATGTGGAATCCCTTCCTGTGAAAATAGGTCAAAAAGTAAACAAGGGAGATCTATTGATTTCCATCAACAATGTGGACCTGCGTGCCAAAAAAGCACAGGTGGAGGCATCCATTACGGAGGCAACGGTGGCTTTCAACAATGCCAAGAAAGATTATGAAAGGTTCCAAAATCTTTTTAACGAGAACAGTGCTTCACAAAAGGAATTGGACGATATGACGGCCCACTACGAAATGGCCAAAGCCAGATTGGAAGCCGCAAACCAAATGAAGAATGAGGTTAACTCCCAGTTTGCTTATGCCAACATCAGGGCTCCATTTAGCGGGGTGGTCACCAATACCTACATTGACAAGGGCGACATGGCCAACCCTGGTGTTCCGTTGGTATCCATTGAATCAGCTGGAGGAGGTTTTGAAGTAGTTGCGAAGGTTTCAGAGAATAATATTTCCGGTATAAAAGTGGGAACCAATGCTCAAATACTTGTGAAAACTTTGGATACTGCGCTTACAGGTAAAGTGTCCGAGTTAAGTGCATCGGCCCAAAATACGGGAGGGCAATATTTGATGAAGGTTTTAATTGACAAAACGGAAGCCAAGATTTTGTCAGGTATGTATGCAACCGTTAGGCTGGAGGCGGAAAATGAGAGCAACGGAAAAACAGTTGTTACGGTTCCGTCCAAAGCCTTGGTGCATAAAGGACAGTTGACAGGCGTATACACCTTGGGTCAGGATAATGTGGCCTTATTGCGCTGGTTGCGACTGGGCGACAGCTACGGTGATGAAGTGGAAGTGTTGTCGGGCTTGTCCAAAGGAGATCAATATATCGTCTCGGCCGAAGGAAAGTTGTACAACGGAGCCAAAGTAAGCATTCAATAACCCAAAAACGCTAACAATGAAAGACGGACTTGCAGGTAGAATTGCCAAAGGGTTTATCAGCTCCAAGCTAACGGTGCTCTTAATGATCGTGTTTATGGTCATTGGGGTGTACAGTTCCTTCCTAATACCAAGGGAAGAGGAGCCCCAGATAGACGTGCCCATGGCAGATATTTTTGTAGGGTATCCCGGGGCCAGCCCCACCGAGGTGGAATCCAGGATCACAAAACCGCTGGAAAAAATTATATCGAACATTAAAGGCGTAGAATACGTGTACACCACTTCCATGCAAGAGCAGGGAATGGCCATTGTACAGTTCTACGTGGGAGAAGATATCGAAAGGTCTTTGGTACGCTTGTACGACGAGATCAACAAGCACATGGACCAAATGCCGGCTGGGGTTACCATGCCTTTGGTAAAAACCCGTGCCATTGATGATGTGCCCATGCTGGCCCTTACACTTTGGAGCGAGGAGTACGATGATTTTCAGCTAAGGCAGATCTCAGGAGAGCTCATCAACGAGATTGAAAAAGTAAATGGCGTTTCCATCACCAAAAAGATAGGAGGACGCAGTCCCCAGCTTCGTGTGGTGGTGGACAAGGATAAAATGGCCGAATCTGGCATTGATATGTTGGCCGTGGCCCAAATGATCAAGGCCAACAACCAGCAAATGGATGCCGGTAATTTCCTTGCCAACGATACGGAATTCCACATCAGCACAGGAAACTTTTTAAAAACCAAGGAAGACCTTGAAAACCTGATTGTAGGCACCAAACAAGGTCAACCCATCTATCTAAAGCAGATATCAAAGGTATTGGATGGCCCAGAACTGCCTAAAAACTATGTTTCCCTTGGATTTGGGGCTGCAAGTGAAAAGGCAGAGACCTATAAATCAGAATATCCTGCGGTCACCATTTCCATTGCCAAGCGCAAAGGTGCAGATGCGATGAAGATTGCCGATGTGGTGTTGGAGAAAGTGGATCATTTAAAAACAACCCTGATTCCAGATGAGGTAAAGGTTGAGGTGACCCGAAACTATGGACAGACTGCATCGCAAAAAGTATCGGAATTGTTGATGCACTTGATCGGTGCCATCATTGCCGTGACCTTTGTGGTCATGTTGGCCATGGGATGGCGAGGTGGACTTGTGGTGTTCCTATCGGTGCCCATTACCTTCGCATTGACTTTGCTCAGCTATTACATGCTGGATTACACCCTAAACCGAATTACTTTGTTTGCCTTGGTGTTTGTAACAGGTATTGTGGTGGACGACTCCATTATTATTGCGGAGAACATGCACCGTCACTTTAAAATGAAACGGTTGCCGTTCAAGGATGCTGCGATCTATGCCATCAATGAGGTAGGGAACCCGACCATTTTGGCCACGTTTACGGTAATTGCATCCGTGTTGCCCATGGCCTTTGTATCTGGGTTGATGGGGCCTTATATGTCACCCATGCCCATTGGAGCTTCCATTGCGATGTTGCTATCATTGTTCGTGGCGTTGACGATAACCCCGTATTTGGGCTACATCTTCTTAAGAGAAAAAGACAAAAAGAAGAAAAAGGAAAAAGCCCCTGTTGAAATACAGGACACCTTCATTTACAAAGCCTATTCGCGCTTTGAAAGCCCTTTGATCGAGAGTAGGAAAAAAAGATGGATGTTCTTGGGCATTACCTTCTTCTTGCTGCTTGCCTCCATTGGAATGTTCTTTACCAAATCGGTAGCCGTAAAAATGCTTCCTTTTGATAACAAGAACGAGTTCCAGGTAGTGATAGACCTTCCCGAAGGAACGACCTTGGAAAGGACATCAGCGGTAACCAAAGAAATTGGAGCATATCTGTCCACTCGTCCCGAAGTGGTCAACTATCAAACCTATGTGGGGACATCTGCCCCAATTACATTTAATGGTTTGGTAAGGCATTACGATTTACGAGGTGGTAGCAATATGGCCGATATTCAGGTGAATCTTGTTGATAAGCACGATAGAAGCGAACAGAGCCACGATATTGCCAAATTGCTCAGACCAAGAATTCAGGAATTGGGCAAAAAATACGATGCGAACATCAAAATTGTTGAGGTGCCGCCTGGACCTCCTGTGCTCTCCACCATTGTGGCCGAAGTGTACGGACCCGATTATGATAAACAGATTGCATTGGCCGATAAGGTAAAAGGTATTTTGAACAATACCACCGATGTTGTGGATGTGGACTGGATGGTCGAGGATGATCAAGTCGAGTATGATTTTGTGATCGACAAAGAAAAAGCGATGCTTTATGGCATTACTCCGCAACAAATTGTACAGGTGATGGTCATGGCTTTTCGTGAACAACCCGTATCACACATTTATCGGGAAGATGCCTTTGATCAAATAGGAATTGTTCTATCGATCAGTGAAAAGGACAAATCATCCTTGGATGAAATCAAACAATTAAAAATAGCATCGCAACAGGGTGATATGATTTCTATCGGCGAATTGGTTTCCGTAAAAGAAGGAATCAAGGCGAAGAGCATCTACAGGAAAAACCAAAAAAGGGTCGTGTATGTGATGTCTGATATGGCAGGGGAATTGGAAAGTCCCGTGTATGCGATTTTGGGGATGACGGACAAGTTGAACCAATTGGAGCTTCCACAGGGATATTCCATTAACGAACTCTATATGGAACAGCCCCAGTTTGAAGATGATTACACCGTAAAATGGGATGGGGAATGGCAGATAACCCTTGAGGTGTTCCGCGATTTGGGAATCGCATTTCTGGGTGTGATCGTGATCATTTATATGCTTATCGTGGGGTGGTTCCAAAACTTTAAGGCACCTATGGTGATGATGGTGGCCATACCGCTTTCATTGATCGGTATTGTGCTCGGACACTGGTTGCTCGGTGCATTCTTTACAGCAACCTCCTTTATCGGTATGATTGCCCTTGCGGGCATCATGGTGCGGAACTCGGTGTTACTGATTGACTTCGTCAATTTGAGATTGGATGACGGGATTCCCTTGAAACAAGCCGTGATAGAAGCGGGCGCAGTACGTACCACACCAATTTTATTGACAGCGGGGACCGTTGTTATTGGAGCCTTTGTGATTTTGTTCGACCCCATTTTCCAGGGATTGGCCATTTCACTGATGGGAGGAACCATAGTGTCCACTGTTTTGACGCTATTGGTAGTGCCATTGGTGTATTACTTGATAGAACGAAAAAATTACAAATAAGATGAAACCGAGATGGCTAAAATAATCTTTAGGCACACAGTGCAATGATTCCTTTAGTCGTCAAAGGTTCCATGTGACCATTGAAAAAAACCTGCCTGCCGTAGGCACGGCAATAAAAATAAGCACATGAAAATGATCATTGTTACCACGGTAGAAGAATATAAGAGCGAGGTTTTTAAACTATTTAAAAAGGCCGGCGTGGAAAGTTTTAGTGAATCCGATATTGATGGGTACAAAAGTGCAGCGCCGTTGATGTACACCAGCAGCTGGTTCCCAAGTGAAAAGGGTGGGGCGGCATCCAACATGTTTTTCTCTTTCACCCAAGAGGAAAAAGTAACTGAATTGTTCAAATTAATAAAGCAATTCAATACCGAAAGTGAAACCACCAACCCCATTAGAGCGGTAGAGATACCCATAGAAAGAACTGTTTAAAAAACATTAAAATGAAAAATAGAATTGTAAGAGGCGTAGCAGGAACGTTTATATTGATAAGTCTGATTTTGGCCATTTATGTAAGTCAAAATTGGCTTTGGTTTACTGCATTTGTAGGGGCTAATCTGCTTCAGTCATCCTTGACCAAATGGTGTTTGCTGGAAGATATTTTGAAGAAATTCGGAGTACAAGATTCCGATAAGAACAGTTGCTGATATCCCATAAGTTTGTTATTTAAGGCATTTTCGTGATCTTTGTTCAAAATCTCACGGAAATGCTTTATCAACCTTGGCCTTGGTATGTATCAGGCCCGCTCATTGCCCTGATCATGGCTTTATTGATTCTTATGGGCAAACGTTTTGGAATGTCTTCCAACTTGGAAACTTTTTGTTCCATTGGTGGTGCAGGAAAGTTTTCGGATTACTTCAAAATAGATGTAAAATCCAATCGATGGAACCTTTTGGTTGTCCTTGGCGCTGTCCTTGGGGGATTCTTGGGCGCGCATTGGCTCTCTCCAAATCCGGCTGTGAACATATCGGATAAAACCGTTTCAAAACTGCAAGAACTCGGGTTTGATAGTGCTGGTACAGCCTATTTGCCCACGGAACTTTTTAGTATGGAATCCCTTGCCGACCCTAAAGTGTGGATCATCCTTTTGGTAGCTGGCTTTTTGGTGGGCTTCGGTACTCGTTATGCGGGAGGTTGTACCTCTGGGCACGCTATTTCTGGTCTAAGTAACCTTCAACGACCTTCACTTATAGCAGTAATCGGATTTTTTATCGGAGGACTGATCATGGTTCACTTGTTGTTCCCCTTAATTTTTGCATCATGAAGAGTTTGGCATATATTATCATAGGTACATTTTTAGGAGTAGTGCTTTACAAGTCCGAAGCGGCTTCGTGGTTCAGGATTTATGAAATGTTCCAGTTCGATTCGTTCCACATGTATGGGATCATTGGCTCTGCTTTGGCAGTTGGGGTCGTTTTGGTACAATGGATCAAGAAATCCAAGGTAAAATCCTTTTCGGGAGAAACAATTACTATACTGGACAAAGAAAAATCAATTGCCAGATACATTTTGGGCGGAACACTCTTTGGATTGGGGTGGGCCTTGGCCGGTGCTTGTCCCGGGCCTATCTATATTTTGGTGGGAGCTGGCTATTGGCCCATAGTCATTGTTTTGGTTGGAGCGTTAATGGGAGCCTTTGCGTATGGCGTTTTAAGGAGCAAATTACCCCATTAAGGTTGACTTGACGGGATATTTGGGCAAAACATCGATCATGAATGGTTTGTTGGTGTCTAGCTTATAGCTTTGTCTGTCCCAAAACTTACGTAATTGTTCCTACATGAAACTTACCACGTTTATCATAGACGACGATTTGGTGTCGCAATTTGCGACCCGGTACTGCATTCAGCAAACCCATGGCAATTTTGATATTGTCACCTGTTCCAGTGGGGAAGAGGGGATACAAGCCTGTTTTAGTTCAGTTGAAGAACACGATAGACTTCCAGATATTATCTTTTTAGATCTTGTTATGGACGGGATGAATGGTTGGGATTTTCTTGAAAATCTTCGAAATTTATTCAAAGGGCATAAGCTACCAAGCGTTTATGTACTTTCGGCCTTTACCAACGCCAAAGACCGCACTATAGCCAAGAAGAACGAATTGATTTCTGGTTATGTGGACAAGCCCTTGTCACGTTCCTATTTGGAAAAAATACTAAAAGAAGAAGAGAAAAAACGCGCTTAGCGTCACCTCTCCAATGGCTTAAAAGGAAATCACCCTAAATTGATCTCCTTGGTTGCATAAAGTTTTTAAAAAAACCTATTTTTGCAGTCCATTTTTAGGAATGGCCCCGTAGTTCAATGGATAGAATAGAAGTTTCCTAAACTTTAGATGCAAGTTCGATTCTTGCCGGGGCTACTTTTTCAACTTTCAACCGATTCTTCTGAACGGTAAAATCAACTTTTTAAGGATTCCAATGGCCTCGGAAAGATTTCAAAATGGTCAGGGATTAAGCTTTTTGATTTTTGACAAAAACCTTTCCTTGTAACTTTTCCCTATTGAAAGTTCTTTTCCACCGATTTCTACAGAATCGATACCGTAGTTATTGATTTTTTCCAATGAAATGATGTACGACTTGTGGATCCGGGCGAACTTGTGGTAGGGCAATATTTTTTGCAGCTGCGAAAGTCTTTCGTAAACCACCAAGATTTTATCCTCTTTCAAATGAATCTTTACGTAATTGCTCAGCCCCTCGATCATAACAATTTCATCGTATTTAACCTTTACATTTTTTCTGCCCGATTTGAAATACGTATAAGGCTGTTCAACCATACCGCTCCCCTTGCCCAGTCTATGTTCTGCTTCAATCTTCTTTTTGACCTTGTTTATTGCTTTTAAAAAGCGTTCAAATGAATAGGGTTTCAATAAATAGTCAGCCACACTTAGTTCAAAACCTTCAACGGCAAATTCCCTGTAGGCGGTAGTTATAATGGTCTCAGGTATCTTTTCCAAAGTCTTTAAAAAGCTCAAACCTGAAAGCTTGGGCATTTCAATATCCAGGAAGATGATATCCACATCGTTGTTTTCGAGCACTTCAAGAGCTTCAATGGCATTGTCACAGACTCCGAACAGGACAAGACCGGGCGTATCATCCAAATACCCTCTAATAATATTCTGCGCTATGGGCTCATCATCAATTATCAAACACTTAAGCATGGCCTATGGGTTAAGATTAATTTCCATTCTCACGGTAAATGTGTCCTCTTTCTTCTCTATTTCAAGATGATGCCTTTTTTCATATAACAATTCCAATCTCCTTTTTATGTTCATCAGGCCCAAACCATCTTTATCCTTATTCTCCGAATCAGATGGGACACTATTGGAAATATGAAACCTTAGGACATTCTCTTGGGCGGAGAGACTTATGTTTATCCAGCCTTTTTTCACCTCATTATGTATCCCGTGCTTAAAGGCATTTTCAACCAAGGGAATCAAAAGCAGGGGCGGTATTTGCATTTTTTTTGGGTCACCCTCAACTATGAAAGAAATATCCAAACGTTTTCCAAAACGCTCTTTTTCCAAGGAAATAATGTCTTTTATGAGCTGGATTTCCTTCACAAGTGCCACCTCGCCCATGCCTGACTCATATAGGGTGTAGCTCAAAATATCGGATAATTTTAGAATTAGGCCAGGTGTTTTTTTCGACCTTTCAAGGGCCAAGCCGTAAACACTGTTCAAGGTATTGAACAAAAAATGGGGATTGATCTGTGATTTCAAAAATTTAAGTTCCGCCTGTCTTTTTTCTTCTTTGAGCATTTCTGTTTCTTTCCGCTGCCTGAACCAGTTAAAAAATAGCTTGAAACCGGTTGTGAAAGCGACAGGGGACACAATTATCAGTGCATTTTGAACCAGTCTGGGCAAGTCATAGACCTTATCTTGAGTAACATCGACCCACTGCGGAAAATAATTTGGATATCCCCAATACAACACAAAATATCGGTGTGCAATGGATGCAAGTGCTATGACCAAGACCAACACGGCAAAATAATTCAAAATTTTATTGCGATAAAGGATTTTTGGAATCAGGATAAACCAGTTTACGTAGACGGCAACCAATCTAGAGGGCAAAAAAAGTAACTCAAAAATAATGGCCTCTTTCAAAGACTGTCGATATCCCCACTCGGAAACCGCAAAAGCGAGCATGATCACAACCCAAAATAGGATATGGTATACAATATATTTCCAGTTCACTCCCATCATGATAAGATGCTAAACTTAAGCCTTTTTATGTCCCTCCATTTAACTTTTATGTAAATGCCCATATAAATTATCCAAAATGCTTTACATAAAGAAGTATTGGGTATGCATAAAATACCCTTGAACATACGTAATACCCTAATCCCACTTCCATTATCCCGTTAGATTTACGGTACTTACACTAACAGAATTAAGAAATGAAAAGATTCATTTTACAATGTAGCCTCTTAGTATTGGGCATGGTCACGGGCTTTGCACAAAACAATATTGAACGGCACAATGCCAGTCTCATAGCATTTACGGTTCCTGAAAAGGATTTGATCCCGGAAAGTATTGCATACGACCCGGTGAAAGAGAATTTTTTTATGGGAAGTACCCGAAAAGGTAAGATTGTAAAGTTGCACAAAAATGGAAAGGCCAGTGATTTTATAACCGCTGATGCGCACGGATTGTGGATGGTCATCGGAATAAAAATAGATGTGGAGCGCAGGATACTTTGGGTGTGCAGCTCTGGCGGGGATAATTTGGAGGGCTATGATTTAAAGGATGATGAGGAGGGACGCCCTGCCGGGGTTTTCAAGTTTGATTTGGATTCTGGCACGCTGCTTCAAAAATATATCTATGATCAACCAGGGGAAGTTCATTTTTTCAATGATATCACTGTTGCCTTAAACGGCGATGTCTATGTGACCCATATGTTTCAGGACCATGCCGTGTACCGGATAAAAAATGGAAGCGACAAAATGGAAAAAGCCTACGTATCGGAATTGATAAAATATCCAAATGGCATTGCACTCTCAGAGAATAATGAAAAACTATATGTAGCCCACTCGGAAGGCATTGCCCTTGTAGATATGGACTCGGGTCAGATATCTGCTTTGGAAGTGCCCGAGGGGTTAAAAATATCGAGAAGGGAAAGTATTGATGGGCTATATTTTTATAAAAATTCGCTTGTAGGCGTGCAAACGGACATCAATACGGTAATCCGGTTATTTCTTGACGAAAGCGGGGAGAAAATCTTTTCGTCCGAGGCATTGGAAATAAATCACCCTATGATGGATACGCCAACAACTGGTGAATTGGTAAAGAATGATTTTTACTATATCGCAAATGCCCAATTTGGGAAATTCAATGAAAATGGGCTGCTCCCCATGGAGAAACTATACGAGCCAGTTGTGTTGAAAGTAAGTTTGGAGGATTAAAAAAAGCAGCTGTTTTTTCAACCAACGGTGTACTTCAATTCATAAAATATGGATAAAGTCAGTTACATAATTTTTACAGCTTTTCTTGTGATTGCAGTCTCATGCCTTGGCCCGAAGGAACGTCCGAACACAGAAAATGCTAGGGATTTTTTTGCAAAATTGGCAATGGATGGTGGTACTTGGGTACATAATCCCAGTGACACAACAATGGCATTTCATTCGTTCATTATGAAGTTTGAACGGCGGGAGGAAGACACTTTAACGGGAAAAATTATGGGTCGAACAAAAACGGGGGACACCATTCCATTTTGGCGTGTTGAAGAATATATTGATGTGGCGAAGGACTCCATCATTTTTATACAGCAAGGGCAACATGGCAACGCCAAGGGAACGTCCATTTTTCCCGACCCCATGACCCGGGAGTCAAATTTTAAAATGGTGTATTCAAACGGGCTTGCTCAAAATCATAAAGACACCCATGTTTTTATCAATGATTCCACCATGCTTACCCAAAGCAAAATATTCGACAATCAAACGCAAAAATGGATCGACCAACCAGATGTTATTTGGACATTTAAACACTGAACAATAGAAAAAACACAGTCATGAAAACTTCAGATAGGATATTAAAAAGTAGAAGAAACATTTTAAAGACTTCCACATTGGGATTATTGGGTTTGTCATTGCCCCAGTTGACCTTGGCCAGTGAGGGAACCCATGCCGGATTGTATTTGGACACTCCAACTGACAATATACCCAAACATTTTCCCAATATAGATCCGGAAGTCGTAATGGAAGTGGTGGGAAAATCACATTCTGATCTGGAACGCGTAAAAGAATTGGTGGATAAAAGACCGGAATTGGCAAGGTCGGTTTGGGAATGGCGCTTTGGTGATTTCGAATCGGCCATTGGAGCTGCTTCCCATGTAGGGCGGAGGGACATTGTTCAATACTTGACCAGCAAAGGAGCCAGACCTTCTATTTTTACCTTTGCCATGATGGGTGCCCACGATGTGGTAAAGTCAATGGTAGCGTTCTCGCCCGGCATCCAAAGAACCATGGGGCCACATGGCATACCTTTACTGGATCATGCCTACTATGGGGAAAGAATGAAAGATACCATGACCCAAAAGGAAATCGATAACCTAAAAGAAACCATCGATTTTTTAGAATCGTTGGGCGATGCGGCAGGAGAAAAATATTTGGAGGTGCTCCCGGAGGAGCAAACAAAGTATTTGGGGGTTTATAAATATGGTGAAGGAGCGGATGAAGGGTTTACCGTTCAAATAAACATGCGAAAGCTCTTGTCCTTGGCACCTATTGGCGGTTTTGGTGGGGCCCTATATAAATTGGCAGACAACAAATTCACGTATAACGGTGCGCCCTCAGTTATGGTTTCTTTTGAAGTTCAAAATAATAGCGTAAATTCTTTGACGGTCAATACCCCTGAAACACAGGTTACTGCATTAAAAATATAAACGATATGAACCTAAAAACTTTTTTCCGAATTGTCTTGGCAATTGTTGGGGGTGAAATAGCCCTTATCATATTCACAACAATTGCGCAGGAAGTACTTTTTGATGGGATCAGTTACAATTCTTCCACCCTAAGTGAAATTGTATTTGGCGGGCTGGCCACTTTTATAGCGGCCATTCTTGCAGGGGTTGTTGCGCGGTTGATTATCCGCAATAAGATCAATGCCGTGCCATTGGGCATTTCCATCCTTATTTCCTTGGAGATGACCTATCTGATTTTAAACGGCAAAACAGGGGACCCGGTTTGGTTTGATTGTATTGCCGGAGGGTCCTTGATTGTTGGAGTATGGCTTGGCTTTCATTATCCCAAATTTCTGTCCAAAAAAACAGGCGCCGCATCCACCAAAGAATCATCCCATTAGAACCAATAGGTCAATTTCAACAATATGCCACGGTTTTTGATGGCCAAGCTTTCCGGAAAATAATTCTCGGTATAAACAACAAAAAGGTCGGACATGGGCAAAAAGCGCCACTGAAACCGACTATTGATATTAAGGTTGTCAATTTGGGTGTTATACTGAAGAAATGTCGTCCAAAACATGGTATTGGAAAAGGATATTTCCGATGTCAATCCGAAAAGGTGCAGTTGTTCACTATCCAGATTTGACGGTAATTGAACATCATTAAAGTTATAGCGCAGATTAAAATTACCCCAAGGTTGAAACCGAATGTTGGTCTCAGCCTCAAAATAGAATCTGTTGCCACTATAAAAACTCCCGTACTCTGCACCCAAGCTTCCAGAGAATTGCTTTCTTGGATCAAGGCGACACCAAAAACCGACTCGATCGTATGAATAGTAACCCTTCGGAAAAGGAACACTGCCCACAATGAACGAGTCAAAAGGCAAATCATTTTTTTCGTTCACATAGCTCAATTCCAAGGCATTTTGATTCTTAAAATCAAAAAAATAATAGAAGCCCGCAAATGATGAGTTCAGTGATCCATCCGTATTCAAAAAGGCCCGTGAGGAGATACGGGGCCCATGGAGATTGTATTTTGAAGTCGTTTGGGCGGGAAGAAAATTATAGACAAAGAGGTGGGACAGTTGATAGTAACCCAACTTCACAAAAATTTCATTCTGGGCATCAAAGTTGTTCAACCTTGGCACAAAACCCACATCTGTGATATAATTTTCACCGACCTTGTCCCCCGATAATCGGGTCAATATATTTTTATTGTTGAACCTCACGGTTGCGGTATAGTACTGTTCTTCATCGAATTCACCCGGATTAATGGATTTATGGATTCCCATATTTGCGCTCCATTTGCCCGTTTGATCCAAAAAATTATACTCCATTGCCACAACCCTATTATAAGCGGCTTGGGTAGAATCAGAAGTTTGGGTTGTACGCTGCCGATTAACAATCAACGCATCCAAAGTTGATCTTTTGCCAATGCGTTGTGAGAGTGAAGAAACAAAATAGTTCTGGGCATTTACCTCATCTGTTTTCCCGGTTTGGACATCCATTACACCCACCCTCAGTTTCTCTGATAGATTTCCAGATATCCTTGCCCCATATTGAATGGGAATGGGCTGCCCATTGGCAAGTCCGATCCTTCTTGAAAAGAAAGGATTGATATCTTCCTTTCCAAAAGAGGTGAACAGATCACTGTTCTCTAGAAAAAATCCCCTTCTTTCAGGGAAAAAAAGCGCAAAACGGGTCAGGTTGGTAATCTGTTGATCTACATCCACGTTGGAAAAATCAGGATTAAGGGTCAAATCCAAGTTCAACGATGAAGTAATGGCAAGCTTGGCGTCTATCCCAGCTTCAAAACTATAATCCACCTCACTTTCCAATTCATGGTCCTTGGCAATGCCTCCGGCCAAATAGGGCAGAAGGTTTATGTTGCCCTTTTTGGTCTTTGGGGGATTTGCATCCCATACAAGTTCACCAGTATGCCCAAGATTGATCGTATTTAGGTTCAGCGGTACTCTGTTCCATGAGGAGAAATAGTTGTTCTTCATGTCATTTCTAACAAAGTTCAACCCCCAAACAGTGTTGGTCGTATCATATCTCAGTGTTCTGAACGGGATGGCCATTTCAACATACCAGACATTATCCCCCAATGAAATCTCAGAGAACCATTTGTTGTCCCAATTTTCATTGATAAAAGATTCGTTGCCCTCTACACTTATCAAACCTTCAAATTGTGCTCCGCCAGCATTTACACCAAAGAAAAAGCCATTGGTTTTCTGGTTGAACGGATCTAAAACAATGGCAATGCCATCACTGCCGAAATGTTCGTCATCCTGATCTCTTTTTAGCGTTCGGATTATATGATCATTGTTCTTCTCAAAACAGGTGATCCCAACATATAAAAAGGCATCATCATAGGCTATCCGTACTTCCGTTTGGGATTCAGCCTCACCGGTGTCTTTTGGCCATTGATTGAGAAAGGGGGCGGTCTTTTCCAAATTTTGCCAACCGCTTTCATTCAGGACGCCATCTATTGTGATTTTGGCATCAATTCTTTTTACGTTAAGTTGTCTTTGTGCTTGAAGGTTCAAAGACGTAACAAGCAAGAAAATGAGTATCACCTTAAAGGCCATGAAAGTTCTTTTTATGATCGGACCTTCAAGATGAAAACATTTAGTGACAGAAATTTGGATTTTACACGAACCCGTTGGTTTTTTATGTGAATGTTGTTCTCAATTTGTTCAAAACTAATCACATATCATTTTCTACATGTGTAAAAAGACCAAGTGAAAATCAATCATAAAAGTCTACATCTTGAAACCCAAAAAAGGTGCTTTAGGAATTGGAGTCCATGCCATCAAGGGATTTGGCAATTCTTCCCGGGTCACTTTTCTGTTTCTTCCTTACCTTAGTGCAAAACTTGCTGTATGGAGACCAAGATCAAGAGTGTATTTAAAGAAGGGGCCATTTCTTCTGATTTTATAGCCAATTCCATTGCAAAACACCAAACCAAGACCCAAATTGGGGCCCACGATATTTTTTTGGGCCAGGTGAGGGCCGATGAAATTGATGGAAAAACGGTTTCGGCCATTGAGTATACCGCCTATGAAAGTATGGCCAATCAAAAATTCCATGAGATCAGGGAGAACACCTTTTCGAAATTTGAGATTACCTGTATGCACATTTACCACAGTTTGGGAAAAGTGAATACCGGGGAAATATGCCTCTTTGTATTTGTATCCTCACCCCACAGAAGAGTGGCCTTTGAAGCCTTGGAGTATGTTGTGGAGGAAATAAAAGCGCACGTTCCCGTATTCGGAAGGGAACTTTTTGAAGATGATTCCTATCAATGGAAAGTCAACACATAGCCTATGGTAGATATTACACAAAAACAGCCCACCCATAGAACTGCTGTGGCACAGGCCGTGGTCAAGGTCAGTGATGCGGCCACTATCGAAGCCATAAAAAAGGGAACCGTGCCCAAAGGCGATGTGCTTTCCATGAGCAAGGCAGCGGGATTTTTGGGGGTAAAAAAGACCTCAGATTTATTGCCCGATTGCCATCCACTGCCCGTGGAATACTGTGGTATTGAGTACGAAATGAATGGTTTGGAGATTAAAATCATTATCACAGTAAAGACTTTTTACAAAACCGGGGTTGAGGTAGAGGCGATGCACGGGGCCAGTGTGGTGGCACTCACCATGTACGATATGCTCAAACCCATTGATAAGGGCGTGGAGATACACCAGATAAAACTGCTGAAAAAAACCGGGGGCAAATCTGATATAGATGTAACATAATTTTTTTTGATATTTTTTTTGCAGCAAATACTTTTATTCTAATTTTAAATTAGATCTGACGATAATCCCATTGCTATGAATAACCTCAAACGTGTAATTGTCGATTATAAAAAATTGACCCCCGAAGTGCTGAAGCTGTTGGTGGATAAATATCCTGATGGCTATGGCGACAATGACGTCATCAACTTTAGGAATCTTAAAGGCGAGTTGATCGAAGCTGTTGAGGTTTCCACGGACGACACCAAATATTTGGTGAAGATCAGTTCCAAACTGGAGCACACCATGGCCAACTTTGACGATGATGATGACGATGATGACCTTGATACCGAGGATCTGGGCAAAATCCCAGATGATGATGACGAAGACTTTTCAGACTCGGAAGAGGAATAAAACTACCCCTCTTTTTTTAAATTGCTTAGCATTTCCGAAGTGGTTTGATCTAAATCAAACTCAGGATGCCAACCCCAATCCTTTTTGGCAAAAGTATCATCAATACTACTGGGCCAAGAATCGGCTATTTTCTGTCTAAAATCAGGGGCATAACTGATTTCAAAGCCAGGAATATGTTTTTTGATGCTATCCGCAACATCAGAAGGGGTAAAGCTCATGCTTCCCAGGTTGTACGAAGACCGCACGGTAAGTTGTTCCGAAGGACTTTCCATCAATTGGATGGTAGCCCTAATGGCATCGTCCATATACATCATGGGCAGTTTGGTGTCCTTGTCCAAAAAAGATTGATAGGCGCCTTTTTTTAAAGCTTCGTGATAAATCTCAACCGCATAATCCGTGGTGCCCCCGCCCGGCATGGTCTTCCAACTGATCAAACCCGGATAACGCACACTGCGCACATCCACCCCAAATTTTTTAAAATAGTATTCGCACCAACGCTCCCCAGATTGCTTGCTGATACCATAGACCGTACTGGGCTCCATAATGGTGCTCTGGGCCGTATTTTCTTTGGGCGTATTCGGACCAAAAACGGCTATGCTTGAGGGCCAAAAGATTTTGGTGATCTTACTTTCCTTGGCCAAATTCAAGACATTGAACAAGGAGTTCATGTTCAGGTTCCAAGCCCGCATGGGGAACTTTTCGGCGGTGGCACTGAGCATGGCGGCCATTAAATACACCTCATCAATTTCATAATGCATTACCACATCCTCAATTGCGGCATAGTTGGTGGCGTCCAATAGCTCAAATGGCCCAGAGGCCATCAAAGCGTCACTGCCTTCCCTGATATCGCTCGCAACCACCTTTTCAGAGCCATATTTGTTGCGTTGTTCAATGGTGAGTTCAGTTCCAATTTGGCCACATGCGCCAATAATGAGAATAGGTTTTTGCATTTAAATTGAAGTTAATTGCGTTTAGGGGCAAAGATACCCTTTATTAAAATTTGTACATTCGCCTATGCGAAAATTGTTAGGCTTACTGATTATTTTTTCTGTCCTATTGGGGTGTAAAAAAAATGGGGGAGAATCACAGGAAACACAAAGCACAACGCTTGATTTCCAGTATCAAAAAATGCCTCCCAAGCTTGCCATAAACCCCGAAGCTACCAAGATTGTGGAGACCTGGAAAGAGTTTGTGGTTTTTGCCGCAAGTATTGATGTACTTTATAAGGCAACCAACAATGAGGACCTCAGCTTAGCCATCGATGACCTCATTGAAAAGGAAAAACAATTGGCGGAAGGCACCTATCCGGAATTGTTTGATGTCTTTCAGGTAAAAAGCAGGCAACGCGTTTTAAGGACCTATCTGTATAAGGTAAAGGCCAGTATTTTGGAAAATCAAGAGACCACGGAACCCACCGTTGAAATGCTAGAGGCCTACAACGCCATGCGAAAGCAATTCAATGTGATCGTAAACAGCCAACTGGATAAAGAATTGATATTGGATGAAAAATAAGGTTTTGCTTGTTCTGGGACTTTTCATGGCTCTTGGAACCATGGCCCAGACTACGGAAAAAGAAAAAATCAACAGTGTTTTGGATGGTTGGCACCAAGCCGCATCCGATGCCGACTTTGAGGCCTATTTTGGAAAGATGACCAGTGATGCTGTCTTCATTGGAACGGATGCTACGGAAAATTGGAAGAACAACGAATTCAAGGAATTTGCCAAACCCTATTTTGATGCTGGAAAAGCGTGGAGTTTCACTTCGGTACAGCGGAACATCTACATCAATAAAACCAAGGATTTCGCTTGGTTTGATGAGTTGCTGGACACCCAGATGAAAATCTGTAGGGGGTCTGGGGTGCTCAAAAAAGAAAATGGGCAATGGAAAATTGCCCATTATGTGCTATCAATTGCTGTGCCCAATGAAATTGTGGGCGAGCTGATTCAAATCAAGGAGAAAAAGGATGACGAATTGCTCCTTGAGCTGAAAAAGAAGCCGTGATTATTCTTCCTCACCGCCTTCTCCCTCAGGTTTTTCCTTTCGGGATTCCAAAGCTTGTTTGCTCAAGCTGGCCAAATTAAAATTGGGGTCTATTTTTAGTGCCTCGTCAATAGAGGCGATGGCTCCATCTATATTGTTTTTGTCCATGTTGTAGGTTACGAGTCCCTTTAAGTGGTAAAAAGCAGCCTTTAAGGCAACCTCATAAGGTTGTTGTCTTTCGTAGAAGGCATAGGTCATGTCATCTTGGGAATTGGTAATTCCGTATTCAATGTTGGCCAAAGCTCCTGTATTGTCACCGGTTTGGATTTTTAGATCGGCCAATTCATAGGCCAAATAGGCGGAAGGCTCTCTTTTGTACAAAATTTCAAAATGTTCCAAAGCCCTTTTGGGTTGGTTCAAGGCCTTTAAGGAAACCGCCTTTACTTGAACAGCAAGGTCAGAATCGGCTTCGTTTTTCTCAATACCGATGGTGTTCAGGGCCTGCATGTGCTGGCTATTGTTCATGTAGACAAAGGCCAAGGTGTCCTGTCGTTCTTTGGAAGGCGAAAGTACGTTCAAATGGGTCAGTGCCCCAATTACGCCCGTAACATCACCTTGCATGCGCATTTCTTGGTAATACGCTTTATAGTGTTCCAAAAGCTCATTTTTGGTTTGGGAAATTCCACTAAAGCCGATAAGCATCAGCAATACGAATAGTGTCTTTTTCATTCATCTTCAATTTAGTGCGCCAAAACTAAAAAAATTATTCATATCATCCTGTTAATAATCCCATAAGTATCAGGATATAATGGAAGTGGTGAAGGAATGTCCTTTATCCAGGAAATTCTGACTGATGACTACTTTGGCGTTGCTCTGGGAAGAATCAATTTGATATTTGGGTGCGGGAAGCCCTCTTTTGGTAGCTTCGGCAAGATAATAATCGCTTTTTATGGGGTGAAAGGGGTTGACAGCATTGAATAGCTCGCCCCAATAGTCGTTTTTGAGAATTGTTCGGATAATATGGATACAATCATCAAGATGAATAAGGTTGACAGGATCGTTGCCATTGGTAAGATTTTGTTTCTTGGACAACATGGTCACCGGATGCCGATCAGGACCAATGAGTCCGCCAAACCGAATGATGGTACTTTGGAGATTAGGGTCACTCCAAAAGAGTTGTTCGCTCTCCACCAACTGTTTCCCAGATTCGGTCACGGGTTTAGGAGGGGTCTGTTCGGTAATTTCACCTTCCAAATCACCATACACCGATGTGCTGCTTACAAAAATCACCTTGTTCACGCCACTTTTTTTGATTTCATTGTGCAACAACACCATTTTATCAATAAAGCTTTCGGTGCTGCTACCTCGTAATCGGGGTGGAACATTGATGATGAGGACATCAATTCGGGATAAAAAATCTTGGATGTCCCCATGGATGGCGGTTGGCTTCAATCGTATTTCAAAGGGGTGTATCCCTTCTTTTTGGAGTTGTTTCAGCTTATCTTCCGAAGTTGTTGTGCCAAATACCTCGTAGGATTCCTGTACAAGTCGCTTTGCCAACGGAAACCCTAGCCATCCGCAACCAAGTACGCCAATTTTTTCACTCAAACCGTACCGTTTTTATGGTCAATATAGCATCATTTAGGACAAAGGGCATGGGAATGCTGGTCTCGGGTCTTTGGGGAATGCTAAAATCTTTATGGAAAAGCAGGTCATTGGACGCTTCGTAAAATGAAAGTTCCAATACGGAATCTTTTGGGAAGCTCAATTCCAATTCGGTGTAGTCATTATTGGTGATGTAATGGGTTATCAGTTTGTTTCTCCTTTTTTGCAAGAACTCTTCTGATAATTTAATACGGTTTACTTTAGCTGCATTCAAGGAAACCGAATTGGTATATACATCCAATCGATTGACATTCCGTTTTGGGGTCACACAGACCTCAACAATCCTATTTTCACCAATAATAGTGTCCCTCACCGTATCTATCCATGGAAGGGCAATATCTTTTTTTGGTGCATCGGCAATATAGGTGAGTTTGGTGGCATATTTACTGGATAGGGTCTTGTATTCTTCGGGGCCTGGTTTTCTCTTTTCGTTCCCCAAGAATTGATTGTTCCATCCAATAAGGTCATGGTCATACGTTGCCCAAATTGTTGCGTCTTCATCAGCGTTGTACACATAGAGCAGACTACTGGGCTTGGGCCGTTCTTCATTAAAATCAGAATTGAGATGGCTTGCAATACCAAATGCAAAAAACAGAAACAGAAACAAGTAGGCCAGCGTATTCTTGGTCTTGAGTTGGCTGAAGAAGGGCAATGCCAAAAAGAAAAGCAGGGTGGTGAACAGGGTGGCGGCCACCATCATTTTCAAACCCAAACCAACGGGAAACATTTTTATGAAGGGGGCATAAAGAAAAACAGCTGGGATTGCCAAAAACACCAACAAAAATGGATTGGGCTCTTCTTGGTTGATGGTCACCATAAAGGCGGCCAACAATCCAAACAACGGAATCACAAAAAAGCTGGCACCCGGTAAATAGGCGGCCACTAACCCACAAATGATGAGCCAAATGAAGATTGGGGCCACCAACAGGTTTGCGGTACTGGTTTTTCGGTACTGATGGTACATCCAAAAACAAATGGACAAGGAAATCATCACATAAACCGCAATATAGGTATGCCCATTATAGGTGAACCCATGCAGCATGTCCTTAAAACCGGGATACCACCACGTGATGATGGTCCAACAGAAATAGCCCATTATACCATTGACCACCAGAGTCAACAACAACGGAACAAAACCTTTGAAAACATCCTTGAGCTGAAGTTTTTTCTTCCGAAACCCATCAAAAAGAAGCAAAAGAAACGCTAAAACGGCAATGCCGAACATGGGCCAAATCCAGTCAAATGGATAGGAGACCAACCTAAAGAACGGAAGATTGAAGTATATGTAATCATCCAAACTTTTAAGGTTGTCAAGATCTGCATCCGAAAAATAATGTAAGAGCGGCATTAAATAACTGCCTTGGTGCGCCAATGAAGTACGGTCCAATCGTTCGTAGTTGTCCAAAGCGGTGTGGTAATCAAAATGATCGTCTATAAAAGCAAAATTGAAGCCCTCAATGTCGCCATCTTCCCGAAAAACGGTTAGGTCCGTGTCATTGGGCAACATCTTGTAAATGCTATAGGCCAAGGAATTGGCCACGGGATATTTTGGATTGGCCTTGGTGAATTCCTTGATCAATGTTCCATTGCCCCGATTGGTCTCAATGAGCATATAACTGGGGCCACCACTGCCGCGTGCCTCAAAATTGAGGACCAGTCCCACATCTTTGGCCCAAGGATGGTTGTTCACAAAAAGGTCTGCGCCGTTGAGGCCCAATTCCTCAGCATCGGTGATAAGGATGATGATATCGTTTTTTGGCGTCTTGTTTTCGGACAAAAAAGCCCTAATGCCTTCCAGGATAGTGGCCACACCACTTCCGGCGTCGCTGGCTCCGTAGGAGGAATGGGGGTTGCTATCATAATGCGACAGTACCAAAAGGGCTTTACCCTCCTCAGAACCCTTTATTCTGGCCAAAATATTGGTCGCTTTGCTAAGGTTGCCCCAATCCCCAGCGGTATATCCTTCTTGGGTTGTGGTTTCCAACCCCATTTTTTTGAGTTCGGCAATAATATAGGCCCTAACACGGGCATGCCCGGAAAAACCTACGGCATGGGGCTCAATGGAAAGATTTTTAACATGGAACAAGGCCCTCTCGGAGGAAAAATGCTCTTCTGCGACATCTTCATCCGGGGAATAGGAGGGCATCAAGGATGTATAACTCCAATAAACGGCAAAAAATAGGAGTAGGAGAGCGAGGGTTCTTGAAAATTTCATGATTTGGTTATGTTGGTCCTTAAATGTATGAAAATATGAAAGGTTCGTACATTTTAACGTTAAAAATTAGACAATTCTCTAAAAAAGTTTATATTTATTGTTTAACTCTAAACAGTAACCCTATGGCTATCAAAAGTTTTCAAGGCGTACGATCCAAAGAGGAGTCCAAGAAAAAATACAATGCTCCTATTTTGGTGGAGGACTACATGACCAAAAAGTTGGTCACCTTCAGACCTGAACAGTCCATTCTGGAAGTTATGGAAGCTTTTGCCAAGTACCATATTTCTGGTGGCCCTGTGTTGGACAACAATGGATTTTTGGTGGGAATCGTATCTGAAGCAGACTGCATGAAGCAGATTTCAGAAAGCAGATATTTTAACCAGCCCATTTTGGACAAAAGTGTGGAGCGCTTTATGACCAAAAACGTGGAGACCATCCCACACGACATGAGCATTTTTGATGCTGCTGGCGTGTTTGACAGACATAACAGAAGACGGTTGCCTGTAATGAAAAACGATATTCTGGTAGGACAGATCAGCCGAAAGGATATTGTGATCGCGGCGTTAAAGCTCTGTTCCCACAACTGGAAATAGGCAATCCTTTTGTCATTCCCGTTTGACGATCATATAAAAATCATTGTCCAGCGGCAAATACCCTAGATCATACACAAAGTAATACGTACTCCCTTTTTTGGTGGTGTACAGGTTGGTGATGTATTCAAAATCGAACCCTTTGTCCATCAACCGCATTTTGGTGGTCGTGGTCTTCCCGTCCTTTAATGGAAAACTGTCCAATATGCGATAGTTCTTCCGAAGTTTGTTATTGATGTTTCGGACCAAGTTTTTACTGTCCTTGTTCAGGCGGTTGTTGTAGGCATTTCGGCAATGGTCCGAGCAGTATTTTTGGTCTACCCGTCCCAGTAATTTTGCACCACATTCCAGGCATTTTCTTTCGGCCATGACATAAGATTAGGTGACCACAATATCATACTTTTTCAACAAACCGATGAGTCCATCCTTGCTGAACTTGCTTTTTTTGAGGTGATTGGCCGATGGATCAATGGTAAAGTTGTAGGCCGAACCAAAATCTGTTTGTTCCAAATCAGTGTCATCAAAAGTGGCATCCTTTAGGTCTGATCCCGGAAAGGAACATCCTTTTAATTTTGCTTGCGTGAAATCAACTTGATGAAATTTACAATCCTCAAAACGGGTTTGGGGAAGGTCCATTCCATGAAATGAGGCAACGGAAAGATTGCACCCTACAAAATGGAAGGCACATAGCAAGGAATTACAGGTCTCAAACTGTAGCCCCACCATCTTGCAATCCACAAAAGAAACATCATTGAAGATGGTGTGGGCTATATTGGCGTTGGTGAGATCACATCCCTCAAAGGTACATTCCACAAAATTTTGGTTGTCCAAAAACCCTTTAGTGAACTTGCATTCCACAAAGCGACAATTCTCATAATCACCCTTGGGCAATTTATGCTGTGTGTAATCCTGTTTTACGAATTTTTGATCTAACCAAAAGGAATCTGCCATTGCGTATTTATGGGTTGAATCAACATCTGGTAAGATACAAAACACCGATTGACCTGTTAATAAAAAGATAAAGATTGATTTTATTTGGAACAATCGTTCCGAAATACCTACGTTTGTATTGGAACAATCGTTCTAAAATAAATAAACAAATCAAAAACAACATGAAAAAACTAGCAGGAAAAGTCGCCGTTGTTACCGGTGCAACAAGTGGAATGGGTCTTGAAACGGCTAAAAAATACCTCGAGGAAGGGGCCAAAGTGGTACTTACGGGGCGCAGCCAAGAAAAATTGAATGCCCTTGAAACCGAGCTTCAAGGGGATTATCTTTTGTTGAAGGCAGAAGCCTCAAGTTTAGAGGACAGCACTGCCTTGGTGGCCAAAACAGTTGAAACCTTTGGTAAAATTGACATTCTTTTCTTGAATGCAGGAATCCTACGTTTGGAGCCCATTGAAGGACTCACTGAAGCCATTTTTGATGAGGTGTACGACATCAATGTAAAAGGACCTCTTTTTACCGTCAAAGCTGCGTACAATTATTTGAATGAGGGAGCCAGTATTATTTTCAACACCTCAGTTGTCAATGTAAAAGGCTTTGCAGGAATGTCTGCCTATGCCTCCAGCAAGGCAGCATTGCGATCTTTGGTACGGACCTTGGCCACTGAGTTTGGCCCTAAGGGAATACGCGTAAATGCCATAGCACCCGGACCCATAGAAACACCGATTTACGATAAACACAATATGCCAAAGGAGGTTTTTGATGAAGTGACTTCCACTTTTCCATCCTTGATTTCCTTGGGAAGATTTGGAAATTCTTCCGAGATCGCCACCACAGCATTGTTTTTGGCATCTTCGGACAGCAGCTTTATCACTGGAGCTGAGATACCTGTGGATGGGGGCTTGGCCCAAGTGTAATTTTTTTTGGATAAATTTGGAACAATTATTCCAAATATAATGCCCAGAACAAAACAGTTTAATGAAGAGGAAATATTGAATAAGGCCATGGAGCTCTTTTGGGAAAAAGGGTTCCATGCCACTTCAATACAGAATTTGGTGTCCTGTTTGGGAATCAATAGGGCTAGCTTGTACGACACCTTTGGAGGCAAGGAGGAGCTGTTCAACAAGGTTTTTGAGCACTACCGGAAAACGAACGGTGATGCAATTCGCTCCACTTTTGATCAAGAGAAGTCGGTTAAGGCTGGTTTTTGCCGACTTTTTGAGGAGGCCATAGAAAAAACCCAGGTTGATGCGGCCCGAAAAGGATGTTTTGTGGTCAATACCACTACGGAGCTTATCCCGGGAGATGAAACCATACACAACGTGTTACGGAAGAACAAGGAAAACCTGGAAAACATCTTTATTGATCAGATCAAAAAGGGAGTTGAGACAGGAGAAATAGATGCTTCAAAAGAAGCGGAGAGCATTGGCCCAATGTTTTTTACTCTTTTAAGTGGTCTTCAGGTTATTGCCAAAGTAGACCCCGACCCGATCAAACTCCGTGAGCTGGTTAAGGCAGGGTTATCTGTTCTTGATTAGTTTGAACTACATGCGCTTATAGCCAAAAAGCACTTCTTCGGCTGAATCCTTCGATTCAATCAGGACCCAAATATTCATTTGATTCTCACTTACCTTTTCTATGGTAAATCCCTCAAAATAAACCTTGTTCCTCTCGATTTTCACCAATCTAAAATCCACAGTTTCATCTTTTTCCTCCCAACCTCTCAAATTCTTGTCAAAATGCTTCAATTGCAAGATGATGGAGTTGTCGACCTCTTGGATATGCCCTACTTCATAAAAAGAAACTTCATCGTCCTTAACCAATCGGAACACGAACATCATGGAACCGCCCATGGGCTCGCTCCAGATTTCCTCGGCCAGACCACCAAATGCTTCTCCCTGCCAATGCCCCGGAATCCAGGAAACGTCTTTCAATGAGGCATTGGGTGAGGTTTGTCCTTCGGACAGTTGCAAGGTTTCTTGGGCCGAAATGATTCCGACCTGAAACAGCAAAATAATGAGTAGTGTTCTCATGGCATCGGTTGTTTAGTACAAGACGAATGGAAATGGCTTAATTGGACAAAGCAAATTTCACATTGACCGTACTCTCCACCTTGATTTTTTCAAAATCGATGTCCAAGGGCTGTGCTTGGCCCATATCCGCAGAAACGGCTTTCATCTCCATCATGGGAGCTTGGTTGTATCTTGGGTAGTACGGTTGGGAATTGTCCACAATATGAATGGCCAACCCTACCTTTTGTCCAAGGGGTTGGGTAAGGGCATCTGCTTTTTGCTTGGCTTTTTTCACCGCTCTTGCCTTCAACTCCAGTTCCAGTTCATCCATTTTGGAATATTCGGTTTTTTCCAAAAAGGCATTGGCAATATCCAACTGCTCCAAGGCCACCATTACCTCGGCAGCCTGTTTTCCGGAATGGACCAAAAGGGAATACTGCTTGCTTTTGAGCACTTCCTTTCCTCGGAGAAAATATTTTTCAAAGTTGCTGCTCAGGTCTTTGATCACCAGTTGTTTGTCCAAGTCAATTCCCAAAGCTTTTAGCCGTTGGGCCATTTTGTTTTCCTGCTCTTCCACAGAAACCCGGCCCTTGGAATCCTTTTCCTGGATGGTGATGTTGAGGTAAATTTTGTCCGGGGTCACCAAGGTGTCCACTTGTGCTGAAGTTTCCAGATAGGGAACATCCAAAAAAGTCTTGGTTTGGGCAAATAGGACTGTTGAGAATAGAACGGCGACTATGGGAATGAATATTTTTTTCATGATTTTTATTTTTTGATTACTGATTGTCCATAATCAATCATAAGATGTTGTCTCCTCGAGCGCAGTCGAGAGGTTATTTGAACCTAATATCTTAAAATGAGGTCTCGACTGCGCTCGACCTGACAAAGATATTGTCTATATGATTGATTATGGATATTCAAATTTGATTAAAGGTAAATACTTCCCCCTCAGAAGCAAAACCTGTGCCGTTTTATTTGTAGGAAACCCCCATCGATTTAAAAACGTAAGGTTTCTCCAATATTCTTGAGTAAATTGTGGGGATGAAATTTGTTTTGGCTCCCGATAAATATAAAGGTTCGTTGACAGGACATGAGTTCTGCGATGCGGTGGAAAGTGGCCTTAAAAAGGTTTTCCCCGATGCAGAAATACTAAAAAGGCCTTTGGCCGATGGCGGTGACGGCACCATTGAGGTGGTGGCCCATTACCTCAATGCCCATTCGGTTTCTTTAGCGGTAACCGACCCACTGTTTCGGAAAATAAAGACGGATTATTTGCTTTCCGATGATAAGAAAACGGCCTTTATTGAGATGTCCGAAGCGTCTGGGTACAAATTGCTGGACAAGACCGAAATGAACTGCATGCACACCACCTCATTGGGAACGGGTGAGATGATTTTGGATGCTTTGGAGAAAGGCACAAAGCACATTGTTCTTGGGATTGGCGGTAGTGCCACCAACGATGGGGGTATGGGCATGGCAACAGCTTTGGGCTATGAATTTTTGGATGAAAATGGAACGGTTTTGGAGCCTGTGGGCAAGAATTTGGGCCATGTAATGGAAATCCGAAGTGAAAAGGCTCATGAAAAATTGCGAGACGTAAGCATTCAGGTGGCCTGTGATGTCAATAATCCGCTTTATGGCAAAAATGGCGCAGCGCATGTGTATGGACCCCAAAAAGGGGCATCGCCAGAAGAAGTGGAACTGCTGGATAAAGGGTTGGAACATTTTGCCACGGTTATCCATTCCACTTTTGGTATTGACGTGCAAGAAATTCCAGGAGCAGGTGCTGCTGGGGGCATGGGTGCCGGAGCAGTGGTGTTCCTGGATGCCAAGTTGGTCTCTGGCGTGGATTTGGTGATGCAACTGGCCAATTTTGATGAGGCCCTGGACGATACGGATTGGATCATTACCGGTGAGGGGCAATTGGACGGGCAGACGCTATCCGGTAAAACGATTGCGGGTGTAATTCAAGTGGCACAAAAAAAAGGCGTACCGATAGCCGCTTTTTGTGGCTCCACAGCTATTTCCATTGAGGAAATGCAGCAAATGGGATTGGATTATGCCGTCTCCATTTTAAACCAAGTGGGGAATTTGGACGATGCCAAGGCCAAGAGTTTTCAGAATTTGGAACTGGCCAGTTATAATTTTGCCCATTTGCTGAAAAAAAGCAAAGCTTGAACCATCAGGCCAGCATTATTTTGATTGTCTCCGTTTCATTTTAAATTCCAACGAAGTCTTGACGGTCTTCCACTCGCTGTCCAAAATGGAAAATAGCACCGTGTCCCTAAGATTACCATGCTCATCTATTCTATGATTTCTGATGATGCCCTCTTGTTTGGCCCCCAATCGCAAAATGGCATTTCGGGAGGGATGGTTATGGAAATGCGTTCGAAACTCGACCCCAATGCAGTTCAATGTTTCAAAGGCATGTTTCAGCAAAAGATATTTGCATTCGGTATTGATCCCGGTGCGCTGCGCACGCTGTGCATACCAAGTTGAACCAATTTCCACCCTTCTGTTCTTGGAATCGGCGTTTAAATAGCGTGTGCAGCCTATGATTTTGTCGGTTTTTTTGTCAATCACGGTGAAGGGCAACGAAAATCCCGCTTCTTGTTCTGAAAGGGCTGCATCCATATAGGAATCCATGTTTGGCGGAGAGGGAACGGTGGTGTACCAGAGCTCCCAAAGTTTGCCATCGGAAGCGGCAAAGACCAAATCGACTTTGTGCGATTTCTGCATGGGTTCCAACCGAACCAGTTCTCCTTCAAGCGCAATGGGTTGCAACCAGGGTTTCATAGGATGGGATTTTGGATTCAAATATAGCTGTAAATGATTTTTGGGGCATAAAAAAAGCCGGGATTTCTCCCGACCCATCAATCAATCAAAAAACGAACTTTGATTGACCTATTTTTATGGTGCTTCAGTAAACTCTTCAATCATAAAGAAGTCCTTGTTCTTGTCTTTGATATAGTACATGTCGTCCAAGACATTGTACTGCATTTTTCGGTCATCTACTTTAATTTCAAAGCCTTTGCTGGTAGGTGCAAGCTCAAAAGTATTTTTTTCTGAACCTTTATATTTTAGCACCGTATAACTATCAAAGTCTGTATCGGCATCATGGTCAACAGCAATTAATTTGGTGACGAAGGCCGGAACCGGCTTTCGGTCTTGGTTGACCATTCCTTTGTCATTTTTATTCAGTTTTACGGCATAATCCCTGTGCTCCATCACCTTTACGCTGAATTGTTTTTCTTTTCCATTTTCGGAGATGGTAAAGGTTTTATGCTCTTTGGTTGCATTCATGACCCCGTCTTGCCCATATCCTACAAAGGCGGTGAGGGTGAAGAATGAAAATAGTGTCAATATAGTTTTCATGGTATGTTTTTTAAGGTTCATAAAAATTTTTCTGTTGGGATGGTGTCCTATTTTAGGTAGGAGGTGAACATCCAGTGTCTTTTTTCGAGTTCGGTAATGAAATCGGTCAACATTCTTTCAGTGGCCACATCACCGGTTTCCAAGGAGGCGTTTACTCCGTCCAACAAGCCATCATGGATAATTTCAAAATCCCTGAGTACTTCCCGCACCATTTCAAGGGCAGAAATATTTTTTTCCATCTCTTTGATTTTGGAAAGTTCCAAGGTTCTCTTCAGTGAGAAATTGCTCTTTACCCCAAATACGCGGATGCGTTCTGCCACGATATCAATATTTTCCTTCACGGTATTGTATTCATTTTCAAATTCTTCGTGAAGCTCAAAAAATTCAGGTCCTTCTATGTTCCAGTGGAAGTTTCTGAGCTTGTTGTAGAAAACTTGATAATTGGCCAATACGGTGTTCAGGGCCACCACAATTTCTGCAGTTTCCAAATAGGTAAATCCAATTTTTTTAAAAGTTTTATTTTTTGCCTTTACAGCTTCCATCTTTGTATTGTTTTTTTGTTCATACTCAATATACCCATCAGTAACAGGAGGTATTGATTCGTTTGATGGAAATATTGATTCAAAACGATTTTGACCAGAAAAGAGGTGTTTTTAGTGGTTTTGCCCCTCAAATAGGAAGTAGGTTAGTTTGATGCTGTTTGTTTTTGCCAACTATAGGGCACCTATACTTATTTCCAATTATTTACATCCGTTTACAAACGAAAACAAATATTTTAAAACCGATTCATGCTTTTTGGTGATTCTATGTTTGCCCTGTCGAATGAATCGATTCGATGTGCTAAATGTTTAATTCTTAAATCTTAAACCATGAATTCACTTAAAAACAAAGTACAGTTGATTGGAAACTTGGGCAATGACCCAGAAATCATCACCATAGAAAATGGCAACAAACTGGCCAAATTTTCCATCGCAACCAATGAAACCTACAAAAATTCAGAAGGCGAAAAGGTGACCGATACCCAATGGCACAATATAGTGGCATGGGGCAAACTGGCCGAAATCGCGGAGAACTATCTTACCAAAGGAAAAGAGGTGATGATAGAAGGCAAATTGATGTCCCGTTCCTATGAGACCAAAGAAGCGGAAAAACGCTACATCACAGAGGTTAAGTGCAACGAAATGTTGATGTTGGGCAAATAGATTGCTTTGCAAATCATCGGAAAAGGGGGCAATTTGTCCCCTTTCTTTTTCTTTTTCGTGTTTTCAACATAACTTAATATAGAACTGCGTAACACTTGGGGTGGTTGTACGTCAAATGAAGTAAGATTGTTATGAAAACCAAAGCCCTATTATTAGTTTTTATCCTGTGTTCCGGTCCTGTCTCTTTGGCCCAGGAAAGTGAGTCCACTGCCGCTAACCTCCAATTTTATGAAAAGTTGGCACATCGTGATGCCGCCTACGAACAAACGGTTCAGTTTGCCAATGAGCATGATGAGCGGGACTATTGGAAAGATCAGAAGAACTTTGAAAAATTGCTCTTGCAAGAAAACCCCGAGGCCAATCAGGTTTATATCAGCAACAAAGGGCCGTCCTATATTGATCATATTCAACAATGCCAGAAAGAATGTACACATGGCGATTTTTATCGCAGAGAGGTTGCTTTTTTTCTACTAAAGACTACCCAAGACCCGATGCAGGGATGGTCACTTACCAATACCACCAGAAAAGAAGGTTCAGGGCAATATAAATAGGAAAATTTCAAATTCTTCAACTTTTCAATTAGGGTATTTCCCGTCCTGGTTGTTCTACTACTGAAAACCTCATCTTTCGTAAGTAAGTTAAATTGTAAAACTTAGAATATGAAACGGTTAGGTTTTGTTACACTACTACTTTTTTTTGGTTGCTCCAATTTCGTATGGACCCAAGACCCTGATGAAAATCCCAATTTAGAAAAGGCCACTTTTTTTGAGCAACTCGCCTTGAAAGATGCCGATTATGAGCAGTCTTTGGTTCTAAGCAATGAAAAAGATGAATTGGACTTTTGGGAAGATCAAAAGCGCTATGAGCAGGATTTAATGAAAAGCGATGAAGCTGCCTACAGATCATACATGAAAGCAAAAAAGGAAGCCTATCATGAGCATTTTCAAAGTTGCTCCAATGTTTGCAATCACTCTAAACAAAACCTGAAAAGGGCAGAAGAGTATTTATCTTCACCACAGGAAGACTATACAACCAACGAGATCGTGGCGAATTCCTTCAATTGCGGGAATGAATAACTTCACAAAAAACAAAATCCACTGCGATGAGTGGATGTTTCTAGGCAACTTTCTTCATAAGGTCAAAGCAAGGGCATTTTTTACACCGTTTGCTCTCCTTTTTCTTGTATTTCTCACAGCATTTTGATTTTACATTGCCTTGGGACGGCAATTCTCTCAACAATGCTTTCTTGAGCTTCTTTTTTTCTTTCTTCTTTTTTCCCATCATGAATAAAGATGGGCAAATCTAACTATTTTAATTAAATCTAAATAAGAAATTAACACTAATGTGTCCTGATGTAATCAAAAGTGAAGTGACATCCCTATAGTATTGGGCCCAAAAGAGAGGTTCCAGCTCACATTTTTAGGTTTGCCATCATTATATTTTTCATTGTATTTTGAATCCAAGTATTTGTCGATGGATTCCACAATAAAAATACTCAACACCGTACTGAAGGCCACGTCAGAGACCCAGTGAAAATCATCCATGACCCTAACCAATCCCGGTATGGATCCCACTGTATAGAGTCCTATTTTCACCCAGGGACTTTTAAATTGTTTGGCAATGGCATAGGCATTGCTAAAGGCCAACATGGCATGGCCAGAGGGAAAAGAATCATAGTTGTATACCCTGTTGAGGTGAAAAGGATCATAAACATCTGAATTTTCCCCACTTTTGGGTCTGGCACGCCCAATAATACGCTTACTGACCTGCTGTAAAAACCCTCCAGCCGTGGCAGAAGAGATAAGAAGTACCCCGGTTCGACGTAATTTTTCATTTTTGGTAAAAAGTCCAGCGAGATAGACCCCTCCGGTCAACATATAATTGTTTTCGGGGCTTCCGTATTCGTGGCCGTAATCCATCACAAAATCGGGCACATCTTCCCGAAAACCGTTTTTCCAATCATTGAGTTCGTCATCCACCGTAAAAAGAAGCAATGTGCCACCGGCCAAATAGCCAAAGTTGGCCCAGTCATTTCCTTTCCAGTGATAGGGCCGTGAATAGGAATATCCCACCCCACCAAAAATGTTGCCGACATCATAGGTGAAATCGTTCCAAAGCGTTGTCTCTTTTTCAGATTGAAGTTCCTGTGCGGTAAGTGGCATTACCACCAGCAGGGCAATTGCGTATTTTACTAATTTCATTGAGGTTGAAAACTATATAGTCGGCAAAATTATGCAAAAATATCCTGAGCCAATCGAAATGTATTGGCATGGGCCTCCACAATAATCTTGATGTCAGGGGAATATCCACCACCCATGCTGCACTGCACCGGAATTTGTGCATCATAACAAGTTTGCAATACATAACGGTCACGTTCTTTGCAGCCTTCCAAAGTCATGGCCAGCGTGCCCAACTTGTCTGATTCCAAAATATCCACTCCACAGAGATAGAAAACAAAGTCAGGTTGTACTTGTTCCAACAATTCAGGAAGTGTCCTTTTAAGGATGGAAAGGTATTCTTGGTTCGTGGTTCCCTTCTCCAGAGGGATGTCCAAGTCAGAAGTTTCTTTTTTAAAGGGATAATTGCCCTTGCCATGCATGGAAAACGTAAAAACAGAATGGTCGGTCTTAAATATTTCTGCCGTACCATTGCCCTGGTGCACATCCAAATCAACAATCAAAATGTTGTTGGCCAGTCCTTTACCTTGCAGATAACGGGCGCCAATGGCTTGGTCGTTCAGCATGCAAAATGCCTCGCCTCTATTGGAATAGGCGTGGTGCGTGCCTCCCGCAATGTTCATGGCAATGCCATTTTCGAGCGCAAATTCACATCCTTTGATGGTCCCATCAGCTATAATTTGTTCCCGTTGTACCAGCTCTTTGCTCAAGGGGAACCCAATCTTTCGGGCAGCACTCGGGGCAAGTTCAAGGTTGACCAGATCCTGATAGTAGGTCGCATCATGGACTTCCAAAATATGGGAATCGTCAGGAAAATTGGGCTCAAAAAAATTTGCTTCGGTACAAGTGCCCTCATGGATCAACTGCTGGGGCAACAGATCATATTTCATCATGGGAAAGCGATGTCCATTGGGCAAATGGTGCTTGTAAATGGGATGGTAGGCTATTTTCAGCATTTTAAGTGCCTTGTTTGTGCAATGCCAACTGAATCCGTTTTCTTGGCACATCAACATCCAAAACTTTGACAACTACTTGTTGGTGCAAGCTTACATGCTCGTTGACATCCTTCACAAAAGTATCCGATAGGTTGGAAATGTGGATAAGGCCACTTTCCTTGATTCCGATATCCACGAAACAGCCAAAATTGGTAATGTTGTTGACAATACCCGGTAACAATTGACCCTGCCTCAAATCTGTAATTTCCTTGATGTTTTGATTAAAAGTAAACACCTTGGCTTTTTCGCGAAGGTCCAAGCCCGGTTTTTCCAGTTCCTTCAAAATATCTTCCAGAGTGGGCATGCCAATGGTGTCCGTGCAATAGGATTTTAGGTCGATGCCTTGCAGGGCCGATTTGTTCCCCACGATGTCATTGAGTGAGACGCCTTGATCTTTGGCCATTTTTGCCACCAAACCATAGCTTTCTGGGTGTACGGCGGAATCATCCAAAGGATTATCACCATTTTTGATGCGTAAAAATCCGGCACTTTGCTCAAAGGCCTTTCCTCCCAAACGGGGTACTTTCTTTATTTGGTCCCTGTTTTTGAACTTGCCATTTTCATTTCGGTGGGCCACAATGTTTTCGGCCAGTTTGGGTCCAATGCCGGACACATAACTCAAAAGTGGAACACTGGCCGTGTTTATGTTGACCCCAACGGAGTTTACACAGCTTTCTACTACGGTGTCCAAGGATGTTTTTAATTGGGTTTGGTCTACATCATGCTGATACTGCCCCACACCAATGGACTTGGCATCTATTTTTACCAGTTCGGCCAAGGGGTCGGCCAATCGGCGGCCAATGGAAACGGCACCCCGCACCGTAACATCATAATTGGGAAATTCATCACGGGCTATTTTAGAGGCCGAATAAATGGAGGCGCCAGCCTCACTCACCACAAATACCTCAATTTCTTTTTTAAAAGGGATGCGCTTTACCAATTGTTCCGTCTCGCGTGATGCCGTCCCGTTGCCAATGGCAATGGCCTCAATTTTATAGGCGTCCACCAAGGAACTAATTTTTTTGATGGCTCCAGAACTGTCCCGCTGTGGCGGATGGGGATAAATGGTTTCGTTGTGTTTTAAATCACCCTGCTCATCCAAACAGACCACTTTGCAACCCGTTCGAAAACCTGGGTCAATGGCCAAAATTCGTTTTTCGCCCAACGGCGCACCCAGGAGCAATTGCTTCAGGTTCTTGGAAAAAACCTGAATGGCAGAAGTATCCGCTTTTTCCTTGGCGGTCTTCACAAGTTCGTTGGAGAGCGAGGGGAACAAGAGTCGTTTGTAGGCATCCGCAATGGCCATTTCAATGTGCTCCGCACAGGCATTGTTGGATTTGATGACACGCCTTTCAATAGCATCCAGAGCTCTTTCATCATCTATTTCAATTTTCACTCGGATGAAACCTTCCTTTTCGGCTCGCATAATGGCCAAAAACCGATGGGAAGGACAACGGTTCAACGGTTCGCTCCAATCAAAATAATCCCGGAACTTTTGGGCTTTCTCATCCTCTTTTTTGGTCTTGATGACTTTCGTGGTGATAAGGGCATGGCGCTCCAACTGACCGCGCAGCTGATTTCGGATATCGGTACGTTCATTGATCCATTCGGCAATAATATGACGGGCCCCTTCCAGTGCATCATCTTCATTGATGACATTCTTGCTCAAGTATTTGGAGGCAATGAACTCGATTTCATCACTGTTTTGCGCCATAATGATCTTGGCCAAGGGTTCCAAACCGTTTTTACGCGCAGTTTCAGCTTTGGTTTTTTTGCTTTTCTTGAAGGGGAGATACAGATCTTCCAGACTGGTAAGGTCGGCACAGTTCAAAAATTTCGCCTCCAGTTCTGGGGTAAGGGCATCCTGCTCCTTAACCGCTTTGATGATGGCCGCCTTTCTCTTTTCCAGTGCCTCAAACTGGGTTTTGTATTCCACGATGGCACCAATTTGAACCTCGTCCAGATTACCCGTGCGTTCCTTTCTATACCGGGAAATAAAGGGAACGGTACAATCTTCGTTCAGCAGGGCCACGGTGTTCTCGACACTTTTTTCGGAAAGTTGGGTATGGTTTACAATGTAGGGGACAAGTTGCATGATGTTTGTTTAGTAGTTGTCACTTCGCGCGCAGTCGAGAAGTCTTACAATCCAAATTTTTTTAAGTGGGTCTCGACTGTGCCTGTCTGCCGACAAAGGCAGGCTCGACTGGACAGTTTCTTTGGATATGAATTAACTTATACCTTCCCCATTCCCAACACCATCCTCATCCGGATTCAGGAAAACGATTTTCCCATCCTTGTTTTCGGTCATCAAAATCATGCCCTCACTTTCCACGCCACGGAGTTTTCTGGGTGCCAAATTGACCAAAACGGTCACTTTTTTGCCCACAATATCTTCGGGTTTGAAACTTTTGGCTATCCCGGAAACAATGGTTCTCGTATCCAGTCCGGTATCCACTTTCAAAACCAAAAGCTTATCGGCCTTTGGCATTTTCTCAGCTTCGATGATGGTGCCTACGCGCATATCCAATTTGGCAAAATCCTCGTAGGTGATGGTTTCTTTTTGGGGAATTAGCTCTTTTTCCATGGAATCTGTAGTGTTTGTAGCCGAAGCATTCGTTTTTTTGGTGGCTTCCAGTTTGTCCAATTGCTGTTGAATCTCGGCATCCTCAATTTTTCGGAACAGCAGTTCGCTTTTGTTGATTTGATGGCCTCCAGGAAGTAATGTTTCTTTTGAACTAACATCGTCCCAAACGATAGATTTCTCACCTTCCTGCCCGTCCGGCAGGTGGGCGTTCGAAATGACTCCGTCTTTGTCATTCTGAGCAATGCGAAGAATCTTTTTCAACTTATTTGATGTAAATGGCAAAAATGGCTCACTCAATACTGCCAACCCAGTTGCAATTTGAAGCGCCACATACATAATGGTCTTTACCCGTTCCTCGTCTGTTTTAATGAGTTTCCACGGTTCGGCATCAGCCAGGTACTTATTGCCCAGTCGGGCCAAGTTCATCAATTCCTGACTGCCTTCACGGAATCGGTAGCGTTCCAACGAATTGGAAAGGATTTGGGGATACCCTTTTAAGGCTTCCAGTGTTTCTTTGTCCACAGATTCAAACGCATTGGGTGTGGGAACGATGCCATTATAATATTTGTGGGTCAATACGGTCACACGGTTCACAAAGTTGCCAAAAATGGCCACAAGTTCGTTGTTGTTCCTGGATTGAAAATCCTTCCAGGTAAAATCGTTGTCCTTGGTTTCCGGGGCATTTGCTGTTAATGCATAGCGAAGCACATCTTGCATATCCGGGAATTCTTCCAAATATTCATGCAACCAAACCGCCCAATTTTTGGAAGTGGAGAGCTTGTTGCCTTCCAGATTCAAGAATTCGTTGGCCGGGACATTTTCGGGAAGAATAAAATCACCATGTGCTTTTAACATGCTTGGGAAGATGATACAGTGGAAGACGATATTGTCCTTGCCGATAAAATGGACCAATTTGGTATCCTTGTCCATCCAATAGGGCTTCCAATCCTTTCCTTCACGTTCAGCCCATTCCTTGGTGGATGAAATATAACCAATGGGGGCATCGAACCACACATAAAGCACTTTTCCTTCGCCCCCTTCCACGGGCACGGGAATGCCCCAATCCAAATCGCGGGTGACGGCACGGGGTTTTAGCCCCTCATCTATCCAAGATTTGCACTGACCATATACATTGGGTTTCCAATCGGCTTTATGGCCTTCGAGAATCCATTTCCGTAAAAAACCTTCGTAACGGTCCAAGGGCAAAAACCAGTGTTTGGTCTTTTTTAGCACGGGAACGCCACCTGTTATGGTGGATTTTGGGTTGATAAGGTCCGTGGCGTTCAAGGAAGACCCACAATTTTCACATTGGTCACCATAGGCTTCTTCATGACCGCACCTGGGACAGGTGCCCACCACAAATCTATCGGCCAAGAATTGCTGCGCCTCTTCATCATAGAGTTGTTCGGTTTCTTCCTCAATAAAATCGCCTTGTTCGTAGAGTTTTTTGAAAAAATCCGAAGCCGTTTTGTGGTGTACCTCGGCAGAAGTTCTGGAATAATTGTCAAAAGAGATTCCAAAGTCTACAAACGACTTTTTTATGATGTTGTGGTATTTGTCAATAATTTCCTTGGGAGTGACTCCTTCTTTTTTGGCCTTCATGGAAATGGCAACACCATGCTCATCACTTCCGCAGACAAAAGCCACATCGTGCCCTTTTAGGCGAAGATATCGGGAATAGATGTCCGCAGGAACATAAACGCCAGCCAAATGGCCAATATGAATGGGGCCATTGGTATAGGGCAGGGCCGAAGTTATGGTATATCTTGAAGGGGTTGTTGTCTGAGACATGTACAAATTGAATTAAGCCCCAAAAATACTCATTTTAGGAGAAGCCAAAAACGGGATTTGCGCTAAAAAAGGAAACCTCCAAATTGTGCCTCCCAAAATTGGGGTGAGGTGATGCACAATCAGAGGTTTCCTAAAATGGATGATAAATGTTCCGCTTGTTTACATAATCATTACGGATTTACTCATTCGCTGATCCGCAACGGATATCCGATAAATATATTTTCCTGTGGACAGGCTATCCCGCACACGTTCCCTAATATTGATTTCGGTGGCGCCTTCGAGCATCATTTCATTGAAAACAGTGCCTACTTTCTGTCCCAAAATATTGAAGAGCTCAATATCAACATGGGCGGCAAAAGGCATTTCCAAATGGATATGGGGAGCGCGCTCATTTGGATAATATGGGACGTGCACAATGTTGTTCACCAATTCTGGATCTGGTGGTGTCATTCCATCATCACTTGGCGGTGTTTCCGGGAATGTTGGTGGATCGTTGTCCATGGCAATGTCATCAAATTCTTCACCACTACAGTTAAAGCCTAGATCAATGGCCCTGTATGGATAACCCAACAGGTGCTGTTCAACTGCAGTTCGGGGAACACAAAGCCATTCAGCGAGAACGGTTCCGTAGAGATCCCTAAAATCCATAGTGTATTCCAGGTTACCTCTATTGTTGGGCTCATCAAGGGAAGGGTGGTCACCCACAAAAGCGCTTCCATTTAAACCAGAACCAAAGAAAAGGGTAGGGGCAGCTTTTCCGTGGTCGGTTCCGTTGGAACCATTTTCGAAGATTCTACGGCCAAACTCAGAAAAGGTCATACTCAAGACCTTATCATCTTGTTCGGTACAGGCCAAATCCTCATAAAAGTTGTTGATGGCAATGGATAGGTTGGACATCAATTGCTCGTGAACAATAGGCTGATTGCCGTGTGTGTCAAACCCGCCCATGGAAATCATATAGACTTTGGTTCCGAGCCCCCCTTTGATCAATTTGGCCAAAAGGGACAATTGCCTTGCAAAACCGTTATCCTGATATTCAACGCATCTCAAGGCATCGCCACGCTCATAGGCTTCGTGGATTTTCCCGGCGTACTCATACGTGGTGTTGGCCACACCTCGTAAAAAGCGTAGCTGATCACCGTACATACAATCATCAAACGGTGCTGTTTCAATGTCGTAGAACAATCCTGTTTCTGCAATTTGCTCTAACTGGTCAACATTGTTGGTCACGAAAGCATAATTGGTCTCCTCTCCTTGGAAAACCAAATTGGACAAGTTCCCAATTTGAATGGCAGCCGGGGCTTCCGGTGGATTGATCAAATAATCTGGATAAATGTTTTCAAAGTGCCTACCCATCCAACCTGTGGGTTCACCACTAAAACCAGTGGTATTCAAGTCGGTGTTGGCAAAAATATCGGACCCAGTAAAATGGGACAGACTTTGGTTTTCGTACCCTACGCCGTGGACGGCCTTAAATTGGCCTTCGCCCCAAAGGGGTTCCAAGGAGCTCATGTAGGTGGGAACACCAAAATCATCAGTAAGTTTTAGGACTTTACTTTCTGGAATGTAGATGTTGGGCCTTGCATTGGCATACGTATCATATTGTTGTATTGGGATAACCGTGCTCAATCCGTCATTTCCCCCGGACAATCGAATAAGAATCAATATGTTGTCAGTTTCGGCGGCCGCAATGGCAGCGGTTAGGGGTGAGGGGGCGGAAGCAGAAATAAAATTGCTTCCCAAGAACATGGATCCAGATCCGGCAATGCCCAAAGCTTGGATAAAGGACCGTCTGCTCCAATTTTTATGTTCCAAATCGTGGCCTTTGTGTTCAAGACCTTTATGGGGTGATGTATGGTGGGTGTTGTGATTATCGCACATAATGGTAGGGGTTATTTAAGTTGAAATTCGGGTTCTCTGGACAAGTGACGCAACAGCACATACACTTGGGTAGGTGCTTCCATGCTCACTGCCAGCATCCAAAGGCTCAATCCGCCCGGGATATAATCCGGGGAATAATAATTCTCTGGCACATCATCAATTTTGAAGGCGTCCATGGCCTTTTCAAAATCAGCGTCCGTCAACAGGCCTTTTGGTGTAAACTTGTTCACCAAGGCCCTTACCACTATTTCAGGATTACTGGTATTGCTATCTGCAGCACCTACAGCATCCATGGCCAATGTTCTGAATTGCTCTGGATTTTCCTGGTAAAAACGTTCCAAGAACACTTCAGAGGTCAGCCAACGTCCAATAATGAAATTGGAGTTGATCCACTGGCGATCCCGTTGCCAACCGGCTACATCATACGGGTCAAAAAGTTCCTGTCCTATAAGCCCGGCAGAATCTATCATGTTGATGACAGTGCCGTCATCGTAAGCAAAGCCGGTTTCTTTGACCAAATGTAAATACAGGTCGAAAGGGCTTTTTATGATGACTCCAATTGCGGTTGGGTCAAAAAAGTGTTGGCTCTTCAACAATTGGCGCAATACCGGGGCAATTTCAAAATTGTTGGCGATAAAGGTCTGTGCCATCCCAGCAATAATATCCTGTGCATTGCCACCTTCTTCACCAGATGAATCGGGGTGCACATAATATTCGTACAACTTCATGCAGATGAAACCGGCAATCTCATTGGGCCTTTCGTTGAAAAGAATATCGATGACATCGTCATAGCCCCAATTTCCGGTCTGGCCAAGAATGGTTTTGTTCTCTGTATTAAAGTCCTCAGGGTTAAAGGTTACTTGGGTGCAACCCTCCTCACCTCTTTCGGTATAACCCGAAATTGCCTTTGCTGTTTCTATAATATCTTCTTCCGTGTAACCATTGCCCTCTCCCAAAGTGAAGAGTTCATAAAGTTCACGCGCGTAGTTTTCGTTTGGGTTGTCTCCCCGGTTCCGGACGCCGTCCAAATAATAGAGCATGGCACTGGTAAGGCCAATTTCATGGACAAAGGTCTTAAAGTTTCCGAGGGCATTACGTTGCAGGCAATTGATGTAGTAATACAAAAATTGGTTACAGTTGTACACGTCCAACTCCGTTACAAAGTGGTTGCTCCAAAAGAAGCTCAAGCGATCCCGAACACTGTTGTCCAACAGGGAATTTCCATAGGCCGTGGTGAATTCTTCCAACTGGGCACGCCTTATTTCCCTGGCCAAGTCGTCATCAGCGGGATAATTGGAATCGTTCCAATCTGCCCAAGCTGGGGCTGGAAGAACCGGAGCCGCAAGGGCCTGATCTATTAAGTTGTCTACTAAGGTTCCTGCTGTTTGTCCAACAGCAGCGTTAATGGTCTGTACTGAGGCACTGAAACCAAGCCTCCGATACAAGTGGGCAGCACGTAACTCGTCCAAGGGAGTAGTGTACGGCGCCAACGTTGAGGAATTACAATTAATGAAGTATTCCATAGCAATGTCTGGCGTTAATTAGGAACATAGTTTTGGGGCAACTATATGTTTAGCTAACGTTGGGCGTGGTTCAATTCAGCCAACAAATTACAATCTAAACGCTTTAATCACTGTGAACTACCAAATTTTTCGATGAACTGCACGTTTTTTTCAATAATTTTCCAAACCTATGGGAAAACATAACGAATTTGGTAGGCAAGGGGAGCAGCTTGCTGTGGATTTTTTAGTAAAGCAAGGGTATGAAATATGTACCCGTAATTTCCGCTATCGAAAGGCTGAAATAGACATCATTGCACGACAGGGTGAAATCCTTGCCATTGTTGAGGTAAAGTCAAGAAATACTGGGTTTCTTGAGGAAATGTCGACCACTATCAACCCCAAAAAAAGACAACTTTTGGTCCTGGCAGCCGATCAGTATGTCCAAGAAATGGATTTGGATGTTGAGGTTCGGTTTGACATAATCACCGTCATCAAAAAGGGAACGAATTTTGAAATTGACCATCTGGAAAATGCTTTTTATTTTTTCTAACCATTTGTTTGTTTTGTAACAATATGTTATTTTTGTGCCAAATCAAACCAAACAATAATGAAAACAATTTCTGCAGTAGTTGAGCATTACATTAAAAAGAAGCCATTTTTGCAAACTGCTCTTGCCCAAGGAATTATTAACCTTACCTCATTATCTAGACAAATAAAGCCCGAAATTGCCGATGCATTGGGCAAAGACGTGAAAGACGGGGCCATTGTTATGGCACTCAAACGACTTTCGGACGATTTGGAATTCAGGGCCACCCACAGAATTGTAAAGGTGCTCAAGAATATTGGGGAAATCACGGTACGTTCCAACTTAACGGATTATACCTTTTTGGCCTCAGATACCATTTTACAGCAACAAGCCCGTTTGTTGGAAGAGGTCAATGAAAATCAGGATGTGTTTTACACCTCTTCCCGTGGGGTGAACGAAATCAATATTGTGATCAGCAATATTATGGACAGTGTGGTGGAAAAATACTTCAAACACGAACGCTGCACCCAAAAAGCCGAAGGGTTGTCTTCCATAACCGTGAAATTGCCAGCGGAAAATGTATCGGTTCCGGGGATTTACTACTTTATTTTCCAACGATTGGCCTGGGAAGGCATTGTGCTTTACGAAGTAATTTCAACAACCAACGAGTTTACCATTTTGGTGAACGAGGAACAGGTGGACATTGCCTTTAAGACGATCAAGGACCTTAAATTGTTGTAGTACTCCCTTCTTTCGCAGTGTCTTAAACTAAAATGGCAATAAAACCGTTTTAGAAAAAGACACTTTTGGAAGAATGACCAAAAAAAGAATCTTTTTCGGATTGTTGGCCCTTTTGGTGCTCTATCTGTGCTACTTGGCCTACATTTTTATTCTTTCCCCAAAAACCAACCTGCAATCCATTTACCTTATCCCTAAGGATGCTGTTTTTGTGGTGGAATCTGAACAACCGGTGGAAAGCTGGAAAAAGATCAGTGAAAGTGAGGCCTGGCACCATCTTCAGAAAAACGAGTATTTTGCTGAACTGACCGAGAATATCCAAAAGGTGGATACGGTGTTCCAAAACAACCATAACCTGTTTGAGTTTTTTGATGGACGCTCCCTTTTTATCTCCGTCCATATGATCTCCCAGAAGGATTACGGGATTTTTTATGTGCTTGACCTCAAACGCATTGCCAAGCTGCAATTGCTCAAAAGCTATCTCAATACCCTGCTCAATGAAGATTATGTCCTGAGCAAACGTACCTACCACGACCATGAAATTTTGGAGGTACATGATCGCAAAAGCAAGGAGACCATGCACATGGCCTTCATAAAGAATCAACTGGTGGCCTCCTATACCCATACCTTGGTGGAAGCTTCCATAGATCAGTATCTGGAACCTGTTTTGGGGCGGAACCTCAATTTTATTGAAATCAACCAAAAGGTGGGACACGAAGATCTGTTCCGAATGTATGTGCAGTACAATTATGTTGATGATTACATAAAACGATTCACGGACCAGCCTTCAGATTGGGTGAAACGGGCAAGTGAAAACTTCCTTTTCTCGGGTTTTTATTTTGATTTGGACAAGAACAGCACCTTGGTCGCCAATGGCTTCACCAATATTGGTTCCGTCAATGAAAACTATTTGGAGGCCCTTCAAAAATCAGGAACGGCAGAGCGAACCATTCCCCAAATAGCCCCCAAACGTACCGCACTTTATATCAGTTATGGGTTTGATAGTTTTTCCGAATTCTACAAAAATTTTGAAATGGTCCAGCAAAATGACCCCAAACAATTTGAAAGTTATCAAGCTGGTATTGAAAAGGTAGAAAAATTTCTGAAAATAGATGTGAAGGAAAACTTTGTCAGTTGGATCGGGGATGAAATTGCCCTGTTGCAGATTCAATCCCATATTTCCAAAGGAAAAAATGATATGGCCCTGGTCTTGAAGGCCAACGATTCAGAAAAAGCCCAAACCAATTTGGATTTTGTGCTGGGCCAAATCAGGAAAAAGACCCCCGTAAAGTTCAAGGCGGTCAACTATAAGGAACATGAAATCAATTTTCTGTCCATAAAAGGATTTTTCAAAGTTTTATTGGGGAATCGATTTGAGGAATTTGATAAGCCCTATTTCACCCAAATTCAGGATTATGTCATTTTCAGTGACAACCCCAATACCCTTAAGACCATTATTGATGATTTGGTAGCAGGGGAGACCCTGTCCACTTCCGAAGAATTCAGAAAATTCAATGACCGTTTTGAATCCGAGTCAGCCGTATTTGTTTACAGCAATATTCCCGTGTTGTACGATAATATGTATGCTTTGGCCGATGCTGCCACTAAACAAAAAATGCGAAAGAACAAGGATTTTATCATCTGCTTTCCCCAAGTAGGATTTCAACTCACCCCCGAGGATAATTTGTTTGAAAGCCGGTTGGTCGTCAACTATCAAAATGTGGAGGAGGTAAAAAAGAACGCCCAATTTGAGGAAAAGGATCAAATCCGAAATCCCAATACCCAAAATCCCAATTCAACTGAGATTACGGATGCCGTTTTTGATTTGAAACCCATGTATCCCACAGATCTAAATGCAAAATCATTCCGTAGAAACTATGCCAACGGTTCGCTACGATTTGAAGTGGATTTGAAAGACGGCCTAAAACACGGCCGCTATACGGAATACTATCCGGATGGCACCGAAAAAATCACGGGCCGTTTCCGAAATGATGAGCAAGTGGGTACGTGGCGGTATTACAATCTCGAAGGGAAAATGGTCCTCAAAAAACGATTTTAGCTTTTTTTCAATTCACCCAAAAGGTCGTTTAGATCAAGAGATTTCGTGTACATGTCCAACGAACCATCCTCCTTTTTGGGCCAATTTTCTTGAGGTCTGTCCCAATAAAGTTCCACACCGTTTTCGTCTGGGTCGTTGAGGTACAGTGCCTCAGAAACACCATGATCGGCAGCCCCGGTGAGGGAATATTTTGCTTCCATCAACCGATTGAGAATACTGGCCAGATCCTTTCGGGTGGGGTACACAATGGCCGTATGGAAAAGTCCGGCAGAACGTTGCGGGGCCGGAGGGGCATCTTTACTGTACCAGGTGTTCAATCCAATATGGTGGTGGTAACCACCCGCCGAAATGAAGGCCGCTTGGTCGCCATAAGTTTGGGTGACCTCAAATCCCAGTAGACCGCAATAAAAATCCAAGGCACGTTGTAGATTAGCGACTTTCAGGTGCACATGGCCAATTTTGGTCTGCGAAGGGATGGTATATTCAGGAGTTTTGTCCATGGTTTGAAGATTAAAATACAAAGGTAGCCATTGGAACCGTTTCAAGAACAATTGTTAACTTGGGGCAATTTTTAAGTCAACCCTCAACATGAAACCATCATTTCCACTTTGTGCGCTTCTTTTTTTGGGCATCCTAAACACCGTATCTGCCCAAGACATTTATTTTCCTGAGCGCAATGAAACTTGGAAGGTCGCTGGGAATAATCAATTTAAACATGATGCAAAGCAATTGGCCGAAGCAGTGGATTTTGCCCATGCCAATGAATATTCCGGTTCCAGAGATCTTCGGGTTGCCATTTTGGAAGGATTCAAACAAGAGCCATTTCATAAGATTTTGGGACCCACCAAAAAAAGGGGAGGCCCTGCGGGCATGATTTTGAAAAACGGTCATGTGATGGCCTCTTGGGGCGACACCAAACGGGTAGACATGACCTTTAGCGTCACTAAAAGTTTTCTCTCCACCGTGGCGGGATTGGCGGAAGATCAAGGGTTGATTGTGGACACCAAGGACAAAGTCGGGGACTATATTTGGGACGGCACTTTTGATGGGGAACACAACGCCAAGATCACTTGGGAGCATCTGTTGCAACAGAATTCCGATTGGTCCGGTGAACTTTGGGGTGGTAAGGATTGGGCGGACCGTCCGCCAAGTGAAGGGGGTTTGGACGATTGGAAATTCCGAAAACTTAACGAACCCGGAACAGTGATGGAGTACAACGATGTGCGTGTGAACGTGCTGGCTTATGCACTCACTCATGTGTGGCGAAAACCTGTTCCACTGGTGCTGAAAGAACAACTGATGGACAAGATCGGGGCCACCACTACTTGGCGTTGGTTTGGCTACGAAGACGCTTGGACGGTAATCGATGGAATACAAATGAAATCGGTAACAGGTGGTGGTCACTCGGGAGCAGGACTTTTCATTTCCACGGAGGATATGGCCCGTTTTGGAATGCTGTTTTTGAACAATGGACAATGGGATGGCCAACGGTTGATCAGTGCCGACTGGATCAAAAAGGCCACTGCACCTTCGGTGCCCAATATGAACTATGGCTATATGTGGTGGTTGAACGAAAAAGGGCCCCGACATTGGGAAGGGGTGCCCAAGCATGTGTTCTATGCCGCAGGTTTTGGGGGCAACTTTATAGTTGTCGACCAAAAAAATGGATTGCTCATCGTGACCCGCTGGCTGGAACCTTCACAAATTGGGGAGTTTGTGAAGCAGGTGTATGAGGCTTTTTAATTACGACTGTCATTCCTTGCTTTTAGCTACTGTTTTATATCGAAAACAGGTCAGACTTTTTAAAAAATTCTTTTCATTTCTTTACATCATTTACTGGAAGGTTGACCCAAAAGGTCTTTACTTTATTGGTGTCATGATGTTCTATTTAATTTTTGTCACATAAGATTTCATTTCCTTGATTTTCGGATTTTTAAACCCACTTAATGTATACACATCGCAAAAAGCAAATTTGGACGGTTTGCCATTTTGGTCAAGGGCTTCAATAATGCCATTTACGGCAGCCGTGTTTCCATGGGTGATGATTTCGTCCAGTTCAAGGCCAGACTCAGATTGGACCATGGACTCAATTTCTTTTTTGAATGCTTCCAAACCATTAATGGTTTTATCACCAAACATGGTCCATTTAATGTCTTCTGTTACATTTTCCAGAATAAATGAAATATCTCCTTGAGCGAAAGCCTCATTGAATTTCTTTAAAAATTTCCCTTTTTCTGTCATGGGAATCAATTATTTACGGTTGTTCAAATATACAGGAGACAAAAAATTGTGCGCATGTGCAATAACGACAATCCCACGGGTCGATTGCGACACATTTTTATTTAAAACCGAACGAAGTAAGTGTGAGAAATCAATTTATTGGGACGGTGCCAATTCATAGGAAAAGGGTTCCAACACCTTCAACGCCTTGTCCACACTGGTAATTCGGTCAAACGTCAACAGCAACCGTAACCCGCTCCGGGTCTGTTTTTCCTTGAGCCTGACCTTTTGGGGGTGGCTCTGTACATATTGCAGCACTTGGGTAAACACAGGGCTTTGGTAAAAGGTGGACTGTTGGTCGGCAATAAAGTATCCGATGAACTTCCCTTTTTTCAAGATCACTTTTTCCAAGCCAATATGCGTCGCAATCCATTTGATCCGAACAGAATTGAGCAAATCCACCGCTTGGGTGGGCAGTTCGCCAAAACGGTCGACCAGTTCGGCCTCGAATTTTTGTAAGCCTTCCTCATCCTTCACCTCATTGAGTTGGGTGTAGAGGTTCAACCGCTCCGTGATATTGTTAATGTAATCGTCAGGGAAGAGCAATTCAAAATCGGTGTCCAGTTGCATTTCCTTCACATACACTTTTTCCTTGTGGCCCTCCACTTCTTCGTACAGTTCCTTGAACTCATTTTCCTTGAGCTCCTCAATGGCTTCTGCTAGTATTTTTTGGTAGGTCTCAAACCCGATCTCGTTGATGAACCCGCTCTGTTCCCCGCCCAAAAGATCACCGGCACCACGGATTTCAAGATCCTTCATGGCAATGCTGAAGCCACTCCCCAAATCGGTAAATTGTTCCAAGGCTTCGATACGTTTTCGGGCATCCGGGGTCATCACTTCGTAGGGCGGGGTAATGAAATAGCAAAAGGCCTTTTTGTTGCTCCGACCTACACGACCGCGCATCTGGTGCAGGTCGCTCAATCCAAAATTATTGGCATTATGGATGAAAATGGTGTTCGCATTGGTCACGTCAAGCCCACTTTCCACGATGGTGGTGGAGACCAGTACATCAAACTCCCCGTTCATAAAGGCGAGCATGAGCTGTTCCAGTTTTTTGCCCTCCATTTGCCCGTGACCGATTCCGATCTTGGCATCGGGGACCAGACGTTGGAGCATTCCGGCCACTTCCTTGATGTTCTCAATACGGTTATGGATGAAGAATATTTGGCCTCCCCGTTGGATCTCATAGGAAATGGCATCGCGGATGATTTCTTCATTAAAACCAATCACCTGGCTCTCGATGGGGTAGCGATTGGGTGGTGGGGTGTTGATCACGGAAAGGTCGCGGGCCGCCATCAAACTGAATTGGAGTGTTCTCGGAATAGGAGTGGCGGTCAAGGTGAGCACATCCACATTTTCCTTGATGGAGCGTAGCTTCTCCTTTACTGAAACCCCAAATTTTTGCTCTTCGTCCACAATGAGCAACCCCAAATCCTTGAACTTTACATTTTTGTTGACCAATTGATGGGTGCCGATGATGATATCGACCTTTCCATTGGCCAAATTTTCCAAGGTCTCCCTTTTTTCCTTGGCCGTTCTGAAACGATTGAGATAATCAACCGTTACCGGCATATCCTTGAGACGTTCCGAAAAAGTACGGTGGTGCTGAAAGGCCAGAATGGTGGTCGGCACCAGAATGGCCACCTGTTTGCCATTGTCCACCGCCTTGAAAGCGGCGCGGATGGCCACCTCGGTCTTTCCAAAGCCAACATCACCGCAGATGAGCCGGTCCATGGGGCGTTCGCTCTCCATGTCCCTTTTCACATCCTGAGTGCTTTTTTCCTGATCGGGCGTGTCCTCGTAGAGAAAAGAGGCTTCCAGTTCATACTGTAAATAACTGTCGGGTGCATATTGGAATCCCTTTTCCAACCGTCGTTTTGCATAAACTTGGATGAGGTCGAAAGCGATTTTCTTGACACGGCTTTTGGTCTTTTGTTTCAGGTTTTTCCAAGCTGCCGAACCCAGTTTGTAGATCTTGGGAGGGGCACTGTCCTTGCCGTTGTACTTGGAGATTTTGTGGAGCGAGTGGATGCTGACATACAAAATATCCCGGTCCCCATAAATCAATTTGATGGCCTCCTGTTGCTTCCCTTCCACATCTATTTTTTGAAGCCCTCCAAACTTTCCGATGCCATGGTCGATATGGGTCACGTAGTCCCCAATTTCCAGTTTGTTGAGTTCCTTGAGGGTGATCGCCTGTTTTTTGGCATAGCCATTTTTTAGATGGAACTTGTGGTATCGCTCAAAGATTTGATGGTCCGTGTAGCAGGCCAATTTCAGGTCCAGGTCGATGAAACCTTGAAAGAGTGGAAAAACCACAGTTTGATAATGGACAGTTTGGTCCACTTCCTCAAAAATATCGTGGAAACGTTTGGCCTGTTGTTCCGTGGAACAGAAAATATAATTAGTGAACCCTGCATCCCGATTCTCGTTCAGGTTTTCAATGAGCAGGTCAAACTTTTTGTTGAAAGCGGGTTGCGGTTTGGTGTTAAATTGAATAATGTCACTTCGACTCCGCTCAGTGACCATATTACTTGAATTTTGGGGGCTGAGCGGAGCCGAAGCTGCAATCTCCACACATAAAAAATCCTCCAACTGCTCTTTCAATAAAGCGGAATCCACAAAGAGTTCCTTGGGCTCGGCATGCTTGATTTCCTTGCTGAGCTTGGTAAAACTTTCTTCAGCCTTGGAAAAGAACGAATCAATACGGTCATAGATCAAGGCCGGATTTTTGGCAAAGACCACCGTTTTGGGCGAAATGTATTTCAGAAAACTTTCCCGACTTTCCTGCAAGAACTTATTCTCCACATTGGGGATAATGGTGATCTTCTTCACCTTGTCCGTGGAAAGTTGGGTTTCCACATCAAATGTTCGAATACTGTTCACTTCGTCCCCAAAAAACTCGATGCGATAGGGTTCGTCATGCGAAAAAGAGAAAACATCCACAATACCACCCCGCACCGAAAATTCCCCAGGTTCGGTGACAAAATCCACCCGTTTGAACTGGTATTCAAAAAGGACTTCGTTCAAAAAATCCAATGAAAGGGTATCCTCCAGTTTTATTTTGAGCGTGTTCTTGTCGAGTTCCTTTCGGGTGACCACCTTTTCAAAAAGCGCATCGGGGTAGGTGACAATGACCGCTGGCTTTTTCCTTGAGTTGATGCGGTTCAACACCTCGGCACGCAACAGCACATTGGCATTGTCCGTTTCTTCGATTTGGTAGGGTCTTCGGTAACTTCCGGGATAGAAAAGCACATCGTTCTCGCCGATGAGCTGTTCCAAATCGTTCAGATGATAGGCTGCTTCCTCCTTATCGTTCAATATCAATAGAAAAGGGGCATCAGCCGACTTGAAAGCCTCTGAAACCACAAAGGAAAGGGAAGAACCGACCAGGCCTTTAAGATTGATTTTGGCATTGTCATTAGGCGATCGGGCAATAGCATCCCGCAGTTTCCCAAGTGGGGGAGACTGTGCAAAGAGCTGCAAAATGGACGATTGGGTCAATCCAAAAAATTTGTGGCAAATATAAAATGAAATGTTTTTAGGAAGAGCATTTTTTGAGTTTTCTCATTCCCTTTTTAATATTGATTTTATCAAACGTCATTCCGTGCGATTGTTGAGCGAAGTCGAAACACGACACGGAATCCCATTATAAATGATTGAGATGCTGAAACACCCTGCCTGCAGCCGGCAGGAGTTCAGCATGACTATCAGATTTGAAACTGAGATATCTAAACCTTTACTACGGTATCTTCCACAATGGCATAGACCTCATCATGCTTTGAAGGTTCCATGGTATAGGTTCCGGTAAACTCCCCAAAAGCGGGCAGGATCAACTGGTTTTTGCTCCTAAAAAAGCAAGGAAGACGAAGTTTTTGCCGTCCAGACCCATGCAATTTCACTGCCGGATGAATGTGTCCGCAAAACGTAAAGAGGTCCTCGCGCTCCTCTGGATGATGGGTCAGTAAAAAACCGTCGATGATGAGTTCCGGGAAAATCTCGATCTTGAGCTGTGCATACTTTTCGGGGTCGATGATGTCGTGGTTGCCTGCCACCAAAATAATCTCGGCGGGGGTTTTGCCCACCCAATTTTCGAACAATTCCCATTCCTTGTTCAGGGAAGAGTGGAACAGATCACCCAAAAAACAGATTTGAAAGGGTTGAAAATCGGACACGATTTTATCGAGCAGGACGTAATTTTTATGAATGGCCTTTCGGGGAACGGCAGCACCAAATTTTCGAAAATGGGATACCTTGCCCAAGTGTACATCACTTATCAACAGCATGGACCTTTCAACCCATAAAAGGCCACCTAAGGGATGGAGTTGAAATTTTTGATCTTGTATGTGGATGGTCTCACTCACCATATTTAGTTCTTCCAAATTTAATATTATTGTCATTCCGTGCTCGACACGGAATCTCATTTTGTGAGATGCTGAAACAAGTTCAGCATGACATATCCCTTGTCTTTTTCAATCATCATTACACTCCTCATTTCGAAATGACATGCTCATGCTCATCTGTTTAGTTTTGCAGTCATCCGTTTAATCCTGTCCGCCAATTTCTCATTGGACAGTTTTTCCCGCAGCCTATCGGTGATGATGGGAAACGAAAAGGGAGTGGGCTGCGTACACTGTTTCCAGACAATTTCCTGTTGAGCAATTCGTTCCAAGGCCAGTCGCAACCGACCTTCCTCCAATTGGTGCTCAAAGGTTTCGGTAAAAGCCTGTTGGTAGAGCAGGTTATCGTCCTCAAAATCCTTGAACACATCAAACAACAATTCCGAACTGCTTTGCAGGTGCTTCATTTTCACCCCTTTTTCGGGATAGCCCGTGAACACCATGCCACTGATCACCGCAATATCCCTGAATTTTCGCCTGGCCATTTCGTTGGAGTTCAAACTTTTTTGAAGATCGGACAACATGAATTCCGGTGTAAAAAGGTTGTTGTCCAAAATGGCCTGAATGTCGATGGGCTTATCCGAAAGCAACTCAAATCCATAGTCGTTGAAGGCAAGCGAACAGGTGATGGGGGTCAACAAACTGATGCGATAGGCCAATAGACTGCTCATTCCTTCATGAATGGCTCTGCCTTCAAAGGGATAAAAGATATGATGATGACCGTCGTTGGTCCCAAAAGTCTCGATAAGGAATTGGTGGGGTAGGGGCACCATACTCTCTTCCTGTTGCTTTGCAAACATGGGGGCGAGGGACTGAATTTCTTTGGATTGTTCGTTTAAAGGCAGTTCAGCGGTGTAGAGTTCTTGCCGGAGCAGTTCGGACATTTTTGCCGAAAAACTGAGTCGGCCACCCATCCAACTGGGCACTTTATTGGTGCGTTTGGAGGAATTCCGCACATGGGCGGACATCCCTTTTATCCGAATAAATTCCAAATTCCTTCCCGCAAAGGTGAACACATCCCCCGGACTCAGTTTGGAGATAAAATATTCCTCAATGGAACCGATATACCCTCCTTTTTGGTAGCGAACCGAAATGGTGGCATCGCCCACAATGGTCCCGATCTGGAATCGGTGCCGCATGGCTACCATCCGGCTGTTCACTTTGAACCTGCCATCTTCCTCCACCTCCACTTTTTTGTACTCGTCATACGTTTTCAGGCTTTGACTGCCCATCACCAAAAAATTCAGCAACCATTGCCATTGCTCATCAGTGATGGCTTGGTAACAGAAGGTCTGTTTGATTTCTGGATAGATTTCATCAGGAAAAAATCCATCGGAAACTGCCAAGGTCGTCAGGTATTGAATGAGTACATCAAAGCTGTTCAGGTAGGGAATGCGGTCTTCCACAGCACTGTTCAAAACCGCCTTTTGCATGGCCGAAGCCTCAATGAGTTCCATGGCATGGGTGGGCAAAAAATAGATGACACTTTCCTTTCCAGGTCGATGCCCGCTACGCCCAGCGCGTTGTAAAAAACGGGCCACGCCCTTGGGCCCACCAATCTGGATCACGGTTTCCACTGGGGCAAAATCCACCCCCAAATCCAAGCTGGAGGTGCAGACCACAGCCTTTAGACTTTCATTGCGGATGGCCTGCTCTACCCACAATCGGGTCTCTTTGTTGATACTGCCATGGTGCATGGCCATTTCTCCGGCAAACTCGGGATATTTTTCAAGAATTTTTTGGAACCAGATTTCACATTGACTTCGGGTGTTGGTGAAGAGCAATGTGGTCTTACTGTTGATGATGATGGGCACCACTTCGTCCAAAAGATGTAACCCTAAATGGCCACGCCACGGAAAGGTTTCCATTTCTTTGGGAATGATACTCCTGACGGTGATTTTTTTACTGAGCTTGGCTTTGATCAAGACCGAGTTCTCCAGTTCTTTGGAGGTTGGTCCCAAAAGTACTTCCCTTGCCTGTCCCAAATTACCAATGGTGGCCGATATGCCCCAAATCCGAAGATTTTTGCAAACGGTTTTCAATCGGGACAGGCCCAGTTCCATCTGAACCCCACGTTTTGTCCCCAAAAGCTCGTGCCACTCGTCCACAACAATGGCAGAGCAGTCCTTAAAGAGCTTGGCATATCCTTTTGAGGAAAGCAATAATTGCAGGCTTTCCGGAGTGGTGATCAAAAGGTCAGGCATGGTGGTTTTCTGTCTGGCCCTTTCTTTCGTGGAAGTGTCACCCGTTCGGATGCCCACCGTCATTTGGGTTTCCAAATCTTGCGTAATGCGCTCTGCGGATTGTTTGATTTCCTGTGAAAGTGCCCGAAGCGGAGTGATCCAAATGGCTTTCAGTCCCTTTTTGTGCTTGGCTTTGTAGTTGGGGTGGTTTTTGATGTAATTTAAAACTATTGGAAACCATAGCGCATAGGTCTTTCCGCTGCCGGTCGGAGCGTTCAAAAGCCCATGTTTTCCATCCAAAAAAGCATTCCAAGTCTCTTTTTGAAAAGGAAAGGGCTCCCAATTTTGTTCATGGAACCATTTTTCGGCAATATGGAACAGTTTGGAATCTTGCAGGGCCTTTTTTTATTGAAGTTGTACTTGGATTGAAAATTACGAATTTCTTTGACGGGGATCTACCTTCCTTTTTCCGATAAGATTTATATTTGTGCCACAAAATTTGAGATATGCCCATTTTAGACCTTTACGAGCACGGAGACCATAGGACAAACTTGGCACACTTTGCCACTTTAGCCAGTTTGGCGGCCATAGATGGAGAAATCAACCCTAAAGAGAAAGCCATTCTGGAAAAGTTTGCCTTTAAATTGAATATTTCCGAGGATGAATTCAAAGAGGTCATGAAGAAGGAGAACAAATATCCGATTGAAACTCCACACAGTGGTGAAAAACGCTACAAGAGGCTTTTCGAATTTTTTCAAATTATTTTTTCGGACCACGAAATTGACGATGAGGAACGTAGGATTGTAGAAAAATATGCAATAGGTCTAGGGTTTTCCCCAAAAACTGCTTCGCAGATCATTGATAAGTCCATAGCGATTTTCACAGGGAAAATCGATTTTGAGGATTACCACAGAATCGTCATACGGGAAGATTAGGCGTTTGCCATAAACTCTTCCGCTTTTTCCACCATTTTTTTACTTCCGCAGAAAAAAGGAACGCGTTCGTGCAGTTCAGTGGGCTGAATGTCCATGATACGTTGAAAACCATCACTGGCTTTGCCACCGGCTTGTTCTGCTAAAAAGGCCATAGGGTTGCACTCATACAACAAACGTAGTTTTCCATTTTGTGCCACACTGCTTTTGGGATACATGTAAATTCCACCTTTGATCATGTTCCGGTGAAAGTCGGACACCAGGGAGCCAATATATCTGGATGTGTACGGCCTGTCTCCTTCTTCCTTTTGGCAGTATTTGATGTAGTCCTTGACCCCTTGCGGAAAATGGATGTAATTACCTTCATTAACGGAGTAAATTTTTCCGGTTTCCGGGAATTGCATGTTGGGATGGGAAAGGTAAAACGTTCCCAGGGCCGGGTTTAGGGTAAAACCATTTACACCATGTCCCGTAGTGTATACATACATGGTTGATGTTCCATAAATGATATACCCCGCGGCAATCTGGTTTTTGCCGGGTTGCAGAAAATCTTCTAAAGTAACCGGTGTGCCAACTGGGGTAACCCTCCTGTAAATGGAAAAAATGGTTCCCACCGATACATTCACATCGATATTGGATGAGCCATCCAAAGGGTCAATGAGCACTACATACTTATTCTGGTGCTGTTTGTCAAAACTGTTGATGCTGATAAAATCGTCTTCTTCTTCCGAAGCTATCCCGCACACAATTTCTCGGTTCTTTAAGGTCTGAATAAACTTCTCATTGGCCAACACGTCCAGTTTTTGTTGATCTTCTCCCTGTATATTGGTATCCCCAGCGGTACCAATAATGTCAACAAGACCAGCTTTGTTTACCTCATGGTTTACCACTTTGGCAGCTAAACGGATGCCGTTGAGCAATCTAGAGAGTTCTCCGGAAGTATATTGAAATGATTCTTGGTTGGCAATGATGAACTCGCCCATGGTGAGGCGCTGTTTGTCAGACATGGTAAAAGCTGTTTTATTTGAGGACAAATATCGGGCATTTTGTGAATCTACAACGATTTCGTGAGGCTAAAATTTTAGATATTTATAACTTTGAGTTTTATTTGTAACAATTATGGAGTATGTAATCAGAGATGCGAGGAAGGAGGACATGGCCCAAGTCTTGGCACTGGTTCAGGAACTGGCCGATTTTGAAAAGGAACCTGATGCTGTTGTACTATCAAAAGAGGATCTGGAAAGAGATGGCTTTGGGGAACAGAAGCAATTCCATTGCTTTGTTGCCGAAGTGGGCGATGAAATTGTGGGCATAGCCTTGGTTTACCCACGATATTCCACCTGGAAAGGTCCGGTAATCCATTTGGAAGATCTTATAGTTGCAGAACAGATGCGGGGCAGCGGTCTCGGAACTGCATTGCTGGATGAGGTGATAAAATATGGCCATAAATTAGGGGTACGCAGGATTTGTTGGGAGGTCTTGGACTGGAACGAACCCGCCATTGAATTCTACCAAAAAAAGGGGGCAAAAGTGCTCAGGGATTGGGACGTGGTTCAAATGGATGAGCGAGGAATCCAAAATTATATTGAGAGTTTAAACTAATTTTTACAAGTAAATATACTGAATGAGAGTATTTAAGTTTGGTGGGGCATCCGTAAAAGATGCCGATGCGGTTAGGAATGTGGTACGAGTGTTGCAGGAAGTGGGCCATGAGGATACCTTGGTAGTGATTTCGGCCATGGGCAAGACCACCAATGCCATGGAAAAAGTGGTGGAATCTTATTTTAAGGATAAGAACACCATTACAGCAGCGTTGCAGGAGGTCATGGATTATCATGATCATATCCTGTCCAATTTGTTTGAAAATCCCAAGCATCCCATTTACGATAGGATAACATTGCTTTTTGAAGAAGTCAAGGGCTTTTTAACCTGGAACAAATCACCCAAATATGCCTTTGTTTATGATCAAGTGGTGGGCTATGGAGAATTGCTATCCACATCAATCATCAGTGCATACCTGAACGAAATTGGTTTGACCAATACTTGGTTGGATGTGCGTCAGTTGATCAAAACCGATACCAATTACCGAGATGCCCAAATCAATTGGGAGCGTACCCAAGCCGAGGTCTCAGATAGGGTAGATATGTCCAAATTGAACATTACCCAAGGGTTTTTGGGCAGTGATGACAATAATTTTACCACAACTCTGGGCAGGGAAGGTTCCGATTATACAGCGGCAATTTTGGCGTACTGTCTCAATGCTGAATCGGTGACCATTTGGAAGGATGTCCCCGGGGTTTTGAATGCAGACCCAAGAAACTTTAAGGAGACCCAGTTGCTGGAAAAGATTTCATATCGTGAAGCCATAGAATTGGCATTTTACGGTGCTTCGGTGATTCACCCTAAAACCCTTCAACCGCTGCAACGAAAAGAAATACCCTTGCATGTAAAATCCTTCCTTAACCCCAAAGATTTGGGGACCACTGTGGGCAAAGGAGTGGGAATTGTTCCCAAAACGCCCTGTTTTATTGTTAAAAAAAATCAGGTGTTGCTAAAACTTTCCGCTTTGGACTTCTCATTTATGGTGGAGGACAACATCAGTGAGATTTTCAAATTGTTCCACGACCATCGATTGAAAGTGGATTTGATCCAAAACTCAGCCATTAGCTTTTCGGTGTGTTTGGACAATAAGTTCAATGGACTTCAACCTTTGCTGGAAGTGCTCAAACGAAAATTCAAGGTGGTATGCCATGAAGATGTTTCACTTTATACCATTCGCCATTTTGATGACAATGCCGTAAAATCACTCCAAAATGGAAAGTCCGTGCTTGTGGAACAACGCGGTAAGGAAACCGTGCAACTAGTGGTAAAATAGGGTTGGAGCGCCAACTTTTTTGTTGAAGGGGCCAATAGCCGTAATTTTCTATCTTTACACATACCTAAATAATAAAGATAGTTCATGGGGTTGGTTTCTGCGAAAGAAGTTGCTAAGGTAATTCACTTGGATAAGTATGGGTTCTTGGGCACTTTTGTTGGATGGCTTTTAATGGTCGCCACCAAGATCACCACCATAAATCGATTCTACAACAAGAACAAGGAACTTCCCGGGCCTGAATTTTTGGATGCCATTCTGGAACACTACGAAATTGACTTTGAGGTTCCGGAAGAGGATTTAAAACGATTGCCCAAATCTGGGCCTTACATTACCATCAGCAATCATCCGCTTGGCGGAATTGATGGGGTTCTTTTGCTCAAACTGTTGTTGAAAGAACGTCCCGATTTTAAGATCATAGCCAATTTTTTGTTGCACCGTATTGAGCCATTGAGGCCTTACATCATGCCCGTGAACCCTTTTGAGAACCATAAGGATGCCAAGAGCAGCATCATGGGTTTTAAAAGTGCAATGGCCCACTTAAAGGAAGGACATCCTTTGGGAATTTTTCCTGCTGGTGAGGTATCTACCTACCGGGACGGGAAATTGGTGGTTGACAGACCATGGGAGGAAGCCGCCCTTAAATTAATTCGGAAGGCAGAGGTTCCCGTGGTTCCCATTTATTTTCATGCCCGAAACAGCCGACTTTTTTACAGGCTTTCCAAAATAAACGATGTGTTTCGAACGGCCAAGTTGCCATCGGAGCTTACTTCACAGAGCAGAAGGCCCATAAAAGTGCGGATTGGTCAACCCATTTCAGTAAATACACAGAATGAAGAGGAGACCTTGGAATCTTTTACCGAATTGCTTCGAAAGAAAACCTATCTCCTGGCCAATGTTTTTGAAAAGGAGCGCTTGATCGACAAGGTGCCCACCAGTTTAAAAATCCCTAAACCTCCCAAAAAGATAGCCACACAAGTGAGTACAAAAGTATTGGAGGGTGAAATAGAGCGATTGCGTGAAAAGGATTGCAGGGTGTTGCAGAGCAAAAATTACGAAGTCTATTTGGCGCAGCAACAGGATATCCCTTTTTGTTTGAACGAGATTGGAAGACAGCGTGAAATTACGTTTCGGGAAGTGGGCGAAGGGACCAACAACGCCATTGATCTGGACAAGTTTGATTCGTATTACCATCACCTCTTTTTATGGGATAATGATGCAAAAAAGATTGTAGGGGCCTACAGAATGGGCTTGGGGTCGGAAATCTTCAAAAAGTATGGCATTGATGGATTTTATCTTCAGGACTTGTTCCGTTTTGAACCGGAACTTTACCCAATGATGGAAAAATCCATTGAAATGGGCCGAGCCTATATCGTAAAGGAATATCAGCAAAAACCCATGCCCTTGTTCTTGTTGTGGAAAGGTATTGTGCATACCACCTTACGACATCCGGAGCATAAATATTTAATTGGAGGCGTGAGCATCAGCAACCAGTTCTCCAATTTTTCCAAATCCTTGATGATCGAGTTTATGAAATCCAACTATTGGGACCCTTATGTGGCCCAGTACATTCGTCCCAAAAAAGAATTCAAGGTACAATTGAAGGATGCGGACAAGGAGTTTGTATTTGACGAGACCCAGGCCGACCTGAACAAGTTTGACAAGTTGATCAGCGAGGTGGAACCCGGAAGTCTGCGATTGCCGGTTTTGATCAAAAAATACATCAAACAGAATGCAAAAGTGGTGGCCTTTAATGTAGATCCGCTTTTCAACAATTCGGTGGATGGATTAATGTACATCAAAATAGCTGACCTTCCAGAAGATACCGTCAAGCCGGTCATGGAGGAATTTCAAGCGGAATTGGAGCGGAAAATGGCGGAGGGAATCACCAATAATATTGATTAAGATTACTTCAATCCATAAGCTCTTCCCGAACAAAATCGTGGCAAAATTCCTTTATTTCGTCCCTTGTATTTACAAAAGCTGCATGAATTTCTTCTTCTGAGCCTTCAACTTTGGAGGGATCGGCAAAATTTTGATGGAGGCGACGCGCATTTTTGGACGGGATAAAAGGGCAGTGCTCTTTGGCATGGTCACATACTGTAATGATATAATCCCACTCTATTCCAGCATGTTCATCCACATGGTTGGAGGTATGGTGCGAAATGTCCACTTTATCCTCTTTCATGATGGCCACGGCCATGGGATTGAGCCCGTGGGTTTCAATTCCGGCACTGTAAATGGTTGCCAGTTTGTCTTGAAAATGGTTTAAATAGCCATGGGCCATTTGGCTACGGCACGAGTTTCCGGTACAAAGTACCAATACGTTTTTCATGCTTTTTAGTTTGATAATCAGTCTATTCCAACTTTGTGGCTGCGTTTTTCAAATAACAGGTTGTCCTTCCAGACACCGTGTATTTTACCCACGCGTTCACGCCTGCCAATATAGCGAAAACCTACTTTCTCATGGAGTTTTATGCTGGCTTTATTTTCAGGAAAAACACCGGATTGGATGGTCCAGAATCCGGCATTTTCACTTTCTTCAATGAGTTGCTCCATCAGTAGTTTTCCAACACCTTTTCCTCGACTTTTGGCACTAATGTAAACGCTCACTTCACCCACACCGCCATAAACACACCTACTGGAAACAGGGGATAGTGCGGCCCAACCCAAAATGTTACCATCTTCCTCCGCCACCAAGCGACAAGAAGAAACATGGGCTTTGTCCCAACTCTCATAGTTGGGTGCATTGGTCTCAAAAGTGGCAATGCCCGTGGCAATACCTTCGGTATAGATTTGGTGTACGTGCTGCCAGTCGGAGGCTTGCATACTGCGAATTATCATATTGGAGTTTTAGCAACACCCAGATTCTGGGGTACAACATGCGGAGGCTGCTTCTTTGACTTCAGCTTTGGGTTCCACCCCACAGGTTTCCTTGGCCTTGCAATCTGTTTTTTGAACCGATAGTTTTAGGATCAAGGAGTTGTTGTCCAGTGCAAAGTCGCTCACAAAAAGTTGAGCCGTGTGGAAGTCTGCGTTACTATATTCAAATTTAATTTCGGCATCCTGTACCATGGGCTTGATGCGATCTACCTTGTTGAGTATGGCCAACGCTTTGTATACGGACATATACTCTCTTTTATCCTTTTCTTTTGGACTTTCCCAAAGTTGAACAATGGTTTCTTTCCAAAAGTCGGTTCCAGCACCACAATCAACCGAATCAACGGTGATGTTTTTTACTTCGGTGATGTGGTAATTGGCTCCAACAAATTTGCTTGGAGCATATTCAAAAAGCAGATTTTTGTCTTGATGTTGTTTCAATACGGATAGAAATTCTGATGTTTTCATAGTTAACAGCAATTACGATTAATATTGGAAAAGAACGCATGGAAGGAATGCTGTAATTCTTCCCATCGCTCTTGGTTGATACAATAACAGAGGTTTTTACCCTCAAAAGTTCCCTTTAGGAGCCCAATTTTCTTGATTTCATTCAAATGTTGCGATATGGTGGGCTGGGCCAGACCGATCACATCCACCAGATCGTTACAGATACAGCCATCCTGCTTGCTGATGTATTCCAAAATGGCAACACGGGCAGGGTGGGCCAAAACTTTGGCAACATGGGCCAGTTCATTGTGGACAGGTGAAAAGATATGTGTTTTGGAAGCTCCCATAGGTTTTACTTTGGCAACAAATATAAATTTAATATTGCAATATTACGATAAAGATAGTAAATAAAAAAGCCAGAGTGAGATTCTCTGGCCAATTTTTTTAGAACCAAGGCTTTTTGCCAACTTGGTAGGTATTGTAAAATTCCTCATCGGATTTGGTCAAATAGATGATACCTTCAATAAGACCGATGATTCCAGGGATCCAGGCCAAAAAGGCACCAATAACAAAACAGACCAAAATATAGGCCACTATGGAAAAGCCCAATAATATAAAGCCTTCCTTGTTATAGCCCAATATAAATTTATGTACCCCAAGAGAGCCCAATAAAATTGCAAGAATACCTGCAAGAATTTTTTTATTGTCACCCCCTACATCTTTGAGGCCTTCTTTAAACTCGTCAGCGGTTTTTTTAGCTTCTTCTTTGAAGTCTTTTCCAGCTTCTTCAGCTTGGTCTCCTAAGTCTTTTTTTTCTTCGGACATGGTTTTAATGTGTTGGTTAAACGATTTCTAAATGTAACAAATAATTCAATACCTATGGAAACGCTTTATCAACAGGTTCCCAAAGCTCCAATTTGTTCCCCTCGGGATCCATGATCCATCCAAATTTGCCATAATCGTATTCCTCTATTTCCCCAACAATGGTAACGCCTTCTTTCTTTAATGTCTCAAGTAGTTCCACCAAATTTTCTACCCTAAAATTCATCATGAACTGTTTTTCGCTGGGTTGAAAATAGGAGGTATCCTCCTTAAAAGGACCCCATTGCGTGGAACAGTCATTACCTTGCTTGTCCTTCCACCAAAACGTACAACCGTATTGGTCGGTATTCAATCCCAAGTGGGTATTGTACCATTCTTTTATTTTTTGTGGGTCCTTGCTCTTAAAGAAAAACCCGCCGATTCCAGTTACTCTATTTTTCATGATATTTGTTTATGATTATTTTCTCTGCAACACCAAAGCGGAAAGTAGCGAAATAATGAACCCGATGGCGAAGACCGTCATGGCCATTAGGGCAAAGGAGAACAAGGGGTTTGAAAACAGTTCTTTTTGGGATTCCATTTCAGTCAATTTTGCTTCAAACTCATCTGCTGGAAGCGAAGCTTTCATGGTCTCAACGCTTTGGTTGTAATATTCGGACATAAAATCTGGGTTGAGCACTTCGGTATAAAACACATCAAGAATACCAAAAACCAAAGCAGTGATCAAACTGATCAAAACACCAATAAGTAGCGCTTTTTTGAAACTCACCTTGCCATCATTTTCCTTGTCCCGATACTGTTTGATGCCAAAAAAGACAAAGCCCAACGCTAAAATCATGGAGACATATCCCAAAACTTCCTGGGTGGAATAGGGGAGGCCGTCCAATACAAACCAGCTTATGAGAAAGAGTACGCAAATGGTAATGGATCCATACAGCCCAAATCGGAGAACAGTTTTTTTCATGGTCAATTGTTTAAATGGTTGACTCAAAAGTAGGAATTGGGACAATGGAAAGACTCATACTAAAGTACCAAAATCAGGGTGTACTGACCTTAAAATGAGCTAAATGCCCAAAATTTCAAGATCTTTTGCCCGTTGAATGGCCTGTGTGCGGCGTTTGGCATCCAACTTTACCAAAAGGTTGGAAACATGGGTTTTGATGGTACTTTCCGAAACAAAAAGTGCATTGGCAATTTCTTTGTTGGACAATCCTTTGGATATCTGTACCAACACTTCGTATTCCCGTTGGCTTATTCCAAGCTGTTCAACCTTTTTTAGATTGATTTCAGGAGTGGTTTTCTCTTTTTTTCGCAACGCTTTTTTGTTGATATGGATGCCAATGAAGAAAAAAACGACGGCGATTATGGCAATGATGATTTCTATGGAAATATCACCGGACAGATAGGCATATTTGCTCAATTGAAAGAGGACGAGCAACGCGACAATCAAGGCCGAAAAAACAAAAATGGTCTTTTTCACCCACTAAAATTAGCAAAATCTTGCTTTTACCTTATCCACAATGGTCTGTGCCAGTTTTTCCTTGCTCTCCACCGTCCATCCTGCCACATGGGGGGTTAGGAGCACGTTTTTGGCCTTTCGGAGATACTTAAAAGCCTTTGGTTTTTGGATGAACATATTCTCAAAGGACTTTTTTTCATATTCCAACACATCCAATCCGGCACCCAATATTTTTCCAGACTTTAAAGCGGTTACCAAATCTTTGGTGACCACACATTTTCCTCGGGCTGTGCTCAATAACCAGAACGGTTTGTGAAACGCATCAATGAACTCAGAATTGACCATTCCAACGGTAAGTTCGGTCTGGGGTACATGCAAGCTCACCACATCGGAACGTTGCTGGAATTCCATAATGCCCACTTGTCGCGCATTTTCATCGCCAACGCCCCCCACAATATCATAACAAATGACCTCCACATCAAAACCCCGCAATTTTTTGGCAAAGGCCTTGCCCATATTTCCGTAACCGATAATACCCACAGTTTTGCCATCGAGCTCCTCACCTCTGTTGCCTTCTCGGTCCCATTTTCCTTTCTTGACCTCGCGGTTGGCCTTGGTCAATTTGTTTAAAAGCGACAACAACATACCCAGGGTGTGCTCACCTACGGCGTTTCGGTTGCCTTCCGGGGCGGAAGCCAGAAAAATATCCTTGTCTTTGGCATATTGAGTGTCTATATTTTCCAATCCAGCCCCAACCCTACCAATGAATTTTAAATTGGTGGCCTTGTCCAAAAATTGTTGGTCAATGGTAAACCGGCTTCGGATTACAATTCCATCGTATTGATGAATGGTTTTTTCAATCGCTTCCTTGCTGGAAGTATAGTCTTCATGGTTTTCAAAGCCCAATTGGGCAAATTGTTCCAAAAGTAGAGGGTGGTTGGTGTCCAGGTGGAGAACTTTCATGGGTCAAATATACAACTCCTAGATTTTTGGGTAGTGGGTCTGTGTTTTTTCATGCTGTACTTCTCCAGTGTGGGCAGTAGTGAGTTTTTCGAACAGCAATACATGCACCTCTTCCCCATTTTTGGTCATGGGATTGTGCTCCACTCCTTTGGGCACCACAATGATTTCTCCTTCGTTCACCACTTCGGTTCGGTCCCGGAACTGCATGTACAAAGTGCCTTTGATCACTTGGAAGAGTTCGTCTTCATGCTCGTGGGCATGCCAAACAAATTCCCCTTGCAGTTTGGCCAAAAGCACTTGCATATCATCTACCACAGCTATTTGGTGTGGATGCCACTGTTTAGTGAACTCGGCATGTTTTTGTTTTAGGTTGATGGGTTTCATACAGGATTTTGCAATTTATTGGGTAGGTATGGGCAGATTGTGCATGCGTAAAAATGATAATTTGTCCCAATAGCCCCGTTGGAATTTGATTTTTCCATCAACAATATGAAAAAATCCACATCCCCTTAGGCCCAATGGATCTTTCCATTCCAAAATGGCCCATTCCCCATCTTCAAAAATATGTTCAACGATGCATACCATGTCTGCAGTGGAAAACTCATTCTTGAACATGTTGTAGATGGCATCCTTGCCAACAACGGGGTCATTGGTCACTTGATGGTTTATGGCATCGGTATGGTAAAGTTCAGCAATTTTTTGGGCATCGCCTTGGTTGAAAATATCAACCCAATGTTCAACAACTTGTTTTGGATTTTTGTTCACAGCTTTTTAGGTATGTAATTTAAATCCCCAAAATCATTTTGGCTATCCAAAAATAAATCAATATCCCAAAAATATCATTGCTTGTGGTAATAAACGGACCCGTGGCAATGGCGGGGTCAATGTTTCTTTTGTGGAGGAACAAGGGGATGAAAGTACCAATCAACCCGGCAACAACAATTACGACCACCAAGGAGAGCGATATGGCCAAAGCTGTGGCAAAAGCTCCTTTCCAGATCCAAGTGAATATCAAAAGTAAAATGGCAAGGATGAGCCCGTTTAACAGTGCCAATAGCATTTCTTTGACAAGACGGCTGCTTACACTTCCTTTTAGATCATCATTTGCAAGACCTTGAACAATTATGGCACTGGACTGTACACCTACGTTACCAGCCATTGCAGCAATCAATGGGGTAAAGAAAAATAAGACTGCATGTTTGGCGATCATCTCTTCAAATCCACCCATTATCGCAGCGGCTCCCAATCCACCTAACAACCCAAGTATAAGCCAGGGCAATCGGGCACGGGTCAGTATCCAAATATTGTCATTGACTTCCACACCCTGAGAGATACCGGCCGCCATTTGATAATCCTTGTCAGCTTCCTCCCGGATCACGTCCACAATGTCATCAATGGTGATTCGGCCTACCAATCTCCCGATCTCATCTACTACGGGAATGGCCTCCAAATCATATTTGGACATGACTTTGGCTACTTCTTCGCCTTTTTCGTTGACATTCACCGAATCCACCTTGGAAATGTATACATCCTTAATGTGTGTTTTGGAAGAGGCGGTTAGTAAATCTTTGAGCGAAAGACGTCCTTTTAGCTTGCCTTCATCGTCCACCACATAAATGGAGTGTACCCGGGTCACATTTTCGGCCTGGGCCCGCATTTCCTTGACACAGGTGGTCACGGTCCAATTTTCATTGACCTTTACCAACTCTTTGGCCATGAGTCCCCCGGCGGAATCATCGTCATAACGCAAAAGGTCCACAATGTCCTTGGCGTGTTCTCGGTCCTCTATCTCAGATATGACCTCCTGAACGAGTTCCTTTGGAAGTTCGTTGATGATATCCGCGGCATCATCCGTATCCAGTTCGGACAGCTCATCTGCAATTTCTTTGGCGGTAAGGTTCTTCAGAACGGCTTCCCGGATATCCTCGTGCATTTCCGCAAGGATGTCCGAAGTCTTTTCACTATCCAAAAGTTTGATGAGATAGGTCGCCTCCTCCACGTTCAGCTCGTCCGCTATTTCGGCAATATCGGCATAGTGGAATTCTTGCATCATCAACTGCAGATCGCCGTTCTTTTCATCTGCGATCAGTTGTCGGATGTCTTCTAAAAGCTCGTCTGTAAGTTTAAACGGGGTCATCGGCTATCTTTTGGGTCAACGTTACAAAATCTGCCACACTGAGCTGTTCCGGGCGCTGGTCAAAGATAGTATCTTCTTTTAGATTATCGGTGAGATTAAAGGTTTTAAGACTGTTGCGAAGGGTCTTTCTCCTTTGGTTGAATGCTGTTTTCACCACTTTAAAAAAGAGGCGTTCGTCACAAGGCAGGCTGAGCTCTTTTTTTCGAGTCAACCGTAACACCCCAGAATCCACCTTTGGTGGAGGGTCAAATACCCCGGGAGGAACCGTGAACAAATATTCAGCTTGGTAATATGCTTGAACCAATACGGAGAGGATACCGTAGGTCTTGCTTCCTGGCCCTTCACAAATACGCTGGGCCACTTCTTTTTGGAACATGCCGGAGAATTCTGGTACCTGTTTTCGCATTTCCAACATTTTAAAAACAATCTGGCTGGAAATGTTGTAGGGAAAGTTTCCGATGACAGCAAATTGCTCATCCCCGTACAATTGTTGTAAGTCAAATTTCAGGAAATCCGCCTCGATGACATTGAGTTGATTGTTTTTCTTGAACAATTCTGGATGTTCCAAGGGAAAACTATGGTTCAGGTACACAATGGATTCCTCGTCCAAGTCCATAGCTACCAAGTCGATGCCCCGCATCAGCAGGTATTTGGTGAGCACGCCCATGCCCGGTCCAATTTCCAAGACATTGGTGTATCCGTTCAAGGAAAGGGTGTCGGCTATTTGCTTGGCAATGGCCTCATCTTTTAGAAAGTGCTGTCCCAAGTGCTTCTTGGCTTTTACGGCACCATCTTGTTGTCCATTTTCGGTCTTTCTTACTTTGCCGTTACCCAGCTTTCTTTTGTTCTTTCTGGACACAGGGGTTTTTTTGCAAGTTACTGGGAATTTTCGATATACACCCATGCCACGGTCCCGGATTCCAATCGGAATTTTTCACGTTTGTACGCACTGGTTTCGTAAATATCGGCTTTTTTTAGGTCAGTTATGGACACTTCATATACCATCCCCTCCACCTTGTCTTCCCCATTTTCGGTCTGAAGCACCAAGGGATATTGGCCATACACCGCATTTTCGAATCTCTTAAAACCAAAAAGGGAATCGGGTCTTCCCGCTAAAATATATCCAAAAATATACTCCTGTACCTGGGAATCCTGTAAAGTGCCGTAGGTAAAAAGATATTCCAACAGGTTAGGGTATTTGTTGATGGATCACTTCGAGTTCGGTTCTAAAGGCCACAAATTTATTGGGAAACTTTTTTTGGGCTTCTTCCCGTAACCGTTCGGCATCGAACTCGTAGTAGCATTCCAAAGTTTTTCGGTCTGGCGTGGTATACTGAACGGAATAGGTGATGCCTCCCATTTCTTCCTCCACCAAAACCTTGACCATTTTGGCATGGGAAAACCTTCCGGTATTCAACATATCTGGAATGTGTTTGTCGCGCATCCAAATAAGCCATTCATCATGGACACTTTCATCGATGTTAATGGTAACGTTGTATATGAGCATTGACCGTGAATTTCTTGGCCTAAATGTAGGGAAGAATTAGTTAATGGCATCACCACGAAGCCTTCTAAAATTCTTCCGCGCTTGGGGGAAGTAATAGCTGTCTTGATAGTTGTAGATGATCTTCTCGTAATGGCTTTTTGCCTTTTCGGGCTCGTTCAGGATATTTCGGTACAGTTCTCCCAAAGCAAAATGGGCATCATCGGCCAAAATTCCATCGGAATAAAATTCCACAATCTTTTTATAGTTGAACTCGGCGCTTTCATAATCCTTTTGTTCTTCCAAAAGCTGGGCCTGTTTCAACAAGGCCTCATCCTCAATTTTTTCACCCTTATGGTTCTGTAAGATGTCCTCCAAAACAGCAATGGCTTCCTTGTTCTTATTTTGATAGGCCATTAGGTCGGCGCGGGCATATTTTTTCAATGCGGTCTGGGTGGAATCTTCCAAGGAGTTGTCCGAAATCAACAGGCTCAATTGCATGGCATCATTGGCGATGAGTTGCGAGGTGGAACCCCGGAGCACTTTCAACTGGGTAAGGGCCCAGTCAAAATCACCCTTATAAAAACTGGTCTGTGCCACCTTGAATCGGGCATTTTGACCCAAAACATCATTTTTCAGGCTTTTTTGTACTTGGGTAAAATTGATCAGGGCCTGATTGAATTTTTGATCATATACCAAAATATCGCCCAAAGCCAATTTTACATACGCTATTGCCATACGGTTCATAGGGAGTTCCAAACTTTCTTTGAGTATGGCTATGGCAGGTTCTGGTCTTTCTCTTTTAAACGTCAGGAAATTGGCATAGGCAATTTGAAGTTGAAGCGTCCTGCTTTCATTTCCATATTCGGCTTCCAAATCCTGAAACTTTTTTTCAACGGCAGCAAGTATTTTTTCGGTTGGATCCATCAACTCGATATCAATGAGATGGAGTTGGGCATTGAGCCGGGTTCTGGGTTCTTCGGCGTTGTCCACGATATATTCAAAAATGGCTGTGGCATTTTCAGTATCATTTTCCTCCAGAGCAATCTGGCCCAAATTCTCCAATCGATCCAAGGAGTTTTCATCGGTACGCTTAAAAATGGCTTTTTCCTGACTGAAGGCACTGCTGTATTGTTTTTGTTGAACGAAGAGCCAACTCAACAGTTCGTTCCAAAGAATATCTGGATTTTTCTGGGCATTTTGCAGCAACACTTTTCGTAGCAGCACATTGTTTTCATCCGAAGGGTCCTCAGAAATGAAATCATCAATATTGCGGAGTACATTGGAACGTGATGTTCGTCCTTGCCAAATCAGGTTCAGGTAGGATTGGTACATTTTTTCAATATCGCCTTGTTCCCCATAAATCCGGGCCAACTGAAAATCGTAGTTCAACTCAGGCTTCAACGCCATGGCCTTGGAATAGGCTCTAACCGCATAGTCGAGGAGGGCATATTTTTGAAACCGATAGCCCACACTATACCCGTAATTGGGGTTTTCATCAATCTTTTGGATGGCCTTGTCATAAAACTCTGTTGCGCGCCCAGCCTGATTTTGAAGGGTGTAATTATAGCCCAGCTCAATAAAAAAAGTGGGAAAGGCATAGGTGTCCTCAATTTTTTCCAATAGGAAATTCTCAGCATCGCCATACCGCTCCAATTGTTGATAGCAGGCTACCAAACCTTCGGAATAATCGGTGCGCCGTGGGTTTTGTTCCACCAATTTTTCATAGAAGACCAAAGCTTTTTCGTAGTCTCCGTCATTGAAGTACTGCTTCGCCAAAAAGTCTTCTTGGGAATAGGAAGAAGTCAGTAGGAAAAAGCACGATATGAGAAATAAAAGGTACCGCAAATAGCTCATTTTATTTCAAATATAACGTAGAAAAGCTGGGGATTCTGTTAAGCGAATCCAAATAAATCGATGAAATCCCTAGTCAATCGTATCAAAACCGCAGTAGGGAACCAAAACCTCGGGGATTTTAATGCCACTTTCAGTCTGATAGTTCTCCAAGATTCCCGCCAATACCCGTGGCAGTGCCAAAGCACTTCCGTTCAAGGTATGCGCCAATTGACTCTTCCCATTCTCATCCTTAAAACGAAGTTTTAAACGGTTGGCCTGGAAAGTCTCAAAATTGGAGACGGAACTGATTTCCAACCATCGATCCTGAGCCGTGGAGAAAACCTCAAAATCGTAGGTGAGGGCAGAGGTAAAGCCCAAATCGCCACCACAGAGCCGAAGGATGCGATAGGGCAATTTCAACTCCCGAAGGATGTTTTTAACGTGCCCCACCATCTCATCCAAGGCTTGGTAGGAGTTGTTGGGATGTTCCATGCGCACAATCTCCACTTTGTCAAATTGGTGCAAACGGTTCAAACCGCGGACATGCGCCCCATAGCTTCCGGCCTCCCTTCTAAAACAGGGCGTGTAGCCCGTATATTTTATGGGGAAATCACTTTCGGCCAACATATCGCCTCGGTGCAAATTGGTCACCGGCACCTCGGCAGTGGGAATCAAATAGAGATCATCTGCCTGCACATGGTACATTTGGCCTTCCTTATCGGGTAATTGCCCGGTTCCATAGCCGGATGCTTCATTGACCATGAGCGGAACCTGCATTTCGGTATACCCGGCTTCGGTGTTTTTGTCCAAGAAATAAGAAATCAAAGCACGTTGCAAACGGGCTCCTTTTCCTTTGTAAACGGGAAATCCGGCCCCGGTGATCTTCACCCCAAGTTCAAAATCGATGATATCGTATTTTTTGGCGAGCTCCCAGTGGGGTAGGGCACCTTCTGCCAATTTAGGAATATCCCCTTCACGAAAAACCTCTTCATTGTCCTCGTCACTGCTTCCCGCAGGTACGGAATCATGTGGAATATTGGGAATAAGGTACAACTGTTCCTGTAAAGCTTCTGAAGTAGCGCTTAGGTCATCGCCCAATTGCTTAGAGGCTTCTTTAAGCCCTGCCGTTTTTTCCTTTAGGGCATTGGCTTCCTGTGCTTTTCCAGATTTAAAAAGCATACCAATTTCCTTGGAAAGTTTGTTGGATTCGGCCAAGGTGCTGTCCAGTTCGGTTTGGATGGAACGTCTTTTTTCATCCAACTCAATGACTTTGGATAGCATGGGTAATGCATCAATATTTCGCTTTTTTAAAGCGGTGATAATACTTTCCTTGTTTTCCCTAATGGTCTGTAATTGAAGCATGGCCTTATTTTGAGCGGCAAATTTAGGGAATTTACCAATCTTACCCTACAAGCGAAACAATTACCTTTGCGGTGTTAAATTAAATAATACAGTATGATTTTTGAGCACTTTGCAGTGAATGTGGCCGATGCCGTGTCGGTTGTTGAATGGTATGAGTCCAACATGGGCCTAAAGGCACGGGTGGCCGATAAAAAAACCCCTTTTATGACCTTTTTGGAAGATAGCACAGGGCGTGTGGTGATTGAGCTTTACCAACGTTCTGATGCCCCTGTCACTGATTTTTCCAAAGAGAATTCGTTGAGTTTTCACGTGGCCTTTGTGTCTGAAAATGCCGAACAGGACAAGAAACGTTTGCTGGAGAACGGTGCTACTTTTGAGGTGGAGGTGAACTTGGAAGATGGGAGTCATATTGTGATGCTCCGAGACCCTTGGGGCATGCCCTTGCAATTGTGCCAAAGAGCCAATCCTTTTTAGTTGCTGGTTTTTAACGAATCTGGTGGTGACTGACTGGGCAAGATCCAGTCATTGTGGGCGAAGTGTTTCCAAGGAACACTGGCCAGGTCCACTTTGGGGTCGATAAAGTCATAATACTCCCCATTGTTCACCTTGACCTCGTTTGTGACAAAGACTTGAATGTCTTCGCCCTTTTTGGCATATTCCTTTTTTAAATGTTGGGCAAACTGCCATGCAAAATCAGGGTAACAGGCCACCCTTCTTCGTTGTTTTTTGGTGAGATAGTCGTCAAGATCAATAAAATTGACCTTGTCCGTTTCTTTGTTGACGACACGGTACCGGATGGTCCCGGAACGACTTCGGAGCATCATGCGCCAACTGAGTCTGTGACCTTCCTCGGTCCATAATACATCGTCCTTAAAGGCATGGTGGCGCAGGGGAAGCACCAGTTGGATAATGAAATAAATTCCCAGCACACCAACGATTACATTCCTGTTTTTTGGTACTGTAAAAACTTGGTCAACCGCAACTTTTTTGGTTCGCAAAAAGATGTTCCTGATGGTCTGGGGTTCAAAAAAGAAGACGATAAATGCCAAAGATAGATAGGGAAATATCCCAATCCTAAAAACATAACTGTTGAACAAATGAAAGAATATGGCAAAACCAAAGGCTATTTTTCGGGTTGGTTTCCAAAGCAATGCAGGTACAATGAGCAAATCAAAGAAAATACCGGCATAGGCAATGATTTTGTGCACCCATTTTTGTTGTAGCAGTTCGCCGATCAAGGGGTAGTCACCTTTGGAATTCATCAAAAGTTCAATGATGCTAAAGTCCAGCCAATCCCCATACAATTTGGCCACGGATGCGTAGGTGTACACAATGAACAATTGTAGAATAATGGTCCACCGTACCCAATTGTGCATGGTATGCGAACGAAGTTTAGGATTCAACTTGGCATCTAAGGAAGCATCACTTCCGGCAGGGAAAAAGGCCATGATAAAGGCGAGGAGCATCAACAGGTAGTAATGGTTGTTGTACGATGTCTTCTGCATCAAATACACCCCGGCCCACATAAATGCAAATGCAAAGGCACTGAATCGGTATTTGTATCCGAGGGTAATTAATACGCCAAGGGTGCCCATAATGGCAAAATAGATGTACATGCCATTACCGGGCAAGGGTTGCAGCCATTCAAAACCTATAAAACTAAAGGTGAATTGGGGCTCAACGAGGGTTCTCCGTACCCAGCCCGTGGCTATGGCCCCATAACATTCGGCGCTGACCAACAGCCCATAGAAAATTCGGAAAACAACGAGTTGGGCATTGTCTATTTTCTTAAAAAGAAACCGATTGAGCATCTATTTGGAGATTAGGTCCAGCGAAAAATTCTTGTCTTTTTTCAATTGCTCCCGCAATTCTTCAACGGAGTTGAACTTGTGCTCATCGCGAATGCGGTGTAGGATCTCGACCTGTATTTTTTGGTCGTATAGGTTGCCATCGAACTCAAAGAAATTGACCTCAATACTTTTTTCGGTACCGTATACCGTTGGATTGAACCCAATGTTCATCATTCCAAAATACGCCTTGCCATTGAGGGTGCTTTTCACCACATAGGCCCCATTTTTTGGGATGAGCTTATAGGCTTCGGCAATGTGAAGGTTGGCCGTGGGAAAACCAAATCCTTTGCCCAATCCCTTCCCTTTTTTTACAGTGCCGGTGAGCATATAGGCATAGCTTAGGTAACTGTTGGCCGTAGCGACATCGCCGTCCAAAAGGGCATTTCTGATTTTAGTGGAACTCACCGAGACATCGTCGATTTCCTGTGCGGGAATTTCCTCCACTTCAAAACCCAACGAGTTTCCAAAGGCCATTAAATCTTGGATGTTGGCATTGCGGTTGCGCCCAAATCTATGATCATAACCAATGATGATTTTTTTGGCCTTTAGGCTGTTGACCAAAATATCGCGAACGAACTCGGTTGCCGAAAGTCGGGAAAAAGCCTTGGTAAAAGGGTGTATGATCAAATAATCGATGCCCAAACCTTCCATGATCTGGGTTTTCTCCTCAATGGTGTTCAGTAATTTTATGTCCGTATCTTTCTGCAACACCATTCGCGGATGCGGGAAAAAAGTAAGTACAGTGGACTTTAATCCGGTGTTTTTGGCACTATTTATGAGACGTTCCAATATCTTACGATGGCCCAAATGGACACCGTCAAAAGTACCGATGGTAATAACGGTTTGATTTGTAAGATGCTTATAAAGAGAAATGTCTTGGATTGTTTCCACCTAATCAAGAAATAAAAAAAGGCTTATTTTTGAAATTGACTGACGCCCTACATATGTATGAAAGCTAAATTACATCTTGTTTTTTCAATAACCATATTTTTTAGCTGCTTTTGTGCCTATGGGCAGCAGGCATATTGGAAATCCATCCCCAAACAATCAAGTTTGAAGAGCGCATCCATCAAGGATATGGATAAGGCTAGAGCCGTTTTTTCCTTGGAGAAAAATCTTTTTTCAGAAAAACTTCAAGATTTTTCGGTCTCCAAAAACGGAAAGAACATCATATACCTTCCGGACAGTGATGGGAATGTAATTCCCTTTACCCTCAAGGAAACCCCTGTTCTTCACCCAGAATTGGCCCAAAAATATCCCCAGATAAAGTCCTTTACGGGCTTGAGTGTCAATGGAAAATATAAGATCAAACTCAGCAGTTCCCATAAGGGGATTGAAAGTATGGTTATTGATGTGAGCAATCAAAAAACGGCCTTTTTGGAACCCATGTTGAATGATGACGATGCCTATGTTTTGTACAATAAAGGAGAGCATTCTTCGCTGGAGAACACTTTCTTGTGCAAGACCGAGGTACTATTACAGGATAAGATGAATTCCGGAGGGGGAACGGCCAAGACCATTGTGCCCTTGGTGGATGACCAACTGCTCAGAAAATTCCGGATTGCGGTTTCGGTGACCGGCGAGTATACCGAATACCATGGCGGAACGGTTGCGGATGCCTTGGCGGCCATCAATACCACACTCACCCGGATCAATGAAGTCTTTGAAACGGATTTGGGTGTTACGTTGGAATTAATTGCGAACAATGACCTTGTTGTTTTCACGGACCCAGATACCGACCCGTATACCAACAGTCTCAATTCCCAAGTGCAAAATACACTTACATCAACCATTGGTGAAGCCAATTATGATGTGGGGCATTTGTTCCATCGGGTAGATGACCCTGAGCAGAACAACGGTAATGCAGGGTTTATAGGTGCTGTTTGTGCCGACAACCAAAAAGGGAGCGGGTTCTCCGCTTCTTTTGAACCGGAAGGTGATGTTTTTGACTTGGATTATGTGGCCCACGAGCTGGGACATCAATTTGGGGCCAACCACACATGGTCCTATGAGTCGGAGGGGACTGGGGTACAAGCAGAACCTGCCAGTGGAACCACCATTATGGGATATGCAGGAATTGTTTTGGGCAACAATGTGGCCCCCAATGGCGATGATTATTTCCATTTTAACAGTATACTTCAAATAGCCACTTACCTGCAATCCGTTGCGTGTGCGCAGACCACGGTTCAGACCAATTCACCACCTGTTTTAACGCCGGTGGGCGATTATACTATTCCAAAAGGCACTGCATTTGTATTGGAGGGGGTGGCAACCGACCCAGATGTTGGTGATGTGCTTACGTATACCTGGGAACAAATCAATGATGGAGTGGTCACCACCAGTACCTTCGGTCCCACCAATCCCAGCGGCGCCAATTTTCGATCACTGCCACCCACTACGGACCCTGCACGATATTTTCCTAGATTGACGGAAGTGGTCCAAGGGAATTTAACACAGATCAATCCTGTGATAAACGATGTTTGGGAAACCGTTTCCGATATTGAACGAACTTTGAGCTTTGCCTGCACGGTTCGGGACAATGCCGTAGGCGGAGGGCAAGTGGTTTCTGATGTCCTCGATGTAAATGTCATTAAGGCAGCTGGACCTTTTGTAGTGACTTCGCAAACTTCCAATGAAACCTATCAAGCAGGTTCGCTGCAAGAAGTCACTTGGGATGTGGCCAACACCAATAGTTCACCCATTGATGCCCAAACCGTGGATATTTTCCTTTCATTGGATGGAGGAATGAGCTTTCCCATTACTTTGGCCGATGACACACTCAATGATGGGTCTGAGGAAGTCCTTATCCCAGGGGATGTGACCAATTCAGCCCGTATTATGGTCAAGGCCAGCGACAATGTGTTTTTTGCGATAAATGCATCCGACTTTACCATTGAACAATCGGAAGTGGTTCTGAGCTTCCAAGAGCTATCCTTTACCGTATGTCAACCCAACGATATTGTCATTCCCTTTACCTACCAAACGTTTGGCGGGTTCAGTGAAACTTCAACTTTTTCAGCGGATGTGCCTGTGGGGTTGTCAGCATCTTTTTCCCCAACCCAGGCCAGTACGGATGATACTGCGGTGGACTTGACCATTTCCAACACCAATGCTGTTGCAGCAGGAGTATATGATATTACGGTAACATCCACGTCAGCTTCTGTAACCAAGAATGTAGCCTTATCTCTCACTATTGGCGATGGGACCTTTGCTGATGTGGTTCTTGTAGCACCTGCAAATACACAAACGGGCATCACTTCAAATCCTCAATTGAGTTGGGAGGCCAATCCGTTGTATTCAACTTACGATGTAGAGGTGGCCACCGATGTTGGGTTTACCGATATTGTTTCATCCGCAACAGTCCCTTTTACGTTTTATCAAGTAAATGGACTGGAGGAACAGACCGAATATTTTTGGAGGGTCCGCCCAGGCAACGATTGTGGAACAGGAACTTATGGTCCGCCCTTTAGTTTTACCACAATCCAATTGGATTGTAAAAGCGTGGAACCCAGAAACGGCCTTCCTTTGGAGATTTCTTCCATTGGAACCCCAACAGTGAGCAGTTCAATACATTTTTTTGAAGACCTTTCCATTTCGGATATCAATGTGAGTCTGGAGGTTGACCATACCTTTCTGGAAGATTTGATCATTACTTTGATTTCACCAGCCGGCACCCGTGTTGCCCTTGTCTCCAATACCTGTGGTGGGCTGAACAATATCAACGCTGTTTTTGATGATGACGGTTCACCCATTACATGCTCGGGAAACCCCGCAATTATGGGAACTGTTAGTCCATTGGGGTCTTTGGCATCCCTCAACGGAGAATCAATTTTGGGAGAATGGATATTGGAAATCCAAGATACCGCCCCAAGCGATGGTGGCGCTTTGGTAGCTTTTTCCATGGATGTTTGCGTGGAAGGAACATTTAGGCCCGATGAGGACGAAGATGGGGTATTTGATGATGGTGATGATCTGTGTCTGGGCACACCAAAAGGAGTTGAGGTAAATACCAATGGTTGTCCCGTGTACCGATTCCCTCCAGACAATTTTGCAATAATAATTCAAAGTGAAACCTGTAGAAGCAGCAACAACGGCACAATCACCATAACACCATTTGATACCTCCATAACCTACACGGCTGTATTGGATGGGGGAGGAACGCCATTGAGCATGGATTTCACCGATGAACATACGTTCCTGAACCTTGGAGCCGGAAATTATGCATTGTGTATTACGGGGACAAACGGGTTGGTTACATACCAAGAAACGTGTTTTGATATCAGCATTACAGAACCAGACGTATTGGATGTGGAAGCTGTTACAACTGCTGAAACCTTGGAAGTTACGCTGAGCGGAGCTGAATTATACAACGTGGAACTCAATGGGTTGGTAACACAGACGGATAGTTCCAAACTCCAACTCAGATTGGCCGAGGGTAAAAATGTATTGCGGGTTTATTCCAACCTTCCTTGTCAAGGAGTTGTTGAAAAAACCTTGTTTTATTCCTCACGCCCTGTTCTTTTCCCTAATCCCGTAGATTCGGTCACAGAAGTGTATTTGAATGGTTTTGAAGGAAATGTTGAAATCCAGATTTTTTCTGCGGATGGCCGTTTGGTTAGGATCGATTCCAAATCGGTCAGTGGGAACAATCTTGAGTTGGATTTGTCTTCCCTATCCAAAGGCATCTATTATCTGGGGATAGAAAAGGCAGGCGTAAAGGAAATGTTTAAATTCATAAAAAGATGATTCGGAATATAGCAATGTTGTCCATATTGGCCTTATTGATTTCTTGCGGGGGCAATGACGATCCGCCACCAGTTCCGGAAGGGGCAGCTTTGGTATTTCCTGAAGAAAATTCGGAATGCACCACAGGGGTCAGCATAAATGAAACGTTGAGCCAAGTTACGTTCCAGTGGATGGCTTCCTCGAACACCGACAGATATTCGTTAAGTGTCGTAAATCTGGACACGAATGTCCCACAGACTGTATCCACCGCGGCAACATCGGCAAGTCTGTCCATAGCCAAAGGCACTCCCTTTGCATGGTCTGTTACCTCCATTAGTTCCAATTCCGATCAAACCGCAACAAGTGAAACATGGTTGTTCTACAATGCAGGATTTGAAACTACCTATGCTCCTTTTCCAGCACAGTTGGTAAATCCAGTTTCTGGATCCACTGTCCAAAAAGATTTGGCCAACGAAGTACTTTTAGAATGGCAGGGAGCAGATGTGGATAATGATATTGTTTCGTTTGAAGTGTTTTTTTCTGATGAAAACCCACCCACAACGTCAATGGGTACTGTTGACCCGGAGACCATGGAGTTTTCCGTTACGGTGAATTCTGACACCGTATATTATTGGAGTGTCATCACAACAGATTTGGAGGGGAACCGTTCAGATTCCGGGGTGTTTGAGTTTAAAGTATTCTGATTATGTGCCGTTGAATTGGTTCATGGTGTTTTTTACTCCGGCAAAGACGAAGGAACGTATAAGGTCTGTGGATTTTTTTAATCGTTCGGGAAGTGCCTCAAGCTGTTCGGTGTTCCATTCTCCCAAAACATAATCCACTTGTTTTCCCTTGCTGAATTCTGCACCCACGCCAAATCGAAATCGATGATATTGGGTCGTCTGCAAGGTATTCTGAATGTCTTTAAGGCCATTGTGCCCGCCATCGCTACCTTTGGTCTTCAAACGGATGGTGCCGAACGGCAAATTGATGTCATCCGTAATGATAAGCACATTGTCCAAGGCAATGTGCTCCTTTTCCATCCAGTATTTAACCGCTTTTCCGCTCAAATTCATATAAGTGGATGGCTTTAGGCATAGCACGTTTCTTCCTTTGTATGTAAAGGTGGCCACAGCGCCCAATTTGGCACTTTCAAAAGTGAGGTTTTCCTGTTCGGCCAAAAAATCCAACACCTTGAAACCGATGTTGTGCCGGGTTTCTTCATATTCCGAACCGATGTTTCCGAGACCGACAACGAGGAATTTTTTCATGGGATCAGTTTCTTGTAAAAGGGGTTTTTGAATACCAAAAAGGGTTTTTATAAACGGGAACATTAGGGAACCATTTTGGCTAAAAATACAAAAGCATCCCAAATTTTACAGCTTGGTAAAACCGGGATGCTTCATGATAAGATCTATATGCTATTCAGTAGCTTCCGCTTCTGGGGCCTCACCACCTTCGGCTCCGCCTTCAGCAGCAGCTTCTGCTCCTTCTTCTGCTCCTTCTTCATCTTCATCTTCAAGTTCTTCATCAATGGAAGTTCTGGAAGCTTTCACCTGAACAATAGCGGTGCTTTCTGGGTGTAAAATGGTATAGTCGTCATTCAACACGGTTTCTACAGCAATGGTACCACCGATTCTCAGCTTGGAGATATCCACAGTGATGAAATCGGGAAGTAGATCAGGCAATGCCTTAATGGAAAGTTTTCGCTTTCTGAACAGCAATCTACCACCGTTTCGCACCCCTGGGGAATTACCTTCCAAACGAACAGGAATGTTCATGGTAACAGGTTTGTCCTCAAACAATTGATAGAAATCGATGTGCAAAATTTTGTCGGTCACAGGATGAAACTGGATATCCTGCAATACGGCACTTAATTTTTTGCCATCTTCCAACTTAATCACAACCGTGTGTGCGTTGGGGGTGTAGACCAAATCTCTGAACGAGATTTCATCAGCTGAAAAGTGCAATGGCTTATCCCCTCCGTACAGCACGCAAGGGACCTTTCCAGCATTACGTAAGGCCTTGGTAGATACCTTGCCCACGCTTTCTCTTTGGGATCCTTTGATAGTAATTGACTTCATAATTTTAGTAACTGTTTATATTTAATTTTTCTACTAACTTATTTTTCTATTTCTTCATTATGTCAGCCTGAGCACTTCGACTTCGCTCAGTGTAAACTTCATCGAAGGCTACATTAAAAACTTTGAAGATATTGAGGTGTTGTGGTGTACCCGGTGCATTACGTCTGCAAAAAGGTCGGCACAACTCAATACCTTTATTTTTTTCTTGGTCTCGTCAATGGGAATGGAATCGGTAACGATCAATTCCGTCAACTTTGATTCCTCTATTCTTTCATAGGCTTTGCCAGACAATAAACCATGTGTGGTAACTGCTCTAACGCTTTCCGCTCCTCGCTCCATCATCAGGTCTGCGGCCTTGGTAAGTGTGCCTGCGGTATCCACCATATCATCCACCAAAACCACATTTTTCCCCTGTACATCACCAATGAGCTCCATGTGTGAGATGATATTGGCCTTGGCGCGCTGCTTGTAACAGATGACCACATCACATTCCAATGCTTTGGAATAGGCATAGGCCCTTTTGGAACCTCCCATATCGGGTGAAGCAATGCAAAGATTGTCCAAGTTTAAGCCCCTCAAATAGGGAAGGAACAAGGTCGATGCAAAAAGATGGTCCACAGGTTTTTCAAAAAAACCTTGAATCTGATCAGCATGGAGATCCATGGTGATGATTCGTGTGGCACCGGCAGTTTCCAACATTTTAGCGACCAATTTTGCTGCAATGGGAACACGGGGTTTGTCCTTTCGGTCTTGACGCGCCCATCCAAAATAAGGCATTACCGCGGTAATATGCCTGGCGGATGCCCTTTTGGCGGCATCGAGCATCAAGAGCATTTCCATAAGGTTCTCCGAGCTCGGATTTGTGGATCCAATGATAAAAATGCGCGCACCCCTAATGGATTCCTCGAAAGAAGGCTGAAACTCCCCGTCACTGTATCTGGAAAATTGAATCTTTCCCAAATCAGCACCATAAGAAGCCGCTATCTTCTTTCCAAGATCAACACTTTGCGTACAAGCAAAAATTTTGGGCTCGGGAACTTGATATGCCATTGCAAACTCTTGTTAACTAGCTTTTTGAAGCGCTTTTTTATAAAGAGGTGCAAATTTATAAATTAATTCGGGTTGCTAAAGGAATAAAGGAAGTATTTTTTGGTGGTAAATGAAATTATTTTTTAGCTTTGCATCCGCAATTCAAATAAGTCACTCTAATTGCTCTATGCCTTGGTGGCGGAACTGGTAGACGCGCTGGATTCAAAATCCAGTTCTTTCGGGAGTGTGGGTTCGATTCCCACCCAAGGTACAAAGGCCTTTCAACAAATTTGTTGAAAGGCCTTTTGTTTTTTGGTACAACATCTTAAATTCTTCAACTTTAACATTTTGGTTGTCCTTTTTTAGTATTCTTTGGCCCTATTCTTAATTATAGGCTAGTTTTACCTGACACCATCCATCCATTTAATAATTTCTAGTTATCAGGACTGGCATGCCAATCCAACCTTAAAAAGTCCCCAAAGGCCATTCTAATGTCATAACTTGAGGATTGAAGATGTTTTTAATGCGTGAGAAATGACATGTTAAAAAAATCGTATATTGCAGATAAACAGATAATTATGAAAAAATCAAGAAGAGCTCAAGAAGGATATGGCTTTTGGTGGAACCTTGTCCATATTTTCCAAGGATTGTTTGCGATTTCATTGTTATGGAATTTCGCTAGTGAGACATTAAACAAAGCATCAAGCACATTGGTGGGTAATGAATTTTTGCCTGCTGCCCCTTTGAGTTTAAAGGGTATTGACTTTTGTAGTTTGCAATTTGATGACAATGGTAATATTATAGGGTCAGAAGGCCCGTTACCTCCAGAACTATGCGCGATTTTAGGGGGGTGTATTTTTGGTGGTTTCTTGGTTTGGCTAATCTTTAAATTGATATGTTGGACTGAGTGGGTAAAGGAAGAGATAGAGTGGGAAGAATGTTGGAAGGAAAAAAAGTGGTACAACCCATGGGATTGGATAACTACATTGGTTTGTGTGACAAAGAAGGCAGTTCAGTGGGTCTTGCAGAAAGTCTGTAAATTCCTTGATACGGTTATCGTTATTTTAGTTATCATTTGTGTTGTAATAGGAATTATTGCTGTACTTTAAGAAAGGTTAAAACCCTTAAGACAGGTAATATACTTTTTGGGCTTTTTGTGCGCTTTTTGTTTGAACCCTGAGTTTTTAAAACAATCAGCAAATATTATTGTTCCGTTTGGAAATAGGGCAGAATCATTAATTGCCTTTGAATATGCCATCTATTTATCAATATTGAATATGACTAACACTAAACTTGAAACCAACATAAAGCATCTTATTATTACTATAGATCACCAACTTACCATTGGGAATTTAGGGGAATACCTCGAGTATATTAATTTTCAATGGGGGTAGCAAGGCATAGTCTAGGCCGCAAAGGTTCGGATAATTAATTGCTTATTGCAAAACATATTGAAAATCAATATGTTAAAAACTTATTTTATAGCATATAGGCGAGTTATAGTTATGATAATAAATTCTATTTTTTTGTAAACATCTGTTTATTAAGCAATTAGATTTGACTATTTTGTGCTTTCAAATTCAAAATCCAGTGTCTTAGGACGTGTGGGTTCGATTCCCACCCAAGGTACTTCCAAACCCTGATTATGGATTCATAATCAGGGTTTTGTTTTTTATAAAGTAACGGCTTGGTAAAAAAATATGGTCCAAGAGATAGATCTGTTTTTAACCCTAATTCTGTTTGGACATCCCTATTACCATAGTTTGCTATTTTAGACCTGCCCTCTTATATACTAAGGTAGAGTAAGCTTCTTGAAACTTTTGTAAGATAGTTTTGCAATCAACCAATTCCTTTGTTTATTTTCGATTCTTACAATATAAATCTTATGGCAGTCTGGGCTTTTTTTCTTTTGGGAATCTTTTTTTTCTTGGCGCTGGATCTTGGTGTTTTCAATAGAAAGGCACATGTTATTAGTGTCCGGGAAGCATCAATTTGGACCGGGATTTGGGTAACACTGTCCATTTTGTTTTCGGGCATCATTTATTGGTTGTACGCTACGGGACGGGTTGACAACGTGGATTCCTTGAAGCCCATGGATGCCAGCTTAAAATATATTACCGGTTACCTCATTGAGCTTTCATTGAGCATTGACAATATTTTTGTCATTGCGGTTATCTTTGGATCTTTCAATATACCCCAAAAATACCAGCACAGGGTATTGTTCTGGGGCATTTTGGGCGCTATTGTGTTCCGCGCCCTGATGATTTTCTTTGGAGTGGCATTGATTAAGAAATTCAGTTTCGCAACCTATATTTTCGGCGCATTTTTAATTTTTACCGCCATAAAGATGTTGGTCTCCAAACAAAAGGCGTTCAACCCCAAAAAGTCATTTATTTACAGGAACTTACGCAAGGTAATGCCCATAACCTCACACATGCAGGGGCAGAAATTTTTCATTAAGTTGCGGCATATAACCGCGGCGACCCCCTTGTTTATGGCCTTGGTCATCATTGAATTTTCGGATGTTCTTTTTGCCTTGGACAGTGTCCCGGCTATTTTGGCCATTACCTCCGACCCCTTTTTGGTTTTCAGCTCAAATATATTTGCCATATTGGGCCTGCGATCTATGTACTTTTTCCTTGCCCACATGATCAACAAGTTTTACTACCTCAAGTATAGTTTGGTGGCCATCCTGACCTTTGTGGGAGTAAAGCTGATACTGGCACATCACTTTACCTTTCCCGAATGGTTCTCATTGGGCTTTATTTTATTATCGCTGTTAATCGGTATTTTGGTGTCATCAAGAGAGAAAAATGAATAATTCCCTTTTTTGGAAAAAGTATATCGAAACAACAAGACAATTGCCCCGATAAGAACTTGTTCCAGGTTAAGTGGAAAATTAAACATTGGGACTTGTAGGGCATTTCCTTTTGTTTTTTACTTTTGAAGTATGAGAGTTTTGGCGGTGATTTTATCTTTGCTAACCATTCTGTTGTCGTCATACCCATGTTGTCAGGAGACAGGTTCCTGTTCCGAAACATCAGCAGTAGATCAATGTGGGCATGATGATCCAGAAGAGGTTCCCCATGGCACTGATGCACCCTGTTCCCCTTTTTATACTTGTGGCAGATGCCCGGGATTTACGGTTACGTATGAAACCTTGGATTTTGTCTGCTTGAAACTTGAAAAGGAAACTCCCCCCGTAACTTATGTTGAACTCCTGCCGAAAGAAGTCTATTTTTTCTCCCTGAAGCCTCCGCGCATTTTTGAAGTATAACCCGTTGTAAATTAAAAATAATCTTGGCTAAAAACCAGGATTAAGCATATTTCAAAAATCCAAATAAATGAGAATAAGATTGTTTTGGGTGCTGTTCCTTTTTGGCATAGTATCCGTTCTTGCACAGAATACTTTAGACATTACGGTCAAAGATTCCATAAGTGGAGAACCCTTGATCGGGGTCACAGCGGTTTTGGCATCCCTGGACAAAGGGGCCATATCCAATGAAGAGGGAAAAATATATATGGAGAACATTCCCAATGGTAGGTTTCAACTGCGATTAAGCTATGTTGGCTATGCCACTATGGTGCGTAACCTAGATTTTCCTTTGGATGAAACAATCCAAGGGCAGCCCTTTTTCCTTGTTCCGCAGACTGAGGAGATGGAAGAAATCACCTTGGTTTCCACTAGGAGCAGCCGTACCATTGAGGATATCCCCACGCGAGTAGAGGTCATTGCAGGGGAGGAACTCTCCGAGAAGGGAAACATGAAACCGGGGGACATCCGCATGTTGCTCAATGAGAGTACGGGCATTAGGACGCAACAGACTTCGGCCACCAGTTACAATTCCAGCATACGTATCCAAGGACTGGACGGAAAGTATACCCAGCTCCTTCGGGATGGATTTCCCCTGTATTCCGGGTTTGCCAGTGGGCTAAGTTTGATGCAAATAGCACCTTTGGACCTAAAACAAGTGGAGGTCATCAAGGGATCCAGCTCTACCTTGTACGGGGGCGGGGCCATTGCCGGATTGGTAAACCTGATTTCCAAGACTCCAGAGGATGAACCCGAGCTCAGCTTTATGGCCAACGGTACTTCCGCTCTTGGGTTGGACCTCAGTGGTTTTTATTCAGAAAAGTTCAATAAAGTGGGAACAACCGTATTTGCTTCCTATAATTTGGGTTCGCCCTATGACCCTGCGGATATTGGATTGACAGCCATTCCAGAGTTCGACCGTTTTACCCTTAATCCCAAGCTGTATTGGTATCCTGGGGAACATACCGAACTGTTGCTGGGCATCAATGCCATTTTTGAGGACCGTCTTGGGGGAAATATGGACTATGTTGAGGGGGAATCCGTGACTGACCCCTATTTTGAGTCCAATGAAACGGAACGGGTATCCACTCAGTTGGGATTCAAGCATACCTTTAATGGAAGAAACCAATTGGAAATCAAGAACAGTTTTAGTTTTTACGACAGAACTATCCAAATCCCGGACTTCACCTTTTCGGGCTACCAACGTTCTTCTTTCAGTGAGTTGAACTTTTCCACAAGTTCGGAAGACGATGTGGAATGGGTCTTTGGCACCAATCTTTGGACGGAATATTTTAATGATACCCGAGAAAATCAGACTGAAGCATTGGACCAATCCTACCAAATTTTTGGACTGTTCGCCCAAAATGTATGGCGTATTGATGAAACCCTTTCCGTGGAGACCGGGTTCCGGGCCGACTTCCATTCCGATTACGGGGCCATGGCCCTCCCTCGACTTTCAGTGCTCTACGAGCCCAATAGTGCGTTAACCTTTAGGCTTGGTGGCGGCATGGGATACAAGACTCCCACCGTGTTCACTGAAGATGCGGAACGGGTGCAGTTCAGGAATGTATTGCCCATCGATTCAGATGAGGCCGATCTGGAACGCTCCCTGGGGTTCAATTTTGACATAAACTATAAATGGATCCCCCTGCCGGGGATGACAATGTCCATCAACACGCTCCTTTTCTATACCAAGATCAATGATCCCATGCTATTGGTGCCAAACGGGAACGGATTCTATGAATTTCAACAACCCAGCGGACATGTTGATACCCGTGGTGCCGAGGTCAACCTCAAGATCAAATATGGGGATTTTAAACTGTTCACGGGGTATACCCATGCCAACGTAAAACAACATGAAAATGGAATGGTATCAGATTTCCCGTTGGTGGCCAAGCACCGTTTGAACAATGTGTTGATGTTTGAAAAGGAGGATAACCTTTGGGTGGGCCTTGAGGCTTATTATTACAGTCCACAGCGATTGGAAAGCGGTGAAACAGGACAGTCTTATTGGATCTTGGGGCTGATGAGCGAAAAGAAACTTGGGGAAAAATTTTCGGTCTTCCTGAACTTTGAGAATTTTTTGGATACACGCCAAACCCGTTTTGGTGCAATCTATACTGGAAATATCAGTGATCCACAGTTTTTGGATATCTATGCCCCTGTTGATGGTTTCGTGATTAATGGTGGATTTAAGCTTAAACTATAGCTTTCGCAAAAAAAGATGAGGGTGTCCAAAAAGCTCGTTATCTGTCAGTTCGAGCGCAGTCGAGAACCTAAGCATGTTGATAATCAATGGGTTTCGACTTAAGTTTATCCTGAGCGCAGCCGAAGGACTCAACCTGACAAATTCAAACTTTTGTTGCTTTTTGGACACCCTCATCCTACTCTTTAAAGCATTGAATGCGATTTAGATAAGGCATGTTCAATGTTATTTTCTTTTCTTGGCATTGAACCAATAGCTGATTCCAGCGGACCAATAGAACACATTTTCCAACTCCTCCTCAAAAACGGCATCCTCTGTGGTCAATGTGGCATTGCTCTGGGGAAATGCCCAAACCGGAGTGAAGGAAAAAATGAATTGTTTATGATGGTACTGCAATGGAATGCTCAGTTCCATGTTCAACAGATTGAATTCCGATGCTTCTGCAACTTCAACCGTGGTTATTTCCATGGGCTCAGTGTCACCCGAACCTTTGCCCTGGCCTTTTCGGTTTCCCAAACGACTGGTGCTATAATATTCTTCGTAAAAATATTGGGAACCGGCAAACAAGGAAGCCCTTGGGATTATCAATAACGAATTGTTGAATCCATAAAACGTATGGTCCATCATCAATCCCAAGAAAATATCAGGCGTGCTATTGTTGTTGAAATAGCTGCTCGCATATATTGATAATTCAACTGCCTTTAGGTCGTAACTCAGAATTCCAGTGATATCGGCCACGACCTCAGACTGCACATTATAGCTGTTTTCATTGTAAAAATAGGCTGTTCCCGAAACCCCGCCGCTCAATTTTTTGGATTTGAACAAATACCCTGCAGTGGCAAGGAACAGATCCACCCGTTGTTCGCCTGAACTCGTAAGATAAGATGCGGATACATCCAAGAACAAGCCGGATTTGTCATAATAGCCAATGGAGGGCAGAATATAGGGTGCCGCAATGGAGTCTCGCCTACCCATGAAAATAGCATCGTTCATATAGCTCAAGTCCACTAAGAAATAGGATTCTTCAGTGCTTGAACTTTCCTTAGTGGTTTTCTGGGCATGGATTTTAATACCCACTGAAAGCAAAAAGAGCAAAAAAATGAATAGGTTACGCTTCATAGTGTTCAAATTCAATTTATCAGGGGCCTTGCCATAGTTACATACATTACATACAGCAAGGCCCATAATACAAATACATTACATGCTTGTCCCTTTTTTCTTTTGGATGGCATTGCCCTTAATACCTTTTTTAGCTTTCATGTTCTTCATGTTCTTCATGTTTTTTTGAACCATCATTTTTCGATGTTGGTAGGTATTCATGAATTTTTCTCCCGCTAGGTTCAAACACTCCCCATTTTGAAGTCTCATCTGTTTACGGTCTTGGTTCATGTAGGTGCCATTTGGGTCAATACTTCCGCCATTGGCCAATTCCAATCGTTGTTGTAAACGATCTTGGGATTGGGCCCTAATTTGATAGACCTCACCGTCAATACGCATTATCTGAAACCTATTTTGATTTCTCTGCTGTATCTGGGCATTGGTGAGCCCTTTGTCATCTTGCATGATTTTATACCGATATTGGTACTCATTGCGGTATTTAATGCCATCATTGTCCAAACATTCACCGTCTTTTAATCGAAGTCTATCACGATCTCTGGTCAAATATGAACCATTTGGGCTTACAACAGTTCCATCATTGAGCGTAATGGGTTCCTGTAAACGGATTTGATCACGATCACGAATTTGGAGTACATCACCATCGACCAACATTAAACGGTCTCGATCTTGATCGGGATCTTGGATCCTGTCCCTATCCCTGTCCTGCGCCATCAATGTGGCTGTTCCAAGAACGGCCAACATTAGTAAAACTACTTTTCTCATGGTACTTGTATTTAAATAAATTATTCCCATAAAAGTAAAATCATTAAAAGACTACAACAATGATAAATGTCATTAACTCACTGTAAAACAAATATTTAAAACATGATTTAAGTAGCAAATGTTACACAGTGTGGAGAACTGCAAACCAGAGAGTTCACTTTTCATTTCACTTGGTTTGAATTCATGAAACATTCCTGTGTTAATAACCCTGTGGATAAATGTTTTGGTCAGATGACAGTTGTCAGATTTTTTTCGGAGCCTAGACTTTACGTTTGTTCCCATGATTTTTTCAGCCTCAAAAAATGGAATGTTGATAAGAATGTTGAGAACCAAAAAGGGGCAGTGTAAAATCAAAGTAAAGAAAATATGAATTTTACAATCAGTTCACTTAGGACAAATCCAAACACTTTTTCTCATGCACATTTCTCACATTACTAAAAGGGATTTTAGTACTCAGCCCTTCGATTTGCACAAAATTACCAACGCCATCCTAAAGGCCATGACCGCAGTGGACCATGGTCAAATGGAAGATGCACAGAACATTGCCAGCAATGTTGAAAAAACATTGATGGAAAGAAAAGAACAAGATGAACACTATGTTCCCACGGTGGAGGAAGTTCAGGATGTTGTGGAGAACGAGTTGATGAACAGTGAGTTCCATGATGTGGCCAAAGCCTACATCATTTATAGGAACAAAAGGGCCCAAATGCGGCAGACCGATATTTTTGAGAAACGTATTAACCTAAAGCCTTACGAGTATCCCCAATTGTATGAATATGTGCCTGCTATCCGACATTCGTATTGGATTCATACCGAATTTAATTTCACCAGCGATATACAGGATTTTAAGTCTGGGTTGACCGAAGTAGAGCGAAGCGCCATTAAAAACACCATGTTGGCCATCTCTCAAATAGAGGTTGCTGTAAAAACCTTTTGGGGCGATATTTACCACCGCATGCCAAAGCCCGAAATAGGTTCCGTGGGTGCCACTTTTGCCGAAAGTGAGGTGCGCCACCATGATGCCTATTCGCACCTTCTTGAAATTTTGGGATTGAACCAGGAATTTGAAAACCTGAAGAAAAAACCCGTGATCATGAAACGGGTGCAATACTTGGAAACTGCCCTGAAAAATGCAAAAAGTGAGAACAACAAGGAATACGCAGAGTCCATTTTGCTTTTCTCCCTTTTCATTGAACACGTTTCCCTCTTCTCCCAATTTTTGATCATTATGGCGTTCAACAAGCACAAAAATGTGCTCAAGGGAATTTCCAATGTGGTTGAGGCTACATCAAAAGAAGAGCAGATTCATGGCGATTTTGGAATCGATGTCATCAATATCATCAAAAAAGAACACCCCGAATGGTTTGATGATGAATACAAAGCTATGATTCAGGATATCTGCGAAAAGGCATTTGATTCAGAAAGTAGAATTGTGGATTGGATTTTTGAGGAAGGTGAGCTCGATTTCTTGCCCAAAAATGTGGTAAATGAATTCATAAAAAACCGTTTCAACAATTCATTGGAGAGTATTGGCATTGCCAAAGTGTTTGAGGTTGACCAAAAACTATTGGCACAGACCGAGTGGTTTGATGATGAGATCATTGGAACCAAACACGGAGACTTTTTTGTAAAACGATCCATCAACTATAGCAAAAGAACACAAAGTATAACCAGCGACGACCTTTTTTAAATTATGGAGAACAAAGCCCAAGCCTCAAACATCACGGAACAAAAACAGGACAACAAGACCCAAGAACTTGTAAACGCTCGAAAGAGTGCCCTATCAAAACTCAAAACCAAAGAAGAAGAAGACAAAGGATTTGAATGGCTGAACGACCACAGCCGCCAATTTTTGGCTTCGGGCTATCTTACCGAAGGCGTTTCCCCAGAGGGTCGTATTCGGGAGATTGCGGACCGGGCGGAACAGATTTTGCAGATTCCGGGGTATTCAGACAAGTTTTACGGTTATATGTCGGAAGGTTTTTTCTCATTGGCATCACCTGTTTGGTCCAACTTTGGGAAAAGACGTGGGCTGCCCATAAGCTGTTTTGGCTCCCATATTGATGATGATATGGGGAATATCTTGTATACCCAATCCGAAGTCGGCATGATGTCCAAATTGGGTGGGGGTACCTCGGGCTATTTTGGAAAAATCAGGCATAGGGGGGCTCCGGTAAAGAACAATGGGCAAGCTTCTGGTGCTGTGCACATCATGCAGCTGTTTGAATCCATGGTGGATGTGGTAAGCCAAGGTTCGGTTCGTCGTGGTCGGTTTTCGCCCTATTTGCCCATAGACCATAAAGATATTATGGAGTTTTTGGAAATTGGTACTGAAGGAAATCCAATCCAGCAGTTGACCCACGGCGTTACCGTGACCAACCAATGGATGCAGGAAATGATTGATGGCGATGTGGATAAAAGAACTATTTGGGCCAAAGTGTTGCAACGTAGGGGAGAAATGGGCTATCCGTATGTGTTCTTCTCCGATAACGCCAATAATGGGGCCGCTGATGTATACAAGGACAAAGCCCACCGCATTCATGCCAGTAATCTTTGTACCGAGATCATGTTGCCTTCCAATGATAACTGGTCTTTTGTATGCGTATTGTCCAGTATCAACGTATTGCACTATGATAAATGGAAAAATACCGATGCCGTGGAAACCATGGTCCATTTCTTGGATGCCGTGATCACGGAATTTGTGGAAAAGCTGGAAACCTATCGGGATTCATCCGATCGTGATGATCGGCAAACCTTCCTGTTTATGGAAAGAGCCTATAATTTTGCCAAGGAGAACAGAGCTTTGGGGTTGGGCGCTTTGGGATGGCATTCCCTGTTGCAGTCCAAGCGTTTGGCTTTTAACAGCCAAGAGGCCTACAATTTGAACAGCGAAATATTCAGGGAAATCAAGGAACGCTCCTACAAAGCCTCTGCGGAGTTGGCGGAACGTTTTGGAGAACCCGAAGTGTTGAAAGGTTATGGAAGGAGAAATGCAACACTTAATGCCATAGCGCCAACTACGTCATCGGCCTTTATTTTGGGGCAGGTGTCACAGGGGATTGAGCCCATTTGGTCCAATTGTTATGTAAAGGATATCGCCAAGATCAAGGTGACCATCAAAAATCCATATTTGATGGATTTGTTGGAAGAAAAGGGTCAAAACACACCAGAGGTGTGGAAAAGCATTCGCGATATGGATGGTTCCGTTCAGCATTTGGATTTCTTGACCGAAGAGGAGAAAGCGGTGTTCAAAACCTATTCTGAATTGGATCAGTTGGACATCGTCTACCAAGCGGCCAATAGACAAAACCATATCGACCAAGGGCAATCAGTAAACATCATTGTGCACCCTGATATGCCAACCAAAGACATCAACAAAATTCATGTTACCGCATGGAAATTGGGTCTAAAATCCTTGTACTACCAGCACAGTATGAATGCTGCACAGAAATTTAAACAGAAAAAGGAGTGTGCCAGTTGTGAGGCATAATAGGAACCAACCCAAACAAGTACCAACCTAACTTTAACTAAACCCCCAACCAAATGGTTTGGGGTTTTTTGTTGAACATTGGCCAAACAATTGTTAATGTGTTTGTTGGAAGCCCATCCATTCAAAACTGTTTCTATTTTTGTGTAGTAAGAAAAGACTAGTTAACGGTAATCCAATAGGATCAATTTGAACGTAAAGTATTTCTGAGGCATTTATCAAGCTTCCAAAAAATGGGCAGAAATGCCCTTCTTGAGTAAATAAACGCGAACATCAACCTAAACCTCACATGAAGCCAGCTACACAGTATACCAAAAGTGGCCGCATCAATATAGCATATCAAGTTTTTGGGTCGGGTTCTGTGGACATGGTCTACATTCCTGGATGGGTTTCCAACATTGATTTAATGTGGGCCTGCCCAGAACTGGTTCATTTTTTACAGGAGCTGGGCAAAATAGCCCGGGTTGTTTTATTTGATAAAAGAGGAACAGGTCTTTCGGATCGGGTGGTGGAGCTTTCCACTTTGGAGGAGCGCATGGACGATATTAGGGCCGTAATGGATGCCGTTGGCTCGGAAAAGGCCATTTTGTTTGGTCATTCTGAAGGAGGTTCCGTGTCTGCATTATTTGCTGCAACCTATCCGAACAGAATCATTTCCTTAATCACATTTGGCATATTCGCCAAGCGTAAGTATGCCCAAAACTATCCATGGGCCCCCACCGATGAAGAGCGCCAAAGAGTGTATGACATGATCGAGAATTGTTGGGGCAGTGGAGAGATGAACCTGGAGACCTTGGCACCCTCCAAAGCAAATGACAAGGAATTCATGGAATGGTTGGCCAACTATTTTCGTTCAGGGGCCAGCCCAAGTGCTGCTTTGGTACTCACTAAAATGAACACAGAGGTGGATATCATCAATATTTTGGGTTCCATTAAAGTACCCACCTTGATTTTGCAACGCACCAATGATGTTGATGTAAAGATTGAAGAGGGAAAGTTCATTTCGGAACGCATACCGGGAGCCAAATTTGTGGAGCTACAAGGCAATGATCACTTGTTTTGGGTAGGCAATACCGAAGAAGTGCTCAAGGAAATCAGAAATTTTATCCTGAACATGAAGCCCATGAGGGTCTATGACCAACAACTCTTTACCATTGCGGCTGCACAGATTTTTGCTGAAGAACGTGCAAAACCTGATCAACAAGAACTCATAGCAAGGTTTGTGGCCCAATACAAGGGAAAAGTGATCCAGTATGATGGCCGAACCTTTTTTGCCACTTTTGAAGGCCCCAGTAAGGCCATTCATTGCTATATGAATCTGTTTGATACCGTAAAGCGCATGAATGCCCAAATGGCGGTAGGGATCCATATAAAGGAGGGAGCCGTTGATGAAGCGCACTTTGTCAGCGAGGAAACTGAGCGTTTTGTGGGGTCGATTCTTGGGCAGGCAAGACCAAATCAAATATTGATCACCCAAACCGTAAAATATCTACTATCCGGTGCTGGGTTGAATTTTAAGCAGAGCAAAACAATTCTGGACCCCAAATCAGCTGAGCCACATATGCTTTTTGCCGTTACGGATGATTTGGTTTCCAATGAGCAAACGAAAAACGCTCACCGATACCAACTTCCCAAAAACGGCTCTTTTTTGGAAAATGTGCTTCAAAGCATAGAGACCCATTTGGGAGATGAATCGTTTGGGGTTGAAATGCTGTGTAAGGAAATGGGGGTGAGCGAACGACAATTGCAACGTAAACTCAAGGCGGTCACCAATAAATCCCCGATCCAACTGATTTCATCGGTTCGGTTGCACCGGGCAAAGGAGCTAATGTTGGAAAACAATCACAATGTTGCGGAAATTGCCTATCAAACAGGATTTTCCAACCCTTCCTATTTTTCCAAATCCTTTAAAAGGGAATTTGGAAAAAGTCCATCCACCTTTCTTCAGGAGTACACCTAGATCATCCACCGTGCAATTCACTTATTTCTGCAACTGACACTGCTCCACAATATGGTGTGATTTGGAGGTTTTTACTTTGGTTGCAGCACCAATCAGTACTTTTTTATCTCTATTTCATTTTGTTTCTTACTGAAAACAAGGTGTTTAAGGTGAAAATGTCGGAAAAGTTATAGTCTAGGGGTTTTGTGCTTGAATCTTGTCGGAAATGTTATTGAATTAGGCGGATTTGTTCTATTTCCAAGGGTCTTCCTCACCATATCTTTGCCCCCGCTGAAAAAGTGGAAATAACAAGTATCATGAAGGAGCACAATTTTAAAACATTGGCATTCGGTCTATTGGCCATAGGATATATGAATGCACAACACAATCAACAAACGGGGCCCTTGGCCAAGAATGTTAGCCCCGAACGAAACAATTTTTGGGACGAATACACCAAATAAGGAGTTTATCATCAATCATCAATCAATAATCATCAATAAACGAACACATCATGAGAACAGAAAATCATAGCGCATTTAAGCAGCGATTGCAACCTACCCTAGGGTATGGGTGGAGTGTCAAAAGAAGGTATAAACCAGTGGTTAGACCGTTCTTCAATTTTTGATGGGATCACATGGAATGAGCTAAAGAAGGGTCATTAAAGGTGGCCCTTTCTTTTTCCTTGAGCCATAAAAATCAAAAGTAATGGTAAGGCCAAAGCAATGGCAGAAGTAACTAACAAGTAAAAATGAGAGGTATGGTGCTGGAGATACAGTATGTACTCTAATTAGCAAAGATTATGGCACCGGCCGGTCTGGTTCTTTTTATGAAGGACTTTCCAACAAAATACCGGTTCCCTTGCACGGCTTGTTTGGTTTTGGTTTAACGCCTTGCAAGGCCCGGTTGACTTTGACTGTAGTTTTTGGTTAATGAGGAACTGGTGGTTTAGCCGCCAGTTCCTTTTGTTGTGTATGGGTGTAACTGCATCATAATCAATGGGTTTTTTTGGCTTTCTTTTAATTTTCAACTAAAATTACAGCGGTGTATTTCCTTCTAAAATGTTAAAAAAAGCCTTTAGTTTCCATCGTTTATCCGATGTTTCACAACAAATGATCGTTGCAATACAACATAACTTCCTTTTTGTCATTAGTTGTTGATATGTTTGGGTAAACCTTACTTCGTAAAAGCAGCCTCATCTTCTAAACTATGAATAAACCCCAACCACGCCAGTACAGAACAAGTTTTCTTTTGGCTTTTTTGTTTGCGCTAGCCTTGGTGCAAGTTGGGAATGCACAATGTCCAGCTGATGCAGGTGCTGATCAGACCGTGGCACACTTGACACCCGTTTTTTTGAACGCTGCATCTCCAGCATCCAATTCGGGTGTATGGACACAGGTTTTGGGGCCATCCGTGGTGAATTTTGTGGATGCAACAGACCCTGCTACCGAAGTGCAAGGTACTGTTCCCGGAACGTATGAATTTAGATGGACGGTCTCTGGGGGGGCATGCACCACAGCATCCGATACAGTTGAAGTTTCCATTGTTGGAGTAGACCTGGAGATGGAAGTATTGGCGAGCAATACCACTCCAGATGTGGGTGATGTGGTCACTTTTACCATCAACCTTAGCAATTTGGGCGATGTTGATGCCACAGGGGTTTCAGTTGATAATATAGTTCCTATTGGTTTTGATGGGAATAGTATTTCGGCCATAAGCAGCTCGGGATCCTATAATTTTGGATCCAGAACCATTACATGGACAGGCTTAAATGTCCCACAAGGGAACAACACTGCTGTTCTGACCTTCAATGCCACCGTGTTGACCCCAACGGGGACTTCGGGTGAGTTTACCCATGTTGCCGAAGTGACCGCAAGTGGCCAATTTGATTATGACAGCACACCCAACAATGATGATGGGGACCAAAGTGAGGATGATGAGGACGCACTAGTGGTAGCGCCCCAACAAGCCGATTTGTCCCTTACCAAAACCATTGTGGGAGGGAATACCAATCCTTACGTGGGTGAGGAAATAAGTTTTGAAATAACCATTACCAACGATGGCCCGGATGATGCCACCAATGTACTAGTGGTGGATCAATTGCAATCCGGGTATAGTTTTGTTTCATATACGGCTACTGCCGGAACGTATACTGTTGGAAGTGCTTTTTGGGATTTGGGAACTTTGGCCAACGGCGCCTCAGAAACGCTTACTATCAATGTGACCGTTAATGCCACGGGGAATCATACCAATACCTCACAAATATGGCAATCCGATGCGTATGATTTGGACTCAACCCCCGGCAATGGAGTCTCTTCCGAAGATGACCAAGGGGATGTGTCCGTTGCTCCTGTTGAAGTGGTTGATCTTTCTTTAACGAAGGTAATCGATAAGTCACCCCCCCTGGTGAGCGATAATGTCATGTTTACCTTGACGGTTTCCAATGCGGGCCCCAGTGATGCCACTTCGGTGGAGGTTACGGATCTGTTGCCATCCGGATTTACCTATATTTCCGATAATGGGGGAGGGGATTACGATGATGCGAGCGGTATTTGGGATATTGGAACATTGGCCAATGGTAATACTGCCAGTTTGAGCATTCTTGCCAATGTAAACCCCTCCGGGGATTACACCAATGTGGCTGAGATTACGGGACATGACCAGTTTGATGTGGATTCAACCCCAAACAATAATGTCCCCGGTGAAGATGACCAAGATGAGGTGGTGGTCAATCCCAATCCCGTGGTTGATATTTCCGTCACAAAGACTGTGGATGAACTAATACCAAATGTTGGCGATCAAGTAATTTTTACGGTTACTGTACAAAATGATGGGCCAAGTGATGCCACCAATCTAGTGGTCTCGGATGTTTTGGCTTCTGGGTATGCACTGGTGAGTGCCATTACGAGCAATGGTACCTACAACAGCGTTAGCGGATTTTGGACCGTTGGAAGTTTGGCCAATGGCGCTTCTGAAACCCTGACCGTAACAACAGAGGTGTTGTCCAGTGGAAGCTATTCCAACACTGCTGAATTGACTGGGTTGACCGAGACCGATGTGGATTCAACCCCAGGCAACAATAATGGGGCCGAAGATGATCAACAGACCATCACCCCAGTGCCTCTTCCCATATCCGATTTGCTTTTGCGGAAATCTGTGGACAATTTGAGTCCTTTTGTAGGGGAGAATGTAATTTTCAACATCAATCTAACCAATTTGGGCCCAAGCGATGTTACTGGTGTTCAGGTTATGGATTTGTTGCCCTCTGGCTATACCTATGTATCCAACAGCAGGACCGCTGGAACCTACAATCCCAGCACGGGGATTTGGGAGTTGAACAATGTTGTTCCAAATGGTGTCACCGAGACCTTGAATATTGTGGCAACAGTAAATCCAACGGGGGACTACTTTAATGTGGCCGAAGTGATTTCGTCCAGTAATGATGACCCCAATTCAACCCCTAACAACAACAATATTTTTGAGAACGACCAAGATAGTGCGGGAACCATTCCCATCCCAGCTGCGGATATGACCCTCAGTACAACCGTGGATAATGAATTTCCCGATGTTTCTGATACGGTCACATTTACTCTCACGTTGACCAATGAAGGTCCCAGTGATGCTTTTGCATTGGTGGTTGAGGATATATTGCCTTCGGGCTACACCTATGTTTCTGATGATTCTGGAGGCTTGTATGATGTGGGCACAGGATATTGGAATGTGGGCAACCTAACCGCTGGCAGCAATGCAACTTTGAATATGTTGGTTGAAGTGAATGCTTCAGGAAATTATCTCAACAGGGCCGAGTTGGTGACTTCAGCAATACAAGACCCTGATTCCACTCCAGGAAATAATATTCCAACCGAGGATGATCAGGACGAACAGGCAACAACACCAAGACACGTCACGGACATTTCTGTCACGAATACAGTGGACAACCTAAGTCCCTCTGCGGGAGATCAGATTGCCTTTACCATAACCGTTACCAATGCTGGACCCAATGATGCTACCGGCTTGGTTGTGGAAGATTTATTAGCCACCGGATATAATTTTGTTTCTGCCACAGCTTCATCTGGTATTTACGACGAAATTGTGGGTTCTTGGAATCTGCCCAATATGGGCAGTGGTAGCTCAGAGACACTGCAAATTACTACCTTGGTACTTCCCAATGGAGAGTATAGAAATACCGCAGAATTGGTTGCGTTGGACACTTATGACCCCGATTCATCCCCTAACAATAATTTGGCATCAGAAGATGATCAGGCTACCGTGGTTCCCATTCCCGATGGACTGGCCGATTTGTCCTTGACCAAGATTGTGGACAATCCCACCCCTAATGTGGGTGATGTGGTCCGGTTCACCATCAGTATCACTAACGATGGACCTACGGATGCCACTGGGGTAGTGGCCACAGATGTGCTGCCCTTGGGATATACTTATCAATCACATACCTCAACGGCTGGGGTGTATGATCCCAGCACCGGATTATGGAATGTCAACAGGACTATTTTTGATCAAAATACAGAAACGCTCGAAATATTGGCAGAAGTGAATACGCCTACGGGACAGATTGATGAATATCTCAATATAGCTGAGATTTTAGCAAGCAATTTTGCCGACCCGGACAGTGACCCTAATGAAAGTAGTGAAACAGACGATTTTTTGGACGGTGTTGACGATGACGATGAAGCAAGTGCCTTTGTGGTGCCACAGACCACGGACTTGGCCATTACAAAAGTGGTGGACCGAATGGAACCCAATATTGGCGATGAGGTTGTTTTTACCATCACCGTGACCAATCAAGGTAATGTTCCTGCCACCCATATCGGTATTGAAGACCAATTGCCCAGCGGGTATCGATTGGTTGCTTCTTCTGCCACAGTTGGAATTTATGATGCTGCCGGAGGTTTTTGGGAAATGGACAGCTTACAAGTTTCTGAAACCGCACAACTCGACCTTACCGTAGAGGTTTTGGATGTTGAGGATTACCTGAACACAGCCAGTTTGGCTTTTGTGGATCAATTGGACACCAATTCTGCAAATGATTCTGCCGAAGCTTTTGTAGAACCTACCTGTTTGGTGGTGTACAACGAATTTTCACCCAACGGCGACGGGGTCAATGAGTTCTTTACCATTGATTGTATTTCCAGATACCCGGGCAATGTACTTAAGGTGTACAACCGCTGGGGCAATATTGTATATGAAAAACGGTCCTACAACAATGATTGGGACGGAACGCCCAACGGCCGCGCCATTGTACAAAAAGAAGACCAATTGCCCGTGGGCACGTATTATTATGTGTTGGATTTGGGGGATGGCTCCGAACCCAGAACGGATTGGTTGTATATAAATCGATAGAAAAGGGTATGAACGGCGCAAATAAAATATCGCGAATGAAAAAACGAATGGGACATACCTATCTTGTGGTTTTACTATTGGGATGCTGCACAGTTTCTGCACAGCAAGACCCACAGTTTACCCAGTATATGTACAACACCATGAGCGTGAACCCGGCTTATGCTGGTTCGCAAGGCTACCTTACGGCTTTGTTGATGCACCGTTCCCAATGGGTAGGTGTAAACGGCGCACCCAATACGCAGGTTTTGGCGGTGGACAGCCCTTTGGAAAACAAGCTTGGCGTAGGGGGAATATTGGCCCATGATGCCCTGGGACCTTCTTCTGAGATATTTGTGGATGGAAATGTTTCCTACACCATTCAGTTGGACAGTACGAACAGAAAATTGTCCTTTGGATTGAAAGTAGGGGGAAGGTTGTTTGATGTGGATTTTTCCAAAGGGTTGACCGAGGACCCTGATGTGGCCTTTCAAAATAATATAAAGAGTAAATTCTTTCCCACCATTGGGGCTGGATTGTATTATCAAACAAGGGATAGTTATTTAGGTTTTGCGGTGCCCAATTTCTTTTCGCAAAAACATTATGATGGGGAAGAACAGGAGATTGCGGCAGAACGCTTGCACTATTATTTTATTGGGGGCAAGTTTTTTGAGCTCACTCCAGAGATAGTGCTCAGACCTGCCTTCTTTGTAAAATGGGTGCCCGGTGCCCCGATGATCGCCGATGTGTCTGTAAATGCTGTCCTTCGGGAAACATTCACTTTTGGGGTGGCCTATCGGTGGGATGACTCCTTTTCAACCCTACTAGGCCTTCAAATTACGCCTAACCTAAATGCAGGATACGCTTATGATCTTACTACCTCCAATTTGGCAAATTATACTGGGGGTTCGCACGAAATTTTTCTACGGTATCAGTTCAAGGAGCTGAAAAAACCATCTGAATCACAATGATTTCAGCGCAGAAAACGTAAAACCAAATAGCAACATAACCTCATGCATGCAAGAGGGTGTCCAAAAAGTCAATTTTCGTCAACCTGAACTTGTTTCAGGTTCCCATAATGATTTGTTTTCAGTATGGTGAGATTCTGAAATAAATTCAGAATGACGTGTTTCTATACTTTTCAGACACCCTCTTTTTTTACGAAAAAATTCGGTGCGGTGCAACCTTTTCATTTTTGATTTGTCATTGGGATAGAATGAAATAGGATTATTTTTAGCCGTCATTGAATAACCGTCCGGAATTTTTGGAAGCAAACGTACGTTTTACGCACCAAGCTTTGGTGGAGCAAAGCAGAGAAGGGAACCGCAACGCGCAATACCAGTTGTATGGATTGTATGTGGATGCCATGTTCAATGTTGCCATGCGCTTATTGACCATCCGGGAGGATGCGGAGGACATTATTCAGGAGAGTTTTGTGGAAGCCTTTAAAAAATTGGACTCTTTTCGATTTGAGAGCACATTTGGGGCATGGTTAAAACGGATTGTGATCAACAAGAGCATCAATCACCTGAAAGCAAAGCGATTGTTGCTCTCATCCATGGAAAATGAAGGGGAATGGGTTGAAGAGGAACAAGAAGGGGAACCAGACCAGTTTGAAATTGAAAAGATAAAAATGGGTCTTGGTCAATTGCCGGAAGGATACCGACAGATCATAACACTATACCTGATTGAAGGGTATGACCATGTGGAAATTGGCGAAATCCTGGGAATAACAACGTCCACCTCCAAATCGCAATATCACCGCGCTAAAAAGAAACTGATTCAAATTGTAAACGAGCTATGATGGACAATTTTGAAAAACATATTCGGGAAAACAAACAGGCCTTTGACACCCACAAAGTGGACAAGGACAAATTGTGGCAAGGAATCGCTTCCCAATTGGATGAAAAACCAAAACCCAAGGTGATTCCGCTATGGAAATCAAGGAAACTATGGGTCGCGGCTTCAATCGTACTCCTAATGGGACTGTCATTGATGACATTTTTCACCATGAACACTTCAAACCAGAATAGGGACGCCTATGCCAATGAAGAACTTTTGGAAATCGATATGCATTACCAACATTTGGTACATCAACAGGTGCAATTGGTAAAGGACCATCCCAAATTATCCGATGAGGATAAGGAAGAGTTCCTGTCTTTTATGGATGAACTGGATGAGGAATACCAACAATTAAGAATGGAAATGCGAAACAACCTCGGCAATGAGCGGGTCTTGCAAGCTATCGTGGAAAACTATAAGAAGCGTATTGAACTGATTGAAAACTTATTGAAACAGATCAATGCGTCCAAAAAAGAAATGGATTATGAAGGGTATGTTTTATAAGAACACATTTGTAACGGTAGGTCTGTTGCTGTTTACTTTGGCGGTCTTTGCCCAAAGTGAACAAAGCAAGCGATGGGACAAGACCTATGATCTTTCCCCTACGGGGAAGGTGCATATTGAGAACAAGTATGGGAATGTGGTCATCAATGGATGGGAGAAAAATCGGGTGAAGGTTTCCATTGCTATCCAGGTGAACCATAGGAAGGATGAAAGTGCGGAGAAACTGTTGGACCGGATTCAACCCAAAGCCGTACAGGCGGGGAATTTTATCCAGTTCATTTCGGAAATCAAGGATCGGGACGCCAACATATTTGCTAAATATTTCAGCAAGGCCAATCCTTTTGACTTTGATAAATCCAACGTGCAAATTGATTATGAGGTGTATCTGCCTATTAATGCCGAACTCAACATCACCAATAAGTTCGGGGACATCATCATAGATTCTTGGAAAGGGGATCTGGAAACCGATCTACAGCATGGAGACATATATATCAACGGAAACATCTCAACGGCAAAAGTGGACATGCGCTTTGGAAAGCTCAATGCCAGAAATCTGGATTATGGAAATATAAAGATGGACAACGGGACCATAGATATTGAAAGTGCGCAAAAGTTGAAAATAATCAGTAGTGGCAGTGATATTCGGTTGGGAGCGATTTCAGATTTGGAACTATACTCCAGTAAGGATGAGGTGGAACTGGAATCGATAGATGCGCTACGTGGGGATTTTAAATTCTCCAATGTGGACATTGCCAGTGTAACAAATGAGTTGTTCCTCACACTAAGGATAGCGGAGGTGGACATCCAAAAGATTGTGAAACCGGATGCAAATATCAACATTGTGCAGGAATCCTCGGAGATCAATATGAACGTTACGGGCATGTCCTTTGATTTTAAGGCGACTTTGGAGCAAGGGCTTTTACGGGTTCCCAAGACCTTTTCCAACATTAACACGCATGTCACCAATGAAGGGAGCAAGATCAGGGATATTACGGCAAGATACGGAACAGGTGACCGGGGCGATTTCTCTATCAATGGAATAAAGGGAATCATTGTACTGACCGATTGATTTTTTGAAAAATCAGAAAAAAATAGATGTAAGTGCAACCCTTTCAAATTTTGAATGTCTTTAGAATGAAAATCAAAAAACGGAACATGATACAACTAAAACCTTTACTTCTACTTTTGCTGTTTGGAGGTATGGCATGGGGCCAACAAACTCAGGACAATGCGGATTATATTGAATTTAATGATCGAAAAAATGTGGTGCACGGCGTGTACTTGGGGCTTACCACGTATTATGGAGAGATCAAGGGCAAGTCCACCTATCTCGGTGGGCTAAAAGTGGCCTATGTGGCCAACCGACAGTTTGAGGTTGGTTTCTCCGGGGTTTTTCTCTATTCGGAACAGGATAATCCAAGGACGCTCAATGAGGATTTGATTGGTGGCTATGGCGGTATTCATCTGGAACCCATACTTTTTAGCAAATCAACCGTTAACCTTTCTTTTCCCTTATTGATTGGAGCAGGGGGCGTTGGATATTTCGGGAATGATTTTGAGGATCGTATCGGGGATGTTGATGAGGATGATATTGATGCCATTTTTGTGGCAGAGCCCGGGGTTAGTCTTCTCTTCAACATATCCAGATACTTGCAATTGGAAGCAGGGGTAAAGTACCGTTTTTCCAGCAAGTTGGAATTGGAGGACAGTCCGCTGCGCAACATCAATGGGTTTTCAGGAGGAATCGGCCTGAAGGTAGGCGTTTTCAATATGGGGAGAAATCGGTATAAAAAGCATTTGAACGATGGCCTATAAATCAAAAAACAACGAACAGTCAATCCATAAAGGAATCCTGGCCAATCACGTCTTCACCCAAAATGGGGCAGTATTTCTGCGAAGTGCCCAGAATGTGGGCATGGACGATTGGTCTCCCATTAATTTCCATTGGATGCCCGTCTTAAAATTGGAACGGGAGTTGGGATCCTAACAATCATTTTACATCAAAAAACGAACAGCATGAGAACAATTAAACATGCCCTGACCGCTATGGCGATGGGGCTAATGGCGACTTCCTGTGTACAGGAAACGGTTTGGGTTTCTGAAGAGGTGTCCACCAAAAGCTATGATTTTGAGAACATAACAGCACTTCAGGTTGCAACGGATTTTAACGCTTATGTTACCTTTTCGGAAACCCAGGAGCGTGTGGAAATTGAAGCCAATGATAATCTATTTAAGCGGATGGATGTCTATATGGAAGGCAACAAATTGGTGGTGAAACTGGAGAACAATATTAGGGTGAAGGGAAGGGAGACCTTGAACCTTTACATCACTACAAATAACATTTCTTGGTTCAAGGCTTCTTCGGATGCGGCCATTTTTTTGGAAAACCCGCTCAATACCAACAATGTTTACATTGATCTGAGTTCCGATGCCCACTTCATTGGAGACATTGTTGTCGATGATTTTGAACTTAGGGCAGAATCTGATAGCGATGCCGAACTTTATTTGGAAGCCACAAATGCCTATCTGGACCTTTCATCCAATGCTTATTTGGATGGAGAGACCACTATTGAAAATGCCATTGTCCGACTTTCTTCGGATTCCACGGTGGATGTATTGGGCAATGTTGATCATATGGATGCAGTACTATCTTCAGATGCTGAGTTGAAAGGTTTCGGTTTGCATGTCAACGACCTTAAAGTGGAGCTGTCTTCCGATAGTGAGGCCTATTTGACGGTTTTTGAGACCATTGATATTGTTGCGAGTTCAGACGGCAGGTTGTACTACAAGGGGGATGCCGAAATAGTACGACAAATTTTGTCCAGCGGTGGGAAGCTCATCAAAAAGTAAGAGCATCCCTTTAACGATTCCCAAAAGAATGGGATAGCTTGCCTGAAAACTAATACCTTTGAAAGAGCAAAAGCAAGATTTCATGGAAAGGAATGAACTCTATCCCATTTTTTTAAAGGTATCCAATCTAAATGTGCTCATTGTGGGCGGGGGCAATGTGGGTCTGGAAAAACTGACATTTTTGTTGAAGTCCAGTCCCAATGCCCAAGTACAGATGGTGGCTCCTGAGTTTTTGGAAGAAACACTGGAGTTGGCACAAAAGCACAATGTGGAAATTACCAAGGCGAAATATCACGAGCAATTTTTAAAGGGAAAGCATATTGTTGTTGCCTGTACGGACAAAGTTGAAGTGAATGAACAGGTGTACCACGATTGTCGGGAGCGAAGTATTTTGGTGAATGTGGCGGACAATCCTCCGTATTGTGATTTTTATATGGGCGGAATTGTGACGAAGGGAAATGTAAAGGTGGCCATTTCCACAAATGGAAAATCACCAACCACCGCGAAGCGTTTGCGGCAGTTTTTTGAGGACGTGCTTCCGGAGAATATTGATGACTTGGTTAAAAATCTAAACACGTATCGGGACACCTTGAAGGGCAATTTTGAGGAAAAAGTGGACGCCCTGAACGAGTTTACCAAGGGATTGTTGGACACAAAACCCGATAAGGATAAATCTTAAATGGTTAAAAATTGGAGCAGGGGTTTATAAACGTTTCATCGCTTCAATAAGGTCGTCTTTTTTTCTGGGAGAAATGTTTACATTCATGTCGTTGCTCATAATGATGTAACCACCATCGGATTTAATGTATTTTTTTACTTCATTTAGGTTGATAAGGTAGCTGTTGTGCACGCGCATAAACTGTTGGTCGGCCAGTAGGTTTTCATATTCCTTCAAATGCTTGCTCACCAATAATGTGTTGTTGTTTTTGAGAATAAAACAGGTATAGGAGCCATCGGCTTTGCAAAGAATTATGTCTTCAATGGCTATAAATTCCATGCCGGCAGTGGTGGCAAGACAGATTTTTTCTTGTTTGTTGGAGCTACTTGAGAGGCTTTGCATAAGAGTATCTATCTGCTGTCGATACACATTGGTATCCATTCGGGTTCTGGCTTTTTCAACGGCATCTTGTAATTCGTCCAGATCAACGGGCTTTAGCAAATAGTCCAAAGAGCTGAACTTTATGGCCTTTATGGCATATTTTTCAAAGGCTGTTGTAAATATGATTTCAAAACTGGGCTCTTTTATTTGTTCCAGAACATCAAATCCTAATCCGGGTTGTAGTTCAATATCCAGAAATACAACATCTGGACTATAGATAGAAAGTACTTTAACAGCTTCTTTCACAGAACTGGCGGTGGCAATTACTTTAACATCTTTGCAAAACTCCTCGAGCATGGACCTTAGAGTTTCCCTACTATGTTTTTCATCTTCTATGATTACTACTTTCAAGATCATTCGGTTGTTTTTTGGGTTACTAGATTTGTGGTTATTCTCATTTGAAATGGGTTGCCATGGATGGTAAATTGGTTTTTGTTCGGCCCTTGTCGGGATGAACAAACAATTCAAACTTTTTGGGGGGTTTGTTAATTGTTTTGATTGTATATCCCCCAACACCGCAAACACCTACCTTACAACTATATTGGTTTATGTTGGGGCCAAGTTTTTCTATACCAGCCAAAACCGATGAAAGAATACTAATCTCCAGAATAGTGCCTATGGGATACGTAGTAAAATAAACCCGTGCAAAGGATGATATGAATAAAAACATAACCAGTGCAGTGACCGGGATTGCACGGTACATTTTTAAGATTTCTTTTTTGCCCTTATAAAGCATGGCGAAAATTTCATAGAAAAGATGTATGAAATTTGGAAAAAGAGAATTTGAACAACCTAAAATCATCTTAGCAATCAAAAGCAGTATTTTCTTATAAAACTTGAAAGAATAATATTTTTTAATATCTTTGGGAACAAGGGAAATACTTCTTTTTTCATTTAATTGGCACACTTAGTTTGTCTTCATTGCAGAATGAAGTAATTAGATTAAGTTATGGAAATTTTTCCATTTTCATCCAAATAATAATCCTTTCAAAGATTTTTCAAGAGATATTTATTGGGTCGGTACCAGTGGTTTATGTTGTTTTACTGGGATAAGACAGGTATTTAGGACTAATGCAGATATCGTGAAAAGTAGGCCCGTCTGTCTTTAGTGGTATTGGCTAACGGCAATTGTTCTCCTATTGGGACTTGGGGGAAGTGAGGATGGAATATGCCTTAGAAACACTGAAATAATTATTGAAATTGGCTAGGGTGAGGCTGTCATGGTATAGAGGTTTTTTTTATTGTATTGGTTGAATGTTTATAGTAGGTAAAACTCACCACTTTCTTTTTCCAATATCACTGTTGCGCAGCATAACCCCATACTAGCTATCAGCCCTACTAAAAAGATACTTGTGGTGAGTTGTTTTTTTATTGTGGACAAGTGCAAAGTTGTCTTGAGCCAAAAGAAAAGCATGGGTATTGGGCTGCACTATCTTCATCGCCAGAACTGAAGATAATGACATGGTTGTCTGTGTGCAGCCCTGTAATTGTTTTTCCTTTAATTTCATGTATTGCACTCTATTTTGAGTAAATCTAATTGGGTTCTTCGTAACAAATAGGTATAAGTTGACGTAAATAGGTTTTGGATTTATAAATAGCCCTTTTGGGTTTATGGAACTAATGTAAAAGCGGGATTCCTTTTTGGGAAATCCCACTTTTCAAGTACATGAACACTAATAGTATTTTTAGGCCGTGGAACATAATTCCTGGTCTTGATGTTTAAACGAGGTCACTTTACGCTGTCTCTTTTTGGGCATTGGGGCTATAAAATGACCTTTAAAGTCTATTGCGGCTATATTGCTGAAATACCCCAGAATGTCCTCATAATCATTTATATTGATACCTGCCTTCATAAGGCCTTTGTGAATGGGGGATTTTTCCGGTTTGGCTCCCCAATCACCATAAATTCGTTTATCCCGTGATCTTATGATAAGGATTTTCAACTTGCTCAAATGCCAGGAAGGAATATAAAAGTTGGAGACCCCATCATTAAGGGATTTGAAGGTGACGTATACCTTGCCCACATTTTTATAGACATTTGCGGTGTACCCCAATGAGGCATTGTTGAATGGGAGCTTTAAACAATTGTCTTCGGACTCCAGATAAAAAAGAATTGGATTATTGTACAGCACCTCCTCTGTAATTTCGGGAACATCTATTGTAAATGACCAGCCCGGTAGTTGATGGGTTACATCAAAGGACAGTAGTTCCACAGTATTGCACGATAATGGCCCGGAATGAGCTTTATCATAGTCCGCTGTGGAAGATGATCTGTTAAAAAGATAAAGGGGATATCCTATAATTATCGCCGCACATACAAGAGTCCATATGATGGTAAACAGTTGCATAATTCTTTCTTTGGTTTAAAAATTTGGGAACGTTTAAATCTTATACAAGTAACAAATAGTAGAGCGATAAATAGGTGATGAATAGATAGATGGGCGTTCTCAATTGACAGATGATTTCCCTACGATTAAATGCGCGTTTTTATGGATGAAATGCACCTGAACAAAGTGTTTAACCTTACCCCAAGCTATTTAGGGGTTGGGGGCATTGCTTTTTTAAGAGGAATTGGCCTGTTGATTACTTTTTGGGTATGGGGTAAGTAAAGAACAAGCCAATCCAACCATCCGGGGATACCGTTTGCCCCTATGTTTCTACATCTGAATTTTCATCTGAATGTTCCAATTGTCCAATAACGGTCATTACATCATAGTTGGCGATTTTCCGTGAACTATAATTCCTTTTGATATGATTCAAATAGGTATGTATCTCCAGGGTGTAATAGTTCTCCAGCTCGAATATCGATTCGTCATCTTTGGTGATTTCAGAGTACTCCTCTGTTTTTCGATTGCCAAATGATCGTGCATTGTAAACAATCTTATAGTGGTTGTTCTCTTTGTCCATCCATTCAATGGTCACCTCTATAAAATCGTCCATTCTTTCCCTTAACCGATACGTTGCTTTTTTAGGGATATTTCCTTTTTCATATTCAGATTTTACTAAATCCAAAATCCATTTTTCAAGAAAGCTTTCTCTCATTTCAATTATGTTTAGGTATTCTGATTTTATCCCATAAATGGGATTTGTATTATTTATTTGTTTTGAGGATGAGGGTTTGGCGTTCCCAAAAAGGTTTGAAGAATACCCTAGGTTTTGTTAGGGTCATTCACTTTTTCATGGAAGTTTTAAGCCTTTTGGGCCTAGTGGTTCTTGGGAACTTTTTTGGAAGGTTGACTAAAGACCTCCTAATTGAGGTGAAAAAGGGATCTTATAAGTTTTATCCATGAAATAGTTTCGATTAGTTTGATGGGGATCAGTTCATGTTCAATATATTTTTTAACCAGTTGATAGTATGTTCCCTCGCTTGTTCACTTTCAGGAATATCGTCAAAGTCAAAACCATGTGATGCACCTTCGTAGTATGCCATTTCCACAGGAGCCCCTTTATCTGTAAGGACATCTATAAGACAAAGGGTGTTTTCAGTGAGGTTATCATTGGAAGGTATTTGATAGAGCATGGGAGCATAAGGATAAAACACATTTTCTTCCAGAACTTCCAAGCCGCAAGGGTGTTTGCCCCAATAGTTGTACCCCACGGAACCTCCATAATAAAACACACCTCCGGCAAAGCCTACTTCTGGCTTGGGTAGTGGGGGCAATATGCCATCCGAGGCATCATAGGTCTTGCCATCCTCACTCTGTGTCCATTCAAAATCTTTTGGGATCTTATCCGTGTCGATTAGGGTGGAGGCCACTGCGGTGGCTCCATCAGAAAACCCTAGTAAGGCGATGTCTTTTTTACGTACAACAGGAGTTCCGTCTTTGTATTTTAAATTTTGTAAAAGCGTAAGAGTGGCATTGGCGTCCCTGGGCCGTACAAATTGGGCACTTATTCTTATGTTATCAGGAAGTTCCCTCCATACTCCCGTTCTCTTGGTTACACCTCTTCCCGTATAGCTGTCCACAAATGCCCCAACAATACAATTTTCAGCTAAAATGTTTTGCCATTCTGTAAACTGGCCAGACATAACCTTGCTGTCCGGGGTGTTCTGATACCACAGTCCATAGGAGCCGTGCATGACCACTACGGCAGGATGGTTTTCATGGTTGCAATCCGTTGGAATCGATAGATAAACGGGAACTTTCATATTGTCCACCAAAATGTTCACAATGGTATCTGTGGTGGTGGCGGTAACTTCAATTTCCCCAACTTCGGTAACCAAGGGAAAAGCATCCCTATCGTTACTGCAGGAAGAAAAAAAGATTAGAATACCAAAAAAGATAAGTAGGTTAAGTTTTCTGGATGTGTTTGGGTTTTGTCTCATAGTAGAATCGTATTTAATTATTAATAAGTACAAGTGCAATTTGAAATGCCTTGGAAAAGATCCACACCTAAGGTTATTACGTGTGTACCCTTTGAATATCCCAATAGTTCATTCATGATTACCTGATAGGAATATCCAAAGTAAAAATCTCCCTTTTTCAGCCCTATTATTGGGGCAACATATAAGGGGCTCCCCAGTTGATCGTTTAAAAATCTGTAGGTAAAACCAGCATAATAGTAGTCAAGAAAATCATACCACTTAAATTTAGTGTTGACATCGGTTACAGAACGCTGGCCATTTTCAAAATACTGGAAGAATATTGAGGGTTCAATTTCAAAATCGGCCCTTCTGCTTCTGCGATAGGTATACCCAGTATATAGGTAGTAATTTCGTAGCGTATTGGGTTCAAAAACCTGATTGAACTTTTGGACGTCCTTGTTCAAGATATTTGAAGCATTAAGGCTCAAGTAATAACTTCCCCTTCTATACAAGGTGCCGATGTCAAAATTTGGATTGCTCGAAGACCGATCGTTTATAATGGCTGAATCATCATTTGGGTCAAAGTTTTCAATATCTATTCTAAACTGGTTGAGGTTAAAAGACAGGGCAAAGGAGAAATAATGATCATCATATTTATTAATGGTTAGGTGATGCGCAAAGGAGACCTTTCCTCCACGTTGTTTCGTTTCACCATTGGAATCATTGTAGATTACCATACCAATCCCCGATCGATTTCCCAATCTTACATCTGCCGACAAGGATTGGGTATCAGGAGCATCCTTGATACCCACCCATTGGGTAACCCCGTTCATCCTCACCTTTACATAATTCCCTATTCCAGCAAAGGACGGGGACATCAAAAATGGGTTGTCGGATAAGTATTGGGACAATTGGGGTATGGTCAATTCCTGTCCTTTCATAAGGAATAGATTCATACATATTAAGAAAACTACAATTCGCTTCATTTATCAATTAAATTTTATCTATATAATGTAAAGTGCCCAACGAATTCACGCCCAGACCCATCATTTAGCTTCACGATATACCAATAATCCCCAGAAGGCATTGCATTGGATTCGTATTCCCCATCCCATTCATCTGTTGGGCCCAAAATCTGAATTTTCCTTCCATATCTATCAAAAATGTAAGTTTCGATATCGGGAAACAGTTCGGCATTTCTCGGTGCCCAAGTATCATATTGGAAATCATTGTTCGGAGTAAAGAAATCAGGGATTGTAATGTCCACTAAGTTCATCGTGGTGCTTTGCAAAACTTCACAACCAATACTGTCAACAACTCTTACCGTGAAGGTTCCACTTCGGTCAATGGTATAAGTGTTGGAAGTAGTTCCGCTATTGTCATCAAAATAATAAGTGTAAGGAGCAGTTCCTCCACTAACATTTGCAGTGATTTGATTTACATATTCGCTGGTTAGTGTCAGCTCTAATTGCTCAAAGTTTTCAACATCAAATGGAATCTCTGCCAAGCAACCATTATTGTGCATTATGAATAAACTATGGTCGCCAACACTGATGTTTCCAAAATCTGGACTTAGTATAAAATCATTGGGATCGGTAGAGTCCAAGGCATAGAGCACATCATTGCTAACAGATGGATCAAACAAGGTTACTGCAATGGTGTTTGATGGAAGGTTGGCGTCACACAAATACATCACATCAACAGTACCGCCAAGGTTTGGGCCTCCAGATTGAATGCCAAAATTTGTATTGGTTTGACAACCTGTGTCATCAATCACGCTCATTTCATAATTCCCAGGAGCCAAATCGTCTATAGAGAATGAATCTGTATTGAAAACCATGGGTTCCATATTGTTCAACTGAACTGTAATGGGCAAAACCGCATCACCAATAGTCACCGAAACAGAACCGTCATTCCTTTCCCAACACGTCTCATTTTGAACATTTGTGGTAACGCTAAATCCAGTTATGGTCACCTCAAAACTTTCTTCTGCATCTGGGCAGTTACCTTGTCCAGGGTTGAAGACATAAATCGTCTGAGATGTGTTTATTATATCCCCTGCGAATAGTGGTGTTCCTGTACCACCACTTACAGTAAAATAATTACCATTAGTTAAAGGAGGAAGCACATACGAGTCACATTCGGTGACATCGGGGACCGTGTCTATGACCGGGGCGTCGTTTATGGTGACGGTGACCTGTGCCGTTGCGTCCGTTGCGCAGGGCACTGTCGCGGCCACGGTATAGGTGTACACGCCTGCCCCTGCGAATGCGGGGCTCCATGTGCCCCCTGCGTCGGGGGTTCCCCCCAGCAGT